>Ga0163215_100051_pt1 | contig 431977 bp, 428 predicted proteins | sample SynspAceP_FD_185934 | JGI IMG/M metagenome (GOLD analysis project Ga0163215, IMG submission 185934) | Saline lake microbial communities from Ace Lake in Antarctica - Synechococcus sp. Ace-P (Hybrid Assembly) | ecosystem: Environmental > Aquatic > Non-marine Saline and Alkaline > Saline | place... | reverse complement strand
CAGGGCCGTCAGAGAATGGGTTGCTGCCCGCAATCAGTTCGCTATCCTATACCCAGAACGGTTCAACAAATGAGCCGCCAAACTCGCATGGGCTAAGCCTCATACACAGAGTTTCGGATACTCCCCGCGCGGGAGGTCCTTGGTGCCGTGGATTACACACCCACACCAATCCCCGCCACCCGCTGGCAGGACATCCCTGCCCTATATGCAAAGCTGCAGACGGGCGGCGACGTGGCTCAATGTCTACGCTGGATCATCTTGACGCTGGTGCGGTCGGATGCGGCCCGCGGAACGCACATGTCCGAGGTCTCAAATGGCATCTGGACCGTTCCTGCGGATCGGGTGAAAGGGCAACGGAACAAGGTCCAAGACTTCCGGGTGCCATTGTCCATCGAGGCGCAGGATATCATCGAGCAACAATCGCAGATTCACGAAGGCCTGATGTTCACTGGGCCACGCGGGCGACCTGTGACATCGCGTGGCATGGAAAAGCACTTGGACAGCTTGGGGGAAGTGGGCAGACCGCACGGCTTCCGCACGAGCTTCAGAACATGGGTTCAGGATACCGGCAGCTGCAGCTATGAAGTGGCGGAGACGGTTCTTGGACACTCGATACACAGTCGGGTCGCGAAGTCTTACGCTCGATCGGACCTACTAGATCGCCGGAAGACGGTGATGAAAGCCTGGGCGCAGTTCGTGACCGGTCAGGCTTCTGCTACTGTGACCCAGATCTACCGATAGTAATCTGGAGTTACGCGCTTGCTATTGCAACGATGCCTCCTGTCCACAGCACGCCGAGGCCAAAAGAACCGAGGGACGCAAAAGCTATAGATACTGAAAGTACGTGGAAGAAATTGCACAAGCGGTAGAGCAAAATTGTCTTGTCGCTGTTCCTGTAGTATGGCTCTTCATCAATAATATCAAAACTTTGAGCAACCGCTGCTTGAAAATACATCACTACATAGGCAAACCCGGTAGCCAAAACGGCAAGCCCCGCACCCAAAGCGTAAATCTGTAACACGCTGACGACCTCGGATAAGTCCAATAACTCCACCCTCTCTCCTGTCGCCATAGAAGCGACAAAGCCAAGCATAGCAATTGCCGCACCACCGTTGAGGAGAAGAAGCGCCTTAAGCGCCGCACCGGAAAGAGATACCGCGGCAGCGTTGCTCGCCGCTATAAAAGTCTGCATTTCCTTAGACTTTTGACGTTTTTCGGTCAGTGTGTCCTGTTCGCTCATTTCCTGCATTCTGCCTCCCGCCTGACGACATAGTTACGCGTAAGCTTTGATCACATTTTCGATTTCGTCAGCGAAGTTATATAGGTCTTCGGGCCCAGAAACTTTATGTTTCACCTCATGTTTATCAGCATTAAACAAGCCTACATGGCGCGTTGTCGCCGAGTTGAAATACAGGCGACAGATCGGCTTTCGATTATTGTCGTCCATTAAAATGGCGCAGTAGCTCTTTGCGTCGCGAATGGAAATCCGGTCGACAGGCACATGGCGAGCGCCAATCGCCCGGACTATCATGTGGGCAGAGATTTCCTCATCAGTCGTAACAATATCGCTTTCAAGACCTTCATCGGCAACCACCTCCTCTGGCTCCGAAAAAACCTTCTTTTCCCCATTGAAAGCGACCCCTAGCCTATCTTGAATCCTGTCACGGATTACCTCTTCCAACGCGGCTTGAACCGCGGGGCGCAACTGCTCAGTGATGTTTTTCGTGACTGAGCCATCATGAATTTGACGCGCGACTACACGAACAAAGTCCTCATCTGGATCTTCCAGCTGCTTACGTAGATAATTCGCTGCAGCGCGCGTGTACTTGAGGTTCGAAGCCGCCTCAACAATTTCATCGATGGCGAAGTTCGGTTTTTGAAAGCGCGCCAACTCATCCACTTGAGCACGATCAAAATTTTGGAAATCAAACTTAAAGAATGGCCGCTTATCCATTTTGTTCGGTTCGTCGGTGTCTGAGAAAAACCAAGCCTCTCGCCCATTTGTGAGGATTGCCAGGCGGGCCTCGGTTACAGTGAAGTAGCGGAAAAGCTGATTGAACTGAGTATCCCCAAGCTTTGCATTGACTGGCTTTGCTTCAATCAGCATCGCTATTTTACCGTCTATCTTTACCGCAAAGTCGACCTTTTCACCCTTCTTCGTGCCGACATCAGCAATAAATTCGGGAATTACCTCATCAAGGTTAAAGACATCGAAGCCAAGCGTCTGCAAGAATGGAAGGATCACAGATGTCTTGGTCGCTTCCTCGGTGAGAGCCTGTCGCTCAGCAACCTTTGACCGGCTCGATATCTGGGAAATGCGTTCATAAAATTCGCTCATCGCGGCCATCCTTCCAAAACTAGAAATCTTCATGGCAATGTGACGCCACTTCCCCTTATAATTGCAACAACTGTATGCATTATACCCTCTGGGGGTGGTATTGAGCACTGTTAGCCGTGATGCAATCGCAACACAGTGGCTCAATGGATTGATAGCCTAGGAGATATCGCTTAAATCGCTGTTTTTTCAAAGTTCCGAACCGAACAGGCCAGCAGCGCTGCGCCGCAAGCTGCCTTCATGAAAGATGACTATCAAATTAAGCAGAGCGACTTAATGGCTGATTATCGAGAAATTTCTCAGCAATATGCTCACGGTGCTATCAAGGCTGTAATCCTGGTGAATGGCGGCGCTGCAGTTGCAGTTTTGAGCCAAGTCTCGACGCTTTTACTGCTGTTAGACCATCAAATGGTCGGATATGCGTTACTTGCCTTTTTGATCGGGGTCAGTTTCGGCCTCGTGACTTGGCTCCTCGGATTTTTCAGCAACAGGTACGTCGATATTGCAGAGCGATCTGAAATCCCAGACCATGGGGTTGCGAACCTTTTCCAGCGACTTGGAGCGATCGCCCTACTTTTGGGTGTGATCGGCTTCCTTGGCGGAGGTTCAATTCTCGCCGTGAGTTTTGCGGCTTCAGGATCCTTGCTTTGAGCAAAAAGGAGTAATGCTGATGGCTGGCCATGACTATGTACTGCTCGACGAGAACGGAAAAGAAGTTACGCTGAAGCAAACCTGAATCGGTGACCTAACCCCTGCCAACCCATTTTACGGCCTCGATTTTCACAATGCCGCCGCAAAATCTCGTAGACGTCCCTGTCTAATCTCGTCGTTACACTAAACAGGCCCACATGCAGGGTTTTTAGGCCGGAATATAGCCCTCTGGGGCTCGTTCTGCCCACGGCTCTACCTGCCTGATTGCCACAGACACAACGGATTTCAGGGGTGTGGGCCGCTTGTTTCGCTATGTTGCTCTGAGCTGCGTGTAGTGGCGCTCAAACACTGCAAAACCGCTGTCATTCTGCCCCAAGCCCAGGAACCAGCGCCCGGCATGCTTGATCATGCGAGCGGCCTTGAACATCATCTCGTGCATCACCGTTTTGATGCGCCTGCGCTTGGCAACATGACGGACAGGCGCATCTGGCTCGTTGAGCGTGTTTTGCCCAATCATGCGCAGCAAATTCATCGCAACGGCCGCCAATTGGCACACCAGGTAGTTTGTATCAAACTTGCCAGAGGGCAGACGCTCCAGATCCATGTCGGTCTTGAACTCCGAATGAAACTGCTCATGCGTGGCATGCTCGCAGTACAGCGTAATGACCTCAGCCGGATCAATGCGCGCTGGCAGTGTGGTGGTCCAACCCTCCAGCATATACTCAGGCAGCAGCAAAGTGTTGCCATGCTTGTCAATGGTCCTCTCGGTCAAACGGTAGACCCGGCGTGCCGGGTTGGCCTGACTGCCGACATTGACCAAATCTAGAGGCTCTTGCCAGACGCACTCACGCTTACCAGTGCGATGCATCACCCACTGCGTCTCGGGGTCAGCGCTTCTTGCGGCAGCAATTGTCTCCACCGGTGCGCGGCGCGGGTTCCACTTGATGATGAAGGCAATCTCGCGCGCCAGCGTTTTGGCTTGCACGCTTATTTCCTGCATCAGCTTCAAGGAGCAAAAGCCTCCATCTGCGCGCACCAACAAAGGTGTAGGCACAAGGCTGGCTGCCATCGGCAAGGCGCGCTCAAAGTTGTATTCACTCTCGGATGCAGAATGCTGCACACCCGGGCGCAAAGCTAACTCCAGGCAATACCCCAAATTGCCCAGGTACACCGCAAAAGGGCAGTAGCCGTCCACGCCAGCGTAGGTACGCCCCACCAGCTCTTTTTTGGTCCCACTGTTGTCCATAGCAAAGGTATCGAGATCGACTGGGGTGTAGCCACAAGCCAGGGTGCCAAAATCAATGGGCTTGCCGTTGATGGTGCTCGAGAGCAATTCTTGGTTCAATTGAGCGGCCAGATCGAACCAAGAAGCCGCATGAGCATCCAGGCGCTGCCGTAAAGTCGGGCTCGAAGGCACGCTGTTCAGACCAAGGGCGCGCTTGAAGAAAGCGTTACCACGGAAGGTCTCGATGGCCTCAAAATCATTCTTGCCCAGACACAGAAGGCCAAGGTAACCTTTAATGACATCGCTGTTGGCGACACCAGAACGCACCGGAAACGCTGGATCGACTACAGCATTGGTCTTGATGCGCTTGAGATGCTTGCCGATCAGTGCCAGTCCGGCGTGGGAACTGAGAGCATAGGGCAGTTTCTTGACAATAAAGTCGGTCATCTGAGCTCACCTGCAGGGTTAATCTCAGATGAAGGCTAAGTGCTTTACCTCAATAGGTAAATCAACAAATGTCGACTGCGAAGTCACCGATTCAGGGCAAATTCAGCGAAAACATATGGAGCGTGTTTATTTCGCTTCCGCGTGTGCACCCAGCCCGTTCCATTGGCATTTTCAACAGGCCTATGATGCATTGATCTGTGATCTTTACCTACCGGGCTTATCGGGCCTTCTGAACGGCATCGAAGCCAGTTTGCGAACGACAATTACTGCGCTCAAAGGCCTTAGCCTAGGGGGTGACCTCGGCACCGTGATGCACAATAGATTACTGCAGTCAGCTGAAGAGTATGGCATGAATATCCAGCTGTTGGCCTTTCCCTCAGAGTCAGATTTCAGGGAAAAGCTGTCGACACGCAACGGAGTGAAGCTTGTTCAGCTTCGTAATGACATCTGCCACGGAAACTTCCAGCGCTTCGTCCGAGACGTAGAAGGAGTTGATTTCTTTTCCCCTGAGTGCTTAGGCGGGGTGTCTGCGCAGCTCCTGCAAATGAGCTTCGACTGGACCCGGCATCTGTGTGATTTCTACCATGAAACTGGCTGGCGATCATCGGGGTCGGTGGAATTAATTGTGCCGGATAACCCTTTGAAGCGTTGGCTGACTTCTTGACCCAAAAAAATACGTGTGGAACTGATCTTATTCCTCATCTACGAGCTGTGTTAGGCGTAAAATAGGGATGGAGTTTTAGAAGGCTGCATCTTTTTTTAAATTTTTCTTTGAGCTGGCATCGGAAAAGTTGATCTCAATTAATTCATTCATCCGAAAGGTGATTTAGTAATGTCAGGAATTTCGGAAGAAGACTACAACTTACATTTGATAGAAATGACGAAGGAAGGGTTTGAGCTAAATCCGAGTGGATATGAGAGACTGTCGTCTTGGACACATGTCCTGATGAATTTACAGACCGCGCGCTCCAATTTCGAGATAGCACAGAAACACTCGAGTCCTCGCGAAGACTTGTTGAACGTAAACCAGCATCTAGCATTCTTTGTAGCCGCCATAGTTGCCTATTGCCGCTGCTATGCTTCGACAGGCGCTGCCATTCCGAAGCTTGATGCCAAGAAGGTCTTTGCAGGAACGAATGATGGTATGACAGTTCACAAGCGCCTGATTAATCTTCGGAATACTTACGCCGCCCATGCCGATCGCAACGACCTGACGCGGGTCACATTGGCAGTAAAAGATGATGGAGAGAAAATCTTAATAAGACATTTGATTACGAGCGCAATTCCTCTCAATGAGATGTCAGATTTCATTGAAGCTGTCGCCCATACTGAACACTTCGTGATTCTCAGTCTGAACAAGCAACTCAATAAATTAAGCCTGGAGCTCGGGAAGCCAATCTTTTTGGACTGACGCTAGCTGAGATACTTCCCGAAGTTAATGTCTAGGCTTTATAGGATGGAATAAGGGTTTGTTCAGCTTCGATCCCAGCAGACCACGTGCATCAAGCGGCCGCCAAGGATTTCTTTGCGCTTCCAACGTCCATCATCCCGAATTTGGCAGAGTGTGCCTAGAGGAGTGTCTGGAGTAAGTTTGCGCCTGTGGCAAATTTCCGGAAACCGCGCATGCTGATTGCCAGCAAATTTCGTATTCGCGTCAAGCAAATTATAGTGAAGTCACCAACGCTGCTGCACCGTCGGCAACTGCGACACATGCGGCCAGCCGGTGCCGCACTTTCCGCACTTCGCCCGGCTTTCGAAATCGTGACACAGGATCCCCGCAGGCAGCTGATCCGGTTTAATCTCGACCGCATGCCCACAGGACCGCACTCGACCTTGATGTAGTTGCATCCGGGCGGGAATAGCGGGGCAGTAGGCGGGTTGGACATACCGCAGCAGGTATCCGATTCCGCCGTGTGATCAAGGCCACCACCCTAGAACACGAGAAACACTAAAGCGGTGACTTCCGAAATTTGTCAGGGGACTCAACCCGATGGACACTAAGACCGTTCAATGTTCGTGTCAGTCCATGCAGAAGAGACGACCCAGCCGCCATGCCGCTTCGACATCAGCGATACGTGCAAGGATTGTAACCATCCCGTTCGGCTCAGACACCCGCTCTTCCATCAAGAAATATCCGCTGGTGTCGCTCGGCGGTTCTGGACATCTTGCCAGTTTTGATGATGTGATCGGCGCAATTGAAAGGCGCTTACCATCTTCGATTTTCGCGGTAAGATAGAGTTCTGCCATATTTGCCCCCATGAAAGGTCTTTTCAATGAGTGATAAGCCGACCCATCAGCTAGTCAAGACACCCAAAGTCAACGGGCGGTACCTAAGTGACTATATGGTCGCATCAGAAATGCGCCGACGCACCATCATTCGCGACTGCAAGTATCCCAGAATCGCCAGAGTGATCCAGCATGACCGTGCGAAAGCCTTCGTTACCAACTTTCTTAGGAGCGGACAGGGTGACTCATCGGCGCTTGGAAAGGAGGGCCAGCGTTACTTGGATATGATGGCAGATTCTGACTTCGAACGAGACACATTGGACGTGAACGGAGACTTTCTTATTGCTTACGGAAAGGTCTTTTCATTGGACACATTCCCAAAGACTGCTGAAATCGCGGGAGCTCCTGAGAATTTTAAGGTCAATCTGAATGGTGTCAGGGTCAACCCGGATATAAGGTTAGGCATTCAGCGTGTGACACGCACTAACCGTCTCCGGACGGGATTGCTGACGATCCGTTACGCAAAGAACAACCCTCTTGATGACGAAGCCGGTCAGTATCAATCTTCCGTACTTTTTGGGTGCAGGAAGATGATCGACAGCGACGATGAAAAAGCGCCAGAAGAAAAGCTCTGTCTGACCTTGGACTGCGCATCTGGAAAATTCATCCCTGCCCCCACGGATGCAACCCGACGATTTCAAAACATGGAAGCGGCCTGCGCTACAATTGCTGAGCGTTGGGACAGCATAGAGCCGCCGGATGGTGCGGTTTTCAAGTGAACAACTGAGGACATGCGCGCCGGCTCCCAGAATGCAAAAAAGAAGCCCGCTCACCAATTAAGGTGGCGGGCTCTTCCATTGCTTTCACTTCTTCAGCACAACCGATTGATTGCTTTTACCCGATCATCGAGCAGCTTTTTCCCCGAGGATCTCGGCGATCGCCGCCTTGTCTGCATTCGCTTGACGCGCAGAATTGAGATGCTCGGTCGCCAGGATCGCGAGCTCGCGGTATGTGGCCGGCCGGCGCGTCGAGATCGGTGTCGGCTCGAGCAGCTCGGCCGGGATCTCGTCGCGCAACTGCACATATTCAGTTTTCCCAAAGCAGCCCATCAAGAGCACGGGAAAGATCAGGATCAATCGGCGCATCGGCGCACCCCTCCAATTGCAAGTTTCGGATCCGCTCGATGCCGGCCGTCGCCTGGTCGCGCATCACGGCCGCCCCCTTGGCGCGCGCAGCGGCAACATCGGCCGCAAGGCGCGCCTGCGCCCGCGCGGCTTCCAACGCGGTGATCGAGCGCGCATCGCGCGCGGCCTGCAGCTCGAGCGTGCCATTGTGGCGATCGAGGATCCAGGCATAGCCCCCGAGCAGCAAAAGCGCGGCCAGGAGCACCACCAGACCCCAACGGGCTACCAGCCCCCCGCCGAGCATGTCAGCGCTGCCCCTCGAGCTTTTTGATGATCCGGTAGTTTGACGCGGCAACCGCGAACACGCCGGCCGCGAGCAGCACCAAAAGCCATAGGCTGCCCTCCGACCAAATCACATAGGCCGCGCCGAAACTGATCCCAAGCTTGACCAGGATCCAGCCCCGGCCGAGTTTTTCCATCAGCAACGCGATAAAGCCGTTGGCTTCGGTCGCGCCCTTGAGCTTCAGAGCGCGCAGCGTCGTGTAAATATCGGCGAGCTGCGCCAGGACAAACAGCCCGAAAATCAGGATCTCGATCATGCTAAGCCCGCCCATCATGCGACCACCCCGAACATGCAAAGCGCGTAATCCTCGCCCCGGCGCAGTACCAGCCCGCGCCAAACCCGATTGCCGGCCTTATCCCACCAGGTGATTGCCTTACATCCGCCGGCGATATCCCCGGCATTCAACCGGCGCACCGCCGTCGACCCGCCTGCACCGCCGACACCGACATTGTAGGCAAGGCTTGTGTAAGCCGTATCGCGATGCACCGGCAGCCGGCCGGCCAGCGTCTCGCGCGAGAAATAGCGGTGCAACTGCGTGCGATAGCTGATCAGCTCACGCGCGAGCATGGCGTCGCATTGCGCCTTGGTATAGCGATCGCCAGGCTTTACCCCTTTTGTCTCGCCATAGCAGACCGTCCAGACCCCGACGACATCGCGGTATGCGGCCAGCCGCAGCCCTTCCCATTTGCCGACATAGGGCACTGCAATCTCGAGAAAGTCCGATGCCGAGGCGAGGCCCGATGCGATAGGCTCCGGATCCAGCCGCTCGGCCATCGCCGGCACGATCGACGCCTGCCCCCAGATCAGCCCGCCCTGGCGCGCTTGCGCCTGTTCGTCAGGCTCGAGCGCCGTCGATGTTTGCTCGGGTAGATAGAGATCCTCGGCCACGGCCCCGCCCAAAGACAGCCCCAACATCACCGCGCCAAAGCCGAACGCCCCCAGGAACACAAGCCGCGCGATCGCCCCGCTGCGCTTTTGATCGATGATCCGGCCGAACAGGCCAGCGATCAAAAACACCAGCGCTGCCCATCCGATCGGATAGGGATCCGTCTCGATCTGCAGCACCCCCCAAAGCGCATTCGGCAGGATCAGACAGACAAGCCCGAGATAGATCGACCACATAGAATAGGAGCGCCCGAGCACCCCCCAGACATCCGGCACAAATTTCATTTGCTTTCTCCAATGCAAAAAGGACCGCCGAGGCGATCCATTGAGGTTTAAAAATCGAAAGTGACTAGCCGGCGATCCGGAACAGCGCCGAGGGCTGCGTATAGTTAAATTCCAGCCCGCCGGGGCAAGTGTATGTCAGCTCGACGCGCAGCTCGTACTCACCGGCCGGCATATAGGGCAGCGTCGGATAGTTGAGATCGAGGTAATCGGTATGCGCTGGACCGCCCGCCCATTCGGCATCCGGCATGTCAAATACAACGCCATCTTGATTGATCCCCGTGCGCTCGGATTGCACCGGGCAATCGTCGCGCTCTTTATCGCGCCAGATCCGCAGCCGCAAAGGCTCGCCGGCCTTTACCGGGCTGTTGAGCGTCTCAACCCGCTTAAAGTTTGTGATCGGCTGCGTCCGATCGAGGCGCTCGTATTTAACCGCCATAAACCCCAAAACGCCCGACAGGATCAGGCAGACCAAGGCGAGCAGGTAGAACAGTTGTTTCATTTAAAGATCACCGATCTGTAAGCCCAAAGAACCCCGAATAGCGTCGTCACGATTCCGCCCAAAGTCGTTATGCCCACCAAAAGAAGTTGCCGCTCTTTCGCGGCCTCGGCGGATTTCATATCGGTGATTTCCTGGTGAAGCGCGCGGCTTTCTTCGCGCCACTCGGCCGCAAGTCTTGTGTTGGCTTGGCGCAAGCTCGAGACGGAATGCTCGAGCTGGCTAATTCGATACGCATCAAGGCTCGATGCGGGCTTTTGCTCGCTCACTGCTCACCATTCGACTACCCGAAAGCGCCGCCTTTATTGATATTTGAAAAACAGAACGGCCAGGGCCATCAGAGCCCGCCGCAGCTTTGGAACGCCGTCAGCTTTCAACGCCTCGTGAAACTGCGCGCCCGCCGTGAAGCGGTCCCAGCCGAGGGCAAGGAAGTAATCATGCAGGGCAGCGGCTTTGAGATAGCGGGGATCGTGCGGGTTGAATAACCAGTGCAATCCGCGCGGGATCGACACATCGAACACAGATCCAACCGGCACGGTGTATTCAGCGCCGGTGTCGAGGCTCCCCACTAGCCATGTCAGCGGTTTTGTTGAGCGGTAGCAGATACCCGCGACAGGCTCGCACCAGTCGGAGGCGTTGGTATAGGCGCTCACAGCTTGGCGAGTTCGTTTTCAGCCAGCACTCTCAGCAAATGCACCTCGCCCCATTCGCTGGCGCTAAAATCGGCAATCAGCGCGTCAACAACGGGCTGCGCCGCCGGGTTGGGCAAAGGGTCGACGCCCGTGATCCATCTGACAAACTGCTCATCGACATCAGCTCTCAACCCCCAATGCGTCACCGCCTCGCCATCATCCGAAAGCGGGATAGTGTAGCTTTCCGGACCCCATCCCATAGATGCGCCGACCGCGTTGGCTTCGGTTAAGAGTGCGGACGGTATAATCAAAACTGCGCTGAACATCAGAATGCCTCCTCTAGATTGAGAGGCTTAACGGTGATGTTGTTGATTTCAGCGTAATCTCCAGCAGTGGTGGCCGCGTTGCGAATGGAAAAATATGTGCGGGCTGAAGTCGCTATAAACACATTACCCGCTAAGCTCCCCGACCCGCTGGTGGCGCTGCTCAATAAGTCCAACGACCCAGCCGAGTTACCCAAAGCCAATCGCCAAGAACCCGCGCTAGATCGAAAATCTCCGGAAGCCTGGTATGGCCGCCCAATGATGGTCGGAAATTCGAATGAAGCGAATGAAGGACTCGCGGTTGAGGTTAGCCTCAACCAATCAGCAACGGTGGACAAGTTCCCGTTTACATTTGCCACCCAGCCAGCCGTTACGGAGAATGGACCGCCATTCGCTACCAGTTCCGGCCCCGGAACCAACAGCCCTTTCGCTCCCATGCTGGCATAATACTGCGTAAGCCGCCGCGTCTCCTCGTTGGTCAGCGTCTTGCCCGCCAGCAGATAGCCGACCAAGTCGCCGGTTGCCCGAAGAATGCCCGGCGTTGCTGGCGTGCCCGCAATGGTTCCGCCCAGCGTGAACGTACCAGCCGATGCGACGGTATTCGGTTCTTTCCATGTGCCTTTTCGCCCAAAGATTATCAGATCGCCTGTGTGGCCGTCCGGCAAAGCTGTCGCCAGCGCATCGTCGGAGTTGTCGAACCGGGCAAAACCATAGGACGGAACGCTGGTTTCTGTTATGTCGGTTGCTGCGCCGACGCGTTGGTATGGAGTGGCCAGCGCGCCATATTCTCGTTGGGCCCCCCAAACCAGCACACCGCTCGCACCATCGCCAGCAAATGAGGCTTGATCTTCTGTGGCATAGAGAGTGACCTGTAACCTATTATTTCCAGAAAGAGCTATTTTGGTGGTGGAAACACGATACCAGCCATCTCCAACTTCTTCACTGAAAAAGGAAATGGGCGAAGAAGCCACATTTGTTATAGAGCCATCGGTAAGATCAATCGTGACAGATTCCCCTGTGCCGCCTGTAATTCTTGCGAAGTTGAAACCAGCTGCCTTCAGATAGACAGAAAATGTGGAAACGCTTACGACCTGTGAAACATCTACATAAACTCTGTGTGAATTTGTGTTTGCCACGCTTGGAACAATCTTATCCGCAGTTACTTTGCCGTCCGGCGCTGTTCCTGCATTGGGAATGACAGAGGCTTCTCCCTTGATCCAATAACTTGCATCAAACTCCTCTGTCCTTTGGAGAAGATTCCGCACCTCACGCGGCGCGGCCCCAAACAATGGGCGCTGCCCTGCATTGGCCTGCACTGCGTTTACTGCGTTGTCCGTTGCATCATTCATCCGACCTAGAGACGTGCCGGGGGCTGTCAGCGCTGTTGTCCCTGCGGTGTCAGTGAACGCCGCCTGCGCCCCGTCAAGCGCCAGGTAGTCGGTGAAATCATAGGTCGCAGCAGCTGTGCCGAGGATGTTGCGCAGCGCCCGCTTGCCTTGCTCCTGAAACTCGGCGAAATGGCCGCTTGTCAGCGCGGTGCCGTTTAGAGTGGCGTATTTCATCGATAGGGTGTCAAGCACGCCGTCGCCCGATACCGGAACTGTCAGGTCCGACCAGTTTGCCTTGTCAGCTGACGGGTCAACGGTGCCTGCCCCTGCCGTCCGACGACGATAGGTTTTGAAGGTCACAGGGCTGTATCGTACATTGCCAATGGCGTAGGTCGTACCGCTGACCCACGCTGGCGCACCCGCACCTGCAACAGACCCTGCCGCGCTGTCGCGGGCTTGTTCGGCACCTTGGCGGGCAGTCTGCGCAAGGCTGGCGTCAGTAGCTACCTGAGATGCGTTGCCACTGACTTCATCGACCCTGCCGCGCATCCATGCAACCGCAATGACAAGCTGCGCCACGAATGTGGATAGCCAAGCCAGAAATGACGCAACCTGCCCGGAAAACCCGGCGCTGCCCCGGCTTGGTGTTTCCGGCGGGTCGGTAAATGTTGGATCGCTCATTATACGAACTCCCTGATTGTGATCGTCATGTCTGAATAAAGGCCGTAAGCCGTGTTGGTGCGCAGGCGCTCGAAGTCACCGAAAGCGATGTATTCGTTGTCCCGCGTCGGGCCGTCGAAAAGGTAGACTGTTGGCAGCGCCTCGCGCTTCTTTAGAATGCTGCGCAGGTACGGGACGCGGGCCGTCAGGATCTTGACGCGCGGCTCCAGGATGTCCGACGACGCCCGCTTGACCGCAGATACCCGCCCGAACTGGTCCGGTCCCTTGTCCGAGAAGATTTCCAAATCCTGGTCGAAGCCGTTCAGCGTGATGCCGAGGTCGATTTCAGACCCAAGCGAAAGCTGGCCCAGCTTCACGGTATTGCCCGCATCGGCCAGCGTGACTGTGAGGGTGCCGGGATAGGGCGGCAGATCTGTCACGGCAAAATCAGTGGCGCGGATCTGGGGTGCAAAGAACCAGAGATCGTAATCGGTGATATGGCTTTCGTCTGCCATCTCGAAGCTCTGGTCATAGACAACCCCATCATCATGGCTGTCCAGCACGACACGAACCGTTGCAGCTTCCAGCGCAAGCAGGGCCACACCATTGATCAGATCCGCCGTCTCGATCTGCCAGGCCATGCTGTCAGCCTGCACCGCAGCGTCCTGCAGGTAGCCATCGAAGGCCTTCCATCGGTTTGTGGCGAGGCCCTTGAACCAGTTGGTGCCGTCATCGGTCGCGGGGTCATTGCCGGTGTTTGCCGCAATGAGGCTGATATAGATGACGTGATTGCGGATCACGGTGTCATTCTCAGCGTATTCCGTCCCGACATCCCAAGCTGGCGCGTCATCCTCAGGGATTGTTGTACCGCCTTCGATCAGGTTGCTGTCCGTCATCGTCAGCGGAATGATGATGCGCGCGCTCATGTGATTACCTTCACTGGCAGGGAACCGGTCGCGGTCACTTCGCGCAAAGGTTTGGTGCCCCGCGCGACTTCGCTACCCGTGTTCTGGTGTCCTTGATTATTCTCGGCGCGCAGGCGGGCCACCTCTTCACGCAGCGCCCGCAGCTCTTCGATCACCGCGCTGTTGTCGAGCATCTTGCTGGTCTGAGACGTGGTGCTGACGGTGGACCCACGCGGCAGGTTGATCATCTCGTCCTTGTGAACATACGCCAAACCGCCTGGGTGAAAGTCGGTCCCGACCGCATAAGAGGGGATGCCGCCCAGCTCGATGATCGCCTGCCGCCGCGCTTCAAGATCCGCCGCTAGATTACGAAGCTCGCCCGCGCGCCCGTAGGTCTGACTGTAAAGGCCACCATCCTGATAGAACGTGTTTTTGAAGCCGGATACGTTGCTGCCGCCCGTTGACGAAATCTGCCCGTACTGCGCTTCGAACAGACCTTGATCGCTCACCCCGAATTTCGCTGACTGCGACAGATCCACCGCCCCAGACTTTGCGTTGAGGTAAACGCCAAACTGAGATGCCAACCCATAGATCGCGGCAGATGCAGAAGATACCTCTCCGATCGCCGCTTGCTGCGCTGTGAAAGTGGATTCCAACTGCGCCTGCGCCTTGGCAAGTGCCTGTTGACGATTGGCCTCGGCCTCAGCCGCCGCAAGCGCCGCCTCTTGCGCAGAAACAATCCGCGCCATCAGGTTGCTGATGTTGTTCAGTCCAGAAACCATGAACGGCACGCCGGCCACTGTGATCCCGTCGGAAAGCCGGTTCAGCAAGGCCTCGTTCAGCGTTTCACTCCCGGCCACGGCGCGTTTCACCAGTTCGGTAATGCTGACAGTCTGGCCTTGCAGATCCTGAACCTTGCCAAGTTCATCGTTGGTCAGCCCCTGCGTGCCAGTGATACTGCCAGTCTGGCCAGTGATCGCATTCCCGAACACCAAGCTCTGCTGTGTCAAAGCCTGCAACTGCGCTGCGGTGTTGCTCGATAGGCCAGTGAGCGTGCGCGCGGCCGCAATCTCTTCGGCGCTCACGATCCCGTCTTTGTTCCGGTCGACCGCACTTATCACCGCGCTGATCGCCGCGTCCGAGGCTTTACCCGCCAGAGATGTCCGGATCTGCGCCGTGGTCATCGCGCCATTGCGGTCAATCGCGGACGCAAGCGCAATCACCGTGCTTTGGTACGCGCTGACGATTGATGCGGTCTGAGCTTCTTGGGCGCTCACAATACCGTCGCCATTGGCATCAACTGCCGCGATCTGTTGAGCCGTCAGGGATGCGATCAGGTTCGACTGCTGAGCGATCGCACTGGCCACGCGAGTTGCTGCCGCTACATCGCTCTGGATCTGGGAAAGTGAAGCTGACGAAATGCCCGATACCGTGCGCGCTGCCGCTGCCTCTTGCGCGGTAATCAGTCCATCACCATTGGCATCGACCGCCAGAATAACCGCCCGCAGTACATCATCGGACGCCTTTCCGGCGAGGGATGATCGCAACGTGTTGGCCGTGACCGTGCCGCTCTGCGCGACACTGGCCGAAATCGCATTGGATGCAGCGCTGTTGGCCGCGATAAGTGCCGCACGGCTGATCTCTTCCGCCGAGATGATGCTGTCAGCATTTCCATCCAGCGCTCGGAAGATTTCGATCGACAGGCCAGATCCCAGCTGGTTCAGCCCCTGCGCCAGACGCGATGCGTCAATCTCCATCTGCGAGACAAGCCCATCACGGTTCTGGTCGACCGAGGCGATGACGCGAGCAAGCACCTCGTCAGACGCCACACCGACAAGCGATTGCACGATTGCATCAACCGTGACGCTGGCACTGCTGCGCAGAACTGCATTCACCAGATCGGCTGTGGTCACGCTCGCCGCACCGACCGCGGAAATGTAAAGCGCACCCTGATCGGACAGACCTGCAACCACCCTTCCGCCGTTGTCGACAAGCCCTGCGACCACCCGGCCCGTCTGGTCCCTGCCCGAGACGACCTGAAGATTGGCACCGTCTGCGATCTGCTGGCCGATGTTTTCGAGAAGGCCGATTTGCTCGCGCAGGATGTCCTGAGTGATATTGCCCTGCGCCAGACCATCGCGAATGACCTCAAGCGCCGCCGTCTGCACGTCGAAAAGCATCGCCTGATAGTCCGCGCCAAGCCCAAGAGCTTCGGCCACAGACGCCGCCTGATTGAGCTGGGTCGCAATCTGAGCTTCGAGGAAGCGCGCATCCTCCTGCGTGGTCGCAAAGCGCCCGCCGTTCTGCGCAAGGCTGGTCCCTGCTGCGCCCAAACCGCCAAGCGCCCCAACATCCCCGCTGATCGCCTTGGCAAACTGGGATGCGAAGTCGCGGCCCGCGTTCGCGAGATCCGCCACCGTCCGGACACCACCAATGCCACCAGCCGCCGTGCGCAGGCTGTCAGCCAACCGGAAAAATTCATCCGCCGACTGCCGCGCCTGTGTTGCCGCCGCGTTGGATGCCGTGATCTGGTCATTGATCGGGCCGAGGGCAGCGTCCACCGCAGCCGATGTCAGCGCGCCCAGCTTTTCAGCGAGGCTATCTATGGAAGGCAAGACAAGGTCCAGCTGACCGGCCAGACCAACCAGCGATGCGAACATTTTGCGCCCGCTTTCAGTGCTAAGATCCTGCGCCTCGACAATCGCGCGGAACTGGGCCCGCGTCTCGGGCAGCTTTTGCCCCAAATCAGCCAGCGCCTCGGTCAACAGCCGGGTGGCCGTGTCGAACCGCTCTTGCTCGGTGTAGAACCCCGCATAGTAGGATGTGGTCGCTGCGTTGAATTGATCCAGGCCGCCGAACGCCTGCACCAGAGAGGACGCCGCAGCGGCACCTGACAGGCTGATCTCGTACAGCGCAGCCCCGAGGGTGTCCAAGACAGCATTTGCAGCCCCGAGAGACGTGGAAAGGCGGGTCAGCGCGTCATATGCCCCCTCACCCTCCTGTTGCAGCGCCTCAAGTCCCGGCACCATGCCCGCAAAGTCATCACCGAACCCCTGCAAAGCCTCTTCAACGGCTTTTTGTGCGTCAGCGTCAGACATTCCCTTGGTGCTGACCGTGATTGAAGATGTGAAGTCGTCAAACACGCTCGCACCAATGCCAAGCGCCTTGGTCGCGCCGACCACGCCCATTTGCAGGTCTGTGATGATGCGCTCAAGCGGGCCCGCGGTTGCCTCGTCCAAATCGCTAAAGCTGGTGCGGACCTTCTTGGACAGACCCCAGAACTTCTTCTTTTCAACCGTGCTGAACGACTGGATCAGGCTTTCCATACCTGTCGTCGTGATCCGCAGGCCAGAATCCAGCTCTTTTGTCTTAGTGCGGAAAAAGCTGAACGCTGCAGCCGCAATACCCAAGACAGGCACGATTGCACCAATGGATGCGCCGATGCCGCCCAACGATGTGGCCAGCGCAGACCCGGACCCGCCGAGGATGCCACCCAGGCTGGTGCCAAGACTGGACCCGATGGACCCAAAAATGCCGGACGCGCCAAAGATGCCCTTCGACGCAATACTGCCGAGGATGCCGCCCGAACCGCTGAGAGATCCAAGGATACCTCCGCCGCCAGTTAGTGACCCTAGGACACCACCACCCGGCGTTCCGGCTGCTGCTGCGCCTGCAACCCCGCCACCAGAGAAGCCTAAGCCGATGAGAATTCGATTACGAGCAGCCGTGGCGATCATCTGACTGATCATCCCCGTGAAGCTGGAAAGGATCGACTTGGTGAAGCTCTTGAAGTCAGTCAGGCCAGACGCGACCCAATCGCCAAAAGCATTTGCCAAATCGTCGACCATCGGGATGCCGGACGCGAGACTATCGTTCAGTTCGTCGACGGCCTTGCGATACGCGCCATCTGACAGGCCGGCGGCAACCAGCTTGTCCAGATCGGCAAGCTCGGCGTTGTATTTCTTCAATGGGTCTGCGTCGAATTCGAGGCGTTCGATCTCGTCGGCGAGCTTTTCGGCCTCGCGGGCGGCATCCTTTGCCGCCTTGCCCGCCGCGCCGAGGGATTTGGACGCTCCGCCTCCCGCAGCCGAAGTCATATTCAAGGCTTCTGTTAGACGGTCAAAATTCGCCACAGCTTGGCGCTGCGCCTCACGGCCAGCCGCATCTGGAATTACGGTCTGCGCCATGGCGGCGTCTTCGTCTGACATCATGGGAGTAGTCGCAGACAGAGCGAGGGCGCGGCTCAGGGATATACCCAGCCAGTTCGCCAATTCAGCTGCGCTTTTTACGGCACCATCGAAGTTGATCAGTCCGGACGCGCCCACAAGCCCGTTTGCGCTACCATCTGCGTCGATCAGCGAATTGTTCATGCGGATCGCGGCAGCGTCGGCTGCGCTTAGGCGAACCTCGGCATCAAATACCGCGTCTGACAATTGTTCAACCGCGACCCTTGCGGCCCTTGTGCTGTCAGATTCCAGCCCGAAAAGCCCGCCCAGAAGGAGCTTATCGATGCGCTGTTGCTGGATCAGCAGTTCATTCGCGGCTTGCAGCGCGACTTCGGCCTGAACCTTCGCGGCTTCTGCCGCCGCCTGCATGGCCCGCGTACTGCCTTCGGTGACGTTGTTATAATATGCGACCGAAACAGCATCCAGTTTGCTCTGCGCATCCATGAGAATGCCAGACTGTTCGGCGAGACTTGCCGCGCCTGCCGAAGCATCGGAAAACGCATCTGTGAGCCTGAAAAGAACTGTCGCGCCTGCAACCAGCGCAACGAACGGTATTGCCGCCATGGCTATGCTCATAGCCTTCATGCCAAGAGAAGCCAGAGCGGCGGCTGTACCTGTGGCACCCAACGCGACTTCGAGCGCTATCATCGGTCCAATAATTCCTGTGACCCCGCCGATCAGCGCAGGAATTGCTTGCAGAGATAACAAGCCCAAAGACACTGCCAAAACATCTGCATTCTCAGCAAGCAGCGTTGCCGCACCCGCCGCCGCTTCGACCGCAGGCACAAGCGCAGTCAGAGCAGCCGAACCGAAGCCGAGCATGATGCCGCTCAGCTCAGCCATCGCTACGTTGAGCCTTTGCGCGTCGTCGTCGGCCATCAGCGCCATCGCTGCGGATGTTGCGCCGGTCTTTTCGGCCATCGCATCTAGGATATCGTTCAGGAAGCCACCAGCGGCCCCAGACAGCGACAGGGCCACTGTGGTTGCCTCAACGCTGCCGAACAGAGTCTGCATCGCCTCACTGCTACCACCCGTCTTGGATGTGACATCAGCCATGAACTTAGCGAAGCCCTGCGCCTTCAATCCCGCTGCGCTGAAATCAATGCCAAGCTGCGCGGCAAGATCGGTCGCCTCTTTCGACGGTCCCAGAACAGCAGTCATCGCCGCGCGCAGCCCCGTGACAGCCTCTGTGGTCGCGATACCGCTCTTGGTCAGGGCTGCAACGGTCCCGGCAGATTCGTCAAAGCTGACGCCCAGATTTTGCGAAAGCGGCAGCACCTTGCCGAGACTGGTGGACAGTTCGGTGATCGTGGTTTTGCCCGCTTTCATCGCAACGAAAAGCGCATCGCTGGCATCTGCCGCAAACAGTCCTTCGGACGCGTAGACGTTGGTTGCGGTCGTCAAAATATCAACAGCAGTTGTGACCTGAGTGACCCCGCCGATTGCCAGCCGGTTCGCGGTATCCAGCAGTTCGGTTGCCTGTGCCGCCGATCCCGCGCCTGCACTGATCGCTTGGTAAAAGCCTTGCGCCTGTGCAGCGGCCGACCCGCCATAGGTCGCAGAAAGAGATTTGGAAGCCGCCTCGACCTTGGCCATCTCAGCCGCGTTGCCGTTAAGCAGGGTCGATGTTTCCGCAAGCGCCGATCCGAACTCCAGCTGCATGGAAATCGCTTTGCCAAGGGATGCAGCGGCGGCAACAGCGCCAAACGCGGCGGTCGCAGCGGCAGCCATCTTCGCAGCGCCCATGCCCACAACGCTGAAGCTTTTGTCGACCTTCTTCATGGAGCCGGTCACGCCTTGCTCAAGACGCGCGCCGGTTGCCTTCATGCTGTTCATGTCACCTTCAGCCCTTTTCAGGCTTTCGGTGCGGGCAAGCATCACAAGTTCGGCGAAATTGATGGACATGCGGGAATCCTTGAACGCCAAAGACCGCTGACCTAGCGTGGCAGCGGTTCATTTGGAGATTTTGAGATGTTAAGAATTATTGCCGCGATTACAGCGTGCGCGGCCCTGAGCGGGTGTTACGACCCGGCTGACAATTGCAAAAATGACAATTCTGCCAAAATTGGCGCTTTCGTTGCGTCCAAGACTTTCGTTTCGAAGGCTCTGAGGTCACCGAGCACAGCGGAATACCCGAACTATCGCGCATCTGGCGTCATTGTGAATTTCGAGCGAGAGTGCCACTTCAAAGTTGCTGGATACGTTGATTCCCAGAACGGATTTGGTGGCACCGTGCGAACTAGGTACATCATAGATATGGAGGCAGACCCTGTTGATGGCGGCTATTGGGGCCGAAACCTGATCACAGATTAGACACCCCCCCGAAGGGATGCCCCAGGCGGTTAAGCCCCCTTCACCACCCGCCGCCGTAGGGACCCCAAAAATCCCAGCGGTGGCTAAATGAGGTATTTCTTTCCGCGCCAGAGATAGACGCGGTGCAGGCGATCATTGTCTTCCACCCGCCGACCGAAAGCCATCGCACAGTAGCACACCAATATTTCAATGAAGACTTCCAACAGTACGGACCAACGCATGAGCATTTTTGAACCTTTCTATTTTCGACTTGCAACCCAAAACGATGAGAGCAAATTTACAAATGGTTAATATTTCTGAGCTTCCACGCGATCCCCAAGATGCATTTCGAACTGTCCTAACCAACGCTTTAGAGATTTCTTTGAACTTTCCTACTGCAAACCTTGAGCCTCAAATTCGTATCAAAACTGTAGCGCATATTCGGGCGCTTCAGGCTATTTCAAGGCGACTGCCCAACTCTGAGGACTATCAAGAGCCGCTAGGAAGAGCCCTCACGACCGCCAACAATTCTAACCCTTCTGGCACCAAAAATATCCTCGCAAGTGTTGAGGAAGTTTACTTTGCAAACACATTGGATGATCACTTCATCGATCCTGAGGAAGAAAGTCAGTTCAACGATTTGGATTGGAAATCTGATGATCGCAACCTGGTGCTTGAATACCTGACCGATGCTCGAAAGGTTATTTCGAATTCTTCAAGCTTCGACGACAATCACACACGGCGGATGCTCTACTGGATCTCCAAAGCAGAAAACGAAGCTTTCAAGATGAATGGGAAATTCGCAAACTTTCTGGCGGCAACAAGTGAAGTCCTAACCCTGGTGGACGAAGCTGGCGAAAAAGGGGGAAAACTTGCATCTCTTGTTGAAAAAGTTCGCACTACTACACGCCGCAACGTATCTGTTTCGCAAATTGAAATGGACGAAAAGCCAAAGTTGATAGAGTCCACTAAAGATTAGGTATCCAAAAACTGAAAACCGCGATCACTCTCCCATCAGCGCCGTAATCACCCGCTCCTGCGCCTTCCCAAATACCTCAAGATCACGCTGCGACTTCGGCCAGTCCCATGGCGCATCGGTGCTTTTGCCGTCCGACCGTTGGTGCTCATCGAAGTATGCCCCAGATGCGAGCAAGGCCGCGTCGATCTCGTAGGGTGACGCAGATCTGCCTGTCGCTGCGAGAAACTCGGCGATAGGGCCTGCTGTGATAGGCCCAACGCCCATACCGTTGCTGATCGTCATGCCGATCCGGCGCAGGATATAGTGGGCGTCCCTCAAATCCCCGCGTTCTGGCAGGATGTGCATCCCGCGTTCAAGCTGGCCCCAACGATCCCCACCCTTTTCGGTGTCGGAGCATTGGAGCCAAGCCAGTTGCTTAGACCAGAGTATCAGGCGCTCTTTTTCGCCTTCGATCCGTTTCCCCGTTCGGAAATTTCCTTGTCCGCCAAGACGCGCAAAGGTTCAACTTGGATAAACAGTTCGGTTGCGTTGTCGACGGTGCACTCCAGAGATTTTTCACCGTCCGTCATGTTCCAGCCGTCGCAAAGGCGGGCAAGCAGTTCACAGGTGCGGCTGTCCTGCTGACGCAGTTCGGCCTCGAGCTCCTCTTCGCTCAGATCGTCGCTGGTATCTGGCTCGTTGTTCGCGCGTGTCATCTTGATGTGCATCTTGCGCACAGCCCGCTTGAACCGCGTACCGGAGCCGGGGTGCATCGTGATCGAAAGGGGCTTGCCCATGCCGTTCTCATAGCCCTCTGGCTTGAACTCGAACGCCTCAAGGCTCTCGTCGATGGTTGCGGGCTGACCCGTCAGTTTGGAGAAATCCATATTTTTAATCCTTGGTTCCGGTTCAAGATCGGGGCCGACGTGGCGAACCACATCACGCCAGCCCCTAGCCACCGAAGTGGATTATACAGCAGCCACTTTGACGTGACGCTTGTAGAACTCGGCGTTTACCGCTGCCGTCAGCACGTTCCCAATTGAGCCGGATGGCGTGTAGGACGTGATCAACGCGAGGCGGTAATAGACGGTGCCGTTGGCCAGCGTAAATTCCAGCGCAACCTTTGAGGCTGCGTCCGTGGTTGCGTCTGCGGCTGTTTGCAGTGCGGTTTGGCCGGTGTCGGCCTCATCATATCCAAAGGCCATCTCACCGTTGCCAGCGCGCAGAATATCCAGCAGCTTTTCTTCTTCGCCTGTGGACAGGTTCTCGAAGGTGGCTACATCTTTTGTGCCAGTCATTGGGGGCGGCGAGTTGAGTTTGCCGCAGTTGATGTATGTCATGCCAGGGAAGCCGGTGACTGCGGTATCGTCGTGAGTCGTGGGCAGGGTGGCGCTAACGCCAACTTTGATGCCAACGGAAGATTGCAAAGCCATGGGAGGCTCCTTTCAGTTTTTGGGGATGATCCCGGCACATCCCAAAAAGGGAGCGACCCGCCGGGAAGGCCGCTATTGCTTAGACGGGTTTGAGCACGTCTTTGAATGTGACCGTGACGGTGCCGTCAGCTACGTCAGCCGTGGCAACAATGCCCGAATATTGCTTGCCGTCCTGGATGCGCGCAGTGATCCTGCTGCCTACCCTCGGCACGTCGCCTTTGAACGTCATCGCGGGTGTTGTGATATTGCCCAATGTGATCGGCGCGACGGTTGCTCCAGTGATCAGATCGTTGCCTTTTTGCAATGCTTTTTGAGCCGCCGGAGCGGTGTCTTTGTTAGCCATATCGGCCTCCTTTGGTTAAATGGCGAAGTAGGGGATCTTGACCGGAACGCGCCAATGCGCCCCGTCTGGGTAGCCTTGCTGCACTTCCGGCGGCTGGCTGATGGTGATCTCGCCACCGGTCACCGGCAGACGCAGCGTGTACGGGAACAGCGCGGCGATGCTGTCCGCGATGGTTGTTGCACCCGTTGCGAAGTTGCCGATTTTTGCCATCACAGTGACTTGCGCAAAGCCGCGTACGATTTCACCGCCGCCGCCAAGAGTGTCGTCTCTGCGGCTGACCGGGACATGATCGAAGATCAGATACGGGTGCGCCGTTCCTGCCGGCACATCTTTGTTGGGCCAGCCGATGGTCAGAGATGGTGAAAGCGTGGCTAGCCGCTGGCCGAGGGCGTTTGAGATTGCGGTATCGGTGATCATCTGCGGACCTCTTGCGCCCGCTTTTTGACGTGATCGCTGAACTGCTCTGCGTTCTTGCCGACAAAGTGTCGCCCAGGCACATCATAAGTGCGGCCAAGGATATCGGTCCCGGTAAACCCGGCTTCAATGCGGTGAGCGTAAGGCGCGGTCCAAGCGAATTTCATTTCATCCCCAATTTCCATGCCTGAGATCGCGACCACGTAACTGTCAGCGCCTTCTGCGCCGTCCACTGTCAAAGAGTTGACCAGTTCGGATGTTTTGCCTACTGGAATACGGCCTTCAACGAACGTTTCCGCGCCTTGCGTGATCCCGATCTGCGTTGTCTGTGCGCCGATCAGAACGTCGCTGATCGACTGCCGCATCACATACTCCATACCCTCAATGGTCAGATCGGCGATGTCGGATAGTTGGGCGGTAAAACTCTTGCTCATGTCGGCCTCCGAAACTGCGGAACGTAAATCACTGAACACCTGCACCCGATGGTGTGTTGCGGCCCTGCCGATGGATCGTGCGGGTATTGCAACATGCTGTTGTCGCCCATCACGAAGCCCTCGTTCAGATCGACCTCTTTGCCGTCTAGAAGTGCGTGGTCGTGCCGTGGGTCTTTGGCTGTGGCGTGTTGCCAGCGCTTCTTGACCGTCTCGACCTTGCCGCTGTCCATCAACTGACGGTACGCCTCGTTCCTGCCCTGCGCCTGTGCTCGGAACGTCTCCTGCCGGGATATTGTCTCGGCCCGCGCTTTCAACAACCGCGCATCGTGAGCCTTGGCGATCTTGTCGATGGTCGCCTTGTCCAGCACCCTGCCCTCGGCAATAGCTTTGCGGACCTGTGCATCATAGCGGCGATCCGTGGACGTGTACCTCGGCTTGTTCCCCTTGAAATAGTCCGCGATCTGATCAGGATCGTTCAGGATCTCCCTGACCCGCGCTGAACGCTGGGCCCGTGGGCTATCCAGCCCCATGATACCGCCCTCGCGGACGCCTGTGCGCGGATTGACCACCCCTGCCAGCCTGCGTGCCGTCTTAGCCGCCCCGATGCGCTCTTGCTGCCCTTGCAGGATCACCGCCCGAATAGGCTCAACGCCCGGACTGCCGATTTCCGTGACCAGCCTTGCACCCATTTGCGCCAAGATCTGCTCTGCCCTTGGGTGGCGTCCGTTGAACGAAAAGCCGCCAGCGATGCCCTTGGGCAGCACGACAGTCGCGCCCCCGGCATACATCGCCGTCCTGATCGCTTCTTCCAGCGGCCACAGCATCGCCTGATTGAGCCGCAGCAGGTCTGCCGCCCGATCAAAGTCATTGCGCTGTACGGCCTCGACAAGCGCCGCGAAGTCAACAGCACCGTGTGCGTTCTGCACCGCTGCCTCGAACGCCTGCCTGATCAGCGGATCGTGCTTGGCAATCAGCTCCCGTATCTGGCGCTGTTGCTGGCGTGTCAGGCGGGTTGGTCGGGCCATTGCGCCCCCATGTAAAATGACCCCGCAGAATGCAGGGCTGGTTGGTTCGTGATGTGGGTGGGTGCTTTAGTGCTTCGCCTTCATCGCAAAGCCGAGCGTGAACGCTGCTTCAAGTATCTCGTCAAAACGGCGAAAGCACTCAGGCGGCATGCTTGCCACAATCCGCGCTGCGTCAATGTCGTCTCGGCTGAGGTGCCAGAGAAAGGCAAAGGCTTGGTAAGTGCTCAAATCGCAAGGCTCAATTCATAGAGAAGCGCGGTGCCACCGGGTGAAAGCGGCGTAACGGCGAGGATTTCTTCAAATGCAGTCTGCGCCGTCACCGCATCAGGTGCAACACCCACGGCGATGGTGTCCGACTTTAACGGCGCAACGCCCGTAGCATTGATCGTCAGGGTGCGCTTTTTGACGCCGATCAGCGTGCCGTTCGTGTCGCGCACGTCCTGGACGCTCTCAATCGCGGTCATCGGGAACAGCAGATCAACCGCCTCGGGCACAACCCCAACTTCGCTTGGCGTCTGCGGACCGCCCTCGCCTTCGCGGCGGATGGTGCAGATCAGCGGCCCGGTGCCGGTGCGCTGTCCGGCGCGGGCAAGGCCTTTAGCGATGCGTTCTGCGATCTTGGCTCCTGCGGTCACGCGACAATTCCTGTGATGCCGTAGGGGTTCGATCCGCCCGCCATGACTGGTGCCAGCATGGACATTACCACGGGTATAATCGGCGTCGATGTGGTCAAGCCCGCCATCAGCCCTTTTGTCCCGTCTGCATACTGAAACTCAACCGATCCGAATTTCTCACGCACAACGCGCTCGTCAGATAGGACGGCTTGGTTCAGTCCGCCCGGATTTGTCAGTTCGTAAAATGCAGCCTCATATGTCGCGCGCAGGATGACGCCCGGAACCGCATCGGATGCAAGATCCCTGCCGTAAATGTCAGACGCGCCAACACGCGGCCATTGTTCTTCTTGATCGGGATCAGTCGGGATGCCAGGAAAGCGGCTCACAGCGACCTTGCCAGCCATACGCCAGCCCAGCCCATCAACGAACGCGCTTGCGACCGCCAGCCGGGCGTCCGTGGGCGTCCCAGCATAGCCTTTCGCCGTCCAGTGGGCTTGTGCGTCGATGATACTGCCGTAGGCCATATGGTTCTCCGATGGGTGTGAAGTGGCCCCGAAGGGCCACCTCGTCTACTTTTTGGCGTCCGCGTCAGCCTTCGCGTCCGCGTCAGCCTTCGCGTCAGCTTCGGCCTTGGCTTTGGCATCCTTGATCACCAGACCGGCGCGCTCGTACTTTGCGCGCTGATCATCGGACCAGTCGACATCCAAGGATGCTTTCTTGCCCGGTAGGATGACGTGTTGGTCGCCCGGAACCCGGACGGCCTTGGCCTTGCTTGTGTGGTTTTCGACTGTGACTTTCATCATGTCAGTGTACCTTTGCGCAGGGTGCGCGGTTGCTGGCAGATATAGAGCGGATAGCTGTACAACTCGCCCTTGGTCCACATGTTCCGGTCACGATCCGGCACGTTCATCGCGTAGACGGACTGGCCGGGAGTGCCAACATATTCCAGCGTTTCAAGCGGTGCCTGAGCAACCTTGAACACATCACGCGCACCGACCGGGAAGAACTTCGCCTCTGCCGTAGGAATGGCGACGGTCGAATTATCGTCAGTGCCGCGGTAGTTGTGGAACGTGATGCCACCAACGCGGAAGCTCTCGAAGATCGCGCCTTGTGCCTCGCGCAGTGCATTGGCTGCAACCTGCTGGAGGTAGAACTTTTCGACGTTCGGATGCGAGATCAGAGCGTCATAGAAGTCGTCGCCAGCCAAGGCATGGATGGTGGTGCCGGGTGTGAAAGATCCACGTCCCGAGCGCACCATACCGCGGGAGATGTCTTTGCAGACGCCATGCACATCAGTCGTGGTCACATCCAATTCAAAGCTGGTTGCAGCCGGGATGCTCTCGTTAAACTGGGTCGAGTAGTCATAGATGACAGTCGATCCATCAGCGTCCAGCAGGATGCCCTGCAAAGCGCCCAGGCGGTGAAACTCGTGGGTCAGTTCCATGTCCGCACGAATGCGGGCCATGCGACGGCCATATTCACGCTGAACAGCCATCAGCTCGGTTTCGGAACCAAAGGCACGAATGCCGTCCAGTTCGTGCGCGTAAAGCGTGAACCGCTTGGCAAGGCGAGTGGTTTTGAGCGAAACCGCATCGCGATCTTCGCCGTCCAGAACATCAGGCGGAGCGCCATCTGCGGATGTCGGAATGAGCGTCAGCCCACCGTCAATGCGATCAACAAAGATATTGCGGGTGCGCACCGGCGTCGGTTCGAAGATGCCCAGCGAACCCAAAAGGCTCGGCTGGTAATCCATTTTTTCGACCATGCCCGACAGAGATGTCGTGCTGAAGGCCGAACTGTTGAAAATGTCCATGGTAGCCATGATTTCAGACCTCCTTTATCAGCGGACAATGATGCCGAGCGCGGCCAGAGCGGCGTTCGCGGCGGTGATTTCACCAGCGGTAGCGCTGGCCTCATATGTCAGATCGGCACCGTTGACCTCAGCATCACGCGCAACAGCAGTGACGTCATAATCGACGGCGGCAGCAGTCTTGTTGACCAGCGGCTCAAACAGCAAAGCCGCATGGCTTTGTGATCCATCGACGGCGGCCGTGTCCTGGCGAGTGAACTTGCCGGTTGCGGTTATCTTGCCAAGGATCGTGCCGGATGCCAGCGTGGTATTGGCCGGGACGGTCACGATGACAGCATCGCGCGAACGCCAGTCATTGGCCTCAGAGACAAGGAACTCAGCCTTGCGGGTGCCTTCTGTGACAATATCCATGGATCAGGCCTCCTTTTTCATGGTGACGACCGAACCCCATGCGCCATCCGAAACTTGCGTGCGGATGCCGTCCTTGAGGATGTGGTCATTGGTGACGGTTGGTGCCGATTTGGCGGCAAAAGCAAAAGCGCCGTCGATTGCCGCGTCGGTCATGGCTTTCGCTTCGGCATCGCCGAGGTGCTTGGCAACAACGGCACGGCGGATTGCGGCGTCATCCATCTTGGACATCTCATCCTCGGAAAGACCCGCCTTCTTGCCCGCTTCGGTCGTCTTCGCATACGACTTGGCGGCATCCTGCAACGCGGCAGGGCTGGTGGCATCGGCCAAGGCTTTGTCTTTGGCCTTGATTTCGCCGTCCTTGGTTTCGATCTGCTTTTTAAGGCCAGCGATTTCAGCGTCCTTGGTGTTGATGGTATCAGCCAGGGTCTTTGCTGAGGCGTCCTTGAACGCTTCGATTGCGGGTGCTTGGGCGGCGGGCACGTTGACCGCCTTATCGCCAAGCACCACCGAGATAAGAGCATCAGACATAGTGTCCTCCTTGGGGTTGCTCGTGGGGGTGGTGAGGGGCGATGCCCCCCAGTAATCCGCAGCGTCTCCGATGCGAAATTCTTGGCCAGCGCGTCCGTTTGGAACGATGGCGAGGTGGTCCACGAAAATTGAACGCTGCACAGTGTCATAGGCTTGGCCATCCGGCGCGATGCCGGGGGTCCAGTCCAGTTTGGTCACATAGCCAACAGACAGCTCGCGCGGTCCGCCTGCCTCGATGGAGGCCACGGTGCTGCCGTCTGTGATCGCCACATCCAGCGCCACGGCCTCACCATCGCGCGCAACGCCAGCAATGTGACCACGTGACAGTTCCGTGTGATTATCTGCCGTGACCCGCTCTTTCGGGTGTCCGTCAGTGATAGGCTTACCTTTGAAGCTGCCCATGCTATCCAGATTGAACACCTCATCAGCGGGCCGGTAAACGCGTACGCGGTCCAGGTCGGGCTTGCCCAATTCAGACCCCATGTAATCCTGAATACCCGTGCGCGCCGCTTTTACGCGGGCCGTCAGGTATCCATCACGGGTTTTGCGCGGCTTGCCGATTTCGACGGCATCCGTGAAGCGAATTTCGGTCATTCGATTTCCTTGATATTGTCTGCCCAATCTTCTTTGACCTCTTGGAATACCTCAGGGCCGAGAATGATCGGGCCTTGGTATGGCTCGATGTCCGAAATGTCGGGAGCCTCTGGGTCGTAGCTGATCGTGATGTGGGGCTGATACTCAGGATGGTCCCAACTTGCGCCAGCTTCTTTGATGCGCTCGTGACGCCACTTAAGTTCGTCACTGTTGAACAGCACCACGCGCGCCTTGCCAAACTGCTCCATGATGCGTGCGCCGCTGGGTGCAACCTCGACTTTCGACTGCCAGCTTTCGCCAACATCCATCCAGTCAATATCTGCGCGGCTAAAAGCGATGGTGACGTGCAAGTCTGACGCTGGCAGTGTGGTCTTGAATCCCTGCGCCTTTGCCCAGCGAATGATTTCAGCACCGTTCAGAACGTCTCTACGAACATACAGGGTCCGGGGTGCTGCATCTGTCGTGACGATACCATCGTCATCATCGCCCGTGCCGTCATCGGCAATCGTCAGCGCGTCGATGCCCGTCTCGCGGAACATCTGCGCACCAGCGGCGGCGATTTCGTCGTCACCGTAGATCGCAGCCGTTGCCAGCTTGCTCAGCGTGTCCGCGTCCTTATTGCGGATTTCGCTGACCTGGGTTTCGGTCATCTGCTTAAGCGGACGCCACTCGTATGTCGTCTTCGCTGGCCAGTCACCAATCGCAGACCGGATCAGCACCTCATCGAGAACGCTCATCGCCGGTTCGATTTCCAGCGTCTGCATAGCCTGCACTCGATCGTAATAGTTATTCAGATCGCTTTCGCCGGTGCTGTTCAGCCCGCCCGGTGATGTACCTAGCAGGCGTGTCATCGGGATATCAGCCGCCCCGGATGCGACCTGCATGAAGCGGTCTGCGATGTCAGACAGTCCGCTGAACGAGAATGACTTGCTTTCGTACTCCTCGTCCTTGTCGAGGATCAGCGTGCCGTTGTTGCCCTTGAGAAGACGCGCCGTGGCGAACCGCTTGAGCAGCATTTCTTCGTATTTCGGGTCCGTGATATTGTCGGAAAGCCCCTCAATCTTGATAATGTCAGTCTTGGCGTCGAACACCAGCGAAGCGACGTTAGCCATCGTCATGTCGAGGTGTTGGCAGGCCGTGTAAACCGACTGCAGAACGCTGTCACCCCAGCCATATTGGCCCGATCCCGCGATGAATTGGCTAGGCAACGGTTCGCCGTGAAATTCGACAAGGCGGCTGGGATGAACGCGCAAAACTTCGCCGCGGTTGGTGCTGAACTGATAGTCGATGGGTAAGCCATAGCGCGGGCTGCGAGGGTCGATGTCCGCCAGTCCGGCGATAATGTCCTTGCGCGTGATAACCGTGAGATAGCGCAGATCACCCTTGCGGGTTTTGCTTGGGTCGAGGGGTTGGTTCAGATCCTCCCGTCCTGTCCCGATCAGAATTGCTGCGCCGCCGTATAGCCGGGCTTTCCACTTTGCTTCGTTTATCTTGGAGCGGACCCGAAAAGCGTCTTCCAGCCCCTCGATTTCCTTTGCACCCTCACCGCTCCACTCGCGCCATTTTCGTACAGCGTCCATCGCAGGGATGGTGACAACCTTGCGCATGATCCAAGACGTGCGGAATGCGGCTTCGAGCTGCTGATCATCCAGCATATTGACCGCGTAGCTAACCGTCGCGGCCTTGTCGCTGGATGTCCCCAGTCGTGTGGCAAGGCTTTGCAGGCCATCGGCGATGGGTGTAAAAATGCTCAAGATGCCATCCCCGCAAGGTTGAAGGTGTTTTTGTTTAGCATTTCGGAAATCGCGTCCATTAACGGATCAACCTGGTCATCGTGACCAGTACCCATGCCGTCAAAAATCTGTAGTTCGTGTCGCAGTGATGGCGTGAATGACGCATCCTTGGGCAGCCAAACTTGACCGTTGACGATCCAAGGCGCTGTATCCAAGCCGCGTGTGTATTTGTCTTTCTCGCGCTTAATGCCTGAGATGGGTATACCGCCTTGCCTGCGGATAGACTGGATCAGCCCCGTACCTGACGCCTTATCCTCAACTCGCAGATTTCTGGGGCGATACCCCTCACCCTTCACCTTGGTCCAAAACGCCAACGTGTTACGCTCAAGGTCCGGGGCTTCCCACTTGCCGCGTATCTGGTCGATCAAATAGACGCCGCGCTTTGCTTTTCCCCAATGCTGTATCACCGAGAAATCGTTCCGCTCGCCGGTTTTCATTGCTGTGTCGGCGAACATACATGTCCACTCGAATTCAGGCAGTTCCGTCCACCATTCGAAGCCAGCCATATCGAACAACGCGCCCTCGATGCTGACGGGCCGCTGCATGTACTGACTGGCAAAGGTATAGGCGTCGTGCTTCAGGACCTCGATCTGCGCCGCCGAGTGCTTGTGAGCCCACAGCGGACCATCCGGAAGATCGTGCGGCACTGGCCTGCCATGCGTCCATTCCTTTGGGTATTCCACCCCACGCTCAATCATCACCGGTAGATCCAGATGATCCCAGATCTCCCCCGTCCCGCCTGTCAGCAAATGACCTGCGAAGTCGTCGCCATGAAGGCGCTGCATGATCACAACGATCGGAACATCCTCATGTGCAATCCGACTGCGAAACGTGTTGGTTGCCCTCTTGTTGACCGCCGCCCGCTTCGTCGGGCTAAATGCGTCGTCCGGTTTTAGAGGGTCATCGATCACCAGCGCACCGGTGAACCGCGTTTTGTCCATGTATCCGGCGCGGAAACCTGTGATCGGCCCACCTGCAGCTTTCGCCAGCATCCCGCCGCCCTCGTTCGTCTTCCACCGATCCTTGGCGCGGCTGTCTGTCTTGATCGTGACGGGTTGAATCTCTGCAAACTCTGGCAACTCGATCAAGCTTTTGATCTTGTCGCTGTTCTCGCGGGCCAGATCGTCCGAAAATGTGGCATGGATGAAGCGCGATGCCGGGTTGATCGCAAAGCCGCGGGCGATGAAATTGACCACCGCCATTTCGGTCTTAGTGTAACCTGGCGGCAGGGTGATGATCAGGCGGGGAATCTCTCCAGCTAGCACTCGGTCCAGCGTGGCCCCGATCACTCGATGGTGCGGGCCTTCGATCAGATCCATGCCCTCGCGGGCGGGGAAGAAAAACCGGGCGAACCCCAGGCTATTCCGCTTCGCCCACTCCCTCTGAATTTCGCGTTTTGTCGGTAAGGCGTTCAAGCTGTGCAAGCTCCTCGTCCGACAGGTTGGTGAGAGTAATGGCGGAATTTGGCGTCATGCTGCCGTCAGGGCTTGTCACCTCAACACGACTTGGTTTGTCGAGGCCCAACAGTTTGATCTTGGCAGACGTGGCCCCGACCATTGCGGCGGCTTGGGCGTTCTTCTTTGCCTCTTGCCGCGCCTCCTCTAGTTCCTCCATTGCCTTATGGCGGGTGTAGATAGTCAGGCTTGCGGCCTGCGCTTCTAGCTGTTCCAGCCTCAGGGCGATGTTAGGGTGGTCGAGAAGCTGGCTGGCCTCGACATAAAGCCAGTGATCCTTCGCCCCCTCAGCGACATCATATGCCCGCCGGTAAGCTTCGGCCGCATTACCTGTCTCGAAATATGCGAGCGCGAAGGCTTCTTGCTTTGGTGTCAATTCACGCGCAGACATACTGTTCTCCTCTCGCCCGCCCTTCATTTCGCTCTTACCAATTGAAATCCAACCGCCGATGCGTTGACTGACGCAATGAAGGCTGACCGCTGCGGGGGTGGTGCGGTTCGGCAGAAGGAGGCGGGTGTGGGAAACGAAAAAAGCCGCGCAGGTTTCCCCGGCGGCTCTGAACATAACTTGCTTCGCAATATACTAACGCGTTCCAGTCCTATTCGTCAACGCTCATTCACGACGTCAGCCAACCGCTCAATTGCGGCAACAAACCGGCTGCCTTGGGTGGTCAATGATCCAGCGTCCATCGGTTCAATCCGGCCATAGGCAACATCGAATATCGCTTTTTGGTCGTCCGCGCCGAGATGCCCGATAAAGCCACGCCAGCGCATCCATTTATTTGATGCGTCCCGGGCGCGTTCATCCTCGTCCCGCATATCCGGATTATGATCCGACCTCGCCTCAAAGGTCTCGATCAGATATTCGACCTTCGCTGTTTTGGCGTGGATCGATAGACCTAGATTTGTCTTGATGTAGACTGCCTCTGCCTTGGTCAGTCCCGCATAGGCATCCCACATCTTTTTGGCGTGATCGCCGGAGTGGGCGGCATAGATCGCCCTCCCCGCTGCCTCGCCGAGCGCTGGATCTCTCATTTGAGTTCTGTCGGCAGGAACAATTCCGCAGTGACGCGCGCGGGCTTCAAGAACTGTACGCTCTGCATCTGGATTTTTCGCGATTTCCTGCATGCGCTTTGAGCCCCGTGACTTACGCTTAGGTGTTTCCGCCAACCGAGCCAGCGGTGTCATTGCCTTTTTGGCCCGAAGTTTTGCGCCTTTTGTGTAGTTTTTCATAAAGCCTGCCTTTGTGGTTTCCGTGTTTGAGTGCTGCGGACCATGCCCTGCACCGCCCGTGCAAACTGCATCTCGCGGAACTGCGCCAAACTGATCGTTTCGGACCAACCGTAGCGAACATTGGTACCCCCGCCTGCCCCTCTGTGCCTTCCGGGCAGACCCAAGTTGATCCGCCGATGGACCACAGATGCAGCGTCGGCATATCCAAACAATTTCGCCATTTCCGTCGAATTCACCCCTGCGAGCCACATGCTTCGAAACTCGGCATCATCCGTTCTTTTCATGGGTTCTTTGTTGCCCCGTCTGGATGGCAGTCCTAATAATTTCGCCTTTACGCTTACAGCCTGAGGGGTCACCCCAAGAGCAGACGCAATGCGTGCGATCGGGATATCCCGGCGCGACCAAAGCGGCTCCAGGTGCTCGCGCGTCAGCTTCTTCAATGGGCGTGGCTCGGTTCTCATACAGGATTGCTCCTTTGTGATTTGAAAAATGGCATTCGGTCACGGCATGCGGCCGCCCTGATCTCCTCGATCAGATCCAGATATTCCGGCTCCTCTGCCGCGAATGCGCGCGCTCGCTTGCAGGCGTTGATGATCGACGTGTGGTCACGTCCGCCAAGCGTCCGGCCAATCTGCGGGTGCGAGTATCCGAGGTCGTGAGCGATCAGACAGACGGCAAATCGCGGGCGGCAGTGCAGGTCACTGCGATCACCATTCAGGATCTGATACGCATCAACCCGAAACGCTTCAGATGCACACGCGACGATTTCGAGGACGGTCGGTTTCATGCTGCCACCCCTGCCGCCCTGAGGTCGCCTTCGGTCACCAAACCAGCCGCCAAGAGCTTTCCGGCCATGCTGCTGTTGACCGTAGACGGGGCAGTCCGCTTCTTGCTGAGAACCACATCCGCATAGAACGCCAAGACGGCCTCTTCGCTCGGACGCTCAACGGCTTTGACCGTGTAGGTCTCCCACTTGCCCCGCTCCGGATCGAGAAAATTGTCGGACTGCTGCACCTTGCCCGCGGACGACCAGCTCCGGACGGTGTCGGCGTACGATCGAGCTGCGGCGATGATACGCTCAGGATCGACACCACTTGCGACCAGATCGGCAAAAAGCACCTCGCCGGCATCGCTGTAGACAGGCCTTGGATGGGCCTTCAAATATCTCTGATAAACTTCTGCCTCTTGAGAAGAAGAAGATTTATCTTCTTCTATCTTATCTTCTCTTATCTTCTCTGCTCGGTTTTTGCTTGAAGCATCCGCTTCACCTAAGGTGTTGTTTTCTTTTGATCCGGCCCGAATTTCCGCAGATTTTTTACCACCTTTTTTCCCGTTTTCTCTTGCGGTTTCACTCACGTTTTCTTTCGTTTTTGCTTCGGTTTTCGCCCGTTTCTGGCTGATTTCGTTTTCGGTGACGATCAATTTGCCCTTTTCAGCGAGGGAAAAAATCGTCTTCCGCACGGCCGCAGATCCCATGTCACTGATCCATCCAGCTATCCAACTGGGGTCATTGTTGATCGCGCCGCCGTGCGCATAGATCAGATCCAGGGTCACGGAATAGACCGCGTGCTCTTTTGCTGTCAGGCCCTGAACGCCCCCCAAATACGCGGCTGGTTCGCGCTTGTACCAATCGGATCCGTGCTTCACGTCAGGAGCTCCTTCGCGTTCACGGACAGACCATAGGTCGCCAGATCCAGATTGATCTGATCGCTTGCAGCCTCGATCACCACGACGGCCCCGCACAGCCCCGGCGTCCAGTGTGCAGCAACGCCGCGCACCCACTTGCGGCTGTCATCCACGATGATGCCAGCTCGCTTGAGCGCGTCCAGATAGGCCTTCTCCGTGTTGTCAGCGTCCATGCCACCCACGCCCTGCTCACCTACGTAGATCAGCACTGTCACGGGCGTTTCAAATTTCGGCAGTGGCGATTGGACCGTCAAATACTGTGCGGCCAACCGCTTCCACGCGGTGTATTTGGTCGTGGCCACGCGCCCCACGCCCCGCACATTCCTGTACAGGCCATTGGTGCTTATTGGCGACGGCATGGCGAGGCGGGCGTGTTTCATGGTGCACGCTCAACAGATGACAGAGCGGCAAGCGCATCAATTTCATCAGCTGCCTTACGCAGTCTGTCTGACAGACGCCCATAGCCACTCTGCCCACATTCAGCCAAGTGCTTTGCTGCGCTGCCCCAAGCGGCCGGATGCTCGCCGAACGAGTTTCTTATGTGAGCGCCGAACGCCGCCTCAAATTCAGCGACGTTTGCCGCTGTGCGTTCGAGGGATTCTGTCCGACGCTTCACACCTTCATCAACCTGCTTTCGGATGCCTGCGCGCATCCTCTCAGCCTCGGCATATGAAGCCTGGCGCGCATCATGCATGGCCTCCTCCATCAGTGCCTGCATGGTCCCATCAGCTCGACGCAGCATCGCCGCCAAGAATGGCCGCGTGATCTGCGTTGCCTCGGTTTTATCGGCTTCGCGAACAGTCTGCCATGCCTTGCCATCGAACTCGCGCAGACCCCAAGCCGGGGGCAGTTCGGAGAGATCGGCGACTATTCCAGGTGGCGTGTGTATCCACCAACGGTCGCAATACTTTGCAATCGCCTCTGCCTTAGAGGGATCCGCGGCTTCGCGCTTCCAATCTGAACGGCTGATCTTGACCTCGACGCCGTGCAGTTCAAGGCCTCGTGACGGCCAAAGGCTCATCATCACTGCGTCAGCATATCGTCCAGACTGTGCACCAGTCCCTTCACCGACCTCCCACATGATCGCCCATTCTGGTGCAGACCACCGCTTCGACATCCCCGCACGAATATCGCTCGATTTGAGTTTTTGCGGGTTTGGTTTTGTACTGAATAGATCCGTCACGACTGCAAACCCCGCTCGCGCCGCATGCGCCGGACGCAACGGACCATTATCTGCCGACGGTTAGTTTTAAGCTCGGCCAATGCCCGCTGTTTCCGGTCGATCCGGGCTTGCAGCCTAGCGAGACGGCGCAGCTCGCAATCTTTAGCGAAAGCCGTCCAAGGCGCGCCGCACTGGAACGGCTTTATCGCGTCACCGACCCTCGGCCCGATCACCTTGAACCAGTCTTTTGCCGTCAAAGGCTTGGGTTTGGATTGCGTATCTTGTGCAACGGCAGGCGTTGAACGCACTTCGCCGAGATCGTAATACTGTTGATCCAACATCACCGTCTCCTTTCTGAAAATTCCTGAAGCGCAGCTACTCGGCAGCGACCCTTGGTTTCGGATGGTCCATTGCCATGCCAATGCCTTTCACGAACCGTGCTCGGATCCTGGCCGTGGCTGCGCTCTTCGTGTGACCGCACAGACAAGGCTGCAGTGCGACCCGAAGACTCTGGGCCTCCTCGATCGGCACGGTGATGACGATGGTGTCACCTTCCCGACGCGCGGTGCTCATGACCTCACCTTTAGAAATTGCTGAAATTGCACCCGGAACGCATTACGGTAGTTGACCTGCCGCGACCCCTGCAGCTGCTCGTCAGCCATTGCCCGATCGACAAAGTTGATGACCTTGAAGGGGTCGTTTTCGCGCAAGAAGGCAGCGACATCGAGCCTTTCAAAATCCTGGCTTTCAGCATATGCGAAGACCATTGGCCTGATGATGAAGTCAGAGTAGAGCGGCACGCGGCCGGAAGTGTCGTATTCAACCAGCCCTTTAAGAACTGCCGTTAACGCCCTGAGATATCCGCGCTTTTCGATATCCCTGATCAAGCCGATACAGTAAATTTGCCCCGGCTTTTTGTGCGCGGTGGAAGCGTTCGACATGCGCAGATCACACCCGCCATCCTCAACGGCCGCCTTCATGTTCACAGCCCATGGCTCTTTTGCCGCAAGCCCCGCTTTATAGATGTGATGCGGCGTGATCTTGGTGGTCGCCGAGTTGACGAACGCAAACGCGCTCGCCTGTTCTGCGGGGTCGATTTGCACGATCATGGCCGGCACCGACTTGATACCACAAATCTTCGCGGCATGGGTTCGGTGCTGACCGTCGATGATCGCGAACCTGCCACCGTCGACGGGTGCTACCAGAACTGGAGCAAACCTTGACCAGCGGAAATCTGACGCGATCTTGCGGATTGCTGTCAGGTTCTGCCGTCCAAGTTCGCGCTGATATGCGCCGTCGATCACTAGGTTGTCGATTGGCACCCATTGCAGCATCGGCGCGGGCTGCTCGGCAAGATGACAGGCATCAAATCCCGCTACATCGATTGTGCGAAAAGTCATACATCAACTCCCAGATTGCGCAGCGCCTGGCTATGACCATGCTGGTTGCCCAGATGCAGATAGGCATACGGGTCCGTGTTTCGGTTATCGGCGAGGCAAACCCAGCCGCGGCGCTTCAAGATCGATCGGACTTTGGGGATCGAAATCCCCGTCTCATCAGCGATCTCGGCAACGGTGCAGTCCCATTGAACGGAGTTGCCGGCGCGCCAGACCATGAAGTCGTGTGCTCGGGTGCTCATAATAGCCTCCCCTGACCTTTGGGCGTGTCGTCTTTGAACAGACGGCGCAGCACGGTTTCACCCTGCCAGTCTCGATCCCAGACGAGCCAACCGTTGCGTTGCGGGGCCTGTCCTTGCCCACGAAAGTCGATCTTCCAGCAACAGACATAGGCACGCGACACGGGGAACTCATTGTGCAGGCCGTCCAGCCCGTTCATGCGGCCAGCAATCCATTCCCAAGACAGAAGCATGGCAACATAGCGCACGCCCATATCGAACGTGTGGCGCAGCCAGCGACCGTGTCCGCGTGTGGTTATCTCTCCGTAGGGCGGGTTTGTGAAAATGATCTTTGCAGGCGCGCGGCCCATGTTCTCATAGCGGCCGTCCCATGAGTAGAACGGGCGCACAATCGTTCCCGGCCAGCCTCGATCGACAATATCGGACCCGATCACGCTGAACCCGTCGTCTTGCAAGACCTTTGCAATATGGCCGGCACCCACGGCGTTTTCCCAAACAGGCCCGCCAATTTCCCGCATCCTGTCACCTTCGACCCGCAGTATAGCCTGCGTGGCGCTTGCGGGCGTGGGGTCGAAATCTAAGGGGTCACGTGGATCACGCGGCTTGTGTTGCAAATGGAATTTCCCTGGCAGTGTTGGGGGCTTTCGATTGCCTAGGATTGCCCTTGACAAACCATGCGCTGAGGCTGGCTTATTCACATCCACCCCCCGAATTCACTGACCGCATAAGCTCCGCCAAAGCCGCCATCGCTTCGGGCCCTTCCTTCCTCAATGGTTCTGGGTCGCCGTCGACCAGAAGCGCAAATATCGCAGGTGCAAGATCTGCTGCCTCTCGCAAGGCTTGATCCGCTTGGGTATTCACTTGACCGGCGGCATCGGTGCCCTTCAGTCGATCAAACATCAGCCGCGTGATCGGCCAGCGCCCCACAGCATCCTCAAGCGGGCCGTAGCTATCGCAACCGATCGCAGCATCGCCAGAGCACTGCTTTGAAATCGTACCCTTTGAGTGCCCGAGGAACGCCGCGGCAGCATCGAAGCCACCGAAGTCCTCGACCAGCTGGCGATAGAGCGACCGGATCGCTGCACCTTCGTAAACTTTACGCATGGGAAACCCTGTTTTCTTGCTGCACGGCGCGGGCCAGAGCAGATTCTGGGAATGTGGAAAAACTTGGGAGCATTGAGCAAAGGCACATCAGGCGGCTTCTTCGCCACCGCGAGCAGCGCGGCTCTTGCCCATTTTTTTCCGCACCTTTTCAATCGTGCTCGGGCGGCATTCGCCACCTTCACGAAGCCGGTAGACAAATCCGGGGTCATTGAGGAATTCTCGACCAAACTTCGAAGGCTTCATGCCTGCTTGAAGAAGGTAAGCCTCAATTTCTGTCTTGAATGTATCCATCATCATGCGATGCAATATGTAGGATATATCCTACTCTGTAAAGAGGATTTATCCTATTTGCAGATACATGCGCTATGTAGGAAAAGTACTACATGGAGATTGGCCAATTGATAGCAGATCGGATCGACGCGCTCGTAAAGCAGCGCGGCACCAATAATCGTGCAGTTGCGCTTGCAGCTGGCATGAGCGCTACTGGCGTCAGAGACATTATTTTACGGAAAACCAAAAACCCGACGCTCGCAAACCTTGTTAAGATCGCCGAGGTTCTCGAGGTTGATGTTTCGGAGATTGTTGGCGAGGCTCCCAAGCCTCGGCCCACGGTGGCCATTGCCGGGCAAGTAGGCGCTGGCGCTATGGTACCTGTTTTTGATGCGTACGAAAAAGGCGACGGCCCTCAGGTCGAGTGTCCGTCAATTCTTTCGCCGAAGGGTGTCGTTGCCGTCGAGGTGGTCGGCGACAGCATGCAGCCCACGTACTCTGCAGGCGACTTGCTCTTCTACACGCGCGCTACGGCCGACGGCGTGCCTTCTGACGAGATCGGACGGATATGTGTCTGCGAAGACGTGAGCGGGATGGGCTGGGTAAAGCAGGTGCGCGCAGGGTCGGCACCGGGTTTGTTTAATCTGATTTCACTTAACCCAGGCGCAGACAATCAGCACGATGTGAAACTGAAATGGGCCGCCCGCGTCCGGCTGCACCTGCCTGCTGATCTGGCGCATCGGGTGTGACAGTCATAAGCCATCCCCAGCCCGGGACCATTGTTAGGGTTGATTTAAATGAGGGTTTCCGACCACCTGAAATGGTAAAGCGTAGGCCGTGTATCGTTCTATCACCACCAATACCTGGTCGCCAAAATCTCTGCACAATTGTTCCGCTAAGTACGTCACCTCCACGCGGAACCCATCCTCACAACATTAAAATTAGGTTGGATCCGGCACTCCCACACCCTTATGATAGCCCCGAAATGTGGGTTAAGGGAGACATGGTTTTGACGGTCGCATTTCGGCGTCTCCGGCTGCTCTTTTCGCATTGGGACCATAGCCAAAGGGTCTATGACGTACGGGTGCTTGATGAAGATGTTTTAGAGAAAGTGCGTGATTGTGTCAGAAACGGCTTGGGATTGTGATTTGCAGAATCTCAGCCGATGCCCCATATTAAAGACGTCGCCGGTCATTCCGGCACTTAAGTCCAAGCCTTAATACCGCTTGGCCTCGGAGCCTTGGTGATCGCAAGCCTAGCTCCGCGACTGAATTGCGATGAACACCCTCGCTTCGGCGGGGGTGTTTCATTTAGTACTCCAGTAGGACCAGATTTCAACCCAACCCGCTCCGGCGGGTTTTTCTTTGCGCCGGCACCGCGGCCCAACAGGTGTTTAGCCAGGCCTGCTGTAATAATAGGATATTTCCTACACTTCCTATTGACGTAGGTTAAATCCTACATTACTCCTTTCTCCACAGCACCACGCTGCGACGGAGAGAGACGATGAGCATTCACCACACCATCAGCAAAGCCGTGATCTCGCGCCACATGCTGCCGCTCGACGGCTGCTGCACCTGCGCTTGCTGCAATGACGACACCCTGTTCCCCTCCGACATGGACGTGTCCGGATACTGGGACACCCACAACGACGCGATGAAGGCCCGGTATCTCGGCCCTTGTTGCAACAGCTGTACAGACGCGCACGTTCAATGCGCGGGTTGCGATGTGGCGCTGCCGCTCGACGATGCTGCGACCGACAACGACGGCGATCATTGGTGTGAAAAGTGCCAGACCGTGAGCCCGGCCCAGCAAGCAGCGCAGACTCGTGACGACAATGAGCGCGCCGAGCGGGAGGCCGAGCTGTGATCCGCCGCATCCTCGCCAGTCTTCGCCGCATCAAGACCGATGCCCAATACATGAACGACCTGAAATTCGAGGCCGACCGGATAGAGCGCAAGGCCATCCGCGATGCCGAACACAGCGCAGAATTCCACGAGGAGACCCCGCAATGAACCACTGCAGCACATGGGGCCACCCGCCGACAAAAGCGCAAGCCCGCCGCCGCGCGGCACGGCGTAAAATCATCTTGGTTGTTACGTTCTTTGCCGCGCTTGCCTTTGCGCATCTGGCAACCGCCGGAGCGAATAATGAAATCGCGCGCCAACTGAATCGCGCCACAAACTGCGGGGCGTGCTGATGGATTACGCAACTGCCCTGCGCAAGCTCAACAGCGACATCTACGCCGTCTGCAAGGCCGCGATGCGCGATCCCAACGTAGCACCTGAAGACCGAAGTGTTTTGCGCCGCATGTGTGGCGAAACTGACCAGCTGATTGATCAGCCCGCTCCCCTGCATCTTCCCGAAAGGACCACTGCATGAACGACCAATCCCCCATGGAAACAGGCACTGCGCTCGCCCTGCCTTCACAGACTGACCTGATCGGCCTGTTCAAGGGCGAGAACGCGCTGGACCCGATCATTGCGAAGCTGGAAGCGGCTGCCCGAGCCGAGGCGCTGACCCACGATCCCAGCACAGCCAAGGGCCGCAAAGCTCTGCGCTCTCTGGCCAATACGGTAAGCAGCAAGAAGGCTGAGCTTGATCGCCAAGGCAAGGCTCTGACGGAGGCGCAGCGCAAAGAGATTGCCGCGGTGAACGCCGGTCGAAAGCTGGCGGAGGACCGGCTGGCCGCGCTGCGTGATGAGATCAAAAAACCTGCAGAGGAGTGGGATGCTGCTGAGGAAGCGCGGACTTCAAACCACAAGCAGGCGCTGGATCATTTCAATCTGAACCGCGCAGATGCAGGTTCGACTGCTGAACAGGTGCGCCACCTTCTGCGCGACATTGAGAATATGTCGGTCGGTGGTGAGTGGGAGGAATTCCAGCCGATTGCCGCGGCAAAGCACGAACAGGCGCTCAGCCACTATCGCAGTCTGCTTACCGCAGCTGAACAGCGCGAGGCGGATGCTGCAGAGCTGACCCGCCTGCGGGCCGAAGCCGAAGAACGCGCCCGCAAGGATGCCGAGGAAGCCGCGCGCCGTGAAGCCGAACGTCTGACCGCTGAGAAGGCTGAGGCCGACCGGATCGAGGCGGAGCAAGCCGAGACGCGCCGGATCGAAACCGAGAAGGCAGACGCCGCACGCCGTGAGCAGGAGGCGCAGGAACGACATGCCCGCGAGCTCGAGGAGGCCAAAGCCCGCGAGGAAGCCGCCGCCCAACGTGAACGCGACCGGATCGCCGAGGAGCAGCGCCAAGCCAATGAAGCTCGCGCCGAGCGGGAGGCCGATCAGGCGCACCGCAAACGGATCCGCGACGATATCGCAACCAGCATGAACGGCTTCACAGATGAGGCCACAGCTGCGCTGATCGCGGATGCCATCATGACTGGCCAGATCGGTCACGTGGAGGTTCGGATATGAGCCCCCAAACCCCACTCCAATCCGGCATCCATCAACTTGACGCTGACGTCTATCACGCCGATCCGGCCCCAGCCCCGTCCCTGTCCAGCACCATCGCCAAGATCATGCTTGCGCAGTCGCCGCTGCATGCTTGGACGGCCTCACCCCGCCTAAACCCTGACTGGGAGCCAAAGGATAGCAAGACGTTCGACATTGGTCGCGCTGCCCACCGGGCCACCCTCGGCGCTGGCTCTGATTTCTGCGCCATCCCTGACGATATCCTCGCCAGCAATGGGGCGGCATCAACCAAGGCTGCAAAGGAATTCATCGAGGCTGCGCGCGAAGCTGGCCTGACCCCGCTGAAATCCGAGGAGGTTTTGCAGATCGAGGCCATGCGGGCCAAAATCTCGGAAAAGCTGACCGCACTAAATATCGATCTGGATCCGGCTCACTCTGAGGTGGCCGCCCTCGCCCAGCTTGACGGCGTATGGTGCCGCGCCATGGTCGACAACGCCCCCGGCGATGCGCGCCAACCCCTTTACGACTTCAAAACCACCACCGACGCCAGCCCGGACGCCGCCATGCGGGCAGTGATGAACTACGGCTACGACGTTCAGGCTGCGCACTATCTCGACACATGGAAAGCGGCGACTGGCGAAGATCGGCTGTTCCGCTTCATCTTCCAAGAGAAGTCCGCCCCTTACGAGGTTGCAGTGATCGAGGTCGGGCCAGACTCCATGATGATGGCCCGCAAGAAGATCGCTCGGGCCCGCGCAATGTGGGCAAACTGCCTCAGCGTTGACGATTGGCCGGGCTACCCCTTGGGCGTTCACCGCATCGAACTCCCCGAATTCTTCCACACCCGTTGGCTTGAGCGCGAAAGCGTCGAACTCGACCACAAGAGCCGCACCGGCAAAGACGTGCTTGAGATGGCGCGGCAGTGGCAATCCCCCGAACCCTTCAGACACGCAGGAGAATGACCCGATGGGAATGATCAGATTCACCCCCGTTTCCGAACTTAACGACCCGCTGACGCTGGCAATCGGCCTGTCAGGCGGCTCAGGCACCGGCAAGACCTACACCGCACTGCTGATGGCTGTCGGCATCGCTGAGCGCGTCACCGGCAAGGCCGATGCCCCTATTGGGTATGTCGATACCGAAAATCGTCGCGCCCTGCACTACAAGGCCGCGTTCCCTCAGATGGTTCACTACGACATGAAAGCCGTCGACGATGACGGCAATATGGTCGGCTTCGGCCCCGAACGCTGGATTCAGGTGATTGATGCTGCAGAAGAGGCAAAGCTGCCGGTTGTGATCCTCGACAGCTTTAGCCACGCTTGGGAAGGCGTTGGCGGTGTCCTCGACCTGCAGGCCCAAGTGTTGGACCGCCTAACGGGTGGAGACGACAGCAAGAAGAACCAGCGCAGCCAGCTTGCCTGGGCCGAGGTCAAACCACGTTACCGCCGCCTGATCGACCGCATTGTGCGCGCCAAGTGCAACATCATCATCTGCACCAGAGCGAAGCCCGTGATGCAGGAAAAGTCGGCAAAGACCGGCTGGAAAGAAACCAACGCCCGCGCGACCAAGACGCGGCGCGCAGATGTACCTTGGGATCCAGCCAGCGACGGCGATCTGATGTTCGAAATGACCACGATGATCATTCTCGATCCATCGGCCCCGGGCTGCCCCGTTCATCAGATCAAGGTGGCAGACCAATTCAAAGGCCTGCTGGACGTTCGCCGCCCCATGGGGAAGGACACGGGCCGCGCAATGGCTGACTGGGCCATGAGCCAAGGTGACCGCCAGAAAGACAAAGAGACCCTTGATGCTGCCCGCGCCGAAGCTCGGAAAGGGACCAAGGCTTTCACCGAATGGTGGCAGGCGAACCCTGATGTCCGGCCGCTGGTCAAAACCATCATCGATGATTGTCAGCGCATGGCAAAGGAGGCCGATGCTGAAGCGGAAAATGATCTGAGCGATGACCCTTTTGGGCTGCCATCTGACGATGCCCCTCGCCTTACTCCCGAGCAGGAAGAGGAGATACGTCGCGAGATTGAGGAGCGGAATCAGCGGGAGATGTCAGGCTCATGAATGCTGCGCTTCCCCTGATCATCGACAGCTTTGCTGGTGGCGGCGGCGCTTCCACTGGCATTGAGCATGCCCTTGGGCGCAGTCCGGACGTGGCGATCAACCACAATGCTGCCGCCCTAGCCCTTCACGCTGCCAACCACCCTGAAACGCTGCACCTCTCGAACGATATCTGGGAGGTTGACCCTGTTGAGGTGGCGGCTGGCCGTCCGGTTGGACTGCTTTGGGCAAGCCCTGACTGCAAACACTTCTCGAAGGCCAAGGGCGGCAAGCCCCGCGATCGCAATATCCGCGACCTGGCATGGATCGTTGTGCGGTGGGCTGAGCAAGTGCGCCCTGACGTGATCCTGATGGAGAACGTAGAGGAGTTTCGCGGCTGGGGGCCTATCGGCAACGAGGGGCAACCTATCAAGGAACTGGAAGGCCAGACCTTCGAGCTTTGGGTAAAGCGGCTGCGCAAGGCTGGCTACAAGGTCCAGTGGCGCGAGCTTCGTGCCTGCGACTATGGCGCACCAACCATCCGGAAGCGGTTCTTCATGATTGCGCGCCGGGACGGTCGACCGATCGTTTGGCCCAAGCCCACGCATGGGGAACCGGATAGCTGGCACGTAAAGCGCGGTCATCGGTTGCCCTGGCGCACTGCGGCGGAGTGCATCGACTGGTCGCATCCCTGTCCGTCCATCTTTGATACCAAGGAGCAGATCAAGACAAAGCTCGGGCTGACGGCTGTGCGTCCCTTGGCCAACAACACGATGGCCCGCGTTGCGCGCGGGATGAAACGATATGTGATCGACGCTGACCGGCCCTTCATCGTCAACCTCACGCACGGCGGCCGCAACGAAGACGCTGGGGAGCCTTTCCGCACAATCACGGGCGCGAAGCGCGGTGAAAAGGCAGTCGTGGCCCCGTCGATCACGCGGTTCAACGGTGGCGCGACGGGTCAGGATATGCGTGAACCGATGTCGACCATCACGGCGAACAGCTTCATCAAGCGCCCAGGCGGCGCTGCCCCCCTTGGGATGATCGCCCCGGCCTTGGCCACCTTCTACGGACACACCGACGGTCGTTCAAAGCGCGTTGCGGATCTGCAAGAGCCTTTGCGCACTGTGACCGTCGAAAACCGGCACGCTCTAATCGCCCCGATCCTCTCGCACCTCTACACGTCAAACACTGCGGGCGGCGAAGGCAAACCAGATCGCCCGCTCAAGACTGTCACCGCTGGCGGCGGGCATCATGCCGTGGTGGCCCCGGTGCTGACATACGCTCAACAGGGTGGCGCAAATCGCTCTGTCAGTGATCCGCACCACACCATCTGCGCGAGCAGCAAAGATCAGAACGCGGTAATCATCCCAACCCTTATTCAGGCTGGATACGGTGAGGCACCGGGGCAAGCACCTCGTTCCCTAGATATAGGAAAGCCCTTGGGAACTGTAGTGGCGGGAGGCATCAAACACGCCACTGCTGCCGTCTACCTGGCACAACAGAACGGCGGGCCCCGCATGGATGCAAACTGCGGTCATGATGTATCCAAGCCGATTTCCACCATTGCAGGATCCGGTAGCCACCAGACGCCAATCGCAGCGTTCTTCGCCAAATACTACGGGGCGGGCACGGGCGCGACTATGGATGAACCCTGCCACACTGTCACCGTCAACGACCGCTTCGGGCATGTCGAGGCTGAGCTTAAAGCCCCGCCCTTCACAGAGGAGTATGTTGAGCGTGCCCGCGAGGTTGCAGACTTCATGCGCGCCCATGACGCTTGGGATGCACGCGAGTTTGTCACCATCGAAATCGACGGCGCATCTTACGTCGTTGTGGACATTGGGATGCGGATGCTGACCCCGCGTGAATTGTTTAACGCCCAGGGTTTTCCCAAAGACTACGTGATTGAGGGCGTCTGGCAGCAGTTTGACGATGAATGGGCATGGTTGCCGTTTTCGAAGTCGGTGCAGGTCAGCTGCTGTGGCAACTCCGTTTGTCCGGATCTGGCAGAGGCGCTTGTCAGCGCGAATTGCGGGCATCTGGCGGTTCAGGCCGATCAGCACAATCATGAAAGTGAGGCGAAGGCATGACCCAGCAAACCAAAATCGAATGGACGGACTACACCGTTAATTTTTGGGAAGGCTGCCAGAAGGTCGGCCCAGGCTGCGACCACTGCTATGCCGAGGCGCGTGATACGCGGTTCACAGGCGGCAAACACTGGGGTCCGGGCGCACCACGCCGCTATGTCAAAGGCGGCATCGCCAAGCTGCGCAAGATCAACCGAGAGGCCGAACAGTTTAACGCCAAGCATGGCCGCTGGCCGCGCGTATTCTGTTCCAGCCTCTCGGACATCTTCGACAACGCGGTTGACCCGGCTTGGCGGGCAGAAGCGTTCAAGGAACTGACATCCGCGACCAACACCCGGCCCCAGCTGCTGACCAAACGCATCGGAAACGTGTTCCAGATGATCCCGCCTGCATGGGCATCGAAGCAGATGGGCGGCTGGCCTAAGCACATCGGTCTGATGATCACAGTCGTCAATCAAGCCGAAGCTGACCGGGACATTCCGAAGCTGCTAGAATTGGGATCGCGTCTCAAGATCCCGTGGATTGGCTTGTCGATGGAACCGCTGCTGGGGCCGGTTGATCTGACAGCGATTCCGGATCCATCTGGCCTAGCGCATTCTTACATAGATGCGCTGCGTGGAAAATTCTGGATGCCGCCCGAAAAGGTTGATTGGCCGACACAGGCCCGCCCTGTGAACGGTCGCCTGAATGTAAACCTGTGCAATTGGATCAACTGGGTGATTGTTGGCGGCGAGAGCGGCCATCACGCCCGCCCGACGCATCCCGACTGGATCCGCAGCCTGCGCGATCAGTGTGCCGCAGCCGGTACGCCATTCCTGTTTAAGCAGTGGGGCGAGTGGGCGGTTGCCGTTGACCGTGAGCAAGATGATCCAGATTGGAGAGCCGATTATAGCAACGACTACAAAGATCGAGGGAAGACGCGATGGATAAACCTTGAAGGGGGTCGCGGGTTTCACGGTGAGCGCTTCCACGTCATGCGCCGCATCGGCAAAGCCCGCGCCGGTCGCCTCCTCGATGGCGTCGAATGGAACGGGGTGTCGACATGAGTACCTACGTCGACAACATGCAGGCCCCGTTTGGACGGATGAAGATGTGCCACATGGTCGCCGACACGCCCGAAGAACTACTGGCCATGGCTGACAAGATCGGCGTCCAGCGCAAATGGCTGCAAAAGGCAGGCATCCACCATGAGCACTTCGACATCGCGCTGACCAAGCGCAAGCGCGCTGTCGAGGCTGGGGCAAAAGAAGTCACCCAACTGGAACTTGGAAAAATCATCAGAGCGAAGAGGGAATCGACATGACCGATCAATCACCAGTAATGGTCCGAGTCTCTCGGGCGCAATCAGCCTTCGGCGTCCACCGGTCCACCCTGTATCGCTGGGCAGCTGCCGACCAGATCAGGATCTACAAGCGGGGATCAATGTCCTTCGTCGATCCAGCCGAGGTGAGGAGCTTTATAAAAGGCCTGGGGGATACGTTGGGGGATAGATCACAGAAAGGGTCAAATTTGTGAGCAATTTCAATGATAACTGGTGCCCCCACACGGACTCGAACCGCGGACCTACTGATTACAAATCAGTTGCTCTACCAGCTGAGCTATAGGGGCACTGAGGGTGCGTTTAAGAGATTGCTGCGGGCCGTGCAAGAGGGGAAATGTCAAATTTTTGCAGTTTTACACAAGTCGCGGAAAAGGCTATTGGAATGCGGGTACCAGTAGGGGTGGGAAAGCGTTCATGCAGTTGATTTTGCACACAGGTGGCCATTACACCGAAGAAGACAGATTGCTGAAAAGCCTGCAATCTAACCATGATTTACTGACCCAGGCAGGAACCCATACGCCAAGCCCCAGCACCTACCGCGGTTTGTTTCGGGATACGTTGAATGCGATGTATAAATCCTCTGCCGCTGAAGGGGCGCGGGATGTGCTGCTAGACGCGGTCATGGGGGATTCAGACGCGGATCGGGTGATTTTTTCCGACGCGAATTTCTTTCGCACCCCCGCCACGGCTGTTGTCGAAGGGATGCTCTATCCCGCCGCCCCTGTGCGTATGATGCGCATGGCACAGTTGTTTCCTGATGACGAACTGCAGATTTTCATGGGGATCCGCAATCCGGCAACGCTGTTGCCTGTGCTGTATGATGTGGCGGCTGACAAATCTCCGACACAGTTTTGGGGCGACAAGGATCCGTTGGATGTGCGCTGGTCAGACACACTGGGATTGCTGCGCGATTCTGCCCCCGAGATCAATATCACGGTCTGGTGCAACGAAGATGCGCCGCTGATCTGGGGACATATCATGCGCGACATGGCAGGCCTGCCTGCGACGACCCCGCTCAAGGGGGAGTTTGACCTGCTCGAAACGATTATGCGCCCCGAGGGGATGAAACGCTTTACGTCCTATCTGGCCGCCCACCCCGAAATTACCGCGGCCCAACACCAGCGGGTGATTGCCGCGTTTCTGGATAAATACGCGATAGATGACGCGCTTGAGGAAGAGCTGGATATGCCCGGCTGGACCGAAGAACTGGTCGAGGATATGACCGAGGTCTATGACGAAGACCTCGCGCGTATCCAGGAAATTCCCGGGGTTCGGGTGATCCTGCCGTAAGCGAGGCACGGGCGGGCGACCGTTAATTTTAGCCCGATATGCAAAAAGCCCGCGCTTAATAGCGCGGGCTTTTCGATCTGTTCAACCGAGAACTCAGGACTTTTTGATCTCGCCAACCTTCTGTTTGTCTGCTTCGGCCTCTGCCGCATCAACGACCCGCTGACCGGAAGCCTTGGCCTTTTCGACAAACGCATCAGCAGCTGAGGCGCCAGGTGCAGCGGCGTCCGCATCCTCTTTGGTTTCGCGCAAGACTTTCTTGGCCTCATCAGATGCCGCCTGCGCTACTTTACCCAGCTTCGACTTCTCTTCGGCAAAGATACGCTCTGCATCGGCCATCAGCTGGTCGCGGTGCTGACCCATATAACGGTCTTCGGTCCGGCTACGCGGCAATGCTGCGCCAATGGCGGCCCCGACGGCCAGTGCAAGCGCACCAACAACCAAGGGCTGTTCTTCAAAGACATCGACTGCACGATCACGCCCTTCGCGACCATAAGACGCCGCCGACGCACGTGCACGCACGGCGCTTTCACGGGCCGCAATCACACGTTCGCGTGCGTGGTCGGACAGCTCTTCGGTACCCTCGGACAGACGGCGGCGCAGCTGCGCGGCACGATCCGCTGTGGAAGATGCGAAATCACGCGCGCCTGAGGCTACCGAATGACCGGCATCAGACACCGCGCCCGCGGCACCTTTTGCCTTGCCCGCGACGGTCGACCCTGCGTTGGACGCGGCACCGGATACGCGGTCACCTGCGCGCGATGCGGCGTCGCCTGCGCGTTGTGCCAGACCGGGGGTATCGTCGTCGTCATGACGTGCCCAAGATGGCACATCACCAGACCGTGCAACCTCGCCCGAATAGTAGGGCTTGGACGGATCACCAGGCTGTGGCCCAAGATCCCGGCGCTGTCCTGCGGGGATCACGCCATGCTGCTGTGCGGCGACGGGCAGACCACTGTGGTCGTCGCGATCGCCATAGTAGTTTGCGCGGTTGCGCGGATCACGGTGGTCATAGCTGTCACGTGTACCTACGCGGTCACGGCTTGACGCTCTGTCGCCTGCCATCAGCCATGCCAGCCCTGCCCCTGTCAGCGCCAGCGCTATCGGATTGCGTTTGACCGCGTCAGTGACCGATCGGCCAATGTCACCACCATGCTCGCGGAACTGATCCGAGAACTGACGGGCAATGGTCTCTACCGAGAATTTATTTTGCAGATCATCCAAGGTGCTGGTCAATCCGGCGCGTTCACGTTCGATCTCGCGTTCGATTTCTTCGGGCGTGCGGTTATCATTTGTCATTGTAAACCTCCTTCACGGCTTGCGCGTCGCGCTTTACGTTTTTAGTGGCACGGCTCGGTGCCAAGCTGCTGAGCTTGAGCGCGCCGGTCCCTTTGTTCGCCATCACATAGGCGATCAGTGCAAAGGCAACGCCAACGATCAGTGCAGACCAGCCGGCGGAAATTCCCGCCTCGGTCAGGGCCGCGACCAGCGCCGCGGAAAGTACGTTCAATGCCGTCAGGGCAACGACAACGGCCCCCACGATCAGACCGATGGCAGCACCAGCCGATTTCAGGTTTTCATTCACTTCAGCGCGGGCCAGATCGACCTCGCTGCGCACAAGCGAGCTGACGTGGGTCAATGCATCGCTCAGCAGGCTTCCTGTGGATTTGTTGGGATCGGCGGTCATTGTGTGCCCCCTTTCGGTGTGGTGTTCACAGCCGGCGCGGCCACATTATTGGTGTTCAGACCTTGCGCACGTTCGGTTGGCACCGGGCGCTCCATTTCGCGGCCCTCATAGGCATGGCGCTCACCACGGGCACCCGTCTCAGAGGCCTTGGCAAAACGAGTTGCGGCAAAGCCTACCAGTGCAGCACCGCCCAAAAAGACAAACGGGTTACGCTTGGCAAAATCGGTGACCGCGCCAACCATCTCTCCCAGATCCTTGTCACGCATCGAATCTGACGCATCGGCAAGCCCGTCTGCAAGCTGGCTAAAGGTACGTTCTTGGGGCGAACCGCTGCGCAATTCGTCGGCTGCGGTGCGCAATGCGCTGGCCACGCCTTTGACTTCATCTGCAGCGGCACCCTTGGCGTCGTCTGCATAGCGTGCGGCGTCGGAAGCAACGGTATCGGCCACATCTTTAGCCCGCGTTTTCGCCTCTTGCGTGGCGGATGCAGCGGTTGCTTTTACTTTTTCATTCAAGTCCTGCGCGCCGGCAGGATTGCTTTTTGTGTGATCAGTCATGGTGCGCTCCTTTTGGTTAGGCGACTAGGTTGAGAACGGCGAGAACGACCACGATCAGGCCGATGAGGTAAAAAACTCCATGCATTCAAATTCTCCTTAGTTGGTCACGTTCCTGTCATCGAAGGACAAACGGCCAGAGCTGAATTTCGTTCCGCACCCACAGCGTCGAAAGCAATAAAAATCTGCTGCGGGCCGCATAAATTCAGCCTGCATATAAAGGCACGCGCGAGGCGGATCATCGCTGAACACACCATGGAACACATTCGCGCGTCGCGGCGTTTGACACCGAATGCAATCACATCCCAAAGGAGATCGATATGCCGATGAACAGTCTAAAAGACGTGTACCATGACCAATTGCAAGACATGTACAGCGCCAACAAACAGTCGCTTGATGTGGTCGTCGCCCTTGGCCGCGCCGCCAAGGACAAAGACCTGTCCGAAGCCCTGATCGCAGGGTCCAACGGCATCAGCGAAGGTATGGAAAAGCTCGCCGAAATTTGCAACGCCCATGATATCAAACCAAGCGGCGAACACTGCAAAGGCATGGAAGGTCTGGTCGCTGAGGCCAAGGCCCATGTGCTTGACGAAGAGTTCGGCGATGACGACGTGCGCGACGCGATGATCATCACGCAGTACCAACGTATGGTGCACTATGCGCTGGCCGGCTATGGCTGCCTCGTGGCCTTCGCCAACCGTCTGGGCAAAGACGAAGACGGTGCGGTCTTGCAAGAATGTCTGGATCACACCTATGACGGCGACCGTCGCATGACCGAGATTGCAACTGGCGGCGTGAACAAAGCCGCTGCCTAAGCTGACGTTGGCGGGCCCTACCCCTCGTCGTTCACACGCAAAAGCCCCGCTGGATCAGCGGGGCTTTTTCTATGTCTGTAGGTGCCGAACAACCTGTGATGCAGCAGGGCCTAGCTTGCCTCTGCCGCCGACACTTGCGGAAAATACTCCACCCCCTGCTTTTCGGCGAGTTTGTGGATTTCGACCATGATGCCTTCGCGTGCATCGCAGGCTGCCTCCCACGAGGTATTGGGATCGGCGCAGGGGACAAGGAACCAGACCTCCATGCCAAAGACATCCTGCCCGCCGACCCGCACGCAGGCGTCATCGCGTTTACCGATGTATTTCTCTTCCATCTCGTCGATCACTTTGTCAAAAGCGTCGCGCAGCGCGGCGATATCTGCCGCGTGAGAGAGCTTAATTTTGACGCTCCGCAGCATCTCAGGCTCCTGCATGGTCCAGTTTTTGAATGGGGTGGAAACGAACTCGGTCACAGGCACGACCAGCCGCGTTCCGTCCCAGTCTCGCAGCTGGACATAGGTGAAATGGATACGCTCAACATGACACAGCGCGTCGTTGAACACGATCCGGTCCCCGATCTTGGCGGACCCGTTCAACGCGATTTGAAGCGATGACATGATGTTGCTCAGAATACTGCGCGCGGCAAAGCCCAAGACAAGGGTGACCGCCCCAGCGGTGCCTAACAATGTCAATCCAAGGTTCTGAAACACATTGGTTTGCGACAAGAATATACCGCCGCCCACCAGTACCACCGCCACGACAAACACCCGACGCGCGGCTGAAATACGGGTCGCGGTGGTGCGTTTATGGACTTCTTCCTTGAGCGTCAGGTCGGTTTCTTCGACCTTCGTCAGATGATCCAGGATCACTTCGACGCAGTTGACCACAAACCACAACCCGGCACCGATCAGACCCAGCCACGCCGTCGGGACCAAAATCGTCGTCAACTCTGCCGAAAACGAGAAGATCTTGGCCTCGAGCACCATCACAAACAGCGTCGAGACGACAACACAGGCAGGCCCGCGCACCGACTTTAGGATTTGCTGCGCCAGTCGGGACGGTATGCGTTGCGCGACCCAGCTGGTCAGCAGCCAGACCAGACGCGCAACATAGATCGCCAGCACGATCAGAACCGGCAGACCGATCAGTTCCCACAGGGCAAGGTCGACAACCGTGTTTTGCGTCAGCACGTCGGGCAGCATCGTCTCGAGCCGGCCAGGCCCGTAGCGCTCGTAAAGACGCGGGATATTTTGAACGGTATGACGCGAGAACACCCAGACCGGTTCACCGTTCTCCGCCTTGATCCGGTTCAGACGGATCGACGCAGGGTAGTCCTCCATATCCAGCGTCCACAACAGCAAGGACTTGCGCGGCGTCCCCGCCATCGCCCGATCAGACGTCGCCGTCGCGTCCAGCGCATCGGGCCGGTCCAGCAGTTTGTCCCAATCAATCACGGTTTTGCGGCTGATCACGGTTTCAAGCTGACGGATCAGCGAGGTGCCCACCTGCTGTTGGCGATCCTGACGTATATCCGACAGGTCAAGAAGATGCGCCGCCCCGACCCAATCATCACGCCGCACCGCCCGCACCAGGCTCTCCATGGTGGCGCGCGGGGTTTCGCGATCAATCTCGGACGGCACAGCGGCCAAGCCGACATTCAGGGTCTCTACGCAATACCAATGTGCGCTATCGCAAGCGTTTTCCTTGTCTTGCGCCCAAAGCGGCGTGGTAAAAATCAACAGCGCGCCCAATAGCCCCGCAATATATCTTAGATTGCTCAAAACACTCTCCATTCCGGCATCACGAACCCGCGTGACAAGTCGTTATTGAAACTGAGCTAGCGCAGCCGGCCCATTCTACCAACCTTGATCTTATACCATGGATATATCAGGCGATGCCCCCGCCCCGCGGCACCACGCCGCAACACGGGCCGACGCACCGGTCATACGAACGGAGGAAGTTATGGGTGACGCCGAATTTGTGGGGATATTGGCGGAGGAGGTGGGATTCGAACCCACGGTACGCTCTCACGCACGCTGGTTTTCAAGACCAGTGCATTCGACCACTCTGCCACTCCTCCGCAGCACGCACCGCATAGAGGGATGCCATTGATTCTGCAAACCTCGAAATTGACGGACATGTCGTTAAACCGCTAGCGCCAGCAGACTGTGCAGGAAGGCGCATGTGGGGCTGGTTTCGGTGTGGGTGGGGAAATTTGCCGACGCGGGGCTGTCAGCCTTTCCAAAGCCCCTGCACCCGCGCTAGTGTAGCCCAAAGACCCCGGCAATGGGGCATCAAACATGCCGTATTGACGGCGCGATCAGGCGGCGGCGGATAACCCCGCGCCAGCAGGCAAGGACGACGGACATGAACAGCCCCAGGCTTCACCCCTTTTCAGGCAACCGGCCGCTTCGCTGCACGGTGGGGGTCTTGCTGATGATGACAACCTTGGCGGGCTGTGACGCGGTCGGCAATCTGTCCGGCGGTCAGAAAGGCGCGGCTGCGGCATCCTCTAACTCTACTAAACTGGTGGAACGTGATGTCGAAGCGCCCGAGGTTTTTTCGGTCAGCGATCAGGGTCTTTGGGACGGTCGCCCCAGTCTGGGCGGCGTCTGGGTGGCGCATCCCGACGTGACCGACCCCGAACGTGTGATCATCCGCAACGAAACCAACGGAAAGTTTGTGATTGGGGCGCTGTTCCGCCGTGAACGCGACCTGCCCGGCCCCAAGCTGCAAATGTCATCAGATGCTGCCGCCGCCCTTGGTATCCTTGCTGGTGCGCCGGCGCCGCTCAACGTGACCGCCCTACGCCGACAAGAGGCCGACAGCCCTGCCCCCGACGCGGCCCCCGAGGGGACGATTGAAACCCCCTCCGAGGTGACCGAGACCGCACTGGACCCCGTCGCCGTTACCGCAGGCACCGCGATCGAAGCCGCCCCGGCAGCGGCCAAGCCCGCCGTTCCTGTAGCCCCCAAACCCGCTGCGGCCAAGCCTGCGTCATCGCTGGCGAAACCCTTTGTCCAGATCGGTATCTTTAGCGTCGAGGCAAATGCCGAACGCGCCGCCAACCAGATGCGCAGCGCGGGCATGTTGCCCACCGTCAAGCGCAGCGAGATCAACGGCAAGGCGTTCTGGCGTGTCGTCGTCGGCCCGGCCGGTTCGAAATCCGAGATGAACACTTTGCTGAAATCCATCAAGACCGAAGGGTTCTCTGACGCCTACGCCGTGTCGAGCTGACCCACCGCCAAAGGAAACTGCCATGATCCGTATTTTTGCAGCCACGATTGCGACCCTTCTGTTGGCCCTGCCCGTACAGGCGTTCGAAACACAGGCCCGCGCGGCCTATGTGATCGACCAGACCACCGGCACTGTGCTGCTGACCAAAAACGCGGATGAACCGCTGCCGCCGGCCTCTATGTCCAAGCTTATGACGCTCTATATGGCGTTCGAAGCGATTGAACGCGGTAAAAGCAACGGCGGGCTGGATCTGACCGAAGAGCTGCCCGTGTCGCAGCACGCCATGTCCTATGGCGGGTCGACCATGTTTCTAGACACCACCGACCGCGTCAAAGTCGAAGACCTGCTGCGCGGGATCATCGTGCTGTCGGGCAACGACGCCTGTGCGGTCATCGCCGAAGCGCTCAGCCCCGATGGGTCAGAGGCCGGTTTTGCCCGCCTGATGACGCAGCGGGCGCAGCAGATGGGCATGACGAATTCAACCTTCGCGAATTCCAACGGCTGGCCAGCCGCCGGTCACCGCATGTCGCTGCGCGATCTGGGGCTGTTGGCCACCCGCCTGATCGAGGATTACCCGCAGTATTACCCCATGTTCTCGCAGCGTGAATTCCTGTTTGACGGGCGCGCACCCCAGAACAAAACCAACCGCAACCCCTTGCTGGGGCTTGGCATCGGCGCGGAAGGGCTGAAAACCGGCCACACGTCAGAAGCAGGCTATGGGCTTGTCGGCTCTGCCAAACAGGGGGACCGCCGCATTGTGTTTGTGCTCTCCGGTCTCGACAGCGCCGAAGCACGCGCGCAGGAATCTGAATCGATTGTAAACTGGGCCTTTCGCCAGTTTTCGCAGCGCTCGATGGGCAAGGCCGGCACGATGATCGCCGAAGCCCCCGTTGCCCTTGGCGCACAAGGTGCCGTGGGTCTTGAACTGGAAAGCGATCTGTCCGTGCTGGTGCCTGTTTCGGGCGGCAGTGATGTCTCGGCCGAGGTGGTTTATACCGGCCCCCTTCGTGCGCCCATCACCAAAGGCCAGACCGTCGGCGAGCTTGTCCTGACACGTGGCGACCTGCCCGAAGTGCGCGCCCCGCTGGTGGCCAAAGACAGCGTCGCGGCGGGGGGCTTTATGGTCAAGCTTGAAGCAGCCGCGCGCCACCTGCTGACCCGATTGAACGAAGGGCCAGAGGCGGCCTCGTGAGCGATACCCCAAAGGGCCTGTTTATCAGCTTCGAAGGCATCGACGGCTCAGGCAAATCCACCCAGACCAAACTGCTGAAAGACCGGCTTGAGGCAGAGGGCCACGAGGTGATCCTCACGCGGGAACCCGGTGGATCCCCGGGGGCCGAAGAAATCCGTGCGCTGGTGCTGCAAGGCGACCCCGACCGCTGGTCTGCACGGACCGAGATTTTACTGTTCACCGCAGCCCGCCGTGATCACCTTGAACGCACGATCCAACCCGCGCTTAAAGCAGGCAAAATCGTGATCTGCGACCGCTTTGCCGATTCCACCCGCATGTATCAGGGCCTCAGCCGCGGTGATCTGCGCGGTGCGGTGGACCAGCTGCACAGCCTGATGATCGGCGTCGAACCGGATGTGACTGTGCTGATTGACATGGACCCGGGCGAAGGGCTTAGCCGTGCCCTGTCGCGCAATACGGTCGAGGAACGGTTCGAGGATTTTGGCGAAAGCCTGCAGGTCGCCATGCGCGCAGGGTTCCTGTCCTTGGCCATTGAATTCCCCGACCGTTTCGTGACCATCAATGGCGCGCAATCGATTGATCAGGTGGCTGCGGATATCTTTGCGCAGGTGCGCCCGCGTCTTGATCCGCGCTAACCCCTTTTCCTGCCGCTGCAATCTGCTAGACCACAAACCATGAGTGATGACGCCCCCCAGCCTGACCGTATCGACGGTGCGCGCCACCCGCGCGACACGCCCCAGCTGTTCGGCCAAACGGCGGCAGAGGCGGCGTTTCTTGATGCGTTTAATTCGGGCAAATTGCACCACGGCTGGCTTCTGACCGGCCCGCGCGGCGTCGGCAAGGCCACACTGGCGTGGCGCATTGCGAGATTTCTGCTGGCGACGCCGGACGCAGAGGACGGCGGCATGTTCGACACGCCCGCCCCCACCAGCCTGGAAATAGACCCCGATCACCCCGTAGCGCGTCGTGTGGCCGCAGGGGGCGAAGGGGCTCTCAAGGTGATAACGCGGTCGGTGGACGAGAAAACCAAACGTCTGCGCAAGCAGATCGTGGTAGATGACATTCGCAAGCTGAACGGGTTCTTCCAGATGTCAGCCGCCGATGGGGGGCGCCGTGTGGTCATTGTTGATGACGCCGACCTGATGAACCCCAACGCCGCCAACGCCCTGCTCAAGATGCTCGAAGAGCCCCCCGCCCGCGCGATCATCCTGTTGATCAGCCACCGCCCTTCAGGGTTGCTGCCCACCATCCGCTCGCGCTGCCGGACGCTGCGACTTGGTACGCTGACGTCGGACGACATGGCACTGGCCCTTGGCCAATCAGAGGTGGACATTCAGGGCGATCCCGCAGCGCTCGCGGCGCTCTCTGGTGGGTCGGTCGGCGGCGCACTGTCGCTGTCGCTGATGGGCGGGCTGGCGATGTATGGCGAACTGGTCGCCCTGCTCGATACGATGCCCCGTCTGGATCGCGCCCGCGCGCTCAAGCTGGCCGAGGCCGCCGCCGCCCGCGGGGCCGAAGAAAAACTGTCGCTGCTGTTCACGCTTGTTGATCTGCTGATGCTGCGACTGGCGCGCACCGGTGCCCTTGGCCACCCGCCTGAAACCGCCGCCGCCCCGAACGAGGCCGCTGTCCTGACCCGACTGTCGCCCACACCGGCACAAGGACGGGTCTGGGCAGAGACCGCCCACGACATCGGCACCCGTGCGCGTCACGGGATGGCGGTCAACCTTGACCCTGCCGCACTGGTCCTAGATACCCTGTTCAAGATGGGCGACGCCGCACCCCGGTAGCCCACACAAGACGAATAGGCAGGACCCCAGGCATGACAGACAGTACTCTCGACATTCACCCGATCACCGACAGTCATTGCCACCTGGATTTTCCCGATTTCGACGGCGAACTGCCCGATGTGATTGCCCGCGCCCAAGCCGCAGGCGTCACGCGCATGGTCACCATCTGCACCAAGCTCAAGAACGAACCCGCCGTGCGCGCCATCGCCGAGGCACACGCTCAGGTCTTCTATGCCGCTGGCACCCACCCGATGAGCGTCGCAACCGAGCCCATGGCCAGCTATGACGATCTGATGGCCCTGACCAAACACCCCAAGATGGTGGGCATTGGCGAAACGGGGCTAGACTACCACTACACCGCAGACAGCGCCGAAGCGCAGCAAACCAGCCTGCGCACCCATATCGCCGCGTCCCGTGACAGCGGCCTGCCCCTGATCATCCACGCCCGCGACGCCGATGACGATATGGCCCGCATCCTCAGAGAGGAACACGCCAACGGTGTCTACCCCTGCGTGATGCACTGCTTCTCTTCGACGCAAGCGCTTGGTCGGGCCGCGCTGGATCTGGGGTTCTACCTGTCGATGTCGGGCATTACCGCATTCCCCAAATCCCAAGACCTGCGCGACATCTTTTCCGAGGCACCGCTGGACCGGATATTGGTGGAAACCGACAGCCCTTATCTGGCCCCGCCCCCGCATCGCGGTAGACGGAATGAACCAGCCTTTACCGCGCACACGGCACGGCGCGGTGCCGAAACCTTTGGCATCGACTACGCCAGCTTTGCCGCGCAAACACAGGCGAATTTCGACCGGCTGTTCACCAAGGTGGCACAGTATCAGGACGCCGCCTGATGGCGCAGATGAAAATCACCATTCTGGGCTGCGGCTCTTCGGGCGGGGTGCCACGCCTTGGCGGACATTGGGGGGCCTGCGATCCGGCCAATCCCAAAAACGCACGGCGACGCTGTTCCATTCTGGTAGAACGCATCACGGACGCAGGCACGACATCGGTGCTGATAGACACCTCGCCCGATATGCGCAGCCAATTGCTGGATGCAGGCGTCGGCCGGCTGGACGCGGTGCTGTACACCCATTCCCATGCCGACCACGTACACGGGCTGGACGATCTGCGGATGATCGTGATCAACATGCGCCAGCGCCTGCCGGTCTGGGCCGACACACCCACGCGCGACGCACTGTTGGACCGCTTCGGCTATGTCTTTATCCAGCCCCCCGGATCGTCCTACCCGCCTATTCTCGAAATGAACCACATAGACGGCGACGTGACGATTGACGGCCCCGGCGGGCCGCTGACATTTACGCCCTTCCTCGTGAACCATGGCGGAATGGATGCGCTTGGCTTCCGCGTCAACGATGTGGCTTACCTACCCGATGTGGCGCAGATCCCTGACGACATCTGGCCCCACCTGCGGGATCTACGCTGCTGGATCGTCGACGCGCTGCGCCGCGATCCGCATCCGACCCACAGCCACCTCGCCCAGACCCTCGACTGGATCGCACAGATGGCCCCGCAAACGGCTGTGCTGACCAATATGCACAACGATCTCGACTATGACACGCTGGCCGCTGAAACTCCCGATCATATCGAACCTGCCTTTGACGGCATGACCCTGAGCTTCCCCGTCTAAACAGCGCCCTGCCTGCCTAGACTTCATTTTGCCCACTAAACTCCACGGGGGGCGTGGGGGTGTGAAACCCCCACTGCAACAGCGCCTCCCGCACCCAAGGCCATATTTCACGTGCAAACCCTTCTCGAAGTCATCCTTCCCGTCTTCCTTGTCATCGGCTTTGGCTATGTCTCTGTCTGGCGGGGGTATTTTCCGGTTTCGGGCATCGACGGCGTCATGCGGTTCGCGCAAAGCTTTGCGATCCCCTGCCTGCTGTTCCAATCCATCGCGCATCTCGATCTGTCGGCCTCTTTCGACCCACGACTGCTGTTCAGCTTTTACACCGGTGCAGCGGTCTGCTTTACGCTGGGGCTGCTTGGCGCGCGGTTCTTGTTTAAACGTGACTGGGAAGACTGCGTCGCCATCGGTTTTTGCAGCCTCTTTTCCAACTCGGTCCTGCTTGGCCTGCCGATCACCGAACGCGCCTATGGCCCCGACGCCCTGATCGGGAACTTCGCGATCATCGCAATCCATTCGCCGTTTTGCTACGGGTTGGGCATCACGGTGATGGAGTTTGTGCGGAACCGCGGCCAGTCTGGCACCGCTTTGGCACGCAATGTGGCGCGGGCGATGTTCCACAATCCGCTGGTCTTGGGCATCATCGCGGGCTTTGCCGTGAACCTGAGCGGGCTGGCGATCCCCGGCGTGATTGATGACGCGCTGTCGTTGATCGTTCGGGCCGCCCTGCCAGCGGCGCTTTTTGCACTCGGCGGCGTGCTGATCCAATACCGTCCCGAAGGCGACACCAAGACCATCGCGATGGTCTGTATCCTGTCCCTAATGGTGCACCCCGCGATTGTCTGGATGATGGGCAGCAGCTTTGGCCTGCCCCAAGACCTGTTCCGCTCGGGCGTGTTGACAGCGGCGATGGCACCGGGGTTCAACGCCTATATCTTCGCCAATATGTATGGCCGTGCGCGCCGTGTGGCCGCAAGCTCGGTGTTGGTGGCGACAATGGGATCGGTCCTGACGGCATGGCTGTGGCTGAGCGTGCTGCCATGATGCCGGTGCTATATTCCTTCCGCCGCTGCCCTTATGCCATGCGCGCGCGATTAGCGCTGCGGGCATCGGGGAGCCAGCAGGTGCAGCTGCGCGAAGTTGTTCTGCGCGACAAACCGGCTGCCTTTCTGGCAACCTCGCCCAGTGGAACGGTGCCCTGCCTTGCGCTTGGATCGGGCGATGTGATCGATGAAAGCCTCGACATCATGATCTGGGCGCTGCGCAAGAACGATCCCGAAGGGCTGCTGGATATGCCTGACGCGGGATGGGACTGGATCAGCCGTTGCGATGGGCCGTTTAAACAGGCGCTAGATCGCACCAAATACGCCACCCGCTATCCTGACGCCGACCCTGTGGCAGAGCGCGCTAAGGCGGCGACCCACTTGGCGGCACTGGACGGGCAAATCGGAACCCATATTTTTGACGCCCCCAGCATTGCCGACATGGCGATTGCCCCCTTCGTGCGCCAGTTCGCTTTCATCGACAAACAATGGTTCGACGCGCAGCCCTGGCCACGGCTTCAGGCTTGGCTAGAGCGGTTTCTGACGTCCGACAGTTTTGCCGCCGTGATGAACAAATACCCACAATGGGCAGATGGCGACGCGCCCACGGTTTTTCCCGCCTAAATCGGCAACCGCTACGCCCTGCCCCGATTTACGCTGCATTGCAGCACATGTTACCCTACGTCACGAACGCCGTTCTACGTCCTGACACCTGTCAGTCAGGTTGCCACAGCGTCCCGCCCCCTCCTAACCTCGGGTCGTGAGCCCACCGGGCCACGACAATCGGGAGGAGATATAATGAACCATTTCAGATCAGGCTTGGTCGCCGGGGCGCTGGCCCTTGGCACCGCCTTTGCCACCCTAACACCTGCATGGGCCCAAGAGCTGCCACGCGGCGACGCGACCGCCTTGGGCTTCGACCCTGACCGGCTGGCGCGGATGGACGCGACTTTTGGCGCGCTTGTCGACAAGGGGATGACGCCGGGGGCTGTGCTGATGTTGATCCGCGACGGTCAGATTGCGCATGTATCGACGATGGGCAAACGCACCCCCGACGGGGAGCCGATGACCGAAGACACGCTGTTCCGCATCTATTCCATGACCAAACCCATCACCAGCGTCGCTGCAATGATGCTGGTGGAAGAAGGCAAACTGCTGCTGAACGCCCCCGTTTCCACCTACCTGCCCGCCTATAAAACACTGACGGTCGCCACTGGCGAGAAAGACGCCGAAGGCAAGCCTGTGACCCGCCCTGCCAAAGGCGTGATGACCGTGCAAGACCTGATGCGCCATACTTCGGGGCTTACCTATGGCTTCTTCGGGGCCGGTCCCGCACGCGAGGCGTATAACGCGGCAGAGGTCGGATCGCAGGAAAACACTGCGATCGAACAGGCCAATCTGCTGGCGTCACTGCCGCTAGAGCATGACCCCGGCACCACATGGGAATATTCCCGCGCCACGGATGTTTTGGGCGCCGTGGTAGAGGTCGCGTCGGGCCAAACGCTCGAAGCGTTCATGAAGGCGCGTATCTTTGATCCGTTGGGGATGGACGACACCGCGTTCTATATCGACGACGCGGCAGATTTCCCCCGCATCGCCGAACCCTTCGCCGATCAAGCCAAACTGGGCAGCCGCGATGTATTTGATCCGCGCGTGCGCAAACCAAACCAGTCGGGTGGCGGCGGGCTGATGTCGACCGTGCATGACTATGCCAAATTCGCGCAGATGATGCTGAACGGCGGCGAGTTGAACGGCACACGTTTGCTGTCGCCCAAGACCGTGCAGCTGATGACCTCGAACCACCTTGAAGGCATCAAACCCGGAAAATATTACCTGCCCGGCCCCGGGTACGGCTTTGGTCTGGGATACGGTGTGCGGCTTGAAACCGGCAATGCGCCGTCGTCAGGCTCGGCTGGGGAATACAACTGGGGAGGTGCCGCAGGCACCGGCTACCACGCAGACCCCGCCGAAGATATGATTGCCCTGTTGATGATCCAGTCGCCGGCCAATCGCGGGCCGCTGCGCCTGATCTTCAAGAACCTCGCCTATAGCACCTTGGCCGAAAGCCGCATCGACGACTGACCCCCTTGGGGCACGCGTGCCCTACCCCTAAACCCGCGCAAAAGGCCCCCAATGTGGGGGCCTTTTGTCGTGTGGGACGACAGATTACTGGCTTGGCGTAGAAAATACCCCTAGAATTTCATACCGGCCATTGTCACCGTGATGGCGCGCGTTAAGTCATCGCATTGATTATAAAGGGTTCACATTGTGGCAACAGAAACACTCGGCGCGCTTAATCCTGTAACAGCTATCGCATTGGTGGGCGCGATCGGGGTGGGGTCACAATGGATCGCATGGCGGCTGCGCATGCCTGCGATTGTGCTGATGCTGGTGGCGGGGATCCTGATCGGGCCGGTTCTAGGCATCTTTGATCCCGCACGTGATATCGGGCCGTTGATGGGGCCGATGATCTCTATCGCCGTCGCGATTATCCTGTTCGAGGGCGGGCTGTCGCTGAACTTCCACACGCTTCAAGATGCGGTCGGCGGTGTCCGGCGGCTGGTCTATATCGGCGCGCCGCTTGGCTGGCTGATGTCGGCGCTGTCGCTGCACTATGTGGCGGGCCTCAGCTGGTCGAGCTCTGCCGTGTTTGGCGGGATCATGATCGTGACCGGTCCGACGGTGATCGCACCGCTGTTGCGCACCGCACGGCTGTCACGCCGCCCTGCCACCCTGCTGCAGTGGGAAGCGATCCTGAACGATCCCATCGGTGCCCTTGCCGCTGTGCTGGCGTTCGAGGTGGTGATCGCGCTGAACACGGCCACCACCGCCTCTGAGGCGATGTTTGAGCTGCTGATCGGTGCCGCCGTGGCCACTGCTGCCGGTGTCGCTGCTGGCATTGGTCTGTCGCGGGCATTCAAACGCGGCTGGGTTCCGGAATACATGAAAGTGCCGGTGCTGTTTGCCCTGCTCTTGGGGGTCTTTGCGGCATCTGATTCGGTGCTGCACGAAAGCGGGCTGCTGGCGGTGACCATTATGGGCATCGTGATCGCGAACTCCAAACTGCCCAGCTACGAAGAAATGCGCCGCTTTAAAGAGCACGCGACTGTGTTGCTGGTATCGGGCGTGTTCATCCTGCTGGCTGCGGGTCTGGACGTCGAAGCGCTAAGCAACCTTGATTGGCGCGCCGCGGTCTTTGTGGCCGTGGTGGTGCTGGTGGCACGGCCCGCGACAGTATTTATCTCGCTTATCGGGTCGGGCATTCCGTTTCGTGAAAAGCTGCTGGTCGCCCTGACCGGTCCACGCGGCGTGGTGCTGGTGGCTGTGGCGGGTCTGTTTGGCGAACGCCTTCTGAGCCTCGGGTTCGAGGACGCCGCCCTGATCGCACCGCTGGCCTTTGCACTTGTCGCAGTGACGGTGGTCGTGAACGGTTTCACCCTCGCCCCCTTTGCGCGGTTGCTGGGTCTTACGGGGGCGGATACGCCCGGTGTGGTCATCATCGGCGGGTCCGACTGGACTACACAACTGGCCGAAGTGTTGAAGAAAGTGGAAATTCCCGTCCTGATGACCGACCCGAACTTCATCCGCCTGCGCAAGGCCCGCGCAGCAGGGATCGACACGTTTTCAGGCGATATCCTGTCAGAGGCGGCAGAGCAGCGGGTCGAGCTTGTGAGCTATGCGACCCTGATCGCAGCCACGGAAAACGACGCCTATAACACCTTGGTCACCACCGACCTTGCCCCGGAATTCGGCCGCGAGAACGTGTTTCAGGTGATGCGCGAAAAATCCGAAAGTAGCCGCCACCAACTGCCCCGAACCCTTGGTGGACGGCCCCTTGGGCTTGATGCGACCCATGCCGAACTGCGCCAGTTGGTGGCCGAAGGATGGCAGTTCCGCAGCACGCGCCTGTCAGAGGAATTCACGCTGGAAAATTGGCGCACCGAAAGCCCTGACGCCCGTCTGCTGGCGCAGATCACCACCAGCGGCGAGATCAAGTTCATGCGCAAGAACGAGGAATTCAAAGGTGGGGCCGGCATCCAGGTCATCGCCCTACGCCCGCCAGAGGCGTAATCGGCAGCGTTGCCCGCGCCCCATTCCACCCCGACGGGTATTGAGGCTTTGTATATACCTCAATTGCACCATTTTTTCGCCACACCGATCAGGCAGTTGCTTCAGTCATGTAGGTAACCAACTGAAAAGGCACATCTATGTTAGTAAGTTCACTTTTCTCTGGCTCTAGCCAGCAGTCCCAGCCCAAAGCGGCCGAGACGCAAAAAAACACGGCCGAAACCAACGAAGCCCAAACACAAAGCAATCAGGAGGCCGCGCAAGAAACGCAGCCTTCTGCCGAAGCTGCTCCGGCGCAGTCGTCACAGGCCGCGGCCCCTGCGCAGAAAGCGCAAACTACCGAGGCACCGGCATCCGCCACTGCCACGCCAGATGCGAAAGACACCGGCATGAGCGAGGCGCAAGCCCGCGCCGCCGCAGAAGCCCGCATCGAAGCCGCACAGGCACGCAGCCTGATCGACCAGATCGCACCGGTCAGCAGCTCGCCCCAACAGGCTAATAAATCCTACCTGTCGGCACTGCTGAAATCGAACGCCCCAACCGAGGTAGCATCGGCGAAATCTATCGCTGAGCCCGTCGCCGATAAAGCCGTCAAACCGCTAAAAGCAGCGGCATAGCCCACGCAAATCCCGTCGCGCCCGACATCTTTGGGCGCGACGCATTGGTTTCGACACACAGATCAGGCCAAAGCCGCCACGCGGCACCAAGACGACATATTTCAGCAGTATAAATATGGGAAAAATGGTGCGGGTGAAGGGCATCCAAGTCCTATATCTTGATGCACCACGGAACGCCGTACACCCAATAAAATAAGCGTATTTATTGACTTTCCTGTCTGACGGCACTTCACAACACCCCACGGCATACCATATATTGAGGGGGATTGAGAGGTGGATCAAAAATGAGCCGCGCAACAAATCGACTAAGTGCATCTACCATCAAGCACGCGCCCGCTGGTAAACACGCGGACGGCGGCGGGCTTTGGTTGGTCAAACGGCCCGATGGCGGCGCGCAATGGGTGCTGCGCGTCACACCACACGGCAGACGCCGCGAAATGGGGCTTGGGGCCTATCCCGATGTTTCATTAAAAGAGGCCCGCGCATCTGCCGAACAGTGGCGGGCGACGGTCCGGCAAGGTCTGGACCCAATCAAGGAACGCGAACGCCAGCGACGTGAGGCAGCGCGCAACATCCACAAGCTGACTGATATCGCATTGGACGCTTTTGAAAGCCGAAAGGCCGAACTCAAGGGCGACGGCAAGGCAGGCCGCTGGTTTTCGCCACTTGAACTGCATGTTCTTCCCAAGCTGGGCCAAGTGCCGGTGGCGGATATTGACCAGAAAGATATCCGCGACACCTTGGCCCCGATCTGGCACACCAAAGCCGCGACCGCAGACAAAGCTATGAGCCGACTTAGCATCGTCATGCGACACGCAGCGGCGCTGGGCCTTGAGGTGGATCTGCAAGCGACAGAAAAGGCCAAGGCGCTGCTAGGCAAGCAACGCCACAAAGTGACGAACGTCCCTGCCGTACCGTGGCAGGATGTACCCGAGTTCTATCAATCGCTTGGCGACAGCATCACAGAACTAGCCTTGCGATTGCTTATCCTGACGGGTGCCCGATCCGGCCCGCTGCGCAATCTCCATGTGGACCAGATCGACGGTGACGTGTGGACCATCCCCGCAGATGCCATGAAAGGCCGCAGGGACGCGACCAAGGATTTTCGCATCCCCTTGTCAGCAGAGGCCCAGCGCGTGATTGCAGAAGCCCGCAAGTTCGCCCGTGACGGGTTGCTGTTTCCCGGTGCCAAGCGCGGCGTGATTTCTGACATGACTATGACTGCGCTGATGGATCGACGCGGCATGAAAGAACGCCCCCACGGGTTTCGTACATCGCTGCGCGTCTGGCTGGCAGAGGCGACCAACGCACCGCATGATGTGGCAGAGATGTGCATTAGTCACATGGTCGGGTCAAAGACGGTTCAGGCGTACAAGCGGACGGATTTTCTAGAGCAAAGGCGGGCGCTAATGGAACGGTGGGGCGACTTCTTGAATTCATCAGAATCGGTTCTGACGTTAAAGCCGCTAAGGTCGAGGTGATGATTTGACTGAATACGAAATAACGGTTGACGCGCTTTCCGCACAGTTCAAGCGCCTAACATCTGGAGTGACATTTGACCGCCTCCTAAATCCGCACGACACATTTTCAGGAATGATGGCATTAAGAAAGTATTCTGTCGAAAGATATGAAGTGACGGCCGAGAGCGAAGCCTTCGCCTGCTACCGTGTTCCTGAAGAAGAGGCATTTGAATTGGTTGCAACGTCTCTCATTGACGCCGACATTTTCGATCTTTGCCAACATATTGTCCGAGCAAATATAATGCTCGGTGAACCACTTGCTATTGGATTGCGGACTTTTGCTATATCAGTACTAGAGGGTCGCTATAGGCGACCGACGCCGCCACACCGGGTGGGCGACAAGGACTTCCTTTTGCATCTAGTATTATTTCAGTTGGTTTCGGATGCAATAATAAATCACGATATGAAGTTGACCCGGAATGACGCCTCCCCGGCCGTAAGTGCATGTGATGCCGTGTCAGACGCTGTATCAAATTGCGGATTTGATTACTCTTTTGCGCAGATCAAAGCCCTTTGTGTTTCATCACGCAAAAAATCTATTCGTAGCGCAGTCAAAATGTTCCTCTATCTCGAGCATGGAGATGATGCAGTCTTTCTAGGCAAAGCATTCAAACCCTCTGTCAGCAAAGAAGAAGCTGAATCTGAGTTGCGAAAGTACCGAGCTTCTGCGACATGACCAACCGTCAATCAGAACGGTAAGATACTCCTGTACGTAATGGAGCATCACAATGAACTATCTTTCCTTCAAAGACCTGCAAGCCAAACTCGGAGGCCGTGGCCGCACCACGATCTACCGTGACGTCGAACTGGGCCGATTGCCCAAACCTCTGAAAATCGGTTCCCGTCTGTACTGGAACGAAGCCGATATCGACGCCACCCTTCAAGCGAATGCTGAATAACCACATCCCCGCCATGCAAGGTGCATGGGCGGCGGATGTAGCGTTTTCCCTGGTAGGAATGTCTACACCCTACGCCCAGCGTCTTGCGGCATCAACCGCAAGGATTTCCAATGTCACACGATCAATTCTATTCCAGCGATTCTCAGGTGTTCTGGACCTGCAAGGCCTTGCTGGACAATCGCACGATCAATCACCGCACCGAGATAAGGGAGGTGCGCGGCTGGCGGCTTGGCGCAATCATTCACCGTCTGCGCCATCACTACGGCTGGCCGATTCAGGCAGAATATCGCGGGCCGCAGAACATCGCGCACTATTCGTTGAAAGAGGGCATCGACCGCAGCAAGCTGCGCTTTCCCCGATCCGCCCGCGCTTTGGCAGATCTGGGGGTAAAGACATGACCCCTGCACTTATCCGCCGTCTTTGCCTGCGATATGGCCTGACACGCACACAAGCCCGCCTTGTCGCCGCGCTACACTATGGGGGCACACATGACTGACCTGCAAACCCGCCTGACCCGTCGCAACGGCAAATGGCATATTCTGGCCCGCAAGGGACTTGAAGGGGACGCAGAGGCAGCTTGGGTATCCATTGGCGGTTGCACATCCCAAGTGACCGCCGCGCGCGTCTGGTTGGCCTGCCTGAGAATAGGCAAGCGTTAATGGTCAGCAAATCCTACAAGCACAAGAAAAGGGGGGCTGGGCGTTTCGTCCAGCTTCCCGAATGGCTATTGGCGACGCAGGCATGGGCCACCCTGCCCCCCGGTCCCCGCGCGCTCTACATCGAACTCAAGCGGCGTTACAACGGCGCGAACAATGGCGAGATATTCCTAAGCCACCGCGACGCGGCGATTGCCCTTCACGTCCATCGCAACACAGTGGGGCCGTGGTTCAAGATGTTAGAGGAGCGCGGCTTCATCCACCTGACCCGCGCACCGCATCTTGGACCCTCTGGCGTCGGTCGCGCATCGACTTGGGCATTGGCAGAGGCGTCTACAATAGACGGAAGTAGAGCATCCTTGGCATTCAAGAAATGGAAAACCCCCGCATGAATACCGTGCATACCTTGTCACAAATCTTGTGCATCGTTTTGCGCTGGGCCGGGTCATGCCCTGAATATGTGACGGATTGCGCCAAATCGACAGCCTGTCGCGTCACATCTGCTGTGACACATATACATTTAGCCATAGGCGGGGGCCATGGTAACTCTGCGCATATTAGTTTCGGGACCGGGTCAAGCTGCACAAGACGCGCATCCACAATTTGGAGCATCGGGTCTCGGCGCACCGATAAAACATGAACTTCACTGATGATTTCGTAAAAATACTGGAGGCACCACATGGGCGGCTATGGATCTGGACGTAGAGGCCACAAACAAAAGGCAGAGTACCTGAAGTCGCTGGACGTGAACCGCCTGCACCGTGAAGGCTGTCTAAGCCCCGGCAGGCGCGGGCATTGGGTATGGTCAAGGGATGGTCAGGAAACCGGACGCATCGACTATCAGGCAGCGGAGCGGCACTTCGTCCTAGACTACAAGGTGCGCATCTATGGAGGCAATTGGGAAAGCATCACGCAATCAATCCCGCTGACCTATGCGGATTGCCACTATGGGGGCACCCGCCCCTATTTTATGTGCAACGGTATCATAAACGGTCGGCACTGCCTGCGACGAGTCGGAAAGGTTTTTGCCGGGGGCAGATACTTTCTATGCCGCCATTGCTACAACGTCGCCTATTCCAGCCAGTCAGAACCGCGCTATGACCGCATGTTGCGCCGCGCGAACAAACTACGCACCGCGCTGGGCGGCGAACCCGGCAGTGCGAATTGGGTGGCGCATAAGCCCAAGGGGATGTGGCAACGGAGCTATCAGCAAAAACGGTTGGAGATTGAGTGGTGCGAGAACCAAGCAGACTGCCTTTTTCTCAGCAAATTTGCGCACCTTCTCAGCGAAAAGGAACGCGAAATGTTTTTCTAACCGGAATAGTAATTTTCCATTTCGCTGGACCTCAATGAAAAGGGAAGTACCGTACTCGGGTAACTGCTTAGGGAAATGAAATGAGAATCAAAATTGGCGGGCTAATCTGCGCCGCATCGCTACTTGCCGCTTGCGAGCAATCAACAGGTGTATTGCCTATGGGACCTGACACTTTCAGCGTGACCACAAGCAACGAACTGGGTGGAGTAGTCGCGGCAAAAAAAGCAGCCGTTTCTGAGGCAAGCGCGTTTTGTACCAGCCGAGGACAGCAAATGGTCGCAGTCCAAAGCCAATCATCAGTCAAGGACGATTGGGCAGGTGACTCCATCGGTCATCACGACTTTACTTTCCGCTGCCTGAACGCTGGCGACAACCAACTGCGGCGACCCATCGTTGGAAACAGCCAGCAAAGCTTAATAATCAATTAGTGACAATCTGTCTAACAGCGGCGCAATATGGGGGGACTGCAAGGGGGATAGAGCATCTTGCGCCCCTCGTAACCTACTGAAATCAGTATAAATTACTTTAAAAAGTGGTGCGGGTGAAGGGACTCGAACCCCCACGCCATAGGCGCCAGAACCTAAATCTGGTGCGTCTACCAATTCCGCCACACCCGCATTGCGCGTTCAGTATCAAAGATATCTGCCAGTGGCGAGAGGGAAAAACGCCCACGGCGCAAGGTTTTTGTCCTGCACAGTGATGACTGTGAGACGCTAGAGGTTTAGCGCCGCAAAGACATGCGGAATCTCTTCGATCAGATCTTCGGCGATCAGCCCCGGACCAAAGCGGCGCGCGGCTTCTACATGCAGCCACGTTGCATATTGCGCGGCCTCGAACGGGGCAAACCCGCGCGCGAGCAGCCCGGTGATCATCCCTGACAGCACGTCGCCCGCGCCGGCTGTGGCCAACCACGGGGCAGCGCGATCTGCGGTGCTGTCATGGGTGGCAACACGTCCGTCCGGATGTGCGATGACGGTCATGGCCCCTTTGTATAGCACCACGGCCCCCGCCTTTTGCGCAGCTGTCAAACACTGTTGGACCTTGGTGGCATCGTCATCCGTTAGCCCTTTGAACAGACGTTTAAATTCGCCGCCATGGGGTGTCAGCACACAGTGCGGGCCCAAACGTTTCCACAGCTCGGGGTCCTGCGCGATCAGGGTCAGCGCGTCGGCGTCCAGCACGCAGGGCTTGCCGCTATCCAGCACCACTTTGACCAGTGCCGCCTGCGCCGGCTTCAATCCCAGCCCCGGCCCGATACAGATCGCGCCGATGCGCTTATCCGACGCCAGCTCTGCCAGCTCCTCGGGGCCGGCGACACGGGACAGCATTAACGCGGTGATTTGCATCGCCACTTCCATCTGCGCAGCCGGAGGGACAGCCAAGGTGACCAGCCCCGCCCCGATCCGCAAAGCCGCGCGACCAGAAAGACGTGCGGCCCCGGTGCCCCCGGCACCGCCTGTCATGACAACCGCATGCCCGTGATCGAACTTGTGCCCCTGCCCCTTGGCCAGCAGGTCAAAATTCAGCGTCTCAGAGGTGATGGCAATCGGCTGCATTGGGCCCCTTTCCGGTCGGTCGTTAACGTCAAGATAGACCATCTGCGCGCGCGGCATCCAAGCCCAACCGCAGGTCGATTTTCAAACTGACTTATTTTTAATCGTACCGCACATAAATCAGGCGATACGCACAAATTTTCGCCTCTTTCGGTGGACTTCGCCGCGCGTCTGGTAGACCGTCGGCTCGCACGGTGAGATGACACCGATGTAGTACGAAAATCACCCGTCTGGCAGGGAGGCCTCAGATGAAAAAGATCGAAGCTGTAATCAAGCCGTTCAAGCTTGATGAAGTCAAGGAGGCGCTCCAAGAGGTTGGCGTTCAGGGCCTTAGCGTTATCGAAGTCAAAGGCTTCGGTCGTCAGAAAGGCCATACTGAACTGTATCGTGGCGCTGAATATGTCGTCGATTTTCTGCCCAAAGTGAAAATCGAAATCGTTTTGGACGACGATCAGGTCGACGGCGCCATCGAGGCCATCGTCAACGCGGCGAAAACCGAAAAGATCGGCGACGGCAAGATTTTCGTCAGCCCCATCGAACAAACAATCCGCATCCGTACCGGTGAAACCGGATCAGACGCGCTTTAATCGAATTTCTGAGATTCAAGAAAAGGATATCATCCAATGAGCACCAAGGACTTCCTGAAGAAGATCAAAGACGAAGACATCGAATATGTTGATGTCCGCTTTACCGACACACGCGGTACGTTGCAGCACGTGACAATCGTTTCCGATTTGGTCGACGAAGACTTTATCGAAGAAGGCTTTATGTTTGACGGCTCTTCGATCGCGGGCTGGAAAAGCATCGAAGCATCCGACATGAAGCTGATGCTGGATACAGGCACGGCCTATGTTGATCCGTTCTATGCTGAAAAAACCATCTGCGTGCACTGCTCGATTGTCGAGCCTGACACCAATGAACCATACGAGCGCGACCCCCGTGGTACCGCGCAAAAAGCCGAGGCTTATCTGAAGTCCTCCGGCATCGGTGATGTGGCATATATGGGTCCGGAAGCTGAATTCTTCCTGTTCGACAATGTCAAATTCTCGAACACGATCAACAAGGTATCCTACGAAGTTGACGCATCCGACGCGTCCTGGAACTCCGACACCGACTACGAGATGGGCAACATGGGCCACCGGCCTGGGCTCAAGGGCGGCTACTTCCCCGTGAACCCCGTTGACGAAGCACAGGACCTGCGCGCCGAAATGCTGTCGACGATGAAACGTCTGGGCATGAAGGTCGACAAGCACCACCACGAAGTGGCGTCCTGCCAGCACGAACTGGGCCTGATCTTTGGCACGCTGACCACGCAAGCTGACGAGATGCAGAAATACAAATACGTGGTGCACAACGTCGCCCACGCCTATGGTAAATCCGCAACCTTCATGCCCAAGCCGATCTATGGCGACAACGGCTCTGGGATGCACGTGAACATGTCGATCTGGAAAGATGGCAAGCCTCTGTTCGCAGGCGACAAATACGCTGACCTCAGCCAAGAAGCGCTGTATTTCATCGGCGGCATCCTGTCCCACGCTAAATCGCTGAACGCCTTCACCAACCCAACGACGAACAGCTACAAGCGTTTGATCCCCGGTTTCGAAGCCCCCGTTCTGCGCGCCTATTCCGCACGCAACCGTTCGGGCTGTGTCCGTATCCCATGGACAGAATCCCCCAAAGCAAAACGCGTAGAGGCCCGCTTCCCCGATCCGGCAGCCAACCCCTACCTGTGCTTTGCAGCCCTGCTGATGGCCGGCCTTGACGGGATCAAGAACAAGATCGATCCGGGCGAAGCCATGGACAAAAACCTCTATGATCTGCCCGCCGAAGAACTGGCCGATATCCCAACCGTATCCGGCTCCCTGCGCGAAGCGCTGGACGAACTGCAATCGGATATGGATTACCTGCTGGCCGGTGACGTCTTCACCAAAGACCAGATCCAGGGCTATATCGACCTGAAGATGGAAGAAGTTCTTAAGTACGACCAAACACCTCATCCGGTTGAATTTGGCATGTACTACAGCTGCTAAAACCCTCGCCCACCCTCAAGGGTGGACCTAAATACCAGCCAAGGGCGTCCCAATGGGGCGCCCTTTCGCTTTCAAAGCTGCTTCTTATTTGAAGTTCGCCGCACCTGAGCTAGAGTCAGCCGAAGTCAAATTTAGCCAGAGGTACTTTTATGCGCCCCACCCAACGACTTGCCACTGCTCTTATGCTGTCCATGGGCTTTGCTGCCCCCGTTGCTGCGGCCCAATGTGGCAACAACGCAGGGGGCTTTGAGGCCTGGAAGCCCGCCTTCGCCAAAGAGGCCGCGGCCGCAGGGGTTGGTCAACGTGGCCTCGATGCGCTGGCCAATGCGCGCTATGCCAGCAGCACCATCGCCGCCGACCGCAACCAGAAATCCTTTAACTACTCGCTGGATAAATTCATGCAAGTGCGCGGTGCCGATACAATCGTCGCCCAAGGTCGCAAACGCAAATCCCGTGACGCAGGCTTCTACCAGTCTCTCGAAGCACGCTATGGCGTGCCCGCCGGGGTGATCATCGCGATCCACGGCATGGAAACGGCATTTGGCGGATTCATGGGCGATACCTCGGTTGTCTCGGCGATTACGACGCTGACATACGACTGCCGTCGCTCAGATTTTTTCGCCCCCCACGCCATCGGCGCCCTCAAACTGGTCGATACCGGCGCGATCAGTGGCAGTACTAAAGGGGCCAAACACGGAGAGCTCGGGCACACACAATTCCTGCCCGGCAATGCCCTGCGCTACGGCGTGGATGGCAACGGTGATGGCCGTGTCGACTTCTACAACCAGACCGATGCGCTGGCCTCCACGGCGAACTTCCTGCGCCAAAAAGGCTGGCAACCCGGTGCGGGCTACCAAGAAGGCCAGACCAACTTTAACGTAATCAAACAATGGAACGCGGCTGGCGTCTATCAAAAGGCCATCGCCATCATGGCAGCCCGCATCGACGGCTAATCCCCGCCCGATCCTATACCGACACACCAACGCGCGCGCCTTTTACTTCAGGCGCGCGTTTTAATTCCAAATGGCAAAATATCCTCGCCGAAGGCATCCTGCCCTTTCGGCCCCATCCCACGGCAAATGTCGTCCACATCCCCTCACTGGCCGCATCCCTGCTTTGCCCCTTCTCCGGCAGCTTTGTCCCCGTCACGCACCACATACGTGTGGATGGTAAAGACGACCGCGTCGTTTTCGGGGAGGCGCAGGATGCACTGCCGCTCTGATCGGGTAAAGGGCATGTTACTACCTGTCTCGCGGCGGCGGGGCTGGTGAAGATCCGCATCGGCATAGCGCAGCTTGTTAAAGCGCCACAAAGGTCGCCCTGCCCGCACCCCGTCAAACAGACGTTGTACGCGCCGCGCAATATCGGCGTCGTATTCCGCGACCGGGGTGTGAATAGCGGTCAACGGCTGTTCTATCTTGTCCGCCAACCGCCAGTTCGCCGGAAAGCACAGCGCCGCTGCGGTGAGCACATGTTCATCGCCACGCTTTTGCAGAATGCAAACGTCTTCCTGCACCAGATGTGCCAACGTCCAGAGCGGTTGTGAACGGTCCAGCGTGACCTTGCGCCCATCGGGGCAAACCACGGCCTTTGTGTCGATCCCAAAGCCAAAGCGCGGCAGCAACGCGAGCGCGTTTTCCAGCAGCTCGGACGCGGCGGGCTTTGCTGCCTCGTTTTGGTAGAAAACCGCTTCGGGGCGCTCTGCCAGCAGCGCCTCGCGATACGCCATCTGCGGGGCATAGGCTTCGTCCATCAGCAGCCAATCCTCTGCCCAGCAGGGCCCCGTGCCTGGCAGCCCCGGCGTGCCGGTTTGCGATTCCGGCAGTCTGGTTTGCAGTATCACGGGCATGGGCTCTCCCTGTCAGATAGGTGGATCAGGTTTGGTCAGTGGGCGACACGGGTCTGGATCAAAGCGCGGCGCGCCCCAGACCCACTGCGCGGATATTCACCGTGCCTTCGGCGAGGATTTACCCCCATTTGGAAGCGGGCGTCAGTTCCCGAGCGCGTCTTGCAGCGCGGGCAGGAAGCGTTGTTCATAGTCGCTCCCCACCAGAGGGCCCGCATAGCGGAACAGGACCGTGCCATCACCTGCGATGATAAAGGTCTCTGGCGGGGCAGTGACGCCCCAGTTGATCGCGGTGCGGCCCTGCGGGTCAAACGCAACGCCCTCGAACGGGTTGCCATCGTCGGTCAGGTAATTGGACGCGGCACCAACGAGGTCTTTGAAATTGACCCCGATGATCGACAGCCCCTGGGCTTGCATATCCAGCAACTGCGGGTGCTCTGCGCGGCACGGCGGGCACCAGCTGGCCCAGAAGTTCACCAACGTCACCTCGCCATTGGTCAGCACGTCCGGCGCGGCGGCAGGAAACCCTTCGAGCGGTTTTTCCGGCAGCGCGGGGGCCATTTGCCCGACCAGCGTAGAGGGCAGCCCCTCGGGATCGGCGCGGAACATACCAAAGGCGGCAAGTGCCACGAAGCCTGCAAACACTAGCGGTGGCGCGATCATCAGCGGAGAGATTTTACCCATGTTTACGTGCCTCTACTTCGGCCAGTGTGGCGCGGGCCTTGCGCCCCTTGCGCAGGCTAAGCACCACGAGCCCTGCCAGCAGCAGCAGCGACACGCCATAGGCCGCAAGGACTTCGGCGGCGTATTTTCCAAGGTCTGGCATCATGCCCCTCTTTCACTGCGGGCCAGCAACGCACGGGCGCGGCGCAGGCGGATTTCGGTTCCTGTCCGGTACAGCACCAGTGCCAGAAACAGCAGGCCAAAGCCGATCATGCTGATCAGCAACGGGTAGAAAAAAACATCCGACACGGTGCGCCCCCCGGTCGCCAGCGGGACAGAGGTGCCTTGATGCAGACCCTGATTCCAGAACTTGACCGCATAGCGCGACAGCACCGCAAAGACCGACCCCACCAGACAAAGCACTGCCGTCAGGTCCGCCGCGGTGTCGGGGTCTTCGACGGCCTCCCACAGGGCGATATAGCCAAGATAGAACAGGAACAGGATTAAAAACGATGTCAGCCGCGGATCCCACGCCCACCACGTGCCCCACATCGGCTGGCCCCAGATCGCGCCGGTGATCAGCGCGATCACGGTCATAATAATGCCTACGGGTGCTGCGGCTTTGGCCGCAAGCGCGCTGACGTGGTGCCGGCGGATCAGCCAGATCAGCGACGCGACCAGCATCATGAACCACGCATTGATCGCCATCAGCGCAGCGGGCACATGCAGATAGATAATCTTGACCGTTGATCCCTGCCGGTAGTCATCGGGCGTGGCGAAGAACCCCCAAAGCAGGCCAACCGCCAGACATAAGGCAGCGCCCCCCCAGACAAAGGGTTGCACACGGGCCGAGAGGCCCAAAAATTTCACCGGATTGGCGTATTCCCATAAAGACATGGCGGGGTTCTATCGCTCCGTTAATTGGCACTCAATGGTCAAAAGCGCACACTCACCTTAAGGTCATCCGCAAAACCGCGGCAGACGCAAACGGCATCAGCGCGATGGTGCCAAAGGTAATACCTGCCAGCAGCATCAGCGGGGTTGTGGCGTCCAGCCCCATAGCGCCACGGCGGGCGGCCTCTGCGCCGAAAATAAGCGTCGGCACATAAAGCGGCAGCACCAACAGCGACATCAAAAGGCCCCCGCGTTTGATCCCGACGGTCAGCGCCGCACCGAAGGCCCCGATTACGGAAAGCGCGGGCGTGCCCAGACCCAAAGATGCCACCAGCCACAGATATCCCGACGGCGCGAGGTTCAGCATCACCCCCAGCAGCGGGGCGGCCAGCACCAGCGGCAACCCAGTGGTCAGCCAGTGGGACAGCGCCTTAATACTCAGCGCGGCCTCAAGCGGGAGCGGGGCTGTAGCCAGAAGATCCAGCGTGCCGTCCTCGAAATCCAACGCAAGCAGGCGGTCGAGCGACAGCAAACAGGCCAGCAACGCCCCCAACCACAGGACGCCAGGCGCAATGGTTGCCAGCAGGTCAGATTGTGGCCCAACCGAGAATGGCACCAGAACCGTCACGATCAGAAAAAACGCCAATCCCAGGCCAAAGCCCCCGCCCGCCCGAAAGGCGAGCATCAGGTCACGGCGCAGCAGGGCGATCATAGGAAAGCCTCGTCGCTGGCACCGCTGCGCTGTGACAGCTTGGCGCGAAAGGGCGTGATGTCAAAGGCTTGCGCGTCTAGACCAAGATCGATATGGGTCGCGATCAGCGCCATACCCCCGCCTGCCAGATGCGCCGTCACGGCAGAGGCGAATAGCCCAACGGCGGCGACATCCAGCGACACGGTCGGTTCGTCCAGCACCCAGACGTGCCGCCCCGTTACCATCAGACGTGCCAGACCCAGACGACGTTTTTGCCCCGCCGAAAGGGTGCCCGCCAGACGATTTTGCAGCGCTTCAAGGTCATAGGCGATCAGGGCTGGCGCGATATCGTGTTGACCAAAAACCTGCGCCCAGAATTCAAGGTTTTCGCGCACGCTGAGCATGGCTTTCAGCCCGTCCGCATGGCCCGCATAGGCGATGGTTTCTTCGGCACCGTCGATGCGGCCGGACAAGGGCGGCTGCAGCCCCGCGATGCAGCGCAGAAGCGTCGTCTTGCCTGCGCCGTTTGGCCCGCGCAGGATCAGGGCCGTTCCCGGCGCAACCGTAAAAGTGACCCCGTCCAGCACAGGCACGCCACCGCGCGCAACCGCAAGCTCGGAGACACGCAAGGTCATGTCAGACAGGGATCAGGGCCAAGGCGATGCGTCGGCCTTCGCTCAGCAAGACGTTATAGGTGCGCGCCGCTGCGGGGGACGACATGACGTCGACGCCGATACCTGCGTCTTCCAATACGCTGCGCAGGTCGGCGGGGATATGGGTGATCTCGGGGCCCGTACCGATGAAGAGAATGTCGATCTTGCCCGCCAACGCCAACAGCGGCGCATGGTCGTCAAAGCCGGCCCAAGGCGACACGCCGGAGGCTCCTGCGATCACCGGCCCCTTAAACACCTCGCTACCGATACGAAAGAAGCCGGGGCCATAGCCTTCGACGGGTTTGGCATCAGAATACACGACCTCGTTCAAACGCATGATGTTCTCCTTTGGACAGGGGCTGCGCCATCATAGCCGATCCAGCGCGCAGAATACAGGTTAACTGGCGGTGGAACGGGGCGGTCGCGCAAGGGCGTGACGTCGCGCCGGATGGTGGCGCGGGCTGCGCTGCCAGCGCGAGGAACACCCCCGCTGGCAGAAAAACGCTTTACGCGTCGATGTTGGCGTATTGGCCAGTGTTGTTGCCGTCTTTCTTGGACCAATCGCGTTTGACGCCCAAGAACAACACGACGTTCTTGGCGACATAGACCGAAGAATATGTCCCCACGACAACGCCCCATGTGATCGCGAATACAAAGCCACGGATCACATCACCGCCCAGAACAAGCAGCGCGATCAACGCCAGCAAGGTCGTGCCCGATGTCATCAAGGTCCGGCTCAGGGTTTCGTTGACGCTAAGGTTCATGATCTCGCGCAGGTCGCGTTTCTTGTACTTGCGCAGGTTTTCACGCAGCCGGTCAAAGATCACGACTGTATCGTTGATCGAATACCCGATGATGGTCAGGATCGCCGCAATCACCGGGAGGTCAAAGCGGATTTGCAAGATCGAAAACACGCCGATGGTCAACACAACATCGTGGAACAGTGCCGCCACAGCGCCGACCGAAAACTGCCATTCGAACCTCAGCCAGATGTAGATCAGGATCGCGCCAAGCGACGCGGCAACCGCCAGAAACGCCGTCTGGATCAACTCGCCCGATACTTTGGGGCCAACGGATTCAACCGAGGTAAAGATGATATTGGGGGCAACAGTCTGCAGCGCTTGCTCGACGTTCTGGATCATCTCCGGGGATGCGGCCTCTTCGCCTTCTTGCGACTGGATGCGTACCATGGCGACGTGTTTGGTGCTGTCGCTCGCGGGGTCGAATACCTCCGAGATGGACACATCGCCAAGCTCGAGCGGTGCAAGCGCCTCGCGGTAGGCAGCGATGTCTACGGCGGCGTCACTTTGCGTGCGAAGGGTCGTACCGCCACGGAAGTCGATGCCATAGTTCAGGCCCATGGTGAACCACACGGCCAAGGCCAGCAGCACCGCCACACAGGACGCACCAAAGGTCAGTTTGGCATGTTTGAAAAAGTCGATATTCGTATCGTCGGGGATCAGTCTCAGACGCATGACGTGAGGTTCCTATACCGTGATTGTCTTGGGACGGCGACGTTCAAACCAGAACACCACGATCAGACGTGTGACGAAATATGCCGTAAAGACCGACGTGATGATGCCAAGCCCCAGCGTCACCGCGAACCCGCGCACAGGGCCAGAGCCAAGCACAAAGAGGATTGTCGCAATGATGAAGGTCGTAATGTTGGCGTCCAGAATGGCGCTGAGCGCGCGTTCATAGCCAAGGCTGATGGCGCGGGCCGGTCCTTTGGCGGTCTTCAGCTCTTCGCGGATGCGTTCAAAGATCAGCACGTTGGCATCCACCGCCATACCCACGGTCAAAACGATCCCCGCAATACCGGGCAAGGTCAACGTCGCTCCGATCAGGCTCAGCAGGCCAAAGATCATACCCACGTTGACGATCAACGCGATATTGGCGAACAGACCGAACAGCCCGTAGCTGGCCCACATAAAGAACAGCACCGCGGCAAAGGCGACGCTGGTCGCGATCTTGCCCGCGTCAATGCTGTCTTGGCCCAGTTCCGGCCCAATGGTGCGTTCTTCGACGAAGGTCAAACCGGCAGGCAAGGCCCCTGCCCGCAGCAAGACGGCCAGATTGGTCGATTCCTCGACCGAGAAGTTGCCGGTGATGATCCCCGACCCGCCGGGGATCGCGCTTTGGATGGTGGGCGCGCTGATGACTTCGTCATCCAGCACGATGGCAAAAGGCGCGCCGATGTTTTCGGCCGTGTAGGTGCCAAACTTGCGCGCACCCGTCGTGTCAAAGCGGAAGCTGACAGCGGGGCGGCCGTTCTGGTCAAAGCTGGGCTGCGCATCGACCAGCTGTTCGCCGGTCACCACGGGGGCGGTTTCGACAATATAGAAAGTGCCGGGCGCTTCGGCATCAGGCAACAGGGAATTGCCCAGACCGGGTGCAGCGTTTTCATTCGCGCCGCGGTTGACCACAGGGTTAAAGGTCAGCTGCGCGGTGGTGCCGATGATCGCCTTCAGCTCGGCGGCTGAACCGATACCCGGCACCTGAATCAAAATACGGTCCGACCCCTGACGCTGAATCGTTGGTTCGCGGGTGCCGACTTCGTCGATACGGCGGCGAATGATTTCCAGCGATTGCTGCATGGTGCGTTCATCCGTCGCCTGCTTTTCGGCGTCGGTCAGGGTGATGGTGATGATGTCGTTGGTACCGTTTACCACGATGTCATTCTGTCCGGTGCCGGTCAGCGACTGCACCGGCCGCGCCAGTGCGCGGGTCGCTTCAAGCGCTTGTGCCATGACAGAGCCGTCATTGATGCGCACGCGCAACTCGCCCGTGGGGGCTTCTACACGGCGGACCGGCGTGATCGACCGCAACGCATCGCGGACCTCGGGCCAGGCGGCCTCCATCCGGTTGGCGTAAACGTCTTCGACGTTTACTTCGGCCAACAGATGTGCACCGCCGCGCAGATCGAGGCCCAGATTGACCAGACGTTCCGGCATCCATTCGGGCCAGAGCGCTTTTTGCGCTTCTAGCTCGGGGGTGGATCCGGCGACGTTAATCGCCTTCACCGCATCATTGTGCTGTTCAACGGGACCGTAGAACGCATTGGGCAGCGCCAGCCACAGGCCAGCGGCACAGGTGAGGATGATCAACACCCGTTTCCACAGATCAATCTGAAGCATGGTACTGCCCTTTTCTGGACACGCCCTCAGGGGCGCTTACTTGGCTGGTTCGGTCTTGGAGACAACGGTGGCGACGGTCGACTGCACGACACGTACTTTGACGTTTTCCGCCAATTCGACTTCAAGCTCGCCGTCATCTTTGACTTTGACAACTTTGCCGATCAGACCGCCAGCGGTGACCACTTGATCGCCGCGACGCAGGCCTTCTACCATGGCTTTATGTTCTTTGACCTTCTTCTGCTGCGGGCGGATGAGCAGAAAATACATGATCGCGAAGATCAAGATCAGGGGTACGAATTGTTGAATGGCTTCCATGGAAGGTCGTCCTTTGTGTTGGGCGCATGCCGCAAACGGCCTGCCGTCTAAGTTTGGCGGAACCTATGTTCAGACGCAGGGCATTGCAAGGCGGGTTCCGGGGGAAATAACGCAGTCCGGTGTCGCACTGCGCAATTACCTGTTTGCGCAAGCATCCAAGGCCCGTTTGCCCCCTCTTGGCGCAACCACATCTGGCACCGCGATCCACAATCGGGCATAACGCGCGCAACGCAGATCATGCGACTCGGACGACAAAGGAACAGCCCATGCACGACATCAAAGCCATCCGCGAAAACCCCGATGCCTTCGACGCGGCCCTCGCACGGCGCGGCGACGCACCTGTGAGTCCACAGGTATTGGCACTGGACGAGGCGCGGCGGGCCAAGATTTCAGCAGCTGAAACCGCACAAGCGGACCAGAACAAAGCCTCCAAGCTCGTGGGCGCTGCCAAGGCCAAGGGCGACGAGGCCGAATTTGAGCGTCTGCGCACATTGGTCAGCGACAAGAAAGCCGAAGTCACCGCCATGCAGGCAGAGGCCAAGGATCTCGACGCGCAGTTGACCGACATGCTGGCGCGCATCCCCAACCTGCCCGCCGATGATGCACCCGACGGCGCGGACGAGGCCGACAATGTCGAAGTGAACCGCTGGGGCGACGTGCCGCAGTTCGATTTTACCGCGAAAGAGCATTTCGAGATTGCTAGCGTCGCGGCGTCAATGGATTTCGAAACCGCCGCCAAAACTTCCGGCGCGCGGTTCGTCATGCTGAAAGGAGCCTTGGCACGGGTACACCGCGCGCTGGCACAGTTCATGATCGACACCCATGTCGATCACAACGGGCTGACAGAATATATGACGCCGGTTCTGGTACGCGACGAGGCGATGTACGGCACCGACAAACTGCCCAAATTCGGCGACGATAGCTATCAGACCACGAACGGCTGGTGGTTAATCCCCACCTCCGAAGTGACGCTGACCTATTCGGTGGCGGGGGATGTGCTCGACCAAGCCGCCCTGCCCCGCCGGATGACCGCCCACACCCTGTGCTTCCGCTCTGAGGCCGGCAGTGCGGGCCGCGACACCTCGGGTATGCTGCGCCAGCACCAGTTCGAGAAGGTCGAGATGGTGTCGGTCACCCACCCCGATCAGTCGGACGACGAACAAAAGCGTATGCTACGCTGTGCCGAAGACATGCTGGAACGTCTGGGCGTGCCCTACCGCACCGTGATCCTGTGCACCGGTGACATGGGCTTTGGCGCGCGGCGCACCTTCGACATCGAGGCGTGGCTGCCCGGTCAGAACGCCTACCGCGAGATCAGCTCTGTCTCGACCACGGGGGATTTTCAGGCCCGCCGGATGAATGCACGGTTCAAGCCCGCAGATGGTGGCAAACCGCAGTTCGTGCACACGCTGAACGGGTCTGGTCTGGCCGTCGGGCGCTGCCTGATCGCGGTGCTGGAAAACGGCCAGCAAGCAGATGGTTCGGTCAAGCTGCCCGACGTGCTGGCCCCCTATCTGGGCGGCAAGACAACTTTGGGCGTCGACGGCACACTTAGCTGATTGAATGCGGGCATACTCGGGCTATCTCACGCGAAAGTAACTTCACGCAAGGTAGCCCGATGTCCCGTCCCTTCATTGCCCTGATCACCTTTCTGCTGGCGATCGGCTTTGCCGTATCGCCTTTTTTCGTGTCCGGCTTTAACGGCTTTTCGCCGGATCAATTCCCGATCCCCCAAGACAACCCGCCGGTGCAGCCCGCGGGCTATGCGTTTTCGATCTGGGGACTAATCTATGTCTGGCTGATCGTCGGCATGGGCTGGGGCCTGTGGAAGCGGCGCGATGACTATCTCTGGCACGACATGCGCCTGCCGCTGGCTCTGTCGCTGTTTGTGGGGTGCTTCTGGTTGGCGGTCGCGGTGGCAAGCCCCGTCTGGGCGTCGGTGCTGATCTGGGTGATGCTGGTTTCCGCGCTTTACGCGCTGTTTCGATCCCCACGCGAGGATCGCGGCTTTGCAGCCCTGCCTGTGGGTCTATATGCCGGCTGGCTGAGTGCGGCATCCTGCGTGTCGCTGGGACTTCTTGCGGCAGGCTATGGCTGGATGAGCGGCCCGACCTCGGGGCTGGTGTTTGTCGGGTTAGCAATTGTGATCGCGGCGGGGGTGCAATCCTCGCTGATGCGTGCGCCGACTTATGGCATCGCCGTGATTTGGGCGCTGGTCGCAGTGGTCGTGGCGAATATGGCGACAGCACCATCAGTCGCTGCACTGGCAGCGGGGGGCGCGATTGCGCTGATTCTGCCGACCTATCGGTCATGGCGACGCGGTTAAGCAGCGTCTGTAACGCAAAGAACCGGCGCTTGGGATAAGCGCCGGTTTTTTTGTTTTAATCTCTCGAAAACCCTACCGGTCCTTGCGATGTCCGTCGGTATGTTTGCGCAACTTCGACGGCTTGGCCTTCTTGCGCCCTTTATAGGGGTTGGCATCCGACTGGCCGCGCATCCACAGACGGATGGGCGTGCCCGGCATGTCAAAGTCGATCCGTAACCCGTTGACAAGATAGCGATTATAGCTTTCTGGCACTTTATCGGGGTGGCTACACATGACCACAAACCCCGGTGGACGGGTCTTGGCTTGGGTCATATAGCGCAGCTTGATGCGTTTGCCTTGGGGCGCGGGGGGCGGGTGCGCCTCCATCATGCCCGCCAGCCAGCGGTTCAGCTGCGCGGTGGTGATACGGCGGTTCCAGACGTCATAGGCGCGCATGATCGCTTGCTGCAAGCGGTCCAACCCCCGGCCGGTTTTGGCCGAGACAGTCACCAACGGTGCGCCTTTTAACTGCGGCAACAGACGTTCGAAGCTTTCGCGCAGGTCTTTCAGCTTGCCTTGCTTGTCCGTCTCGAGATCCCATTTGTTGACCGCTATCACCACAGCGCGGCCCTCGCGTTCGGCAAGGTCTGCAATACGCAAATCTTGCTGTTCAAACGGAATATCGGCATCGAGCAGAACAACCACCACTTCGGCAAATTTGACGGCACGCAGACCATCGCTCACGCTCAGCTTTTCCAGCTTTTCCTGAATTTTCGCTTTTTTACGCATACCGGCGGTATCAAAAATCCGCATCGGGACGCCGTCCCAGACGGTGCGTAGAGATATCGCATCGCGGGTAATCCCCGCTTCGGGGCCAGTCAGCAAGCGATCTTCGCCCATGATCTGGTTAATCAAAGTCGATTTGCCGGCGTTCGGGCGCCCGACGACGGCAACCTGAAGGGGTTTTGTGTCAGTCGGTACGGGCATTGGCGCGTCTTCGTCACCCAGCTCGGCTTCTTCTTCGGTCAGATCCACGTCAGTTTCGGGCGCATCGGTCTGTGCGCGCTCTGCAAAACTGTCAGCGATCGGCATCAGATGGGTGTAGAGATCGTTCAACCCTTCGCCGTGTTCGGCAGACATACGAATGGGTTCGCCCAGCCCAAGGCTATACGCCTCGATCACACCGGCGTCGGCGGCTTTGCCCTCGGCCTTATTGGCAGCAAGAATGACATGCGCAGATTTCTTACGCAGGATGTCGGCGAAGACCAGATCGGACGGCGTGACCCCGACGCGGGCGTCGATCATGAACAGGCAGACATCTGCCATATCGACAGCGCGTTCGGTCAGACGGCGCATGCGCCCCTGCAAGCTGTCGTCGGTGACTTCTTCAAGTCCGGCGGTGTCTACAATTGTGAATCGCAGGTCGGCAAGCCGCGCAGCACCTTCGCGCAGATCGCGCGTCACACCGGGCTGATCATCGACCAACGCCAGTTTTTTACCGACAAGACGGTTGAACAGCGTGGATTTCCCAACGTTGGGACGGCCCACAATGGCGAGGGTGAAGGACATGGAACGGCTCCGAAGACTAGATCAAGCCTGCCGCTTAGCCTATTTGCAGCCTAACGGAAAGCGTGCAATTGCCCTTTCGCGGATACGACGTACAGAACGCCCCCAGCAACGACCGGTGCAGTGGTCGCGCCACCGGGAATATCGGCCTGTGCGACCAGTGCCCCGTTGGTCGGATCAAAGCTGCGCAGCTTGCCATCGCTTGACGCCACGATCACGCGGCCACCTGCGATGATGGGACCGTAATTGCCGAAAACCTCGGACTGGCGCTTGGGCTTGTCCTTGACGAAATTCGGCAGCGGCGTGCCCCAGATGCGCGTGCCCGTGCTGGCATCCAGACGCACCAGTTCATTCAGGTCGGTCACCACGAAAACGCTATCGCCTGCGGGCCACACAGGGCCGATCGCCCCTTCGCGTGCAGTCCACTGACGGTCGCCACCACCAAGGCTCAGCGCGGCCAAACGGCCCGACTGGTTGCCGACGTAAACGGTATCACCGGAAATCACCGGCGCGCTGGTCACGTCAGAGACATTGGCCAACGCGCGACCGGGGCGCTTGCCCACGACAGATGTGCTCCAGCGGTCAAGGCCGCCTTGACGGAACAGCCCCTGCACCTCGCCCGAGCCGAAGGCCAGAACCGCAATCTGCGATCCGATGGCCGGGGCCGGTGCACCAAGCACGTTGCTGATGCTGGCGGTCGACCCGGTCTGCCATTGCACGCGGCCATCGGATTTGTTCAGCGCCCAGCCAGTGTCATCACCGGAGGTAAAGTAAACCATATCGCCAAAGACCGTGGGTGCACCCGATCCGGTGCCATCGATGTCTTGCGTCCAGCGCGTGCCGCCGCTGTCCACGTCCAGCGCGGTGACCGTTCCAAAGCCGAGCGATACATAAACCGTGTTACCATCCACCGCCAAGCCACCGCCCGTTGCATCGCCCTGGCCGTCGTTTTGCGGCGTCAGATCGCGGGCCCAGAGCGTCGCGCCGGACGCCGAAGTCGCGGTAACTGTCGCACCGGAATCAAGGGTAAAAACGCGCCCGCCGGACACCACAGGCGTCGCGGTGATGCGTTGCTTGCGGCTGTCACCACTGCCGATGGCGGCCGACCACGCCAAACGCGGCGCCGCACCTAGTGCGGGGTGGCTGGCGCGCGTGCTGGGGGTGCCAGAGCTTTGCGACCAGCTGGCGTTGGCCGTTGCGGCAGGCAAAGAGATCGCACGCGTTGTGTTGGCAGGCACCGGCAGATCCGCGGGTGCGGTGAACCCGTCGTTGCCTTGAAGCACAGACCGCACATCCTGACGCACGCCGGGCAAGATCACCTCTGGTTCGGCGCAGGCCGACAACAGCAGCGATGCCACCACCGCCCCCATCCCAAGAGAGGCACGGCGCGTCGACGTGGGTTTCGTGAAGATGCTGTGGAGAATGGTCATGGCCCTGCTCGCTTTGCTCTTAAAGTCCGTGTCACCTGAAGGGATCAGGCAGGATTAGTTACTGTCTGCATCCAGCGCCGGCACGGTATCCGTTTGCGGCGCGGGGGCTGCGGCACCCATTTGCGGTTCCCCCCCCAAGGCGACAATCACCTGAAGGGCGCGTTGTTGCAAGTCCGAGGTCACATCGGCGTCGTTCAGGATACCCTGATAGCGTTCAATGGCCGCCTCGGGCGCGTTTTCTTCGATGTCGATCATCGCGAGCTGCTCTTGCGCGAGCAACCGCAGGCTGCTGCCCGGCTGCGCCAGATTTTCCAACGCCAGACGGCGTTCATTGGCGGGCATATCCGATCCTTGCAGGGTAATCGCCTTGAACTGGGCGATTTCGCGGTAGATCGCGGGCACATCCGCGTCCAGTCCGATGCCGTTCAATGTGGCAACCGCTGCGTCGGTCTCGCCCGCTTCGGCCTGCTCTGCCGCTTGCAGCATCCCCAGCAGGACACCGGCACGCGGGTGCGTCGCTTCGATGTTTTCGAACGCGGCGGCGCGGGCCGCGGTATTTTCGGCAGACAGCGCGGCAAATATCGCATCGCCAAGGGTTTCTGCCTCGGCGCGGGTCTGTGCCTTGTTGTATTCGTTCCACGCCGCCCCGCCGACCAGCAGGACCACGGCAAGGATCGCGATCCAGCCATATCGCTTGAGCATAAAGTAGAACCGGTCGCGGCGGACCTCGTCGTTAACTTCGTCGATGAAACTGTCTGTATCGCTCATGTGGTACCCGTCCCGCCTGATTTAACGCCCCTCTTAACCTGCGGGTGCAGGGCTGCCAAGGGCTTGGCTGCACAGCATTGATACACACCTCTGTCGACAAGGCCGCTTTGCCGAAGTTTTTTGGACCGTGAGCTATGCAGAACAGTTATTTTCACTTAATCCCTTGGCCCTATAGCATACGACATACTGCGGTGCCGCAAAGCCCGCGTTCTACTGAACCGAGGCCCGAATGCGTATCTTCCCCCTTCTTGCGGCACTCGCTGTTTCCGCCGTGATGTATATGGCGATTTTCGAACGCGACGCCCTGTTGGGGCTGACGCAAGGGACCACGCTGACGCCCGCTGCTGAAACCGGCGCGCCTGATACCGCCGGCCCGTCGGATGTAGCGGATCCTGACCGCGTCAAAGTCATGGTGCTACGCAGTGCCGCGGCCCCGCTAGCGTCTGCGGTCATCGTGCGCGGCCAGACCACCGCCGCGCGGCAGGTGGCGGTCAAGGCGGAAACCTCTGCGGTTGTGATCTCGACGCCGCTGCGCAAAGGGGCCACGGTACGTGCAGGCGATGTGCTGTGCGAACTGGACCCCGGCCCCCGCGGTGCCCAGCTCAAAGAGGCGCAGGCCCGTCGCGAAGAGGCCCGGTCGCGCGTTCCCGAAGCGCAGGCCCGCGTGGCCGAGGCGCAGGCACGGCTGGAGGAAACCCTGATCAAGCTCAACGCCGCGCAAAAGCTGGGCCAAGGCGGGTTTTCATCGCAGACCACACTTGCCACAGCCGAAGCGACCGCTGCCGCCGCCCGCGCCTCTGTCAGCTCGGCCAAGGCGGGGTTGAACGCCGCCCGTGCGGGCATCGATGCCGCCGATGCCGCTGTCGCCAGCACCCAAGCCGAGATTGACCGCCTGACCCTCACCGCCCCCTTCGAAGGGCTGCTGGAAAGTGACACTGCCGAACTCGGGAGCCTGCTGCAAACCGGATCGCTTTGTGCACAGGTGATCCAGCTCGATCCGATCAAACTGGTGGGCTTTGTCCCCGAAACCGAAATCGACCGCGTCATTTTTGGCGCGCAGGCACAGGCACGACTGGCCGCAGGCAACCAGAAAATCGCTGGCACGGTCTCCTTTGTTTCACGCGCGTCCGATCCCACGACCCGCACCTTTCAGGTGGAAATCGACGTACCCAACCCCGATCTGAGCATCCGCGACGGCCAGACTGCAGAAATCGCCATCGCCGCGGCGGGGGTAGAGGCGCACCTGCTGCCGCAATCGGCGTTGACACTGAACGATGACGGCACCCTTGGCGTGCGGATGATCAATGCCGAAAACATCGTTGAATTTGCCGCCGTCGACCTTTTGCGCGACACGCCGCAGGGCATCTGGGTGACGGGTCTTCCTGCACAGGCCAATGTCATCGTGATGGGGCAGGAATATGTGACCAGCGGCGTCATGGTCACTCCCAGCTTCCGCGACGAGGCCCCGCAATGAGCAGTATCGTCGATTGGGCCGCAGGCCGTGCCCGTATGGTCATGGCCTTTATCCTGCTGAGCCTTGTGGTGGGCGGCTATGCCTATTCGACCCTGCCCAAAGAGGGCGAGCCCGACATCGAGATCCCTGCCCTTTTCGTATCGGTCCAGTTTCCGGGCATCTCTGCGGCGGATAGCGAAACCCTGCTGGTCAAACCGATGGAAACAGAACTGTCCGATCTGGACGGCCTGAAGACCATGACCGGCACAGCGGCAGAGAACTATGCCGGTGTCGCGCTGGAGTTTGAATTCGGCTGGGACAAGTCCAAGATCATGGCCGACGTGCGCGACGCGATGAGCACGGCAGAAGCAAAATTTCCCGAAGGCTACGAGAAATATTCGATCACAGAGATCAACTTCTCCGAATTCCCCATCATCATTGTCAACCTGACCGGCCCCGTGCCCGAACGCACCATGGCCCGCGTCGCGCGCGATCTTCAAGATGCGCTGGAAGGCGTGGATGCCGTGCTTGAGGCGGGGTTGGCGGGCGACCGTGACGAGATGCTCGAGGTGCTGATCGACCCCCTGCGGCTGGAGGCCTATGACGTCACCGCGGGCGAGCTGATCAATGTGGTGCAGAACAATAACCAGCTGATTGCTGCGGGCGAAGTGCGATCGGATCAGGGCAGCTTTTCCGTCAAGATCCCGTCGTCGTTCAACGACCCGCGCGATGTCTATGCCCTGCCGGTTAAAACCAACGGCGACCGTGTGGTGACACTGGGCGATCTGGCGACAATCAATCTGACGTTCGAAGACCGCCAAGGCACGGCGCGGTTTAACGGGGAAAAGACGCTGGCGCTGCAGGTGGTCAAACGCAAAGGCTATAATCTGATCGACACCTCCACGCAGGTAAAAGAGATCGTCGCCGCCCAAAGTGCCGCTTGGCCCGAGGGGCTGAAAGCCGCCGTCACGCTTGGCACCTCCAACGACCAAAGCCGGATCGTCAACAGTATGGTGCAGCAGCTTTTGGGGTCGGTCTTTACCGCGATTGCGCTGGTGATGATCGTGGTGCTGGCCGCCCTTGGCATCCGCGCGGCACTGCTGGTGGGCTTTGCGATCCCCACGTCGTTCCTGCTGTGCTTTGCCTTTCTGGCGCTCATGGGGATATCCATCTCGAACATCGTCATGTTCGGGCTGATCCTCGCCGTGGGCATGCTGGTCGATGGCGCGATTGTTGTTGTGGAATACGCAGACGCCCGCCAGCAACAGGGCGAAGGCCCGATGGCCGCCTATGTAGAGGCGGCCAAGCGCATGTTCTGGCCGATCATCTCTTCTACGGCGACGACGCTATGTGCCTTTTTGCCCATGCTGTTCTGGCCCGGCGTACCGGGTGAATTTATGGGAATGCTGCCCGTCACGCTGATCTTTGTGCTATCCGCCTCGCTGGTGGTGGCGCTGATTTATCTGCCCGTCATGGGCGGCGTCACCGGACGGCTGGAACGTTGGATGGCGCAGAATATGACCGCTATTTCCAAGCTGCCCTTTTATCTGCATCTGCTGCTGTTCCCCGTCGTGTTTGCCATGATCGCCTTGCCGGTTGCGCTGATGCCGCCGCTGTTTGCCGTGATCTCTGGGCAGTTTGCGAGGATGGACGGGCTGGATATTCCGGGATCGGTCATTCCAGTCTTTGCCGTGGTCTTCGTTTGCATCGCCGTGCTTTGCGCGCTTATGGCGGTTGCGGTTGCTGGCATGCTTTTGGGACTGACCAGCTTTTTCGCGCTGTTCACCCGCTTGGGGCGCGGCGGGAGGTGGGTCACGTCGCGGCTGTTTCGCAAGCGGCCCGATGTGATCAAGGCAGGCTACCGCCGCTCGGGCTTCGGGCGGGTCATCGCCTTTATCGCAGGCAATCCGGTGATGCCGCTCGTGGTTGCGGGGGTCGTTTTTGTTTTCGTTGGCACCACAATGATTTTCTTTGGCAACAACAGCAAAGGCGTCGAATTCTTTGTCGAATCCGAACCCGAGCAGGCGATTGTTTATGTGCTGGCACGGGGCAACCTGTCGCTGGCTGAAAAAGACGCGATCATGCAGCAGGCCGAGGCCATCGTGCTGGCGCATCCCGGTGTGTCCACCGCGTTCGCTTTTGCGGGTGAAGGCGGGTTGGACAGCAACACCGGCGGGGTCCAAGCGCCCAAGGACAGCATCGGCCAGGTGCAGCTGGAAACCATCCCGTGGGAGGACCGCGCCCTGCGCCCCGAACTGGATGGTGACATCGTCATAGCAGAGCTGACAGAGGCGCTGAGCGCGATCCCCGGCATCAAGATCGAGATCCTCGCACAGGCCCTTGGCCCCGCCTCGGGCAAGCCGGTACATCTGCGCCTGAAATCCGACAGTTTCACCGATCTGATCAGCGCCACCGCCGTGGCACGCGACACCTTCGATAAAATGCCCGGGCTGACCCTCATCGAAGATACCCGCCCCCTGCCCGGCATCGATTGGCAGATCGACGTGGATGTCGCCAAGGCAGGGCAATACGGGGCTGATGTGATCACCGTGGGGGCGATGGTGCAGCTGGTCACACGCGGGCTGCTGCTGGACACGATGCGGGTCGACAGTTCGGACGAAGAGATCGAGATCCGCGTGCGTCTACCGCAAAAAGACCGTGTGCTAAGCACGCTGGACACCCTCAAGGTGCGCACGGCGGACGGGCTGGTGCCGCTGTCAAACTTCATCACCCGCACTCCGGTGCCCAAACTGGCAGAGATCAATCGCATCGACCAGAAACGCTATCTCGACCTCAAGGCAGATGTCTTCCCCGGTCTGGTCAAGCTGGTGCGCACAGTCGGCGGGCCAGCGGCTGACGCTAGTGCCGCGGAAAATGGGGCAACGACGCTCACCCTTGCCACGATGCGCCCTGCGGGGGACGCGGGCGATATCACGGGGCCGGACGGCGCAGCCTTCAAGATCACCCACCGGACCAATGCCGCCCAAGGCGTCGATCTACAGCAGCAGCTCGACAAGGGCACCCTGCGCATGATCCCGATCAACGCCAACGAGCGGATTGCGGAGCTGACAAAATGGCTCGAGACGCAGCCTCTGCCCGATGGCGTCAGCTATGAATGGACCGGCGACCAAGAGGATCAGGCCGAAAGTCAGGCATTTCTGTCCTCGGCCTTTACGGCGGCACTGGGGTTGATGTTCATCATTCTGCTGGCGCAGTTCAACAGCATCTACAACTCGGTACTGGTGCTGCTGGCGGTGGTGCTGTCGACCACCGGCGTGCTCATTGGCATGCTGGTGATGGATCAGACGTTCTCGATCATCATGACGGGTACGGGCATTGTGGCGTTGGCGGGGATCGTGGTGAACAACAATATCATCCTGATCGACACCTATCAGGAATTCAGCCAGTACATGCCCCGCATCGAAGCGATCATCCGCACGGCCCAAGCCCGCATCCGCCCTGTTTTGCTGACCACCATCACCACAATGGCAGGGCTTGCGCCGATGATGTTTGGGCTCAGCCTCGATTTTGCCAATGGCGGCTACACCATCGACAGCCCCACAGCGCTGTGGTGGAAACAGCTGGCGACGGCGGTAGTGTTCGGCTTGGGCATCGCGACGGTGCTGACCCTGCTGGTCACGCCGTCGATGCTGGCGATCCGCGTGTGGGCCACGACCTATGCCCGCTGGATTGCGCGGCTGCTGGCCAAGATGTCGCTGGGGCGGGCGAGCCAATCGGCGCAGGACTGGGCACTGGCACGCGATGCGCGTCGGCTTCAGACGACCGTGATCCAGTGGGAAGAGATGGGGCAGCCGGCACATACCCCACCGGCCACATAAGCCTCAGGCAGCGGCGCGCATCTGCTGAGCCGCTACGGCGTCTTGCTGCTGGCGCAGCTTGGGCATGGTAAAGATCACCAGCCCCAACCCCGCCACGCCGCACAGCGCAATGCTCACCACCATTGGCACGGCAGTCCCGTCAAAGAACGGTGCCGTGGCCGCGATACACAAGGCACCGGTCAGCATGGTCAGGCTCCCGCTCAGCGAGGACGCCATGCCCGCGCGTCGCCCGTGTGCATCCAGTGCCGCGACCATCGCAGATGGCACCACGACCCCCAGAAACGAATAGGCCAGAAACAGACCGACAAGCAGCACGGGCAGCGATCCGAACCCTGCCAGCACGACGCCCGTCAGCACCGCCGAACACACCGCAAATCCGGTAACCCCGCGCCCGATCAGCGTGGCAAGCCCCCACATTTCGGCCAGACGACCGGCGGCTTGCGTGGCGATAAAGAACCCCACCGCGTTAAACGCAAAGGCCAGCGAGAACTCGGTCGGGGTCAGCCCGTATTGGCCGGTATAGACAAATGACGCGCTCGAGATGAACAAAAAGAAACTGGCCATGCCAAAGCCCGCAATAAAGGTCAGACCGACGAACACGGGATCGCGGAACAGAATACCGCAACTGCGCGACAGCTCTCCCAGATTGACCTTGCGACGTTTCTCAGCGGTCAGCGTTTCAGGCAGTGCGATCTGCGCCATTAACAGCGTCGCCGCTGCAAGGATCGCCAGCGCTAGAAAAATCTCGCGCCAGCTGCCAAAGGCGACAACCGCGCTGCCCGCCAAGGGGGCCAGCATCGGCGAGACAGAAATCACCAGCATGATCGACGACATCAACCGCGTCGCCTGCGCGCCCGTGTACATATCGCGCACGATAGCGCGGGGGATCACCATCACCGTCGCCCCGCCAATGCCCTGCACCAGACGCCCCAGCACGAGAGTTTCGATATTCGGGGCCACCGCACAGATCACGGCACCGACGCAAAAGATGCTCATCCCGATGGCAAGGGTTTTCTTGCGCCCAATCTGGTCCGACAGCGGCCCGTACACCAGCTGCGACACCCCATAGGCCAGAAAATAGGCCACCAGCGTGATCTGCGCCGCCGAAACAGAGACATCCAGCGCCTCTTCGATCGCGGGCAGCGCGGGCAGATACATGTCGATGGCAAAGGGACCTGTCACACAGATAGAGCCAAGAATAAGGGCGGTACGGAACATTCCGGCGGGCATGGGCGGTCCTTTGAAGTTGAAAGAGTGCCGTTCGCTTGCGCTCGGCCAGCGCTGAGCTAGCACATACGCCTCCATGAGCAAGAATACACCCCGTCGTTTGTGCACATATAGCGGCAGAATACTGCGGGCTGATTAAATTTCGGTCGCTCGGACGCCGGACCGCACTAGGTATGGGGGTACCCGTGACCAATAGGTCAATTAAATCAAAGGAGACACCCCGATGATCCGCAAGACACTTGCCGCGACAACGCTTGCTTTGACGACGCTCACAGCCCTACCCGCTGCTGCCGAAATCGTGACCAAGACAAGCCCCCACTCTGTACCAGAAACGATCGATCGCCTTGAAAGCGCGGTGACCGAAGCAGGGGCCACGGTCTTTGCCCGCGTCGACCACGCAGAAGGTGCCGCCAACGTAGAGATGGAGCTTCGCCCCACCATGCTGCTGATCTTTGGCAACCCGCAACTGGGTACGCCTGCGATGTTGGACGGTCAAACCGCTGGGCTGGACCTGCCCCTGCGGGTGCTGGCTTATGCGGATGACAGCGGCATGGTGCATGTCAGCTATCACGATCCCGCCACGCTGGCGGCAGACCACGGCTTGCCCGCGGACGCGGAATATCTGACCAAAATGACCGGCGCGTTGAACAAACTGACCGACAAAGCGATCGCAGAGGAATAACCCCTGCCCTAAACGATGCGCGTGACGCCAGCTATTCGCTTTCGGATTGCTGGCGTTGCCACAGCTGCGCATAGCGCCCGTTTCGTGCCAAAAGATCGTCATGGGTGCCCTGTTCAACCACCTCGCCCTGTTCGAGCACGACAATCCGGTCGGCTTCGGCCACAGTGGACAAACGGTGTGCGATGGTCAGCACCGTGCGGCCCTTGCCCGCCTGACGCAGCGCATCCTGAATTTCGTGCTCTGTTTCGCTGTCCAGCGCACTTGTCGCCTCGTCCAGCAGCAGGATCGGCGGGTCTTTCAGCAAGGTCCGCGCGATGCCCACGCGCTGCTTTTCCCCGCCCGACAGTTTCAGCCCGCGTTCGCCCACGGCGGTGTCATATCCAAGCGGTAAGCGCTGGATAAAGTCGTGGATCTGCGCGGATCGCGCCGCGGCCTCGATGTCTTCTTGTGTGGCATTATCGCGGCCATAGGCGATGTTATATCCGATCGTGTCGTTAAACAGTACGGTATCCTGCGGCACGACGCCAATCGCGCGGTGCAGGCTGTCTTGGGTCACGTCGCGCACGTCCTGCCCATCGACGCGCAAAGCACCGCCTTGCACATCATAGAACCGGAACAACAACCGCCCGATGGTAGATTTACCCGATCCGGTAGAGCCGACAATCGCCACCATTTCGCCCGGGGCTGCCTCGATCGACACGCCCTTGAGGATTTCCCGGTCGTCATCATAGCCAAAGCGCACATTATCAAGCGTGACCCGCCCGCCCGTAACCTGCAGCGCAGGGGCGTCGGGTTTATCAGAGATTTCAGCCGGTTGGTCGAGCAATGTAAACATCTGCCCCATATCCACCAGCGCCTGCCGGATTTCGCGGTAGACAGTGCCGAGGAAGTTCAGCGGCACAGTGAGCTGCACCATATAGGCGTTAACCATGACAAAATCACCAACAGTCAGATCACCGTTCTGCACACCAATCGCGGCAAGGATCATCACGCCGACCAACCCGCAGGTGATCAACAACGACTGGCCAAAGTTCAGAAATGCGAGCGAGTAATTCGTCTTGATCGCCGCCTCTTCGTAGCCCGCCATCGCCGCGTCATACCGCTGTGCTTCGCGTTGTTCAGCGACGAAATACTTGACGGTTTCATAGTTCAGCAGACTGTCGATGGCCTTTTGGTTCGCGTCTGTGTCGCGGTCGTTCATTTGGCGACGTAGCTTTACACGCCATTCGGTCACAGCAAAGGTAAACCAGACATAAAGCCCGATAGTGACAGTCACAATCAGCAGATACCACGCATCGAACAACACCGTCAGGATGATGCCCACCAGCAGTAGCTCAAGGATCAACGGCCCGATCGAGAACAGCAAGAAGCGCAGCAGGAATTCCACGCCTTTGACACCGCGTTCGATGATCCGGCTCAGCCCGCCGGTCTTGCGCGTGATATGATAGCGCATCGACAGCTTGTGAATATGTTCAAATGTTTCAAGCGCAAGCATCCGCAGGGCACGCTGCCCCACACGGGCAAACACCGCGTCGCGCAGCTGTTGAAAGCCCACGTTCATCGCGCGGGCCATACCATAGGCAATCGTCAGCCCTACCGCGCCAAGCGCCAGAAACGGCACGCCCTCGTTCGCAAGTGCGTCAACAGCGTCTTTGTAAATCACCGGAATGACGACCGAAATCAGCTTGGACACCACAAGGAAGATCAGCGCCCACACGACCCGCTTTTTGACCCACGGCATATCGTCGGGCCAGAGATAAGGGGCCACTTTGCGCAAGACAAGCAGGTTCGATTGCCGCTCTGCAGCTTGGGCAATTTCCTCTTCGGTCATGGGATATTGGGTGGCGGGTTTGGGCTGGCTTGCGGTGCGCGGGCTATCGGCTGACATGAACGATCCTGTGTAGTTGCCCCTTACATAGGGCCCTCTTTCAAATCATGCCAGTGCGGCTGCCCAATCCGCATGCATAGCCGTTAGTCAATCCGGCAGGTCAAAGACCTGACCTGGGTAAATCAAATCGGGATCGCGGATGGAATCGCGGTTCGCCGCAAAGACACGCACATAGAGCGTCGGATCCCCATAGCGTTCCCGCGCAATCGCCCAAAGCGTCGCCCCTTCCTGCACAGTGACCGCCTTGATCGGGCCGTCGATGCCTGCCGTGGCGCGCGCCAGCACTTCGGGGGATTCACGTTTGAACGGGGTTTCAACGCGGCTGATCACGTCCCCGCCTTGATCCAGTTCATCCACGCGCAGAGTATAGATGCCGGTTTTGATATCGGCGATATCGCCGCGCCAACGCCCTTCGGGATCGACCTCAAGCGCGCCTACATTGCGATTGTCGAGATAGACCCGCACCGAGGATGCCGTGGCCTGAGCCCGCCCCGCCAACCGGACCTGCCCCGCTTCGGAATAGGTGATCGTATCCAGCGCAATGCGGTCGGTGACCTCGGGTGCTGAAGCTGACAGCAGCTCTACCCCGTCGGCGTCAGATTTGAGCAGCGCAACCGTCGTGTCGGTCGCAGGCGGCGATGGGGCTGTGCGGGCAACAGGTTCGGGCTGCGGCTCAACCGCGGCCATCTCTGTCAATTCTGGCGCTGTGTTGTTTGGCATACCGCTAGGCGCAGGCGCGTCGGGATCAATCGCGGCGCCAACCGACGGCACTGGATCATCGACTACGGTCGCTTGGGCCACCGCCACTTGCGCCACCGCAGGTGCGGTGATCGGGGCCAGAATGACCTCCTCAATCGAGGCGACGGGGCCGCCATCAGCATCCGCGGTTAGGCTCAGGATTTTGCCGCCGCCGTCGGCGGGCAAAATGGCAAGGGTGGCGAATTTACCAGAACGGTCGGCTTGCGCGCTGGCGACCTCTGCCCCGTTGCTGATGACGCTGACGCGGGCACCGGGGGCAGCACGGCCAGCGATCACGGTCATCCCGTCACTTTCGCGGCGGACTTCGTCGAAACTGGGTGTGGCGGGCGATGCAGCCGGTTCGGGTGTTTGCGGTGTGGGTGCAACATCGGGCGTAGCGACGGTGTCTTGGGGGACGACGCTGGTCTGAGTGGTTGTAGCATGCGTGGTGCCAGTCTGCGTGGTGCCAGTCTGCGTCGTCATGACTGCATCAGGCGCGGTGTTTTGCGTTGCCGCGGGCGGCACAGGATCAGCGTGTTGCGACCAGAAATATCCGGCCACTGCAACCGCCACGACCAAAGCCGCGCCTGCAAACTGAGCACCCCGCGTTTGAAACACCGACATTCCGTTCATCCCTTTGAACTTCCCCACATTGAGGACTTGTACCAAGCAGGCTATCACCGGTCAAAATACAGCTGCATGCCAAGTGCATATTCGCAAAAAGGACCCCCGCTTATGATCCAGAAATCCGTGTGTGTTTACTGCGGCTCGCGCCCCGGTGATGACCCTGAATATACCACACAAGCCGACGCTTTGGGACGGGCTTTGGCGCAGAACGACTGGCGTTTGGTCTATGGCGCAGGTGATGTGGGGCTGATGGGGACCGTCGCGCGGGCGGCACAGGCAGCGGGGGGCACGACCTTTGGTGTGATCCCCGACCACCTTGTGAAATGGGAAGTCGGCAAGACCGATCTAACCACCTATGTCGTGACCGAGACGATGCATGAACGCAAAAAAGTGATGTTCATGAACTGTGATGCAGTGGTGGTTCTGCCGGGTGGTGCCGGATCACTGGACGAGCTTTTCGAGGTCTTGACCTGGCGCCAGCTCGGCCTGCACCAGAAGCCGGTAATTCTATTGAATACAAAAGGTTACTGGGATCCGTTGACCGCGCTATTGGATCACGTCGTCGCGCGTGGCTTTGCCGAAGAAAGCCTGCTGAGCTATATCGACACCGTGGATGATGTCGATGCCGCGCTCGAGGTTTTGCGCCGCGGGCTGACAGCTTAAGTAGTTGTTAGGTACGGCAGAAAAAAGACTGCAAGTAGCCGCGCTGCATCAGGTGCGCGTAAGGAAAGCGCCGAGGAGACATCTCACGGAGCGGCGCAGTCAACGGAGCTTCTGACTGCGCGCTTCGGTCCTTCTCAACTTTCAATGTCAAAGGGCACCCACGAACGGGTGCCCTTTTCTTTTCCGCTAAATAACGCAGATAATCAGCTGCAAATCCGGCGGCAGAACTACACCTATGGTGTGTCTATGCCGCCACAGTATCACGCTGCTTCCAGTGTCGATTTCACGATATTCTCGATCTCTTCGATGGGGTGATTGGTCAATGTCTTGGGGATTTCGCCTACAACCTTGTTTGCGACCTCTTGGTGCATCTCGCGGCGCAGCTCGCCTAACGTGTTCGGCGGGGCTACAAGGACGATCTTGTCGAACTTGCCCTTATGCGCCTGTTTATACAGGATTTCGGCCAGCTCTGCTGCGAAACGGTCCTTGGACAGCTGGTGCCAATCGGTGTCATCCACAGCCGAACGGTGCACCGATGGACCATCGTTAAAGCGTCCCCGTCGGTTTGCGGCCTGATCGCGGTTCGGTGGATTCTCTTGCTCTTCTTCGCGAAACACTTGGAAGTAAGGGTCTTCTCCGTCGGTCTCATTCACCATGAACAGGGCTTTCTCACCGTCTGCGATCAATACCCAGGTGCCATTTTCAATCTTGGTCATGCGTTATCTCCATGGTTGCGGTTGGTGTGGGGGGTGACGCGGGTGATGGTGACCTTGGTAATGTCTGCCGTGATAATTTCGGCACCGTGGCCGCCCTCGTCATCCTATGGGTTCAAAGATAAAACGCTGCGATCGGGCCCTTGGTTCCATAAGAAAAGGCCCCGCAGCGGAATGCTGCGAGGCCTTTCACATAGGTATATCAATAAGTTGGCGTAGCGCCTTAACCTATCAAACTGCGATTACATGCGCGATGCAACGTTGTCCCAGTTCACCAGATTGTCGAGGAAGTTCGACAGGTAGTCAGGGCGCGCATTGCGGAAATCGATGTAGTAGGAGTGTTCCCAAACATCGCAACCCAGCAGTGCGGTCTGACCAAAGCAAACGGGGTTCACGCCGTTTTCGGTCTTGGTCACCTTGAGGCCACCGTCGGTGTCCTTAACCAGCCACGCCCAACCGGAACCGAACTGACCGCCACCGGCTGCCTTGAATTCGTCCTTGAACTTGTCGACCGACCCAAAGCTTTCGGTGATCGCTTTTTCCAGCTCGGACGGCATGTTGCTGTCTTCGGGGGACATCATTTCCCAGAACTGGTTGTGGTTCCACAGCTGGCTGATGTTGTTGAAGATGCCGCTTTGCGCGACCGCATCAGGGTTGTAGGTGCCCTTGATGATTTCCTCGAGGGTTTTGCTTTCCCACTCGGTGCCTTCAATGGCTTTGTTGCCGTTGGTCACATAGGCGTTGTGGTGCTTATCGTGGTGATATTCCAGCGTTTCCTTGGACATACCTTTGGATGCAAGCGCATCGTGGGCATAGGGAAGATCAGGAAGAGTAAAAGCCATGAAAGAAGCCTCCGTTATTGAATTGCGTCTGGGTCACATGAAGCGCGTCGCATCATAAGGTCAAGTGCTGATCGCCCCGCGAAAGGGAAACCGGCATGGCTGACAGGGCGCTTCTATCGTCACCCGCTTAATGGTAAAACGGCTGGCCAGCAGGAATGTTCCCGCCAGCGCACCGCCCTACCCTTGATCGGCGACTTATGGCTTGGCGCTATAAAATGCAGGGGCCGAACCGGGCTGCGCCGCGATTTTAAGCAGATCATACACGTACTGCGCGACCGACCGGAAGCAGACAAGACGGAAGCTGTCGCCCTCTTCGATCCAGAACGCCGCAGGTACTTGCGCGAGCCGCGTGCGGCGGATCATGCCGGGGGTAAAGGCGGCCGGCGACAGGTCCACGGGGGCGAGCTTGGCCAGCACGTCGCGGCTGTGCGCCCCGCTGATGCGAAAGACCGCGCGCGCATCGGATACATTGACCGCCAGCGTGTGATTGCTGCCAAGGCCCTTGGTCAGCGTGTCGATCATATCGCTGACCTGATCATAGGGGCAGATCAACAGCAGCTCGTCCGGTGACATCCACGCGATACCGCGGTCACCATTCATCTGGACGCTACGAGTGTCGGGCACGCCCAGTCCGACGGCCTTTTTCAGCGTCTTCTTCATATAGCCCGCCGTCAAATCCCCACGCACAGAGATCATGCCAATGGGATCCATCAAGGACACTTCGGCGATGCCACCGGTGAATGCTGCCGCTTTCAATGCGCTTACCGCCTCAGACATTTTGCTTGGCCCCTTCTTTGTCGTAGAATACCGGATCGACGATTTTCGCCTGATAGGTCTTGCCGTCGGTACCGGGGAAGTCGAGCACGTCGCCCATCCGGTCCGGCCCGTTCAGCACCAGCCCCATGGCGATCCCCTTGCCCAAGGTCGGCGAATGATAGGTCGAGGTGACGCGCCCGATCATATTGCGCTGGCCGTTCTCGTTGTCGCCCTCGCCCACGGCATAGGCTCCGTCAGGCAAGGTGCTGCCGTCAGTGGTTTCCAGACCGACCAGCTTCCACCGCGTGGGATCGACCATATGCGACCGCTGCTGCGCACGTTTGCCAAGGTAATCTTCTTTCTTTTTAGAGATCGCCCAGTTCAGCCCCAGATCCTGCGGGATCACAGTGCCGTCGGTTTCGTCCCCGATCATGATAAAGCCCTTCTCGGCGCGCAGGATGTGCAGACATTCGGTGCCATAGGGCATCACGCCCAGATCATTACCTGCGACCATCAGCGCATCCCAAAACGCCTGTCCCTGCCCTGCGTCAACTGCGATCTCGTAGCTCAGTTCGCCCGAGAAAGAGATCCGGTAAACGCGGCATTTGAACCCGCCAAGCGTGCCGTCCGCCCATTCCATGAATGCCAGCGCTTCTTTGCTGAGATCCATGCCGCCGAGCTTTTCAAGACATGTGCGGGCATTGGGACCGACCACGGCGATCTGCGCATATTGTTCGGTGACATTGGCCGTATAGACGTTGAAATCCCACCATTCGGTTTGCAGCCATTCTTCCATATGCTGGTGAATGCTTTCCGCGCCGCCCGTGGTCGTGTGGCAGAGGAAGGTTTCGTCATCGATCCGCGCGACGACACCATCGTCGATCAGAAAGCCGTTTTCCGAACACATCAGACCATAGCGGCATTTGCCCGGTTTCAGCGATGACATCATATTGGTGTATAGCATATCGAGGAACTTGCCCGCGTCCGGCCCTTTGACGATGATCTTGCCAAGGGTCGAGGCATCCAGCATCCCCAGTTTGCTGCGCGTGTTGGTGACCTCGCGCATGACCGCGTCATGGGTGCTTTCGCCATTGCGGGGATAGGCGTAGGGGCGTCGCCAGTGGCCGACAGGTTCCCAGTCGGCACCATTCGCCTCGTGCCAGTCATGCAGCGGCGTGCGGCGGATCGGCTGGAACACGTCGCCGCGCGCCTCGCCCGCGATCGACCCCATAGAGATCGGGTGGTACGGCGGGCGAAAGGTGGTGGTACCCACAGCCGGAATATCGGCATCCATCGCGCCGGCAAGCGTTGCCAGCCCGTTGATATTGCTCAGTTTGCCCTGATCCGTGGCCATTCCCAGCGTGGTATAGCGTTTGGCGTGTTCGACACTGACAAAGCCCTCTTGCGCGGCAAGCCGCACGTCTGACACTTTAACGTCGTTCTGATAATCCAGAAACGTCTTTTCGCGTAGTTTGACGTTGGCACCCTGAGGCATCATCCAGACAGGGGCGAGCGGCGCTTCCTCTTGACGATCGGCGTTCGGGGATACGGCATCTGCCGGCAATTTGAACCCCAGCGTGGTGACCACGCCATCGGCTGCGGCGTGGGCGTCGTGCAGGATGTCATCCAGCGCAAAGAAGCCACCCGCGGCACCGGCAGCGGTCACAAACCCGTGCCCGTCGGCCCCCAACGGCGGATTGTTCACATCAGGGCGGAACATCGCACCGGCCGTGTCCCACGTCAGTTTGCCGCCGCAATGGGACCACAGATGCACCACGGGCGACCATCCGCCCGACATGGCCACTGCGTCGCAGGGGAAGGTTTCCAGAACGGCCCCCTCGCCTGCCTGACTGCACACTTCTACGCCGGTCACACGCTTGCCACCTGTGACCCGCGCCACGGCGTGGCCCATCATCACGCGAATGCCCAGATCTTTGGCCCGTGCCATCAACGCGGAGTCCTGTGGCAATACGCGGGCATCCAGAATGGCGGGCACGGTCAGGCCTGCCTCTGCCAAGGCGATGGCCGTGCGGTACGCATCATCGTTATTGGTGACGACAACTGTGCGATCCCCGACCGAGACACCATAGTTCACCAGATAATCCCGCACTGACGCGGCCAGCATCACGCCGGGTATGTCATTGCCCGCAAAGGACAAAGGCCGTTCGATCGCGCCTGTTGCCGTCACGATATGACCGGCACGGATGCGCCACAGCCGGTGACGCGGCCCTGTCATCTTGGGCGCGTGATCGGTCAGTCGTTCATACCCCAGCACATAGCCGTGGTCATACACACCTGCCCCCATGACGCGGGTGCGCAGGGTGACATTCTCCATCGCGGAGAGATCTTCTACCAGAGTATCAACAAAGGCCCCAACGGGCGTGCCATCCACGGTGCCACCATCCACCGGTGCACGTCCTCCCCAATGTGAGGTTTGTTCCAGCACGATGACTTTCGCACCAGACAACGCCGCAGTACGCGCGGCCTCTAGACCCGCAACGCCGCCACCGATGACCAGCACATCGCAAAAGGCGTGAAAATGTTCATAGGTGTCGCCGTCCATATCCTTGGGCGCTTTGCCCAGACCGGCAGAGTGGCGAATGATGGGCTCGTAGACGTGTTTCCAGAAGGGACGCGGGTGGATGAACATCTTGTAGTAAAAGCCCGCAGGCAAAAACCGGCTGAGGTGTTTGTTGATCGCGCCGACATCGAATTCGAGGCTGGGCCAGTGATTCTGGCTCTCGGACTGCAGGCCGTCGAAAAGTTCGGTGGTGGTGGCGCGTTGGTTGGGCTCGAACCGGTTGCCCTGCCCCAGATTGACCAGCGCGTTGGGCTCTTCCGGTCCTGCCGCGACAATGCCGCGCGGACGGTGGTATTTGAACGAACGCCCCACCAGCATCTGGTCATTCGCCAGCAAAGCCGAGGCCAGCGTATCGCCCTCGAAACCGCGCAGCTGCTTTCCGTTGAACGAAAAACTGACTGCATTTGATTTGTTCAGCAGGCGGCCGCCTGTGGCAATTCTGGTGCTCATGAAGTCAAACCTTGGTGTATTGCGAAAGCGCGGGTGCCTCCGGCGGGAGTTTTCTTGGCAAAATGAAGGAGCGCAGCGATCATGGGGCGGTCGATGCCTGCCAGTCGGGGCGACGGTCCTTAATCTTGTTGATGGTATCTTGCGGAACGGTGCTGGTCTGGGCGGTATAGGTCCCGAACACCTCGAGCGTCATGGTATCGCGCGCGGCGTGAAACCACTTGCCGCACCCATAGACATGGCGCCAGCGTTCAAAATGCACGCCCTTGGGGTTGTCACGCATAAACAGGTATTGCTCGAATTCGGTATCAGAGGAACCCGGGCCGAACCGTTTCAGATGCGCCTCGCCGCCGGCGTGAAATTCGGTTTCCTCGGCGGTGGTGCCACAGTTGGGACAAGTCAGGATTAGCATGGGGCGCTCCCTTTGAGATTGGCGTGAAACGCAAAAAGGCCGGCCCCATCGCGGGGGCCAGCCTTGGTCATCATAGATAGAGTGGAAAGCGGCTTAGTTGCCTGTTGCTTCCTCTGCTGCGCCTTCAACGGCATCGGCAGCGCCATCTGTGGCCCCTTCGACATTGACGTTGATATCACTGGAGTCGGTCGCAGTGGTGCCGCCAGAAAAGAAGAAAAAGCCGAAGCCAAGGACCAGAACGACGAGAACACCGATGATGATACCGGAACCTGTGCCGCTGGTCTTGTTGACGGTGGTGTGGGGCGCTTGAGTGTTGTGTGGCGCTTGGTTGTGGTCAGGGTCTGCCATGTGAATGGTCCTTCATAAACTTGATATGAAGTGTAAACGCCGCTGCGCCCTAAAAAGTTCCATACTTTGCCGAAATGAACCGAGATACGCACGCCGATCAATGGGCCACCCCTGCCGCCACGGATTCGTCGATAAAGCGCCCTTCCTGGAACCGGTTGAGCCCAAATGCGTCGGTCAATGGTGACCGCCCCTTGGCCATCAGTTCTGCCATGGCCCAGCCTGATCCTGGGATTGCCTTGAACCCGCCGGTGCCCCAGCCGCAGTTCACAAATACGCCCTCCACCGGCGTTTTCGACAGGATCGGAGACCGGTCCCCCGTGACATCCACGATCCCGCCCCACTGGCGCAGCACCTTGAGCCGCGATACCATCGGGAAGGTTTCCACCAAGGCGCGCACAGTTTCTTCGATGTGATGGAATGACCCACGTTGGGTGTAGTTGTTGTACCCATCGGTGCCGCCGCCAATCACCATCTCGCCCTTATCAGACTGGCTCATGTAGCCGTGCACGGTATTGGCCATGATCACCACATCCATGCAGGGTTTGATCGGTTCGGACACCAGCGCCTGAAGCGCGACGGATTCGATTGGCAGACGGAAGCCCGCCATATCCGCCAAATGCCCCGAGTGCCCCGCGACGACCATACCAAGCTTGTCGCAATCAATGTCGCCCCGGTTGGTAGAGACGCCGGCGACTTTGCCATTTTCCTGCCGGATGCCGGTGACTTCGCATTTCTGGATCACGTCCATGCCCATATCAGAGCACGCGCGCGCATAGCCCCACGCCACAGCGTCATGGCGCGCCGTGCCGCCGCGCTTTTGCCAGAGCCCGCCCAGAACCGGATAGCGCGGCCCGTCGATGTTGATGATCGGCACCAGTTCTTTGACCTTTTCAGGCCCGATAAAATCGGTTTGCACCCCCTGAAGCGCGTTGGCATGGGCGGTACGTTGATAGCCGCGCACCTCGTGGTGGGTCTGCGCCAACATGATCACGCCGCGCGGGCTGAACATGACGTTATAGTTCAGGTCCTGGCTCATGGTTTCATACAGCGACCGCGACTTTTCGTAGATCGCAGCAGAGGGGTCTTGCAGGTAGTTGGAGCGGATGATCGTCGTGTTGCGGCCCGTGTTACCACCCCCCAACCAGCCTTTTTCAAGGATCGCGACATTGGTGATGCCAAAGTTTTTACCCAAGTAGTAGGCTGTCGCCAGACCATGCCCGCCGGCCCCGACAATGATCACGTCATAGCGTTTCTTGGGCTGCGCATCGCGCCAAGCCCGCTGCCAACCGGTGTGATGGCGCAGAGCTTCGCGGGCGACGGCAAAAGCTGAGTATTTCTTCATGAAAGCGGTCTCCGGCAGGGATTCGTGGGCAGCCGCACTCGGCTTGGCTTCTTTCTGGGTCCTCGGGCGAAAAAGAGGATACCCGTCGCGGCACTCCATAACAGTTTTACGACATCCGCCGCAATCTGGCAAAAACCATGCCCCGGCCGCGACGAGGTGCATCAATATGGCCCCTTTTGTCACAGCCCCGCAGCGGTTAGGTGTGCAGCAGCTATAATTACTGGACCGCATCTTTATGAGTTTCTGGATCATTGCCGCCGCCGGGGCCGCCCTTGTGACCGTATTGCTGGCACGCGCCCTGACCCGCGGGGCGGGCATGCCTGCCCAAACGGGTGCTGCGCATGACGTTCAGGTCTACCGTGACCAATTGGCCGAGGTCGAACGCGATGTGGCCCGCGGTGTTTTGCCCGAAGCCGACGCCGCCCGTGTGCGCACCGAAATCTCGCGCCGCATTCTGGCCGCTGATGCCGCAGGCCAAATCGTTGTTGCCGCGGGGGGCAAACCCTCGCCTGTCGTTACCTCGGTCATCTCGGTTGTTTTGCTGGGCGGCAGCTTGGCCCTTTACTGGCAGTTGGGTGCACCGGGGTATGGCGATCTCGCGTTGCAGGACCGCATCACACGTGCCGAAGACATGCGCCTGAACCGTCCTGATCAAGCCACCGCCGAAGCAGAACTGCCTGCCGCCGACCTGCCACTTGAACTAAGCCCAGAGTATCAAGCCTTGCTGACGCGTCTGCGCGACACAGTTGCCGCGCGACCCGATGATATCCAAGGCAATGTGCTGCTGGCCCAGAACGAGGCGCGCGTGGGCAACTACGCCGCCGCGGCGGCTGCACAGGGCACGGTCGTGCGTCTGAAAGGCACTGAGGCCTCGGTTGAGGAAGTGTCGGGCTATGCCGAACTGATGGTGATGGCCGCAGGCGGCTATGTCTCGCCCGAGGCCGAAGCCGTGCTGCGTGCTGTGCTTTCGCGTGAGGTCGAGAACGGCACCGCACGCTATTATTGGGGCCTGATGTTGGTGCAGACGGGGCGCCCCGATCTGGCGTTCCGCATGTGGGACGGGTTGCTGCGTCGCGGCCCCGAAGACGCCCCCTGGATCGCGCCTATTCTCTCGCAGATCGGTCCTATCGCCACAATGGCCGGCGTGGACTATACCGTCCCCGAGATTGGCAGCGGTGCCCTGCGGGGCCCTTCGGCAGAAGATTTGGACGCAGCGCAGGACATGACCCCCGCCGAGCGTATGGAAATGATTGGCGGCATGGTTGAAACCCTGTCGTCGCGGCTGGCGACCCAAGGCGGACCCGTCGAAGATTGGGCGCGACTGATTTCGTCGTTAGGGGTGCTTGGCGAAACGGCACGCGCCCGGTCGATCTATGAAAACGCAATAGAGGTGTTTGCCGATGACCCTGCCGCAATGGATGATATTCAACGCGCGGGCGAACGTGCCGGAGTGACTGAATGATCTATGACGACATCACCGAATTCGCCGCCGCCCTGCCCCCGATGCAGGCGCTGATCGGCCTGGACCTTGGCGAGAAAACCATCGGCGTTGCTGTCACGGACAGCTTCCTGTCGATCGCCACGCCGCTGGAAACCGTGCGCCGGAAAAAGTTTGGCGTCGACGCTGCCCGCCTGTCAGAGATCATCGCCGCGCGCAGGATTGGCGGGCTGGTGCTGGGACTGCCCCGCAATATGGACGGATCAGAAGGCGCGCGCTGTCAGTCCACGCGGGCCTTTGCGCGCAACTTTGACCGGTTGGGGGATATCCCCATCGGGTTCTGGGATGAACGGCTCAGCACGGTCGCGGCGGAACGCGCCCTGCTCGAGGCTGACACGTCGCGCCGACGCCGCGCCGAGGTGATCGACCACGTGGCTGCGGGCTATATCTTGCAAGGGGCGCTGGATCGCTTACGTGTCATCAAGGCGCAAGGGACATCGGCATAGGGCCAGGGCGTCAATCCCGAAAAAGCGTAAGGAAACAGGCATGAGCGACGATATCTGGAAACGGGACGAAGTAGAAAGCCCCTGCGTAAAGCTCTGCGTGGTGCATCCCGAGACCCGTTTGTGCACAGGTTGCTTTCGTTCCATCGACGAAATCGGTGCCTGGTCGCGAATGTCGCCCCACGAACGCCGTAGCGTCATGGCCGACCTTCCATCGCGGGCGGGAACATTGGCAAAACGGCGTGGCGGTCGGGCCGCACGGCTAAAACGCGGTGCCAACGATTAAACTGTCACTCGACTGGATCAGCGGGCGACGCGGTACAGGAAATCAAGCATTTCACTGCGGGTTTGCGCGCCTTCGTGATCTTGCGGCGCGTAGTTTTCATTCGCTGCCGGTACCACCGGTGTCGACCCGAAATGCTGCGCCACGGTGATACATTTCCATGTCGCAACAGCGGGCACGAACGTGAGGATATTGGTCTGCTGATCTTGCACTGTATTTGTCATTTTCATCTCTGCCATCTCTCGTGTCGTTCAATTTGTGCGCCGATAGATTCGATTCTCGGTCGCCTGTCGGTAGTTTGGCTCCGACAGTGTGATATAAGTGTGAAGATATGGCAGGATTTAGGCAAAATCAGGGTAATAAATGCGCTGACCGCCCAAGGGCACAAACTGATGCCTCTGATTTAGGCAGACCGCTGGCGCGCGGTATGTGAACCGCTGGCCCTTGCCTCCGGCGCGCGGCTATAGCATTGACCCTTCCGAACCCCCATATTTCCAGTTCGATAAACGACAAGGCTCAGACCCTCATGGGATATAAATCCAATATCACCCGCGCTTCACGGCTATCCGTTGCACCCATGATGGACTGGACCGACCGTCATTGCCGCTACATGCACCGGCTGTTTTCGCAAGAGACGTTGCTTTATACGGAAATGGTGACCTCGCCAGCTTTGGTGCGCGGCGGTGCTGTGCATTTGCTGGATCATGATGTGTCAGAGCATCCTGTGGCCTTGCAGCTTGGCGGGTCCGATCCGGACGAGCTGGCAGAGGCGGCGCGGATCGGGGCGCAGGCGGGGTATGACGAGATCAACCTGAACGTGGGTTGCCCGTCGGATCGGGTGCAGTCGGGCTGCTTTGGCGCGGTGTTGATGGAGCAGCCGGCCCTTGTGGCCAAATCCGTCGCGGCCATGCGCCGCGCGGTTGATGTGGACGTCACGGTCAAATGTCGGATCGGTGTCGATGACCAGAACCCCGCAGAGGTGCTGCCCGAATTTTTGGCTCAGATCGTCGGTGCGGGCTGCGAACGGGTTACGATCCACGCGCGCAAGGCGTGGCTGCAAGGGTTGAGCCCCAAGGAAAACCGCGACATCCCGCCGTTGGACTACGACATTGTCCACCGGATGAAGGGGCTGTTCCCGAATCTGCATATCTCGGTTAACGGCGGCATCACGTCGCTTGATCAGGCAGAGGCGTTTCTGGACGCAGGGCTGGACGGTGTGATGATCGGGCGCAGCGCCTATCACAATCCAACCGATATCTTGGCCCAAGCAGATCGCCGGATTTACGGCACGGCGCAAGACACCACCCCCGAAGATGTAGTGGCGCAAATGCTGCCCTATATCGACGCGCATCTTGATCAGGGCGGCAGGCTGAACCAGATCACGCGGCATATGATGGGCCTTTTCGCGGGGCGCACCGGCGCGCGGGTCTGGCGACGGACACTGTCCGAGCAAGCCTCTCGACCCGGTGCCGACCGTCAGGTCTTGCTCGAAGCACTGGACGCCATGCAAACATTGGCCGAAGCCCAAGAGGCGCTATAGCAACAGCGATCCCCTACGACACAAGGGCCGCCGTTTCTCAAGGTGCCGTCCCCTTTCATCAGATTGGTATGACGAACGGGGTTATCGCTGCGGTCGCCAAGCTGCTTGAATTCATAGGGGTTTGATGCCCCCCGCACGCCACGTCAGGCCCGCAGGATCGCGATAAGCTCGGTTTCGGTCAGGGCGAAAGGCGTGCCTTTCATCGATGACGCCCCGGCCGAAAGCTTGGCCACCTGCGCGTGATCCTCGGGGGCCAGTCCCATCTGAGCCAGATCGCGCAACCCCATGTCGCGGGACCAGTTGCGCAAGGCAGACAGCCCTGCCCCTGTCTCCACCTCGAATGCGGTATCGATCATATCCAAGACCCACATCAGCCGTGTGTGCACCTGCGTGCCCGCCTTTGCCTTTTCAACGTGAGACGCAAGGACAGCAGGCAGTAAGGCACCGCAAATCTCTCCGTGCGGGGCACCGGTCTGGCCACCGATGACACCGGCAAAACCGTGCACGGCCCCCAGACCTGCATTCGCGAGGGCCAAACCACCGCAGGTGCTAACCCACGCCATGTCGTCCCACGCATCTGCTGCGTCCTGCTCTACGATCGCGCGCAGCGCAGCCAGCCCTTTGGGGATGGCCGCCTGACACAGCGCATCCGTCATCGGCGTCGCTTTGACTGACAGGTAAGGTTCAATCACCTGCGTCACCGCATCCAACCCAGCCGCGAGGGTCAGACGGCGTGGTGCGCCCTGCATCAGGGCCGCATCCACGATCGCGATGTCAGGGATCATCCGCGCGTCGCGCAGGCTGACCTTGACCCCATGTTCCGGCACAGCGATCACCGCATTCTTGGTGACCTCAGCCCCCGTGCCCGCCGTGGTCGGCAGCGCAATCATCGGCAAAGGTGCCGTCTCCAGCGGTTTGCCGCCCCCTACCCCTTCAAGGTAGTCCAGCGGCTTGCCCGCGCAGGGGATTAGCGCCGCAAGCGCCTTGGCAAAGTCGATAACGGAGCCACCGCCAAGGGCGATGACCACATCGGGCTGATCTGTGCCTATACGGCCAACTGCGGCCTCCAGCGCAGGTAAACTTGGCTCTGACCCACAGCTTTCTCTGACAACAGACAACCCAGCCGCGTGGCAATCTTCGATCAGCCACGCAGCGCGGGCAGTATTCGACCCGTGCACGATCAGCACCCGCGCGCCAAAGCCAGCCGCCAGCGCTGCGGTCTGCGCAGCTTGTCCACGCCCGAAATGCAGCGCTTGCGGAGAGTAGAACGAAAACATCGCTTTAGCTGTCTGTGGCATCTGCGTGATAGGCGTCGAGCACGGCAACCTCGTCGCGCGAACCAAGGATCACCGGCACGCGCTGGTGCGGTGCCGTGGGGGCGACATCCATGATCGCGCCCTGACCCGTCGATGCAGCACCGCCCGCGGCCTCGATCACCATCGCCATCGGGTTCGCCTCGTACATCAGACGCAGCTTGCCGCCGGTCTTTTGATTGTTGCTGTCCGCGGGATACAGGAACACGCCCCCACGCGTCAGGATGCGGTGCACGTCTGCAACCATCGACGCGGTCCAGCGCATGTTGAACGACCGGCCACGAGGGCCTTCCTTCCCGGCGACGGCCTCGTCCACATAGCGGCTGACAGGCGCGTACCAATAACGTGCGCGAGACGTGTTGATCGCGTATTCCGAGGTCTCTGCCGGCACGGTCATCTGGGGATGCGTCAGGCTGAATTCGCCCGTATCAGGATCGCTGCTAAAGCCCGCCACTTCGTCGCCCTTGGTGAGGACAAACATGGTCGAGGGGCCATAGATCGCATAGCCCGCGCAAATCTGGTTGCGCCCGTTGTGCAGCACATTGCGGTCGCCATCGGCCTGCACCTGCATCACCGAAAAGATCGACCCCACAGACAGGTTCACATCAAGGTTGGACGACCCGTCCAGCGGATCGAAATACAGCAGGTAGTCGCCCTTTTGCGGCTCTTTCAGCCAGGTGACCTCTTCGACCTCTTCGGACACAAGCGCGGCCAGACGCGGGCTGTTGGCACACTCACGCTCGAACACATCGTTGGCCATAATATCGAGCGTCTTTTGCGCCTCGCCCTGCACGTTGATCTCTCCGGCGGCACCAAGGTTGCCCTCGAACGCGCCACGGCGTACCAGACCTGCGATCAAACGCGACGCAGATGCGATGTCTTCAAGCAGAAAGACCAGATCGGGGTCAAAGTTGTTTTGCGTCAGATACCGGCGAAGCGTGGGGGCTGTCATGAAGAGTTCCTTAAAAATTCAGGGTCGCGTCAACGGCCTTTTTCCAGAGCGCATATTTCGCGTCGCGCTGGTCATCGTCCATTTTCGGCGTGAATTGGGTTTCCTGCGTCCACGATTTCGCGAACTGTTCCTGATCAGGATAAACACCCGCGTGCATCCCCGCAAGCCACGCCACCCCAAGTGCCGTGGTTTCATGCACCGTGGGCCGGTCGACGGGAGCGTTGATGATGTCGGACAGGAATTGCATAGTCCAGTCGCTGGCAGACATGCCGCCATCCACCCGCAAAGTAGGCTGCACGCCATCGGCTTTCCAGTCGGCGGCCATCGCTTCCAGCAAGTCGCGTGTCTGGTAACCGACGCTTTCCAGCGCTGCCTTGGCCATTTCGGCAGGCCCCGTACCGCGGGTCAGACCAAAGACAGCGCCGCGACAATCGGGGTTCCAATACGGCGCGCCAAGTCCGACAAAGGCCGGCACCAGCACCACGTTCTGATGCGGGTCCGCCTGCTCGGCCAGGCCTTGGGTCTCGGCCGAATCCTGAATGATCTGCAACCCGTCGCGGAGCCATTGCACCACGGCACCTGCGACAAAGATTGACCCTTCGAGCGCGTAGGTCGGCTTGCCATCGAACTGATAGGCAATGGTCGTCAGCAGCCGGTTTTCTGACCGCACCGGCGTGTCGCCCGTGTTCATCAGTGCGAAACAGCCCGTGCCATAGGTCGATTTCAGCATCCCCGGCTCGAAACACGCCTGCCCCACGGTCGCCGCCTGCTGGTCGCCAGCAACCCCGTGGATGGGCACGGCAGCCCCCAGAATATCGGGATCGGTGCTGCCAAAATCGTCGGCGCAATTCTTGACCTCTGGCAACATCTCCATCGGGATGTCGAGCAATTCGCAGATCGAACGGCTCCACCGGCCTTTGCGGATGTCATACAGCATAGTCCGCGCGGCGTTGGTGGCGTCCGTCGCGTGAGAGGCCCCACCGGTGAGCTTCCAGATCAAAAAGCAATCGACGGTGCCAAACAGCAGCTCGCCCTTGGCCGCACGGTCGCGTGCACCTTCGACGTTGTCCAATATCCACGCCAGCTTGGTGCCCGAGAAATACGGGTCCAGCAGCAAACCGGTGCGGTCGGTGAACATTTCCTCGTGGCCCGCATCGCGCAGGGTGCGGCACTGGCTGGCCGTGCGGCGGTCCTGCCAGACGATGGCGTTATAAATCGGGCGTCCGGTTTTCTTGTCCCAGACAACGACCGTTTCGCGCTGGTTGGTGATGCCGATGGCCGCGATATCGCCTGCCTTGATCCCCGCCTTGTCGATGGCCTCGCGGCAGGTCGCCTGCGTGGTGCGCCACAGATCGTCGGGATCATGTTCAACCCAGCCGGACTGGGGGAAATGCTGGGGGAATTCTTCTTGGGCGCTGGCAATGGACGTCATCGTGTCATCGTAAACGATGGCCCGTGTGGAGGTGGTGCCTTGGTCAATGGCAAGGATATACGTCATGCGCGTCCCTTTGGAAGTTTAGCAACCGTCAACTATGGCCGCATCCTAGCAAGGGTCGGCAGGCCCGACCAGATGTCAGGGCAATGACGGATGTAGGTGTTTTCAGAAAATTAAAGGTTCCGGGGCCAGCGAACCGGCCCCGGAAAGATTGGCTTACTGCCAGGATTTGATCAGCTCATCATAAGCGATGGTCTGTGGCTCTTCGTCTTCGCTTTCCAGTTTCGCTTTGGGCGAACCGGGCTGCGACAGCCAGTACTCCGGGTCACGCTCTTCGTTCATCTTGGGGCCAAATTCCCCTTGAACGCCTGCGCGCTCCAGACGGATCAGGACTTTTTCCTGATCGGCACACAGTGCATCCAGCGCTTCCTGAGGTGTCTTCGCACCGGACATTGCGTCGCCGATGTTCTGCCACCACAGCTGCGCCAGCTTTGGATAGTCAGGCACGTTGGTACCAGTTGGGGACCACTGAACGCGCGCTGGCGAACGGTAGAATTCAACCAGACCACCCAGTTTCGGTGCACGCTCTGTAAAGCTTTCGTGCTGGATCGACGATTCACGAATGAAGGTCAGGCCAACGTGGCTTTTCTTTACGTCCACTGTCTTGGAGGTGACGAACTGCGCATAGAGCCAAGCGGCCTGTGCACGGTCCACCGGAGTGGATTTCATCAGCGTCCACGATCCGGCATCCTGATACCCGATCTTGGTGCCTTCGGTCCAATATGCACCGTGGGGCGAAGGTGCCATGCGCCATTTCGGCGTGCCATCTTCGTTCATCACGGGCAGATCAGGCTCTACCGATGCTGCGGTAAAGGCGGTGTACCAGAACATCTGCTGGGCGACGTTGCCCTGCGCCGGAATTGGGCCCGCTTCAGAGAAGGTCATGCCTGCAGCCGCCGGAGGCGAATACTTTTGCAGCCATTCGATCGCTTTGGTCACAGCATAAACCGCTGCTGGACCGTTTGTGGCACCACCACGCGCAACGCAAGAACCCACTGGTTGCGAGTTTTCGTTGACGCGGATACCCCATTCATCGACGGGCAGACCGTTTGGTTCGCCTACGTCCCCGGCACCAGCCATCGACAGCCACGCATCGGTATAACGCCAGCCAAGCGATGGGTCTTTCTTGCCGTAGTCCATGTTGCCAAAGACGTCGCCTTCAACGCCAAGACGCGACAGGTCGCGACCGGTGAAGAATTCGGCGATGTCTTCGTATGCGGACCAGTTGACCGGAACGCCCAGATCATACCCAAACTTCTCTTTGAAGTCGGCCTTGTTCTGTTCGTCGTTGAACCAATCGTAGCGGAACCAGTACAAGTTCGCGAACTGTTGATCGGGCAGCTGGTAGATCTTGCCATCGGGGCCGGTTGTGAACGACAGACCGATGAAGTCTTCGAGGTCGAGACCGGGGTTGGTCACGGCCTTGCCTTCGCCTTCCATCCAGTCGGACAGATTGCGGGCTTGTTGATAACGCCAGTGCGTCCCGATCAGGTCGGAGTCGTTGATATAGGCGTCATAGATGTTCTCGCCCGACTGCATCTGTGTTTGCAGCTTTTCGACAACGTCACCTTCGCCGATCAGGTCATGGGTGACCTTGATGCCCGTGATCGCTTCGAATGCGGGGGCCAGAACTGTGGATTCATATGTGTGCGTGCCGATTGTTTCGGACACAACGTTGATCGCCATGCCTTCAAACGGTTTTGCAGCGTCGACAAAGAACTGCAGTTCGGCTTCTTGGTCTTCCCGCGACAGCGCGGACAGATCGCCGATTTCCTTATTAAGGAAAGCCTTGGCGGCCTCCATGTCGGCGAACGCAGGTGCGGCAAACATGCAAGCCGCAAGTCCGATCGCAGTCGTTCCCTTTAAGCGCAAGTTCATGATGTTCCTCCCTAGAATTGAACATTTGAGAGGTCCGATTCTTGCAGATCGGCCCCCCTTATATTCCTCTTTTATACCCAGCGGAAAACCGCGATGGCATAGAAAAGGCAGACAACCAATGCCCCCCATTGGGGTGCACTGAGCAGCCCGAGCCAAGCCAGATTGATAAAGGCCGAGCCCAGAAGCGTGATGAACAAACGGTCACCGCGCGTCGTTTCCATCCCCAGTATACCGGCGCGCGGCACTTCGGGGAATTTGATTGCAAGGATCGTAAAGGTGATCAACGTCACCGCGATGATCCCAAAGAAAGCGGCGGTGGGCCAAGTCCAAGCCATCCAGTCCATAATGTGTCCTCCGGTCTTTCTTTTATTAAACGCGGCCCAAGGCAAAGCCTTTGGCGATGTAGTTGCGCACGAAATAGATCACCAATGCGCCTGGCAAGATGGTCAGCACGCCCGCCGCGGCCAGCACACCCCAGTCGATCCCGGCGGCCCCGACGGTGCGGGTCATGGTGGCGGCAATCGGCTTGGCATCCACGCTGGTCAACGTCCGGCTCAGCAGCAACTCAACCCAGCTGAACATGAACAGGAAGAAGGCCGTGACCCCGATCCCCGACGCCACCAGCGGCGTGAAGATGCGGATGAAAAAGCGCGGGAAGCTGTAGCCGTCGATATAGGCCGTCTCGTCGATCTCCTTCGGGACGCCGCGCATGAACCCTTCTAGGATCCACACCGCCAGCGGCACGTTGAACAGACAATGCGCCAGTGCCACCGCGATATGCGTGTCAAATAGCCCGACCGAGCTATAAAGCTGGAAGAACGGCAGCGCGAAAACCGCAGGTGGGGCCATCCGGTTAGTCAGCAACCAGAAGAACAGGTGCTTGTCGCCCATGAAGGAATAGCGGCTGAAGGCATAGGCCGCCGGCAGCGCCACCGCGAGCGAGATCACCATGTTCATCACCACATAGGCCATCGAATTCAGATAGCCCGTGTACCATGACGCGTCCGTCAGGATCGTCATATAGTTGTCGAACGTCAGATCGGCTGGCCACAGGGTAAAGCTGTTGAGGATCTCGGTGTTGGTCTTGAGGCTCATGTTCAGCAGCCAGTAGATCGGCAGCAGCAAGAACAGCAGATACAACGCCATGACAATCGCATTACCCTTGATCTTGGGCAGGGAACGCGCGCGTTTTTGTGCAAGATCAGACATCAGTGGCCATCCCTTTTATCAAGGTTCGTCATCACGGTGTAAAACACATAGGAGATCAGCAGGATCACCAGATAATACATGATCGAGAACGCCGCCGCAGGACCAAGGTCAAACTGCCCGAGGGCCATTTTAACCAGATCGATCGACAGGAAGGTGGTAGAGTTACCAGGCCCCCCGCCCGTCACGACGAACGGTTCGGTATAGATCATAAAGCTGTCCATAAAGCGCAGCAGGATTGCGATCATCAATACGCCCATCATCTTGGGCAGCTCAATGTAGCGGAAGACTTTCCAGCGGCTCGCCTGATCAATCTTGGCAGCTTGGTAATACGCATCGGGGATGGATTGCAGACCGGCATAGGCCAGCAGCGCCACCAGCGACGTCCAGTGCCAGACATCCATCACGATCACAGTGATCCACGCGGCATAGAAGTCTTGGGTGTAGTTATAGTCGATCCCCAAGGCAGACAGGGTATAACCCAGCAGGCCGATATCGACGCGACCAAAAATCTGCCAGATCGTGCCAACCACGTTCCACGGGATCAGCAGCGGCAGCGACATCAGAACCAGACACAGCGACGCCCAAAACCCTTTTTTCGGCATATTCAGCGCCACGAAGATTCCCAGCGGGATTTCGATGGCCAGAATGATCACCGAAAATGAAATCTGACGGCCCAAGGCGTTCCACATCCGTTCGCTCGCCAGCATTTGTTTGAACCACTCGAGTTTGTCGTCAAGCGGGTAGAAATCTCCGGCGAAAGCATCCTGCACGGAATAGTTCACCACGGTCATCAGCGGGATCACCGCAGAGAAAGCCACCAGCAGCAACACGGGCAGCACAAGGAACCAGGCCTTTTGATTGACGGTCTTGTTCATGACGCGGTCCTTTCAGCGAGGGTCAGCGGGAAAGCGGCGGATACGGTCATCTCATGCCCCCTGCGGCGCAACGCGCCAGCTGTTGGCATAGACATTCACCCCGGCAGGGTCGAAAATAATGCGGTTCATATCCGGCGTAATCTCGGCACCTTCTTCGGCGATCACGTTGATTTCGGTGCCGTTAAAGTCAGCGCGCACGATCTTGTGGCGGCCTACGTCCTCGATCCGTTTGATCGTGACAGGTAGACCCGCCTCGCCCGTGGCAAGGCGGGTGAATTCAGGACGCACGCCCAGTTCGACCTTACCGTCCAGCGGCGCAAAGCCGTGACCCAAGGCGATCTCGTGGCCGCCGATAACGGCCTTGTCGCCGGTCACGGTCGCGTCCAAGACGTTCATACCGGGCGAGCCGATGAAATAGCCCACAAAGGTATGCTGCGGTGTCTCGAACAGCTCTTGCGGGGTGCCCATCTGGACCACGCGGCCATCATACATGACGACAACTTTGTCAGCAAAGGTCAGCGCCTCTGTCTGGTCGTGGGTCACGTAAATCATCGTGTGACCAAATTCATGGTGCAATGATTTCAGCTGTGTGCGCAGTTCCCACTTCATATGGGGGTCGATCACGGTCAGCGGTTCGTCAAACAGCAGCGCGTTCACGTCTTCGCGCACCATCCCCCGCCCGAGCGAGATTTTCTGTTTGGCATCCGCCGTCAGCCCGCGCGCCTTGCGGTTGAGCATGTCTTCCATGCCGATCATGCCCGCGATCTGCTGCACGCGTTCGGCAACATAGGCCGCATCCGCACCACGGTTGCGCAGCGGGAACGCCAGATTGTCGCGCACAGTCATCGTGTCATAGACCACCGGAAACTGGAAAACCTGGGCGATGTTGCGCTTGGTCGTGGGATCGTTGGTCACATCACGGTCGTTGAACAGAATGCGCCCCTGACTGGGGTGCAGCAGGCCCGAGATGATGTTCAGCAACGTGGATTTCCCGCACCCCGACGCGCCCAAAAGCGCATAGGCCTCGCCGTCGACCCAGTCGTGGTTCAGTTCTTTCAGCGCGAAATCATCTTCGCTGGTGGGATTGGGCAAATAGGAATGCGCCAGGTTATCAAGGGTGATTTTTGCCATTGGTCCGGTCCTCCCTTAGGCCGCTGCCGCATAGGATGCGGGGGCCACGGATGTGCCGTCTTCGGCAAAGATATAAACATGTTTCGGGTCAAGATAGACGTTCAGCGGTGCCCCGATCTTGAGGTCTTTGACCCCGTGCACCAGACCGACCCAGTTTTCGCCGTGGTGATCAAGGTGAATAAACGTCTCGGATCCCGTGATCTCGGTCACGTTCAGCTTGCCCGCAAATTCCAGCGCGTCGGCGGACTGCTTGGACAGCTCTAGGTGGTTGGGCCGGAAGCCCGCGACATAGCTGCCATCGCCCACAGTCTTGAAGCTGCCGAATACCGCGGCTTTCTTGCCGTCGCCAAAGGTCAGGATGTCGCCTGCTTTGGTGATGTTCAAAAAGTTCATCGGCGGATCAGAGAAGACACGCGCCGTGGTGGCATCAACGGGCTGGCGGTACACCACAGGGGTCAGGCCAAACTGCGTGATGCGCCCTTCCCAAAGGGTTGCCGTGTTCCCGCCCAGCAAAAGTGCCTCTTCGGGTTCGGTTGTCGCATAGACAAAGATCGACCCTGCCTCTTCAAAGATCTTGGGGATCTCGGCACGCAGCTCTTCGCGCAGTTTATAGTCGAGGTTTGCCAGCGGTTCGTCCAGCAGCACCAGCCCTGCGTCCTTGACCAATGCCCGCGCCAAGGCACAGCGTTGTTGCTGGCCGCCCGATAGCTCAAGCGGCTTGCGGTCCAGCATGGGCGTCAGTTGCATCAGATCAGCAGCCTTGCGCACGGCACTGTCGATCTCGCTCTTGGACTTGCCCAACAACCGCATCGGGCTAGCGATATTGTTGTAAACGGTCATCGATGGGTAGTTGATGAACTGCTGATACACCATGGCAACCCCGCGGTCTTGCACGCGCATGCCGGTCACATCCTGACCGTTCCAGATCACTTTGCCGGTGTTGGGCACATCCAGCCCCGCCATCAACCGCATCAGGGATGTCTTACCCGCAGATGTCGGCCCAAGCAGCACGTTCATCGTGCCTGACTGCAGCTCAAGATCTGTCGGATGGATATGCGTCTGGCCATTTACGACCTTGGACACGCCTTCCAAAACTAGCGACATGTTCCTCTCCCCTTCACGCGCCGGTGGCGGCGGTAGTGTTTCCTGTGGGCAAGGCGGTGTTTTTCACCATCCATGCCTCTAGTTCGTTCAATTCATCCCCGCCAAGCCGCAGGCCCAGCTTGGATCTGCGCCAGATGATGTCATCTGCGGTACAGGCAAATTCCTTGTCGATCAGCCACTTGGCTTCACGCTCGGTCAGGGTTGCGCCAAAGTCGCGGCCCAGATCAGCTGCATTCTGCGCGTCGCCTAAAACATCGAACGCCTCGCGGCCATATGCCTTGACCAGACGGTCCGCCCATCGGGGCGTTAGAAAGCCATAGCGGTCCTGCAACTCTTGTTTCAACGCCGCCACGCCGTCTACCGGAAAATCGCCGCCGGGCAAGGCCACACCCGCCGTCCATGGCTTAGCGACATTGGCGAAATAAGGCTGGATTTTTTCCAGCGCGCTTTCAGCCAAGCGACGGTAGGTGGTGATCTTGCCGCCAAAGACGTTCAGGATCGGCGCACCAGCAGAGTCGTCGACCTTAAGCACATAATCCCGGGTCGCCGCTGTGGCAGAGCTCGCCCCGTCGTTATAAAGCGGGCGCACGCCGGAGTAGGTCCAGACGATGTCATCCGTGGTGATCTGCTTTTTCAGATACTTCGACGCGAACCGGACAAGATAGTCCTGCTCTTCAGGCGTGCAGACTGGCTTTTCGGACACATCCTCGTGGTCGGCATCCGTGGTCCCGATAAGGGTGAAATCCGTCTCGTAGGGAATGGTAAAGATAATGCGGCCATCTTCGCCTTGGAAGAAATAGCATTTGTCGTGGTCATAAAGCTTGGGCGTCACGATGTGACTGCCTCGCACCAGACGCACCCCTTCCGACGAATTGATGCGCACCGTGTTGCGGATCACGTTTTCGACCCACGGACCGCCAGCATTCACCAGCATCTTGGCCCGCACAACACGTTGCGTGCCGCCGTCCTTTGGTTCCAGCGTGACCTGCCACATGCCATCGACCTGCTCGGCAGAGACAACCTTGGTGCGGGTATTGATCCGTGCGCCGCGGGCTTGGGCATCACGGGCATTCAACACCACCAGACGGCTGTCTTCGATCCAGCAGTCGGAATATTCATAGGCCTTTTCGAATTGGTCGTGCAGCGGTGCGCCCTCGGGCGTGTTTGTCAGATCAACCGCGGTCGTCCCCTTGAGGATCTGCCGCCCGCCTAGATTGTCATACATGAACAGACCCAAGCGGATCAGCCACGCAGGGCGACGCCCCTTCATCCACGGCATAAAGACATTCAGCAGCTTGGACGTGGGCGTGTCGCCCTCGAAGCGCATATCTTTATGATAAGGCAGCACGAACCGCATCGGCCATGAGATATGCGGCATCGCTTTCAACAGGGTTTCGCGTTCGATCAACGCCTCACGCACAAGGCGGACCTCCCAGTATTCCAGATAGCGCAGCCCGCCGTGAAACAGCTTGGTCGAAGCAGAGGATGTCGCAGAAGCCAGATCGTTCATCTCGGCCAGCTCAACGCTAAACCCACGGCCCACGGCATCGCGCGCAATGCCGCATCCATTGATGCCCCCGCCAATCACGAAAAGATCGACGCTGTGTTCTGTATCAAGCTGGCTCAATGAAGCCTCCCCGCATCATTATCGCGTCTCGCAGACAGGTTTGCGGGACGTCGTGATAAAAGACACCAAGCCCCTTCGTTTTTCAAGATCGAACGTTCGTTTCTTTTCGTTTTTGCCTAGAGCCTTGATTTCAGGCGTCTTAATCTGCCCATAGACGCGCATTTCCGCGCACTTTGAACGATATACCACGATTCGCGGCCTTGACGTGCTTCGCTTAACGTAGATTGTACGATTTGGACGGGCGTGCAGAAAAGAACAGCATCCACGGCCCAAGACCGGGGGGATATATGTCAAATTTCAGACAGCGCGAGATTCTAGAGCTGGCACGCAAAGACGGAAAAGTCACCGTCGACGGGCTGGCAGAGGCGTATAATGTCACCGTCCAGACCATCCGCCGCGATCTGTCGGAGCTCGCCGAAAGCGGCAAGCTGGAACGGGTGCATGGCGGCGCGGTGATCCCGTCGGGGGTGGTGAACATCGTTTATGACGAACGCCGCCGCCTGAACGAAGAAGGCAAACGCGCCATCGCCGAACAATGTGCGCAGGCAATCCCGCACGGGGCATCGGTGTTTATGAACATCGGCACCAGCACCGAAGCGGTCGCGCAAGAAATGCTGCACCACGAAAATCTGCTGGTGGTGACCAACAACCTCAACATCGCCAATATCCTCGCCGCCAACCAAAGCTGCGAGATCATCCTGACCGGGGGCGTGTTGCGCCGTGCAGACGGCGGCATGGTGGGCGGGCTGACCGCCGAGATGGTCAAACAGTTCAAGTTCGATTTCTCGGTTCTGGGCTGCTCTGCCATTGATGCGGACGGGGATTTGCTGGATTTCGATGGGCAAGAGGTGCTTGTCAGCCGTTCTGCCATCGGGCGGTCGCGCACGGTGATGGTCGTAGCCGATCACCTGAAGTTCCAGCGCAAGGCCCCGCTGACCATCTGTTCGTTGCGTGATGTGAACACGCTCTTTACCGATCACCGACTGCCCGAAGCCTTAACGGCCGAATGTGTCGGCTGGGGCACCTCTGTTGTCACGGTCTGACCTTGGCCTAGCGATGAGAACCAGCCCATGAAACAGTTCGACCAGACCGGCTGGTTCTTTGTGGCCCCCGCCTGCATCCTTCTGGGCGTTGTCGGACTGATCCCGCTAGTCACCATCATCAACTATTCCTTCTTCGAGATTTTCACCCTGCAATCGCGGTTCTGGATCGGCACCGAGTGGTTCCGCGATCTGATCACCGCACCGCGCTTTTGGGCCAGCTTTGGCCGAAGCGCGTTGTTTTCGACCTTTGTGCTGTGCATTCAGATTCCGCTGGGGATCGCGCTGGCGCTTTGCATCCCGCGCGGGCGGTTCTGGGCGGGGGCGGCATTGGCAATGCTATCGCTGCCCCTGCTCGTACCGTGGAACATGATCCCTGCCCTATGGCTCAGCTTGATGAACGGCGATACAGGGATTTTGGGGCAGTGGTTGGCGGGATACGGCTGGCCTGCCGCGTGGAAAGACAGCGTCGTGCTGACGTGGGTGGTGATCCTTGCGATGGACACATGGCATTGGACCAGCCTTGTGATCATCCTTGCCTATTCCGCGCTGACCACCATCCCCGACCCGCTGTATCAGGCCGCGGCCATCGACGGCGCGCGCGCCTGGCAGGTGTTTCGCCATATCCAATTGCCGCGTTTGCAGCACGTATTGCTCATGGCGGTGCTGTTGCGGTTTATGGACAGTTTCATGATCTACACCGAGGCCTTCCCGATCAACGCAGGCGGCCCTGCCGGCGCAAGCCTGTTTCTGGCCGTCGATCTGGGCGAGGAAATCAAGGCCTTCAACTACGGCCCCTCGGCCGCGCGATCTGTTCTGTATTTCCTGATCGTGCTTTGTGTGGCGTGGGTGTTCACCAAGGTTCAGGCCAAGCTTGATGACCCAAAGCCCGAGGTGCCGCGATGATACCGCGTCGGGCATGGCCAGTGATCAAGCTTGCGCTGCTGGGGGCGTTTATCCTCTTTACCATCCTGCCGCTGGTGCAAATGACCGTGCTTAGCTTTACCGCGACGCTGGCGCAGGACGGGCTGACATTGGGCGAGACGACGCTGCGCAACTATCGCGCGATCTGGGCCGATCCGAGCCTGCGCGCGGCCTTTGGCAATTCTGTCGCCTATGTGCTGATCAATATCGCCATCACCATCCCCGTCGCCCTGCCAGCCGCCTATGCCTTTGCGCGGCTGTCGTTTCTGGGGGACAAACACCTGTTCTTCAGCTTCATCGCCTTCCGCATCACCCCGCCGGTGGTGCTGACACTGCCGATTTTCCAGCTGTTTTCCGTGCTTGGTATCGTCAATTCGGTCACCGGCATCGCGCTGGCGCATTGTCTGTTCAACTTGCCGGTGTCGATCTGGATCTTGCAGGGCTTTATCGCCGCCGTGCCGCGAGAGATGGACGAGACGGCGTTCCTCGACGGCTATTCGCGGCCCCGCTACATCTGGAAAATTCTGCTACCGCAGATCGCGCCGGGCATCGCGGTCACGGCGTTCTTCTGCTTTATGTTCTCTTGGGTCGAGGTCGTTTTTGCCCGCATCCTGACCACCACGAATGGCAAACCAATCTCTATGGCGCTCAGCGCGATGTTCGGGTTTCACACGGATATCGGGATGGTCATGGCGTTCACGCTGACCTCGATGCTGCCGGGGGCGTTGCTGCTTTTTGCCATGCGCAACCACCTATCGCGCGGGTTCAAGGTCGGGCGGGTGTGACCCGCCCCACCCTTAAGATTACCCTCGCGCCGCTTGCCGCGAGGTGCGGCGCGTCACCAGCAGGCGGTTGATAAACGCCAAAACAAAGATCATCGTCAGGATCAGCACGATCGTGGGTGCCGGTGCGCTATCAAGGAAAAAGCTGGCGTAGACACCTGCAAACATCGACGCGATACAGACCACCACCGACACGATCAGCATCGGGCCAAAGCTGCGCACCACCAGAAATGCAATCGCCCCCGGTGTGACCAACAGCGCCACCGCAAGGATCAGCCCCGTCGCCGTCAGCGTCGCCACGATGGTCAGCGACAAAACTGCCAGCAACCCATAATGCAAGAACCCCGTGTGCAGCCCGCTTGCCTGTGCCTGTGCCGGATCGAATGCATGCAGCAGCAGGTCTTTCCACTTGAGCACCAGAAACGCCGTCACAAAGACCGAGATCAGCCCAGCCGTCCAAAGGTCCTGCGCGCCGACGCCCAGCATATTGCCAAACAGCACGTGATCGAGATGCTGGTTCGTGGTGATCGAGGTGTACATGATGATGCCGATCCCGAACATGCCAGAGAAGACGACCCCCATCACGGTATCCTGTTTGATCCGGCTGTTATGGCTCAGGTATCCGGTCAACATTGCGCAGGACATCCCCGCGGCAAAGGCTCCGACGATCAGGGGCAACCCCGTGATCCACGCCAGCACCACCCCAGGCAACACAGCGTGACTGACAGCATCGCCCATCAGCGCCCACCCTTTGAGCACGAGAAAACACGACAGCAGCGCCGTGGGCGGGGCGACCAGCAGCACGATCCAAAAGGCGTTCTGCATGAAGGGGAACTGGAACGGAAACAGCAACGTGTCGATCATGGGGCCACCCCGTCTCGCAAAGATTTCAGGGCAGACTTCGCCTTGCGTCGTGCGGCCAGCACACCGTGTTTCGGGGCGAAGACAAAGGCCAGCAGGAAGATCGCGGTTTGCAGGGTGACGATCACCCCGCCTGTGGCCCCGTCGAGGAAATAGCTGGCATAGGCCCCCAAAAAGCTGGTGATTGTGCCGATCAGTACCGACACGATGATCAGCCGTGGGAAACGGTCACACAGCAGATAGGCCGTCGCCCCCGGTGTCACGACCATTGCGATCACCAGAAAGGCCCCGACGGTCATCATCGCGGCCACCACCGCCGCCGACAGCAACATAAAGAACACCACTTTCAACAGCTCGGGCCGCAGCCCGATGGACCGCGCGTGATTTTCGTCAAAGAAGGTAACCATCAGGTCTTTCCATTTCAGCAGCAGCACGGTCAGGCAGACCACGCCAATGATCGCCAGCTGCACGATGTCTTGCGGGGCGATGGCAAGGATATTGCCCATAATGATGGTCTGGATGCTGACAGACATGGGCGACAGCGACACCATGAAGAGGCCCAAACCAAAAAACGCGGTAAAGATGATGCCGATGATCACGTCGATCTTTAGGCCCGACCGTCCCGACAGAAACAGCATCGCCCCCGCCGCCATACCGCCCGCCAAAAACGCGCCAAGCGCAAAGGGCAGCCCCAACATATAGGCCCCCGCCACACCGGGCACGACCGAGTGGCTCAGCGCGTCACCGATCAGCGACCATCCCTTGAGCATCAGATAGCACGACAGAAAGGCGCAAACTGCGCCGACCATCGCCGATACCCACATGGCATTGAACATATAATCATAGCTAAACGGCTCTAGCAGCAGGTCGATCATTTGTCGTCCTCTGTCGTGTCGATGCGTTCGCCGTAATGCACGAAAGGCCGTTCGTCGTCGGTGATGATCCGCAGTTCGCGCCCGTCATCGTCGTCGTGCAGGTCTTGGCCCCCAAGGGTGAAATGCCGCAGTACCCCGCCAAAGGCGGTTTCCAGATTGTCGTGGGTAAAGACCGTTTCCGTCGGGCCATAGGCCAGCACCGTGCCTTTGACCAACACCGTCCGGTCGCAGAATTCGGGCACAGAGCCCAGGTTATGGGTCGACACCAGCATCACCCGCCCCTCGTCGCGCAGCTCGCGCAAAAGATCGATGATCTGATCCTCGGTCTTCACGTCCACGCCGGTAAAGGGTTCATCCAGCAAGATCACCTGACCGTTCTGTGCCAGCGCCCGCGCCAGAAAGACCCGCTTGCGCTGCCCGCCGGACAGCTCTCCGATCTGGCGGTGGCGGAACTCGGTCATGTTGACGCGGCGCAGGGCGTCGTCCACCGCCGCATGGTCTGCAGCCTTCGGACGGCGCAAGAACCCCATATGCCCATAGCGTCCCATCATCACCACGTCCTGCACCAGCACCGGAAAGGCCCAATCGACCTCCTCTGACTGGGGGACATAGGCCACAAGGTTCTCACGCAGCGCCTCTTTTACGGTCTTCCCCAACAGCGTGATCTGCCCTTGCGCGGCGGGCACAAACCCCATGATCGCTTTGAACAGTGTGGATTTCCCCGCGCCGTTGACCCCTACCAGCGCCGTGATCGTGCCGCGTGGGATCTCAAAACTGGCATCATAAAGCGCGGTATGACCATTGCGATAGGTCACCGTGACATCCGTGGCCTTGATGCCAATGGCATCGGCGACAAGCTCTGATACGGGGGCGGTAGTGGTGGCGGGGTTCATATCGGTTTCCATTTACTTCAGGCCTGCATCCAGCCCGTCTGCGACAGTCTGCGAAGTGACGCGCAGCAAGTCCAGATAGGTTGGCACGGGCCCCTCGGCTGTGCTGAGGCTGTCGACATAAAGCACACCGCCATAGGCAGCGCCGGTTTCGCGCGCCACCTGTTTCGCAGGCGAGGTGTTCACCGTGCTTTCGCAAAAGACGACCGGAATATCGTTGTCACGCACGGAATCGATGACCTTGCGGACCTGTTGCGGCGTGCCGGTCTGATCGGCGTTCATCGGCCAGAGATACAGCTCTTTCATCCCGAAATCGCGTGCGAGATAGCTAAAGGCCCCTTCGCAGGTCACAAGCCAGCGCTGGTCTTCGGGGATTTGCGCAATCCGGTCGCGCAGCGGCGTGATCGTGTCGCGAATCTCTTGTTTGTAGCTTTCAGCGTTGGCCGCATATGTCGCGGCATTGTCGGGGTCATGCTGGGCAAAGGCAGCGGCAATATTGTCGACATAGATCAATGCATTTTCCAAACCCATCCATGCGTGCGGGTTCGGTTTGCCCTCATACTCCCCCTCACCGATCGAGATGGGGTCGACACCATCTGTCAGCGTGACCGACGGGATTTCGCCAAGGTTGGAGATGAACTGTTCAAACCACAGCTCTAGGTTCATGCCGTTCCACAAGATCAAATCTGCGCCTACCGCACCTACGATATCGCGGGGCGTGGGCTGATAGCCGTGGATTTCTGCGCCGGGCTTGGTGATCGACACCACCTCGACCCCATCCCCCCCCACCTGCTGCGCCATGTCGGCCAGCACGGTAAAGGTGGTAACGACTTTGAAATCAGCTGCGACCGCGGGCATTCCCGCCATCGCTGCAACGCCTAAAACCGACGCCAGCACACTCTTTTTCATTCTGTTCCTCCACGGACCAATGCATTCGCTAGATGTAAATGCGAATTAATCGCATATGTCAAACATGCAATTGAGAATAGGTCGCATAAACTTGCGGACAAGGGGAATCTCGCCTAAAAGAACCACAGACGACAAAGGATACCGGCATTGACCCAGAGCATTGATTACAAACAACTGCTGCGCGAAGCGGGCCTGCGGGTCACGCCACAGCGGACAACGATCGTGTCGTTGCTGTCGGAGACCGACGATCACCCCAATGTCGAAGACCTGTATGAAAAGGCGCGTAGGCTGGACGACACCGTGTCTGTCGCCACGGTCTATCGTACCATGTCAGTGCTTGAGAATGCAGGGCTGGTGCGCAAACTGGTGCTGGAGGACGCCCCCGCACGGTACGAGATGATGCCCCAAACCGACCACGACCATTTGGTCGACATGGACAGCGGCGAACTGGTGGAAATTCCGGGGACAGAGATCGCAAGCCTACTGGACCGCCTCGCCGCCGAAATGGGCTATGAGCTGGTCAGCCACCACACGGTGATCCGCGCGCGCAAGGTTTAGGTCTGCGTTTGATCCGCGAGGGATTTGACCATCGCCGCGGCACCGGCTGAAATCGTGCGCAAGATCACTTCGTCGGGGATGTCGCGGATCAGCCAGTCGCGCATGGGGCCAAAGGCCGACAAGAACACCATCAGGTTTGCAACAATATCAAGCCGTTGATCGTCGCCTTGCAGCCCCAGTCGCGGACCAAGCTGATCGGCCAGGTCCTTCATCACCGCGAATTCACGGGCATGCAGGGCACGGCGATCTTCGGCCTTCATATGTGGCACACAGCGATAAGCCAGCAGGGTGCCGTCCCGTTTCATCGACCAGCTTTCGCGGAAATATTTCTCGAACGCGTCTTCGAGTGACAGGTCTTGATCCAGCAGGATAATCGGCAAGGTCGACACGTCTTCGCGAAACCACAACTGGTTCAGCAGCCGGCGCAGGATGTCGTTCTTGTTGGCGATGTAGTCATAGATGCTGGCCTGATTGACGCCCGACAGCGCACAGATGTCGCGGATCGTCGTCGCGGCAAAGCCCTTTTCTAGAAACAACGACAGCGCTGCTTCGCAAATCTGCTCGCGGCGGCTTTGGATCAGCGACTGGTTTTGCACATTGGTAATTTCCGCCTCTGCCAGCATTTGCGTGCGCAGTACAGACAGCCTGTCGCTGCGGATGGCCAAAGAGGATGTATCGTGCATGTAGCTGTCCTTTAATTCTCCTAAATCCTATCGGCTTTCGATATGCGAAACAACCGACAAGCGTTTGCGCCGGCGCCACGCAAAACCCCCGCCGGTACAGGACCGACGGGGGGCAGCGTTTTCATCAATCTTTAGGGGTGGTTTAGTCGTCCAGACCCAAGGCCACAAACCGTGGATCGCCCGCGCGGCGAACCAGCAGCAGCAGCGATTTGCGACCACCGTCTTTGGCCTCTGTGATGCGGTTTTCCAGATCGGTGATCGACAGGATCGGCTGCTGCCCTGCCTCGGTGATAATGTCACCAACGCGCAGGCCTTTTTCAAAGGCTTCCGACATCTCGTCGACCTCGGTCACTGCCAGACCTTCGACGGAATCATCGGCCCCGAGGTCGGTGCGCATGTCGTCGGTCAGCGGCGTGACGGTCAGGCCAAGGACAGATTTCACTGCAGGCGCTTCGGGCTGTGCCTCGTCCTCTGGTGCGGACACGGTTGGTCCTGTCCCTTCCGCATCTTCGCGGCGGCCAAGTTTAACCTTGAGCGTCTGGGATTTGCCTTCGCGCAGAACGGTCACGCGGACCGATGCCCCAACGGTGCTGTTGCCCACCTGACGGACCAGACCACGGGTATCTTCGACCTCGACACCCGCAAAGCTAAGGATGACGTCACCGGTTTTCAGGCCGGCCTCCTTGGCGGGACCTTCGGGCACATCCGTGATCAACGCGCCAGTTGCTTTGGCAAGCCCCATCGCGTCGGCCACGTCTCGTGTGACATCCTGAATGCGGACGCCCAGCCAACCGCGGCGCGTTTCGCCAAATTCTTTCAACTGGTTGACCACACGGGTCACAACATTGGACGCCATCGAGAAACCGATACCGATGGACCCGCCATTGGGGGACAGGATCGCCGTGTTCACGCCAATCACCTCGCCGTCCATGTTGAACAGCGGCCCCCCCGAGTTGCCACGGTTAATTGCGGCGTCGGTCTGGATATAGTCATCATAAGTGCCGGACAAGGCACGGTTGCGCGCCGATACGATACCGGCCGACACAGAGAACCCCTGCCCCAACGGGTTCCCCATCGCCAGCACCCAATCGCCCACACGCGCGGCGTTGCTGTCGCCAAAGCTGACAAACGCCAAGGCGCTTGGGGCTTCGACCTTCAACAGCGCGATATCGGTGTTGGGGTCGGTGCCGATCACTTCGGCCTTCAGTTCAAGGCCGGTGAAAAATTCGATGGTGATCTCGTCCGCGCCTTCGATCACGTGGTTGTTCGTCACGACGAAACCGTCCTCGGAGATCACAAAACCCGATCCGAGCGCGGATGATTTACGCGGCGTCGGGACCTCGTCGCCATTGTTGCGGTCACGGAATTCCTTGAAGAAATCCTCGAAGGGTGATCCCTCGGGGACGATGCCGCGGGGGCCAGTGCGACCTTCGACGGTGGTCGAGGTGGTGATATTCACAACCGACGGGCTGATCTTTTCAGCAAGCGGCGCGAGGCTTTCAGGTTTGGCCATCGCCATCACGGTCTGCATCAGGACAAAGGCCAGCGCCAGCATACCCATCATTAACCATTTGATCTGGGGTGATATTGCGTCGGTACGCGACTGGGAAACGGCCTTTGGCTGCATTCGTCAACTCCGGTTATATAAGGGGCGCTAGACCCCGTTTTTGATGTCTAGGCAGAGTGCATCTGCAAACTCACTGCTGCAAGGTGAAAGATGGTCATCCTCACGCGCATGTCAACGCGTGCAGCGGTTTCTAACCGAAATTGCCGCTCGTAACACGGTCGGCAGCACATTCCGCGCCCCAAACGAAACAGGGGCCGGCATTGCTGCCAGCCCCTGTTTAAAAGTCAACCTGATTGGCATCAGTTGCCGGATGTGGTGCCGATTCCGGACCCAGTGCCCTGGGTCGTCGTGCCGGGGGTCGTCGTGCCGGGGGTCGTCGTCGCGCTTTTGCTCCGGCTGCCTTCTTCTGAATTGAAGTAGTTAAAGAACTCGCCGTCAGGTGACATAACCATGGTAGAGTTTTCACCCTTCAACGCCGTCTCGTAGGCGCTAAGCGAGCGGTAGAATTCAAAGAACTCTACATCCTTGGAATAGGCCTGCGCAAAGATCTTGTTTCGCTCGGCGTCTGCTTCACCTTCGGTGATGCGGGCATCACGACGGGCTTCCGACAGGATTTCGGTATAGGTACGATCCGCAAGGGCGGTCACACGCAGAGCCGCCTCGCGACCACGCGCCCGTTCGTCAGTTGCTTCGCGGTCCCGCTCGGCGATCATACGCTGCAAAGTCGCATCAAAGTTCTGCTCGGGCAGATTGGTCTGGCGCAGACGCACGTCGACGACTGTGAGACCCAATGCCTTTGCACGTTGATCGCTGCGTACTTGGATCTGGTCCATGAGGGCAGAGCGCTCGGGCGACAGGATCGTATCAGACGTCACACCCTGTGAACCAAGCACCGCACGGATCTGACCGTCGAGGATACCGTTCAGCTGGATTTCAGCCTGACGCCCACCATCAACACCCAAAGCTTGGCGAAACTGACGAATGCCGGAGATCCGGTAAAGAACAAACGCGTCCACCTCAAGCCGGCGGTCATCAGCTGGGGTCACCTCGATCATCGGGGTTTCAAGCGTCAGAATGCGGTCTTCGTAACGCACAACTTCGTCAAGCAAGGGCAGCTTAAAGCCAAGGCCCGGCTCTTCGCGTACTTGTTTGATCTGGCCAAACCGCAGCACCAGCGCCTTTTCACGCTCGTCCACAATATAAACAGATGACAGCAAGCCCACGAGCACCACGGCGATGATGGGAACAATAAATTTTAGTTTGTTCATCAGTTTGACCCTCCGGCGTTGCCAGCATTGCGGCGCAACTCATTCAGCGACACATAAGGCACGATACCTTGTCCGCCGCCTTGTTCGTTGTTCTCGAGGATAATCTTGTCGACATCCGCCAGAACCTTTTCCATTGTCTCAAGATGAAGACGCTTGCGTGTTACTTCAGGCGCTGCGGTATATTCCTGCAAAACGGCTTCGAACCGGCTTGCTTCACCCACGGCTTCGTTGACGACGCGGGCACGGTAACCTTCCGCAGCTTCCAAAATCTGTGCTGATTCACCGCGTGCCTCGGCAGTGCGCCGGTTTGCATAGGCGTCCGCCTGACGTTCCACCCGGTCGCGCTCCTGTGCGGCGGCCTGAACATCGCGGAAGGCATCAATCACGGTCTGCTGTGTCGTACGACCTTCGGCGTCAGTCATTGTTACCGTCTGGCTGGGCGGATCCACCTTGTTAAAGTTGACGCGGATGATGTTGATCCCGGTCTGACGGTTGTCCAGCGTCGTTTGAATCAACTCGCGCGCAGCGGCTTCAATGGCGGCACGGTCGCGGTTCAGGATCGGTGCCAATTCGGATTGGGCGATAATCTCGCGCATTGCGGACTCAGAAATCGCGCGCACGGCCGAATCCGGATCACGCAGCGAGAATTTGAAATCCTGCGCGCTTTTCACGTTCCAGACCACCTGAAAATCGATGTCGACGATGTTCTCGTCGGTCGTCAGCATCAGACCATCGTTGTCGTCCGAATTTCGCCCTGCACCGATGGTTTCGGCGCGGTTTGTGGTCACGTCAAATACTTCGGCTGTCACAAGCGGCCAAGGTGCAAAGTTCAAACCCTCGGTGCCTATACCCGAGAATTTACCCAAGAAAAGCTCGATCGACTGTTGCTCGGGACGCACGGTATAAAAGCTAGCCATACCCCAGACGACGACAGCCGCCAGCACACCCAGACCGACTGTACCACGGGTGAGTTTCGGGCCCGCACCGCCGCCGCTGCCGCCAGCACCACCGGAATTCCGCGCGCCGCCTTTACCCCCCATGAGAACGCGCAGTTGTTCCTGCCCCTTCTTCATCAGATCGTCGATTTCGGGTCGTTGGCCTTTATCACCGCCCGGTCCACGTCCGCCGCCACCGGTGGGTCGTTCACCACCGGGCCGATTCTGGTCACCGCCGTTGTTACCTCCGCCTGAGTTTCCACCGCCGCCCCAAGGACCGCCTGTATTTCCAGCCATTAATTCTTCCCTATTTTTTGACCGCTTCAGCGGCCCTATCCCAACCGCCTAAGCGGTTTGATCGTGTGCAGAGTCGGGCATAATCGCCCGGACTTCAAGCAGTGCGTGTCGGGCTGCGCATGGTGACCAGTTCTTCGGACATGGTCGGGTGCACGGCGCAGGTCGCGTCAAACTGCTCTTTTGTGAGCCCTGCCTTGACGGCAATGCCCACCAGCTGGATCAGCTCGCCTGCGTTTGGTGCGACGATGTGGCACCCCAGTACAACGCGTGTTTCCTTGCTCACAACGAGCTTCATCATCACACGTTTGTTCTTGTTCGCAAAGGCCGTTTGCATCGGCCGGAACGATGCCGAGTAAATCTCGACCGGTTCTTGCTCTGCTGCTTGCTCTTCGGTCATGCCGACAGTGCCGAATTCAGGCTGGGTAAACACGGCCGACGGGATCAGATCGTGATCCACCGGCGTCGGGTTCCCGCCAAAGACGGTCTGCACAAAGGCCATCCCTTCGCGGATTGCGACAGGTGTCAGGTTCACGCGGTCGGTGACGTCGCCAATGGCATAGATCGACGGCACGCCTGACTGGCTGTATTCATCGACTTCGATCTCTTGGTGGCGGCCCAGCGAAATGCCGACCTCTTCCAGCCCCATATTCCCTGTGTTCGGCGCGCGCCCTGTAGCGAACAGCACCATGTCGAACACTTTCTCGGACCCGTTGGATGCCTTGACCCAAATCGGCCCCTGCGTGCCTTGGGGTGCGGCGCTGCTGTTCAACTCGTTCGACTGCTCAGCTGTGGCACCCATCGCCGCATCAGAGTTGCTGGGCATGGTGCCGGCTTCGTGTTGGGATTCCAACGCCATTTCGACGATATTGGTGCCGCAATGGATATCGATACCCGCCTCTGTCATGGATTCCGCGATCAGCCCGCGGGCTTCATCGTCAAAGCCCCGCAGGATCTGTGCTGCACGGTTGTACATCGTCACTTCGACGCCCAACCCGTTCAGAATACAGGCAAATTCGCACCCGATATAGCCACCGCCGATGATCAGGATCGACTTGGGCAGGCTTTCTAGATGGAAGATATCATCCGACACGATGCCGAGCTGTGCGTTGGGCACGTCAGGACGAACGGGGCGGCCACCGGTGGCCACCAAGATATGCTTGGCAGTACGGGTTTCGCCGTTCGCCAGCTGCACCGTATGCGCGTCCTTGATCGTGGCGCGTTGGTCAAAGGTATCAACGTCGGAATTGGCCAGCAGCTTGCGATAGACGCCTTCAAGCCGGTCCAGCTCGTTGTTCAACCGGCCTTTGAACGCGTGCCAGTCGAACGTACCGGGCTTGATGTCCCAGCCAAAGCACTGTGCTTCGTCCACCAGTTCGGCATAGCCCGAAGCAAACACCATCAGCTTTTTCGGCACACAGCCCCGGATTACGCAAGTCCCGCCATACCGGTCCTCTTCGGCGAGGGCGACCTTGGCCCCGTATTCACCCGCAGCAACACGCGCGGCGCGTACCCCGCCGGAACCGCCACCAATGACAAAAAGGTCGTAATCAAAATCGCTCATCTGGGCCGGGGCCTTTCTTTGTTAATCGCTCAGGTCGGAAAACAGATTATCTGTCTCGACGAACTCCATCTTAGCGCGATCAACAGTACCTTCGTTGATGTCGCGCACTTCGACGCGGCCATCGCCATAGCCGATCACCACAGCATCACAGATATCAATGAACAGCCCGTTTTCAACTACACCCGGCATCTGGTTCATCACCAGAGCCATCTGGCGGGCGTTGCCGATCCGCTTGAGGTGCAGGTCAAGGATGTAGTTTCCCTCATCCGTTATAAAGGGGATCTCGCCGTTCATCCGAAGCGTCGAATTGCGCCCCAGCACATCCATAGACACCAAAGTCTCTTCGACAAGCGCCTGTGTGGTCTGCCAGCCAAAGGGAATAACCTCTACCGGAAGGGGAAATGCACCCAGCGTTTCGACCTCTTTGCCGATGTCGGCAATCACGACCATTTGATCTGACGCGGTCGCCACGATCTTTTCTTGCAACAACGCACCGCCGCCGCCCTTGATCAGGTTCAGCTCGCCGTCGAATTCATCCGCGCCGTCGATGGTCAGGTCCAGCCACTTGGCTTCATCGAGGCTGATCACCTCGATCCCCACTTCGCGCGCCAGCTGTGCTGTGCGGGTGGAGGTGGGCACGCCCTTGATCCGCAACCCGTCGTCGCGCACCATTTCGCCCAAGCAGCGCACCAGCCACGCAGCGGTGGAGCCGGTGCCCAATCCGACGCGCATGCCGTCTTCTACAAATTGCGCAGCGCGTTTGGCGGCGACAAATTTGGCCTTATCGATGGGTGACAATTCTCCGGTCATGGCAGCGACTCCTCGTTAATCGATGCCCTTATAGACGCAGCCGTCCGCACGCGCGACCCTCAAAACCGCGATATTGGTGGCTCTTGTGGCCCTCGTGCCCGCCAAGGTGACCCGCGCAGGGGTTTTATGCAGCGATTATCACGATAGAGTACCGCAAACCGCGCAGATCGGTCGTTTTCAATCGCCCGCCCCAGATGCAATGAGATACCACCACCCTATGACCGATCACAGCCTGCAAGGACGTGCCACCTGATGTTTCTCTCTGTCTTCGATATGTTCAAAGTGGGCATCGGCCCGTCCTCGTCCCATACAATGGGGCCCATGGTGGCGGCAGCGCGTTTTTTGGACTTGATGCGCGCCTCGCCGTTCAAATTCTCGGGCCTGCGCGCGTCGTTGCATGGCAGCCTCGCCTTTACCGGCGTCGGCCACGCCACTGACCGCGCCACGATACTCGGCCTCGCCGGGTTCACGCCGCAAGACTATGACAATGACCGCGCCGAAGAGGTGCTGGCCGAGATACACGAGACGCAACAGATCACCCTGCCCGGTCTTGGCACGCTGAAATTTGCGCCCAAGGCCGATATGATCTTTGACTATGACACCAAGCTGGACGGCCATGCCAACGGGATGATGCTGATGGCCACCGACGCCCAAGGCGACGTCAGCCTACGCGAGACGTATTATTCCATCGGCGGCGGCTTTGTGATGACCGAAAGCGAGCTCGCCGGGGGCAAGGACACGGACGAAGGCGCGCCTGTCCCCTTCCCGTTCAAATCCGCGGCTGAGATGCTGCAAATGTCGGCAGCATCCGGCAAGAGCATCGCGCAGATGAAACGCGCAAACGAAGAATCCCGCGGCGGGGCAGAACACCTGCGCGACGGCACGAAACGTCTGTGGCAGGTGATGAACGATTGCATCAACCGTGGGCTCGAAACCGACGGCATCCTGCCCGGTGGGTTAAACGTCAAACGCCGCGCCAAGGCGATCCATGACGCCCTGCTGCAAGAACGCGGCCAGAACCAGCGCGCGCCCCACACAATCAACGACTGGATGAGCGTCTACGCCATGGCCGTGAACGAGGAAAACGCTGCCGGTGGGCAAGTTGTCACCGCTCCGACGAACGGGGCCGCTGGCGTTATGCCTGCGACCTTACGCTATTATCTGGACCACGTACCCGGTGCCTCCGAAGCGCATATCGAGGACTTCTTGCTGACCGCCGCGGCGATTGGCGGGCTGGTCAAGTTCAACGCATCGATCTCGGGGGCCGAAGCAGGCTGTCAGGCCGAAGTCGGATCCGCCGCGGCGATGTCTGCCGCGGGACTCTGTGCCGTGATGGGCGGGACGCCCGCGCAAATCGAAAACGCCGCTGAAATCGCGCTGGAACATCATCTGGGCATGACCTGCGACCCCGTGCGCGGTCTGGTGCAGGTGCCGTGCATCGAACGCAACGGGCTTGGCGCGATCAAGGCTGTGTCGGCGGCCTCGCTGGCGCTGCGCGGCGATGGCACCCATCTGGTACCGCTGGATGCCTGCATCGAAACCATGCGCCAGACCGGTGCGGATATGTCCGAGAAATATAAGGAAACCTCGCTTGGCGGGCTGGCGGTGAACGTTCCCAACTGCTGATCTTACGCAGCGGCACGCAGCCCTGCCCGCGCTTGACCCCACCGCGGAACTACAACAGTCTGACAGCCGTCAGGAAATTTGCGGGAGGGGCATCATGGAACTGAAACAGGCAATGCAGGAAAGACGCAGCATCAGGGGTTTCAAGAAAGAACCCGTGTCGCGCGAACTGCTTGAAGAAGTCGTCGCACTGGCCAACCGTGCGCCATCGTCGATGAACACGCAGCCGTGGTATCTGCACGTCCTGACGGGTGACCCGCTGGAAAAAGTCCGCGAGGGAAACTCCACGCGCATGTTGGAAGGCGTGCCGCCCGTGCGTGAAATCAGCGACCACGGGGCTTATGCGGGGGTGCACCGGGACCGTCAGGTGGGCATCGCGAAACAGCTTTTTGCCGCTATGGGGATTGAACGCGAAGACAAGGAACGCCGTCAGGATTGGGTCATGCGCGGTTTCCGCCAGTTTGATGCGCCCGTGTCCATCGTGGTGTGCTTTGACAAGTCGCTGAATGACAATGGCACCATCGCGCATTTTGATCTGGGCGCGGTAACCTATGGCCTTGTCCTTGCCGCATGGAGCAAGGGACTGGGCTGCGTCATTAACGGTCAGGGTATCATGCAATCGCCCGTGGTCCGCGAACACGCGCAAATCCCCGACGATCAGGTGATCATGACCTGTGTCGCTATGGGCTGGCCCGACGAGGATTTTTCGGCCAATGCCGTCATCTCTACCCGCCGTCCCGTCGAAGAGGTGACCCGCTTCGTCGGCTTCGACGACTGATAAAATCTGACTGTGTCGCACGGGGGAAGGCATCGCTGCCCGCCCTGTGCGACCATGCACACTTATGGTTCGCACAGCGACTATTGCCGCATGAACGCACGCCCCTTATCTAAGTTCCAGACCAGGATAAGGAGAGCCCCTATGTCGATCCGCCCTACCCTAGAGACCCGCGCGGCCCAGCAAACGATGGAAGGCGCAGGCGTGAAGCTACACCGTGCTTTCGGGTTTCAGGACCCGTCCGAGCTGGACCCCTTCCTGCTGTTCGACGATTTCCGCAACGAACGTCCGCAGGATTTCGAAAAAGGGTTCCCGTGGCACCCGCACCGCGGGATCGAAACAATCACCTATGTGCTGGAAGGCACGGTCGAACACGGGGATTCCCTGGGCAACGTCGGCACGCTTGGTGCTGGTGATGTGCAGTGGATGACGGCGGGCTCTGGCATCCTGCATCAAGAAATGCCCAACGGAAACGCCAAGGGTCAAATGCACGGGTTTCAGCTTTGGGGTAATCTGCCATCTGCGCAAAAGATGACTGCGCCGCGCTATCAGGATGTCACGGCCAAGGATATCCCCGTGGTCACCGATGACGATGGCACGACAGTACGCGTGATCACAGGCGAATTCTGGGGCAAAAAAGGCCCCGTGGACGGCATCGCCGCCGATCCGCAATATCTTGATATCACGGTCCCAGCCGGTGTGCGCAAAACCTTTCGCATCGACACCTACCGCCGCGCCTTTGCCTATGTTTTTCAGGGGTCAGCCGCCTTTGCCGATGCCTCTGCCCCGTCAGGTGTCTTGCTAGAGAAAGAGGTCGGCGGCGAAGAGGTGAACATCCGCGATCTCAGCGGCGACCGCACACTGATCCGTTTTGGCACGGGTGACGAGGTCACGATGCAGGCAGGACCAGAAGGCGTACGCTTTTTGCTGATCTCGGGTGCACCGATTGACGAACCCGTCGCGTGGCACGGTCCGATCGTGATGAACACGCAAGAGGAGCTGCGTCAGGCGATGCGCGATCTGAACAACGGGACGTTCATCAAACCCGCACACTAAATACCAAATCAAAGGGGTATGGGCCGGCTCGGCCCTACCCCGCCATGACGGATTTGCGCACCATACCCCAATATTGCGCTATCACCTCGTCCAGCGACAACCGCCCGCCCGCGCGATACCACGTGTTTACCCCCGTCAGCATCGCAATCACCGCCAACGTGGCAATCTTGGTATCTGCGATGGCGAAATCTCCGGCGGCGGCCCCATCGCGCAATATCGTCTCAAGCCGGTCCTCATACTGACGGCGCAGGGCTTCGACAGTGGCAAAATTTTCGGGCGTCAGGTTGCGCAGTTCCATATAGGAAATGAACACCTCGTCCGGGCGATCCGCGTGGAACCGGATGTGGAAATCAACGAAATGCCGCAGGCGTTCAAGCGCGGTCGGGGCAGCGTCACTGGTGCAGGCTTCAAGCAGATCGTTCATGTGATCCTGAAGCAGAGTGAACAGCAGCGTTTGCTTGTCCGGCGTATAGTTATAGAGCGCCCCTGCCTGTACCCCCACCTCTGTCGCGAGCGCGCGCATGGACACGGCGGCAAAGCCGTGCCGCGCAAACAGCCGCAGCGCAGCCGCGCGGATTTTTGGCCGAGTGATGTCAGAATGTGATCCGGTTGTACGCCCCATGGGGCAAAGGTTAATTGAACACATGTACAAAGGCAAACCCCTGCTTGCGCGATTTCTGTCGCTGGTGCATGACTGAGAAATGAAGAACCGTATCCTCCTATCATTCTGCCTTGCCGCGCTGGTCCTGCCGGCGGCGTGCACCCAGTTTCCCGCGCTCGACAGCCGTGCCACGCCCGAGCTGCTTGCCGCGGATTACCCCGCGCTGGTGCCAATTGATCCGCTGCTGGCCAAGGCAGAGGCCGGAGAGGTCAACATCCCGCAGATCGAAAACGGCCTGACGGCACGGGTCGAACGGTTACAGGCGCGTGCTGCACGGTTGCGTGGATCGGTCCTGTCGGGGTCTGAAAAGCAGCGTTTGTCCCAAGGTTTGCGGTAAAGCAGATGCAATGTCGCGTTGCGTGCGCGGCGGGAAAAGGATACATCGCGGCGAACCCCGTTAAACGCCGCAGCCCGCTGCCGCGCACCACCAAAAGGATTGCACCATGTCACAACCGCTTCGTCTTGGGATTGCCGGATTGGGCACCGTTGGGGTTGGCGTGGTGCGGATCATCCGCAAGCAGGCCGCACTGATCGAAGCGCGCACAGGCCGCCCTATCACCATCACCGCCGTCTCTGCACGCAGCCGCGACAAAGATCGTGGTGTGTCCCTGTCCGGCTACGCTTGGGAGGACGATCCGGTCGCGCTGGCGAAACGCGAAGACGTCGATGTGTTTGTCGAACTGATGGGCGGCGACGAAGGTCCCGCCAAGGACGCCACCGAGGCCGCACTGGCCTCGGGCAAAGATGTGGTCACCGCGAACAAGGCATTGCTGGCCATCCACGGTCAGGCGCTGGCCGAACAAGCCGAAGCTGCCGGCTGCCTGATCCGCTATGAGGCCGCCGTCGCAGGGGGCATCCCGGTGATCAAGGCGTTGACGGAAAGCCTTGCCGGAAACGAGATCACCCGCGTCATGGGCGTGATGAACGGCACCTGCAACTACATCCTGACCCGCATGGAAGAGACCGGCAACGGCTACAACTCGCTGTTCGAAGAGGCCGAGGCGCTTGGCTACCTTGAGGCGGACCCGAACCTTGATGTTGGCGGCATTGACGCCGCGCATAAGCTGGCGATCCTGTCGTCTATCGCCTTTGGCACACAGGTGGATTTCGACGGGATCGAAATTGAAGGCATCCAGCGCGTCAGCATCGACGACATTCTGGCCGCCGCCAACATGGGCTACAAGATCAAGCTTCTAGGTGTCGCACAAATGACCGGCCGCGGGCTGGAACAACGCATGCAGCCCTGCCTTGTGCCTGACAGCTCTCCGCTGGGGCAGCTGGCGGGCGGAACCAATATGATCGTGCTGGAAGGCGACGCAATTGGGCAGATCGTCCTACGCGGCCCCGGTGCGGGCGAAGGCCCCACGGCCAGTGCTGTTTTGTCAGATATCTGCGATATCGCGCGCGGCTGGCATGGACCGGTCTTTGGTCAGAAGGCGACGACGCTCGCCTCGGCCACCGCAGCGCTGTCGCAACGCCCTGCCGCGTTCTATCTGCGCATGGGGCTGCTGGACAAACCCGGCGCATTGGCCAAAGTTGCCACCGTTCTGGGCGAGGCCGGCATCAGCATCGACCGCATGCGCCAGACCGAACACCGCAGCGATCAGGCCCCGGTCCTGATCGTTACGCATAAATGCAGCCGTACCGCGCTGGACGAGGCGCTGGACGCGATGGCGCATACCGGTGTACTGGCAAGTGACCCTGTGGCGCTGCGTATCGAGGATCTTTGATCCCGAAGCAGGCGAGGTTTGGGCCCCGATCTGCGGAGTATGCGCAGGACAGGCCGGATGCCTTCGGCGAGGATTTTTGACCATTTGGAAGTGAGGGATGCATGAGCTTTCTAGGTGTTGATGCGTCTTTGACGGGGCGTCGCTGGGTCGGCCCCGGTGTCGAGGTGGAACGCGCGACGGAAGTTCTGGTGCAGCAGACCAGCCTGCCGCTGGCCCTATGTCAGGTATTAGCGCGGCGCGGCGTGGCGGCGGAAGAGGCCGAGGCCTTCCTTGCCCCCTCCTTGCGCGACCTGCTGCCCGACCCACGATCCCTGCGCGATATGGAAAAGGCCGCGACCCGTTTTCTGGCTGCGGTTAAAGCCCGCCAGCGGATTGCGGTCTTTGCGGATTATGATGTGGACGGCGGTAGCTCTGCCGCGCTGCTGCTGGTCTGGCTGCGCGACATGGGCTGCGCCGCGACGCTGTATGTGCCCGACCGGATCGACGAAGGCTACGGCCCCAATGACGCGGCGATGGCCGAGCTAGCGGCTGCGCATGATCTGATTGTCTGCGTCGATTGCGGCACCCTGTCTCATGGGCCCGTGGCCGCTGCCGTCGGGGCGGATGTGGTTATTCTGGACCACCACCTTGGCGCAGAAACCCTGCCCGACGCTTTGGCCGTGGTGAACCCGAACCGACAGGATGAAGACGGCGCGCTGGCACATTTATGTGCGGCGGCGGTCGTATTCTTGATGCTGGTCGAGGCTGGGCGGCAGCTGCGAGAGGAGGGTGCACGAGGGCCCGACCTGATGGGTTTTCTGGATCTGGTGGGGCTGGCCACGGTGGCGGATGTGGCCCCGTTGATCGGCGTCAACCGTGCCTTTGTACGACAGGGACTGCGCGTCATGGCGCGGCGCGACCGGGTCGGTCTTGCGGCCCTCGCCGATGTGGCACGCATGGATACGGCCCCCGCGGCCTATCACCTTGGGTTCTTGCTTGGCCCCCGAATCAATGCAGGCGGACGCATTGGTCAGGCCGATCTCGGGGCGCGATTGCTGGCCTGCGATGACCCGCACGAGGCACAATCCCTTGCTGAAAAGCTCGACCTGTTGAACACCGAGCGGCGCGATGTAGAGACCGCCGTACGTGCCGCTGCGCTCGATCAAGCAGAAACACGCGGGTATGACGCGCCGCTGGTTTGGGCGTCGGGCGCTGGCTGGCACCCCGGCGTGGTGGGCATTGTTGCGTCTCGTCTGAAAGAGGCGTCAAACCGTCCGTCGGTTGTGATCGGGTTCGAGGATGGCATCGGGAAAGGATCCGGGCGCTCTGTCTCGGGGATCGACCTGGGTGCCCCGATCCAGCGGCTGGCAGCCGAGGGCCTGTTGATCAAGGGTGGCGGACACAAAATGGCCGCAGGCCTGACCGTGGCCGAGGACAAGCTCGAGGAAGCGATGGCGCGGCTGTCGGAACTGCTTGCCAAACAGGGCGCGCATCTGGCGGGCGCTGCAGATCTGAAGCTTGACGGCATGCTGATGCCCGCCGCTGCCACTGTTGAACTGGCGCAGCAGGTGGAACAGGCCGGTCCCTTTGGTGCCGGTGCCCCTGCCCCGCGATATGTGTTTGCCGATATGCAAATCCGCTTTGCGAAACGGGTGGGTGAAAGCCATCTCAAGATCAGCTTTGGCGACGGCAACAATACAAAAATGGACGCGATCGCCTTTGGCGCGTTTGACGGGCCGCTTGGTCCGGCACTGGAAAACCACGGCGGCGCGCGGTTCCATCTGGCGGGGCGTCTGGACATCAACACATGGCGGGGGCGACAGTCGGTGCAGCTGCGCCTGGAAGACGCGGCCCCTGCATAAAAATTTTTCACTTTCTTTCGATTTCTGCTTGCGTGCCTGCGCCGCTTTCCTTAGAGAAACGCTCACAAGCTAAGTGGCCCGTTCGTCTATCGGTTAGGACGTCAGGTTTTCAACCTGAAAAGAGGGGTTCGACTCCCCTACGGGCTGCCACTTGTGCCTTCTTTGCATTTGAGTAGACTTATCAGCCCTCTCGCTGCTATTTATCTGCGCGTTTTGAGGTCGGCACTCCCCATTGTGAGCCCCACACGAGCGCTGCGCTACATGCAATTTTTCGCCCGATTTTCGTGTTTTTCCTGCGCGGTTTCTCTTGCGCCTTCCGGTAGCTTTCCCTAAAGAAGCGCTCACAAGTTAAGTGGCCCGTTCGTCTATCGGTTAGGACGTCAGGTTTTCAACCTGAAAAGAGGGGTTCGACTCCCCTACGGGCTGCCACTTGTACTTTCCCCCAACCTATATTTGCCGCAGTTACTGGCCCACCCGACGGTCGGTTAGGGCCTGCAGTAGCATGGCGCATCAAGGCCGGGCCGCACCAATCATGCCTGACGCCAAGGGTAGCGTGCAAAACGCGGCTTGACGGGTGCCGGAACAACTGTCATCGAAATGCGGTCGGTTTCCTTCGGGAAATAATAGGGAATTCGCCATTCGAGCTTGGTCTTGGATGAACCGAAACTGCCCCCGCAACTGTAGACGGTGAGCTACCTCCATCATGCCACTGGGCCCTTTGGTCCGGGAAGGCGGGGACAGCCGCGATCCGTCAGTCAGGAGACCTGCCGACACTGAACCTGAAACACCGGGCGGGGTTGCTCGGGAGAGGATGATGATGGGACCGAGCCTTACGACACGCGCAGACCACCTTGCGCCCGCGCGCCATTTTGCTGGCCCCTTCTCTTTCTATTCAAAGACCCCGGCGTCGGACCAACCGGAGCCTTCGACATGACAACCACACGCGCAAAAGCGACATTTACCGGCCTGACCCTGATCGCCTCCCTTGCAGGTAGCACCGTGCTGGCGGCAGAAACAGACTATCCGCTGACCATCGATAATTGCGGCCACAGCCTGACCTTTGACAGCACCCCCGAGGCCACCGTGACCATCGGGCAATCCACGACCGAGATCTTGTATCTTCTGGGCCAGCAGGACCGGATCAAGGGCACGTCGGTCTGGTTCAGCTCTGTCCTGCCAGAATTTAAAGAGACCAACGCCGCCATCGACAGGTTGGCCGACAATGACCCCAGCTTTGAAAGCGTTCTGGCCAAACGTCCCGATCTGGTCACCGTCATGTATGAATGGCACGTCGGTCCTGAAGGTATGGTTGGTACCCGCGACAGTTTTCACGAGGTTGGCGTTCCGACCTATGTGATGCCCACCGACTGCGCCGCAAAGGACAATACGGTCGGGGCGGATGGCACGCGATCTGAACTGTTCACCACCCAGCAGCTCTATACCAGCATCGAGGAACTTGCCCGGATCTACAACGCGCAAGATGCCGGTGCCGCCCTGCTGCAAGATCTGCAATCGCGCGAAGCAAAGGCCGTGGCGAAGGCCAAATCGCTGAACCTGCCTCAGGGTACATCAGCGTTGTTCTGGTTCTCTGCGTCGGAAATGGCGGCGGACCCCTATGTCGCCGGCCAGCAGGGTCTGCCCGCCTATATGATGGACAAGCTTGGCGTCGAAAACGTTGTGACCTCGGCCGAGGAATGGCCGCTGGTAGGCTGGGAAACACTGGCGAAATCCGATCCGACCTTCATTGTTCTTGCCAAGATGGACCGTCGCCGCTTTCCGGCTGATGATATCGAGAAAAAGCGCGAATTCCTGATGACTGACCCCGTCGCCCGCGAAATGACCGCCGTGAAAGAGGGCCGCATCATCACCATGGACGCCCATGCGATGGACCCGACCGTGCGCGCGATCTATGCGCTCGAGACGATGGCCGACGCGCTGTCCGGTTTCGATCTGGCCGAATGACCGCAATCGACAGCCCCGTAATGCGCAGGCCGCAGTGGCACTGGTGGGTGATTATCCCGCCTGTGCTGTTGGCCGCCCTGCTGTTTGGTGCCGCTATTGGCGAAGTCTCCATCCCGCCGCAGGTGGTGCTGAAAGTGCTGGCCAACAAGGTGCTGAACGCGGGCTATGCGGTCGACAAGATCGACGAAGGCATTGTGTGGAACTACCGCATGGCACGGGCCGTGGTCGCGATGTGTTGCGGGGCCGGTCTGGCGCTGTCAGGCGTCGTGTTGCAAGCCCTGCTGCGCAATGCGTTGGCGGACCCTTATCTGCTGGGCATCTCGGCGGGCGCGTCGACGGGTGCCGTCGCGGTGACCATCCTCGGGCTGGGGGGTGGTGCGATCTCGCTGTCCATCGGGGCATTCAGCGGGGCGCTTGTGGCCTTTGCCTTTGTCGCCGTGCTGGCGCAGGCAGCGGGGGGCGGCGTGGGACTGCGGGCGGCGGGTGTGATCGTGCTGGCAGGCATTGCTGGCAGCCAGATGTTCAACGCCCTGACCGCGCTGATGATCACCAAATCCGCGAATGCGGAACAGGCCCGCGCCATCATGTTCTGGCTCTTGGGAAACATGTCGGGCGTGCGTTGGCCCGATGTGTTCAGCGCGCTGCCTGCCGCGATGATCGGCTTGGTCGCCTGCCTGTGGCACGCCCGTGCGTTGGATGCCTTTACTTTTGGCAGCGACAGTGCCGCGTCCTTGGGCATTCCGGTGCGCCGCGTGCAGCTGCTGCTGATCGGCACGGCGGCACTGGTCACGGCGGTGATGGTATCGGTGGTCGGGGCGATCGGCTTTGTCGGGCTGGTGATCCCCCACGCCATGCGCATTGTCGTAGGGCACCGCCACGCGATCCTTGTCCCGGCGTCCGCGCTGGCGGGCGCTGTGTTCCTGGTCTTTGCCGATGTGATTTCGCGGGTGATCGTACCGGGCCAAGTGCTGCCCATTGGCGTCGTTACCGCTTTGGTCGGCGCGCCTGTGTTTGCGCTGATCCTGATTGGCAAAAGGACGTCGCCATGATCCTGTCGTGTCACGAACTGGGCTGGCGGGTACGCAACCGCGCCATTGTCAACGATGTGTCCCTGTCCTTGCGACCGGGCGAAAAGCTGGGGCTGATCGGGCCGAACGGATCGGGTAAATCCACGCTGCTGCATATGCTCGCCGGTATTCAGAAACCGTCGCGCGGGCGGGTCGAACTGGACGGCGCACCGCTGGCAAAGATGCGCCAGCGCGATATCGCGCAACGGCTGGCGTTGGTCGAACAACACGCCGACACCGCTGACCGCATCACCGTGCGCCATGCCGTTGAACTGGGCCGCACACCGTGGCTGTCGGCCCTGCGCGGGTGGAGCCATCAGGATGATGCCATCGTGACACAGGCCTTGGCGGATGTGGACCTGTCGGGCTTTGGCGACCGGCACTGGCACACGCTGTCGGGCGGTGAACAACAGCGCGTCCATATCGCGCGCGCCTTGGCACAAAGGCCGCAAGTGCTGCTGCTGGACGAGCCGACGAACCACCTTGATATCCGGCACCAACTGTCGATCCTCGAGCTGATCCAACGCCTGCCAACCACCGCCATCATCGCGCTTCATGACCTGAACCAAGCCACCCTTTGCGACCGTATCTGCGTGCTGCAAAACGGCACCTTGCGTGCCATTGGCACCCCGTCCGAGATCATGAACGAACCTCTGCTGCGCGAGGTGTTCGGCGTCTGCGGCCACTTCCTCACGGATCCGGCGGACAACGCCCAAGTGATCCGCTTTCACACCGCCGCCCATTAACTGGCACAACCTGCGCAACATTTAACGCCTATCTTAAGCATCCGGTCGGGAACCTTACGCGCTCTCCTTAGGTTTAACCTAAGGATCCTGAAGGAGTAGCTACAGATGACCGATAAAAAGCAGACCCCTCCCACCACCACTGACGCAGGTATTCGCGTTCAAAGTGATGAACATTCGCTGACCGTTGGCCCCGATGGCCCGATCGTGCTGAATGATGCCTATCTTCTTGAACAAATGGCGAATTTCAACCGCGAGCGCATCCCAGAGCGCCAGCCCCACGCCAAAGGCTCCGGTGCGTTCGGCACCTTCGAGACGACGCAGGACGTGTCGAAATATACGATGGCGAATATCTTTCAGCCCGGTGCGACATGCGATGTGGTGATGCGGTTCTCTACCGTGGCGGGGGAACGCGGCAGCCCTGACACATGGCGCGACCCGCGCGGCTTTTCGGTCAAGATGTACACCGACGAAGGCATCTTTGACATGGTCGGCAACAACACCCCGATCTTCTTTGTGCGCGACCCTATCAAGTTCCAGCAGTTCATCCGGAGCCAGAAACGCCGCGCCGACAACAACATGCGCGACCACGACATGCAGTGGGACTTCTGGACCCTGTCGCCAGAAAGTGCGCATCAGGTAACCTATCTGATGGGCGACCGCGGCATCCCCAAAAACTGGCGCGAGATGAACGGCTATTCCAGCCATACCTATTCGCTGGTCAACGCGGAGGGTGAAAAATTCTGGGTCAAGTTCCACTTCCACACCGATCAGGGCGACGGCAACGCCTATCTCAGTCAGGACGAGGCCGACAAGCTGGCCGGGACCAACGGCGATTATCACCGCGCCGATCTGTTCAACAACATCCGCGACGGGAACCACCCCAGCTGGACGCTCAAATGGCAGATCATGCCGTACGAGGATGCCAAGACCTATCGCATCAACCCGTTTGACCTGACCAAAGTTTGGCCGCACGACGATTACCCATTGATCGAGGTCGGCAAGCTGACGCTGAACCGCAACCCCACCGATTTCCACACAGAGATCGAACAGGCCGCTTTCGAGCCAAACAACATGGTGCCGGGCGTTGGACTGTCACCGGATAAGATGTTGATGGCACGCGGCTTTGCCTATGCTGACGCGCACCGCGCGCGGCTGGGGGTGAACTACAAGCAGATTCCCGTCAACAAGCCCGTCTCGCCCACGCATAGCTATTCAAAGGATGGTGCGGGCCGGACTGAAAAAGTCTCTGATCCGGTTTACGCGCCCAACTCCTACGGTGGCCCGTCTGCGCAGCCGCACCGGCATGAGGCCGGCCTGTGGTATTCCGACGGTGAAATGGTGCGTCAGGCCTATACCCTGCGCCCTGATGATGACGACTGGACCCAAGCCGGCAAGCTTGTCCGCGAGGTCATGGACGCGGACGGCCGCGAACGTTTGGTGTCGAACGTCGTGGGTCATTTGTGTGACGGTGTCAGTGAAAAGGTGCTGGTCCGCGCCTTTGAATACTGGCGCAATGTCGACAAGGAAACCGGCGACAAGATCGAGGCCGGAGTGCGTGAAAAGCTGGGCGGTGAATCCAAAGCGCCCGGTATGGCGTCAGCGCTAAGCATTGGCGGCAAGTAACGCCAACCCATCTATTGCACGCGATCAGCGGGGCCTTAACGGGCCCCGCTTTGCTGTGTCTAGCTTCGCTGTGTTATCCGACGGCGATATTGTCGATCAGCCGCACACCGGCCAACCAAGCAGCTGCAAGCAAGCGTGCAGGACGGTCGGGCGTGGTCATCAGTTCCAACCGGTCGGCGGATCGCAAATCAAGGTATTCCACTTGCGTAAAGCCCGCGCGTTCAATCCGCTTCACTGCCACCGCGCGCAATGCTTCAAGATCCCCCCCCGCGCGCAGCCCCTCTGACATCTCTTCCATCGCGCGGTGCAATTCTGGTGCCCACGTACGGGCGCGATCCGACAACATCAGGTTGCGCGACGACATGGCCAGCCCGTCCTCTTCGCGGATGGTAGGGCAACCGACGACCTCGATCGGGAGGTCCAGATCGCGGGCCAGACGGGTGACCACCTGCAGCTGCTGATAGTCCTTTTCGCCAAAGAACGCCTTGTCGGCTTGGGTCTGGGTGAACAGCTTGGTCACGATGGTCGCAACCCCGTCAAAGTGCCCTGCCCGATGCGCACCGCACAACCCTTGGGTGATGCCATCGACGGATACGGTCGTCGCAAAGCCATCGGGGTACATCTGCGCCCCGTCAGGCACGTAAACCACATCCGCCTTCAACGAGATCAGCTTGCGCGCGTCCTCTTCTTCGGTGCGGGGATAGTTCTTGTAGTCATCAGGGTTATTGAATTGCTTGGGGTTGATAAAGATCGTCACGATCACGCGGTCGCAGACCTCTTTTCCCGCCCGAACAAGGCTCAGGTGACCCTGATGCAGCGCACCCATCGTGGGCACGACGGCGACACTTTCGCCCGCGGCTTTCCATCCGGCGACTTTGCTGCGCAGCTCGGTCAGGGTGCGGATAATTTGGGGTGTCATGTTTTGGAAACCTCGTCAGAAAATACATGGTCGGGCCCGGGGAAGGATCGCGCCGTGACCTCGTCGGCATAGGCCTGAACCGCGGCCTTTGCGTCATCACCCAGATGGGCGTAGCGTTTTACGAATTTCGCCTTGAAGGCGGTGAACAGTCCCAGCATGTCGTCGACCACCAGAATTTGCCCGTCGCATTGCGCGGATGCACCGATGCCGATAGTGGGAATGGCGACGGTTTCGGTGATCTGGTTGGCCAGCGCTTGCGGTACTTTTTCAAGCACCACGGCAAAGGCCCCTGCCCGCGTCACCGCCTGCGCGTCGACCATCAGCTGCGTGCCTGCCGCGCCGCGCCCCTGCACCTTATAGCCGCCAAGCGTGTGGATCGACTGCGGCGTCAGCCCGATATGCGCCATCACCGGAATGCCCCGCTTGGTCAGGAACGCGATGGTGTCTTCCATCACCTCGCCCCCCTCGAGCTTGACCGCCCCAGCACCGGTTTCGCGCATCAAACGCGCCGCGTTTTCAAAGGCTTGAGCCGGGCTTTGTTCATAACTGCCAAAGGGCATGTCGATCACCAGCATCGACTGCTTCAGCCCGCGCCGCACGGCTTGACCGTGCAGGATCATCATCTCCATCGTGACCTCGAGCGTCGACGGCAGCCCGTGCAGCACCATCCCCACTGAATCGCCCACCAGCACAAAGTCGCAGATGCCATCCATCACCTGTGCCATCGGCGTCGTATAGGCCGTCAGGCTCACCAGCGGAGCCCCCCCTTTTCGAGCCAGAATATCCGTCGGCATCGGGGCGGTCTTGCGGGCTGTTGCGCTCATCTTGGCGGTCCTTTGTATAAGGTACGTCATTGCAATCACTGTGGCGCATGCACAGGCATGGGCCGGCTTGCGCATGCTTCTAGACCAAAACATCGCGGTTGAGGTAGCAAAACCCGAAAGAATTTTCGCGTGTCGCAGCGTCAGGCGATTTGGTGCTACTTTGACGGGATGGGCGGGACGGTCTGGGCACGGTGTCCCATAGGCATGGTCAACACCAGCAGGCACATCACGACCAGTCCCACACCGGTCCACCCCAAGGCGGGCAAGCGTTCGCCCACAATGACCACGGCCAGCACCGCCGCGACCACGGGTTCGATCAGCGTCAGCGTGGTGGCCGTACTAGCACGCACCCGTGACAGCCCGTACCCAAAACAGATATAGCCCAGAAACATCGGCACAAACGCCATATAAAGCCCCACCGCCGCATTGCCCCATGATGCCAGCAGCGGGCCACCCGTTACGATCAGCACGGGCATGAGCATCACCCCTCCCAGACCAAAAGTCGCGCCCATGACGACCGATGACCGCACGCCACGCAACATCACCGCCCGCGCCGTCCAGCTATACAGCGCATAAGTAAAGCCCCCCAGCAGACCAAGCGCCACCCCAAGCGGGACAGATGAACCGCCCACAGCGCCGTGGCTGCTCCCCTCGGCCAGACAAATCAGCACCATCCCCGCAACGCCCGACAGCGCACCGACGGTCCAGCGCAGGGTCAGCTTGGATCGTTCCATCACATATTCAATGAGAGCGGCAAACAAGGGCGCGGTGCCGATGGTGACGACGGTACCGATGGTCACCCCCGCCAGCCGCATCGCGCCGTAAAAGGCCAGTGGATAAATCATGACGGCCAAGGCCCCCAGCAGCAGCAAACCACGATGCTGCCACAGTTGCGCACGCGCATGGGCCATGCCCCGCAGCGCGAGCAGCGCCTGTCCGAGACCGCCAATCCCCATGGCAGCAGCACCGATGGCAGCAGCACTGACATCGGGGGCGAAAGTCGCGGCCGTGCCTGTCGTGCCCCAAACGGTACCCGCGAACAGCACACCCGCGATGCCACGCGCATTGCTTTGACTGCCCGCATTGGCTGCGTTTGTCATAGGGTCACGCCTACTGCCTTGAAGCTTGCCACGCCCGCGCAATGAAGGCCGCCGGCATCATTGAGTTATTCAGAGTGCAACCGCGACACGATGCTGCTGGCTGTGACCGTCCCGATCGTCTCTCCGTCTTCGACGACGGGGATCGCCTGTCCATCGTCGCCGATTTTGCCAATCAGTTCCGAGACCGGCGTTTCTGCGGCAACGGCCCCGTCCGAGCTGGCGGCCGGTGGTCCCATCACGTCGCGCGCCGTCAGCACGCCAAGCGGGTTCATATTGGCCACAAACTCCGCGACATAGTCCGACGCGGGGTTCGAGAAAATCTCGCGCGGGGTGCCGCATTGCACGATGCGCCCCCCCTCCATGATCGCGATGCGACCGCCGAGCTTGAAGGCTTCGTCCAGATCGTGGCTGACGAAGATGATCGTGCGTTTAAGGTCGCGTTGCAGATCAAGCAGCTCGTCCTGCAAGCGGGTACGGATCAGCGGATCAAGCGCAGAGAAAGGCTCGTCCATCAAAAGGATCGGCGCTTCGGTGGCAAAGGCACGGGCCAGACCCACACGTTGCTGCATGCCGCCCGACAGCTCGCTGACCTTGCGGTCGGCCCAATCGGCCAGTCCGACCAGTTTCAGCTGCGCCTCTGCCCGTTCAAGGCGTTCGCGTTTCGGCACATCCGCCAGTTCCAGCCCAAGCGCCACATTGTCACGCACTGTGCGCCACGGCAGTAATCCGAACTGCTGGAACACCATCGACACACATTCACGGCGCACACGGCGCAGGTCAGCGGCAGAGCTTGCGGTGACGTCACAGCTCCAGTCGCCATCATGCACCCGCACCGATCCGCGCGCCAGCGGGTTCAACCCGTTGACCGCGCGCAGCAAGGTGGATTTGCCTGACCCCGACAAGCCCATCAACACAAGGATCTCGCCCTGTTTGACGTCGAGCGAGCAGTTGTGCACCCCGAGGATCTGGCCGGTTTCGACCTCGATCTCGGCGCGGTCTTTGCCTGCATCCATCAAGGGCAGCGCCTTGGCCGGTTTCGTGCCGAACACGATGGAAACGTTGTCGAATTCGACGGCGTTTGCGGGGTTGTTCATTTGATCGCTCATTTACGTGTCACCCGTAGCATCCGGTCCAGCATGATGGCGACCACAACGATGATCAGCCCCGATTCAAAGCCAAGCCCTGTGTTCACCTGATTAAGCGCCCGCACCACCGGCACGCCCAGACCATCGGCCCCCACAAGTGCTGCGATCACCACCATCGACAGCGACAGCATGATCGTCTGGTTCAGACCGGTCATAATCTGTGGCAAGGCATAGGGCAGTTCGATTTTCCACAAGGTCTGGCTGGGCTTTGCGCCAAAGGCCTGCGCGGCCTCAAGCAGCGCCTTGGGGGTCGATGCGATGCCAAGCTGCGTCAGCCGGATCGGCGCGGGCAGTACAAAGATCACTGTTGCGATCAGCCCGGGCACCATGCCGATGCCGAAAAAGACAATCGCGGGAATTAGATAGACGAAGGTGGGCAGCGTCTGCATCAGATCGAGCACCGGTGCCATATAGCGATACATCCGCGGGCGGTGCGCAGCGGCGATGCCGATGGGGACGCCGACGCCCATACACACCACACAGGCCGACAGCACCAGCGTCAGGCTTTCGGTCGTTTCCTCCCAATAGTCCTGATTGAGGATGAACAAAAACCCCACCACGATCAGCAACGGGGTTTTCCAGTTGCGCTGTATCGCCCATGTCAGCGCGCCGAAGACGGCGATGATGAACAGCGGATGTGGCGTTTGCAGCACCCAGAGGATTGCGTCAATCAACCATTCCATCGCGACGGCCAGCCCGTCGAACAACCACCCGGCGTTGATCAGCAACCAATCAAAGATCGCCTCTGCGGCGTCATCAATCGGGATCTTATTGTCGGTGAGCCAGTTCATGGGAACCTCCGGAGGACTGTTATCGTGCGATCATAGCAAAAAGGGCCCGCCCAGTGGCAGGCCCTTTTCACATTTTGTTGGATCAATTACTCGACGATGGTCTTAGCGGCGGCCATCGCGTCGCCACCGTCACGTGTTGTGACGCCGTCCAGCCATGTGTTCAGCACGTCAGGGTTGGCCTTGATCCAGGCCGTTGCCGCATCGCGTGGCTCTTCGCCGTCATCCAGAATGGCACCCATGATTTCGTTTTCCATGGCGAGCGTGAATTCCAGATTGTTCAGCAGCTTGCCGACGTTCGGGCATTCTTCGACGAAACCGGCGCGGGTATTGGTCGCAACTGTCGCCCCGCCCAGATCGGGCCCAAAGAAGTCGTCCCCGCCTTCAAGATAGGTCAGGTCAAAGTTCGCGTTCATCGGGTGCGGTTCCCAGCCAAGAAAGACGATCGGCTCGTCCTTGGCGGACAGGCGTTTCACCTGCGCCAGCATCCCCTGCTCGGAGGATTCCTTGACCTCGAATTCGGCCAGATCAAAAGCGTTGTCGTCAATCATCGACTGGATCAGACGGTTGCCGTCGTTACCCGGCTCGATGCCATAAATCTGGCCGTCCAGCGCGTCTGCATTGGCAGCGATATCGGCGAAGGTCTTGATCCCCAGATCGGCGGCGGCTTTGTTCACCGCCAGCGTGTATTTCGCGCCGGTCAGGTTGGTGCGCACAGTGTCAACCGTACCGTCTTCGCGGTAAGGCGCGATGTCGGCTTCCATTGTGGGCATCCAGTTGCCAAGAAACACATCTATATCGCCCGCAGCCATCGACGTATACGTCACCGGAACGGACAGGATTTTTACGTCGGTTTCATACCCCAATGCGTCCAGCACAACGGTGGTCGCAGCGGTTGTTGCGGTGATGTCGGTCCAGCCCACGTCGGAAAAAGTGATTTCGTCACAGCTGGCGGCAGCAAGGCTGCTGGCGAGCGATAAGGTAAGCGCGGTGGTTGCTGCAAGAATTTTCATGGCAGAGGAACTCCCGTTATGTTTATTGTTGGTCGCGCAATAGAGCGCTATCGCGCCCTTCGATGCAACCCGATTTCTATAGGACCGCGCGGCATGATGCAGCGCGGACAAGGAGAAAACCAATGATCTGCATGCCCCATTATCACCGTCCGTTTTACGCAGGTCGCCCCGCGTGAGCGGCGCAAGCCCTGCGTGGATCGGCGTCGATGTGTCGGACGGACACGTGCATTTGTGGGTGCATGATCCCCGTGGTGACGTGCTGGCACAGGCCGACGGGCCAGTTGCCGATTTGCCCGCCGAGGCGGGGTTTGTTGCCGCACTGACCGACCTGCTGTCACCCTATTTGTCAGAGCACCAGCGCTTGCCGGTGATTGTGGCTGGGCTGCCCGCCCTGCCCGCACACAGTCTGAGGCCGGTGCCAGCGCTGCCCGTTGACGGGTTGTTGGGTCTGGATGCCGACGACCCACGCTTGGATTTATGCGCGGTGCCGGGGCTGAAACAGGCCAGTCCGCCCCAGATTATGCAAGGCCCCGAAACCGCGATCGCGGGCTACCTGCAGGGACTGCCAGAGTTCGACGGCGTGATCTGCACCCTTGATGCGCAGTCCACATGGAGCCACATCAGCGCGCGCGAGGTGGTCAGCTTTCAAACATTCGTGACACCCGCGATGGCACTCCAGCTTGGCGGTGCCGCCCCCCTGTCGCAGGCCGTTGCCGGCGCGACGCTGATTGAAGAGACGTTTGACACGGCCGTGAATGACATCATGGCCCGCCCTCAAGGCTTTGGTACCGCCCTTGCCGAGATTTCTGCGCAAGCCGCCCTTGAGGGGACCAGCCCCGATGCAGGTTGGTCGCGGCTGATGGGGGCTCTGATCGGGCTCGAGCTTGCCGGATCGCGCCCCTACTGGCTAGGCCGCGAAGTCGTGATCCTATCGGACAGCCCGCTGTCCGCGCTATATGCACGCGCCCTAAAAGCGCAGGGCGTCGTGGCACAAGATGTCTCGCGCAGGGAGCATCTGCGCACAGGGCTTCAGGTCTGTGCAGAGGCGAGCGTCGGCTGACCAGACGGGCTCACCTAACCAGACGGGCCCACCTAAGGGGAAGCCCCCGGCCTTAGGCCGGGGTGCCACCGTTTTCGGGAAAGAAGCAGGCCGCCGCATGGTGGCCTTGGGTCAGTTCGGGCCGTTCAGCACGGCATTTATCCTGCACCTTCCAGCACCGTGGCGCAAAGGGGCACCCGTCGGGAATGGCTAAGGGCGATGGCAATTCGCCCTGCAGCTTGATCCGTTCTTTCGCGGCACGCGGGTCTGCCTGCGGCGTCGCCGACAGCAGCGCCTTGGTATAAGGATGAAACGGCGTGCCGAACACATCCTCGCGGCTACCGCGTTCGACGGCACGGCCCAGATACATCACGATCACCTCGTCGGCGACGTGACGCACAACGCTGAGGTCGTGCGAGATGAACAGATAGGCCAGCTGCAGACGTTCTTGCAGATCAACCAGCAAGTTCAGTACCGAGCTTTGGATCGACAGGTCCAACGCCGAGACAGGTTCGTCCAGCACCAACACCTTGGGGTCCAGCATCAGCGCGCGGGCAATCGCGATCCGTTGGCGTTGCCCCCCCGAGAACATATGCGGGTAGCGGTCAAAATGTTCGGGACGCAGGCCCACTAGACCCAGCATTTCACGCGCTTTGGCGGTGCGATCCTTGCGGCTCATTTCGGGGCGGTTGATCTTGAGCGGTTCCTCGAGGATCGCACCGATCCGCTGGCGCGGGTTCAGCGATCCATAGGGATCTTGAAACACGATCTGCACCGATTTGCGCAACGACGCCCAGTGTTCGCGCACCACCGGTTTGCCGTCCAGCGTCAGCGATCCCGCGGTCGGGTCTTCGATCATGGTGACCATCCGCGCGAGCGTCGATTTCCCGCAGCCGCTTTCGCCCACAACGGCCAATGTCTTGCCGGGGTAGAGCGTGAAATCCAGCCCTGCCACCGCCTTGAGAGTTTGCGGCTTGCGAAACAGCCCGCCGCCGACCTCGTAGTGGCGTTCAAGCGCGGTTGCAGTCATCACAGGTGCGGTCATGATGCGACCCTTTCGTCTGTGTTCAAGGGGTAGAAGCAACGCGCATAGCCCAGATCAGGGCCCAAAGCGGGCGGTGCTTCGGCTTTGCATTTGGCGTTGGCGAATTTGCAGCGTGGCGAGAACAGGCAGCCTGCGGGGCGGTCGAACTGCCCCGGCACCACGCCTGGAATTGTCGGCAGCCGTTTCTCCGTCGCCCGTTCTGGCAACGCATCCAGCAGCGCCGACGTATAGGGGTGATGCGGCGTGTCGAACAGCGGGATCACCGGCTGCTCTTCGATCTTTTGGCCCGCATATTGAACGCTGACGCGTTCGGCGGTTTCCGCAACGACGCCCATATCGTGCGTGATCAAGACCAACCCCATGCCGGTTTCCTCGCGCAAGGACGCCAGCAGATCAAGAATCTGCGCCTGAATGGTCACATCCAGCGCCGTGGTAGGTTCGTCCGCAATCAACAGCTTGGGCTTGCAGGCAATCGCCATGGCGATCATCACACGCTGGTTCATCCCGCCCGACATCTGGTGCGGAAAGGCGGACAGCCGCTTTTCGGGATCGGGGATACCGACCTGTTCAAACAGCTCAATCGCCCGTTTCTGACGTTCGCGGCGGCCCATGCCAAGATGGACCCGCAGGGCCTCGCGGATTTGCCAGCCGACGGTGAAACACGGGTTCAGTGATGACATCGGTTCCTGAAAGATCATCGCCAGATCATTGCCGACAATCTTGCGGCGCGCTTTGGCGCCCATCGTCAGCAGGTTGTGCCCGTCAAAGGTCAGCTCGTCCGCGGTGACGGTAGCCGTCCAGGGCAGCAGCCCCATCAACGCCAGCATTGACACGGATTTACCCGACCCGCTTTCCCCCACAATCGCGAGGATTTCGCTTTCGTTCACGTCTTGGTCGACGCCGTCCACCGCCCGGAACTTGCCCGAGGCCGTGGCGAAATCAACGCTTAGGTTTCTGATACGCAAAAGTGTCATGGCTCAGCTCCGTTTCAGTTTCGGATCAAGCGCGTCGCGCAGGCCGTCACCCATGAGGTTGATCGCAAGCACGGTCACAAGGATCGCCACGCCGGGGAAGGTCACGACCCACCATGCACGCAGGATGAACTCGCGTGCTTCGGCCAGCATGGTGCCCCATTCAGGTGTGGGCGGCTGCGCCCCCATCCCCAGAAAGCCCAAGGCAGCCGCATCAAGGATCGCGGTCGAAAACGACAGGGCGGCCTGCACGATGATCGGCGCAAGACAGTTTGGCAGCACGGTGACGAACATCAGCCGGACTATCCCTGCCCCTGCGACACGCGCCGAGGTCACGTAATCTTTTTGCCGTTCTGACATGACGCTGGCGCGGGTCAGACGCACATAGTGGGGCTGCAAAACAATCGCGATGGCAATCATCGCGTTGGTCAGCGATGGTCCGAGGATCGCCACCAGCACGAGCGCCAGCAGCAACGACGGGAATGCCAAAACGATATCCATCACCCGCATGATGATGCTATCGACCCATTTAGGCGCAAAGCCCGCGATCAGGCCGATGATGATCCCGCCGCTCGCCGCGATGGAGACGACAACGACCCCCACAAAGAAAGAATAGCGCGCGCCCACGATCAAGCGCGACAGCATATCGCGTCCCAGCGGGTCGGTGCCCAGAATATGGTTCCAGCTGCCGCCCTCCTGCCACGCGGGGGGCTGTAGGGTGGCGGCGCGGAATTGCTCGGTTGCGTCATGAGGCGCAACCCAAGGGCCGAACAGCGCCAGAAAGGCGAAGACCGCAAAGATATACAGCCCGATGACAGCGCCACGGTTTTCGCGGAAGTAGAACCAGAATTCGCGCAAGCGGCCCGGACGTTCCTGAACCATTGCGGCTTCGGCAGAGAGTGCGTCGTCCATATTATCGCTTTCTGATTTTGGGGTTGATGACGCCGTACAGCATGTCGACGGTCAGGTTCACGACCATCACCATCACAGCAATCAGCAGCAGCCCGCCCTGAACCACGGGGTAATCGCGGCGGAAAATACTATCGACCATCCACTTGCCGATGCCCGGCCAGCTAAAGATCGTTTCGGTCAGGATCGCGCCGGCCAGCAGCGTGCCCACCGACAGACCAATCACGGTGATCACGGGGATCAGCGCATTACGCAGCGCGTGGATGCCGTTGATCCGTCCCGGAGACATGCCCTTAGCGCGGGCGGTACGGATATAATCCTCGCCCAAGACTTCAAGCATAGCCGACCGCGTCTGGCGTGCGATCACGGCCAGCGGGATCGTCCCCAGCACAATCGTCGGCAAGATCAGATGCCGCACCGCCGAAATAAACGCGCCTTTCTGGCCTGACGCCAGACTGTCGATCAGCATAAAGCCGGTGGGGTTGGGGAAATAATACAGCAGATCGATCCGCCCCGACACAGGCGTCCATTGCAGGTTGCCCGAAAAGACGATGATCAGCAGCAACGCCCACCAGAAGATCGGCATCGAATAGCCCACCAGTGCCGTCGACATCAGCGCCCGGTCAAAGAACTTGCCACGGTTCACCGCCGCAATCACCCCCGCCGGAAGGCCAAGCGCGATGGCAAAGATCATCGCACAGACCGACAGCTCAAGCGTCGCGGGGAACAGCGTAAAGAATTCATCGAACACCGGGCGTTTGGTGACAAAGCTGTTGCCCAGATCGCCCTGAAGTACGCCGGTTAGATAATCCCAGAATTGCACATAGATCGGCTGGTCATAGCCGAATTGTTTGGCCAGTTGGGCATAGCGTTCGTCAGAGATGCCACGCTCGCCCGCCATCACCTGAATGGGGTCGCCGGGCAGCGCGCGGATGAACCCGAAGGAGATCAGCGTCACCCCGATAAAGGTCGGGATGAACGTCAGCAGACGTCCCAGAACATAGTTCAGCATTTTATCACCATCAGCTCTTTGGGGAAGTTTGTCAGCGTTTCATAGCCATTGTCGGTAATCAGCACGTCATCTTCGATGCGCACGCCAAAATTTCCGATCTCGTAGAGACCGGGCTCATTCGTGTAAACCGTTCCGGCGGGTAAAGTCATGTGATTGCCGCGCATGATATAGGGGGCCTCGTGGACTTCGCGGCCCAGACCGTGGCCGGTCTTGGTACGGATACGGTCACCATAGGGCGACGCTTCAAGCACAGAAATCACGGCGTCGTCGATGTCGTGCGCAGACACCCCTGCGCGGGTCACGGCAAGGCCGGCCATATTGGCGCGCAGCACGGTATCATACACATCGCGCCCCTCGTCGGTCACGTGATCCAGAAAAACGGTGCGGGTAATGTCGGCGGCAAAGCCGTTCTTGCGCGCGCCGAAATCCAGCAGCAGCGCGTCGCCTGCCTTGACCGCGTAATCCTCGCGCGCGTGGGCATGGGGGCGGGCCGATCCGTCTGCGGCGGCCACGATGGGACCAAAGGACAGGTCATCCGCCCCTTCGGCAAACAGCGCCTGCACCAGCGTCTGTTCAATCTGCTTTTCGCTCTGGCCCAGCTTAACGCTGTCCAACGTCCGCTGCAGGGCGCGTTCGGAAATCGCGATGGCTTCGCGCAGGGCAGAAATATCTTCGGGGGTTTTGATCATCCTCAGTGCCGATATTTCGCGCTCTGCATCGGTGATGGTCAGATCGGGCTGCGCGGTCTTGAACGCATGGTGCACGAACACGCGCATCACCTGCCCCTCAACCGCCAGCGACGAGATGCCCAAATGCTGCGTCAGCGCGGCAAAGGCATCGGCATAGCCCGTCTGATCACGCCAATCGAATACCGCGCCGTCAAATCCGACCGTGTCCCAGCTGCCCAGCTCAAGGTTCGGCAACAGCACAGCCGCGGGTTTATCCGCGGGGATCACCAGAACAAAGGGGCGTTCGTGGCTCATAAAGCTTTGGCCAAAGGCACGCGAAAAATTGGGCCCGGGCACCAGCGCCACGGCATCGACACCCAAAATGGCGGCCACAGCGGCATAGTCGGCAAGACGTTGGGAGAGATTTTCTGACACGGGGGCTTGCGCCTTTCGTTAACGTGGCCGGGGCCTAGAATAGAGGAAGGGACGGCGCGATATGCACCGTCCCCATTGCTTTGTGGTCGCTGTTATTGCGACAGACCAACCTGGTTGAAGATGTGGCCACCCAGCGGGTGTACGACATAGTTTTCAACTTCGGGACGCATTGGCATGTAAACAACCGAATGCGCGATGGTTGCCCAAGGGGCTTGGTCTTTGAAGATTTCCTGCGCTTTTTCATACAGCGGCGCACGTTCTTCTTGTGTTGGCAGAACCTTGGCTTCCTGAACCAGGGCGTCGAATTCCTCGTTGCACCATTGTGCGCGGTTGGATTTCTCTACGCCGTCACAGCCCAGCAGAACCGCGAGGAAGTTGTCGGGGTCACCGTTGTCACCTGTCCAACCCAGCAGAACGGCACCATCGCGGTCTTTCGCTTTGGAACGCTCAAGGTATTCACCCCATTCGTAGGAAACGATCTCGACGTCGACACCGACCTTGGAGAAATCTTCCTGCATCAGCTCGGCCATACGGCGGGCATTGGGGTTATAGGGACGCTGAACCGGCATCGCCCAGATTTTCAGCGTCAGGTCAGACACGCCTTCGGCTTCCAGCGCGGCTTTCGCGGCTTCGGGATCGTATTTGTCATCCTCGATCGCGTCGTTGTAGGACCACATTGTTGGCGGCAGCGGGTTCTTGGCGATCTCGCCGGAGCCCTGGAACACCACGTCGATGATCGCCTGTTTGTCGATCGCCATATTCAACGCTTTGCGCACGTTGGCGTTGTCGAACGGAGGCATCTGTGTGTTGTACGCCAGATAGCCCACGTTCAGGCCCTCTTGCTCCATCACAACGACATCTTCGGCGTCTTTCATCGCCTGCACGTCGGCAGGGTTTGGATAGGCCATCACGTGGCATTCGCCCGCCTGAACCTTCTGGTAGCGCACGGACGCGTCTGGTGTGATCGCAAAGATCAACGCTTCGACGCGTGCTGGGTCACCCCAGTATGCGTCATTGCGCACATAACGGATCACGGCGTCTTTCTGGTAGGCTTGGAAGGTGAACGGACCGGTGCCGATGGGCGCTTGGTTCATCATTTCCGGCGTGCCGGCTTCCAGCATCGCGTCAGCATATTCCTTGGACACGATCGACGCGAAATCCATTGCCATGTTGGCGATAATTGGCGCTTCGGCGCGGGTCAGGTTGAACTGAACAGTGTAATCGTCAACTTTTTCAATGCTTTCGACCAGATCAGGCATCGACATCGCACCGTAGTATTCCCACGTGCCGCCCGATACTTTGTTGTAAGGGTTTTCGGCATTGCCCTGACGGTCAAAGCTAAAGATCACGTCATCGGCGTTGAAATCACGTGTGGGCGTGAATTGCGCGTTGCTGTGAAACTTGACGCCTTTGCGCAGCTTGAACGTGACGGTTTTGCCGTCTTCGGAAACGTCCCAGCTTTCGGCCAGCGCGGGAATGGTTTCGGTTGTGCCGACCTTGAATTCCGCCAAGCGGTTGTAAACCGGGTGGCTGGACGCGTCAAAGGTCGTGCCCGATGTGTACAGGGCCGGGTCAAAGCCTTCGGGCGACCCTTCCGAGCAATAGACCAGCGACTGCGCCTGCGCCGCAACGCCAAGCGTGCTCAGCAGCAGGCCAGTGGCCATGATTTTCTTAAAAGACATTCGATTTACTCTCCTGGTTGGTAAAGTGGTATGTCCCCACGGCCTCTTTGGGCCGATGAGGGCGATAGGGTTAACGCCTGAGGGGTAACATTTCGCGCGAGCTCTCTGCTGGCGCGGCCTCATTCTGTCCGATTTCCCCGGACTTATCGTATTTCATCCGACCGACCCATAATATGCGGGCCTGCCGATCTGTCTTGTTGGACCAGCAATGCGGCGTGGTACCCAGATAATGCAGACTGTCGCCCGCGGTCATCAGATACTCCCGTTCGCCAACCATCTGCGAGATCTCTCCCTCGAGGATATAGATGATCTCTTCGCCAACATGGGTCACTGTTTCGGATTCGTAGCCGGGCGGGACATTCATCACATAGGATGTCATCTCGTGGCCCGCGCGTTCGGCACCGATCTGTTCATATTCAATCGACGATCCTGCCACCGCAAAACGGGGGCGTCCGGCACCGCGGGTCAGACTGTCGACCGTACGCGGGGTGCGCACAAAGAAATCTGTATTTACCTCAAGCGCGGCGGCGATCTGGCTGAGCGTGCCAAGGGTCGGCGTCGCATTGGCACGTTCCACCTGGCTCAGATAGCCGACCGACACACCGGACGCGGCGGACAGCTGCTGCAATGTCATCGCCATACGATGACGCTGCATCCGCATGCGGTCGCCCAATCCATCCGGTGGCGAAAGCGTTGCCGCCTGTATCGCTGTTGTTGACAAATAATCCCCCGAAAGCACGCTTTGGCGTATCTTGGCGCACAGACTGTCGCGCAACTTTGTTTACGTCAACAATAAAAATTATTGTCAGAGTGAAAACACTGCCAGTTGCCGCGACGGCACCTTGCGTTGAACCCGACACGGATCGCCCACCGTGGCACAGGACCGTTTCCATTTATACGTGCACACTCCCCTCAGTCCGATGAGTGCACATTTTTTAGGCAAACGCTAGAAAAAGCGACGCGGACCGCGCCATCGGCCCGTCTGCCCCGTTGCAACAATCAGCCCCGCGACACACGCTAAACAGATGAATATGCCCCCACCTCTGCTGGTGTTTACCGACCTTGATGGCACGTTGCTGTCGCATACCTCCTATCGCTGGGACGCGGCCACACAGGCGCTGGATACACTGCGCGATATCGGCGCGGCGCTGGTGATCGCCAGCTCCAAATCCGCCCCAGAGATCATAGAGATTCGCGCCCAGTTGGGCTGGACCAATTGCCCCGCGATCATTGAAAACGGCGCAGGCATTCTGCCCCCCGAGAGCACCGACACACCCAACACGGATACCTATGTCCGGCTGCGCCGCGTGCTGGATAGTTTGCCCGCCGACCTGCGCGACCCGTTTTGCGGGTTCGGCGATATGACCGTGGCGCAGATTGCGCACATCACGGGCCTGTCGCACAGCGGCGCCTCTAACGCAGCAGAGCGCGCGTTTTCCGAACCCGGCATCTGGTCCGGCAGCGCCCAACTGCGCACCACATTTATCGACGCCTTGCACAACCACGGCATCCATGCCCGCGAAGGCGGCAGGTTTCTCACACTGTCATACGGGCGCACCAAGGCCGATCAGATGGCCGCGCTGACCGATGGTTTTGGGGCCCGTCATACACTTGCCCTAGGGGACGCCCCCAACGACATCGAGATGCTGCAAGCGGCAGATTTTGGCGTCATCGTTGCCAACCCGCACCGTAACCCCCTGCCCCCGATGCCCGGCGAAGGCACGGGCCGGATCACCCGCACCACCCTTGCCGGCCCCGCAGGGTGGAACACCGCCGTGCTTGATCTGATCGCGCGCCTTAACCTGAACAAAGGATAGACAAAGCATGGCTGATTTTCATCAGAACGGAAACATCGCGACACTGCACAATCTGCGCACCCGCTCGCAGGCCGAAATGACCTACGAGCTTGAAACCTTCGCCCAGACCCGCAAAATGACGCTGATCCTGCCGTGCCTCTATTCCGAGCTGGAAACCGAAGCGATGCCCCGCATTCTGGATGAGCTGTCCAAGGTCACCTATCTGCACCGCATCATCATCGGTCTGGACCGCGCCGACGAGGCACAGTTCCGCCACGCCAAAGAGTTTTTTAAAGGCTTGAACCAGAACCATATTGTGATCTGGAACGACAGCCCGCGCATGCAAGCGCTTGAGGCTCAGCTACAAGAAATGGGGCTCGCCCCCGCCGAGAAGGGCAAAGGCAAAAACGTCTGGTCCTCTCTTGGGTATCTGATCGCCTGCCAGGACAGCGCCGTGATGGCGATCCACGATTGCGACATTGTCACCTATACCAACGACCTGCTGGCACGCCTGATCTATCCGGTCGCCAATGCAAATTTCCCCTATCAGGTGGCCAAGGGCTATTACGCGCGGGTGGGCAGCGACAAGCTGAACGGGCGGGTCACGCGCCTGCTTGTCAGCCCGCTGCTCATCGCGTTAAAAAAGGTCGTGGGGGATCGTGACTATATCGATTACCTGCGCGCCTTCCGCTATCCGCTGTCGGGCGAATTTGCCATGCGTACCAATATCCTTCCCGACCTGCGCATCCCGTCAGACTGGGGGCTAGAGATTGGCGTTCTGTCAGAGGCATGGCGCAACCTTGCCCCGAAATCAGTCTGTCAGGTCGAAATCGCGGACGACTATGACCACAAGCACCAGGACCTGAGCGAAGCGGATGCCGACGCGGGCCTAAACCGCATGTCCACCGACATCTGCAAAGCGATCTTTCGCAAGCTGGCAGCGGATGGCACGGTGTTCACACCCAACGTGTTCCGCACCCTAAAAGCGACCTACTATCGCTGCGCGCTCGACCTGCTGGATGCCTATTACAATGATGCCAAGATGAACGGCCTCAGCATCGACCGCCACCAAGAAGAGCGCGCGATTGAACTGTTCACCGAAAACATCATGCGGGCGGGGCATTTCTTTTTGGACAACCCGCACGAGACGCCCTTTATTCCCACGTGGAACCGCGTCCATTCAGCGGCACCGGATTTTCTGTCGAAACTACGCGAAGCCGCGGCGGCGGATGATGCCGAATACACCTAATCACGGCAGTGTCTTTCGCCCAGTCAAAAGCGATTGGTGATCCACATGCATTGATAAGGCTCCAGCGTGATATGATCCGCGCCGGCGTCAATCATTTCACCGCTGATCAGGTCCAGCCACGGCTGGTCCTCGATCAGGTTCAGTGCCGCAGCAGAGATCGCAACAGACGCATCACTGACGTTATGCAACGCAAAGATCGACTGCTTGCGATCCAGACTTTGCCGCCACACGCCAAACACGCGGTCGTCTTGCAGATTCACGGTAAACTGTGTGGCATTGGGGTGAAACGCCTTTTGCTTCTGCCGCATCTTCAAGCGCGCCGACAAATCGCCCAAAACCCGCGACTGCGCGCTGGCCCCATCGGCCAGCCGGTCGCGCAACGTCGGATAGTCCCACCGATGGCGGTTAATCGCGCGGCTCATCCCGCGGTGTTCGACCTGCGCATGATCATTGGGCGTCGCAAGCATCGCGTGAATATAAAAGGCAGGTATCCCCTCCAGCGACATGACGATGGTCTGCGAACAGATAAAGCGCGTGTGGTGATGGTCGTCTTCGCCCTTAAAGGTCCGAGATAGCGCATCGTAAAAGGTCGTGTTCAGCTCGTACGGGCTTTGCCCGCCGTCGGGCAGGCTGCGCATCGACACCAGCCCGCCGACCTGCAGCACCGTATCAATAACCTGTTGCTTTTCATCTTCGGGCAACAACCCTTCGGCAGGGCGCATCCCGATCCCGTCGTGGCTGGCGGTAAAATTCAGATACGCGCAGCCCATCGGCGCGGGCGGCATGGTGCGCTGCCAGCGCCGCAGATGCGCCCCGTTTCCCGACATCATCGCGTGCAAAATCAGCGGCGGCAGCGGAAAGTTATAGATCGCATGCGCCTCGTCCCCCGCGCCGAAATAGCTAAGGTTTTCGGCCTTGGGTACATTGGTTTCCGTCAGCAAAATGATCTTTTCGGGCGCATAATCACACAGCAACCGCATCAACCTGATGATCGCATGGGTCTGCGGCAGATGGATCGACGGTGTCCCGATCTGCTTCCATAGAAACGCCACCGCATCCAGCCGAATGATCTGCACGCCATTGTCCACATGCAGGCGAATGATCCGCAGAAACTCCAGCAGCACCTCGGGGTTGCGGAAATCGAGGTCGATCTGATCGTGGCTAAAGGTGCACCACACGTGACGCGGCCCGTTTGGTGTTTCCACCTCTTGTAGCAGCGGCGTCGTGCGCGGGCGCACCACATCGCGCAGATCATCTTGCGGCGAGGCTTCGAAAAAGAACGTGTCAAAAGGGGGCTGACCCTGACGGTAAGCGTTGAACCAATTGCCCTGACTTGAGACGTGGTTCAGCACCAGATCCGACATCAGCGTGAAATCGGCGGCGATGCGATTAATGTCAGGCCAGTCGCCCAGTTGCGGGTTCACCGCGCGGAAATCGGACACCGCAAAGCCGTCGTCAGAGGTATAGGGAAAGAACGGCAGAATATGCACGCTATTCAGAGTTCCGCGTAGATAGCGATGCAGGAAATCGTTCAGTAGATCCAGCGGCTTATGCGCACCATCTACAATCGAATTGCCGTATGTAATCAACAGCGCATCCTGTTCCGACCACAGCGTATTGCCCGCCACACGGCCCCTCTTGCGTCGGGTTGTGCTCTCCGGCCAAAAGGCGTCCAATACCATGCTGGCTAAAATGTCGGCATCCAGTTCAGGGTAGATTTCGCCCAGCAATGCACTAAGCCGATAGCCGAGAGAACGCGCGCTGTCCGTCATGATCTATTGCCTTGTATAAGTGCCATTTCCAAAACCCTAGCGCAGACAACCGCGCGCGACGAGCCAGCATGCCGCGCCCCCCGCCCTCAGGGCACTAAACCCAGAAGGTCAGGAAAACCCGTCCGATTAACAGGCGCAACGCCCAATCGACGGGCATTTTACGGACCCCGAGGACGGGATCAGCCTGCAACGGGCCAGATATTTCAGAGAGGCTAGGCAAAACAGTCTGGTCCCGACAGCTTGCCCACTTGCCAATACAGCGCCTCGGGGTGCGAAGATGATCGACGGCGGCTTTCACCCACGACGTCAAAGCGGTTCGCCGCAAGATTGAAATCCCCCCTCGCCCAGCGCGACATTTGGTATTTTCAGTTTGGCTTTCCGACTTAAAATCGGCCCTAGCGGGTGAAGACACCTTCTGCCAGCGAGGGTAGCTTTGGCGCTTTAGCCTTCTGGTCCCGCAATCTTCCATTCTAGGGATGCCTCCTATTCTGGGCCTGCGTCACCCCATCTAGCTGGTATATATCTCGCATGCTATTTTGCCGCGATAGCTCGCCGATCTCTTTCCTCACCCTCTTCCACTAGGGTTTCGTCGCATTGTTGCTTTGCGCTTAGACGTGCAGCGTATGCTGCGCACGGCCAGCGTGCTTGGAGCGGTAGAGCGCCGCATCAGCGTCCGACAAGACATCCTCCGCGACGGCATCCTGCCCCTTGCCAACCCGAATGCTACCAATACTGGCAGAAATCCTGCAGGCCGCGCCGTCAAAATCAATTGGCCGCTCCAGCTGCGCTATGATCCGATTGCCAACTTCGGTGAGATGGGCACCGTCTGTGATACCCGGTAGAAGTACCGTAAATTCGTCACCGCCGACGCGGGCAATGGTATCGATCTCTCGTGTGGTGTCGATCATCACCCGCGCGGCGGCCTGTAGCACATGATCGCCCGCCGCATGACCCATGCTGTCATTCACCGCCTTGAAGTAATCAAGATCGATCTGCATCACCGCGAACCCCTTTTTTCCCGCAATCAGACGTGCCAGCACATGGTCCATCGCACGGCGGTTTTTGAGACCCGTCAGCGTGTCAGTAAAGGCTCGCTCTTCCGCCGCGATCTTGGCGACCTCTAGCTTCTGGTTCAACGCACGCGAGGCCGCCATCGCCGCCGATTTCGCCTCGATGAGATAGAGCATTTCAACGGCTAGATCCGTGGCCGCAAAATCTGCATTGCTCAGCCGATAAGCACGTACCCCGTTCAGAATTGAGATACCAAAGGACAGGTTGATCACGCAGTCATCTTCCGCGACGTTTGCATCCCGCCCCCCGCTGCGATCAGGCAGCGGTACCAATACTCCCTTCAATACCAGCTCCGGGCTGTCACGTAGCGCTAGATGCAGCTTGCGCCCTGCCAAGGGGCGGATTTGCGCAATGCTGCAAGCCATATTCGGGCGCCGTATGACGAATTGATCAAAGAAGTTGCTGCCAACCCATGTACCGCGATGGCACAGCTTCTGAACCGTGGGCCCCACATGGCGAATACGTCCACAGGGCCGCACGATAAGATGCATCGGGCAAAGCATATCCAGCGCCGCCTCATAGGCAGCAGCCGTGGTCATACGCTTGCGCCCAACTCAAAGCTACGTCCCTGCGCATAGTTCCGGTCGATGATGGTGACGCTGATTATCTCCTCCCCCGTGGTGAACCCTTTGCCGTCCAATAGGGCCAATGTGCCATAATCATCCGCGATCACCCGCATTATGCCCATCATCACGTACCCAAAGCCCGATACCGGCCCGCGACACGTCAGCGAGAAACGCCAGTCGTCCAGCTGCGTGACCTCCATGGCGGGCAGACGAAGTTCCTCTATCGCGAGGGTAGCACGTTCAGGAAGATCATTGAGAGAGTGGAGAAACTCTTCGAAATCGACGCCGCCGAACCGCAGCAGACGGCGCACCCCGTCGCGTGCGGGGTTAGACACCAACCAAGCGCCTAAATCCTCAAGCAGGTCCGGTATCGGGCGGTCCACCACCGCAGACAGGCGCTTAACGACCCGTGGCGTGATGGCGTCATCATAGGTCAGCATCGGTTCAAAGTCGCTCGACCCCATTGCGCCACATAGATCGGCGCGCAGGGCGACTTGCGTCCATACCGCCCCCCCAAAACTGTCCAGCACGAACCGTTGGATCGTATGGTTGATCAGCCCGTGCATCGCACCCCCTTCTGCCGCATTCAGGGGGGAAGATGACGAAAGACCGTTAATAAACGCCGAACGGAAACAGCCCCCGAGGGTCGAAAGCCGATCAAATTTATATCAATTCGAAGGCAAACGTCCGACAGCGCGCCTATTGTGACCGACTGTCAAGCCACGCAGGCAGGTGGCCAATGTCAGGCAGCACCACATCCGCTGCGGCCTCAAGATCCTGCCGTGTGGCCATTCCAGTCAGCACCGCAACACACGCCATACCCGCTGCACGACCCGCTACCATATCATGCAGACTGTCACCGATCATCGCCACTTCGGATGGGGCCAATCCAACAGCCTTGGCAAAGGCCAGCAATTGCCCTGATGTGGGTTTTGCACCGTAGCCGCTGTCGAAACCCGCGATAAAATCAAAGTGCCCAGTCACCCCCGCCTCGCCCAGATGCGCCCGCGCGGGGCCTTCGGCGTCATTCGTCGCAACACCAAGCGCCAACCCGCGCGCCTTGAACTCTTCGAGCAATGCAATGAGAGGCACGGCCTCTGCCTGCGGGGCGTTTTCGGCCTCGTAATTCAACAGCTGCAACAAATCCGCTTTTGTCATATCGCTGACCTGAGGGGCAAGCGCCTCCACGATCTCCCCCGGGGTGCCGGCAATGGCAATACTGTCCGCAGAGAACGTTTGCGTCCGCACGTCAAACCCGATTTTTTGTCCCAACAGGGCGAACCGATCCGCATCCCCCTTGCCAAGCCGCGTGAGGAAGGAATTGGCCCATGCCTCCCATGTTGCGGCGAAATCGAATAGGGTTCCGTCTTTATCGAACAGCAGGGCTTTGATCATTCTCAGGTCCAATTCATCTGCGCGCCGCCCGGCAAAGACTGCCGCGCCTGCATGATACGGTCGTAGGGCACATTAATCGTGTCGCATAGCCCCGTCACCCATGCGTCATCCATCATGATGAAATCAAGCACAGCGCCAAGAAACACCGGGTCACCAGCTTGCGTGCGCAGATCTTCGGCCGACGCGCCGGTGGCCCCCATGAATGTCGGCATGAGGTCCTCGTTGGCGGCCAGCCAACCCAGCGCCTGCAAGGCGACTGTTTCGGCGGCATCTTGCTTCATCATATTAAATTCCCTCGCGGCTTCATAATCGAAACACTTTGTTAACCATTCACGGCAACAAAGAGCATTCAAGCCAATTACACGCGAGCGGAGAATGAAGACAAGTGCCGGGTAAAGTCCTTATCGTCGATACTGTTGCCACCAACCGCATCGCATTGGAAACCAAACTCACGACTGCCTCTTACGAGGTACGCGAGGCGACAACAGTATCGCAGGCCGTTGAAATAGCGCAGCAATATGAACCAGATGTCATTATCGCTGCACACCGCACAGGCGGCCAAGATGCAGCACAGCTGTGCGGTGCGCTTGCGTCGTCCCCCCTTACATCATGCATGCCGGTTTTTGCGCTTGCTGACGGGGGTGATCCGGCGATCTGTATTCATTTATTAACCCATGGCGCACAGGAGGCGATGGTAAAACCGATTTGCGACTCTCTTTTCCTAGGGCGGGTGCGCAGCATCATACGCGCACGAAATAGGCCCGCCCCGTTTTATATGCACGAGGCTCTCTCCCCCGCGCCCGGACTGGCGGAACCTGCCGGTGGCTTTGCGCTTCCGGGAAATTTCCAGATTGTCAGCAGTGGCCAGCCGCGCACGCCAGCCTGCCTTTCGCAGCTGCGCAAACGACTGGGCGGCACCGTGACACAAACGACGCCCCGCGACGCGCTTGCCTGCCTCAGGCAAAATAACCTGCCCGATGTGTTTATTCTGACCCTGACCGGCGCGGACGAGACGGACGAAGAGCAGCTGCGTGTGATCTCTACCCTGCGGGCGAACGCAACCGCGCGCCACTGCGGCATACTTGTCCTACAGACGCAGCCCCACCCCGTTGCCGCGGCGCATGCGCTGGATCTGGGGGCAGATGACCTGATGCAGCACGGCTTTGACACAGAAGAACTGGTCCTACGGCTTGAAGGCTTATTGAAGCGCAAACAACAAGGGGACACGATCCGGCGCGACGTGGATGCCCGCCTGCGCGAGGCGGTGTTTGATCCGCTTACAGGCATGTACAACCGCCGCCATGCCCTCTCCGAAGTGGCACGTCTTGCCGTGCGCATGCGCCACAAAGGACTGCCGCTGGCGGTGATGCTGGTGGATATAGACCACTTCAAACGGGTGAACGATGCTTTCGGCCATGCATCCGGCGACGCGGTGCTGGTCGAAACAGCGCGCCGGCTGAAATCATGTCTCCGCCCGCTGGATGTCGCTGGCCGCATCGGAGGGGAGGAATTCTTACTTGTGCTGCCCGGAATAACCGAGGACGAAGCGGCCCAGATGGCCAAGCGTATTTGCCGCGCCTATCGCACCACGCCCTTTACCATCCCCGCAAGCGTGCAGCCGATCCATACCACCATCAGCATCGGGCTGTGCATCGCGCAGCCGGAAGACAGCCCGCCTTTGGGCACATCGCAAAGCGCACAGGCTCTCGCCGCCCGTTTGATCGACCGTGCGGATCAAGCACTGTACAGCGCGAAACACGGCGGGCGCGACCGTGTGGGGCTGATCCGGTCGGCCGCATGATGGTGCCACGCGGGGTATTTGCAATGCGGCGAAAAACGCGCCACTCTCGTGCTTGCGTGTTCAGGCTTGCCCGGACGCGTATCCCAGATCCACAACAAAGGCCTCGCCATGCTGCCCGATAAACCGATGACCGGTATTGCCATGATGCTTGGCTTTTGCATCATCGCCCCTGTGGGGGATGCGATCGCCAAACTGCTCGGGGCATCGGTGCCGCTGGGCCAGGTGGTCTTCCTCCGCTTCGCCGTCCAGCTGCTGATATTGCTGCCAATCGTGATATTGACCGGTCGGCCCCTGATCCTGCGGGGCAAAACGCTGTGGCTGACTTTTGTGCGCACGGTGCTGCATGTCATCGGGATCGCGATGATGTTCTCCGCGCTGAAATACCTGCCCCTTGCGGATGCGGTGGCGATTATCTTTGTCATGCCCTTCTTCATGCTCTTGCTCGGCAAATATGTCCTGAAGGAAGAGGTCGGGCCCCGTCGGCTAATCGCGTGTATCGTCGGCTTTTGCGGCACGCTGCTGGTGGTGCAACCCAGCTTTGTCGAGGTCGGCTGGCCCGCCCTGCTGCCGGTTGGCGTTGCGCTGAACTTTGCCCTGTTCATGCTGGTGACCCGGCAGATTGCGAAACACACCGACCCGATCAGCCTGCAAACGGTCAGCGGGTTTATGGCCTTGGTGATCATGCTGCCGTTCCTGGCGCTTGGTCAGGGCGTGGCGCTGCCCGCCTTGGGATGGATCGCGCCTGACACAACAGATTGGTCGCTGCTGATCGCCATGGGCGTACTGGGAAGCATCGCGCATCTGCTGATGACATGGTCCCTGCGCTACGCCCCCTCGGCAACGCTGGCCCCTATGCAATATCTCGAAATTCCCGTGGCGACGCTGGTCGGGTTGATCGTTTTTGGCGATTTCCCCAATGCGCTGGCGGGGCTCGGCATGGGGATCACTATGGCGGCGGGACTTTATATTATTCTGCGAGAGCAGGCCACCCAGCGGCGTCTGGCTGCAGCAACGCTTGTGCAACCTGCTGCATGAGGTCCCGTGGCACCATCAGCAGCGCGGCGGGGCGGTCCATCGAAAGCGTCAGGGCACCTGTGGCCCGGTTCGATGTGCCCAAACGCCCAAGCGGCGACAGCTCTAGCCCGTCAAGCGGCCACTCCAACCCGCGGCTTTGCCCCCGCACTGCGGCCAGCGGATATACCGACACAATATCGCCTGCCCGCGTCGGCAGGGTTAAGTTCGGCGGTGCGAGAAAGATAAGCTGCGTGCCAGCGATCAGCAGGCAGCGTTGGTGGGGATGGCGCGCCAGACTGCTCAGGGCCGCAAGCTGATGGTCCACGCGCCCTCCCGAAAAACCGACCGCCACGATCAAGGGGGCAGCCACCGACCGGAGCGCTTTGTCAAAGTCGGTCGTCTCTTGCTCTGCCAGTTTGAACTGACGCGCAGACGGGATGCGGGACAGGGTTTCGGACGTTACGGAATCAAAGTCGCCGACCAGCGCCGCGACCTCTACCCCCTGGGCAACGGCCAGATTGGCCCCGCCGTCGACCGCTACGCACATCGGCGCAAGCTGCAGCGCGTCGTTCAGGTCATCCGGACCCACCTGCCCGCCCCCAACGACCGTTATAGGGCTGTTGCTTGCAACAATCGTTGTTTTCACGGCGATTTACCTCAAATTGGAAACAATGCCGCAATTTTGACATTAAATGATACGTTGCAGGGCACAGATTCGAGCCGAATTGGTCTTGAACCTTATGGTAAACAGTAAGCTGCAAATAGGCAGAGGACGACCATCCGATGATGAATAATAACAAAATTCTGACGGTCTCATACGGCACTTTCTCGTGCACGTTGGAAGGCTTTGACGATTCATTCGGCACCATGAAGGCCATCGCGGAATATTTTCGCGATTTGTCGTCGGAGGATCGGTATTTCGGTGCAGAACCCGCACAGCCCGATGCGGAGATGCTGGCACATATCGCGCAAAAAGAGATTTCGCGCCGCGTCGAGGCGCGTCAGCAAGACGGACAGATTGTCCTGAGCGCACAAACGCCCGAAAAAGCCGCAGCGCAAGCGCAGCAAAGCCCTGCCCCTGCACCTGCGAGCCCGTCGGTCGTATCGACCTCTTTTGCGCCCCGCGGGCCTCAGGAAATTTCCGCCTATTACGACGCCTACAGCGTCAACGCCTTGAAAGCCGACACAGCTGAGACCGCCCCTGCAGCGCAGGCCGAAACTGTCACGCAGCGCGTTGATGCGGTCAGCCGCGCCGTTGAGACACCGCAGCCTGCCTACCAAGCCCCTGCTCCGCAGGCCGAAGCCCCCAAAGCGCCGGCCGCCGAGGTGGATATCGTTCCCGGCCAGCCCGACGAGGACGTCGAGGCGTTCTTCGCCGATAGCCCACGCAACACCGTGACACTCGACGACCAGGACGCCGAAATCCAGCCGGTAGCGGCACCCGCCGTCGATAGCATCGCGGCCAAACTGCAGCGCATCCGCGCCGTGGTCGCCAATCAGGATGTGCCCGCTGCGCAACATCCCCAGATCTCTGAGGATGACGCCGCAACCGACACCAAAGCAGACATCGATGATATCATCGCCAGCGCCATTCACGACATCGAGGATGCGTTGAATGCGGATGATACCGTCGAAGACATCGCCCACGCGCCTTCATCCGATACGCAAGCAGAGGAATCCGCAGCGCCGGCCGAAACTGCGACCCAAGACCACTACGACACTCCAGAACAGCAGCCTGACGCGACGGCGCAAGACAACGCGTCCGACGAAGATGATGCGCAGGACGACGACACAGCTGAAAGCGAAGAGTTTGAAGCCGTCGAAGACACCGCGCCCCGTGGTCGCGTGCTCAAGGTGAAGCGCGCCGACATCGACCGCGCCATCGCCGCGGGCGAGCTGGAAGAAGTCGAAGAAGACGCCCCCGCCGTGCTGGAAGAGGCTGACAAGCCCGCCGCGCGCCGTGCGCGTGATCCCGAATCGACGCTCTCGGACGAGGACGAAGAAGATTTGGCCCGCGAGCTGGCCGAGCTTGAGGCGACATTGCCCTCTGCCTCCGCCGACACGCTGGCCGACGCGCCCGAAGAGGATGCGGACACTGCGGTGGAAGACGAGATCACTGCGGAAGACGAAACCACCGCGGAAGACGTGTCAGAAGATACAGATGCCGAATTGTCGAAAGACGACACCGAAACGGCGGCAGAGCCCGAAGCCGAAGCGCGCAAAGATGCAGCCCAGCGTCGCAGCCTGCCAACGCTCGACGCGGATACCGGACCGGACATGAACCGCCTGCTTGCCGAAACCGACAACCAAATGGACGAACCCGAAGCCGCCACCCGCCGCGACGCGATCACCCATCTGCGTGCAGCAGTTGCCGCGAAAAAGGCCGACATCGCCCTTGGCGCGCCCGCCACGACCGAGCAAACGAATAACGCCTACCGTAGCGATCTGGCAGAAGTGGTTAAACCCCGCCGTCCCGCGACGACCACCGCCCGTACCGAGCGTCCGGCAGAGCCACGCCCTGCACCGCTCAAGCTGGTGGCGGCACAGCGGATCGACACCCACCAGCCGCGCAACGTCACCCCTGTACGCCCCCGTCGCGTGGCCGCAGTCGCGCCAGCCCCCGCGCCAGTTCCACAGGCCGGTGGGTTCGCCGAATTTGCCGAAGAGATGGGTGCGACCAAACTGCCCGACCTGCTGGAAGCCGCAGCGGCCTATATGGCCTTTGTCGAAGGGATGGACGAATTCTCGCGCCCGCAGTTGATGAACACAGTGCGCCAAGGCGGTGCCGATGACTTTAGCCGCGAGGAAGGCCTGCGGTCGTTTGGTCTACTGCTGCGCACCGGCAAGCTTCAAAAGCTGGACGGTGGCCGGTTCAAAGCGTCAGAGCAAATCGGCTTTCAGCCAGATGAACGCGCCGCCGGCTAAGCTGGCCAAGCAGAAGGTTCGGAACGCAAAACGGCCCCCTCGGGGGCCGTTTTTTATTATGATGCAAGGTCGTGTATCCGCAAGGCGGGCCGACCAAAGCGGTTCTATTCAGCGTCGTCGCGCGCGTTCGGATCGGCCTGACCGATGCCTTTGAACACGAACTTGAGCGGGATCGCCCAGACCACGCCAAGCGCAATATAGATCAGCAGTTCGACCCAGAACGGCGGCCGGTCAAACAGCGACACCGCGACGACAGCCGCAATGATATAGAGCGGCAGACCGACCAGAAGAATGACCAGCGCCCAACGGCGTCGTGCTTTATACCCAAGGGCCATCGTAGTGTCCTTTCATCAGGTGCCAAGGGCCCCGCAGGGCCCCCGGCGATATAGATCAATCGGCGAAGGGGTCAGTGACCAGAATCGTATCTTCCCGCTCTGGCGAGGTCGACAGCATCGCGACGGGGCACTGGATCAACTCTTCGATGCGGCGCACATATTTAATCGCGTTCGCGGGCAGATCAGCCCAGCTGCGCGCGCCTTCGGTGCTTTCGGACCACCCCGGCACTTCCTCGTAGATCGGGGTGCAGCGGGCTTGTTGATCGGCTGCCGTGGGCAGGTAATCCAACACTTGACCGTCCAGATCATAGCCGGTGCAGATCTTGAGCGTCTCAAACCCGTCAAGCACGTCAAGCTTGGTAAGCGAGATGCCGGTCACGCCACTGGTGACACAGGTCTGGCGCACAAGGGCTGCATCGAACCAGCCACAGCGACGCTTGCGCCCGGTGGTGGTGCCGAATTCGTGGCCGCGTTCGCCCAGACGTTGACCGTCGGCATCGTCCAGTTCAGTCGGGAACGGGCCTTCGCCGACGCGCGTGGTATAGGCTTTGACGATCCCCAGCACATAGTCGATCGCGCCCGGACCGATGCCCACACCCGTCGCCGCCTGCCCTGCAATCACGTTAGAGGAGGTGACGAAAGGATAGGTACCAAAATCGATGTCGAGCAGCGCGCCTTGGGCACCTTCGAACAGGATACGCTTACCGGCTTTGCGCTTTTCGTTCATCACCTTCCAGACAGGTGCCGCATATTCAAGGATCTTCGGCGCGATCTCTTTGAGCAGTTCAACCAGTCCGTCGCGGTCAATCGCTTCGACGCCAAGACCCTTACGCAGCGGATCGTGGTGCTGCAACGCGCGGTCGACGCGGGCCTCGAGCGTGGCAGGGTCGGCCAGATCGGCAACGCGGATGGCGCGGCGACCGACTTTATCCTCGTAGCACGGCCCGATGCCGCGACCGGTGGTCCCGATTTTGGTACCTTTTGACGCGGCCTCTTCGCGGGCGCGGTCCAACTCGCCGTGGTAGGGCATGATCAGCGGCGTGTTTTCCGCGATCATCAGCGTTTCGGGCGTGATCTCGACGCCTTGGGCGCGGATCGTTTCGATTTCTTTCAGCAGGTGCCACGGGTCAAGCACAACACCGTTGCCGATAACCGAAAGCTTGCCGCCGCGTACAACACCCGAGGGCAGCGCGTGCAGCTTGTAGACCTTGCCGTCGATGACCAGCGTGTGGCCCGCGTTATGGCCACCCTGAAAGCGGGCGATGACATCGGCCCGTTCGCTGAGCCAGTCAACGATTTTGCCTTTTCCTTCGTCGCCCCACTGGGCGCCTACGACTACGACGTTGGCCATGAAGATATTCCTTTAACAGTTCAAATAACCGTGCAAACCCGTGGAGGTATAGCGACGACCGCCAAGGTCCGAAACTGTAAAATGCAGCCAAAACGCCGCGGCGTCACATTTCTCGGCATTTATCGGCCTCGAGCGGTAAAACTTGAACCCGTCCCCATAGACTTTGCTGCGGTAGCGCCGATATTCCAAGCCAGACCAAACAAGGAAGTACCACAGATGGGTTTTTTCATACGTTGGGCCTGCGCCTTTGTGCTGTTGGCCGCGACCTTTAATCCGACGTCTTATAACTATGTTACATGGGTCATGCGCTACGGCCATATGAATCTGTCCATCGCCGTCTTGCTGGGGCTGCTGCTGCTCATCGGCTACGTTGTCTATCTGCGTGCGACGCTGCGCTCTATTGGCGGGTTGGGGATGTTGCTGGTGCTGGCACTGGTCGGGGCCAGCCTCTGGGTGCTCTATGATCTGGGGGTCCTGCGGCTGGATAACGGCAGTTTTAACCTGTGGCTCGGCCTTGTCGCGCTGAGCTTTGTACTGGGCATCGGCCTCAGCTGGAGCATCTTTCGCCGCGCCGTATCGGGGCAGGCAGATGTGGATGATGTGGAAACCTGACGCGGGCTTTCTGCCCAAGCGGGGCAACGCGGGCCAATCCTCCCTTGCCCCCATAGGCAAACTTGCCTAGACACGCCCAAAGTCAAAACCGCAGAGCCGTAGGTACCAATGGAAAATGTAGTCCTGATTGTCCATCTCATTCTGGCCCTTGGCCTGATTGCAGTCGTGTTGCTGCAACGGTCCGAAGGGGGCGGCCTTGGCATGGGCGGTGGGGGCGGCGGTGCCGTTTCCGGTCGCTCGGCAGCCACTGCCATGGGCAAACTGACCTGGATTTTGGCCGCGGCCTTTATCGTGACCTCGATTACACTGACCATCATCGCGGCTGAAAAATCCGCCGGTTCCTCGGTAATCGACCGTCTGGGCGGCACGCCACCAGCGCTGAACCAAGGTGACGCACCAGCGCTGCCCGATACCGATTCACTGCTGCCGCCGACACCTGCGGAAAATACCCCGCAAGTTCCGACTGCGGATTAATCCAGACACTACAACAGCTTGAGGTTAGGCCAAGATGCGCAACATGATGTTGCGGCTTGGCCTTGCTTTTTCCATCCGAATCCTGTTAGGTATAAGTCCCGTGATGCTGCGGTTTTCCGCAGCTCAATTGCTTGGCTTTTGCCACATCAAATCTGAACTCACGGGGGCCTTTATCACATGGCACGCTATATTTTTATCACCGGCGGTGTGGTTTCCAGCCTTGGCAAAGGTCTTGCCTCTGCGGCTTTGGGGGCCTTGCTGCAAGCGCGTGGCTTTTCCGTCCGTCTGCGCAAACTGGACCCTTACCTGAACGTCGATCCCGGCACGATGTCGCCCTTTGAACATGGCGAAGTTTTTGTGACCGACGATGGTGCCGAAACCGATCTGGATCTGGGCCACTACGAACGCTTTACCGGCGTCGCGGCACGCAAGACGGATTCGATCAGCTCTGGTCGGGTCTATTCCACCGTGCTCGAGAAAGAGCGTCGCGGTGACTATCTGGGCAAGACCATTCAGGTGATTCCCCACGTCACCAACGAGATCAAGGATTTCCTGCATATCGGCGATGACGAGGTCGACTTTATGCTGTGCGAAATCGGCGGCACGGTCGGCGACATCGAAGGCCTGCCCTTCTTTGAGGCGATCCGCCAGTTCAGCCACGACAAACCGCGCGGCCAGTGTATCTTTATGCACCTCACCCTACTGCCCTATCTGGCAGCCAGCGGCGAGCTAAAGACCAAACCGACGCAACACTCCGTCAAGGAATTGCAAAGCATCGGGATCGCGCCCGACATTCTGGTCTGCCGTTCCGAACACCCAATCCCCGAGAAAGAGCGCGAGAAGATCGCCCTTTTCTGTAACGTCCGCAAAGAGGCCGTGGTTGCGGCCTATGACCTGAAAACCATCTATGACGCGCCGCTGGCCTATCACGCGCAAGGGCTGGATCAGGCCGTGCTGGATGCCTTCGATATCTCCCCCGCACCCAAGCCTGAACTGTCGGTCTGGCGCGATGTCTCTGACCGCGTGCACAACCCCGAAGGCGAAGTCAAAGTCGCCATCGTCGGCAAGTATACCCAGCTTGAGGACGCCTATAAATCCATCGCAGAGGCGCTGACCCACGGTGGCATGGCCAATCGGGTCAAGGTCAAGATTGAATGGGTCGATGCCGAGGTCTTTGATCAAAGCGACGACCTGTCCTCGCACCTCGAAGGGTTCCACGCGATCCTCGTGCCCGGCGGGTTTGGCGAACGCGGTACCGAAGGCAAGATCAAGGCCGCACAATATGCCCGCGAACAGAAAGTCCCCTATCTGGGAATCTGTCTGGGCATGCAGATGGCCGTCATCGAAGCCGCGCGTAACGTGGCGGGCCTGACGACTGCGGGCTCCGAAGAATTCGACCACGAATCCAGCGGCAAAAAGCGTTTTGAACCCGTCGTCTACCACCTCAAGGAATGGGTGCAGGGCAACCACAAGGTCGAACGCAAGCTGGACGACGACAAAGGCGGCACAATGCGTCTTGGTGCCTATGATGCGACGCTCAAAGAAGGATCGCACGTGGCCAATATTTATGGCACCACGTCCATCGACGAGCGTCACCGTCACCGCTATGAGGTCGACACCGCCTACCGCGAGAAATTGGAAAAAGCCGGTCTGACCTTCTCGGGGATGTCGCCCGACGGCATGCTGCCCGAGATCGTGGAATGGTCCGATCACCCGTGGTTCATTGGCGTCCAGTTCCACCCCGAACTGAAATCCAAACCCTTTGATCCGCACCCCTTGTTCAAGGACTTCATCCGCGCCGCCAAGGAAATGTCGCGGCTGGTCTGACCCTCGCGAAAGGCGGCCCTCGGCATGCTCAGCTACCAACATATCTACCACGCCGGCAATCTGGCCGATGTTCACAAACACAGCCTGCTGGCGTGGATGTTGGGGTATCTGACGCGCAAGGACAAACCGCTGTCCTATCTGGAAACCCATGCGGGTCGCGCGTTGTATGACCTGTCCGACACCCCTGCCCTGAAAACCGGCGAGGCGGCGCAGGGCATTGGCCGTGCCCGTGGCTGGTTTGGCAATACGCATCCCTACGCGCAGGTGCTCGATCAGATCACGCGTGAGCAAGGGGCCGATGCCTATCCCGGTTCGCCGCTCTTGGCCGCCAAGCTGCTGCGCGACAGCGACAGCATACAACTGGCCGAGCTGCATCCCGGTGAACATGCCGCCCTTGATCTGGCGATGTCGCCCTATAATGCCAAGTGTCACTACCGCGACGGGTTCGACATGGCTTTTGCCCTGACGCCGCCCACCCCGCGCCGTGGCCTGATGCTGATCGACCCCAGCTTCGAGATCAAAACCGATTACGTCGATATCCCGCGCCACATTGGCAAGCTCGCCCGCGCCTGGAACGTCGGCATCATTGCGCTGTGGTATCCGATCTTGACCAGCAAGGCGCACCAGCCGATGCTGAGCGCGCTGATGGGGGCCCACCCCGAAGCACTGCGCCACGAGGTCAGCTTTGCCCCTGCCCGCCCTGGTCACGGAATGGTCGGATCGGGCATGTTCGTGTTGAACCCGCCATACGGTCTCAAGGAAGAAGCAGCCCGTCTGACGGCCAAGTTCAAAACTCTCCCCAGATAAGGAGCTACCGATGCCCAAAGGATACTGGATCGCAAATGTCGACGTCCGTGACGCCGAGGTCTACGACAAATACCGCGCTGCAAATGCCAAGCCTTTTGCCGATTTCGGGGCAAAGTTTCTGGTCCGTGGGGCCACGCCTGACATCCGCGAAGGTACGTCACACCCGCGCATCGTTGTGATCGAATTTACCTCTCTTGCTGATGCCGTGGCCTGCTATGAAAGCGACGGGTATCAGGCGGCCAAAGACATCCGGTCGTCGGTTTCGGATGGCAATCTTGTCATCGTCGAAGGCTATGACGCCTGAGGCCACGAACAGCAGTTGCGCGCGCGTTTAGAATTGCGCTTTTTATACATCACCCCTTTGCGAATATGGGCCGATTGGAACGTCGGGCTTTGATTTGAGTTAGCCTAGAACGCCCCGAACGATAAAGAGTTGCCATGTTTGAACGTCTATTCCCCCGCCGCAAGCCGGACCCCAAGCCGCTGCCACAGCCGACCCCTCAGCTTGCCCTTGGTGCGTTGCTGGTGCGTGTGGCGCTGGCCGATCGCACCTACCGTGCTGCCGAAGTCGGACAGATCGACCGCATTCTGGCGCAGACCTTTGGTTTGAAACCGATCGAGGCCGCGAAACTGCGCGCCACCTGCGAAGCCTTAGAACGCCATGCCCCCGGCACGCCTGAATTTGCGCAAATCCTGCGCGAGGAAGTCGCCTATGACGACCGCAAGGCGCTTGGCGATGCGATGTGGTCTGTGGCGCTGGCCGATGGGGCGCGGGACGACGACATTGAAATCCAGCTGCTGGCAATCGAAACCGCGCTTGGGCTCAGTGACAAAGATATGTCCGCCGCCCGCGAAAAAGCGTTGAAAGCTTTGTGACCTTGGCCTTGCGCCGCAACCGCTCTATATCACGCCCATGTTTGCAGAATTCATCAAACGGCTGACCCAGCCTGATCCCGCCCAGCTTCCCGATGGGGATGCCCGCCTTGCGCTGACCGCGCTTTTGGTGCGCATCGCCAAGTCGGACAATGAATACGCCCCGTCTGAGCGCGCGCGCATCGACCAGATCATCGCCAAACGCTATGCGCTGGATGGTGACGACACCGCCTCCCTGCGTGCCGACGCCGAAGCGCTTGAGGCCGAAGCCCCCGATACCGTCCGCTTTACCCGCGCGATCAAGGATGCTGTGCCCTATGACGCCCGCCTTGCGGTGATCAAAGCGCTGTGGGAAGTCGTGCTGGCTGACGGCATGCGCTCTGACGAAGAGAACGCCCTGCTCCGCTTGGTGACCAATTTGCTGGGGGTCTCGGACACCGACAGCGCCATCGTACGCAAACAGATTGAAGACAAAGACTAGTTTACGCGCAGGTGGCGATCTTACGCGGGGTCAACCTTTGAATTATTGGGCGAAACCCAAGTTCAAGATTGCAAATCCCTGTGAAAATCACCTTAACTTGCTGCGGAATGCACAATAAGGCAGCACAGTGACAGAACAGCCCCCCGTTATCGAGATCAACAACCTGCACAAGGCCTATGGCCCTCTGGAGGTGCTCAAAGGGGTGTCGGTCAAGGCCCCTCGGGGGCATGTCATTTCGCTGATCGGGTCGTCGGGCTCTGGTAAATCCACGTTGCTGCGCTGCTGTAATCTGCTCGAAGACAGCCAGCAGGGCGATTTGCGCTTTAACGGCGAGGCGGTGACATGGAAAGGCACGGGCCACAACCGCCGCCCCGCCGATCCCAAGCAAGTGCTGCGCATCCGCACGAACCTGTCGATGGTGTTTCAGCAGTTCAACCTGTGGGCCCATATGACGATTCTGCAAAACGTGATGGAGGCCCCCCTCACCGTGCTGCGCCGCGACCGCGCCGAGGTCGAGGCCGCGGCACGGGCGTACCTCGACAAGGTGGGCATCGGCGACAAATGCGATGTCTTTCCGGCGCAGCTGTCGGGCGGCCAACAGCAACGCGCCGCCATCGCGCGCGGGTTGTGTATGGAACCCGAAGCACTGCTATTTGACGAACCGACCTCGGCGCTTGATCCCGAGCTTGAACAAGAGGTCGTCAAAGTCATCAAGGATCTGGCCGCCGAAGGGCGGACCATGATGATCGTAACCCATGATATGAAACTGGCGGCCGATGTGTCGGACCACGTCGTTTTCCTGCATCAGGGTTTGATCGAAGAACAAGGGGCCCCTGACGTATTGTTCGGTGCCCCTAAATCGGAACGTCTGCGCGGGTTCCTCTCGGCCACCCACGCAGACTAAAAACGACCTAAAAACAATAAACTGGGAGACTTCAAAATGAAAACACTCGTTCTTGCCACTGCCGCACTGGCGCTCAGCACAGGTTTCGCCATGGCAGACGCCCACGGCAAAACCATCCGCATGGGGACCGAAGGGGCCTACCCTCCCTATAACTTCCTGAACGATGCTGGCGAAGTAGACGGCTTTGAGCGCGAAGTCGGCGACGAGCTGTGCGCCCGCGCCGAGCTGACCTGCGAATGGGTCACCAACGAATGGGACAGCATCATTCCGAACCTGACGTCGGGCAACTACGACACCATCATCGCCGGCATGAGCATCACCGACGAGCGCGAAGAAGTGATTGATTTCACACAGAACTACTTCCCGCCAGCGGCCTCTGCCTATGCTGCGAAATCGGCTGATGCCGACATCACAGGCGGCGTCGTTTCCGCACAAACCAGCACGATCCAAGCGGGTCACGTCGCCGAATCCGGTGCCACCTTGCTGGAATTTGCCACCTATGACGAAACCGTCGCAGCCGTGAACAACGGCGAAGCAGACGCGGTTTTCGCCGATAAGGACGCACTGGTCCCCACGGTCGAGGAATCCGGCGGCGAGATGATATTTGTCGGTGACGACGTGCCACTGGGCGACGGCATCGGCCTTGGCCTGCGCGAAAGCGACACAGAGCTGAAAGCAAAGTTCGACACCGCCATCCAGTCGATGAAGGATGACGGCAGCCTGAACAAGCTGATCATCAAATGGTTCGGCGAAGGCGCCAAAACATTCTGATCTTGATCGGGGCGGCGCATCTGCCGCCCCCTTTTCTCTTACTGCCGATCTGACTAAAGACCCCAATACAGACGCCCGCAAAGGGCGCATACCACCGGGACATTTCGCTATTTTTGCTTGCACTGACCCAGAAACGCTTTCCGGCCTGTCATGGCTGACGTGCTACCTGACCACGGGCAAGCATTTGGCATTCTATGGCGCATTCGGCACTGTATTGCTGTTGCTTGCCATCACCGCCCCCGCAGCGCTTGCCTTTGGCTTTGGGGGCGCAATGGCCGCACGGTCACCCTTTGCACCGCTGTCATGGCTGGGCCGCACCTATATCGCTGTTGTGCGCGGCGTGCCGGACATCGCGTTCTTTTTGTTTTTCGTCATCGCCTTGGATCAGGGCATTGAATACCTGCGCCACAAGGTGAAATGCCCCGACTGGGATCAACCGATCCGTCAGGGCAGTGACTTTCTGGTCTGTCAGGCCGCCAAGATGCCGCTTGGGAATTCGGCGCAATGGGTCCACGAGGCCTATGGCTTTTCCCTCGCCGTACTGACCTTTGCGATCGTGTTCGGCGCCTTTGCGGCCAATGTGCTTTATGGTGCGATGCGCGCCGTGCCGCGGGCGCAGATCGAAACCGGCGAAGCCTACGGCATGTCGCCGCGCCAGACCTTCTGGCGTATCCTTGTGCCACAGATGTGGGTCTATGCGCTGCCCGGGCTTGGCAATCTGTGGATGGTGCTGATCAAGGCGACCCCGCTGCTGTTCTTGCTGGGCATCGAAGACATCGTGTACTGGGCGCGTGATCTGGGCGGGGCCAAGACGCCGCGCTTTACCGATTACCCCCACCCCGACTGGCGCATGTGGTATTTTCTGGCGCTGCTGGTCTTTTACCTTTGCTTTACCCGTGTGTCCGAAATCGTGCTTGACCGGCTGATGCGGCGACTGACCAAAGGTCAGGCCACTGCCGGTGGTGAAGCACAGCGAAAGGCCGCCGTATGACCTGTTGGGACACGATCCAATCCTACGGGCTGCGCTCTCTTGGCTATGGTGAACGGCTGCTGCCGCGCAGTGACTTTACGCTGTGTGATCAATTCACCCTGATCGGGTCGGGCATGATCTGGAACGTCTACTACGGATTTTTCGCCCTGATCAGCGGCTTTCTGCTGGCAACGGTTCTGGCCGTGGGCAAGGCGCACCCCAGCCCTTGGCTGCGCAAACCGTCAGAATGGTTTATTTTTCTGTTCCGCGGCTCGCCTTTGTTCATCCAGTTCTTTTTCGGCTATTTCTTGTTCCTTAGCCTAAAATCTGTGCATCCGTTCTTTGATATGTTCACCTCTGCGTGGCTCGGGGCGTTGATCGTTTTATTCTTCAATACCTCCGCCTACTCGGCCGAGATTTTCTATGGCGCGCTGCAATCCATCCCCAAAGGCGACACCGAAGCCGCTGATGCCTATGGCATTTCGGGCTGGCCGCGTTTCAAGCGCATCGTCTGGCCGACCATGCTGCGGTTGGCCTGGCCCGCCTATACCAACGAGGCAATCTTCTTGTTTCATGCGACAACGCTGGTCTTTTTCACCGGTTTTCCGGCGCTGCAACAACGCGGCGATGCGCTTTATTATGCCAGCTATTTTGCGGACAAAACCTTCAACCCGTTCGTCCCCTATCCCATCCTCGCCGGCTATTTCATTTTGCTGACACTTGTGATCATCTCTGTCTTCGGGCTGATCAATCGCCGTCTTAACCGCCACCTGCCCCAGTCATCGGTGCGGAAAATTCGCTTGCGTCTAAATCTGATCCGGTAGTATCTATTTTTTGATCAAATTATTTAGCGCGTGGGCGCACCCCTCGGTTTTCATGTTTTAAGAACACCGTTCATGCCCGCCGCTTACAAGGTGTGATATGAAAAACTGGCTTCGCAAACATCCTCAGGTCCGCACAATCCGTGTGGCCGCCGCTGACCTGAACGGTCAGGCCCGAGGCAAGCGCATTCCCACGCGTTTTGCCGACAAGGTCGTAGAGGACGGCACGCGCTTTCCGATGTCGGTGCTCAACCTCGACATCTGGGGCGAAGACATCGACGACAGCCCGCTGGTATTCGAAAGCGGTGATGCCGATGGCATCCTGCACCCGACAGAGCGTGGCTTTCTGCCGATGCCGTGGCTTGATGCGCCGTCAGCCCTGCTCCCGATCTGGATGTTCCACGAAGATGGCCGCCCTTATGGCGGTGACCCGCGTCATGCCCTGCGCGCGGTGGTTGATCGCTATAAATCGCGCGGGCTGACACCGGTCTGCGCAGTCGAGCTTGAATTCTTTCTAATCGACGATTCGGGCCGCAAGCTTCAGGTGCCCCTGTCGCCGCGGTCGGGCAAACGCCGCAAGGCGGCTGAAACCCTGTCGATCCGCGCGCTAGACCAGTTCGATGAATTCTTCACCGACCTTTATGACGCCTGCGAAGAGATGGATATCCCCGCCGATACCGCGATTTCAGAGGCAGGTCTGGGCCAGTTCGAAATCAACCTGATGCACTGTGACGATGCCCTGCGCGCCGCCGATGATGCGTGGTTGTTCAAGATGCTGGTCAAGGGCCTTGCCCGCCGTCACGGCTTTGCCGCGAGCTTTATGGCGAAACCCTACGAGGATTACCCCGGATCTGGTCTGCACACGCATTTCTCTGTGCTCGACAAGAACGGCAACAACGTCTTTGACGACGGCGGCCCCCAAGGCACCGCGATCATGCGCCACGCGGTTGCGGGCTGTATGAACGCCATGGTCGGCTGCGCGCTGGTCTTTGCCCCTCATGCCAACAGCTTTGACCGGATGGTACCCGGTGCCCACGCGCCCACGGGCATTTCATGGGCCTATGAGAACCGTACCTCGTCGATCCGCATCCCGTCGGGCAGCCACAAGGCGCGGCGTATCGAACACCGTGTGTCTGGCGGTGATGTGAACCCCTATCTGATGCTGGCCGCCGTGCTGGGGGCCGCTATGAACGGTATCGAAGACGGGGCCGAACCCCCTGCCCCGATCACCGGCAACGCCTATGCCGCCGAACTGCCGCAAATTCCGGGCGACTGGAAATCCGCGATCGATGCCTTCGAGAACTCGGAAGAGGTGAAACGCATTTTCGCCCCCGAAATGGTGCGGAATTTCATCCTGACCAAGCGCCAAGAGCTGCATTATATGCAAGAACTGACCCCGCAAGAGCAGGTCGAAATCTATCTGGACACGGTGTAAACAGATGGCTCTCATGAAAATCGGCATCCTCCAGACCGGCCACTCCCCCGACAACATGAAAGACGCGCTTGGCGATTATGGCGATATGTTCGTCAAACTGCTGGGCGGGCATGATTTCGAGTTTCAGATCTGGTCGGTGGTCGATGGCGACTTCCCCGCGTCGGCGGTCGACGCCGACGGCTGGCTGATTACCGGATCCAAACACGGTGCCTACGAAGACCACGACTGGATCCCACCGCTTGAACAGCTGATCCGTGGTATCCGCGACGCAGGCCGCCCCTTGGTCGGCATCTGCTTTGGCCACCAGATTATCGCCCAAGCCCTTGGCGGAAAAGTCGAAAAATTCGCGGGGGGCTGGTCTGTCGGCCGGACCGAATACACCATCGACGGCGAAACGCTGGCGCTGAACGCCTGGCATCAGGATCAGGTCACCGAACTGCCCCAAGGCGCGAAGGTTGTCGGCGCATCAGATTTCTGCGCCAATGCCGCCTTGCTCTATGATGATCAAATCTGGACGATCCAGCCCCACCCCGAGTTTACGCAAGATTTCATCGACGGGCTGATCCGCACCCGCGGCAAGGGCGTGGTACCCGACCACCAGCTTGAATCTGCCTCGGCCCTGCTGGGCGCCCCCACTGACAACGCGAAAATCGCCGACCACATTGCAGACTTCCTCAAGAAAGAGAGATTATGATGTCCGACTGGCTTGAAGAGCTTCCCCCCGCAGCACGTGCATATCTAGAGGGTCGACGGCTCGACGAAGTCGAATGTATCATCCCTGATATTCCCGGCATCGCACGCGGCAAGGCAGTGCCCGCGACGAAATTTGCGCGTCAGGAGTATTTTCACCTTCCCGACAGCATCTTCTACCAGACCATTACCGGCGAATGGGGCGATGCCGCCGGTGTTGACGGCTTCATCGAAAAAGACATGATCCTGCGCCCCGATATCTCGACCGCGACCGCCGCCCCCTGGACGGGTGACTGGACCTTGCAAGTCATTCACGACGCCTATGATCGCGATGGCAACGCTGTCGGCTATTCGCCACGCAATGTGCTAAAGCGGGTCGTCGAGCTGTATCGCGCGCAAGGCTGGGAACCCGTTGTGGCCCCCGAGATGGAATTCTTTCTGGTCGCCCGCAACCTTGACCCCGCCCACGAGATCAAGCCGATGATGGGCCGCTCGGGCCGCCCCGCCGCTGCGCGTCAGGCCTATTCCATGACCGCCGTGGACGAATTCGGCCCCGTGATCGACGACATCTATGATTTCGCAGAGGCGCAGGGCTTCGAGATTGACGGCATCACCCAAGAAGGCGGCGCGGGCCAGCTGGAGATCAACCTGATCCACGGCGACCCTGTGCGTCTGGCAGACGAAGTGTTCTATTTCAAACGTCTGATCCGCGAAGCCGCGCTGCGCCACGATTGCTATGCCACCTTCATGGCGAAACCCATTGCCAATGAACCCGGCAGCGCGATGCACATCCATCATTCGGTGCTGGACGCGACAACGGGCAAGAACATCTTTTCTGACCCGGAGGGTGGCGAAACGGAAGCGTTTTATCACTTTATCGCCGGTATGCAAAACCACATGCCCGACGCGCTGGCCGTCCTTGCACCCTATGTGAACAGCTATCGGCGCTACGTCAAAGACCACGCCGCGCCGATCAATCTGGAATGGGGCCGCGACAATCGCACCACGGGCATCCGCGTGCCCCTGTCCGGCCCGTCGTCGCGCCGCGTCGAGAACCGTCTGGCCGGGATGGACTGCAACCCCTACCTCGGCATCGCGGCGTCTCTGGCCTGCGGCTATCTAGGAATGATGGAACAGAAAGACCCCAAACCCGAATTTAAGGGTGATGCCTATGACGGCGACGGGGATATCCCGCAGGTTCTAGGGTCAGCACTTGATCTGTTCGAAGAGGCCACAACCTTGCACGAGGTGCTTGGGCCCGAGTTCGCCCGCGTCTATGCGATCGTGAAACGCGCCGAATACGAGGAATTCCTGCATGTCATTTCCCCGTGGGAACGCGAGCACCTGTTGATGAACGTCTAGGCCCGCATCGCCTGCGGGAGCCTTCGGCGAGGATTTAGGACCATTTGGAAGCGACTGCGGGGGCCGATCTGACATGAATCTGCTATATGCAAATGACGCGCCGGGGCGTTACCCCGACAGCTGGTACGCTGCGACCGCGACCTCCAGCACACCCTACCCAACCCTAAAGGGGGACCAGCGCGCCGATGTCTGCATCGTGGGTGGCGGCTATACCGGACTGTCCGCCGCCTTGCATCTGGCACAAGCGGGGCGCCGCGTGGTGCTGGTCGAAGCGCAGCGTGTGGGCTTTGGCGCATCGGGCCGCAACGGCGGTCAGCTGGGCAGCGGGCAGCGGGTGGAACAAGACGCCTTGGAAAAGATGGTCGGTGCTGACGCCGCCCGCCGTCTGTGGGACCTGGGCGAAGACGCCAAGGCGCTGGTCAAGCAGCTGATCGCAACCCATGACATCGACTGCCACCTCAAGCCCGGTGTGGCCTGGACCGCCAGCACGTCGGCGGATGTGGATCACCTGCACGCCTACGCCGGCTTTCTGCAAGAACGCTATGGCTACGACCAGATAGAGCTGTTGGACCGCGACGCCCTGCGTAACGTCTGCGCCTCGCCGGCCTATGCTGGCGGTATTCTGGATATGGGTGCCGCGCATCTGCATCCCCTGAACCTCGCCCTTGGACTGGCCCGTGCCGCGGCGGCCGCGGGGGTAGAGATCTATGAACGCAGCGCCGTGCACCATATCGCCGAAGGGGACCCTGCCATCGTGCAAACCGATGGCGGGCGGGTAACGGCCGATCATGTGATCCTTGCCTGCAACGGCTATCTTGGCGGGCTGAACCGCAAGGTTGCGGCCAAGGTGATGCCGATCAACAACTTTATCGTCGCCACCGAACCCTTGGGGGATCGCACAAAGGAAGTGTTGCCCCGTGACGTCGCCGTGGCCGATAGCAAATTCGTGGTGAATTATTTCCGGCTTAGCCATGACGGGCGGCTGCTGTTTGGCGGCGGCGAAAGCTATGGCTACCGGTTCCCCAGTGATGTCGCGGCCAAAGCCCGCAAGCCCATGAGCCAAGTTTTCCCCGCTCTGCGCGACGTAAAAATCGAATACGCTTGGGGCGGCACGCTGGCGATCACCATGAAGCGTCTGCCGTTTCTCGCACGTGTTGCGCCGAATATCTTGTCGGCCTCGGGCTATTCCGGCCACGGCGTCGGCACGGCGATCCACGCAGGCCAGCTGATGGCACGTGCAATTGAAGGCGACGGCGATGGCTTTGACACCATGAGCGCCCTGCCCACCCCCAGCTTCCCCGGCGGCGGAGCCTTGCGCAGTCCGTTGCTTGCGCTGGCAATGACCTGGTTCAGCTTGCGCGATCGGCTGGGGATCTAGTCACAAAACATTCATAAGGCGGAGCCGGAAAAGGCTTGGTCCCACAGGCGCATTGTTTTACCATTCTGAAAACAAACATTCAGGATATTGAAATATGACCCTGCCCGACATGCACAGCGCCGAAGCCATTCCCGACTCTGCCCGCGCCGAGATAGAGCAGCTGTTGCAAAGCGGCGATCTGTTTCGCTACACCGCTGCTGCCGACGCGCCGGTCTCCCTGCTTGAGGCCGAGTTCGCGCAGATGATGGGCAGCCGCTATGCGCTGGCAGTGTCTTCGTGCTCTGCCGCGCTGTTTTTGTCGTTGCTGGCGCTGGACCTGCCGCCGAACGCCAAGGTGCTGATCCCCGGCTTTACCTTTGCTGCCGTGCCCTCTGCCGTGATCCACGCCAATTATACGCCGGTGCTGTGCGAAGTCGGGGCGAACTACCGGATTGATATGAAAGATTTTGCCGCCAAGCTGCCGACGGTAGATGCTGTGATCATAAGCCACATGCGCGGGCATACCTCGGATATGGATGCGATCATGCGGCTGTGCGACGCGGCAGACACACCCGTGATCGAGGACGCAGCTCATTCGCTTGGCACGCTGTGGCATGACCGCAAGATCGGGACCATCGGTAAAATCGGCTGCTTCTCGTTCCAGTCCTACAAGATGGTCAACGCGGGCGAAGGCGGTATCCTGATCACCGATGACGCCAATCTCGCGGCCCGTGCGATCATTATGTCGGGGGCGTACGAGCACAACTGGAAGAAACACCCCGGCATCGCTGACGCCTGTGCGCGGTGGCAGAACCAGCTGCCGCTTTACAATCTGCGGCTCAATAACCTGTCGGCTGTGTTGGTCCGCGCCCAACTGGCAGAACTGCCCCGCCGCGTGGCGGATGGGTTGCGCAACCACGACTATGTCGCGGCCAAGCTGAATGCCGTTCCACAGATCGACGTCCCCGCCCCGCTCCCCCCCGAGACCCGGGCACCGGATTCCATCCAGTTCAATCTGGTTGGCCTGGACGACGCCGCCATCCGCGCCTTTGCAGATGCCAGCGCCAAGGCGGGCGTCAAGGTCCAGGTCTTTGGTCAAAGCACCGACAATGCGCGCGCTTTCTGGAACTGGCAGTTCATTCAGGATTTGCCCGACCTGCCCCAGACCCGCGCCATGTTAATGACCGCCTGCGATGTGCGCCTGCCCGTGCAACTGCAAACCGCCGATCTGGATGCCATCGTCAATGTACTGCTGGGGGCGCTGGCCTCGGTTACCAAATCCGCCGCGGCCTAAGGCTTCATTTTGCCAGATAAACTCCCGCCGGAGGCATCCGGCAGACACAGCAAAGCCCACCCGTCAGCGGGTGGGCTTTGACCGTTCTAACGCACCGAAAAAGAGGCTACTTCAGCTTTGACAGTTTCTCTTGCAGCTCGGCCAGCTGCTGTTTGATCGCATCAAGACTTTCATCCTGACCGCCCCCCTTAGCGGGGCGCGCATCACCACCCCCCATGCCATTCCAAGGCGTCGGAATGTTGCCTGTCATCGCTTTCATAAAGGCCTCTTGCTGGGCCTGCATGACCTCGAAACCCGGCATTTTCGACATCGGGTTGATCGTGTTAATATTCTCGAGCACCCGTGCCTGACCATCGCGCAGCATATCGAACGACGATTTCAGGAACTGCGGCACGACACTGGCATCGGGGGACATATAGCTGCGGACAAGATCGTTCAGCACATCCACGGGCAGCACGGATTCACCGCGGCTTTCGTGTTCGGCGATGATTTGCAGCAGGTATTGGCGGGTCAGATCGTCGCCTGATTTCAGGTCCACAATCTTCACCTCTCGGCCATCGCGGATAAAGCCCGAAATATCGTCTAAAGTGACATAATCACTGGTTTCGGTATTATACAGGCGGCGGCTTGCATATCGTTTGATAAGCAGGGGCTTGACTGTTTCGGTCACACTAGGTCCTTCCCAAATAGGCATGCTGCATTGCAGCTTAGGGCAGCTTAAATGAAAAAGATAGGCGCCACAAAAAAGGGCAGACCGCAAAGTCTGCCCTCATTAATCTTTACTGTACCAAAGGCCAGAGCGATTACTTCGCTGTGGCTTTCTTTGTCGCGGCTGTCGCGTCGGAAGTTGCCTTTTTGACAGCAGCCGTTGCTTCTTCGGACATGTCTTTGCCAGCAGCCATCATCAGCTCAACAGTGTCCATCTGGACCTTCTTGGCGATCTCGGCGAAAGCGGCCATGTGCTCGGACGCAACTTCGGCAGAGGCCGAGGTGAACTCGGTCATTGCTTTGGCGTAGTCAGCAGGCTCTTGCTTGGCTTTCGACATTTCCGACATTTTTGTCAGCGTGTCTTGAGTCCATTTGCTGGAAATCGCTGCGGATTTCTCAGCGGCGCTCAAGGCCACACCGGACAGCTTTTCGTTCAGCGTCGCGGTGGTTTTGAACGCATCGTTCATTGCGGATGTGTCAACGGGGAATGCACCCATCATGTCTTTCATCATCGCGGCGAAATCTGGTGTCTTCGTCATGGTAAACTCTCCTTATGGGGGTAAGCGGCGTCTACCGCTTCGTTATGACTAAACTTAAGATAGATGCTGCAGTGCGGCATTGCAAGCTTTTTCTGCATTGCAGCATCGTCATTTCTCGACACTCACGCCCCTAAAAAATTGGGCAATTAGATCAACCTCTTGCCCTGCGGGCCACATAGGTGCCGGGCGCATCGCCAAAAGTCTCACGGCCATTTTCACCCGCAATACGTGCATCCACCTTACCGTCGGACTGATTCTCGAGCCACGCCCCCCAGCGGGGCCACCATGACCCTTCATGGAAGGCCGCGCCCTCTAGCCAGTCCTCGTGATCAAGTGACACATCAGCGTTGGTATAGTGGCCGTATTTGCCCTTGCTGGGCGGGTTCACGATGCCTGCGATGTGCCCCGACTGCGTCATGACAAATGTCTTGTCGGCGCTGCCCATCAGCCCCACGCCGCGATAGCTGTCTTTCCACGGCGCGATGTGGTCCGTCTCGCAGCCAACCGCCATCAGCGGCACGTCAATGTCTTCGAGCTTCAGACAATGGCCCAGCAGGTCGAACCCGCCATCGACCAGCTTGTTCTGTTGGCAGAGCCCCCGCAAATATTCCATCGCCATGCGCTGCGGCAGGTTGGCCCCGTCGCCGTTCCAGTAAAGCAGATCAAAGGCGGGCGGCGTATCGCCCAGCATATAGCTTTTGATCGCAGGTCCATAGACCAGATCATTCGACCGCAAGAAGGAAAAGGTACGCGCCATGATGAGCGACGGCAGCATGCCTTTGTCCTGGGTCTCGGCCTCGATCCCGTCAATGAAATCATCTGTCAGGAACGGCTGGAACTCTCCTTGATCGGAAAAGTCGGTCAGCGCGGTAAAGAAGGTCGCGGATTTGACCGACGTATCGCCCCGCTGTTTCATCAGCGACAGCGCCAGCGCCAGTGTCGTGCCTGCAATGCAATACCCCACGGCATGCACATTGTCTTGACCGGTGATCGCCTTGGCCTCGTTGATCGCGGTCACAAAGCCGTCTTCGATATAGTCGCCCATTCCGACGTCACGATAGCTTTTGTCGGGATTAACCCATGACACCATGAACAACGTATAGCCCTGATCCACGATCCATTTGACCAGACTGTTCTGCTCCTTCAGATCAAGAATGTAGAATTTGTTGATCCACGGCGGAAAGATCACGATGGGGGTGGCGTCCACCTTTTCGGTACTGGGGCTATACTGGATCAGTTCGAACAGTTTGCTGCGGAACACGACCTTGCCAGGGGTTGTGGCGATGTTGCGGCCCAGCTCGAACGCGCTGTCATCCGCCAGCCGCACGACCAGCTCGCCGTTGTTGGCCTCCAGGTCCGCGATCAGGTTCTCAAGCCCGCGGATCAGGCTTTCGCCTTCTGTGGCGACGGCGCGTTCCAAAGCATCGGGGTTGGTGGCCAGAAAATTTGTCGGGCTCATCAGATCAACGATCTGGCGGCTAAAGTAGCTCAGGCGTTTGCGTTCGTGCGGGGCCAGATCGGCGACGTTCTCGACCGCTTGGCCAAGCGCCTCTGCGTTGATCTGGTACTGTTGTTTGACAAAATTGAAATAGGGGTGCGATTTCCACAACGGGTTGGCAAAGCGGCGGTCCTCGGGCGCGGTATCTTCAGGGGCTGCCAGCTTGCCTTTGGCCAGCGCCTGCTGCGCCTCGACGAAGTGGCTGACAGATTTGCTCCAGTACGACACCTGCTGCTCGATCATCTTGGCCGGATTTTGCACAGCTTCGGTCCAATAGGACGTCGCAGCCTTTGTGAACAGCTCCTGATTCGGGCCGTCCAAACTCGCCTGATGCGTGTCCCGGCCGACCATGATCTGCGACAGCCGAGCCCCCAGCGCTTCGACCTTGCGCAGGTTTTCCTCCATACGTTCCTGTGCCTTGGAACTCTCAACGTCGGTCTTAGTTGTTTTTATTGTCATGTTAACCGTTCCTCCCTATGTTTGCACCTGCAGCATCGCGCCGACCTTTGGGGGAGGGTCCGACAAGATGCAGGGCGCAAGGCCCCCCAACAGGAGACCCCTTACATGAAGTATATGGCATCTTACGATTTAATGGAAACGATGAGAAACACCAATCAGTGGCTTGGCGCCACCGCGTTGGCGATGGCATCGTATCCCGCTTTTGCAGCTGTTCCGAACCCCGCGTTGAACTGGATGGCCGCTTGGGGCGAAGTAACCGAACGCAGCTTTTCGCGCATGGTGGTCAAACCTGATTGGGACATTCCGCCGGCTGTTGGTGCCGATGGTCTGGATCATCCCGTCCTGATTGAAAAAGAGCTTGAAGGTCCGTTTGGCGATCTGGTGCATTTCGTTGTGCAGGGCCGCGACACGCCCAAGCGCAAGATCCTGCTGGTCGCGCCCATGTCCGGCCACTATGCGACCCTGCTGCGGTCCACCGTGATCAGCCTGATCCCCGATGCAGATTTGTACATCACCGACTGGCATAATGCCCGCGACATCCCTGTCAGCGCCGGCAAGTTCGACGTAGAAGATTATACCCTGCGGCTGGTCGACTATATGCGCCATCTGGGCCCCGACGTGCATGTGATCGCCGTCTGCCAGCCTGCGCCGCTGACCCTTGCCGCGACCGCCTATCTGGCCGAACAGGATCCCAAGGCACAGCCCAGCTCGCTCACGTTGATTGGCGGGCCGATCGATACCGCCGCCAGCCCCACGGAGGTGACGGATTTCGGCCACCGCGTGAACATGAACCAGCTGCAAGAAATGATGATCCAGCAGGTCGGCTTTCAGCACCAAGGCGTGGGCCGCAAGGTCTATCCCGGTCTGTTACAGCTGAACTCTTTCATCACGATGAACGCCGAAACCCACGCCAAAGCCTTCCGCGACCAGATCATGCGCGTCGCACAGGGGACGGCAGGCGACCACGACAAGCACAACAAGTTCTACGACGAATACCTCGCCGTGATGGACATGCCCGCCGAATTCTACCTGTCTACCGTGCAGCGGATCTTTAAGGACAATGAAATCGGCACCAACAGCTTCACGATCCAAGGCCAGCCCGTCGACATCGGCAAGATCACAGATGTCGCGGTGAAAACCGTCGAAGGCACCAAGGATGATATCTCGGCCCCTGGCCAATGTGTCGCCGCGCTGGAACTGTGCACCGGCCTGCCCGACGACAAAAAGGCCAGCCATCTTGAAGACGGCGCAGGGCACTATGGTATCTTCGCAGGCAAAAGCTGGCGCGAGAATATCCGCCCGCTGGTGCTGAAATTCATCGATGAAAACCAGCGCACGGCCAAGGTAGCGGCCCCCCAAGCAGCCGCCGCCCCAGCCAATGTCGGCAAGACCCCTGTCCCGGCCCAGAAGTCGACAGCATAATGCCCGCCGCGCCGCGTGATCTGCCCTTTGCCTGCAACTGCGGGACCATCAAAGGGACCTTGCGCGGCGTGACACCCGCACGCGGCAGCCATGCCCGGTGTCACTGTATCGATTGCCGCGCGGCCGAGGTGTACTTGAACCAACCCGACCCTGCGCCACAGGCGGTCCAACTGTTCCAAACCACGCCCGACCGGTTCGACTTTGATCAGGGGTTCGACCAGCTGGGCGTGTTTTCATTCGGCGATAAGAACCTGCTGCGCTGGTATGCGACCTGCTGCGGGACGCCAATGTTCAACACGCTGCGCAAGCCCAAGCTTGCCTTTGCCAGCATCATGACCAGCGCTCTGTCCGACCCTGCGGCGCTTGGGCCCATCGTTGGTACCGGATATATCCCCACATCGTCAGGCAAAACCCGCAACGAGGGACTGCCGCGGTTGATCTGGGGGGCGCTGTCGCGTGCTGCGGCGGCCAAGATAACGGGACGGTGGAAAACCAACCCCTTTATCGATCCCGATACCGCGACGCCCAACCGCCCTGTGAAGATCGTGCCGCACGACCAGCGCCAAGCCATCCTCGACGCCCTGCGTTAATTCCGTCCTCAGACGCTAGGCAGGGACCAAGGGCAGCTTCATCCATTCCTTGATCGCTGCGGTCGTTGCTTCTGGCTGCTCCAGCGTGGGCAAATGCCCTGCCCCTTCGATCACGCGCAAAATGGCATAGGGCAGCAGTTCGGCCATAAAACTATGGCGCTTGACGGGGTTCAGCTTGCCCACCTCGCCACACATCACCAGCGTCGGCACCTTGCATTTACGCAGCACAGCCTGCTGATCACGCGCCCGCTGCAAGGCGCGGGCCTGACGAATGTAGACCTCGGGTCCCAGCGTATCAGCCATATCCAGCGCGATCTCTAATATCGCCGCGCGGTTCGGGCCGGGGGCCAGCCACAGAGGGTCCAGCTCTTCGCGCATCGCATCCGCCAGCCGCCCCGACTTGACCTTGACGATCAGCATCTCGCGGGCCGCAGCGGCCTGCGGTGGTTCGGCCAGCGGACTGGCCCCAATCAGCGCCAACCGTGACAAACGGTCCGGCGCACGGCGCAAGATCTCGAGCGCGACCGCCCCGCCAAGCCCCATCCCTGCCAGCGCAAACCGTTTGGGTAATTGATCCAGCAGACCGGACGCGATTTCCTCGATCCGTTCGCCTTGGGTGATCGGAGCCACGGTGACGGCCGTTTTCGCCGACAGTTCGGCAATCTGCGGCCAGAACACCCGCGCGTCAGACATGAGGCCGGGCAGAAGAACAAGAGGGTCAGCCATGTATGTCCCTGTCATTAGTCATAAATTCGCGCCACTTCGGGACACTGCTGCTGCGCCGCACCTCATCATGGATAGGCGATGCCACGCAAGGGCGGAAAATCCCTATAACGTGCACGGCGCTGCGCCAAGGGCTCTGACGGCGACTTCCCGCCACGCAACAACATCCCGCGCGGCGCGATATAGCTTGAAATGCTGCGCTGCGGCTCTGGTCGCCACGTCAGGTTAAATGCGGCAAGCTTGGGGAAAAACCACATCTCGGAATAGGGCAGATGATCGTGCACCCACCACGCCAGATCGCGCCAGTCGCGCCCCTGATCGTACTGGTCGGCAAACCACGGGATCACGATGCTGGCGCCCGCGATTGCCTGCGCCCCTGCCCCGCGGTCCCAGATGTGACATTCGATCGGGTTGTCATTGGCCGCGCAATTCAGCTTGTGCCGGTTGCCATAAGCATTCAGCGCCGCCGACCGATACCCTGACCGCACAGCGATCCGGCCAAAGGTTTCCTCAAGCGGGTCCAGCAGCGTGGTGCAAAAGGCCCGCCCGTTTTCAATCGCAAGATCAGGATCGTCGGGGATATTGGGCTGTCCGTGAAAGCCCGAAATTTCGGAATACATAAAATCGCGCATAAAGAAATGCCGCGACAGGCGGACCCGCCCAAAAGTCTCAAGGCTCCACATGCTGGCTGGTTTGCGCATGCTGTTGCCCCTCCCTACCCCATGTCCGGCGGGGCCCGTTTCAGGCCGCCAATGCAGCGACCTCTTCGACGGCAGTCAACAGCATAGCAAGACACCTGTCATCGGAAAAGCGGTGATCCGCGTCCTTGACCAGTTGCAACTGCATGTCAGGCCCCTGCGCATGTTCCAGCAGCCGCACAGCGGTGGCAACGCTGACGGCGGTGTCTGCCGTGCCCTGCAAGAACCGCGTGGGAAACGGCAGATGCAGCGGATCGCGCAAGACCAACTGCGTGCGCCCGTCCTCGATCATGCGGCGGGTGATGATGTAGGGCTCCATATAGTCTGACGGCAGTTCGACCTGCCCCGCCTCGGCCAAGGTTTGCTTTTGCGCATCGGTAAAGCTGGCCCAATAGCCGTCCTCGGTAAAATCAGGGGCCGCAGCGACGGTCACCAGACCCGCGATCCGCGACGGCAGCGCGCGCGCCAACAGCAGCGACTGCCAGCCGCCCATGGACGACCCCACCGGCAAGATCAGCCCCTCGGTCAGCGCTTCTACCGCCGCGCGCGTGTCTTGGGCCCAATCGCCAATGCACCCGTCGGTAAACACACCCGAGGATTCCCCGTGCCCCGAATAATCAAACCGCAAAAAGGCCCGCCCCTCGCGTTTTGCCCAATCTTCAAGGAACACCGCCTTGGTGCCCATCATGTCGGATTTCAGACCGCCCAGAAACACCACGCAAGGGCCTTTTCCGTCGGTCTTGTGGTAAGCCAGCCGCCGCCCTTGGGGCGTTTCCATATACTTGGGCGCAGTCATCATCAGCCTCCCAGATAGGTGCCCTTGGCGGGGCGGTAAAAGATTTTCTGATTGTGCAAACGGCCCAGCAGATCGTCGATCCGGCGCAGGCTGTCTTTGGCGGCATCGGCGGGCAGCATCGACGCCGTGTCATTCAGCGCGTCCATCGACAGGTCGCGTTTGGTCACATGCAGCGCCGCTTCGATCAGGTCGATATCGCTGATCGTCAGCTCAAAGTTGCGGTTGTGTTTGGACATGGGCTTCCCCCCCTTTGGGTCAAATGCGCGCCCCAGTCATACGGCGCGCGGCCCCGACGATCAATCCGCCGCTTCGACTTCGCGCAGGCCAAGCGCCGCAAACGCCGCCGCCGCGGACATGAGCGCGAATAAAACCAGCGTCGCCACAGGGCCGATCAGTGCCGCGCCGCCACCCGCCACACCGGCGATCAGCAGCAGCCCCCCAATCACGGTGTTGGACACGGCGGCATAGGCCGACCGCTGGTCCTTTGGCGACATATCCACCAGATAGGTCGACCGCCCCTGCCGCACCCCGTGATAGGCGATCATCAGGACAAACAGCACCAGCGGCATCGCCCAGATCTGCGTCGCCATGCCAATCAGCTCTAGCCCCACGGCACCGACCATTGCCACGGCCCCCACGATGCCCGTCAACATCAGCACGCGGCGGCTGGACTGGTCTGACAGCCGCCCCCAGACATAAGAGCTAAGCAATGCCGCAAGGGCCGACGCCAGCACCAGCGCGCCCAGTTGGCCGAGCGCGGATTGATCCTCTCCGCCTGCCAGCACCACAAAATACGGCGGCGCAAGCGAGGTCGCGACCAACAGCCCGCGCACCAGAATGAACCGGCGCAGGTTCGCGTCTTCTTTGAGGATGGCAAAGCTGGCCGGCGTGGCCTTGGCGCTGTCGCTGGGGGCCTCGTCCAGGGTTGAAAACAACAGCGCCGCCCCGCCCCATAGCAGCGCGGCCAGCGCAATCGCCGCAATCACTACGCCGCGATCCTGCACCAGCCCCGACATCAGCAACAGCGCCAGCACCAGCACACCGGCCGAGGCAACGGACCCCGCCGTGCCCGTGATCGACCCGCGCCGCGACTTGCCCACGGTCTTGCCCAAAATATCTTTATACGACACCGAACAGGCGGCACGGCTGACCGCCAGCCCCGCCAGCGCCCCGCAAATCGCCAGCCCCGCCGCTGATCCGTCCAACGTGAGCGCCGCCAGCACGATCAACGCCGCGAAAATGCCCTGCCCCGCCGATCCTGCGACCCACGCCCATTTGCGCCGCGCCATCGCTTGCACCCAGCTGGCCATCACGATCTGCGGTAGCAGCGCCCCCGCCTCGCGGATCGGCACCAGCGCCCCCGCATAGACCGCCGGCGCGCCAAGCGATGTCAGCAGCCACGACAGCATCAGCTTGGGGTCAATCAGCCCGTCCGCGACTTTGGTCATCGTCAGGCTGGCGATATGGCGCAGGGCGTTCCGGGCCTCGGCCTCTTGCGCGTGGGGCGACAGGTCCTGCGCGTCACCCTCTGCCCCCGAAAGCGTATCAAACGCCCGCTGCGCCACATCATCTTGCATATCTTCCGGTCCCGTCGCTTCTTGGTAATCCCCTGCAATCTATCGCACGGGGCCGCCAAGGAAAGGACGCCACCGCGTTTCATGCGCCGGCACCGCTGACCCCACCGCGATATTGACAACCCAGACCACCGACGCCAAACAGGCCGAACGCATATAACCCGCAACCGGGCGTCTCGTAGGCGCCAAACCGACGAGGAGGCCCGAATGGCCCAGATCACCCTCACCCTTCCCGATGGCAACGCACGTCAGTACGACGCAGGTATCACTGCGGGCGACGTCGCGAACGACATCTCCAAATCGCTTGGCAAAAAAGCGATCAGCGCCACCGTGGACGGTGCGCATTTTGATCTGGCCTGGCCGATCAACACAGATGCCGACATCGCGATCCACACCATGGCTGACGAAGCACAAGCGAACGAGCTGGTACGCCACGACCTTGCCCACATCATGGCCCGCGCCGTGCAGGACCTGTGGCCAGATACAAAAGTCACCATCGGCCCCGTCATCAAAGACGGCTGGTACTATGATTTCGACCGCAAGGAATCTTTCACCCCCGAAGACCTTGGCCTCATCGAAAAGAAGATGAAGGAAATCATCAACAAGCGTGACCCCGTGCGCACCGAAGTCTGGGACCGCGCCCGCGCGATCAAGCATTACGAAGACCTGAACGAACCCTATAAGGTCGAGCTGATCAACAGCATTCCCGGCGACGAGCCGCTGCGCATGTACTGGCACGGCGACTGGCAGGACCTCTGCCGTGGCCCGCACCTGCAACACACCGGCCAAGTCCCCGGCGACGCGTTCAAACTGATGTCGATTGCGGGCGCTTACTGGCGCGGCGACAGCGACCGCGCGATGCTGCAACGGATTTACGGCGTGGCCTTCACCGGCAAAGAAAAGCTGAAAGCGCACCTGAACATGCTCGAAGAGGCCGCCAAACGCGACCACCGCAAGCTGGGCCGCGAGATGGACCTGTTCCACATGCAAGAAGAAGCGCCGGGCCAGATCTTCTGGCACCCCAACGGCTGGCACATCTATACCGAGCTTCAGGATTACATGCGCCGCAAACAACGCGCCGGCGGCTATGTCGAGGTGAACACACCGCAGGTCGTGGACCGTAAACTCTGGGAAGCCTCCGGCCACTGGGAGAAATACCAAGACCACATGTTTATCGTCGAAGTGGACGAGGAACACGCCCGCGAAAAATCGGTCAACGCGCTGAAACCGATGAACTGCCCCTGCCACGTGCAAATCTTTAACCAAGGTTTGAAATCCTACCGCGACCTGCCCCTGCGCATGGCCGAATTCGGGTCCTGCAACCGCTATGAACCCTCGGGCGCGCTGCACGGCATCATGCGGGTGCGCGGCTTTACCCAGGACGACGGCCACATCTTCTGCGCCGAAGACCAGATCGAAGCCGAGACCGCGAAATTCATCGAATTCCTGTCGGGCATCTACAAAGACCTCGGGTTCGAGAACTTTAGCGTCAAATTCTCGGACCGGCCTGAAAAACGCGCCGGCTCGGATGAAGTCTGGGACAAGGCCGAGGCCGCGTTGCTCTCTGCCACCCGCGCGGCTGGCATCGAACCGACCCTCAACCCCGGCGAAGGCGCGTTCTATGGCCCGAAACTGGAATTCGTGCTGACCGATGCCATTGGCCGCGACTGGCAATGTGGCACCCATCAGGTGGATTTTGTGCTGCCAGAACGGCTTGATGCGACCTATATCGGGTCGGATGGCGCGAAACACCGCCCCGTCATGCTGCACCGCGCGACATTGGGATCATTCGAACGTTTCATCGGCATCCTGATCGAAGAACACGCAGGCAAGCTGCCCTTCTGGCTGGCCCCGCGTCAGGTTGTCGTGGCCGCCATCACCTCAGAGGCCGATGACTACGTCCACGAGGTCGTCGCCACTCTTAAGGCACAAGGCGTCCGCGCCGAGGCGGATGTCCGCAACGAAAAGATCAACTACAAGGTCCGTGAACATTCGGTTGGCAAAGTGCCGGTGATCCTTGCCGTTGGCGGCCGTGAGGTCGAAGAGAAAACCGTTTCGGTGCGTCGTCTGGGCGAAAAGCAAACCTCCGTTCAGGCGCTATCGGACGTGGCAGATGCGCTTGGCATCGAAGCCACACCGCCCGATCTGCGCGGCTGAAACCTGTAACAAACCTCTCGGGGCGCAATGATCTTGCGCCCCGAAGATGTCACTATGTTTCAATATTTCGCCCCCCAGAGGGTAATCTCGCGAATTGTTACAAAAAAACCGGCGATTTCCTGACGCCCGCGTGACACACTGCGATGTGAGTAGATTTGTCGCACCTGCCTCGCTTTAATGGCTGTATCGACACGCAACCCAATCAGGAGGAAACACCAATGTCCAACACGATGAAAACGCTCGCCGTTGCCGGCGCTGTCGCCGCAGCCATGTCCGCACATGCCACCACAGCAAGCGCGGCATCCAAGGAAAAATGCTACGGCGTGGCGCTTGCCGGTCAGAATGATTGCGCAGCAGGCCCCGGCACCACATGCGCCGGCACATCCGTCACCGATTACCAGGGCAACGCCTGGACGCTGGTTGACGCAGGCACCTGCGCAGAGATGGAGCTGCCCGAAATGACCGACGGCTCCGCACGTATGGGCTCGCTCGAAGCGCTGGACCGCGACATGCCAGCCTAAGGCCCCTTGCGGCTTAGACCCCTCGCCTGTGCAGCACGGAGCATCCGGCTGCGCAGGCCCCTTACGCGACCCCTCGGATAGGGAGCCTCCCATGCCAGACGGAACCGCCCGTTTTGCCACCTTGCCCGCCAGTCCGGGCGTAGGATATAAACCCCAGCATTTCAAAGACCTGCAAGACGATCCTGGTCCGGTAGAATGGGTCGAAATCCATGCAGAGAATTACATGGGCGACGGCGGCCGCCCCCTTGCGCAGCTGCGCGCGCTGTCCGAAAAATTCGCCCTGTCGGTTCACGGTGTCGGCCTCAGCATCGGTGGCGAAATGCCACTGGATCGTGACCATCTGGCCCGTCTGAAAAAGCTGTGTGACTGGGCAAAGCCCGCCAGTTTTTCCGAACATCTGGCCTGGTCCACCCATGACAGCGAGTTTCTGAACGACCTGCTGCCCCTCCCCTATACGGAATTCACCCTGTCCCGCGTGGCTGACCATATCAAACAGGTTCAGGACACAATCGGGCGTCAAATGCTGCTGGAAAATCCCTCCAGCTACCTCGCCTTTGATGAATCCACCTTGTCTGAATGCGACTTTTTATCAGAACTTACCCACCGAACATCCTGCGGTTTATTGCTGGATGTCAACAATGTGTTCATTTCGGCCCAAAACCTTGGTCTCGCGCCCCGAGACTACATCGACGCCTATCCGGTTGACGCCGTGGGCGAGCTTCACGTCGGCGGCCACGAAGAAGACAGCGTTGGGTTCAACCAGCCGCTTTTGATCGACAGCCACAGTCGCCCCGTTGTCGATCCCGTCTGGGATTTGCTGGCCTATACGCTGGATCGCACGGGCCCCAAGCCGGTGCTGGTGGAATGGGACAACGACGTGCCCGACTGGCCCACCCTGCGCGCAGAGGCCGTGCGGGCCGCGGATGTGTTGGCGCGATGACCACGCTTCGCCGATTTCGCGCGCCCTTACTCGACCCGACACAGGACCGCCCTGAAGGGCTGCGCGGTGCCGCTGGCGCACCGGCGGACACCCGCTATGACGTCTACCGTAACAACGTGACCCATTCCTTAATTGCAGCACTGCACAGCGCTTTTCCCTTGGTGCTCAAAGTATTAGGCACGCAGAATTTCGACCGGTTGGCCCCTGGCTACGTCCGTGCGCACCCGCCGACCTCTCCGTTGATGATGCATTATGGCGCTGATTTTCCTGACTTTCTCGCCGCACAACCGCAATTGTCAAAAATGGGCTACCTGCCCGACTGCGCCCGCCTCGACCTTGCCCTGCGCCGATCCTACCACGCAGCCGACAGTGCGCCCTTTGATCTCGAAACGTTCCAGCAGCTTACGCCAGAAGAGATGATGCAAACACAGCTCATCCCCGCCCCTGCGACGGTTTTGCTGCGGTCAAGCTGGCCGCTTTTCGATATCTGGCGGTTCAACATGCAGGCCGATGCCCCCAAGCCGCAAATGCAGGCCCAAGGCGTGTTGATCACCCGCCCCGAGTTTGACCCCGCCCCGCATCTGTTGCCCCCCGGCGGCGGCAATTGGTTCGCCGCATTGGCCGAAGGCGCAACACTCGACCAGGCCCATGACACCACGCTGGCGCTCGTGCCTGATTTCGATCTTGGTGCGGCCTTAGGGCTGTGCTTTGCAACTGGCGCATTTTGCGCAAAGAACGGCGGATAAGATGCTGAAGACCCTCACCCTTTATGACCGCGCCACCCACTGGATTTCAGCGCAGGACTGGCTGCTGCCGACGCTTGCACGGTTTCTATTTGCTGCTGTACTGATGCAATATTTCTTTGCCTCTGGCCTCACCAAACTCGACGGGCTGGTGACGCTGAGCACCGGTGCCTATGTCCAGATTTTCCCCCGCGCGTTCGAGGCGGCGGGCTATGACGCGACAGCGCTTTCGCCGCTGCACGGGCTGGTGGCCTATGCGGGGACGATGGCGGAATTTGTGCTGCCGGCGCTGATCGTGATGGGGCTGTTCACGCGGCTTGCGGCCTTGGGGATGGTGGGGTTTGTAGTCCTGCAATCGCTCACGGATCTTTACGGTCACCAACAATGGAGCGCGCTTGGCCAGTGGTTTGACCGCCTGCCGGACGGGACCATTCTGGACCAGCGCGCGCTTTGGGTGCTGCTGTTGGTGGTGCTGGTGGTCAAGGGCGGCGGGCCGGTGGCGCTGGACCGTATTTTGCTGGCGCGCCGCCCCTGAGCATTACTGCGCGGCTTTGACCTCGGCTTGGGTCGTGTCATTCCAGCCGAGGAAAAGATCCTCCCCCGCGGCGATCAGCGGGCGTTTCATCAGCGCGGGATGGGCGACCAAAAGTTCAAGCGGATCGGAGGCGCGTTCGGCATCGTCCAGACCACGCCATGTGGTGGAACGCGTGTTCACCAGTGCTGCGCCAAAGCGGGCATGGGCGCGGGCCAGCACCTCGGCGGGGACACCGTCTTGGCGGACATCGACCAGCTGCGCGTCGGGCAGCGCTTTGATCGCCTTGCGGCAGGTATCGCAGTTTTTCAGACCGTAGATCAGCATTCTCGTCTCACTTTTTCGGGTTTCATATGTCCTAGGATAATCGTGCGCTGCAAAATTTCTTGATTTTCGCCACGGGCGAACAACCTTTTACCGCATGGGGCGGCGAAAGCAATTTTCGGGCCTGCGACAGTGAGTAATGAGGAGCGTTGAGATATGCCTACGGGTACAGTCAAATGGTTTAACACCACCAAAGGATACGGATTTATCGCGCCGGAAAGCGGCGGGACGGATATTTTTGTCCATATTTCGGCAGTGGAACAGTCCGGTCTGACCGGTCTGGCGGACGATCAGAAAGTGTCGTTCGAGATGTCCGAGGGGCGCGACGGGCGTCAGATGGCGACGGAACTGGAACTGCTGTAAAAAAACCCGATGCCCGAGGGGCGCCGGATTTTCTGGTGGTTATTCGGCATCAAACGGGGCTGCGGCTTAGCGGCAGCCCTTTTCGCCCGGCACGCAGGAATAGCTGGCGCGGCGGGGGTGATAGTGGCGGACCTTGTGCTTTTTCGGCGCGGGGTGCGACATCATCTGCTGATAGCTGGTGGCCGTGTTCGGCGTGCCGCAGCAGATCACGCCGGAGATCGTGACCGGCTGAAGCCCTGCGGGGCAGAAGTTGGCGGAGGCCGGATAGGCGTAGATTTTGGGCTCTGCCGAGACCTGCGCGGGCAGCAAAACTGCGCCCATCAAACCCAATCCGGCGATCATTCCTGTTGTCAGACGCATCGTATCCCCCGTTCTTTTCAATTCCCTTTAATTTGCCCAGACTTAAGCGCCAAGTCTAGCTTTTTCGCCTTTTGGGGCTGGAGGCTGGTGGGATTGGCGGGGCGGGCTTTGCGCAGCCGTCGGGCCTCGGGTTACCCATGGGTAACTTAACCTATTGTTATTGTTTGTTTATTTTTTGTTATGGGTGCGTTCGGTGTGGTGCGTTCTTTGGTGGGGGGTGAGACCCGATCCGGCAAAGCCGGATTGAACAGTCCCGTGGACTGTTCAAAGGGTTGAACGCGGAATGGGCAAGCAATTCGCTGGGGATGAGTGAGGTGAACTCAATAGGGACTGCCGCACCCGCCCCGTGGGGGCGGTTCGGGCGCTCCCCAATCGGAGATTGGGCATGGGGTTTTACCGCATACGACGTCTGATTAGCGCCGACAAAAGCTTTGAGCTAGGTGACCCGACTTCGTCCGAGCGACTAACAGCCAGATCGTTATACTCTTTCGCGAACTTTCTATCTTTATATACAAATTTCGGGAAATTTGCAGGTACTCGAGCCGCGACTATCGCGATATGAGGATCAATTGGAAACCACAACTCTGTCAGGGCATCATGCAAATTGCCATCGCCTCCGTTAGAAAGCCTCTGGATCATATTGCTCGACAGTATAAACATTGCATTGTCTGGAAGCAGCGCGAAGCGGAAAAGCATACCTTCCATGCCCTGCAAAAGTCTTTCAGGGTAGTGCGTCCTTACCTGTAATTTGACGTTCTGCATCTCTGATCGGTCATTGTTCCGAGCTTCGACGACTCTTCGAATCTCACTACCTCTTTCCGGGTATCTTTGAAGAAGGTCGGATTGGATACTTCGAAGATTAGAATGATAGCTATCAGCAAAGTTTTTTTGTGCCTCCGGAACCCTTCTCATCATTTCGATGAAAATAATTCTGAGCGTAAAGTCACTAGTATCTGAAATGTTAAAATTTTCGCCGCGTCTTATCAAAGGTCGAATTTCGTCAACTAGTTTGCAGAGTTTATCATCAACAGTACCGTAAAGCTCTTTTTCGACCACGTCAGTCGGTTGACCATCTTCATACCGAGTATTGTGGTTTCTCTTGAAAAAAATATTCGCCGGATTTCTCGATGAAGCTGAAGAAAATTTTCCTGCCTCATCTCGTTTTGAATAAAAGAGTTCGCCGTACCCTTCAATAAATCTTCGTTGGAAGCCTACTGGCAAGTAGTGATGCTTCTTGGATCGACTAGGCAGCATATACTCCCCCCTTGGCCGCGCAGGTTTGCGCGACCGTTTTGAACTCAAAACGCTCCACTGGAGCCTTTTGACCCCGCTAGGCGGGGTCGTTCAAAACTCCCTTAAACTCCCGCCATTCCCCCTTGCTCATGCCAGAGGTCTCCTGCGTGACGTCCTCACCTTCGACCATCCGGCGGATACACTCAAGAGCTGTATTGGACATAGTCGCACCACCTAGACGGTAATCTTCGAAGGCGCGGTAGGCGGCGGGGACCCAGTCGGCGACGACGTTGCAGATGGCATCGGCGTAGACGCGGATTTCGTATTGGGCGTGGGCATCGGCGCGCAGACGCAGGAAGTGGAACAGGTTGTGCAGGTCCACTTTCCAATACCATTGCGTGTAGATGTTCGACGGCAGGTTCATCCGCGCCAGCTCTCGTGCCAGACCGTCCTGGGGTTCGCCGTCGGGGCCGGTTTCGCTGATCATCGCCTCGTAGTTGTCATAGGCGCGGTTGCTGTCGGATTTGAGGGTCTCGAGCACGCGGGCGGCCTCGGCTCCTTCGAGCACGCCACCGCGGCCTTGATTATTCACCACGCTTTGCGCGTTCACATGGGCGGGTTCGGGGATGTAGAATTCGCGATCAAGGATCGAATAGCGGGCGGAGTATTCGTTGACGTTGGCGGTCCGGTGACGGATCCACTGGCGCGCGACAAAGACGGGCAGTTTGACGTGGAGCTTGATCTCGCACATCTCGAAGGGGGTGGAGTGCCAGTGGCGCATCAGGTAGCGGATCAGGCCTTCGTCATTTTGGACCGATTTCGTGCCACGGCCATAGCTGACGCGGGCCGCCTGACAGATCGCTTCGTCGTTGCCCATATAGTCGATGACGCGCACAAAGCCGTGGTCGAGCACGGGAATGGCGTTGTAGAGATGCGCCTCCATCCCCTCGGAGACGGCACGCAGGGTCTGTTTCGGCTCGGCCCGCAGGGCGTCGATTTCGGCTTGTTGGTCGGGGCTGATCGGCATGGGGGGCGTCCTGTCATATGGGCTTGGATTCGGGGTTTACTATATCTGCGGCAGCAAGCCACAGGAACCGCCATATGCGGTATTGTTTTTGGGATGCACTTTGCCGGCAAATGCACGGGCGCTGCGGTGTAGCGTTGACAGACGGGCGCGGGATTGGCGACTGTCGTGGCAATAAACAAGAAATTTTCGAGGCAGACAGTTATGAAATTCGGGACATCAGCGCTGGCGCTGTGCGTATTTATTGCAGCATGCGGCAACGGCACGCCGTTTAACGGCAAGGTAGACGTCGATACGGGCACGGACGGGAGCACGGGGGAAAGTGCGATCCCCGAAGCGCTGATCAATGACCTGAAGAGCTTTAGCTATGATCCGGCGTCGGAAACGCTGTCGATCACCGGCATCACCGCAGATGACAGCGCGTTCACTGCTGACTATCGCCGCCGCCCCGGTTTGGACCGCAATGGCTATGAGGCCTACACCGCGCAGGACGGGTCGCTGGACCGCCACGTCACCGCTTATGTCAAGGATATCGACGGCACCCGCGCGGCTATCGTGATGACGGGCACCCAGTTCGAGCAGGTCTTTTCAGGCGCGGCCTATAGCAGCACATCCTATTCCGCGCCGGTCGCTGCGGGCGCGCAATCCGAGGGCGGGCTGGTGACCTATGCGGGGAATTATGTGGGGCTTTTGAACGGACCCGGGTCTGATGAGGATCTATTGCCCGTGACGGGGGGAACGGCGTCTGATCCGCTATCGAAACAGGCCGCAGAGGTGACCGGCAAAGTGGTTCTGACCGGAGACTTTACAGACGCTGCGGTTGCAGGGATCATCTATGACCGCAAGGTTACCGACTATAATGCGGCTGGTGGTCTTGATCCCAACTCGGCCGATCCGTTCAAAGCGAAGAATATTGCCCTCGACAGTACTGCTATCGCGGATGATGGCACGTTCTTTGGCACGGCGTCGCAGGGGAATATTACGGTCGGCGAATACGGCGGCATTTTTGGCGGCCTTGGGGCGACCGAGGTGGCAGGGGTGATCCATGCCGAAGACCACATTGAGATAGGGGGATCAGGCACACCCATCGAATATGGCGCGTTTGTGCTCACGCAGTGCGGCCAGCCCGGTGAAGACCCGATCTGCGACCAGCCCGCCCGATAGCCCTCGTGCGTATCGCGGCCCTATCCCAGCAGGTGAGGAACGGCGCGTTGGCCTGCGGCTGCCTGCTGGCGGCTGCTCCTGTCCATGCAGAACCGTCGGTGGCGTTGACCCTCCCCGAAGCGCGGTCGCTGGCCGTGCATGCGTTGCAGGGGGATCGGCCTGCCCTCGCGTCGCAGATTGCGCAAGGTTTGCTGGTTGCTGACCCACGTTCGCCCTATGCGCATTACGTATTGGCGACGGCACATGCTGATATGGGCGACGCGACTGCGGGGCGAAGATCAGCGGCGCGGGCTTACCGCTATGCCGAGACGACGGTACAGAAGTTTCAAGCAGCAGAGCTGGCCGCACGCCTGACCTTTGCCGAAGGGCATCCGACACGCACACAGCTTTGGCTGCGGCGCGCGGTGCATAATGCGCCCTCCCCCGAGATCGAAGAGCAGCTTGCACGGGATTATGCCCGTGTGCGGCGCGAAAACCCGTTTCATTTTTCTATCAGCGGTGGCGTGAAGCCATCGAGCAACGTCAACAACGGGGCCGACACCGCACAGCAGGTCATCGACGGGCTGCCGTTTACGGGGCGGCTTAGTGGTGGTGCGCAGGCCTTGTCCGGCGTGGTGGGCACCGTTGACGCTGTCGCGGGCTATCGGTTGCGCAGCACAGACAGGGCACGCACAGACCTCGCTGCGCGGATTTTTGTGCAACGTATCGCGCTAGATAGCAAATCGCACCACCTTGCGCCTGAAGTACGCAACCGTGACTTCGGCGCGACTTATGCGGACGTTACATTGCGGCAGACCTATGCGGTTGGGGCACGAGGCAACACGGTTGATGTGACGGGATCGGTAGGTGAATACTGGTCCGGCGGCAACCGCAGCTATACATTCGCGCGGGTCGGACTAGGGCACCGTTGGCAGGTTTCAGCTGCGACGTCCGTCTCGTTCGGGGCCGCTATCGAAGAGCGTTTTAGCGACCGGGCGCATTTTTTCGATAGTAGCACTGCGTCGGTAAACGCGGGCGCGAACTACACGGTGGCAGGGGGCGACGGGATCGGGCTTTCGGTCAACCTGCGCAAGACCGAAAGCGATTTCATCAACTATGCGTCGACGGCGGCTTCGCTACGCCTGACCTATAGTTTTGCCGACCAGATTGGTCCGGCCATAGTGAGGGCGGGTCTGGTCTTGGGTAAAACCGACTATGACGACTATGTCGCGGTCTTTAGTGTGCCCGGCGGCAAACAAGATTACGCGACCTATGCCGATGTGAACGTCCTGCTGCCGGATGTGGATTACGCCGGCTTTGCCCCTAGCGTGAATTTTCGCGCCGGACGGACACGTTCAAACGTCAGCCGGTTTGAAACACGCGAGCTTTCTGTGTCGCTGGGGTTTCAGTCAAAATTCTGACACCCGCTGGCAACTGCTGCCAGCCGTGTTACTCTGCGTGTCAAAGATGAAAGCAAAGGAGCCGACCCCATGCCGATCAAATATTTGCACACGATGGTGCGCGTCAAAGATCTGGAGAAATCGCAAGCATTCTATGAGCTGCTGGGCCTGAAAGAGCGGCGCCGGATCGACAATGAGGACGGGCGGTTTTCGCTGATCTTCATGTGCCCTCCGGGGCAGGACGACGGCCATGCCGATGTGGAACTGACGTATAACTGGGACGGCGACGATGCGCTGCCGGACGACAGCCGCCATTTCGGGCATCTCGCCTATACCGTTGAGAATATTTACGAAACTTGCAAAATGCTGCAAGAGAACGGGATCACGATCAACCGGCCTCCGCGCGACGGGTATATGGCGTTTATCCGGTCTCCCGACAATGTGTCGGTTGAATTGCTGCAAGAAGGTGACCGGCTAGAGCCGCAGGAACCCTGGGCCAGCATGGAAAATACCGGCCACTGGTAGGCCGATGATCCGGGCGGCTTTCCTTGCCACTGCGCTGGGCTTTGCACCTGCTACCCTATGGGCGGCAGAGTGCAGGCTGGCGCTGGTGATGGCGATGGACGTGTCCAGTTCGGTCGATGCGGTCGAGGACCGCTTACAGCGTGGCGGGACCGCCGCCGCGCTGCTGTCCGACCCGGTGCGGCGGGCGTTTTTCGCCAGCGATCTGCCGGTGGCGCTGGCGGTCTATGAATGGTCGGGGCGCTATAACCAGAAAATGGTGCTGGACTGGCGGATGATTAACACGCCCGATGATCTGATGCGCGCGGCGGGCGTGGTGGCGGGCAGCGCGCGCAGTCATAATGATTTCCCCACGGCGATGGGCTATGCGCTGGGCTTTGGCGCGGCGGTGATGGCGCAGGCACCGCTTTGTTTATACAAGACAATTGATCTGGCGGGTGACGGGCAGAACAACGAAGGATTTGGCCCGCAGCTGGCCTATCAGTCGTTTGATTTTGACGATGTGACGGTGAACGGATTGGTGGTAAATGCCGCCGATTTCGAGGCCGAGACAGGGTTGATCGCCTTTTATAAACGCGAGGTTTTGCACGGGCCCGGCGCGTTTTTGGTGATCGCCAACGGGTTCGAGGATTTTGAGCGCGCCATGCGGATCAAGCTGGAACGCGAGCTGACGCCTCCTGCGATCGGCGGCCTGCCTGTGGCCGAGGACGCGGGATGATCCGCGCCGGTGCTGTGGCTGCTGTCGGCGCAACGCTTTGGGCGTCGGCGGGTTTGGCGGACTGTCGGCAGGCTTTGGCGCTGGGGCTGGATGTGTCGGGGTCCGTTGATGCACGAGAGTATCACTTGCAATTGGATGGCGTCGCGGGGGCCTTGGACGACCCTTTGGTGCGCGCGGCGATCCTGTCGGCACCAGAGGCACCGGTGTCCCTGCTGGTCTATGAATGGAGCGGCCCGGCAGACCAGCGCGTGATCGCACCCTGGCGGTCGATCACGGATGGTGCCGCCTTGCAGGAGGTGATTGACAGGTTGCGCCAGGTTGAACGCGCGGCAGCGTCGCCCGGGACCGCGCTTGGCGTGGCGATGGCGGCGGGGGCGGCGTATCTTGCGCAGCAGCCCGACTGTTCAAAGCACACGTTGGATATTTCAGGCGACGGCATCTCTAACCTTGGGCTCCGCCCTCGCGATGTGAAACAGCAGTTGGCTGGCAAAGACGTGACCGTGAATGCGCTGGTTATTGAACCGGCGGGGAATGATGCGCCCCTGACGGCGTATTTCGCGGCAGAGGTGGTCACCGGCCCCGCAGGTTTTGCCCTGCCCGTCGCGGGGTTTGACGCCTATCAATCGGCCATGACCACCAAGCTGCTGCGCGAACTGGCAGTGCTATCGCTGGCGCAACTGGCCGAATAGCATGCCCTCCCGCCGCACCGTTTAGTAGATATAGCGGATCTGGTCTGTCCAGTATCGTTCCATCCGTTTGAGAGAGCGGGTGATGTCATCCATGCCGGATGCGCCCAGCGCGCCCTTGTTCATCAGCCCGCTGGCGTGGCGGCCAAAAAGGTCCGAGACGACGCCGCTGATGTGACGCCCCTTGCCGGTCAGCCGCACCCGTACCGAGCGGCGGTCGATCTGGCAGCGTTGGTGGTGCATATAGCCCATATCCACCAGTTTTTTCAGATTATAGCTGACGTTGCTGCCCTGATAATAGCCGCGGCTTTTCAGCTCTCCGGCGGTGACTTCATTGTCGCCGACATTGAACAGCAGCAGCGCCTGCACCGGATTGATCTCAATCACGCCGACACGTTCGAATTCGTCCTTGATCACGTCCAGCAGCAAACGGTGCAATCGTTCCACCAGACCAAGTGCGTCCAGATAGCTTTGCATAAATCCAGCCTGAGACGGCGGAAGGGGGATGGGGTTTTGGATGCTCATATTCAACTCCGACATTGCGATTGGGGCGGAAGCTGAAGATAAAACTAAAATATATCGTTAAACTGGGCGGATGCCGGCGCAGCGCGGCCGACATCCGTGGGGCAAACTGCGCCTAAAGCGGGTTTGCAGCCAGATGAGTCTGGATGTCCGCGATCAGCGCGGCAAAGGATTCAGGCGCGGGGGTTTGACCCGTAACCCATTGATAAAGATCGTGATCATTTTCGCTTAGCATTTCGTCATAGAGCGACAGCGCGGCGTCATCCATCGCCGCTAGGCGGGTTGAGGCATAAGAAGGTAAAATGAGATCCATTTCCTTAATACCGCGCCGCATGGAGCGCATATGCAGACGTTTGACCTTGTGTTCGTGCAGCTCAGCCATGGGTGTTCCCTTTGAAAATCCGGCGTAGTTTCTTTTCGAGACGGCCCATTTGTTCCGCCCGTTTCAACATATCGGCGCGCATGTCGCGCAGTTCGATCAATGCTTCTTTGATGTTGTCATCCGAGGTCTGGGCATCATCGGGGGCGTCGATTCCGTCACCCTCGCCATTGATCAGCCACATCATCGACACGCCCAAAACGCCCGCGAGCGTCGCCAAGCGGTTGGCGCGGGGTTCGGACAGGTCGTCTTCCCAGCCGCGCAGGGTGGATTGTTTGATCCCCAAGCGCTTGGCAAGCGCGGCGTGCGTCATATCCGCATTCTCGCGCGCGGCAGCGACCCGGTCGCCAAAGGTTGCCACGTCGGATGCGTACCAGTCTTCGTTCTCGGCCATTGCGTCTCTCCTGTTTGGACCGATCTGGCTTGATCGGTGCGGGGGTGCGCCCTATGAGGGTGCTGCACACATATCAAACTGAGGCCGAAATGGAACTGCTGTCCAAGACCCTTGCGCGCGTAAAACCGTCGCCCACCATCGCCGTGACCCAAAAAGCAGCCGAGCTGAAGGCCGCAGGCAAGGATGTGATCGGGCTGGGTGCCGGAGAGCCGGATTTCGACACACCGCAGAACATCAAGGACGCAGGGATCGCCGCGATCACCGCGGGCAAGACCAAATACACCGCCGTTGACGGCATCCCAGAGCTGAAGCAGGCGATTTGCGCCAAGTTCAAGCGCGATAACGGGCTGGACTATACCCCGTCGCAGGTCAGCGTCGGCACGGGCGGCAAGCAGATCCTGTACAACGCGCTGATGGCCACCATGAACCCCGGCGAAGAGGTCGTGATCCCCGCGCCCTATTGGGTCAGCTACCCCGATATGGTGCTGTTGGCCGGAGGCACGCCGGTGATCGCGCCTGCCACGCTGGAGAACGACTTCAAGCTCACCCCTGAAGGGCTGGAAGAGGCGATCACGCCCAATACTAAATGGTTCATCTTCAACTCGCCCTCGAACCCCACGGGCGCGGGGTATAGCTGGGACGAACTGAAGGCGCTGACGGATGTGTTGATGCGGCACCCCCATGTCTGGGTGATGACCGACGATATGTATGAACATCTAGCCTATGATGATTTCAAGTTCTGCACGCCTGCGCAGGTGGAGCCCGCGCTTTATGACCGTACGCTGACGGTCAACGGTGTGTCCAAAGCCTATGCCATGACCGGCTGGCGTATCGGCTATGCTGCGGGGCCGGAAAAGCTGATCGGCGCGATGCGCAAGGTACAGTCGCAATCCACGTCGAACCCCTGCACCGTCAGCCAGTGGGCCGCAGTAGAAGCGCTGAATGGCACGCAGGATTACATTGCAGAGAATAACAAGATGTTCACCCGCCGCCGCAATCTGGTGGTGGACATGCTGAACGAGATCGACGGCGTGATCTGTCCCAAACCCGAGGGCGCGTTCTATGTCTATCCGTCCATCGCAGGGCTGATCGGCAAGACCACCAAATCTGGCGTCACCATCACAGATGACGAAGTCTTTGCCACGGCGCTGCTGGAAGACACTGGCGTTGCCGTGGTGTTTGGCGCGGCTTTCGGGCTTAGCCCGAACTTCCGTATCAGCTATGCTACCTCGGATGAGGCACTGAAAGAGGCCTGCACGCGTTTGCAGAAATTCTGCGCCGCGTTAAGCTAAGCCGGACCCAAAAGGAGCCGCCATGTCGAGCGATCTGCCAGAGTATTACTTTCGCGTGCGCGAGAATGGCGCGGCTGTGTTTCGTGTGGACGCAGAAAACCGACAGCGCCGGATCGAGATGGACCAGATCGCCGTTGTGAATATCCGCAACGGCGAGATCAAGCCACAGGGCGACCGTGTGCTATCGGATGGTGATATCGAGCGTATCCGCCAGTGGATGAACGCGCGCGCACAGGTCCTGGCGCAGCGCGACATTGACGACATTCACCGCGCTGTGGATCACCTCAACCTGACCACGCAGTGGGTGCAGTCAAAGGCCACAGATGAACAGCTTGATGCCGTGACGGATGCGCTGCTTTTGGCGATGCATGATCTGCGCAGCACGCTGGTGCGCAAGAAAGCCGACCGGCTGCCCTAAGCTGCCGGTCGCGGGTGTCGTTACGCGGCTGTGGGTGCGGTTGGCCCCAGCCGTTTCAGCACGCTGCCCCAGAAGCGTGCGTTCAGCAGGATTGCCGCCACCCCAAGGCCAAAGACCAGCCCGAGCCAGACCCCCACCCCTTCGAGGTCGAAGACAAAGCCCAGCAGATACGACGCTGGCATGCCCACTATCCAATAGCTAAAGCCAGCAAGGATCATCGGCACCGTGGTATCCTGCACCCCGCGCAGAATGCCCAAGGCCACGGCCTGCGCGCCATCGACAAGCTGGAACAGCGACGCCATCGCCAGCAGTGCCACGCCGATCGCAAGGATCTGTTCGCGGGCGGGTTCATCACGCTGCATGAACAGGTTGATCAGGGGTTCGGGCCATATCACGAAGACAAAGATCGTGAGCACCGCCACCAGCGCCGACATCACTGTCGCCATGATCGCACCACGCGCCAGATGCGCCGGATCGCGGCGGCCATAGGCATTACCCGCACGGATGGTTGCCACATTGCTGATGCCGAGGTGCACCATAAAGGTGATCGACGCCAGCTGCAGCGCAATGCCGTGGGCGGCGAGTGCCACCGTGCCCAACCACCCCATCATGACGGCGCTGGCAGCAAACAGCCCGACCTCGCTTAGGCCGGTGAATCCGATGGGCAGGCCCAGACGGAACACGCGGGCCAGCATCTCCCAATCGGGGCGCCAGAGACGGACAAACATCTGGTGTTGCGGCATTTTCCACAAAACATAGATCACCACGGCGACCAGCGACACGCTGTGCGAGGTGACAGAGGCAAGGGCCGCACCGCGCACGCCCAGTTCGGGCGCGCCCCAGTTGCCAAAGATGAACGCGTAGTTGGCCAACACATTCGCAACGCCTGCCAGCAGCGTGATCCACAGCACGACCTGAGTCCGCTCCAGCGCGGCAAGGTAGCTTTTGAGCACCATGACCATCAGCGCGGGGAAGATGCCCCAGCCTGCAATAAACAGATAGCCGTCCACCATATCGGCCAGCGCCTGATCCTGCCCCATCAGCGCCATGATGGGGCGCGACCAGATCATCAGCGGCAGCGCCAGCACGGCAAAGCCCATCGACAGCCACATGCCCATACGCGTGGCGCGGCGCAAGCCGATCTCGTCTCCTTCGGCGTCAAAGGCGGCGACCAGCGGCATCACGCCCCATGCAAAGCCCGAGCCAAAGATCAGCAGCACAAAGAAATAGGTGCTGGCGAGGGTCACAGCAGCAAGCGCTTCGACGCTGTACCAACCCGCCATAATCGTATCAGAGACCCCGATCGCGATCTGCCCCAGATGCCCGCCCACAAGCGGAAGCCCCATCACGGTGATGGCTCGGGCGTGGCCCGGATATGTCATGTGTTTTCTCATCCGCCTTTCCTACGCCGGAGCCGCCGCCAAGGAAAGGGCCGATGGCCTTGGGGTGGCGCTGCCAGACGGGCTTGCACGCTGACGCTGCGCGGGCCACAGTCCGGTCAACGGGGCCAAAGGGTCCGTGTTGAACCGTAGCGATCTGCCGCAGCCCATCGCCGGCGGGCAGCCAAGGTATCGGCGCGCAGGCCCTGCCCAGGACAGTGATGAAAGGAAGACGTGATGACCGCCCATTGGACCGAAACCACAGAGCTGAACGGCAACCCGTTCTTTATCCGCCACTGGGGAGACAAGGATGCCCCCAAACTGCTGATGTTGCACGGCTTTCCGGAATACTCCGGCGCGTGGAACGATCTGGCCCCGCTGCTGGCCGACCGGTTTCACTGCATCGCCCCCGACCAGCGCGGCTATGGTCAAAGTTGGCGACCCACAGAGGTAGAGCACTATAAAACCGCAAAGCTGGTGTCGGATATGGTGGCCCTGATCGGGGATGAACCGGTGATCTTGCTGGGCCATGACTGGGGGGCCTCTGTCGCCTATGCGCTGACCATCGGGCGGCCTGATCTGGTGTCGAAGCTGATCATCATGAACGGCGTCCACCCTGCCCCGTTCCAGCGCGAGCTTGCCAAGGGGGGCGCGCAGACGGACGCGTCGCAATACATCCATTTCCTGCGCCGCGACGGGTCCGAGGATATTCTGGCCGCCGATGATTTCGACAAGCTGATGGGGCTGTTTTCAGCGCATATGGATATGAGCTGGCTGCAAGGGGACACGCTGGCGGGGTACAAGGGCGCATGGCGTGATGCAGCGGGTTTGCGCGGGATGGTGAACTGGTACCGCGCCTCACCGCTGAAGCTGGGCGACGCAAGCGAGGCGATTGACGACGCGCTGAGCTTTGATCCTGCGCGGTTGCAGGTCCGCTGCCCGCACCTGTTGGTCTGGGGGACGGACGATACCGCGCTGCTGCCCGAAACGACCCGCGGGCTTGAGGAGTACGCCCCAGACCTGACCCGCGTCACCATCGACGGGGCCGACCACTGGCTGCACCACCAAAAACCAGAGGAAGTGGCCAAGGCGATCCTCGACTGGCTTTAGGCCGCGCCTGCCCCGCGGGCCGCGTCATTTGCGGGCGCGGCTGAACACCATCTTTTGCTGGTGCAGATCTGCAGGATCGCCCATCCACGCATAGGCCAGCAGCGCCGGCTCGCGGTCCCCCACCGTGATCCGGTGCAGATGTTCCGGCGGGTTAAAGATCATCGAGCCGGGCACATAGACGCCCTGATGGTTTTCCGACACCGCGCCGGAGAGACACACGTAGCTTTCGGTGATCCCCTTATGGGCATGCGACGGATAGGTGCAGCCCGGCGCAAAAAGCACGACACCCAAAATGATATCATGGCTGACGACCGGCCCCTGCGCCCCCGCCAGTTCGGCATAGGCATAGCTGTTGGTCAGCCCTTTGGGGACTTTCTCGTAGCCGTATTGCCAGCTTAGATCATGGGCTATCGCATCCAGCGCCCGCACCGCCGGTGCCAAAGCACCCTGTTTGCCTTCGTCAAGCGCGCGACGCAGATGCGCTGTCACGGGTTTTACGGCAGGCGGTTGCAAGCGCAGCTCTGCGTTGCCGCGCAGCAGCCGCGCAATGGCCTCGCGGGCTTTGCGCTGGTGGCTTTTGATCCGGTCGCTGCCCCCTGCGGGAAGATAGCGATACAGCTCGTCACATTCCTGCATCATATAGCGCCAGTCAGGCACGTCACGCAGGGTGGTGGGCACAGTGGTGTCAAACGTCATAGTGGGCCTTCCGACGGTTTCGTGCACCAATGATACCAAAGGCACAGGCGCAGGAAACACCGCTTTGCGACGTCATCCGCCCTTCCCCCGACCATGGCGCTCTGGCATAGTGGCAGGCTCAACAAAAGCAACAGACAGGCAGGCCCCTACATGTCCGATCTTCTTTCCGGTGCGCAGACCAACGCCAAGGAATATGATGCCTCATCCATTCAGGTACTTGAGGATATGGAGCACGTGCGCCTACGCCCGGGCATGTACATCGGGGGCAAGGACGACCGCGCGCTGCACCATATGGTCGCGGAAATCATCGATAACTCGATGGATGAGGCGGTCGCGGGCCATGCCACCTGGATTGAACTGGAACTGCACGAGAACGGCCATGTCACCGTGCGCGACAACGGGCGTGGCATCCCCACCGATCCGCACCCCAAAGACCCCAGTAAATCCGCGCTTGAGATCATCTTTTGTACGCTGAATGCGGGCGGCAAATTCTCGGGCGATTCGTATGAAACCTCGGGCGGTCTGCACGGGGTCGGGTCATCGGTGGTCAACGCCCTGTCCGATCACCTGCGGGTCGAGGTCGCACGCAATCGCGAGCTTTTCGCGATGGAGTTTTCGCGCGGCATCCCCCAAGGCAAGCTCGAGAAAATCGGCGCGGCCCCGAACCGGCGCGGCACGGCTGTCACCTTCAACCCCGACCCCGACATCTTTGGCGCGCTCAAGCTCAAGCCTGCGCGCTTGTTCGCGATGGCACGGTCCAAGGCCTATTTGTTTTCCGGCGTCGAAATTCGCTGGAAAACTGCCCAGACCGACGGCGACACCCCGCAAGAGGCGACGTTCCACTTTCCCGGCGGCCTGTCGGACTATCTGAACGAAACGCTGAAAGGATCGACGACCTACGCCGAACACCCTTTTGGCGGCACCGTCGACTTTCGCGAGAAGTTCAATGCGCCGGGCAAGGTCGAATGGTCGATCAACTGGACGCCGTCGCGCGACGGGTTCATCCAGTCGTATTGTAACACCATCCCCACCCCCGAAGGCGGCACCCACGAAGCCGGTTTCTGGTCCGCGATCCTGAAGGGCGTCAAAGCGTATGGCGAACTGGTCGGCAACAAAAAGGCCGCCACCATCACCCGCGACGACCTGATTACCGGCGGCTGTGCGCTGGTGTCGTGCTTTATCCGCGAGCCTGAATTCGTCGGCCAGACCAAGGACCGGCTGGCCACGGTGGACGCGCAGCGCATGGTGGAAAACGCCGTGCGCGACCACTTTGACAACTGGCTGGCAGCGGATACCAAATCTGCCGGTGCGATCCTTGATTTTCTGGTGCTGCGCGCCGAAGAACGCCTGCGCCGTCGTCAGGAAAAGGAAACCGCCCGCAAAACCGCAACCAAGAAGCTGCGCCTGCCCGGCAAGCTGACCGACTGTACGTCAAAAACCCGCGAAGGCACCGAGCTGTTCATCGTGGAGGGCGACTCTGCTGGCGGCTCTGGCAAGGGCGCGCGCAACCGCGTAAACCAAGCGCTGCTGCCGCTGAAGGGCAAGATCTTGAACGTGCTGGGGGCGGCCTCGGGCAAGCTGAACACCAATGCCGAGATTAACGATCTGTGCGAGGCGCTTGGCGTCGGGATGGGCAGCAAATTCGTGCTGGACGACCTGCGCTATGACAAGATCATCATCATGACCGATGCGGACGTCGACGGGGCCCATATCGCGGCCCTGCTCATGACGTTCTTTTACACCCAGATGCGCCCGATGATCGACGCCGGCCACCTCTACCTCGCCTGCCCGCCGCTGTACCGTCTGACGCAAGGGGCAAAACGGGTCTATGTGTCTGACGACGCAGAGAAAGACATGTGGCTGGAAAAAGGTCTGGGCGGCAAAGGCAAGATCGACCTGCAACGCTTTAAGGGTCTGGGCGAGATGGACGCGAAGGACCTGAAAGAAACCACGATGGATCCCAACACCCGCAAGCTGATCCGCGTCACCGTCGACGAAGACATGCCTGGAGAGACCAGCGATCTAGTCGAGCGCCTGATGGGCAAAAAGCCCGAGCTGCGCTACCAGTATATTCAGGAGAACGCCCAGTTTGTGGAGGAGCTGGATGTTTGACCTTAAGGATCACATTCCGACCTACCAAAAGCTGATGCGACCGGTTCTGAAATCTGCGGAAGATGGCCCCCGAAAGATATCGGAAGTTGTGGAAGAAATCTCCAACTCATTGAACTTGTCGAGCGAGCAACGAGAACTTTTACTTCCCAGTGGCAAACAGACCGTAATTGCTAACCGCATACACTGGGCGAGGTCTTACCTAAAACAGGCTGGGCTTGTAAAAAACACCCAGCGGGGTTGGTTCGAGTTAACTGAAACTGGTTTTGCGGCGCTCAAAGACGCTAGCCGCGAAATAGACGTCAAATATCTGGAACAGTACGAAGCATTTCAAGAGTTTCGTCAGCGATCAAACAAGACCGATGACTTGGAGGTTTCTGATACAACTGCGGATAAAGACGAAACGCCGGACGAACAAATTGAGGATGCCCTCAAACGTTGGAACAAAACTCTTTCAAGCAGTTTATTGAAAGCCACACAAGAAGCCTCACCCGCGTTTTTTGAACAACTCATTGTCGAATTATTAATTGGCATGGGATACGGAGGTTCGTCAGAAAACGCCGGTCGTGCACTTGGGAAGTCAGGTGACAACGGTATTGATGGTGTAATTGATCAAGATCCTCTTGGCGTTGACCAGATATACATCCAAGCAAAGCGGTATGCTTCCGAAAATGTTGTTGGGTCTGGTGATATCAGAGATTTTTTTGGTGCGTTGAGCATCCATAAAGCAACCAAAGGTATATTTGTAACCACCTCAAAGTTCACCACTTCCGCCAAGGAAACCACAAAAGCATTAGGAGGCCGCATCGTGCTAATTGATGGTGAAAGGCTGGCAAACTTGATGATCACTTACGGAATCGGATGTCGCCAAAAATCAGTCGTTAGGCTGATGGAACTGGACGAAACCTTTTTTGACGAAGTTTGATTTTGAAAGCGACATAGGTACGGCGTCACGCCCGAGGCCCCTGCCTCGGACCGCGCCCCCCGTCCGGGGCTCCGCCCGTTCGGCCCTGAAACCTTCCCCCGGAAGGTTTCCGAGACGGGTCTCACCCCCAAAATACCCCTTGATCCCCCACCCGCTTTCACTCAACGTTTCTTTATGATCCGAGCCTTCATCCTCCTTATGTTTCTTGCCTCCTGCGGGCGGCCGTTGACGCAGAATGAACGGCTGTTTGCCGGTGACATCATGGGCGACACGCTGAATTATCCCAAGGTGCGGCTGCATGACGGGTCGCCTTCGCGGGGGGTGACGATGACGCGCAAGGCGCGGCCGCGCACGACCTGTCGCGAACGTATTCTGCCGCCCGAAAAAGTGGGAGAGGTGATCACCACCAAACCCGCGGCGGTGGCGCTGTGGAACACGGTGCTGTTTGACGAGGACTGGTATCTGGACGATTATCTGCCCGATTACCCCGACCGGATCGGGCTGATCGCGACGATGATCTTTGCGCATGAGCTGACCCATATCTGGCAATGGCAGAACCGCAAGACGACGGGCTACACCCCGCTACGTGCGGCTTTTGAGCATGGCGGCAGGGCTGATCCGTACCTCTTTGATCTTGAAAGCGACCCGCAGTTTCTGGATTTCGCCTATGAGCAGCAAGGCTCCATCGTCGAGGAATTCGTCTGTTGCCGTGCGTTGGACCCGCAGGCCCCACGGACGCAACGCTTGCATGCGCTGATCTCGCAGGTCATGCCTGTAGCCCCCCTGCCCCAAAGCCGCGCCTCTGCTGTGCGGATGCCGTGGGATGGGGTTGAAGTGAACGGGATTTGTGGTTAACGCTGGATGCTTTCGAGATAAACCAGCAGACCGGCAAGGACGCGTGGCGTCGGCGTCAATTGTCCGTCGAGATCGACCGGTACCAGATCCAGCGCCATGCCCTCGCCAAAGTTCGGCATCACCCGTTTCAGGTGAGACCCGCCGAAATCATCATCAGGATCGCCATAGATATAGGCCAGCGTCTTGGTCTGCGGGAACCGCCCGCCGTTGTCGCGCGCCAGCAAGGTCAGGTCGCGCGGGTGCGGCTGCATGCCTTTGGCAGCCGCGCCGTCGCCTTGCGCGTTACGCCCGTGGCATTGCACGCAGTTCTGCGCGAAGAACGCGGCCCCTTCGGCACGGTCGGGGGCGTCGGGCATCGGCTTGGCGGGCATACAGGCGGCAAGGCCCAACAAGAGCGTCACGCCGAGGGCTGTGGTGGTTTTTGTCATATGATCCTCCGGTAGGTCATTGGGATGCTTGCCCTTGGCACGGGTCTTCGCCATGATCCAGATCAAGTAATTGAATTAATTAGGGCATATCATGGCACATTATGCAATCGTGATGCTGTTGGCCGGGATCGGCATTCCCGTTCTGGCCGCGCTGAACGCCGGTCTCGGCAGCCGGATCGGGTCACCTGCGGCGGCGGCAACGGTGCTGTTTGTGGTGGCTTTCACGGTCAGTCTGGTGGTGGCGATGCTGGTCGGGCGACAGGGGTTTGCGCAGATCCCCGCGGCCCCAAAACACCTGCTGCTGGCCGGTTTTCTAGTGGCCTTCTACATCTTGTCGATCACCTTTATCGCGCCGCATTTCGGCGTGGGCAACGCGGTGTTCTTTGTCTTGGTGGGGCAGCTGTTCAGCGCGGCTGCGATTGACCATTTCGGCCTGTTCGGCGCGCAGGTGTCGCCCTTGGGTGCCGCGCGCGCCGGCGGTATCGCGGTGATGTGCGCCGGCGTGTGGCTGACCCAGCAGGCCTGATAGCAGCGCGCTAAAGGTTGCCCAACTGCCCTGCATCCAGCCGGATCTGACGGTCCATCCGCGCGGCCAGTTCAAGGTTATGGGTCGCGATCACCGCAGATAGCCCCGTGCCGCGCACCAGCGTCATCAGCGCCGCAAAGACCTGATCCGAGGTTGTCGGGTCAAGGTTGCCCGTCGGTTCATCCGCCAGCAGCAGGCGCGGCGCATTGGCCAACGCACGGCAAAAGGCGACCCGTTGCTGTTCACCGCCCGACAGCGCCGCTGGCCGGTGGTCGGCACGGTGGCCGATACCGACCTCGTCCAGCAAGGACCGCGCACGGGTCTGGGCATCGGCTTGCGACACGCCATTAGCAAGCTGTGGCAGGACGATATTTTCCAGCGCCGAAAACTCGGGCAGCAGGTGGTGGAACTGATAGATGAACCCCACATCGCGCCGCCGCACGCCGGTGCGTTTGCGATCGGACTGCCCCGTCATATCGGTGCCCCCGATTTCAACTGTCCCCGCGTCGGGCGTATCCAGCAGCCCTGCGATATGCAGCAGCGTCGACTTGCCCGCGCCGGACGGGGCTACCAGCGCCACGACCTCGCCCGGGGCGACAGTCAGGTCGATCCCGCGCAGCACGTTGACTTCGTTCGGTTGGCCGGGATTGTAGGATTTGCCAATCCCCGAGAGCCGCAAAACAGGATCATTCATAGCGCAGCGCCTCGACTGGGTTCATGCGCGCGGCACGGCGCGCAGGAAAGATGGTGACAACAAAGGACAGCCCGAGCGACAGGCCGATGGCCGACATCACGTCGCCGAACTGAAGCTTGGCCGGCAGGAAATAGATGCCGCGGATTGACGGGTCCCATGCGTTGCCGCCCGAAAGATAGTTCACCGCGGCAAATATCTGATCGACGTAAAGCGCAAACAGACAGCCCAGGATCACCCCCATCGCCGTGCCGATGATGCCGGTGAAGGCCCCGCAGATAAAGAACACGCGCAGGATCGACCCTTCGCTCAGGCCCATGGTGCGCAGAATACCGATGTCGCGGCCCTTGTTTTTGACCAGCATAATCAGCCCAGACACGATGTTCATCGCGGCGATCAGGACGAGGATGCTAAGGATCACGAACATCACGCGGTCTTCGATATCAAGCGCATTCAGAAACGACCCCGACGCATCACGCCATGTCCAGATCATGCCGCGATCCCCTGCCGCGGACAGCAGCGGGACGGTCAGATCATCCACGTTGTCCGGGTCTTCGACCATCACCTCAAGCTCGTCGGCGACGCCTTCGCGGTTAAAGAACGCCTGCGCCTCGGCCAGTGGCAGATAGGCGCGCGTACGGTCGATGTCATAGCGACCGGCGGTGAAAATATAGGTCACCTCATAGCCATTGACCCGTGGCGACGTGCCAAAGGCGGTTTTGACCCCGTTCGGAGAGATGATTTTGATCGTGTCACCCAAGCCGACCCGCAACGCCTGCGCCACGCCGGACCCGATGGCGATGCCCTGTTCGAAATCGGCCAGATCACCCTCGGCGGTTTCGGGGTTGGCGATGCGCGGGATATTCGCCAGATCGGCGGCATCAATGCCGAAAATTTCGATGCCCGCGTTGGCCTGCCCTTTGTTGGCCATCACCTGACCACGTACCAAGGGGGCCACCTGCGTCACCCCCGGCACTTGGGCCACGCTTTCAGCCATCTCGGTGTAGTTTGCAATCCCCGTCTGGGAGACCCCGTTATCGTCCACAGTCGCCATATTATATACGGTCACATGGGCATTGGCCCCAAGGATCGTGTCGACGAATTCAGCACGAAAGCCCGAGCGTACGGCAAGCGTCGCGATCAGGGCAAAGACCGCCAAGGTGATCCCGATCAGGCTGATCCAGGTCATCACGCTGACGCCGCCTTCGGCGCGACGCGCCCGCAGGTAGCGCCAGGCGATCATCCATTCAAAAGCGGCAAAGGGCGGTGTCGAGGAAACTGGTTTGGCCAAGGGATGGCTCCGATCTGGGATCAATCGCGCGCAACCTCGCGGTTTCGGCGCATCGGGTCAAGCGAGGAGTGGTCAGTCGCAGTCTGCGAGGCGGGCATATGAGGAAAGGTCAGCGGCCCTGCGCCGGTGTGGGGGGACGCCGTCGACGGAACGGGGCGCGCAGCAGCCGCATCAGCACCCCCAGCCCCAAGCCCCCCGCGACAAAGCCCACGCCCGCAAAGACCACCCCCGCAAAGTTCAAGGGCACGGCGGGCTGGAACACCTGCCATGCCGCCCGCGCAATCTGCGGATCGGACATCTGCGACAGGTGATAGGCCCGCATGAACGGCCCCTGCCCCTGCAATCGGGTCAATGCGGTATCCAATGTATCAAAGCGTGCAAAGGTCTCTGCCATATCTGTGCGACGTCGCTCCATAAAGGCGGTGCCGGTCATCTGCGCCAGCGCATCGTTGCGCGACAGACCGACCGCTTGGGCGCTGGCATCGAAATCGGCAACGACCTCGTGCAGCGCATCAACCGCACCGCCCAACCGTTGCAGGTATTGTTGCGAGTATTCGGGAAACTGCGACGTTACCGCAGCCCCCGCCACGCCGCCAGCAAGGGTCAGCGCCCGCAAGATCATGAAACGCCCCGAAGGTCCGTAATGCAGCGTTCCATGATCCGCCCCCGTTTTTTAATGCCCGTCGTTCAAGGTTAGGCGATACCGCGATAAATCTCGGCGATTTTTTCAACCGCGGCCTCGGGCGTCATCTCTTCGCTCTCGCCGGTGCGCCGCGAGGTGAGCTCGACCACGCCGTTTTTCAGACCCCGCGGCCCAACGGTGATCCGCCACGGCAGACCGATAAGGTCCATCGTCGCAAACTTACCGCCCGCGCGTTCTTTGGTGTCGTCATAAAGCGGATCCAGCCCCAAGGCCTGCAGGCTGGCATAGAGCGCGTCACACGCCGCATCCGCCTGATCGTCGCCCTGCTTGAGGTTAACGATGCCTACGTGGAACGGCGTGACGCCTTCGGGCCAGATGATGCCCTTGTCGTCGTGAGACGCCTCGATGATCGCGCCCAGCAGACGGCTGACGCCGATCCCGTGCGACCCCATGTGAACCGGCACAGGCTTGCCATCCGGCCCCTGCACGGTCGCGCCCATCGGTTCGGAATACTTGGTGCCGAAATAAAAGATCTGCCCCACTTCGATCCCGCGCGCGCTGCGCTGGCGTTCGGCGGGCACTTCGGCAAACAGCGCCGCGTCGTGAGTTTCGTCGGTGCGGGCGTAGCGCGAGGTGAACTCCTCCATCACGGCCTGACACTGGTCGACGGAATCATAGTCGATCTCGCGGTCGCCGAACTTCAGCTCGGTGATCTGGCTGTCATAGAACACCTCGGATTCGCCGGTTTCCGCCAGCACAAGGAACTCGTGCGTGTCGTCACCCCCGATCGGACCGGAATCCGCGCGCATCGGGATCGCTTGCAGGCCCATGCGTTCATAGCTGCGCAGATAGGTCACCAGATGGCGGTTATAGGCGTGCAGCGCGTCTTCTTTGGTCAGATCAAAGGTATAACCGTCCTTCATCAGGAACTCGCGGCCGCGCATGACGCCGAAACGGGGACGGACCTCGTCGCGGAATTTCCACTGGATGTGGTATAGCGTCATTGGCAGGTCTTTGTACGACCCCACGTGGCTGCGGAAGATATCGGTGATCATTTCCTCGTTCGTGGGACCATAAAGCATATCGCGGTCCTGACGGTCCTTGATGCGCAGCATCTCGGGGCCGTAGGCGTCAAAGCGCCCGGATTCTTTCCACAGGTCGGCCGATTGCAACGTCGGCATCAACATCGGGATGTGGCCGGCGCGCTGCTGTTCTTCGTGCACGATGGCTTCGATCTTGCGCAGCACTTTAAAGCCAAGCGGCAACCACGAATAGATGCCCGCAGCCGATTGCTTGATCATGCCGGCCCGCAGCATCAACCGGTGGCTGACGATCTGCGCCTCGGACGGGTTTTCCTTGAGCACAGGCAAAAAATAACGGGACAGACGCATGATGATCCTCTCAGAGTGAATTGGCACCTGACTATGATAATCCCCGCGCCGAGACAATCACCAACAAGCGGGCACCAACAAGCGGGCACCAAGACGGGCACCAAGACGGGCACCAAGACGGGCGCACGCTTGGTGATTGACCCTTCGGGCGCAGACGCGTTTCTTACCGGCATCGCCAAACCACAAAGGACGCCCCATGACCATGATCCTAGAGCCCCCGCGCGAAACCCCAGTGATCCATGAGACCGGCGTGCTGGTGATCGGGTCCGGCCCCGGTGGTCTGGCCGCTGCCCTCGCCGCGGCCCGCGCGGGGGCCGACGTAACGCTGTTGGACCGTTTCGGCTGCTTTGGTGGCAATATTACCGTGGTCGGGGTCGAAGGCTTTGCCTGGTACCGCCATGAACAAACGATAGAGGCCGGCGGCATCGGCTGGGAATTCGAAGAACGCGCCAAAGCGATGGGGGCCGCCAGCCCCGAATCCCAATCGCTGAGCTACGAGCTGGACAGCGAAGGGTTCAAACTTGTCGCCGACCGCCTGGTGACCGAAGCAGGCATCCACCCGATGCTGCACCGCCAGTTCGTCGCCCCGATCATGGAGGGCGACACGATCAGGGGCGTCATCGTCGAATCAAAATCGGGCCGCGAGGCGATCCTTGCCAAAATCGTGATCGACGCCACGGGCGACGCCGATGTCGCGCATCGCGCTGGTGCCCCCACACATAAAACCCCGATCGAGGACATGCAGGCCGCATCGGTTATGTTCCACATCGCGGGCGTCGACAAGGCCGCGTTCATGGCCGGCGTCAAAGCCGATCCGCAAACCTATGCCAACTGGTCCACCGGCGAATGGGTGGTCGAAACCGATGGCAAGGAAGACGCGATGTTCTCTCCGTTTCTGGCCAAACCCTTTGCCCAAGCGATCCGCGACGGGCGCATGCCCGCCAACCTCAATACCATCGGGGGCACGTGGGGCGCTGTGCATGACAGCGGCGAGATGACCTATATGAACCTGATCCACCTTGCAGAATGCGACGGCACGGACCCCGACAGCATGACCCGCTTTGAAATAGAAGGCCGCGCCCAGGCGATGCATGCGATTGACGCGCTCAAGGCCTATACACCGGGCTGCGAAACCGCGCGGCTGCGCAATTTTGGCATGAGCATCGGCATCCGCGACACCCGCAAGATCGACGCGGTCTATAATATGACCGAAACCGACGTCCGGCAGCAGGCCCGTTTTGGCGACAGCATCGGCATCTACCCTGAATTCATTGACGGCTACGGCGTGCTGATCATCCCCACCACGGGGCGCTACATGCACATCCCCTACCGCGCGATGCTGCCCAAAGGGGTCAAGAATCTGCTGGTCGCAGGGCGCGCTATTGGCGGCGACAAGATCGCCCATGCCGCCACCCGCAACATGGCGTGCTGTACTGTGGCGGGCCAAGGTGCGGGCGTCGCGGCGGCAATTGCGCTGGCCACAGGCTGCCCGCTGGACGCCGTCCCGCTAGAGCGCATGCAAAAAACCCTGCAAGATCAGGGCGTCCGCGTGTTCTGACCCGCAAGGGCTGCTTCCAGATGGTAAAAAATCCTCGCCGAAGGCACCTGACACGTCCACGCGCGCAGGCCGTCCATTTCACCACGGGCCTTGAAAAACGTGCCCCGTTGCGCAATGTCGACCCAAACCAAATTGCGAGGACGCGGCATGGGCCTGCCAATCAGAGATCAGATGAAATACTGGGGCATCGCAGGGGCGGTCTTTCTTGTTGTCTTGTGGTTCACCGGCGACATACTGCTGCCGTTTCTGATCGGCGCGGCGATTGCCTATTTCCTTGACCCCGTAGCTGACCGGCTGGAAGCACTCGGCTTGACCCGCGCGATGGCCACGATGGTGATCACGCTGATGGCGCTGCTGATCTTTGTGCTGATGGCGCTGCTGGTAATCCCCGCGCTGATCAACCAAGCCGTGAACCTGATAGAGGTCGCGCCCCAGCTGGCACGCAATTTCACCAACTTCCTGACCGAACGCTTTCCCACGCTGCTGGTCGAAGGATCGACGCTGCGCAGTTCGATCAACTCTATCGGGTCCACCATTCAGGAACGCGGCGGAGAGTTTCTGAACACCGCGATCGCCTCTGCTGCGACAGTGCTGAACGTGCTGCTTTTGTTTGTGATCGTGCCGGTGGTTGCGGTCTATCTGCTGCTGGACTGGGACCGGATGGTTGGCCGCATCGACCAGTTATTGCCACGCGACCACGCGCCAGTGATCCGCCGGCTTGCACGTGATATCGACCGCACGCTGGCAGGTTTCATTCGTGGCATGGGGACGGTCTGTCTGATTCTAGGCACCTATTACGCCATTGCCTTGATGTTGGTGGGGCTGCAATTTGGTCTTGTGGTTGGCTTTATCGCCGGTCTGGTCACCTTTATTCCCTATCTCGGGGCTGTTCTGGGCGGCGCGCTGGCCATCGGTCTGGCGCTGTTTCAATTCTGGGGGGATTGGTTCTCTATCGGGATGGTCGCGGGTATCTTTGTGCTGGGCCAAATGATCGAGGGCAATCTGCTCACACCTAAACTGGTCGGCAACTCGGTCGGGCTGCATCCGGTCTGGCTGATCCTCGCGCTGTCGGTCTTTGGCTCGCTGTTCGGGTTTGTCGGCATGCTGGCCGCCGTCCCCATCGCCGCCGCCCTTGGGGTGATCGCGCGGTTCGCAACAGAGCAATACGTCGAAAGCTCGCTCTATCAGGGCACGCAACGATCGACTTTGGACGAAACGGCGGACTGATAGCATGGCACAACAACTTGGACTAAACCTTCCCAGTCGCCCCGCACTGGGACGGGACGACTTTTTTGTCGCCCCGTCAAACGCGATTGCAGTGGCCATGATCGAAGGCTGGCAGGCGTGGGCCGGCCGCAAGCTGGTGCTGACCGGCCCATCCGGATCGGGCAAGACCCATCTGACACATGTCTGGGCCAACCTGTCGGGCGCACAGATCATCGACGCGGCCGATATTGCCACGGCAGACATCCCCGCGCTGGCGCAGGGGCCTTTGGCGGTTGAAAACATCCCCGCAATCGCCGGCGACACCACCGCCGAGACAAATCTTTTCCACCTGCATAATCTGGCGCTGGCCGAGGGTCACAGCCTGCTGCTGACCGGCGCGCCCGCGGTGCCCCACTGGGGGCTGCACCTGCCCGACCTCACCAGCCGTATGCGCGCTGCCACCGCTGCAGCGCTTGAAGCGCCCGATGACAGCTTGCTGACGGCAGTTATGGCCAAGCTGCTCGCCGACCGGCAGCTGACACCAAAACCCGATGTGATCCCCTATCTGCTGCTGCGGATGGACCGGTCATTTGCAGCGGCGGGCGATCTGGTGGCTGCGCTGGATGCCGCCAGTCTGGCCCTACAAAGGCCGGTGACACGCACACTCGCGGCACAAGTGCTGGACAATGGGATTTCCGCTGCGCGATAGTCTTGGTGAATTGCGTCACAAACCCATTACAATCCAACGCCATAAGGCCGTCATGACAAACGCTGACTTTCTCGAATCCGCCTTCGTACCGGCCCAAGATATGCCCGAACTGGATATCACCGGACCGGGTCGCTTTTACAATCGCGAGCTCAGCTGGCTCGGGTTCAACTGGCGTGTGCTGGAAGAGGCCAAGAACCCCCGCGTGCCGCTGCTGGAACGGCTGCGCTTTTTGTCGATCTCGGCGGGCAATCTGGATGAATTCTATACCGTGCGCGTCGCTGGTCTGCGCGAGCTGGCACAGGCGGGCAACACCACGCCCGCCAGCGACGGGCTGACCCCTGCGCAACAGCTGGTGCTGATCAATGAAGACGCGCGCCGGCTGATGACCGAACAGCAAAATGTCCTGGTCGATCTGATGTCAAGGATGGACGAACAGAACATCATGCTTGAACGCGCCGCTGATCTGGACGAGGCCGACCTGGCCTATCTGGATGATGTGTTCTTGCACCGGGTCTTTGCCGTACTGACCCCGCTGGCCGTCGATCCGGCACACCCTTTCCCGTTCATTCCCAACACCGGCTATGCGCTGGCGTTGCAATTGGAACGCACCAGCGACAAGCGCCCCTTGCAAGCCTTGCTGCCAATTCCGGCGCAGATCGACCGCTTTGTCTCCCTGCCTGCCGCCGAAGGATCGCTGCGGTTCCTGCCGCTCGAGGATCTGCTGGTGCTCAAAATTCCAGGCCTGTTTCCGGGCTATAAGCTAAAGGCCCATTTTGAATTTCGGGTTCTGCGTGACAGCGACCTTGAGGTCGAAGACGAAGCCGAAGACCTTGTGCGCGAATTCGAAGTCGCCCTGAAACGCCGCCGCCGCGGCGAGGTCGTGCGTCTGACCCATTCCGCCGGAGCGCCTGAAAAACTGAAATCCGTGGTCATGGCCGAATTGGCCGTGCGCCCGCAAGACGTGATAGAGCTGGACGGGATGATCGGCATCAGCGATCTGGCGGAACTGGTGGTCGACAGCCGCCCCGATCTGCTGTGGCCGCAATTCACGCCGCGCATCCCCGAGCGGGTGACCGACCACGAAGGCGACATGTTCGCGGCGATCCGGTCCAAGGACATGCTGCTGCACCACCCCTACGAGACGTTCGACATGGTCGTGCGCTTTCTAGCGCAGGCCGCACGTGACCCTGATGTGGTGGCGATCAAACAGACGCTCTATCGCACCTCGCGCGACAGTCCCATCGTAGAGGCGCTGTGCGAAGCCGCCGAAGACGGGAAATCGGTTACCGCGCTGGTCGAGCTCAAGGCACGTTTCGACGAAGCCGCCAACATCCGCCAGTCGCGCCGGTTAGAACGCGCAGGCGCGCATGTGGTCTATGGTTTTCTCGACCTTAAGACCCACGCGAAAATCTCGACTGTGGTGCGCCGCGAAGGCGATCAACTGGTCACCTATACCCACTATGGCACCGGCAACTACCACCCGATCACCGCGCGCATTTATACTGATCTGTCGCTGTTCACCTGCGACCAGAAGCTGGGCCGCGATGCGACCAAAGTGTTCAACTACCTGTCAGGCTACGCGCAGCCCGACACGCTGGACAATCTTGCGATATCGCCCATCACGCTGAAACCGCGCCTGCTGGCCATGATCGCCGCCGAAGCCGAATATGCCGCAGCGGGTAAACCGGCAGAAATCTGGGCCAAGATGAACTCCGTCGTCGATGCGGATGTGATCGACGCACTTTATGCGGCATCGCAGGCAGGGGTAAAAATCAGCCTCGTGATCCGCGGCATCTGCGGGTTGCGCCCCGGCATCAAGGGCCTGTCCGAGAACATCCGCGTGAAATCCATCGTCGGGCGTTTTCTGGAACATTCGCGCATCGTCTGCTTTGGCAATGGCCACGGGCTACCGCATAAAAAGTCGCGGGTTTTCATGTCATCTGCTGACTGGATGGGGCGCAACCTGACCCGCCGTGTCGAAACACTGGTCGAGATTGAAAACCCCACCGTCAAGGCGCAGATCACCAGTCAGGTGATGGCGGCCAATCTGGCAGATGTGGCCCAAAGCTGGGTCATGTCGCCCGATGGAAGTTTTTCACGCCCCGAAATTGCCGACGGCACCTTTGCGTTCAACTGCCACCGCTTCTTCATGGAAAACCCCTCCCTCTCGGGGCGCGGCACGGCGGGGGCGTCCGACGTTCCGAAACTGACCCATACCGAAGACTGACCGCTTCATTTTGCCCCTGTAAACTCTCGCCGAAGGCGCATCTATCCGCCCGCGTTGTCGCTGGCGATTATACACCCTCGATCCCTTTGGGTTTTTCAGCCGCCTGCCCGTGTTAGCGATTGACGTAGCAGTCCGGCTGGGCCACCTTGCCCCCCCAAGACCAAAGCCCCCGCAGGAGCGTTCGTGGCAGATAAAACCGACACCCCTCCGCCCTCTCCCGTCCCTGAAACGGGCGTCGCTGATTTAGGCTTGTTCGGAAAACCCCTGTTTCTTGACCCTTCGGCCCGCGCGCTGGCGCGAGTCGGTGTGGTGGATGTGGGGTCGAACTCTGTCCGCTTGGTCGTCTTTGACGGGGCCGCGCGATCACCTGCGTACTTCTATAACGAAAAGATTATGTGTGCGCTTGGGGCCGGCATGGCCGAAACCGGTCATCTGTCCCCCGTCGGGCGGGTCCGGGCGCTTTCAGCCATGCGACGTTTCAGCAAACTGGCCCAAAGCATGGGCCTGTCCGAGCTGACCGTTGTGGCCACCGCCGCGGTGCGTGACGCCAGCGACGGACGCGACTTTTGCGACGAGGTCCAGCGCGAGACGGGCCTGAAAATATGGGTTATCGACGGCGAAGAAGAGGCACGGCTGTCCGCACAGGGCGTCCTGCTGGGCTGGCCCGGTGCCTATGGGTTGGTCTGTGACATCGGTGGATCCTCGATGGAGCTCGCCGAGATTTCCGGCGGGCGTGTGGGCAAACGTGTGACCTCCGCGCTTGGTCCATTGAAACTGCGTGACATCAAGGGCGGGGCCAAGGCGCGTCAGGCCCAGATCAAGACCGTGATCGAAGGGCTGGCGGAAAAGATGGGCGCACAGCGCGACCGTCTGTTTCTGGTCGGCGGGTCATGGCGTGCGATTGCGCGGATCGACATGGTGCGCCGCGGCTATCCGCTGCACGTGCTGCATGAATACCGTATGACGCCCACATCGGTGCGCGAAACGGTCAAGCACATCCAGTCCAGCGACCATGAAGAACTGCGCAAAATCAGCGGCGTATCGGCCAGCCGGATGGCGTTGGTGCCCTACGCCGCCGAAGTCCTATCGCGGCTGGTCAAGACGTTCAAACCCAAGGATATCGCGATTTCCAGCTACGGCATCCGCGAGGGGATGCTGTACGAGCAGATGCCGCAGCGCCTACGTGACCGTGATCCGCTGATCGAAGCCTGCCGCTTTGCCGAAGCCAAAGACGCGCGGTCGCCGGGGTTCGGCAAGGCGCTGTTCGACTTTATCCTGCCGCTCTACAAATCGGCCTCGCCGCAGCGCAAACGACTGGTCAAGGCCGCCTGTCTGCTGCACGATGTCAGCTGGCGCGCGCACCCCGACTACCGCGCCGAAGTCTGCTTTGACAATGCCACCCGCGCCAATCTGGGCGGGCTGAAACATGCTGAACGGATCTATCTGGGGCTGGCATTGCTGCACCGGTATTCCAACAAGCGCGAGAACACCCGTTTCGAAGACCTTTATGAAATGGTCGACGAAAAGAGCCGCAACGAGGCAGAAATCCTAGGTAAGGCCATGCGCTTTGGCGCCATGCTTTGGATGAACCCCGAGGAAGAGCGCGGCCATCTGCGCTGGTTCCCCAAAAAGAAGCTGCTGGAACTTTGGCTGACCGACGACATGATGCCCCTGTTCGGAGAGGTCGCCGAGGCGCGGCTAAACTCGCTAGCGCTGTCGCTCGGTGCCGAGGTGCAGCTCAAGACCTGCAAAAAGTAAAAGGCTGATCAGAGCCGGATCGACCGCTCACAGGTCGAACTGTGGCACCTCATCCAGATAAATCGCGGGCGGTGCGGGCGCGTCGTTTGGCGTTTCGTCTTCCGGCTCTGGGTCTGGTTTGCGGCGGATCACGATATCACCATTGGGCATCTTTTGGGGCGGCTCGTAGACGCTCCAATCCTCGACCTCATCCAGCAAATCGGTCAAGGCGGGCCCCATCTCGGAGACGAAATTGCGCAATGCGGGGCTGGCCTTGCGGCCCCAATCGCTGAGCCCGTCCAGCGCGGGGGCCATCTCTTTTTTCATGCCGTCAAAGAAATTTCTGGCCCCGCGTTCCATCAAAGAAAAGCCGGAGGTATCGTTGTCATTTTCCTGTGCCAGCGCAAAACCGGACAGACAAATCAGTGTGGTGGTCAAAAGAAACTGTCTCATACATCAGACACTGCCCTATTTCCCGACATGAGGAAAGCGGGATTAAAGAGCCGCTCAGAGCGCGAGATCAATCGTCACTGGAAAGTGATCCGACGCCGCGATCAATGCATCGCGCAAACCTGCATCGGCCCAGCATTCCGGATCGTCCATCGGGTGCCAGATACGCCACTGGGGGTGGTGCGCGGTCAGGGCCGGGCTGATCATGATGTAATCCAGCAGCGCCTGAAGATAGCGTTTCTCGGGCGCGATCCAAAAGCGCGAGGTCGTGGGCATCGCCCCAATCCTCTGCCCCAACGCACGGGTTGCATGTGGGTCGACCAAAGCCCGATCCTGCCTGTGCCCCATCACGATCTCTACCGAGGACCGCCCGAAAAGATCCTCGAAACGGTCCAGCCCGGGCCCGTCGTTCAGATCGCCCAGAACCATCAACGGGGTGCCCGCGTCCAGCTGCGCATCAATCCGACGGCGCAGCCAGACCGCCTGTGCCAGTTGTTTGCGCCGGTTTGCGATCCCGATGCGCAGCGCATCTTGCGGCGTCTTGGCCCCATGCGGTGCTTTGGATTTCAGATGCGCACCGATCATATGAAAAGCGACCCCGTCACGGGTCACGATATCCAGCTCAAGCGGCGGCTTAGAGAAGACCACGTGATCCTCGCGCGCGTCGATATCCAGATCAATATCAAAGGTACCATCGAACCGCGGGGCCTGCCCCCGCCCGACCGTCCCGCCGGGTGCATGGGTGGCCGTCAGCTTGTCGGGGTCAAATAACAGCGCGATTTCCTGCTGGGTATCATTGGCAAAACCGATCAGCGCCTTGCGCGTGCGCAAATTAAAATGCGCGGCAAAACGTTCCAGCGCAGCCACCGTCCCGCGTTTGCGGCTTTGATCCGGGGCCTCGATCACCATCACGGCATCGGCGTCCAAGGCACGAAACACAGCGCCCAAAGCCTGCGCCTGCTGCGCACGGGTAATATCGTGGCGGGCCGACCAGCCGTCGTCCAGCAGCAGCTGGTCATTGTCGTCAAACAAACCGGTGAACCATTCGACATTATAGGTCGCGATCCGCATTACCGCGCCTTGCCTGACCAGGTCTCCCATGCGCGGTTGATGTCGATCATGCGTTTTTCGGCCATCGCCACGGCCTCTTGTGGCAGACCGCGTGCAACCAGCGCGTCAGGATGATTGGCGCGCACCAGCTTGCGCCACGCAGCACGCCCCTCTTCACGCGAGGCATCGGGCGGAATGCCCAGAACCGCATGGGGCAACGGCGATGTATCGGGCACAAACCGCGCCCGAAGCGAGGCAAAGTCACTGTCATCCATCGCAAAAATCTGCGCCACCCGTACCAGAAACGCGTCTTCGTTCGGGTGGTACATGCCGTCGGCCATGGCAATGTGGAACAACCCTTCGATCAGATCATGCAGCATCTCGGGCTGATCCGCGAACATCTGCGCAATGCGCGCGGCGTAATCCTCAAAGCCGGCCACATCATGCCGCGCCAAATTGAATACCCGCGCAGCACCCTGCTGGTCGGCCTCGGCAATCTGGAACACCTCTCGAAAGGCGGTTACCTCGTCTCGGGTCACCTGCCCGTCGGCCTTGGCCATCTTGGCCCCCAGGGCAATCACGGCAATGGTAAAGGCCACCGACCTCTCGGGCGGGGTGCGCAGACGGTCGAAAACGGCCGACAGCCCCTCACCGGCGGTGAGCGCTGACAAAGCTTCGGTGATGCGTGACCAAATAGACATGACGCCCATCATACGGGGCACCGCCAAGGAAGTCAGCGGGGCGACAGCATTTTCTGCATCAAAATTAGGTCAAGCTGCTGCCCGTTCTTCTGCCCGATGCGCGGCATCCTGCCCACGTGGTCAAAGCCAAGTGCGGTATGAAACCCGACGGCACCCGGATTGGCCCCGCTGATGGCCGCCACCATGATGCGCCGCCCCTGTGCGGCTGCGGCGTCAAAGGCGGTTTGCATCAAGCCACGCCCCACGCCAGTGCCCTGCACCGAGCTGTCCAGCACGATCGAATGTTCCACCGCATCGCGGTATCCCGGCCCACTGCGAAAGGAGCCGAAAGTCACAAACCCAACGATTCCATCAGCCTCTGCGACCCAAAACTGGTCTGCACGGACAGCAATAAGATCCTCGACCTCGGCGGCCGTTTTAACATCCGTGGTAAAGGTAAACAGCGTATCGGCGATCATGCCATTCCAAAGTGCTGCCACTGCAGCCCCATCGTCACCGCACGCCGCCCGCAGGATCACGCCAGCACGCCCCTGCCCACGGGGGTATCAAAGGTTGCAAACAGCCCCGGCGTTCCGGCCTCGAACACGACCCGCGCATCCACCAATAAAGGTGCCAACGCAGCCGCCAACGCCTCTGCCTGTGGATGCTGAACCGTTAATGTCACCAGTCGACAGCCCGAGCTTTCAAGCCGTTGGGTCGGATGTGCATCCCCGTCCCACTGCATCAAAGCAGGCGCGCAATTATCATACGGCAACACACCGTTTTCCGGCACGGCCATACGCCAGCTTAAATCACCGCGCTGCAACTGTACCGGCGCGCCATAGCCTTCTGGCAAAGCGTCCAGCGCCGCCTCCAGATCATCGCAGCGGCAAATCCAGTTGGACAGACGCGCCGGCCCGTTGAACCGATCCAGATCAAACCACCTTGCATAGGCGGGCTGTGGCGCATCGGGATCAACGGCAATCGCCTCTAGATAAAGCGCATCTGACAGGCCTAACAGTTGGTTATGCGTCCCAAATACCGCATGCGCGCCACCCGATTGCAACGGGACCCCTAGCACCTGCGCGGCATAGTCTGATGCTGCCTCAAGGCTTTCGCCTGCGACTGCAAGGTGATCCAGTTCAATCATGCTTCATGCTTCCAAATGGCTCAAATCCTCTGGGGAGTGTGAGGGGGCAGACAGCCCCCTCGCGCCCAGCTCAGTCCCGCGCGGCGCGGATCAGTTTCAGGATATCCTGCGCCGCATTAGGAATGTTGGTGCCCGGCCCAAAGATCGCCTTAACCCCTGCATCTTTAAGGAACTTATAGTCCTGTTGCGGGATAACGCCGCCGCAGATCACCAGAATATCCTCGGCCCCTGCCTCTTTCAGCGCGTTGATCAATTGCGGTGCCAGAGTTTTATGGCCCGCCGCCTGTGACGAGATGCCGATGACATGCACGTCATTGTCCACGGCGTCCTGCGCGGCTTCGGCAGGGGTCTGGAACAGCGGGCCTACGTCCACGTCAAAGCCGATATCGGCAAAGGCCGTCGCGATGACCTTGGCCCCGCGATCGTGCCCGTCCTGACCCATTTTTACCACCAGCATACGCGGGCGGCGGCCTTCGGCTTCGGCGAAATCTTCTACGGATTTTTGGATTTCCGCAAAGCCGCTGTCGCCTTCATAGGCCGCGCCATACACACCGGCCAGCGTTTTGACCTCGGCGCGGTGACGTCCGAATTTTTCTTCCATCGCCATGCTGATCTCTCCTACGGTGGCGCGGGCACGGGCAGCTTCGACCGCCCCTTCCAACAGGTTTCCGCCCTCGGAGGCACGGCGGGTCAGTTCGGCCAGCGCGGCGGTACATGCCGCTTCATCCCGAGACCCACGAATGGCTTCCAAACGCTTGATCTGGCTGTCGCGCACCTTGACGTTGTCCACATCGAGAATGTCGATCTCGTCCTCGACCTCGCGGCGGTATTTGTTCACGCCGACGATCACCTCGGTCCCGCGGTCGATCTTGGCCTGACGGGTGGCAGCGGCCTCTTCGATGCGCAGCTTCGGCATGCCGGACGCGACGGCTTTGGTCATACCACCCAGCTCTTCGACTTCCTCGATCAGTTTCCAGGCTGCATCTGCTAGATCGGCGGTCAGCTTTTCGACGTAGTAGCTGCCCGCCAAGGGGTCGATGACGTTGGTGACGCCGGTTTCTTCTTGCAAAATCAACTGTGTATTGCGGGCGATGCGCGACGAGAAATCCGTGGGCAGTGCAATCGCCTCGTCCAGCGCGTTGGTGTGCAGCGACTGCGTGCCGCCAAGCACTGCGCTCATGGCTTCATACGCCGTGCGGACCACGTTGTTATAGGGATCTTGTTCCTGAAGGCTGACGCCCGAGGTCTGGCAGTGAGTGCGCAACATCGAGGACTTGGGGTTCTGCGGTTTGAATTCATCCATAATCCGCGACCACAGCAGACGTGCCGCGCGCAGCTTTGCCGCCTCCATGAAGAAGTTCATGCCGATGCAGAAGAAGAAGCTCAAACGCGGCGCGAAACGGTCGACATCCATCCCTGCGGCGATGGCGGTGCGCACATATTCGCGGCCATCGGCAAGGGTAAAGGCCAGTTCCTGCACAAGGTTCGCGCCCGCCTCTTGCATGTGGTAGCCCGAAATCGAAATCGAATTGAATTTCGGCATATGGTCCGAGGTGTATTCGATGATGTCGCCAATGATCCGCATCGAGGGTTCAGGCGGGTAGATATAGGTGTTGCGGACCATGAATTCCTTCAGAATGTCGTTCTGAATGGTGCCGGACAGCACGGATTTATCGTGCCCCTGTTCTTCGCCCGCGACGATAAAGCTGGCCAAAATCGGGATCACCGCGCCGTTCATTGTCATGGAAACAGACACTTTATCCAGCGGGATGCCGTCGAACAGGATCTTCATGTCCTCGACGCTGTCGATCGCAACGCCCGCCTTGCCCACGTCCCCTTCTACGCGGGGGTGATCACTGTCATAGCCGCGGTGGGTGGCCAGATCGAATGCAACCGAGACACCTTGCTGCCCTGCCGAGAGTGCGCGGCGGTAAAAGGCGTTCGATTCCTCAGCCGTGGAGAACCCCGCATATTGACGGATGGTCCAGGGACGACCGGCGTACATGGTCGCTTTGACGCCACGGGTAAAGGGCGCTTCGCCGGGGATGCCGCCGAGGTGATCCAGCCCTTCGGTGTCTTCGGCCGTATAAAGCGGTTTGACGTCGATGCCTTCCAGCGTGTTCCACGTCAGGTCATCCAGGCTACGCCCCCGCAATTCCGCCTCAGCCAGATTGCGCCAGTTTTCTTTGTCCGCTGTCATGGTGGTGTCCTTTTATTCTGTCGCCTTCTGGCCAGCTTGTGCTGGTTCTTGTGGCGGTTGAGTTCTCTGTCAGGGTCGCAAGACCATCGGCACCGGCAGTCAGCCAGAACAGATCGTCCGCATAGGTTTCTCGCAAAGCCGCTGTCTGGTCCTTGGTAAAAGGTTGCCAGTGGCCCAGACCATCGCTGGGCAGTTCTGCCGTGTCGGGGTCCATTTGCGCGTGCAAGGCGGCCACATCCGGACGGCGGTTCAGCCAGTATCCGGTGTCTGAGACAGGGGCAGCGCGCCCCGTCAGTTGCGAAAATAGCAGGTCGGGGTGGCCGGCGAAATCGTCATAGCGGGCGACGGTGATCTTCGCTTCGGGCACGGCGCAGGCAAGATCGGTGATGACATCGCGCCAGCCACGCGGATCATGGGCGATCCGATCGAGCTGATCCGCATCTGGTACCGGATGCCCGCGCCCCACCGTGTACGCCAGCGCAGAGGTCCACCACTGGTCGGTTTGCCGGATGGCCAGCACCACCTGCGTCACGCGCCCGCCAAAGCTGGAACCGAACCGTGCCATACGTTCGCCAATCGCAGGAAAAAGCCGCGCGCTGCGCACCGAATGACGTGTAGACCCGATCATGTTTTCGTCTGAAATCAGCAGTTGGTCCGCACCAAGCTCGCGGGCCTCGCCCATCAACAGCGAAACGCGCCCGTTTACCAGATTGGGGTCAGGTCCAAGGCCGCCCGACGCAGGAAACAGCCCCGTAAAAAGCCCCCCGCGGGTCTGGCGCGGCCCCCAGACGCAGGTGCCACGCGCCGCGATCGCATCGGAATGATCCGCCAAATAGTGTTGAAAACTGGTCGTGCCTGTCCGGTGCGCACCAACGTGAAGAAGGATATCCATGATCTGCTTGCCCAATCCTTGAAAGGAGGTCAGCCCAAAAGGCCCACCGAGAGTGTGAGCCACAGTCATGCCTGCAAACCTGTTGCAGAGTGCTTAATATGCGCAGATGTCGGGTTGTGCATCGCAATCGCGTCGCGCAAGCTTATATCTGTACGGACAGGAGAAACGATGAAATCAGTGATAGCCCTTGTTTTTGCAGGATTGTTTGCGGTCTCGGCGGGGGCGGAAACGGTCTCTGAACCACAGGTTCCCGACTTGTTCTTGCCCGCCGATATGGAAAATTTAAGTGAATTCCACTGGAAAAAAAGGCCGGTGCTGGTCTTTGCAGACAGTGAGGACGACCCCGCATACCAGGCCCAGATGGAGCTTTTGCGCGAGCAGCCCGTAGACTTGGTTAGCCGAGATGTCATCGTATTGACCGACACAGACCCCGCCGCACGTAGCCCGTTACGGCTGCAGATGCGGCCGCGCGGGTTCATGCTGGTGCTGGTCGGCAAAGACGGCGACATCAAGTTGCGTAAGCCCCGCCCGTGGGACGTGCGCGAAATTACCCGCAGCATCGACAAAATGACCATCCGGCAGCGCGAAATCCGCGACGCAAAGGAACGGGCAGGCAAACTCTTTGACTGAAGAAGGTACGCCAGCCGCAACGATATGGGGCGGTGCTGCGCAGGAATCCCCCGCAGCGCCGTATCGTGTCCCATGATCGCAACGGCTGACATGGTGTTTATTCAAACTCGATGATGACATCGTCCACAGCAAGGCTGTCGCCCGCTGCGGCGTTGATCTTGGACACTTTGCCCTTTTTCTCGGCGCGCAGGATGTTTTCCATCTTCATCGCCTCAATGGTGCACAGGTTCTGGCCTTCTTGGACTTCATCGCCTACCTCGACGTCGATCTTTACCACCAGACCCGGCATCGGGCAAAGCAGCAGCTTGGACGTGTCGGGCGGCAGCTTTTCGGGCATCAGACGCGCGAGTTCTGCCTGACGGGGGCTGCGCACATGCACTTTCATATCCGCGCCACGCGCCCGCACGCGGAACCCGCCCGAGATCTTGCCGACCTTGAACACCAGTGGCGTGTCATCGACGGTCATTTCTGCCAGCTGGTCGCCCGGCGTCCAATCGCCCGCAACCCGGAGCGATGTGCCGTCGTCAAAGGTGACGGTAGCACCCTTGGGGTCCGCCTGAATATCCACGTCAAACGAGTGGCCTTGCACCGCAACATTCCATGCGGTGCCGACCTTGCGTTCGTGGTTATCCATACGGCCCGACACGCGCGTCCGGCGAATTTCGCCGACGCGGTGCATGGCTGCTGTGGCGGCCGCAATGCGACGCAGGTCTGCTTCGGCTAGGTCTACCCCGTCAAACCCATCCGGATACTGCTCTTCGATAAAGGCGGTGGTCATATTGCCTTCGACAAAAATCGGATGATCCATCACGGCGGACAGGAAGGGCAGATTGTGTCCGATGCCTTCGACCTCGAAGCTGTCCAGCGCCACGCGCATCCGTTCAATCGCCTCGGCGCGGGTTGGTGCCCATGTGCACAGCTTGGCGATCATCGGATCGTAATACATCGAAATCTCGCCGCCCTCATAGACGCCGGTATCGTTGCGCACGGCCATTTCGCCCGCTGGCGCGTCGCCCTGCCATTTATCGTTTTCAAGCAGGGGGCCTGCCGCGATTTCCATCGGAGGACGGTAGCGCGTCAGACGCCCGATCGAGGGCAAAAAGCCGCGATAGGGATCTTCGGCATACAGCCGGTTTTCAATGGCCCAACCGGTCAGCTTGACGTCGTCTTGGGTAATGGTCAGCTTTTCGCCATTGGCGATGCGGATCATCTGTTCAACCAGATCAACGCCCGTGATCAGTTCGGTCACGGGGTGTTCCACCTGAAGACGTGTGTTCATCTCGAGGAAGAAGAAATTCTTGTCGCCGTCCACGATGAATTCGACCGTACCGGCAGAAGTATAACCCACGGCCTGCGCCAATGCGACGGATTGCTCGCCCATGGCTTTGCGTGTCGCTTCGTCCAAGAAAGGCGACGGGGCCTCTTCGACGACCTTCTGGTTGCGGCGCTGGATCGAACATTCACGTTCGCCCAGATAGATGCCGTTGCCGTGGCTGTCGCACAGGACCTGAATTTCGATGTGGCGCGGCTGGGTCACGAATTTCTCGATGAAGATACGGTCGTCGCCAAAGCTGTTGGCCGCTTCGTTCTTGGACGACTGGAACCCCTCGCGGGCTTCTTCGTCATTCCAAGCGATACGCATGCCCTTGCCGCCGCCGCCCGCAGACGCCTTGAGCATCACCGGATAGCCGACCTCGTTCGAGATTTTGACGGCTTCGTCAGCGTCAGCGATCAAGCCCATGTAACCGGGCACGGTGGAAACGCCGGCCTCTTGGGCGATTTTCTTGGACGTGATCTTGTCGCCCATCTTCTCGATCGCGCCGACAGGCGGGCCGACAAAGGCGACGCCCGCAGCGGCAAGCGCTTCGGCAAACTTGGAGTTCTCGGACAAAAAGCCATAGCCCGGATGCACAGCCTGAGCGCCCGATTTCTTTACCGCCTCCATGATCTTGTCGATTACGATATAGGACTGGTTCGCGGCAGGAGGGCCGATGTGGATCGCCTCGTCCGCCATCTCGACGTGCAACGCCTGCGCATCCGCGTCTGAATAGACAGCAACGGTTTCAATGCCCATCTTCTTGGCGGTCTTGATAACACGGCAGGCAATTTCGCCGCGGTTGGCGATCAGGATCTTATTGAACATCGACTGTCCCTTTTGGTCTTGAGTGAACGGAAAAACCCCGCATCAGCACGAGGCTGAGCGAGGCAAAATCTTGAGCAATACAGCTACCGCGGCGCGTGGCCGCAGGAGATGTCAGATTATTGGCAGCGTACCGCGCCGGACTGGCAGGCCAGTACGTTTGCGCCGGCACCGATGGCTGCACCTTGTGCAAGGCTACCGCCTGTGACCGCTGCGGCACCAGCGCCCACGACACCACCGCCAAGCGCTTGCTCGCCCAGTGTATCGCCACAAGCGGCAAGGCCAGCGGACGCAGTAACGGCGAGAAGAATTGTTTTGATGGACATGGGTATAAACCTTTTATTGAACGTGCGTTATTCGCGATGTGATACTGCTTAACGCACGATTTTGTAGAAGGTTCCACAGCCGTCGGGAAAAGAGCACGCGCCCCCGTCAAACTGGGCATACTCTTGCCCAATACGCAAAGCGCATAGCGAAAAGCAGCCGGAATGATGGGGGCAACGCGCATCATTAATCCCCGAACGCGTCAGGAAAAGACGCGCGGGCCAGCGCTTCGTTGATGACCAGCATCGCCTCGTAGTCGGCAGGATCAAACGGATCGTCTACCGCAACCACTTCGCGGCCAAATAGCCACGACAAACGCCCGGCATCAAGATTGCCCCTTTCGAACGGCTGGTCGCCAAAGGCTTCCCAGAGCGCGCGCATAAAGGCGGTGTCAACGCGACGGTCCGCCGCCTTGCGATCAGACCGGCGTTCGCGGCGGGTCAACGGGGTGATCCCGCGCGGGTTGGCGCGACGAATGACGAATTGATAGTCTGAACCGGGCATACGCCCCGGGAACCCGCGATGCTTCAGCATGATGCCCCCCAGACTGCAGGGGAAATGCGCGGTGAAACCCCTGCGTTAAATGCCGCAGAGGGAATGGAGACAGGCGCAGACGCCTGCCCCCAGCAAGTCTTACTTGTACTTGCCTGTGTACACGGGCTCAACCGAGATGGGCTCGGGTGCGACCACGACATATTCTTCTTGCTGCTTGGGTGCGCATGCCGAAACGGCTGCGATAAGGCCGAATGCGGCCAGCATTGTGATGCTCTTGGACATCTAAGTCTCCTGTCACTGTTTAAAGGGCCTGGCACTGCCTCATGCCAATCATACCCCGGTTTTAAAGTGGGCAATACATCGGTATTCCCCGCCGCGACATTATCGCAGTTCAAAGCGGTTGGATACGGTGTGGTTTCCAATCCGCCCAAATGTGACGCCAAAGTCGCAGTTCGGTGCGCTGGTACCGCAGCGCTCGCAAGATGTTGTGGGTGCATCAAAGGCCCTCCCAGATACAGGTGTCGTTGCTCAGGCGAAACGCCTCGAAAAACTGTGTGGCCTCGGGGTCTGACACCCCGAATTCCGTGACGCGATCAGCCAAAGAGATCACAATGACCTCTCCGTTCAGCGCGTGTTGCGCCATATAGGGAATGGCCAGCGCGTCGCACAGATAGGTCATATCGGCCCCTACCTGCGCAAAGTCCACAGTGCCTGTATCACGCGCGATATATGGTGCGACGAAACGGAAGCGCAGCCATGTTTCGGTCTCCACCTGATCAACCAGAACTTCTTGCAGTTCCAGGCTTTGCCCCGACGGCATTTCGACCGCGCTGGCCGCGACGGCACCCGCGGATGTCGCTGCAAGCAATACCGATGCAGCAAACCACGTCAACGCAGACGCCCGATGGGGGCGGTCCGTGCAACTGAGTTGACAAAGGGCGGGGCGAACTGTCACCGAAAGGGGTCTCCTGCCCCTTGTGGTCCCTGCGCGGACACCACAAGGGTTGCGAATTGTACCGACGTTAAAGCGGGATGTTGTTGTGCTTCTTCCAAGGCATCGCGGCTTTCTTGTTGCGCAGCGAGGCAAAGGCGCGGGCAATCCGCTTGCGGGTCATGCGGGGCTGGATCACCTCGTCGATAAAGCCGCGTTCTGCCGCAACAAACGGGTTCGCAAAACGCTCCTCGTAATCGGCTGTGTGGCGGGCGATCTTTTCGGGATCATTCAGATCGGCACGGTGGATGATCTCTGTCGCGCCCTTGGCCCCCATCACGGCAATCTCGGCTGTGGGCCACGCATAGTTAAAGTCGGACCGCAGGTGCTTGGACGCCATCACGTCATAGGCACCGCCATAGGCTTTGCGGGTGATAACTGTCACCATCGGCACCGTTGCTTCACCATAAGCGAACAACAGTTTTGCGCCGTGTTTGATCACACCACCGTATTCTTGCGCGGTACCGGGCAGGAAGCCGGGCACGTCGACCAGCGTGAGGATCGGAATTTCGAAGGCATCACAGAACCGCACAAACCGCGCGGCCTTGCGCGAGCTGTCGATATCCAGACACCCCGCCAGCACCATCGGCTGGTTCGCAACGACGCCCACAGTGCGCCCTTCGATGCGGATAAATCCGGTTAGGATGTTCTTGGCGTAATCTTCTTGAATCTCGTAGAAATCAGCCTCGTCAGCCAGCTTGTGGATCAGCTCTTTCATGTCGTAGGGCGTGTTGGCGTTGCTCGGTACCAATGTATCCAGCGACGCCTCGATCCGGTCAGGTTCATCAAAGAACGGGCGGACGGGTGGTTTTTCACGGTTATTCGCGGGCAGGAAATCGACCAGACGACGGACTTCGGCCAGCGCTTCGACGTCATTTTCAAACGCGCCATCCGCGACAGAGGATTTGCGCGTGTGCGTGGACGCGCCGCCCAGTTCTTCTGCGGTGACCTGTTCGTTGGTCACGGTTTTCACCACGTCAGGGCCGGTCACAAACATGTAAGAGGTATCTTTGACCATGAAGATAAAATCGGTCATCGCAGGCGAATAGACCGCCCCGCCCGCGCAAGGCCCCATGATCACGCTGATCTGCGGGATCACGCCCGAGGCTTCGATATTGCGCTGGAACACTTCGGCATAACCGGCAAGGCTGTCGACGCCTTCCTGAATACGCGCACCACCGGAATCGTTAATACCGATAACCGGCGCACCATTCTGGATCGCCATGTCCTGAATTTTGCAAATCTTCTGCGCGTGGGTCTGCGACAGCGAGCCGCCGAAAACGGTGAAATCCTGACTGAACACATAGACCAGACGACCATTGATGGTGCCCCAGCCTGTGACAACGCCGTCGCCTGCGGGTTTTTGCTCTTCCATCCCGAAATCGGTGCAGCGGTGTGTGACGAACATATCGAATTCTTCGAACGACCCTTCATCAAGCAATAGGTCGATCCGCTCGCGGGCGGTCAGCTTGCCACGGGCGTGCTGCGCGTCGATGCGCTTTTGCCCTCCGCCCAATCGAGCATCATCGCGGCGGGTTTCAAGCTGTTCCAGAATATCTTTCATCACGCACCTCTATAAGATTTCCCATATGCTAACGCCGGGCCGGTGTGAACCAAAGCTCATTTTTGCAAATTTGCAAATATTATACATTAGTATTTTTGCTAATTGAAAACTTGCAAATTGTTCGGTTACCGTATGGTTCTGGATAGACAAGGTTCAACCGCAGGCATACTCATGTGTAATGACCAAGGATAACCCCGTCCGCTTTCTGGATAAAACCTCCCCCCCGCATATTTCGACGTTGATCCTTTTGTCGGGGATTGGCGCGCTGGCGATGAACATGTTCCTGCCAAGCCTTCCCGCTATGGCTGAATATTTCGACACAGATTATTCCGTCATGCAGCTGTCAGTCCCGCTTTACCTGCTGTGCAGCGCGGTATTGCAGGTTATTATCGGGCCCGTTTCCGACAATCTGGGGCGGCGTAATGTGCTGCTGTGGGGGCTTGCGATATACATGGTCGCGACGGTCGGGTGCATCTACGCGCCCACGACGGCCGTGTTTCTCGCGTTCCGCTGCGTTCAGGCGATCGTGGCCGTATCAATGGTGCTGAGCCGTGCGGTGGTGCGCGACATGTTCGCCCAAGACAAAGCCGCGTCGATGATTGGCTATGTCACGATGGGCATGGCGCTGGTGCCTATGATCTCTCCCGCTGTGGGCGGGTTGCTGGAACAGTCGTTTGGCTGGCAGGCAACCTTCTGGGCAATGTTCTGGATCGGCGGACTGGTGCTGGCGATTACATGGTTCGATCTTGGCGAAACCCATGTCGCATCGGGCCGCACACTGGCCCAACAATTTGCCGAATACCCTGAACTGCTCGGCTCTCCGCGGTTCTGGGGGTATTCGATGGCCGCAGCCTGCTGCTCAGGCGCGTTCTTTGCTTATCTGGGCGGTGCGCCCTTTGTCGGCAGCGTGGTCTTTGGCATGGAACCGGCAGAGCTTGGTCTTTATTTCGGTGCGCCCGCCGTGGGCTACTTCCTTGGCAATTTCATCACGGCCCGCAAAGCAACGGTCGTCGGTGTGAACACGCTGGTGCTGTGGGGCTGTCTGGCCAATGCAGTCGGTGGCTCTGTCTCTATGTTGATCTTCTTGCTGGGCTATGGCTCGCCGCTGTCGTTCTTTGGGATGATGACGCTGGTCGGGCTTGGCAACGGGCTTTGCATCCCCAACGCGACGGCGGGCCTTTTGTCGGTGCGTCCGCATCTGGCGGGCACGGCATCGGGGCTTGGCGGGGCGATCATGATCGGCGGCGGTGCAGGACTGAGCATTCTGGCCGGTGCCCTGCTGAGCGAAGAAACAGGCGCCTACCCGCTGCTGTGGATCATGCTGGCCACAGCCGTCGCAGGCGTGGCGTCGATACTGGTCGTGATCCGCCGCGAACGGGCGCTTGGCATCGCCTGACAAGCCTTGCCGCGGCAAGTTTGCAAAGATACGGTTTGCAGAACAGCAAACTTTGCAAAGGCCCCTCCCCTGATGGCGATCCAAAAACTTTACGCTGGCGCAAAACTACGCGAGCTGCGCACCAAACTGGCCCACACCCAGAAGGAATTCGCCGCGCGGCTTGGCGTGTCTCTCCCGTACTTGAACCAGATGGAGAATAATAACCGTCCGGTCAGCACCACTGTCGTGTTGGCGCTGGCGTCGGAGTTTGGGATGGACGTGACCGAACTGTCGAGCGGCGACAGCGCACGGCTGGTCAGTGACATGCGCGAAGTGCTGTCGGACCCTGTGTTCGAAGGTGATGTGCTGCCGTTGGCGGATGTGCAGCTTGCGGCTTCAAATGCGCCGGGGCTGGCGCGGGCGTTCATCAAGCTGCATCAAAGCCATCGACAGACGCAGGAACGTCTGGCCTATCTGGACGAAGCATTGGGCCGCGAGGATGCCCGCCCGTCCCCCAGCCCATGGGAAGAGGTGCGCGATTTCTTCCATTATTGCGACAACTACATTGATGCGGTGGACCGCGCCGCCGAATATTTCGCCCGCGATACCGGCAGCGGCCAAAGCCTGCGCGACACCACCAAAGCCGCCCTATCCGCCGCCGGGATCACAGTCGCGTTCGACGAGACGGACGCCCTGCGCCGCTATGATCCGGCCAGCGGCGTGCTGCATGTCTCTGCCCGCGCCTCGCAGGCAACGCAAACGTTCCAGATGCTGTTGCAAGTCGCGCTTGTGCGGCAGAACGACCTGCTTGAAGCGACACTGGATTTCGCCCGCTTCAACAGCCCTGCTGCCCGTGACATCGCGAAAATGGGGTTGGCGAACTATTTTGCCGGGGCCGCATTGATGCCCTATGGCCGCTTTCTGGAGCACGCTCAAAGCTGTCGTCATGACCTTGAGGTCCTTGCGACGCAATTCGGGGCCTCGATCGAACAGGTCGCGCACCGGCTGTCGACGCTGCAACGCCCCGGATCAAAGGGCATTCCGTTCTTCTTTGTGCGCGTGGATCAAGCCGGCACGATCACCAAACGCCATTCGGCCACGCGGCTGCAATTCGCCCGTTTCGGCGGAGCTTGTCCCCTATGGAATGTGCACAGCGCGTTCGAAACGCCCGGCCGTTTTCTGCGCCAGCTGGCCGAGACGCCGGATGGGGTGCGCTATATCTCGTTGGCGCGCGACATATCGAAACCGGCGGGGCGGTTTGGCGCACCGGTCCGGCGCTATGCGATTTCGCTGGGATGCGAGGTCCGCCACGCGCCCGCGCTGGTCTATGCCGACGGAATGGATACAACACGCGCCTCGGCGTTTGAACCGATCGGTATTTCCTGCCGCATCTGCGAGCGCAAGCATTGCCATCAACGGTCTGTGCCGCCGCTGGAACGTCAGTTGGTGGTCGATCCGAACCTGCGCGACGTGCTGCCCTATCAGGTAGAGTAATGTGCTATCGCCGTGCGGCCCGCCATCCTGCGGCACGTGCTTGCGCGGCGGTGCAGAACCAATGTTCGCCCTTATCGGTGCGGATCACGGTGCGGTCATAATCGCGCTGGCCCGGCGTATGGAATATCCGCGTGCCCTTGCTGCTGACGTTGCCTTTGATCTCGCAACCACCCGGACCCGCTGACGCGGCGGGCTTTGTCGCTGTTTTCGACGCCGTGCGAAAGACATCAGGGCGCTGCGTTTCATAGGCGTGTACCCCGCGTCGCGCCTGTTTGGCAGCCGCTTCGGTCTTGACGTAATCGCGGCTGTAGCGCGCATAGGAAAACGCCAACCCTGCCGCGACCAGAGCCTGCCCCATATCCTGCCCGAGCGCTTTGCAGCGTGCCACGGTCCGACCATAGCGGTCGGTATCGACCCTCACACAATCAGCGCGTTGCCCGTCATAGCTCTGGCGGACCAAGGACGACACCCAAGCGCCGCAGTTCAACACGGTACCATCCGCTGCCGTGCAGGGTTGATCCCCCTCGACGGCATCGATACCGAACAGACGGATGCGGGTTTTGCCAAGGGCGATTGTATCGCCGTCAATCACCCTGATCACACCGGTGATACGCGGTTCGACCGCCGCAGACGGCTGCACGGTTGCGACCACAAAAGCCGCGGATAATAGTGTTTTAAGTATTAATTTCATATCCGGCTGATTGGGACGTTTCCGCGCCCTAATCAACCGGAGATATTAAGAGAGGTTAATTTTCATGCACCACCGTGTCATGTCGTCCCTGTCACCCAATAGCGCCTGCCTTAGCGCTGCGAGGTTTCCCAATCGGGGTGAATCCAAGGCGCGTCATTTGATGCTGCCAATGGGTCAAGGCCCAGCACATGGTCCGAGATTTTCTCGCCGACCATGATGGACGGCGCATTGAGGTTGCCGTTGGTGATCCGCGGAAAGATCGAACTGTCGGCGACGCGCAGCCCCTCTACGCCGATCACGCGGCCCTGAGGATCGACGACCGCCTGCGGGTCATCGGCGCGGCCCATGCGGCAGGTGCCGCAGGGGTGATAGGCGCTTTCGGCATGTTCGCGGATAAAGGCATCAAGTTCGTCATCGCTTTGCAGGTCAGCCCCGGGCTGGATCTCGTGTTTGACGAAGGGTTTGAACGCGTCCTGCGCAAAGATCTCGCGGGTGAGGCGAATGCAATTGCGGAACTCCTCCCAATCTTTTTCCTGTGACATGTAGTTGAAAAAAATCTTGGGCGCGTCGGCTGGGTCGCCGGACGCCAGCGTGACCGACCCGCGCGACGTGGATCGCATCGGCCCGACATGGGCCTGAAACCCGTGCCCCTCAGCCGCAGCCTGCCCGTCATAGCGCACGGCAATCGGCAGGAAGTGATACTGGATATCCGGGTATTTGATCCCCGCTTTGGACCGGACGAACGCCGCACTTTCAAACTGGTTCGACGCGCCCATGCCGGTTTTCGTAAACAGCCACTGCGCCCCGATGACAGCCTTCGAGAAGACGTTCCAGTGCTTGTACAACGTGATCGGCTGGCTGGCGGCCATCTGGATATACAGTTCAAGGTGGTCTTGCAGGTTTTGCCCGACGCCCGCGCGGTCGGCGACCACGTCGATGCCGTGCTCTGCCAGATGTGCAGCAGGGCCGATGCCCGACAGCATCAGCAGTTTAGGAGAGTTGATGGATGACGCCGCGATGATAACCTCACCGCTGGCACGCAGAATTTCGGTTTTGCCACTGCGCAGCACTTCGACGCCGACAGCACGACCGTCCTCGATCACGATCCGCTGCGCCAAGGCACGGACCAGTTCGACATTACCGGTCTTTTGCGCGGGCCGCAGATAGGCGTTGGCCGCGGACCAGCGGCGGCCTTTCCAGACCGTCTGCTCCATCGGGCCAAAGCCTTCTTGCTTTTCGCCGTTATAGTCGTCGGTTGCTTCATAGCCCGCTTGCTTGCCCGCCTCGACAAAGGCCTCGAACAACGGGTTTTCACGCGGGCCACGGCTGACATGCAGCGGGCCGTCGGTGCCGCGCCACTCGGGGTCGCCCCCGTGGCCACCATCGTGCCAGCTTTCCATACGTTTGAAGTAGGGCAGCACATCGGCATAGCCCCAGCCATCGGCACCCTGTTCGGCCCAATGATCATAGTCCATCGCATGACCGCGCACATACACCATGCCGTTGATCGAGGATGATCCACCAATCACCTTGCCGCGCGGGGTCGCCAGACGGCGGTTATCCAGATGCGGCTCTGGCTCTGACTGGAAGCCCCAATCATAGGTTTTCATGTTCATCGGGTAGGACAGCGCCGCAGGCATCTGGATGAACGGTCCGGCATCACTGCCGCCGTGTTCGATGACCAGAACCTTGCGCCCCGCCGTCGCCAAACGATACGCCATCGCGCAGCCCGCGCTGCCCGCCCCTACGATAATAAATTCAGCTTCCATCTTATCGCCTTTCTTCCGTATGTCTCGGGCGGGTCAAGGAGGCCCTAGGCCGCCGCGCGTCTGGCGCGGCTTGTCCTTGATGCGCTCATGACTTGCATCCCAACAGTGACGAGGTGCCTTGAGGATCAGAGTGATCCCCAAGGCACCTCTCAACAATTTTCCCTGCGCCTTAGAAAGGCGCTTCCATATCGCCCATGCGCACGTAGACGGTTTTCAGCTGGCTATAGTGATCAATCGCCGCCTTGGAGTTTTCACGCCCCACACCGGAGTTTTTCATGCCGCCAAACGGCGCTTCGACCGGCGCATCGTTATAGGTGTTGATATAGCAGGTGCCTGCTTCGAACCCCGCCGCGACCCGGTGCGCGCGGGACAGGTCTTTGGTGAACACACCGGCGGCCAGACCGAATTCGGTCGCATTGGCGCGGGCCATGACCTCTTCCTCGGTGTCGAAATCCAGAACGGACATGACCGGCCCAAAGATTTCTTCACGCGCGATAGACATGTCGTCGGTCACATCGGCAAAGACGGTGGGCTGCATGTAGAACCCTTCACGGTCAATCGCCGAGCCACCAAAGACCAGACGCGCGCCTTCGGCCTTGCCCTTTTCGACATAGCTTAGCGCGATCTCCATCTGGCGCTTTGATACCATCGGGCCAAAGCTGGTGTTGGGGTTCATCGGGTCGCCAATCACCGCGGTGTCGAGACGTTCAGCCAACCGCTTGAGGAAAGCTTCCTTGATGTCGCGGTGCACAAAGACGCGGGTGCCGTTCGAGCAGATTTGACCTGAGCTGTAGAAGTTACCCAGGATCGCGCCGCTGATGGCGTTTTCGATATCGGCGTCTTCGAACACGATCATCGGGGACTTGCCGCCTAGTTCCATCGTGACGTGCTTGATGCCTTCGGCGGCGGCGGCATAGACCTTGCGGCCTGTCGGCACAGAGCCGGTCAGCGATACTTTGTCGACGCGCGGGTCGGTCACAAGGGACGCGCCCACGTCGCCCATGCCTTGCACAACGTTGTACAGACCGGCGGGCAGCCCTGCCTCGACCAGAATTTCCGCGACTTTCAGCGCACACAGCGGCGTCGTCTCGGACGGTTTGAAGATGATCGAATTGCCACAGGCCAGCGCCGGTGCGCCTTTCCAGCAAGCGATTTGCGTCGGATAGTTCCACGCGCCGATGCCGACACAGACCCCCAGAGGTTCGCGTCGGGTATAGACCCAGTCTTCGCCCAGCTGGATATGCTCGCCCGTCAGCGATGCGGCCAGCCCGCCGAAATATTCAAGCGCGTCCGCGCCACTGGTGGCATCCGCGACAGAGGTTTCCTGATAGGGTTTGCCCGTGTCATAGGTTTCGAGGATCGACAGATCGTGGTTGCGTTCGCGCATAATGTCGGCTGCACGGCGCAGGATGCGGCCCCGTTCGGTACCGGTCATCGCCGCCCAAGCCCGCTGCGCTTTGCGTGCGGCGGTGATGGCCTTGTCCACGATTTCAGGCGTGGCGGCGTAGACGGTCGCGATCACTTCGCCGGTGGCCGGATAGATCACCTCGATCGGGGTGCCATTGGTATCTTCGACGTATTCGCCGTTGATGAAGTGGCTTGCTTTGGGTTGCGTTTGCATAGGTCTCTCTTTTTCGGTTGGGCCCCGCCCGTACGGCGGGGCCTGATAGGTTTAAGGTTTATTCGGCAGCCACATTGGGGTTGCCATCCAGCCCGTGCAGGTGGCGGCGTTTGACAAAGAACATATAGCCAAGCGCCAGCAGGTAGATGCCTATTACGATGGTCCCGACCCACTGGATTTGCAGCCACTGGCTTTGGAACAGCAGGGTCAGCACGAACAGGCCGATGGCGTTGGCAAAGACGTAAGACACCGTGCCAAAGCGTTCTGTCGTGAAGTTCAGGTTATCGGTGTAAAGGCGGATCAAACTGTCGAAGGAGTTGATCACGAACACGATGCCCACGATGGTCATAGCCCAGTTCGGGAAGCCTTCGGTGCCGATGCCATTCAGGTGGTAATAATACAGCACCGAGAACCACAGCCCCAGCGGGATCGACGGGAACACCAGCAAGGAAGCCAGCAGCTGCCACGTTTTCAGCCCGCCGACAAAACGGCTAACGAACTGTCCGATCATGATCGACCATGCGAACCACCAGAACAGGTAGAATTCGTGGTAATCGGTCAACGGGATGACGAACTTGTGGATGTTGGTAAAATAGCCGCCCAGATTGCTTGCGGTTGAGGCGAATTCGCCCAGTCCCATGCCGGCGTTCAGCCACATGTAAGCAATCAGCGCCAGAAACAGCAGCGTCGAGCTGACAGAAAGCACGCGCACGAACTTGAGGTCCGTCGAACTGAATGCCGCAATCAGGATCACGAGGAAGCAGATCAGGTAGAAGACCGGCAGGATCGTCTCTCCGTCGCCGACCTCGGCGATGTAATAGGGCATATAGATCAGGAACAATGCACCCGTGAAGGCACAGGTAGTGATGATGACGATGTTGTTCAGCAGCTTGATCGCGGGAATTTCAAAGAACTTCACCCGCGGTTCGATCGCGCAGAAATAAAAGGTCGTCAGGAAATAGAAGGCCCAGATCAGAAAGCCCCAGAACCCGAATTCGAGCGCCAGCGGATTGGTGAACGCATAGGCAGGCTCCGCGCCCGTATCCGCATAAAGCGGATAGTCAAAGGCCAGTGGGAACATGATCAGCCCCACATCCAGACCCGAGGTGAAAAGGATCGCTATAAAGGTGAATAGCGGCACCGGCGTCACACCGGTCAGCGGCAGGTTCCACCACTTGATCGTACAAAAAACGGTTAGGCCCAAGGCCATGATGACCCCGAACGAAATGATGGTTGTTAACATATTGTCCCTCCGTATTGGGGGTGCATTATTATTTTAGGTGCCCGCACCCCTTGGGCGGTTGTGCTATTCGCCGCGCGGAAAACGTTTGTTGTCTTCGAGCACGTTCAAATCCATGTGGTTGCGCATGTATTGCTCTGACGCTTTGCGCAGCGGCTGGTGGTCCCAAGGATAATATCCGCCCTTGCGCAGCGCCTCGTAGACGATCCAGCGGCGGGCCTGACTTTTGCGCACATCAGCGTCAAAGGCAGCCAGATCCCAGCGGGCATCAGCCTTGGCCGACAGGGTCAGCCGCGTCCCCTGATGGGCGGGTTCCTCGGCAAGGTTGGTCAATTCATGCGGATCAGCGTCCAGATCGAACAACTGGTCAGGATCAAGGGCGCAGCGGTTGAACTTCCATTTGCCATAGCGCAGCGACACCATCGGCGCGTAAGACGCCTCTGCCGCGTATTCCATGGCGACGGGTTCGGTGCGTTCAATCCCCTGCCCCATGGGCACCAAAGATTGCCCCGTGGTCCACTCCATCAGTTCGTCCATCGACACGCCGGCCAGATCACAGACCGTCGGACAGACATCGATGTTGCTAACGGCGGTTGTCTGCAGACCGGGCTCCATCTGCGGCGCGGCGATCATCATTGGCACGCGGGACGACCCTTCGAAAAAGCTCATTTTGAACCACAACCCGCGCTCGCCCAACATATCGCCGTGGTCCGAGCAAAAGACGATAATCGCCTCCTGCCGCGTGTCCTCTAGCGTTTGCAGAATTTCCCCGATCTTGTCGTCGAGATAGCTGATGTTGGCGAAATAGGCCTGACGCGAGCGTTTGATGTCCCGCTCAGTGATGTCAAAGCTGCGCCAGTCGTTCGCATCAAAGATGCGTTTGGAATGGGTGTCCTGATTGTCGTACCCCAGATCGGGCACCTCGGGCAGCAGGTGGTCACAATCGTTGTAGAGATCCCAGTATTTCTTGCGCGCCACATAAGGATCATGCGGGTGCGTAAAGCTGGCGGTCAAGCACCACGGGCGCGGATCAAGACCGCGTGACAGGTCGTAAATCTTGCGCGTCGCCTCATAGGCAACGGCGTCGTCATATTCCATCTGGTTGCTGGTTTCAGCCACGCCCGCACCCGTGACGGACCCCATGTTGTGATACCACCAGTCGATGCGCTCGCCGGGTTTGCGGTAATCCGGCGTCCAGCCAAAATCGGCGGGGTAGATATCGGTGGTCAGGCGTTCTTCGAACCCGTGCAGCTGGTCGGGGCCAACGAAATGCATCTTGCCCGACAGGCAGGTCTGATAGCCTGCGCGGCGCAGGTGGTGCGCATAGGTCGGTACGCTCGACGGGAATTCTGCTGCGTTGTCATAGACACCCGTGGCCGAAGGCAGTTGCCCCGACATAAATGCCGCCCGTCCCGGTGCGCACAGCGGGCTGGCGGTATAGGCGTTCTTGAACCGCGTCGACCGCGCGGCCAGTTTCTTGAGGTTCGGCGCGTGCAGCCAGTCGGCGGGACCGTCGGGAAACAGCGTACCGTTCAACTGGTCAACCATCAGGATCAGGATATTGGGCTGGGTCATACCGCGGTCCCCACAAGCATATGCAGGACGGATAAGGCACGGTCACTGGCGGTGCGCGCATTTCCATCATCGGACAGTGCGGCCCGTAGGTACAGCCCATCAATCAAGGCGGCCAGCGTGTCGGCATCCCCGGACGGATCGTCCGAGATCGGGCGCAGCGCATAGGTCAGGTTCGACCGCAAGCGCCGCTGATACACCACCAGCAGGCGATAGGTTTCAGTATTGGTGCGCGACGAGGCATAGAGCGTCATCCAGGCGCTGACGGTGGCCGGATCGAAATAGCTTTCCTCAAAGCTCGCGCGGATGATGGCTTCGGCGCGCCCGAGAGGGGATTTGGTCAGCCGGAGTTCGCGCCGCACCTCGGCGCTGTATTCCGACAGGATATAGCGCATGGCTGCCAGAAAAATCTGATCCTTGCCGCCAAAGTAGTGGTGCGCCAGCGCCGATGACATACCAGCGCGGCGCGCGATCTGGCCAACCGTCACATCCAAAGACTGTGCGGCACCGATTTCGGCAATCGTCGCTTTGACCAATGCGTCGCGGCGAATAGGCTCCATTCCGACTTTGGGCATAAAGAATCCTTAGTGGTTTGATAGCGTCTGGCTATCAAACCTACGTTTATTGACTGGCAAGTCAATAAAAACCTCAGGGTGGATCAACCCCCGATTTAGTCACATCCAAGCAGCCGGTGCCGCTAGAATTTCGTCGCCGGTGCGGCGGGTGTGATCTGGCGTTTCAGCATCGCTTCGCGCCAAGTGATAAAGGTGACAGAGCCGAGGATCACGGCACCGCCAAGAACGACCCAGATATCAATGGGTTCGGCAAAAGCGATCGCCCCAAGTGCCGTCGCCCATACCAGCTGCAGGAAGGTCACGGGCTGGGTCACCGTCAGGGGTGCAGCAGCAAAGGCGAGCGTCATCGTGTAGTGACCTGCGGTTGCAAAGCAGGCGACAGCGGCAAGAATTCCGATCTCCTCCCATGTGGGGGTAATCCAAGATGCCAGCGCAAAGGGGGCCAGAAACAGCGTCACAAACAGCGACATCATCGCCACGACAACCGAGGGGCGCACCTCGTCCGCGAGCACTTTGGCCAGCAAATATGCCCCGCCAAACACCACCGCCGCGATCAGCATAGCGAAATGCCCACCAGTCAGTTCCCGAAACCCCGGCCGCAGGATGATCGCGGCCCCGACCAACCCGAGCACAACCGCAATAATCCGGCGCAGCGCAAGCGTTTCGCCCAAAAACAGCGCGGCCCCGACGGTAACATAAATGGGCGCGAGATAGTTCATCGCTGTTACCTCGGCGATAGAGATGCGGGTCATCGCGTAGAACCACAAGATCACCCCGATCGCGTGCAACCCGCCCCGAACACTAAAAAGCGCCCATTGCCGGCGCGACAGCTTGGCCGCGCGCAGCGCCCCGATGGCGGGCAGCAGGAACACCAGACCAAAGCCGTAGCGGATAAAAGCAGCCTCTGAGGATGGCAGGCGCGGCCCCATATGCTTGACCAAAGCGGTCACACAGATGAAACAAAGGCCGGTCACGACCATCCAGAAGATACCGGTGACGGGGCTTTGGGGATGTGCAGTTTTCATCTGCGCAACATTCCGCAATGCTTCGGCAAGAGCAAGGTCACATCAGCAGAAGTTTCAACGCAATCGCCCACATTGTCAGGGCGATGACGCCGTCCAGTATCTGCCAGCTGCGCGGCTTGCTGAAGAATGGCCCCAACAGCCGCGCGCCATAGCCGAGAGAAAAGAAGAAGAAAAAGCTCGAACTGACCGCCCCCAGCCCAAAGGCAAAGCGGTTGTCATATTGCGCAGCGATCGATCCCAGCAGCACGACCGTATCCAGATAAACATGCGGGTTCAGCCATGTCAGCGCCAATAGTGTCAGGATCGTGCGGCGCAGGCTGGTCGACGCGGTGCCATCGACCGACAGCGCATGCCCCCCCTGCCACGCAGACCATGCATTCTGGAAGCCGTACCAGATCAAGAACGCCGCGCCGCCAAAGCGCATGACCGCCTCGAACCACGGCACCGCCACAGCCAGCGCGCCAAATCCCGCCACCCCCGCCGCGATCAACACGGCATCGGATAGGGCGCAGGTCAGGCAAACCCAGAAAACATGTTGCAGCCGCAACCCTTGACGCAACACAAAAGCATTCTGCGCGCCGATGGCCAAAATCAAGGTTAGACCAAGCGCAAAGCCGGGGAAAAAGGCGGTCATGTCTGGAAGGCTCCGTCGGGTATTTGGGGTGGTATCGGCAGGATGCGGCACCGCCGTTCACCAAAAAGTAAAACCTTCCCCCGCGGCAACCCCAATTTTATTATTGCGGCCGCGAAACATTTGCGTGATTGGGCCCGTTACTACTAGCGAACCACAGATAGAGCGCCTATCTGACCCCTCTAAGACAACCAAGGAATACTGTCATGTTCGACAATAAACAGAAGCTGGAAATCAGCCAAGATGAATTGGCGCTCATCGAAGCAGCCCTGCACACGCAATCCAAGATCCTGAGCGTTCAGGCAAGCGCAGGCGGCTCCAAGGCGTTGGGCCGTTTGAACGAAGTCAAGCGCGTGCTGTCAGCCATTGCGCAACAGCGTGCCCCCGAAACGAGAACTAAACCCGCATGGGGTGGTCTTTTTCGTATGGCGCGCCTTCTGGGATAAATTCCGGCCCAAGCGCTGATTAAAAAAAACCGCCCAGCTGGCAAGCCAGGGGCGGTTTTTTTATGTCTCTAAAGTCGTGGTGACCGGTGCCTGCATAAGCTAACCCCGCGCCCCGACTGATGTCAGAGGCGGGGCGCGCTGCTTACAGCTGTTCCATCACCTCGTCAGAGGCTTCGAAGTTCGTCGTGACGCGTTGCACGTCATCGTCGTCTTCCAAGGCGTCGATCAGCTTCATCAGCTTCTCCATCCCCTCGAGGTCCATCTCGGTCGTGGTGGTCGGACGCCATACCATCTTGGTGCTGTCGGATTCGCCGAGCTCGGCTTCGAGAGCGCTGCTCACCTCGTTGAGGTCGGTGTCCATGCACCAGATCACATGCCCCTCGTCCGAGCTTTCAACGTCTTCGGCACCGGCTTCGATCGCGGCCATCATGACCGTATCGGCATCGCCTACGCTGGCGGGATAGGTGATCTCTCCCTTGCGGTCGAACATAAAGCCGACGCTGCCTGTCTCGCCCAGATTGCCGCCGTTCTTGGTGAACGTGGAACGTACGGTCGACGCGGTGCGGTTGCGGTTATCGGTCATCGCCTCGACGATCACTGCGACACCATTGGGGCCGTAGCCTTCATAGCGGATTTCTTCGTAATCCTCGCTCTCGCCGCCCACGGCTTTCTTGATCGCGCGATCGATGTTGTCCTTGGGCATGGACTGGCCCTTGGCCTCTTTCACCGCAAGGCGCAGACGCGGGTTCTTGTCCGGGTCGGGTTCGCCCATCTTCGCCGCGATGGTGATTTCCTTGGAGAGCTTTGAAAACACCTTGGCGCGCAGTTTGTCCTGACGGCCCTTACGGTGCTGGATATTTGCCCATTTTGAGTGACCTGCCATGGTGACCTCATATGCTAAAATTCAGTGTTGGCCCTCTATACGGCAGCCTAGGCACCTGAACAAGCCACCGCGCACGCGGCCCCCCGTGGCAGCGTTTGGGGCAGACAGCCTGTGGTGCGGCTGCTAGTGCTGCAAGCGCAGTTCACCCAAGGTATGCCGAAATGACCACTGACCAAATTATTCTGTTTACGTTATTTGCCGCCGTGTTCGGCATGCTGCTGTGGGGGCGTTTTCGCTATGACCTTGTGGCCTTTTCCGCGCTGATGGTCGCGGTGGTGCTGGGGGTCGTTGAGAGCAAGGATGCCTTTGCCGGCTTTGGTCACCCTGCGACGCTGGTGGTGGCGCTGGTGTTGATCGTATCGGCGGGATTGACGCGGTCGGGGGCGGTGCTGCTGATCACCCGCACGCTGGTCGATGCCTCGCGCAGTTTGGGCGGGCATATTACCCTGATGGGGGTGATCGGCGGGGTGCTATCGGCCTTTATGAACAACGTCGCCGCACTGGCGTTGCTGATGCCGGTAGACATCCAGACCGCCCGCAAGGCGGGGCGATCACCGGGGTTAAGCCTGATGCCACTGAGCTTTGCCACGATCCTTGGCGGGATGGCGACGCTGATCGGGACGCCGCCCAACATCATCATCGCCTCGATCCGGCAGGAATCCCTTGGGGAACCGTTTCGCATGTTCGACTTTGCCCCCGTGGGCGGGATTGCGGCGGCGGCGGGGCTGGCCTTTGTCGCGCTGATCGGCTGGCGCTTCATCCCGCAACGCGAAAACAACGTATTGGGCCCCGAAGACCTGTCCCCCTATCTGGCAGAGCTTACGATCCCCGAAGGCAACGCCCAAGTTGGCAAACGTCTGGCCGAACTTCAGGATGTCGCCGATAAGGCTGATGTCGCCATGCTGGGGGTGATCCGCGACGGCAAGCGCCGCTACGGCCAATCGCGCAACCTGCCCCTGCGCGCGGGCGATGCGCTGGTGCTTGAGGCCACGCCGGATGCGCTCGACGAGTTTCGCAGCACGCTGGATTTGCACGTCGCCGACGCCGACCGCGAGGACCGGCTGCACGCCGATGGCGAAGGCGTCGAGATCATCGAGGTCGTGGTCACCAGCGATTCCCGTATGAATGGCCGTTCTGCACAGGCAGTTGGCCTGTCGTGGCGGCAGCGCTCTGTGCTGCTGGGGGTGTCGCGGCGCGGCAAACGTATTACCTCTCAGCTGCGCAAGACCGAGTTGCAGGTGGGCGACATTTTGCTGTTGCTGGTACCCCGCGATACCGCCTCGCATGTGGTCGAATGGCTGGGCGTGCTGCCATTGGCCGACCGCGGGCTGGCGGTGACCGAAAACCACAAGGTATGGCTTGCCATTGGCCTGTTCGCCGGCGCGGTGACGGCGGCGAGCTTTGGGTTGATCTATCTGCCTGTGGCCTTGGGGCTGGTGGTGATCGCCTATGTGCTGGCGCGGATCGTTCCGCTGTCGGAACTTTACACCCATATTGAATGGCCAGTCGTCGTCCTGCTGGGGTCGATGATCCCGCTGGGGGCGGCACTGGAAAGCTCTGGCGGGACGGAGCTGATTGCCGGTGCGCTGGTCGGATTGACCCAAGGGATGCCCGCGTGGGTGGTGCTGACCGTGTTGATGCTGGTCACGATGACCCTGTCGGACGTGCTGAACAACACCGCCACCACCATCGTTGCCGCCCCTGTAGGCATCCAGATGGCGCAAAGCCTTGATGTATCGCCCGACCCCTTCCTGATGGCGGTCGCCGTCGCGGCTTCAAGCGCGTTTCTGACGCCCATTGGACATAAGAACAACACGCTGATCCTTGGGCCCGGGGGCTATAGCTTTGGCGATTACTGGCGCATGGGGCTGCCGCTTGAGATCATCGTCGTGGCGGTGTCTATTCCGGCCATTCTGGTGTTCTGGCCACTTTAGGGCGCGGGGCAAGTGAAGGAGCCGGGGGCCAGCCCCCGGACCCCCGGGATTTAATCCATTTGGAAGCGCGGGCTGTGCGCTACCAGAACAACGGGATCATCAGGGAGACGAGCAACGACATCGACAGGTTCAAGGGGATACCGATGCGCATGAAGTCGGTGAAACGGTAGCCGCCCGGACCGTAGACCAGCGTGTTCGTCTGGTAGCCAATGGGTGTCGCAAAGGCGCAAGACGCTGCGATCATGACCGCGACCACCAAGGGGCGCGGGTCCATGCCAAGCGCGGACCCGAGGCTGATGGCAATCGGCGTCATGATCACTGCCACCGCGTTGTTCGACACGATTTCTGTCAACGTTGTCGTCAGCAGGAACACCGCAAAGATCACATAGAAGGGTGACAGCGTGCCAAGGAACGGTGCGATATTATCAACGATCAGGCTGATCGCACCGGAGTTTTGCAACCCTGCCCCGATGGCGAGCATCGAGAAAATCAGCGCAAGCAAGCGGCCGTCGACAAAGCTGAAGGCCTCCTCGGCGTCGATGCAGCCTGTGACCAGCACCAGGGCCACGGCCAGCACCGCCAGCAGCAGGATCGGCGCGATGTTAAGAGCGGCCAGCACCACGATACCCACCAGTGCAGCGATGGCGATCGGGGCGTGCCCACGCCGGAATGCGCGGGCTGAAGGCTGCGATACATCGACCATATCCATATCTGCGGCAAGACGCTGGATATCCTCCATCGCGCCCTCGAGCAGCAGCGTGTCACCGACTTTGACGATAAGATCATCGAGCTGGCGGCCGATGTTCTGGTTCCGGCGGTGCACCGCCAGAGGGTACACGCCATAGCGCCGCCGCAGACGCAGCGCCCCCAGCGTGCGGCCCACCATTTTGCAGCCCGGTGTAATCAGCACCTCTACGGTAGAGGTTTCAACGGCGGAAACCTGATCGACACGTTTCAGTTCCTTATTGGCCTGAAGGCTCAGGAGTTCCGTCATCTGGGTCCGCAGAACCACACGGTCACCAACCCGCAGTTCGACACTGGCAAGATCGCGGCGCAAGGATTGGTCGCCGCGCACCACGTCGATCAGCCGCACGCCTTCGCGTTTAAAGAGCTGCACATCCAGCACCTCGCGTCCGATCAGGTTGGAGTCCGGCGGAATCACGGCTTCGGTGAAGAACTTCATCTTGGATCGGTCCGACAGCATATTCGCCATACTGTCACGCGCAGGGAGCAGCTTGGGCGCGAAGACAGCCATATAGATCAGCCCCCATGCGCAGACCACCAGACCGATGGGCATGATTTCAAAGATGCCAAACGGCTCTAGCCCCTGAGACCGCGCGACACCGTCCACCAGAAGGTTAGTCGATGTCCCGATCAGTGTCAGCGAACCGCCCATGATTGCCGCATAGCTAAGCGGGATCAGCAGCTTAGAAGCTTTGGTGCCGAGCGTCTGGCTCAGCTGCACCACGACCGGAATCATCACCACCACCACGGGCGTGTTGTTCATCACCGCAGAGGCCGCCATCACGGCCACGATCACGCCGACCACTGCCGACTTGGGGTGGGTCTTGGCGTAGCGTTCGGCCATCCGCGTCAGGACATCCAGCGCGCCCGTGCGCACCAACGCGCCCATCACGATAAACATCGCGGCAATGGTCCAAGGGGCCGAGTTCTGCAACACCGCCTGCGCATCATCATAGGGTAAGATGCCAAGCGCCAGCATGACGGCCGCCCCCGATAGCGCCACGACCTCGGTCGGGAGGGATTCGCGCAGGAACATGACGAACATGATCACAACAACGGTCAACGCCAGGATTGCAGAGGTGCTATCCGACAGGTTTAGAAAGTCCATTCAGGTATATCCGGCCTTGGGCAAAGGAAAATCAGACTGCAGTTTCGTCGATTGCTTCGTCCACGGCAAGCGCCGCCTTGGGGCAACTGTCAGATGCCCCTGCCCTGCGCTATTCCGGATACGGGTCTGTCATCCCCCGCAGCATGGCGGTTATGGGGCGCTTTGCTGCAGCTTGCCGCCTTGACGCACGGGCACGATGCGCGTCGCCTTGCCGGTGCGGTCGTCCGTCTCGATATAGACGCCGGACAGGGTCGCCTCTTCGTTGGCGGGGGTGAACCGGTCCTTGGGCATGCCCGTGATAAACCGGCGCAGGGGTTCGGTTTTTTCCATCCCGATGACCGAATGATAGTCGCCGGTCATGCCAGCATCCGTCAAATAGGCTGTCCCGCCGGGCAGGATCATCGCGTCAGAGGTCGGCACATGGGTATGCGTGCCCACAACAAGGCTGGCGCGGCCATCGCACCAATGCCCCATCGCCATCTTTTCGGATGTAGCTTCGCAATGCATATCGACAATCACCGCAGAGGCCATGCCCCCCAGCGGATGGGTTTTGAGCACGGGTTCGAGCGCCGAAAACGGATCGTCAAAGGGGCGTTTCATGAAGACCTGACCAAGCGCTTGCGTCACCAGCACCTTGCGCCCGTTCTGGGCGGTGAACAACCGTGCGCCTTTACCCGGTGCGTTTTTGGAAAAATTCAGGGGACGGATGACGCGCGGTTCTTGTTCGATAAAGCTCAGCATGTCTTTTTGATCGAACGCGTGGTCGCCCAGGGTCAGGCAATCTGCGCCCGCGTCCAGGAGCGCTTTGGCGTGGCTGCCAGACAGCCCCATGCCAGAGGTGGCGTTTTCACCGTTCACCACGACAAAATCGAGCTTCCATTCCGTCCGCAAACGGGAAAGGTTTTCGCTGATTGCGCGGCGGCCCGCGCGGCCCATGACATCGCCGAGGAAGAGTATTTTCATACCCCCAGCGTTAGGCTGCGCAGCGCCCGAGGGCAAGGGGCGGCGCTGGAGTTTTTGCGCTTGTGCCGGTCGGGCTAGCCGATCTCGATCACGCCCGTCTCTGTCACGATCAGATCAAGCGGCTGGTCTGTGGGTTCAAGCGGCAGATCGTCAACCTCTTGTCCCGCAAAAGCAAATCCGATCGCCAAGGTCGCCCGCCGCGCGCGCAGCTGTTCAAGCGTGCGGTCGTAAAACCCGCCGCCATACCCCAGACGCCCGCCAGAGCGGTTGAACGCCAGCAGCGGCACGATCACAATCTCGGGGTCGAAAAAGTCATCTAAAGCGGGGATTTGCGCCCCAAATACACCGTCCACCAGCGCGGTCTCGGACGTCCAGTGCGAAAATCGCAAGGGTTGCGCCGGCCCCATGATCACCGGCACGCCCACGGGCCCATGCGCTGCCGCTTCGGCCAGGGCCGGGCGCGGGTCGATCTCTGTGCGGATGGGTAGAAAGCCGGACAGCGGCACGCCACGATACCCAGCCAGCACTTCGCTTAGATACCCCGCCTGGGCGGCGTTTGCCGCATCAAACAGCGGCTTGCGACGGGCGAAAGCAGCCTTGCGTGCCGCAGCTTTGGTCGCAGTCATATCCATCACAGCAAAACCGCAGCGGCCAGCCCGAGAAAGGCAAAAAAGCCCACGACATCCGTCACTGTGGTCACGAAAGCCCCAGAGGCAAGCGCGGGATCGACGCCGAACCGTTCAAGCAGGATCGGGATGCCCGTCCCTGCCAGTCCCGCCACGACCATATTGATGACCATCGCGGTCGCTATCACATACCCGAGGGCGGGCGAACCGAACCACAAGAGGCCAACGACCCCCATGATGATGGCGAAAATCAAGCCGTTCACGAGGCCCACCAGACATTCACGACGGATCACGCGCCAGACATTCGATCCGGTCAAATCGCGGGTCGCAATGGCGCGCACGGCGACGGTCAAACTTTGAGTGCCTGCATTGCCGCCCATAGAGGCGACGATGGGCATCAAAACCGCCAGCGCGACGATCTGCGTAATCGCGGCCTCGAACTGCGAAATCACCATCGACGCTGCGATCGCGGTCAAAAGGTTCACTGCAAGCCAAGGCAAACGCTGCTTTGTCGTTTCTATCACGCGGTCGGACAGAGAGCCCTCCCCGACACCGGCAAGCCGCAGAATGTCTTCTTCGTGTTCCTCGTCGAGCACGGACATGGCGTCATCAATGGTGATCACACCGATCAGACGGCCTTCGTCGTCGACAACCGGGGCCGAAATGAGGTGGTACTGGTTGAACGCATAGGCCACATCGCCTTCGTCACGTAAGGCGGGGATGACCTGAAACGTGTCTTCTAGAATATCACGCATCGGCGTGGCGCGCTTGGACCGCATCAGTTTGCCCAACGTGACATTACCCACCGGATGTAGACGCGGATCGACCATAACAATGTGATAGAACTGGTCAGGCAGGTCTTCTTCGGGGGTGGCGCGCAGGTGGTCGATCACCTCGCCCACCGTCCAATGCTCCGGTGCCATCACGACCTCGCGCTGCATCAAACGACCGGCCGAGTATTCAGGATAGTTCAGCGCCTGCTCAACCGCGACCCGGTCGGCATCTTCCAACGCACCCAGAATGGTTTCGGCCTGCGCATCCTCAAGGTCTTCGATGAGGTCGACAACATCATCGCTGTCCATGTCGCGTACAGCATCCGACAACACTTCGGGCGTCAAAATGGCAATGACTTCTTCGCGGATCGATTCGTCGAGCTCCGACAGGATTTCACCATCGAACTCACGGTCATAAAGCCGGATCAGCTTGGTCCGCTCGAACGCGCTGATCTGTTCCAGAAGGTCGGCGATATCGGCCGCATGCAGCGGTTCCATCAGCTCTGTCAGCTTGGCGGCGTCGTCGATTTCCACCGCATAAAGGATGGACGCCACAGCCTTTTTGTTCAGCCGGTATGCCTCGGCTTCGTCCTCAGCATCGGGGGAGAGTTCAAGTTCCTGCGCGTCGTCAACCATAGCTGCCCCCACTTACGAATTTGTGCAGACCATATGCGGGGCAAAGCGCGGATACAATGGCGCGGAACCGTACCCAAACGGATTGTGGCCGCTGCGGGCTGGGGTTAGACAAGCCGCATGAAAACACAAACACTCCTCCTTGGCCAAACGCTCCGTTTTACGGGCAATCCCCTCTCTGACCCGTGGGAGGATACAGTCCGTATCGATAGCGACGGCGCGGTTCTGATTGAGGGCGCGCATATCAAGGCCGTGGGCCGCGCCGGCGATCTGCGCAAGGCACATCCGCAAGCAACGGTCAAAGACTACGGCGACCGGCTGATCTGCCCGGGATTTGTGGACGCCCATGTACACTACCCCCAAACCGCAATCATCGCGAGCTGGGGAAAACGGCTCATTGACTGGCTCAACACCTACACCTTCCCCGAGGAAATGCGCCTGTGCGATCCCGCATATGCCCGCGATATCGCCGGGCGCTATCTGGACCTGACACTGGCCAACGGTACCACCACAGTATGCTCCTTCGCCACCATCGCCCCCACCAGCGTCGACGCCATATTCGAGGCGGCGGCAGCGCGTGGCCAAAGGATCGTAGCGGGCAAGACCTGCATGGACCGCAACGCACCCGAAGGGCTGCGCGACACCGCGCAATCCGCCTATGATGACAGCAAGGCACTCATTGACCGCTGGCACGACAAGGGCCGCGCCAGCTATGCGATCACGCCGCGGTTCACGCCCACGTCGACGCCCGAACAGCTGGCGGCACTCGGGGCGCTTTGGTCGGAACGCCCCGCCTGCCTGATGCAGACGCACCTGAGCGAACAGGTCGACGAAATTGCCTGGGTCAAAGACCTTGTGCCTCATGCCCGCGATTATCTGGACACCTACGAAGAACACGGGCTGGTGCGTGACCGCGCGGTCTTTGGTCACGCGATCCATCTGACCCCGCGCGAGGTCGACCGCCTTGCCGATAGCGGCGCATCCGTTGTGCATTGCCCGACATCGAATACCTTTATCGGATCAGGTTTGTTCGACATGGCGCAGATCGCGGCGCGGCGCATCCCCATCGGTTTGGCGACAGACACCGGCGGCGGATCATCCTTTTCCATGTTGCGCACGATGGCCGCAGCTTATGAAATCGGTCAGCTGCGCGGCACCCCCACCCACGCGGCACAGCTGATGTGGTTGGCAACAGCTGGCTCTGCCCGCAGCCTCCACCTGCACGATAAGATCGGCACGCTCGGCGAAGGATACGAGGCTGACATCACGATCCTTGACCTCGCCTCTACCCCAGCGATCAAGCAGCGAAGCGAGAATGCCCAAAACACCTGGGACCAGCTTTTCGCGACCATCATGATGGGCGACGACCGTGCGATCGATGATGTCTGGGTTAACGGGGTGCGGCGGGGCTAGCGCCACACTCGGTCGCTTCATTTTGCCCCTGAAACTCCCCGCGGCGCGTCCCGCACGAACAACAGGCAGCGCCGCCACGGGTCTATCCTAGCAGGGCGCAGCCAAGACCATCGCCCAAATGCGGTCTGGGCCCTGAAACAGGCCAAAGGCGCGCGCATTGCTGTTCATCATGTTGCGGAAATGCGGTGGTGACTGCGCCCATCCCTGCATCACCTGCGCCAGTTCACGCTGACCCTTGGCAAGGTTTTCAGCGACATAGCACCAGTGATACCCCTGCGCGCGCGCCCGGTCGCCAACACCCGAGCCATCCAGACCGCTATGAGCGAAATACCCGTGCCGGGCCATGTCCAGCGCATGGGCGCGCGCTGCAGCTTCCAAGCTGAATGAATAAGTTAACGGCGCGACGCCCTCTCGTGCGCGCATCGCATTCAGCATCTTTACCGATAGCGGGTCTGCCGCGGCAGAGCAGATCGCAGCAACGATCATCACAATCGCCATGCCAAGCTGTCTAGCAATACGTATTATCAAACCACCCTCGTTCCGCAGCACTTATACAAACGGATTTCCTTCATAAACTCGCGCCGCCAAATGCGGTATCAAAGAGTATCGCGAAGGGCCCGCGCCAGTTGGTTCTGCCGCGCGATTTGCGCGGGCAAGTCTATGGTCACAACCTGCCCGTCCCTTACCACCCTGCGCCCTTCGACCAGTAAGTCTCGGACAGAAGTTGGTCCGGCAAGCAACAACGCGGCCGGATCCCAGCTGCCCGCGCTTGCAATCCCGCTGACATCCCAAATGGCAATATCCGCACGCCCACCAACGGCGATCCGCCCGCATTCGGGCCGCCCTAGAATATCCGCCCCGCCGCGCGTCGCTATCTCTAGCGCCTCACGTGCACTCATGGCGTTGGCCCCGCCCGAGACCCGTTGCAGCAGCATAGCTTGCCGGGCTTCGGCCACGAGATTTCCTGCGTCATTGCTGGCCGACCCGTCGACCCCAAGACCCACCGGCACGCCTGCATCCCGCATGGCCCGAACGGGAGCTATCCCCGACCCCAAGCGGCAATTCGAACAGGGGCAATGCGCAACGCCTGTTTTGGTCTGCGCAAACAGCGCGATTTCGCTGGGGTCAAGTTCGACGCAGTGCGCATGCCAGACATCGGGACCGACCCAACCCAGATCTTGCGCATATTGTCCGGGGCGACACCCAAACCGCGCCAGCGAATAGGCAACATCTTCGGCGTTTTCGGCAAGATGGGTATGAAGCATGACACCCTTGTCCCGTGCCAACAGCGCCGCATCGCGCATCAACTCCCTACTCACAGAGAAAGGTGAGCAAGGCGCGATCCCAACACGGCACATAGAGGATGCCGCCCCGTCATGGAAACCGTCGATCAGCCGTATGCAATCCTCCAGTATCGCCGCCTCACGCTCGACCAAAGCATCAGGCGGCAAGCCGCCGTCGCTTTCCCCGATGCTCATCGCGCCGCGCGTTGGCTGAAACCGCATCCCCAGTTCTGCTGCAGCATGGATCGTATCTTCCAGCCGGCTGCCATTGGGATACATATAGAGATGATCCGAACTTAATGTGCACCCCGACAAGGCAAGTTCGGCCAGCCCGACCTGCGCCGAAACAAACATATGATCCGGCGTGAAACGCGCCCAGATGGGGTAGAGCGTCTTCAACCATCCAAACAGCAGCGCGTCCTGACCACCTGGCACTGCCCGCGTCAGGCTTTGATAGAGGTGGTGATGGGTATTCACCAATCCAGGCGTCACAACACACCCTGATGCTTCAATCACCTCCCCCTCGGTTGACAGGTTATGTCCTACCGCTGCAATGACACCATCGGCCAACAGGACATCAGCCGCGACCAATTCGCGACGCGTGTCATCCATAGTAACAAGATGATCAGCGTTGCGTATCAGCAGTTCGGTCATAGCGGACAATTCTTAAGGAACTCTAAAGCTTCGGCGTGTATTTCGCTATTGGCTGCCGCAATTGCACGGCCGCCGTTATGAGCCGGGCCACCGTCCCAATCCGTCACGATACCGCCCGCCGCCTGCACCACAGCAATAGGTGCTTGAATATCATAGGGTTGCAGCGAGGCTTCTATGACCAGATCGACCTGACCTGAAGCCACCAAAGCATAGGCATAGCAATCCATCCCAAAACGCGTCAGCCGCGCATGTTGTGAAACTTTGGCAAAGGCCGCACCTTCATGGGCCGAGCCGACTTCGGGAAATGTCGTGAAAACGGTGGCTTGGGCCAAGGGCCGAGGGCTTCGCGTTTGCAAGGCGTACGCCCCCGACGGCCCCATGACCTCGGCCCGTTCGCCATACCCTAAAAAACGCTCGCGGATATAGGGTTGGTCGATGATACCGAAAAACGGGCCGTTCGCATCGCTGAGCGCGATCAACACGCCCCAAGTGGGCGTACCGGATACAAACCCACGGGTTCCGTCGATCGGGTCCAGTACCCAGGTTAGTCCGGAAGTTCCTTCGGTGGATCCGTATTCCTCGCCCAAAATTGCGTCGTCTGGCCGTTCGCGCTCTAGAATCTCGCGCATTGCCCGTTCGGCAGCTCGATCAGCTTCCGTAACCGGATCATAGCCAATTTGAAACTTATTGTCCGCAAGCAGATCAGGTTGTCGAAAATGGGGGAGTATTGCCGTACGCGCTGCATCAGCCAGTAGATGACCCACACGAAGTATATCGGGATCCGAATGCAAGTTCTGTATCATGGCTACCGATCTGACACTTTCGCCAGATCCTTGCAAGATAACAGTTTGCGTTAGCGATTAAGCAACATCACTTAGCACACGCGCCAATTCGAACAACCGCCGACGTTGGTTTTCTGGGATGGCATAATAGGAGCGGATGAGGTCCATCGCTTCTTTATCCCCGACCAGATCAGCAGGTATGTTTTCCAGCCCTTTCTCGGCCTGAGGTTTTTCCGCCTCTAGCCCCTCGAAGAAATGGGCCACATCGACATTCAGAGCAAAGGCAATATCCCAGAGCCTAGAGGCGCTGACGCGGTTTGCGCCTGTCTCATACTTCTGGATCTGCTGAAACTTTATGCCAACAAGCTCTGCCAGGCGCTGCTGGGTCATGCCGGTCAACCAACGGCGCTGTCGTATCCGCTGGCCAACATGAACATCTACTTTGTGAGGCATCACGATCTTCTTTCTAATTCAGCGCCCATAATTTCGACGCTTGCAATTGTAGTATTGAGGAAGTGACCAATTCACGTGGTCCTTTCCGACAAAACGTGCTAGTTACAAATCTCATCGCTATGCGCAAATAAAATGAAAATGGACATACGTTCAGTTATCATCTCATTTAACCGCAACACCCAATCACGCGTTGATTGAGTGAATGAATTACCCCTTATACGAGAAGTAAACCTAGCGGGCGAAATGTAGATTGCATATGATCTTGGCCAATCATGCACCTGTAGCTTTGCGGCATCCTTGGTTATTATCCCCCTTCAGCGACCCTTCCCTGCTTATGCACGAAACGGATTCGGTTACATATCAACACCGTAGCTCACCCTGCATGTGACACTTTGACATCGCACGGTAGTACGCGGTCTTTCGCTCACAGCAAAAATTATTCGCGTCAATCGCAGTGGTAACGAAAACGTTACAAAAAGTGCGAGAGCTGCGGTCGGCGAGAATCATCGGTTTCATAGACTGAGGATTGCACCACAAACCTTAATACATGGTGTAGGGTTACGACATCTGCAGAAACGGCCCATCCTAATGCCGTCACACTCCCAATCTAGCGCCCGCGTTAGGCAAATGTTCACAAATGTTCTATAGACAGCATTCAGAGCACGACAGAAGTCGCTAGGATTAATCCTTAATCGCAAGACATCGCCCAGTTGCGCGGCATTTGGCAAAGCACCGCGTCGAACTTACGCTACCTTGCGTATTTGAGTGTGAAAGCACTTGAAAACAATGGCGTGGATGCCGATATTTGACACAATACCGAGGTCGGAAAACCGACTTTGCAACACGTCTATTATTTGGAGGATATTCATGGCTGACGTGAACACAATCCGGTCCGCTGCCGGATCCCGCGCCGCCGCTATCGATGAAGGGCTGCGCACCCATATGAACAAGGTGTATGGCACCATGTCTATCGGCATGTTGATCACCTTTGCAGCGGCTTGGGCCATCTCTGGCCTCGCTGTTACGACGGATCCCTCGGCCGCAGCGGCGCAGATCGGCCCTGACAAGTACCTGACGGCCTTAGGGGCTGCGTTGTACACGTCGCCTTTGAAATGGGTCGTGATGCTTGCTCCGCTCGCCTTTGTGTTCGGACTTAGCGCTGCGATGAACAAGATCTCGGCTGCGACTGCACAAACGCTGTTTTATGCCTTTGCTGCGGTTATGGGCGTCTCGATCAGTTCGATTTTCCTGGTCTTCACCGGATATTCGATCATTCAGATCTTCCTCGTCACCTCTATTGCGTTCGCTAGCCTTTCGCTCTGGGGGTACACCACCAAAAAGGACATTTCTGGCTGGGGAAGCTTCCTTATTATGGGGGTGATTGGTCTGGTGGTCGCGTCGATCGTGAACATCTTCCTTGCCTCGCCTGCACTGGTCTTTGCGATTTCGGCCATTGGCGTTCTGATTTTTGCTGGTCTTACCGCTTATGACACCCAAAATATCAAGAACACCTACTTGGCCCATGCGCACCACGGCGATCAGGAGTGGCTGCAAAAATCCGGTATCATGGGTGCCCTGAGCCTATACCTGAACTTCATCAACATGTTCATGATGTTACTTCAGCTTTTCGGCAACCGCGAGTAAAACACGCTGTCCGCCCTGTTTCGGCAGACGTGAAAAATAACGCCCACCGACTTTCGAGCCGGTGGGCGTTTTTTTTGTCTTGGGTAGGGGATCTCTTTCGCAATTGAAAACAGGTCTGGCCCGAACAATTCATCGTACGTTCAGACCGAGATACTTAGGTAAGACACTACCTAGAACGGATGGTCCGGTCGCTTTTTAGGGATCTTCGCCGCTGCACTTTACGGCGCGTCGCAACCCTACACCGCCACATCAAAGATCTGGCCCAGCCCAGCGGTCACCGCCATCGCAAGCGCCCCCCAGACCACGGCGCGGATAATAGCAGCCCTCATGGGTGCCCCCCCGAGCCGGGCACCGCCGCCACCAAGTAAAATCAGCGCGAGCACGGCAGTCAGGGCAATTGGCCATAGCCCCTGCCCCTCGGGCGCACAGAGCGCGGCGAGCAGAGGGAAGGCCCCACCAAGGGCAAAGGCAAGGGCCGAAGCACCTGCGGCCTGTAGCGGGTTTGCCTGTCCTGCCAAGCCGAACATGCCAAGCTCTTCGCGCGCATGGGCCCCCAGGGCGTCATGGTCCGTCATCTGCGCCGCAACCTCAACGGCAAGCGCGGCATCGACACCGCGGCTCTCCAACCCTTCGGCCAGCTCTTCCAGCTCGTAGTCGGGGTCTTCTTCCAGAGCGACGCGTTCACGCTCTAGATCAGCGGCCTCCACATCGGCCTGCGCCGAAACGGATACATATTCCCCTGCCGCCATCGACAAGGCTCCGGCCGTCAATCCGGCGAAACCGGTTAGGGCGATATTGCCCGTCTCCATCCCTGCCGAGGTGACGCCGACCAAAAGGCTGGAGATTGACACGATTCCATCATTTGCCCCCAGCACGGCGGCGCGCAGCCAGTTGCTGCGGTTGATGTAATGGCCTTCCTTGGGCATGACCCGCCTCCTTGCGCTCAAACGCGACACAGGCCCGCAGCGGCAGGCCTGTTCAACTGTCCGGGGTATAGAAACGCAAAAGGCCGCGCACTAGGCGCGGCCCTCATATCGCGTCGACAGTAAGATCTTACTTGATCTTGCCTTCTTTGTATTCAACGTGCTTGCGAATAACGGGGTCGTACTTCTTGATGACCATTTTCTCGGTCATGGTACGTGCGTTTTTCTTAGTGACGTAAAAATGGCCTGTGCCCGCGGACGAGTTCAGACGGATCTTGATCGTGGTTGGCTTCGCCATAGTCGTTCTCCTGCAACGACGAGCCGGCCGCTGTTCGACCGCTCGTGAAATCCTGAGTTTTGGGTTCTAGTCACGCCTGCGCCTGAGTCAACCGCTATTTCGAACTCACGGCCCAAACGAACCGTAAAAATTGATATTTTCCGGCATTCCCACCCCGAAATAAGGAGAGCTGGCCCGTAAATATGCGCGGAAGGCCTATAAGCCGGATTTTGTCCCCGCTTTACAACAGGGGATGACCATTCCTCTGACCACACAGTTACCTGCATGGCTACAGCTGCCAACCCGGACCTGCTGGGGCAGAAGTAGCCCCGCCTTGCCTGTTGCCAGACACGGCGCGCGGTCCCTATTTGGCATTGCTCCCGGTGGGGCTTGCCTTGCCAGAGATGTTACCACCTCCGCGGTGCGCTCTTACCGCACCGTTTCACCCTTACCTCTCCGGTGGTATCGGTTGCCCGACCCGTCAAAGCGGCGGTCTATTTTCTGTGGCGCTATCCGTCGGGTTACCCCGCCCGGGCGTTACCCGGCACCGTTTCTTCTGGGAGTCCGGACTTTCCTCGATCTTGTTGCCAAGACCGCGGCCATCCAGCCTTCCGCGCGCTGCACGCCTAGCGCCTAAATTCGGGTGGGGTCAATGTGTTTCGCCAGACGGATGCCTTCGGCGAGGATTTTTAACCATTTGGAAACGGGTGTGATGCTACAGATTATGCCCAAGGAGCATATCATCAGCGCAAAGTGGCCCCTTGCGCCAAGGTGCAAAGCGCAGGCGTGTGCTTTGCAACAAAAGGTCTATGTCATGCGTGGCCGTGTAGCCCGCCGCACGTGCTGCTGTGACAAAGGCATCGACCGTAGGATCGGCAGTCGCGCGCTGGCTGTTTCCTTTTCCGGCGAGGTTCTGTCGTGCCAGACGGGGCCAGTCGAACCGTGGGCCGGGGTCTACCTTGCGCCCAGGAGCCATATCGGAATGGCCTATGACCCCTTCTGGCAGGATCGCCCAACGGTCCATGATGCCACGCAGTAACGTCTCGAGCATGGCCATCTGCGGTTCGGGAAACGGGTGAGAGCCCCGATTATCGAGCTCGATCCCAATGGAGCGGGAATTGATGTCAGAGTGCCCCCGCCACTCTCCGGCTCCCGCATGCCAGGCACGCTGATCCTCTGGCACCAGCGGCACCGTGTCGCCCGTCATGGTGATGAGGTAATGGGCCGAAACTTCGGCCTCGGGGTCACAAAGGCGCGCACAGGCGGCTTCGGCGCTGTCCATTGCGGTATAGTGCAACACGATCAAAGAGGGCCGCAGCCCGTTCCGGCGCGGCCCATGATTCGGAGATTTACAGTGCAGCGGCGTGCCAACCATCAGGCCTAGCCCTGCACCCCTTTGCGGTAGGGGCTTGGATCCCAGTTGCAGGCATATCCATCGCCGTCAGGGTCCATGCCATCGCGGTCTTTGGTAGGCCCGCCAGCGCTCAGAAAGGCGATCTGCGCTTGATCGGGGTGTGAATACTGTGCGCAGGCCCGCGCGAACTTGCGTTCTTTGTTGAACCCGCGACGGGTATATTGCGCGGTGCCAACGGCATGGGAATTCTGCAATGCGTAGGCTACGATATTAGGGCCGGCGTCGGCGCGATCCGGAAGCGCCTCGGGCTGCACCACACGGTATTGCGCACGATTGGCCGCGATGCGGGCCGCATCCCCTTCGATACTGCGCTCATCGGCCACCGCGTCAAAGTTGTTCTCTTGCGATATCCCCCCTGCCCCCAGCACCGGTGGCGCAGGGTTCGACGGGCTGGCGTTGACCGGTGCCACGCCCGAATTGGTCGCGGCATCGTTGCCCAGACCACCGGGGCGCGTGGCATCCAGAATACGCGCCGTTGCAGCTGCCGTAGCCGCGGGGGAGCCGTCATTGACGGCATCCAGCGGCGTGGCATCCACAGTGGCTGGTGCCGGCATACTTGCCACCGCCCCGCCTGCCAGTGCCGTATCCCGCTGCGCTTGCGCGGAATCGAATGAACCGTCGAAACCGACGCCCCGTCCACTGTCGGGGACCGCGGGTTGGCAGGCCGAGAGGGCGAGCCCCAAGGCTGCAACAATTGAACAACGTATCATCATCGGACCTGCTTTATCTGCTCTGGTTTATCGGCGGGGGTTTACCACCATTTTTGCGGCTTGGCTACAAAGCCGGCCGCCTGCTCTAGCGCATAGGCGGTAGACAGTAGATCGGCCTCTTCCCATGGGCGACCAATCAGTTGCAAACCAAGGGGCAGCCCTTTGTCGCTGATGCCGGTCGGCAGCGCGATGCCAGGCAGCCCCGCGAGGTTCACGGTGACCGTAAAGACGTCGTTCAGATACATCGCCACCGGATCGGCATCCGTCATCTCGCCCAGCCCAAAGGCCGCCGACGGTGTGGTTGGTGTCAGGATGCTGTCGATACCTGCTGCAAATACGTCTTCGAAATCTTTCTTGATCAAGGTACGGACCTTGCGTGCCCGATTGTAATAAGCGTCATAGAACCCCGCGCTTAGCACATAGGTACCGACCATAACCCGGCGCTGCACCTCGGCCCCGAACCCTTCGGCGCGGGTCTTTTCATACATTTCTGTGATGCCGTCGCCGTGGTCCAGCTTGGCGCGGTGGCCATAGCGCACCCCGTCATAGCGGGCGAGGTTCGACGAGGCTTCCGCCGGCGCGATCACGTAATAGGCAGGCAAAGCGTATTTCGTGTGCGGCAAGGAAATATCGACGATCTCGGCCCCGGCATCGCGCAGCATGGCAATACCGTCCTGCCACAGTTTATCGATTTCTGCGGGGATGCCATCAATGCGGTATTCGCGCGGGATACCGATCTTTTTGCCCCGAATGTCACCCGTCAGCGCCGCTTCGAAATCGGGCACGGCCAGCTCGGCAGAGGTGCTGTCTTTGGCGTCATACCCGGCCATAGCGCCCAACATGATTGCCGCGTCGCGTACGGTTTTGGTCATTGGCCCCGCTTGATCCAGCGAAGAGGCAAACGCCACAATGCCCCAGCGGGAACAGCGCCCATAGGTCGGCTTGATCCCGACGGTGCCGGTAAAGGCCGCAGGCTGGCGGATGGAACCGCCCGTATCGGTGCCGGTTGCCGCCAGACACAGGTCGGCTGCTACAGCCGCCGCCGACCCGCCCGAAGACCCGCCGGGCGTCAGCGCAGTGTCATCGCCGGACCGCCGCCAAGGGTTCACAGCATTGCCATAAACGGAGGTTTCATTCGACGAGCCCATCGCGAATTCATCCATGTTGAGCTTGCCCAACATCACCGCGCCACTATCCAGCAGGTTTTGCGACACGGTGCTTTCATACTCGGGCACGAAGCCTTCAAGGATCCGCGACGCGGCCTGCGACGGCACACCTTTGGTGCAGAACAGGTCCTTGATGCCGATTGGCAAACCACACATCGCAGGCGCATCACCGGATTTGATCCGCGCATCTGCCGCCTTGGCCTGATCCATCGCAAGATCACCGGTGTGGTGCACGAATGCATTCAGCGCGCCCGCGCCTTCGATGGCGGTCAAACATGCGCCGGTTAGCTCGGCCGAGGTCACATCGCCTTTGCGCAGCGCGTCACGTGCTTCGGCAAGGCCCAGTTTGTTCAAATCAGCCATTATTCAACCACCTTCGGAACCGCAAAAAATCCTTCACGCGCATCGGGCGCATTGGCCAGCACTTTGGCCTGCTGGTCGCCATCGCGCACCACGTCCTCGCGCTTTTTCAACACCTGAGGTGTTACGGATGTCATCGGCTCTACCCCGTCGACATCGACTTCGTTCAGCTGCTCGATAAAGCCGAGGATATTGTTGAACTCTTGCGCCAGCGCGGGCAAGGCGTCGGGTTCGACCTTGATGCGGGCCAGTTTCGCCACCCGTGCGGCTGTGGACTCGTCAATGGACATGGGCGCTCCTTCATCTGATTGGGTGCCGTTTATCGCCCCCTGCCCGCCCCCGCAAGTCTGGCCACTGCTTCTAGCCCTTGATCGCGCCGGTTGATCCTTCATTTTGCCAAATAAACTCCAGCCGGAGGCTCCCCATCGCACAAACACGCGCTACAGTCCGCGAAAGACACCACATAAAGGGAGACCAAAATGGATATCATCTGGCTAGGCCACGGCAGCTTTCGCATCGAGATCGAGGATCAGATTCTACTGATCGACCCTTGGCTCACCGGCAACCCGATGCTGGACGACGCGCAGCACGATGCCGCACTGTCCGGCGTGACGCAAATCCTGGTGACCCACGGGCATTTCGACCACACCCAAGACCTCAAGATGGTCGCGGAAAAAACCGGTGCGCCGGTTGCGGGCATGGTTGAACTGATGGGGTATTTCGGCGCGCAAGGCGTGGAAAACACCACGGGCTTCAACAAAGGCGGCACGATCCGCTGCGGCAAGGTTGACGTGACGATGGTGCCGGCGTCGCATTCCTCTTCGGTCGATGGGGACGCGGGTCCGGTCTATATGGGGGCTGAAATCGGCTTTATGATCAGGGGCGAAGGTCACACGGTCTATGTGTCGGGCGATACCGATATTATGGCGGATATGGATTGGATGGGCGACTACCACAAACCCGACATCGGCATCCTGAGCGCGGGCGGACATTTCACTATGGATATGGCCGGCGCGGCCTATGCGGCCAAGCGGTATTTCGACTTCAAAACCGTGATCCCCTGCCACTACCGCACCTTTGACGCGCTAGAGCAATCGGCTCGGGTGCTGGTCGACGGTTTGCCCGGCGTGGACGTGATCGAGCCCGAAGTGCTCAAGGCCATCACGCTATAGGATCCCCCTAATCGATAGAAACGGCACGCTCCCCGGTAAAGCAGAGGGTGTCGTCGGCGCGCAGGGCGATGTTGCCTTGATCAAACTCAGCTTTGCGCGCCTTTTGCGGGTTCAGGGCCAGCGTCGTACAAACCTCGAACGCGGTGTCACTGAAACGGCGGTACACATAAGGTGCGCCGCTCGCAGGATCGCCACTGGTTAGGATATCGTGCAGGCTGTGGCGCGTGCTGGGACAATAGGTGTCATCCGTCAGGGTCTGGGGCAGCGGCTTGCGCGGGTGGCCGATGCACATGAGATGACTGCGAAGGATCCGCAGGTCACTGATGCGCTGCTTGTCCTCGCGCGCCAGTCGCGCCTGCTTTGGTCCACCTACCACCATCAAACCACCGGCAATGGCCCCGCCGACCAGCAAGCACATGCAGATCAGTAGCAGTTTATTCACGCAGGGGCCTCTTCGCGCAGGTCCCGCACATAAAAACCGAATATGCCCCCCGCCACGACCAGTACCACCAGCGCCTTAACGATAAATTGCAGCGTCAGATCACCGGTCAGCAGTGCATAGATCGTGGCAATTGCATCCCCGAGCAGGGTCAGCGCAGCCAAGAGCAGCCCGATGTAGATCATCCATTTGCGGATCGCGGACCGGTAATGCGCAGGGTCGCGCGCCAGTTTCCGCCGCTCCCGCAGGGTCAGCCACAGGTACAGCGGCGCAGTCACAATCAACACGGCAACGCCCCAGCGGATCGGCCGGTCACTGCCGCCGTCCCCCGTGGCAAAGGCCAGATCGACCAGCGCCTGCAACACAACCACCAGATTGAATGCCCCAAGAATCAGTACGCAAAACGTCAGCGCATAGGTAAAGAAATCCCGTGCAGACACCGTCGCCACGGGGCGCGGAACGGGCGGAGAGAACGGCATCTCGTCCCATCCGTTCAGGGCGTCCTGCACCTCTGCGCTGCGCCAGCCCGCGTGGGCCAGAGCGGCAGTAATCTCGGTGCGGGACTTGCCTGCCGTCAACGCGTCGCGCACGAAAATGCTCAGTTCATCCCGTTGGGCCATGGCGCTTATCCTTTTCGTTTCGCAGCAAAAAACGTCTTCAGCAGCTCTTCGCTCTCGGCGGCTGCGATGGCGTCATAGACGTCGGGGGCGTGGTGGCATTGGGCATGGTAAAACACCCGCGCGCCCTGTGCCACTCCGCCTGATTTAGGGTCGGACGCGCCGTAGTACAACCGCGCCACCCGCGCCGCCGAGATCGCGGCGGCACACATCGCGCAGGGTTCAAGCGTCACATAAAGCGCGTGCCCGCCCAGCCGTTCGGACCCCGCCGCGGCACAGGCGGCGCGAATGGCCAGCACCTCGGCGTGGGCGGTCGGATCATTCAGCTCGCGCGTGCGGTTGCCAGCTTGGGCCACGACAGTGCCATCAGGTGCGACGATGACCGCACCCACGGGCACTTCACCGCGGGCAGCTGCGGCGCGGGCCTGTTCTAATGCGATGGACATATAAGAGGTAAAGCTCATTCATGTCTCATGCCCGCAAACGGCGCCCTTTCGCAAGCGCAGGAAACAGGGTAAGCGCTGTGGTATGAGCGAAGATACACCCTCCCAGCCCCCGAAATCCGGCACCCCACCCGGTGACCGTATTGCCAAAGTCCTGTCCCGTGCCGGACTTGCCAGCCGCCGCGAAGCCGAGCGCATGATCGAGGCCGGCCGCGTGCGGGTCAACGGCGCGCAGATCGATTCGCCCGCGTTGAACGTGACGCCTGCCGATGCGATCACCGTGGACGGCAAGCCCGTCGGCGAGCCCGAACCACCCCGCGTCTGGCTGTACCACAAGCCCACGGGGCTGGTGACCACCAATCGCGACGAAAAAGGCCGCGGCACGATCTTTGATGATCTGCCCGAAGACATGCCACGCGTCATGAGCGTCGGTCGACTTGACCTTAACTCCGAAGGGTTGTTGCTGCTGACCAATGACGGCGAGGTCAAACGCCGTTTGGAACTGCCATCGAACGGCTGGCTGCGGCGCTACCGCGTGCGGGTGAATGGCCGGCCCACCGATGATATGCTCGAACCGCTGCGCAAGGGCATCACCGTCGATGGCGAGGATTTCCAGCCCATGACGGTATCGCTTGATCGGCAACAGGGTGCAAACGCCTGGCTTACGATCGGGCTTCGCGAAGGCAAGAACCGCGAAATTCGCCGCGCGATGGAAGCGGTGCACCTGTCAGTCAACCGTCTTATCCGCACCAGCTATGGTCCGTTCCAGTTGGGCGAGCTGAAACCGGGTGAGGTCGAAGAGCTGAAACGCAAGATCGTCCGTGACCAGCTTGGGCTTGAGATTGCGGATTCCACTGGTACCGCCGTCAAGAAAAAGCCCGCGCGTATCGTCAAACGAAAGACGCGCAAACCCGGAGAGCCAGGCCCCGGTCGCCCCGGTCTGCCAAAAGAACCCGGCGACAAGACCGCCACCGGCAAAACCATCCCCGGCAAGCCCAAGCCCGGCTATGGCAAATCCAAGCCTGCCCGCACTGCGTTCGACGCCCCTGCGCCGCGCAAATTCGGCACCCGCGTGAAATCCACCCGTAAACCCTGATTTCTTTGGGTTTACGGCCCCTTGTCAGCTTCTTTTACGTGCTCAACCCTAGTCGGTAGCCGGTACGGCGACTATATGTCGTACAAAGGAAGTTCTGATGGGTCGATTGCTAGTCATTGTCGCCACGCTGGCGCTGATTGTTGCGTTTGTCGCCATTTTGGTGACAATCGTCGCAAGGATACTGGACGCAAGCCGTCGCGCATCGGCACCCGCGCAGGGACAGGAGATCTATCGCCCCATGGCACCGACACCGTTTCAGAAAATCACCTATGTTGCCCTGATCGTTTTGCTGTTCGGCGTGTCCACCGGCTGGCTTGGGGGGCTTTGATCCATGGCACAGCGCTTTGGCGGTAAATACAGCAATCAAGACACCGGCGGCGACGCGTCAGTCCCGCGTGAAGCCCGTGCAAAACGCATAGAGGTTGACCCCGCAAGCGGGCGGGCAACGCTCTTGTTCATCCCCGCCATTCCGCTGGTGTTCCTGTCATTGAACGACGGCGCTCAGGGGCTTGCCCTTGGCTTGGTGGCCGCAGCGGCGTTGACCGGTGCCGCGTGGATGCTGCGCGAAGGATTAAAAGCCGAAGCCGCCTATACCGCGCGCAAAGTGGCTGAACGCCCCGCCCTGCCGCGCAAGATCATCGCCAGCCTGCTCACCGGTGCGGGTGTGGCCTTGGCTGCCTATAAAAATGATCCCGGCCTGGTGGCCCCCGTGCTGTATGGCTTGGCCGCGATGGGGCTACATGTGTCGGCCTTTGGCATCGATCCGCTGACCGCCAAAGGGATGGAAGGCGTGGACAGTTTTCAAAAAGATCGCGTCGCCCGTGTCGTGGACGAGGCCGAAAAGCACCTTGCCGCGATGAACACCGCTATTGTGCGCGCAGGCGACCGACAAGCGCGGGACCGCCTGGCCCAGTTTCAGGACACGGCGCGCACCCTGATCCGCACTGTACAGGATGACCCGCGCGATCTGACCGGTGCCCGCAAATATTTGTCGGTCTACCTTTTGGGTGCGCGGGACGCGACGATCAAGTTCGCTGACATATATGCCAGCACAGGCGATGCGCAGGCGCGTGCCGATTATCTGGCCTTGCTGGATGATCTGGACAAAAATTTTGCCGCGCGCACCCAAAAATCGCTATTGGAAGACAAGACCGACCTGAACATCGAAATCGACGTGCTGCGCGAGCGGCTTTCCCGAGAAGGCGTGCGCCTCAATTAATCTGTCGCACCCGCAAGAACATAGGAATACTTGAACCATGTCTGATACCGTTCGTGAAAAAGCCACCCAATCCGTAGCGCTGGTGGATGAGGTAAACGCCCAAGTGCTGGCCGACCCCGCGCCCGCGGATGCTGTCGTTTCGCTTGAAAAGGCAGATGCGCCACAATCGGCCGAGATCAAAAGCCGCATGGCAGAGATCGACATGGGCGACACGCAATCGATTATCGGTTTCGGCTCCGGTGCGCAGGCTGAGCTGCAGGAAATCAGCCAAGCGATGTTGCAAGATGTGCGGAACAAGGATGTTGGCCCCGCCGGTGACAGCCTGCGCAATATCGTGACGACCATCCGCGGTTTTTCGGTGTCGGAACTGGACGTTCGCCGTGAACGCAGCTGGTGGGAACGTCTGCTGGGTCGCGCCGCCCCCTTTGCCAAGTTCACCGCCAAGTTCGAAAAGGTTCAAGGTCAGATCGACCGCGTCACGGACGAGCTGCTGACCCATGAGCACACCCTGCTAAAGGATATCAAATCACTTGATATGCTGTATGAAAAGACGCTGCAGTTCTATGACGAACTCGCCCTTTATATAGCAGCAGGCGAGGCCAAGCTGGCAGAGCTGGACGCGACCACCATTCCCGCCAAACAAGCGCAAGTCGACGCCGCGCCCGAGGCGGATCAAGTCATGGTCGCGCAGGAATTGCGTGACATTCGCGCCGCGCGTGACGATCTGGAGCGCCGTGTGCATGACCTCAAGCTGACCCGTCAGGTGACAATGCAGTCGCTGCCCTCTATCCGCTTGGTGCAGGAAAACGACAAGTCGCTGGTAACCAAGATTAATTCCACCCTCGTGAACACCGTGCCACTGTGGGAAACCCAGTTGGCGCAGGCGGTCACCATCCAGCGCAGCGCCGAAGCCGCCGCTGCCGTGCGCGATGCCAACGATCTGACGAATGAACTGCTGACGTCGAACGCGCAGAACTTGCGCGAAAGCAACAAGGTCATCCGCACCGAGATGGAACGCGGCGTTTTCGACATCGAAGCGGTCAAACAGGCCAACGCCGACCTGATCGGGACCATTCAGGAATCCCTGCAAATCGCGGACGAAGGCAAAGCGCGCCGCGCCTCTGCCGAAAAAGACCTACAGGAAATGGAAGCCAATCTGCGCGACACGTTGGCCTCTGCCAAAGCGGCCAAGCCCGCACCCTCTTCGGTTTAATCCCTTTTACGCTTGGAGCGCGCGATATGGCATGGCAACGGTTAGGGCAGGCAGGATGGTTCGGCACGGTGGCAATGCTTGCCGCGCTCGCCGCCTGTACCCCGCAGCCCCCGGTTGAACCGACGCTGAAGCCCATCGCGCGCCCCGAAACGCCACCGGCCCCGCCGCCTGTGGTGGCCAAGCCGACGTCGCAAAAAAGCGCCAAGCTGCGCAGCTATTTCCATCAGGTTCAGCAGGCGCAGCTTAGCCAAGGCCTTTTGCGACGTGATGGTGGCGGGCAGGATACCCCTTTTTCTGCCGGTATGCTGGTGCGCAACTTTGAACAAATCGCCTTTTACAACGAATACAATGCCACCCTGACCGGCCGTGGGGACAAATCCCCGATGCGTCGCTGGGAACGCCCCGTGCGGATGGAGGTGGTTTTCGGCGACGGCGTGCCCCCGTCTGAACGCGCGCGTGACGAGGCTTCTATCAAAGATTACGCCGCCCGTCTGGCCGCGACGACGCAGCATTCCGTCTCAGTCGGGGGGAAACCGAACTTTATGGTGATCGTCGCCGGCGAGGACGACCGGTCCGATGCTCTGGCCCTCGCAGCCAAGCGCATCCCCGGTGTCACTGCCGAAAGCCTTGCCGCGCTCAGCGATCTGCGCCGCGATACCTATTGCGTCGTCGCAGCCTATGCCGGGGGTGCGGACCCCAACATCTATACTGCTGCCGTGGCCGTGATCCGGGCAGAAAACCCGTCCCTTATGCGGCTGTCGTGCATCCACGAAGAGCTCGCGCAGGGGCTTGGACTTGCCAATGACAGCCCCACCGCACGCCCGTCGATCTTTAACGATGACGACGAATTCGCGCTGCTGACCCGCCATGACGAGCTTTTGCTCAAGATGCTTTATGATCCTCGCTTGCATGCTGGCATGACCGCCGAAGAGGCCACCCCCGTCGCCCGCGAGATCGCAAATGAACTACTTGGCGGGCCCGTTTAACCCGCCTCCGACTTCCCCCGAAAGGACCAAGACATGGGTATTCTCGATTTTCTCTCTGGCCAATTCATCGACGTTATCCACTGGACCGATGACACCCGCGATACGATGGTGTCGCGGTTCGAACGCGAGGGCCACGAGATCAAATACGGGGCCAAGCTGACCGTCCGCGAGGGTCAAGCTGCGGTGTTCGTCCACGAAGGCCAGCTGGCCGATGTGTTCACGCCCGGGCTTTATATGCTTGAAACCAACAACATGCCGATCATGACATCGTTGCAGCACTGGGACCACGGCTTTAAAAGCCCCTTCAAATCCGAGATTTATTTCGTTAACACCACGCGTTTCAACGATCTGAAATGGGGCACCAAAAACCCGATCATCGTGCGCGACCCCGAATTTGGCCCCGTGCGCCTACGGTCCTATGGCACCTACTCTGTCAAAGTGTCGGACCCTGCGCGGTTCCTCACCGAAATTGTCGGCACCGACGGCGAATTCACCATGGACGAGATCAGCTATCAGATCCGCAACATCATTGTGCAGGAATTTTCGCGCAGCATCGCGTTGTCGAATATTCCGGTGATGGATATGGCCGCCAATACCCGCGAACTGGGCAAACTGGTGAGCACTGAAATCTCGGCTACTATTGCAGAATACGGCCTGACCATCCCCGAGCTTTATATTGAAAACGTCTCGCTTCCCCCTGCCGTAGAAGAGGTGATGGACAAGCGATCCTCGATGGGTGTGATCGGGGATCTTAACAAGTTCACCCAGTTTCAGGCCGCCGAAGCCCTGGGCCGCGAAGGTGCTGCCGGTGCCGCCCTGCAAACCGGCCTTGGGGCTGGGTTGGGGATGCAGATGGGTCAGGCTGCCGCCGCGCAGGCAGGCCCGTGGGGCCCCCGCCCCGCTGCCGCGGCCCCTGCCTCCCACACTCCTCCCCCGCCGCCTCAGCCCGACAAGGTCTGGCATCTGGCCGAAAACGGTCAAACCAAGGGCCCGTTTTCCAAGGCCGCCTTGGGGCGCATGGCTGCCGATGGCGGGCTGAAACGCGAAACCTATGTCTGGACACCGGGTCAGGATGGCTGGCTGAAAGCTGACGACGTGGCAGAACTGGCGCAGCTCTTTACCGTGCTGCCGCCCCCGCCGCCGCCCGCCGGTGCATAAAGCGGTCTGAAACTCAGATGGGGCGGCCCACGTGTCTAGGCTATGATCACACCCCGCCGCCCCTTGTTGCCCCATCGGCGCACCCTGATGAAACTGTTACATTGGGGCATGGTGCCCCTGTTCGTCTGGTTCTTGCTGGTGCAGCCATCCGACGTGGCGCGGATTGGGGCTGCGGCGGTGCGGTTTCATTCTGTCATGGGACTTGTCTTTGTCAGTGCGGCACTGCTGTGGTGGGTCCACTATATGCGATGTGGATTACTGGGCCGCCCCGGCCCCAAACTGACAGGCTGGGCCCGCTGGCTGCATCCTGTGCTGCATAAAACCCTGATCTGGGGTATCTTGGGTGTCGCGCTCACGGGGCTCATGATCGGGGTTACATCTACTGTTCAGCTATGGGCCGGGGGCATTGTCCCGATTGCCGTACCGCTTGACCTGCCGCGTGCCAACGACTGGGTCGGCCTGATCCACAGTATCGAATTTTACGCCCTTGCAGGCATCGCGCTCGCCCATGCAGGGTTTCACATCTGGCGCCACATTCATCTGCGCGACAACGCCTTGCGCATCATGGCCCCCAAGCTGCTGCACCGTTTTTTGTAGCCCCGCTCTGGTCGCAGCCTGCGCGGTGCCCTATGTCTGGTGCAGGCCTGACCAAAGGACAGCTCTATGCCCGCCAGCACCGGCTTTGACGACCCCGCCCTCCCTCCGACGCCAAGCGAGGAACACCTTTTCCCCTGCGATACCTGCGGATCCGATCTGCGGTTTGATCCCGAAAGATATCTGCTGGTCTGCGACCACTGTGGCAATACCGAAGAAATCTCGGGTGCGCGCGGTGTGCATAGCCCCATCGCCGAGCTCGATTTTCAAGCCGCCCTCGCCAGCGCGCTCCCCCAATCCCAGATGGAGGAAACCCGCGTTACCACCTGCCCCAACTGCGCGGCACAAGTGGAATTTGCCCCCGGCAAACACGCGACGGAGTGCCCGTTCTGCGCGACGCCTGTGGTGATCGACACCGGCCTGAACCGCCACATTAAACCCCGCGCTGTGCTGCCCTTCGGCCTGACCGAAAATACCGCACGCGATGCCATGACAGACTGGCTTGGCAGCCTTTGGTTTGCCCCCAACGGCTTGCAAGAATACGCGCGCAAGGGCCGCAAGATGCAGGGGATCTATGTGCCCTACTGGACCTATGACGCCGACACCCGATCCAGCTATTCCGGCGAGAGGGGGACGGTCTATTACGTTACCCAAACCGTGATGCGCGACGGCAAGCGCGTGCAGCAGCAGGTGCCCAAAATCCGCTGGCGGGCGACCTCGGGTCGTGTGGCGCGTTTCTTTGACGATGTGCTGGTGCTGGCGTCAACGTCGCTTCCGAAACGGTTTACCGATGCACTGGCTCCGTGGGATCTGGCGGCGCTGGAACCCTATGCACCGGAATACCTCGCAGGGTTTCGCGCCGAAGCCTATGCGGTCACGCTTGAAGAAGGCTATGCGCAGGCCCGCGAGGTCATGGACGGAATGATCCAGCGCGACGTGCGTTTTGACATTGGTGGCGACCGCCAGCGCATCCACAATATCCAGACGCAGGTCAGTGATGTGACGTTCAAGCATATCCTGCTGCCGGTCTGGCTGGCGGCCTATAAATACCGCGGCAAGACCTATCGTTTTGTCGTCAACGGCCGCACCGGCAGTGTTCAGGGGGAACGCCCCTATTCCACCGTCAAGATCACCTTTGCGGTGATCCTCGGCCTGATTGTCGCCGGGATCGTCGGATATTTTATGGCGCTGCAAAAATGACCCAGATCGATACGTTCACCGATATTCTAAAGGCGCGATCGTCCTGCCGTGCTTTCCGCCCCGATCCGGTCGATGAGGCGGTGATCACGCGCATCGTCGAAACCGCCCGCCATGTGCCGTCGTGGTGCAATGCGCAGCCGTGGCAGCTGACCGTCACCAAAGGGGCCGCGACCGACCGCTTCCGCGACGCGCTGGCGCAAGAGATCGCCAAGGGGACACCCCCCGCCGCCGATCTCGATTGGCCCACATCCTACAGTGGCGTTTACGGCGATCGGCGGCGGGCCTGCGGTTTCCAGCTCTATGACGCGGTTGCCATCGACAAGGCAGACCGCGCAGGCCGCGCCGCGCAGATGGTGCGGAACTATGCGCTATTTGACGCGCCGCATGTGGCGATTGTGACCTCTCCGGCAGAGCTCGGGGCATATGGCGCGCTGGACAGCGGCGGCTTTGTCACCGCCTTTACGCTGGCTGCCACAGCGCTTGGCGTTGCCACCATCGCCCAAGCCGCCATCGCCGCCTATGCGCCCACCGTGCGTAACCATTTCGGCCTGTCCCAAGACCGTCTGATCCTCTGCGCGATCTCTTTTGGCTATGCAGACGAAGCAGCTCCGATCAACCGGTTCCGCACGCAGCGGGCCAGGCCCGCCGACATTATCGACTGGAAGGCCTGACATGCGCGCACTTCTCCAACGCGTTACCGACGCCTCTGTCACTGTCGACGGCCAGATCATCGGGCAAATCAACCATGGCCTGCTGATTTTCGTCTGCGCCATGCCCGACGATACCCAAACGACCGCGCAGGCGCTGGCGCAAAAGATCGCCAAGCTGCGCCTGTTCAAGGATGATGCAGGCAAGATGAACCGCAGCCTCTCCGATACGGGCGGCAGCGCACTGATCGTCAGCCAGTTCACCCTCGCTGCCGACACGTCCCGTGGCACGCGTCCCGGTTTCTCGCGCGCGGCCAAGCCCGATCAGGCAAAGATGCTGTACCAAGATTTTATCGCTTGCGTCGAAGCCCTCGGCGTTCCCGTCCAGACAGGTGCGTTCGGGGCCGACATGTCCGTGGCCCTGACCAATGACGGCCCCGTCACCCTCTGGCTCGATACGGAAAACCCCTGATCTTCCAAATGGAAAAAATCCTCGGGGGGTCAGGGGGGCCGACAGCCCCCCTTGCCAGGCCTACGGCTCGCGAAACGCCTCTTTAGATTTATAAAGCGGCTTTAACAGATACTGCAAAACCGTCTTTGACCCTGTGTGCAGCTCGACGCTCGCCTGCATCCCCGGGCGGATCTGCAAAGACGCCTGTCGTGGGGTGAGGTGTTCAGTATCCACCTGCAACGTCACCTTATAATGCGGATCGCCATCCGCCGCGCGGGACCGTTCGTCCTTGAACGTATCAGCCGAGATCAGTTTGACCGTCCCCTTGAGTGTCCCGTAAATCGTGTAGTCATAGGCCGACAGCTTGACCGTCGCCTCTTGCCCCGGACGCACACCAGCGATGTTTTCTGGCTTGACGCGGGCTTCTACGAACAGCTCTTCGTCCAGCGGGATGATCTGCAAGATCTCCTCGCCCGGACGCACGACGCCGCCGATGGTGGTCACACTCAGGTTGTTGACGATGCCGCGCAGCGGGCTGACCAGCACGGTCCGGTTCAACTGGTCGGTGCTCGCCTTGAGGTTCTGTTTCAGCGTCGCCAGCTCTTTCAGAACGTCCGAATATTCCTGCGCGCGGTCCAGCTCTGTGCCGGTGACGATCTCGTCCAGTTTGATCCGTGCATCTGCATGGGCCTTGCGTGCACGCGTGACCTCGATCAGTGATACGATCTTTTTCTTGAGCATATTTTCAAGCAGCTCACGCTCTTTCGTGGCCTCGGTCAGCACCCGCCCCGCCCCCTCAGAGCGCGAAACGAAATCCGATTGCCGCGCCTTCAGCAACGTGCGCTCCGAGGCGACGATATCAGGGGTGCGCGTGCTATAGGCGTCGGGCACGTCAAAGTCGTATTGCCCCGCCAGCTCTGCCTCCAGCCGCAGGCGGCGGATTTCAAAGGCGCTGATCTGATCGCGCAGATCATCCACCGAGGACTGGAACTGCGTGCCGTGCAACCGTGCCAACACGTCGCCCTTCTCCACGTGATCGCCCTCGCCCACGGCAAGCTCGGCCAGAATGCCACCTTCGAGGTTCTGGATAATCTGTGGCCGCGAGCTGGAAATCATCGACCCTTCGGCGCGCACGATTTCATCGACCCACGCAAAAGCGGCCCACAGCAAAAACACCAGCACCGATGCGCCGCAGAGCCAGATCACTATGGAAGGCCCGCGCATCTGCCCCGTCATCTGCGCCCCCAGCGGCGTGGTGCTGACAGAGTTCATGCGACATGCCCCTTCTGACCCGCCAGATGGGCGAGCACTTTTTCTTTTGGCCCGTCAACGGTCATACGGCCATCTTGGAGCACCAGCGTACGTTCTGTCAGTGCAAGGATCGGCGCACGGTGCGTCGCGATGATCGCGGTGCGCCCTGCCATCCAGTCTTGCAATCGCGAAACCAGTGTCGCTTCCAGTCGTTGGTCCAGCGCAGCCGTCGGTTCATCCAGCAGGCAGATCGCCGGATCCTGCAACCACAGGCGCGCCCAACCAATAGATTGTCGCTGTCCGATAGACAGGCCCGCGCCTGCGTCCTTGATCTCTAGGTCCAGACCCTTGTGGTGGTTGCGCACAAACGGCCCCAGACCCGCAAAATCAAGCGCGGCGTGCAGGCGATCATCGTCACGCTCCAGCATGGTGAGGTTCAGGTTGTCGCGCAGCGTGCCCGAGAACAGGCGCACGTCCTGACCCAGATAGCCGATCAGCCGGCGCAGGTCGCGCGGCTCGATCTGGCCCAGCTCTGTGCCGTCAATCAGGATGCGCCCTTCGGTCGGGGCATAGAGCCCGCTGAGCATTTTCAGCAGCGTCGATTTGCCCGATCCGTTGGCCCCGAGCACGGCAACATGCTGCCCCGGCTGGATCAGTATCGCTTTGATATCAACCGTCGGTGCGCCGTCGTCCTCATAGCGGAACATCACATCGCGCAGCTCGAACTGGCCTTTCAACTTTTCGCGCCGCAAATAGGTGCGCGCCTCGGCGGTGTCCTGCGGTGCGGCGACAATCGCGTCGAGCCCGTCCAGCGCGCCTTTGACATTGCCCCACCGCGCCATCGTACCCGAAAGCTGCGTCAGCGGCCCCAGCGTCCGGCCCGTCAGGATACCGACCGCGATAATGGACCCCACGGTGAATTCACCCGCAAACACCAGATAAGTGCCCACGATCACCGCGGCAACATAGGTAGCCTGCTGGACCCCTTGGCTCCAGAACGTGAGGAACGACGCCAGCTTGCGTTGCTCTGAGGATTTAACCGACGACAAGGTGTTCAGCTCGGTCCACAGACGCAGCACGCGGTCCTCTGCCCGCTGGGTCTTGACCGTATCCAGTTCGAATATCGCCTCGTGCAGCAGCCGCGAGGATTTAGTCGACGCCCCTTGGGTTTCCTGCGTCAACTGGATCGCTTTCTTTTGCAGAAAGAACCCCGGCACCAGCATCAAGATCCCGCCAAGCACCAGCACCCAGACCACATTGCCCGCGATGCTGGCGACGAGGAACAGGAAGACGAAAATAAACGGGATATCCGCGATCGTGCCAATGGTCGACGCAGTAAAGAATTCGCGCACCGACCCGAATTCACGCATTGCGGAAAACAGCTGGTTGGGCGCTTGGCCGCGCGCGTCCGACCGCATGCCCAGCAACCGGCGCATCAAGACGTCTTGCACCGATAGTTCGATCTGCCGCCCTGCCCCGTCCATCAGCCGCGCCCGCGCCATCTTGAGGAAGGCCTCCATCAACAGCGCGAGGCCTGCACCGGCGGCGAGCACCCATAGCGTCGCTTCGGACTGGTGCGGGATCACGCGGTCATAGACTTGCAACGAAAACAGCGCCACGGCGACAGCCAGCAGGTTCGCCACAAACGTCCCCGTTGCGACCTCTATCAGCTGGCGACGAAAACGCGGAAATTGCCCCCAGAACCAATGCGCAGGCACACCGTCGGTTTTATGGGTTTCCGCCACTGTCTTCAGCGAGGCTTCGGCGCGCAGCACCAAGCCTGCAAAGAAGGGTTTGAAATCGCTGATCGGCACCATCGCGCGGTTGTCGGTGCAGGTGGTATCATAGAGGATCAGATCGCCGCGCTGCTGGCCCATCACCAACAGCACCTGCCCCGATGTCATATAGGCCAAGGCCGGCCACATATCTTTCGAAATGCCCTGCACGCGGCTGACCTGAGTGACCAGCCCTGCTGTTTCCATCCCACGCGCTAGCGCTTCGGCCTCGTCATGCGGATCGTTGCCATGCTGCGGGGCCGCGGCAACAACGTCAAAGATATCACGGGCGGCAGTGGTGACGCCCAGTAATCCGGCATAGGTCGCGGCCAGTTTTGCCCGCGCCATGATACGGTCCTCGGGGCGATTGGCATTCTCTGCCTTGGGCTGCACCGCCTCCGTTGCCGCCATTCGACCTTGGTTGCCGTTGGTGATCGTCAGCGTAAAGGTCGGCTTCTGGGTCAAATCGCGCTCCCGTCCGCCAGCACGCCCTGTATTTGCGCCATCTCGATTTTCAGACGCACCGCCTCGTATTTAAGGGTGATTTGCGATTGTTGCTGGCGCGAGTATGTTTCGTAGACGCCGACCACATCCATGACCTGACGCTGACCGGCGTCATACTGTTCCTGAAATAGATCTAGGTTGCGTTTGGCCTGTACTGCAAGGGTTGCGGCTTCGGCGGCCTGACGGGTTTTGGCGCTCAGCTGTTTTTCCAGACGGCGCAACGTGCGGTTCGCGTCTTCGATCGATTGGCGCACTTTGCGCGTGGCGGTTTCCTCGGCCATGCCCGACGCGTCAAGCGACGCCTTGGTGCCCAGACCCAACAGTTGATCCGACCCAAGCGACAGTCCTGCACCGCCCCCTTCACCGATGGTCGCGCCCGCGGACAGGCCCGGCAGAAATCCGGCACGTTCGACCTTGGACGCCGCAATGGCGCGGGTCTTTTCGGCTTCGGCACGGACCACGGACAATGGCGCGCCGGCAAAGCTGTTTACGGGGACCTCTGGCACGCCGTGCATGGCATCCAGAGGGTGGATCGACATGGCGTTCAGCTCGGACATCGATGTCGCTTCGCGCTCAACCGAGGCATCAAGCGTGGCGCGGATTTCCAGCAGCTTCTGGCGCAGGATGGTCAGGTCGGACACATCCGATACGCCGCCTTTGACACGTTCCTGCATCACCCATTCGAAATGGGTCATATCCTTGAGCGAGACACGGTTTAGCGCGGCGGTATCGCGCGCCTCGATCGCGTTGGTGTATAGTTTCAGCGCAGTGGACACGCGGTTATTGGTGTCTTGCGCCAGCGACACGGCAGCGACTTCGACGTCGGCCACAGCAAAGGCGCGTTCGCCCGCGCGGCGGCCATTATCGAACAGCACCTGATCCACCACCAGATTGGCCGCGAGCGACCCCAGCGAGGTGAGGTTGACCTGTGGCCCGATCTTGGGGAGCCAGTTCTTGCTCGCCGCCTCGGACCGCAACGTTGCGGCGCGCAGCTCTGCCTCGGCGGTGCGGCTGTTGGCGGCCAGCACGGCCGCGGCAACCTGATCCGACACGGTACCATCGGGCAAAACAGAAGACCGCAGCGCCAGACCTTGAATGATCTGGCTGTCTGCGGTGATTTTTTCAGCGTAGGTGGGTTTCATCGCCTGCGAGGCATCAGGGGTGCGGAACCGTGTGACGATGTCGGTCGGCATCAGGTCACCGGGCATCATGCCGCTGCCGAAATCCGACATGCAGCCGGATAGGGCCAGCGCTGCTGCGCATATGCCCCCTGCCCGTTTTACACTCTGCCTCATTATCCTGCCCTTAGCGTGCCGGTTTTTTTATTTTGGAAACGCCTGCGGTCGTTGCCGCCTGCGTGTGCCACCCGCGCCCCCTTGGACAGAGGGCGCGGTGCAGTCGTTAGACGATGACGTTGATATCGTTATCGATCAATAACGTGGCTTCGTCACCCAAGGTGTAGATGTCGTAGGTCTGGTTGCCACGTACTTCGGACCCCCCACGCTGCGCGCCGGTGATCGTCACTGTGTCGTCGTTGTGCCCGTCGATGATCAGCTCGTTTGTGTTGCTCGACAGGTTGACCAATGCGGTTTCGGTAATGGTCAGTTGCGCCTCTTCGGCGAACTGCAGATCAACGGTTTCGATGTTGTAGTTGCCCAGGTTCGGGTTGGTCAGGTTAAGCTGCGTATTTGCCGCCTCGTCATCCAGCGCCAGATATGTGCCCGAGAAGTTTCCCGCCGCATCCGTTGCCGTCACGATCAGGTCGGACCCGTCCGGTACATTGCTGTTGAACTGAAAGTTCCGCTCGCCGATGGGGTCGATGTCAAAGCTGGTCGATTCCACTTCGGAGATAGAGCGGTCTGCATGCACTTGATGCACGTCCAGTGTATCGGGGCTGATCTCGGTCGAGATACCTCGGATGCCGTCGCCGTCACGGGTATAGGACGCGATGACGGGGCCTTCGGGGGCATAGGTGTCAATCGCCAGTGTGTCGGTGATTGATGCGATGTTGCCGACACGGTCCGTCGCCGTGACCGAGATATTGGCATCATATGTGCCTTCGCGGATTTCGGAGGGCGGGATCGTCACCGACCAGTTGCCCGCACCATCTACGAAAGCGGTGTAGTTGGTGCCGTCAAAGTTGACCACAACGCTTGAGCCGGCTTCAACCTGACCGTTCAAATCAATGCCGGCTTGCGCTTCGCGGGAGCTGACCACACCGTCATTCCCGCCTGCTTGCGCCATCTCGAGCGGGTCAACGACCGTGTCGATCAGCACGCCGTGGCTTGCCGTGGCGGTATTGCCTGCTGCATCGGTTGCCTTGACAGATACGGTGGTGTTGATCGTGCCTTGGGACACCTGACCCGGCGCAAAGGTCACGGACCAGTTGCCATTGGCATCCACGGCCCCGTTCACCGACGCGCCGCCAAGCGACACAACGATGGACGACCCGATTTCAGAGGTACCAGTGACCAGCACGCCGCCGTTCGCCAGACGCTCTGCCCCGCTGATGATGTCATCCCCTTCGACCGTGTTCAGCGACAGGTTGTCGACGCGGGTATCCACGCGCACGCTGTCAGAGGCGCTGCGGCTGTTGCCGGCGGCGTCGGTCGTGGTCGCGCTGATGTCGGCGGTATAGACGCCTTGGGCAACCTCGCCGGCGGCGTAATATGCTGTCCACTGGCCGCTGCCATTCGCCACAACCGTATGTGTCACACCGGCCAGCGTGACCTGTACGACCGCGCCCGCATCTGCGGTACCGGAAATGGCCACACCGTCGCTTGCTTCGGCGGCGTTAACCACATCATCGCCTTCAACCAGCAGCGGGCTGATGGTCAGCGATCCGGCTTCGGTATCAACAGTGACTGTTTGCGACACGCTATCCACGTTGCCCGCCGCGTCTGTCGCGGTGGCGGTCATTGTGCTGGTGTATGTGCCTGCAGAAATATCGCTGGGTGCAAAGCTGACGGTCCACGTGCCATCTGCCGCAACCGTTGCCGCGCGCGAGATCTGGCCAAGCTGGACCATAACAGACGAGCCAGGCTCGACCGTGCCGGTCATGACGATGCCCTGCGCTGCCTCTGTCGCGTTAATCACGCCGTCGTTGCCGCCGGTCTGACCCGTGAAGGCCAGATTATTTACCAGTGTGTCGATCTCGACTTGGCTGGTTGCGGTCGCGGTGTTGCCCGCCGTATCCGTCGCCACAGCCGTGACGGTCGCTGTTGTCTCTCCGGTTGGAATGTCAGAGGCCGCGAAATCCGCGGACCAGTTGCCGTTTGCATCAACCAACGCATCGCGTGTCGCGCCGCCAAAGCTGACCTGAACGGTCGATCCCGGCTGCGATGTGCCGGTCAGCGTCACGCCGTCGCCGCGCTCTGCCGCGTTGATCACGCCGTCGACTTCGACCGCATCCGCCGCAATCGTGACCTCGGAGACGGTATCCACCACCAGCTGCTCGGTCGAAGTAGAGCTATTCCCAAAAGCATCGGTCGTTACGATGGTAACATCGCTGATGTATTCACCTGCGGGCAAAGTGCCTGCCTGCCATGTCGCGGACCATGCGCCATTGTCGCCCACGGTCGCGTTACGGGTGATGCCACCGATGGTCAGCTGCACGGTCGAGCCGGGTTCGCCGGTGCCGTTCAGCGTGACGCCGCCCGCAAAGGAAGCCGCGTTAAAACTGTCGCCCACGGATTGCGTGCCGGATGTGACAGCGACCGTCGGCGCAACAGTATCCACCACCAGCGTTTCAGTGCTGGTCGAGGTGTTGCCATATTGATCGGATGTCGAAATCAGCACGTCGGATTCGTATTCGCCGCCCTGCAATGTGCCGGTTTCAAAGGTGACGGACCATGTACCGTCTTCGGCCACGCTGGTGCTGCGCGTGATGCCGGCGATTGTCACATCGACAGATGCGCCCGCCTCGCCGTTGCCGGCCAAAGTAACGCCATCAGCGAAAGCTTCACCGTTAAAGAAGTCGCCGACGCTTTGCGTACCTTGGGACAACGTGACCGTGGGCGCAGTGGTGTCGATAATGAACGTCGGACCGTCTAGCACTGCCTCGGTTCCGTCGGTTGTGACAACCACCTCGGCCTCATGATCACCGTCTTCGGGGAAGTTGTCGCCCTCGAACACCGCTTCGAATGTGCCGTCTTCGCCAATGATCGTTGTGACGTCCTTGTCGCCGATCGTGACGACAACGTCAGAGCCCGGCTCGCCGCCGCCCGTGACAATAATCTGTTCAACCGCATCGTCACCGCCCACGGTGCCGGTGGTTTCCGCATCGTTCACAAAGGGTGCCGCCGCAGAGGAACCACCACCGCCGCCGCCGCCACCGCCGCCGATGACCGCCGCGCCACCCACAACTGCCGCACCGGCTGCTGCTGCTGCACCACCGCCGCCGACAACGCCACCCAACAAGGGGGCTGCGAGCATGGATACTTCGTCATCGCCCGGCTCTACGCCGCCCGGCACTGATGCCACATCGCTGCGACCCAGATAGATCAGATCGTCAGAAGGGCTCCATTTGCCCCACTGCTCTGTCGGGCCGTACTGGGCATACAGACCGCCACCCTCGCCCTCGACAAAGGCGACTTCGTTCAGATAGCCATCTGCCGAAATAAACAGACGGTTCGCGGCACCGGTGTCGTTAAAGTAATTCTCAATGGTGATGACCGACCCGTCATTGAGCGTGAGCACAAGATTGTCGCCCGAGCGCTGATGCGACTGGAAATCGGTCTGACGCAGGTTCAGCGATATTTCCTGACCTGATGTAGCCTGAATGACGTGGAAGTTTGCGTTTTCGGCAACCGTGCCACGTTGCAATGCGCCCGCTTGATCGCGAACGACGAAATCTATCGTCTTCATAATATCTGCTCCACCTCGGTACGCATTCTACGCGCGACACCTGAGAAAATTTTATGACCGCCAACGCGTTGATCGCATCGTGCAGCCGCCTGAATATTTTTCGTCTTTAAAGCGACGCTATTATTGAGGCAGAAGATAGCCGCCTAGACACATAAAAGCCAAGTTTAAACTGACACGCCACATTCTTGCCTTATTTCAACGGTGCATCGCGGCCACAGTTTCTATCAGAGCGGGAAGTTGTTAACTAAGGTTAACGTGCTGCATTATTAACCATTTCAATTTATTCAGGAAAAGCTCCTGAGCGCAGGCCCCTTATCACTACCTAAACGGTTGACAAAAATAGGTTCCCTCGCAACCTTCGGGACATGAACACCCCCCCAAACACCCCGCTGCCGCTGATCGAAGACCCGGATTTGGGTATCACTCTCTCGGACGGATGCCGGCTCTCTGCACGGATCTGGCGCCCTGAAAATTCAAATGCAACGCCGGTTCCCGTTATCCTTGAATACCTGCCCTACCGCAAACGCGACGGAACGACGGCCCGTGATGCGCTAACGCACCCGTGGTTTGCCGAACGTGGCTATGCCTGTGTGCGGGTCGACATGCGCGGGAACGGCGACAGCTACGGCGTGATGGAAGACGAATACACCCCGCAAGAACAGGCCGACTGCCTAGAGGTGATAAACTGGCTAGCCGCGCAGCCGTGGTGCAGCGGCACCGTCGGCATGATGGGTATTAGCTGGGGCGGCTTTAACGGCCTACAGGTCGCGGCCCATGCGCCAGACGCGCTGAAAGCGGTGATCACGCTGTGCTCCACCGTCGACCGGTTTGCCGATGACATCCATTACAAGGGCGGGTGCCTGTTGAACGAGAACCTCGGCTGGGGGGCGACGATGTGGGCCTATTCAAGCCGTGCGCCCGACCCTGCCTTGCGCCCCGACTGGCGCGAGATGTGGCTGGAACGACTGGAGGCAGAGCCGTTCCTGCCTGCGCTTTGGCTGCGCCATCAGTCGCGCGACGCCTATTGGAAGCAAGGATCGGTGATCGAGGACTACAGCGCGATCAAAGCCAAGGTGCTGGCGGTCGGCGGTTGGGGCGATTCCTACAAAAACGCTGTGCCCCAGTTGGTCGAAGCCCTGCCCGATGCCAAAGGGATCGTCGGCCCTTGGGTGCATAAATACCCGCATTTCGCCATCCCCGAACCGCGCATCGGCTTTCTGCAAGAAGCCCTTCGCTGGTGGGATCGTTGGCTCAAGGACATCGACACCGGCGTTGAAGACGACCCCGATTATCGCGCCTATCTGATGGACGGCATGCGCCCCGCGACATGGACACACGAGCGCCCTGGCCGCTGGATCACCGAAGCCACGGGCGCGACCTCGCACCTTCCGGTTGAAACGCTGCACCTGACCAACGACGGGCTGCATGACACACCGGCCCCACTGGACCAAAGCGTCGCCTCCCCCGCCCATTGCGGTGCGGATAGCGGCGAATACTGCGCGATCTGGCTTGGGCCCGAGATGCCCGGCGACCAGCGGCAAGACGATGCGCTGTCGATCTGCTTTGACAGCGGGCCGCTGGATCAACAGATGGATATCGTTGGCGCACCCCGCCTGCATTTGCGCCTGGCTTGCGACAAACCGCAGGGGCAGATCGCCGTGCGGCTGAACCATATCCATCCCGACGGCGCGTCGGCGCGGATTACTTACGGCGTGCTGAACCTCAGCCATCGCGACAGCGCCGAACACCCGCAGGCAATGACACCGGGCGCCGCCACAGATATCACACTTGATCTGGACCACATCGCCTACCGTATTCCCAAAGGGCACCGGCTGCGGGTGTCGATTTCGACCGCATACTGGCCCCTGCTTTGGCCCGCGCCAGAGGCCGCCGAGGTGACACTGTCGTCGGGCCATATCGACCTGCCGCAGCGCCCTACCAATGGCGGCGACGAATACAGCTTTGCCCCGCCCACCTCTGCCGCCCCGTGGGAGACAGAGACACTGCGCCCTGAAAACCACATCCGCCGACAAGAGATCGACCGCGTCACCGGCAATATTTCACTGATCATCGAGGATGATTTCGGCAAGCTACGTGATGCCGATCACGGGCTGATCGCTGGGTCCCTTGCACGCGAAACATGGACCATCCATCCCGACGATCCGCTCTCGGCCAAAGGCAGCTGTCACTGGACCGAAGAGCTGGAGCGTGACGGTATCCTTCTGCGTACGGAAACCCGGTCGCAGATGTGGTCGGACGCCACCCACTTTCACCTGTCTGCCCGACTAGAGGCGTACGAAAACGACAAAATGATATATGAACGCGACGTGACGGAAGACATTAAGCGACACTTTATATAACAAACTCGTCAAATGGCCGCTGGTATTACTGCTTGCGACACGGGCTGAAATGCTTAACGTTGTGCCATCAGTCAATAAAAAGCCTGCGCTAAAATGCGCGGATATATCACCTAAAACAGGGAGTTTTCATCATGGATGATCAACTGAAACATATGACTGGCCAAGTGGCCAAGGGCACGATGACACGACGCGAATTCGTTGGTCGCGCCGCTGCTTTGGGCGTGACAGCCGCCGTCGCCAATTCGATGTTGGCGAACAATGCCCAGGCGGCTGCCCACGAGGCTCCGATTCGTGGCGGCACGCTCAAGATCGGGTCGTCGGGCGGTGAATCCACCAACACGCTCGATCCGGCGCTGACCGCTTCCGAGGTTCCGCTGAACAACCTGCGCCACCTTTACGAAAGCCTCGTCGAGGTCGATCCGAACGGCAAAATCGAAAACCGCATGGCCGAAAGCTATGAGGCCTCTGCCGATGCGAAGACCTGGGCGTTCAAGATCCGCAAGGGCATCCAGTTCCACAACGGCAAGGACATGACCCCCGAAGACGTGCTGAAAACCATGCAGCGCCACTCGAACGAAGACAGCCAGTCCGGTGCCTTGGGCATCATGCGCGGCATCGAGAACATGAAGGTCGACGGCGACAACTTTATCGTTGAACTGGGCGTCGGTAATGCTGACCTTCCCTATCTGCTGGCCGACTACCACCTGATGATCCAGCCCGATGGCGGCATGGATAACCCCGGCGCGGGCATCGGCACCGGCCCTTATACACTTGAGGTCGACGAACCCGGCGTGCGCCACGGCTTTACCCGCAACGAAAACTACTGGGATGCCGAAAACCGCGGCCACACCGACTATAACGAAGTGTTGGTGCTGAACGATGCGACCGCCCGTACTGCGGCATTACAATCGGGTCAGGTCAATATGATCAACCGCGTCGACCCCAAGGTTGCCGCCCTGCTGGACCGTGCCCCTAACCTGTCGGTGAAATCCGTCGCCGGTCGTGGTCACTATGTGTTCATCGCGCACATCGACACCGCCCCATTTGACAACAACGACCTGCGTCTGGCGCTGAAATATGCGATCAACCGCGAAGAACTGGTCGACAAGATCCTGCGCGGCTATGGCACCGTCGGGAACGACATGCCGATCAACGCGTCCTACCCGCTGTTCGACGACACCATCCCGCAGCGTGAATACTCCGTCGAGAAGGCGAAAGAGCATTACGCAGCCTCTGGTCATGACGGCAGCCCGATCATCCTGCGCGTTTCAGACGGTGCCTTCCCCGGTGCGGTCGATGCGGCATCCCTGTTCCAGGAATCCGCCAAAGCCGCCGGTATCCCGCTGGAAATCAAGCGCGAACCTAACGATGGGTACTGGTCCGAAGTCTGGAACAAACAGCCGTTCTGTGCCTCTTACTGGGGTGGCCGTCCGGTACAGGACCAGATGTATTCGACCGCCTATCTGTCGACAGCAGACTGGAACGACACACGCTGGAAGCGTCCCGAATTTGACGAGATGTTGCTGTCGGCACGCGCCGAGTTGGATGAAGCCAAACGCAAGGAGATCTACTCCAAGATGGGTCAGATGGTCCGCGACGAAGGCGGGTTGATCCTGCCGATGTTCAACGACTTTGTGGATGGCGTTGCCAACAATGTCGGTGGCTGGGTCGTGGATCCCAATGCCGAGATGTCCAACAACAAAGCCGGAATCAAATGCTGGGTCAAAGACGCATAAGGTAGACCCAGCTTATGCATCCCATCGTCAAACTGATCGCCCAACGCTTAGCGTTGGGCCTTCTTCTCCTCTTTGCCGCGTCGATCCTTATCTTCGTAGGTACCTCGATTTTGCCCGGCGACGTGGCACAATCTATATTAGGTCAATCGGCCACGCCCGAAGCCTTAGCAAACATGCGCCGCGAGCTTGGCCTCAACGATCCTGCCATGACCCGCTATTTCGCTTGGCTTGGCGGCGTGCTTCAGGGGGACTTGGGCACCGCGCTGACCAATGGCCGCGACATCGCCGAAAGCCTTGGCGGGCGTCTGAAAAACACCCTGTTCCTCGCCTTCTGGGCCGCTGCCATCTCTGTACCACTGGCGATCTTTCTGGGCCTGCTGGCCGTGCGCTATAAAGACCGCTGGCCGGACAAATTGATTTCGGCGATCACGCTAACGACGATCTCTATCCCCGAATTCATGATCGGCTATGTGCTGATTTACTGGGTGGCGATCAAATGGCGTCTGTTCCCGTCTGTGGCGATCATCAACGACAGCATGTCCCTTGGGGCCAAGCTGAACGCGATTGCCATTCCAGTGATGGTGCTGACGCTGGTTGTGCTGGCGCATATGATGCGCATGACGCGGGCTGCGATCCTGAACGTGATGCAATCGCCCTATATCGAAACAGCCGAGCTCAAGGGCTTGGGCATGCTCAAGATCATCCGCAAACACGCCTTCCCCAACGCCATCGCCCCGATCGTCAACGTGGTGATGCTGAACCTCGCCTATCTGGTGGTCGGCGTCGTCGTGGTAGAGGTCGTCTTTGCCTATCCCGGCATGGGGCAATATCTGGTGGATCACGTCAGCAAACGTGATGTGCCCGTGGTACAGGCCTGCGGCTTGATCTTTGCCGCTGTCTATATCGGGCTCAACCTTGTGGCGGACATCGTGTCGATCCTTGCCAACCCAAGGCTGAGGCATCCCAAATGAGTTTATTCCAGAACAAACGCGCCATGCGCAACCGAACGTTTGTACAAAGCAAATGCGTAGGGAACCGCCCATTTGCCGCATCACCGCCAATCGTTGCCCCCTTCATCTGTTTGGGAGCCAACCCATGAAAAATATCCCAATCTCGGCCATGATCGGCCTGTTCTTTACCAGCATCTATTTCTTCATGGCCCTCTTTGCGCCTTGGCTTGCCCCCTATGGCATGGCTGAAATCGTCGGTGACGTATGGGAGCCCTCCTCCTCGGAGTTCCTGTTGGGCACGGATAGCATCGGGCGCGACCTGCTGTCGCGGATGATCTATGGCGGGCGCACGACGATCTTTATCGCCACTGCCGCGACGATCCTCAGCTTTACGCTGGGGTCCATTCTGGGCTTTTTTGCCGCTGTGTCCGGTGGCTGGGTGGATCAGGCTATCTCGCGGTTTGTCGATCTGATCATGTCGATCCCGTCGCTGATCTTTGCGCTTGTCGTATTGTCGGTCATGCCGACCACGGTGCCGATCCTGATCATCCTGATGGGCCTGCTGGACAGCACCCGCGTGTACCGTCTGGCGCGCGCTGTGGCCGTGGACATCACCGTGATGGACTATGTCGAAGCCGCCCGTCTGCGCGGCGAGAAAATCGGCTGGATCATCTTCCGTGAAACCCTGCCGAATGCCCTATCGCCGCTGATCGCGGAGATGGGCCTGCGCTTTATTTTTGCCGTGCTCTTTGTGTCGACCCTGTCGTTTCTGGGACTGGGCGTGCAGCCGCCCCAAGCGGACTGGGGCGGCATCGTGAAAGAGAACAAGGAAGGCATTAACTATGGCATTCAGGCGGCGCTGTATCCTGCCTATGCCATCGCCACGCTCTGTATCTCTATCAACCTTGTTGCGGACTGGATCCTCACCCGCACCACATCGCTGAAAGGGGGCCGCGGATGACTGAGCCACTTCTCAAAGTACGCGGCCTGAAAATCGGCGCGACGGCCTATCCGCCCGGCGAAAAGCCGATTGATATCAAGATCGTGCATGGCGTCGACTTCGATCTGCAACCTGGCAAGGTCCTGGGGCTGATCGGGGAATCCGGTGCGGGCAAGTCCACCATCGGGCTGGCCGCGATGGCCTATGGCCGCGGCGGTGTCGAAATCACCGGCGGCGAGGTCTGGGTCAACGGGCGCGATATCCTCAAGGAACGTTTGCGCGCCGTGCGGCGCCTGCGCGGTGCCGAGGTGACATATGTCTCGCAATCCGCCGCGGCGTCTTTCAACCCCGCGAAAAAAATCATGGATCAAGTCACCGAGGCCGCGATCTATCAGAACAAGTTCACCAAGGCCGAAGCCGAGGAACGCGCGGTCGATCTGTTCCGCAAGCTTGGCCTGCCCGACCCTGAAACCATCGGAAACCGGTATCCTCACCAGGTGTCGGGTGGGCAGTTGCAGCGTTGCATGACGGCGCTGGCGCTGTGTCCGCAGCCCGATCTGGTGGTGTTTGATGAACCGACCACAGCGCTGGATGTGACGACGCAGATTGACGTCCTGGCCGCCATCAAGGAAGCCATTGCGGCGACCGGTGTGGCAGCGCTTTATATCACCCACGACCTCGCGGTTGTGGCGCAGGTCAGCGATCACATCATGGTCCTGCAACAGGGCGCAATGGTCGAATACGGCACTGCTGATCAGATCATCAACGCCCCCAAGGAAGAGTATACGCAGGCGCTGGTTTCAGTCCGGTCGATCCGTCACGAAGAGAAAACACCGACCGACACCCCTGTCCTGCGCGTGGAAAACGTGACCGCGCGCTATCCCGGTACGGATTTCGACGTGCTCAAGAAGATCAATGTGGACGTCCACCCGGGCCAGACACTGGCGGTGGTCGGGGAATCCGGCTCGGGTAAGTCGACATTGGCCCGCGTCATTACCGGCCTGCTGCCGCCAGGCGACGGGACGATCACCTTTGACGGACGCGAACTTGCCCCCGCGTTGGCCCAACGCCCCATCGAAGACCTGCGCGAGATGCAGATGATATACCAGATGGCCGACACCGCGATGAACCCGCGTCAGACCGTGGGCACCATCATCGGCCGCCCGCTTGAGTTTTATTTCGGGCTGAAAGGCAAAGCCAAACAGAAGCGTATTCAGGAACTGCTGGACGAGATCGAACTCGGCGACGGGTTTCAGGACCGCTATCCGGCAGAGCTTTCGGGCGGGCAAAAACAACGTGTCTGCATCGCCCGTGCGCTGGCCGCCAAGCCCAAGCTGATCATCTGCGACGAGGTCACAAGCGCGCTTGACCCGCTGGTCGCCGACGGCATCCTCAAGCTGCTGCTGAACCTGCAAAAGATCGAGGATGTGGCCTATCTGTTCATCACCCATGATCTAGCCACGGTAAAGGCCATCGCTGACAGCATCGCGGTGATGTATCAGGGCGAAGTCGTGCGCTATGGCACCAAAAGTCATGTGCTGTCGCCGCCATTTGACGATTATACCGACCTGTTGCTCAGCTCGGTCCCCGAAATGAAGATCGGCTGGCTGGAAGAAACCATCGCACATCGCAAAATGGAAAGCGCCGGCAATTAAAGCTGTGGATAGTGCAGAGGTTCGTATCGGACAAATGCCATATCTGCCGCCTGCCAAAGGGAAGCCCACATGAAGAACAAGTTGCTTTTGATCATCCTTGATGGTGTCCCCTACCGCAATTTCCGCCGTCTGTTCGGCAATCTGGAAGGTTGGGTCGACAGCGGCGACGCGCGCGTGTGGACCCAGCGTGCAGTGCTGCCGTCGATCTCTGCCGCGTGCTATGCGTCGATACACACGGGCGTGGCACCGGCAGAGCATGGCTGCACGGGCAATGGCAATGTCTTTCGGCTCAAGCACAAGGACGTCTTTGCCCAGACCCGCGCCGCGGGCGGCGTGACGGGTGCTGTCGCCCATTCCTTTTGGTCACAATTTTTCAACCGCCATCCGTTCGACTATGTGCGTGATATTGAATATGACGAACCCGACAGCGATACGATTAACCACGGGCGGTTCCACACGATGACCGGCTATGGGCTGGTGAACCAGATGACGCCCTCGGATGTAGACCTGTTCGGCTCTCTCACCAATCTGGCGCTGCGGTTCGGTCTGAACTACGGGATGCTGCACACCTGCACGCTGGATAGCATGGGGCATCGGTTCTTTCACGATTGTCAGGAAATGGACCACGCCTGCGCCGTGATGGACGAGATGCTGGCCCCTTTCATCCCCAAATGGCGTGCGATGGGGTACGAAGTCATCGTTACAGCCGATCATGGTCAGGACACGCGCGGCCACCACGGCGGGCGCGGCGCATTGCAGCAGGAAACGGCGCTGTATTACTTTGGTGATGCCGAGGGCCCATCAGAGGGCACCGTGATCGACCAGCTGCAGCTTGCGCCGACGATCCTTGGCCGTTTGGGCGCGCCTATCGCCGAAACGATGAAGGCGCGGTCTTTCCTGAAATAGCCCTCGCGCTTTAGCAGTCGTCGCCGGATCGAAGAACGCGGTAGCCGTTCAAGCAAACACTTTGCCCTATGACACGCGCGCCCTCCCCCTAAAACGCGACATGGGACGCTTCCGAAAGGAACGTCCCATGTGCTGCCCCGTCGGGGAAAGGTAGGTGAAAAGCAGCGCACATCCGATGATAGACGATACGCTGCTAGCCGATCGTCAACGACCTTGCATTAGATCACGCGGCCTCCCAACCGAAGGTAAAGGCGTTCAGCAATGCGCCCACATCGGCCTCGCTTGCGCCGTTCATAGCGATTTGCGCGACCAGCCCGCGTTTTTTATCGTCGGTGACAGAGGCAACCCGCGCAGGCAGGCCCGCGGCCTCGAGCGTTTCATCATAGACGCGGGTGATGGCGTTTTTGCGCAGGTCAGGCTTGAAGATTTTGCCAACGGCGGTTTTGGGCAGTTCGCTCATGATCGTCATGTGCTTGGGCTGCGCCGCGCGCTCTTGCACGTGCTCTTTGCAGAACTCCAGCAGTTCGGCTTCGGTGACCGACGCCCCGGCAACCAGTTCGACAAAGGCGCAGGGCACCTCTCCGGCGTGGGCATCCGGTTGACCGATGGCACCAGCAAAGGCCACCGCTTCGTGACCCAGCAAAGCCTCTTCGATCTCGGCGGGGTCGATGTTGTGGCCACCACGGATGATCAGGTCTTTGGCACGGCCCGTGATCCAGAGGTATTTGTCGCTGTCGATACGGCCCAGATCCCCTGTGCGCAGGTATTTGTCCTGATAGTAGAGGTCTATGTTTTTGTCCGCTTCGGTATAAGTATTGCCCGCAAAGACACCGGGGTTCGAGATGCAGATTTCGCCGATCTCGTCCACGTCAGCCTCGACAAGCCCCTCGCCGGTGCTTTTGACGATCTTCACATCCGTATAGGGGAAGGTGATGCCGATACTGCCCACTTTACGCAGGCCATCCGTCGGGTTCGACGACACAAGGCAGGTCGCTTCGGTCAGGCCGTAGCCTTCGATCAGCGTGATGCCTGTAGCCTTTTCGAAGCGGCGGAACAATTCCAGCGGCAACGGGGCCGAGCCCGAAAAGGCGGTTTTTACCGTAGAGATGTCCGCATTGATCGGCCGCTGCATCTTGGCCGAGATCGCCGTGGGTACGGTGATGATAAAGGTGATTTTCCAGCGTTCGACCAGCTTCCAGAAGTTATCGAAGACGCCTTCGCCGCGATAGCCTTGGGGCGTCGGGAACACGACATGGGCACCGGATTTCACCGCCGCCATCAAGATCACGTGGCAGGCGAAGACGTGGAACAACGGCAGCGGACACATGATGTTGTCGTTTTCCGTATAAAGCAGCGTGTGCCCCAGCCAGCCATTATAGACCATGCCCGAATATTTATGCTGCGCCACTTTTGGCATGCCCGTCGTCCCACCGGTGTGGAAGTAGAACGCGACGCGATCCTCTTGCGGATCATCAAAGGTCAGCTCGGCGGGTTGTTTGGCAATTTCCGCGTTAAAGTTTTTGTAGGTCGCCCGATTGGTCACCGTCATTTTCGGGCGGATCAGCGGCACGATCCACGACTTTGGTGCGGTCAGATAGCGGCATAGGTCCACTTCGAGCACGGTCGTGACATTCGGGGCCAGTTTGACCGCCTCGGCGGTTTTGTCAGCCACGTCCGTCTTGGGGAAAGGCCGCAGGGTCACAACGACCTTGGCATTGGTTTCGCGCAGGATCGACGCAATCTGTTCCGCTTCTAGCAGCGGATTAATCGGGTTCGCGATCCCTGCAACGGCACCGCCCAAAAGCGTGATGACCGTTTCATTACAGTTTGGCAGAACATACGCGACAACATCTGTCGGGCCGACACCCAGCGACCGGAACAGGTTGGCAGCACGCCCCACCTGCCCGCGCAACTGCGACCAGCTAAGCGTTTCTGCGTGATCTTTTGGACCCGAGAACAGTTGATAGCTGATGGCATCGTGGCTGGGAAACTTTCCCGCGGTGTCGCTGAGCATACCCCATAGGGTTTTAGGCACATCGCGGTCAGCCCACGGCATCTCTGCTTCGATTGCATTACGGTCTTCTATACCGGCAAATGACATTATTTTCCTCCCTTAGTGGTGCGGTTTGCCCGCATCCCGTTATTCCCTGTCGTCAAAGATGATTGCTAAATTCAGCTTTCGCAAGCATTTGCAGGCCCCCAAACGCTGTGTTCACGCCCACTGACCCAACGGAAGGCCAAAAAAAGAACGGCAGACCCTGCCTGCCGCTCTAATTTATGGGGAAATGGCGTGTAATGCCCCCGTTTTATGTCTGGTACGATTATTTGGCAGGAATGCGCAGCATCTGGCCTGGATAGATTTTATCAGGGTGCGACAGCATGGGTTTATTCGCTTCAAAGATTTCTTCGTAGCGTGCGCCGTTGCCCAATGTCTTGGCCGCAATCGCCCAAAGCGTGTCACCTTTTTCAACCGTGTGGAAGGTGCCGTCGCCCTCGCCGCCGTCCATGTCTTCCTCAACCGCGGCAACGCCTTCGACGTTCCCCACAGCAAGAATGACCTTTTCTTTCATCTCTTGGCTGGCAGCCTTGCCGGATACTTTGACCTTGTCGCCCTCGACAGAGATGTCGAGCCCGTCGGCATCAAGCCCGAGGTCTTTCAATTCGTCCTGAAGCGCGGCTCCGGTGACTTCGGTATCATCACCGCCGCCAAATACTTTCTTGCCAGCGTCTTTTACGAAACTCCACAAACCCATGTTGCTCTCCTTCTGGATCCACTCGGGTACGAGTGTTTCCACCTCGCCAAGTATTTCACAAGGTTTTTTTATGCGTCACCGCGCCCGTCGGTGAATTGTAGCCGTGCCAGCCGCGCATAAAGCCCGCCTTTGGTCACCAGTTCGTCATGGGTGCCCATATCGACGATCTGCCCTGCTTCCAGCACAACGATGCGGTCGGCCTTTTTCACGGTTGCCAGACGGTGCGCGACAATCAGGGTGGTGCGGTCTGCGCTCAGTCGGTCCACGGCGGCCTGCACCGCACGTTCGCTTTCGGCGTCCAAGGCGCTGGTCGCTTCGTCCAACAGCAGCACCGGCGCGTCGCGCAAGATGGCGCGGGCGATGGCGATACGTTGCTTTTGCCCGCCCGACAGCATCACCCCACGCTCGCCCAAGTAGCTATCGTAGCCGTCGGGTAGCGCGGTGATGAACCCGTGCGCGGCGGCTGCCTCGGCGGCGGCGGTGATTTCCGCGTCTGTGGCGTCGGGGCGGCCAAAGCGGATGTTTTCGCGGGCAGAGGCCGCAAAGATCACCGGATCTTGCGGGACAAGGGCAACCGACTGCCGGAAGACCGCACGCGACACGTCGCGCAGGTCAACACCATCAAGGGTAATCCGCCCCGAGGCGGGGTCATAGAACCGCAGGATCAACTGGATGATCGTTGTTTTGCCAGCGCCCGACGGGCCGACAAAAGCGACCGTTTCACCGGGGTTGATCGACAGATTAATCCCGTCCAGCGCCTGAACGCCGGGGCGCGCAGGGTAGGTGAAATGCACATTCTCAAAGGCAATGCGCCCTGCGACGGGGGTGGGCAAGGCAATGTCGGTTTCAGGGTCTTGCACGGTGTCTTGCGTGCGCAGAAGTTCGACCAGACGCTCTGTCGCGCCGGCGGCACGCTGCAATTCGCCCCAAATCTCGGACAGGGCGGCGACCCCGCCTGCGACCATGACGGCATAGATCACGAACTGGACCAGCGCACCGGGGCTCATCTGATCGGCACGCACATCGCGCGCGCCCATCCACAAGACGCCCACCACACCGGCAAAGACCAAAAAGATCACAATAATTGTCATCAGCGCACGGGTCTTGATCCGCCGCTGTGCAGCATCATAGGACGCTTCGGTCATCTGCCCGAACTGCGCCTGACTGGCGGCCTCGTTGGTAAAGGCCTGTACGGTCTGCACTGCACCAAGGCTTTCGGACGCATTCCCCGAGCTCGCCGCGATCCAGTCCTGATTTTCGCGACTTAGCACGCGCAGGCGACGCCCCAACACAAGAATGGGCACAATTACCGCGGGCACGATCAGCAGCACCATCGCCGTCAGCTTGGCCGAGGTAAACAACATCAGCACCAGACCACCGGTCACGATCAGCATATTGCGCAATGCGATCGACATCGACGACCCGATCACCGACAGAATCAACGTCGTGTCGGTCGTGATCCGGCTGAGCACCTCGCCCGTCATCAGGTTCTCGTAGAACGCGGGGCTCATGGAAATGACGCGGTCGAACACGGCCTTGCGGATATCAGCGACGACCCTCTCGCCAAAGCGGGTGACAAGCGCATAGCGCAGCCCCGTGCCGACGGCCAACAGCCCTGCGATGATCAGGGCCGCCACAAAATACTGGTCCAGCAATTCGGCCTCGCCGCTGCCAAAGGTGTCGATCACCCGGCGCACAGCTAAGGGCAGCGTCAACGAAATCATCGCCGTCAGTACCAGCGCCAGTATGGCAGCGATCATCAGCCCCCGATACGGCGCGAGAAACGGCAGCAGCGCGCGCAGGGCCCCCAGCTCACGCGATTTTTCGCGTTCTTCGGTGCCGGGGCCGGGCGTCGGGGTACGTGCCATGTGATATCCTTTGGAGTGCTGCTGTGTCATCGCCCGCACGCCGCGCGGGGTCAAGTGCTGCCCCCTTAGCGAACTTGCAACAAAAGCGCATTGATCCAGCGCAAATGCGGGTAATCAAAGGAATTTCAGTAAAGAGTGGAGCGGGCGGCGGGAATCGAACCCGCGTCTTCTGCGTGGAAGGCAGAGGTCTTACCATTACACAACGCCCGCGCTACGAAAGGAGAGGTAAGTCATCCGCCACGGGTCGTCAAGGCCGTCTGCGAGGGCAAGATGTCGGAAAGATCAGAATGCGCCGCTCGCCGCCCTTTACCTCGTCCGGCCAATGACGCAAATTCGGCAACGCGAAAGAACACAAGGAGACGACAATGCCCAACCCGCTTTACGACGCTTTATTCGGTCGCCATATCGGGCAATCCACGGCATTTTTGATCCTGCCCGACGGGCGCACCATCACCCATGATCAATTCATCCGCTCTGCCGCACGCTATGCCAACGCGTTTGCCGACAAGGGGCTGACAGTGGGCGACCGTGTGGCGGTGCAAATCGGCAAATCCCCCGATGCGCTGGCGCTTTATGCGGCCTGTGTTCAGGCGGGGCTGGTGTTTTTGCCACTCAACCCCGGCTACACCGCGTCCGAGGTGGATTACTTCGTCGGCAACTCAGGTGCGCGGCTGCTGGTTTGTGATCCTGCCGATGTCAGCGCACTGGCCCCCGTTGCCGCTGTCGCTGGCGCGGCTGTTGAAACCATGGACGCCACCGGCCGCGGCACGCTGCGCGATCTGGCAGCCACACTGCCCGACACATTCGACACCGTAGACCGCACCGCAGAGGATCTGGCCGCGTTCCTCTACACCTCCGGCACAACGGGCCGGTCCAAGGGGGCAATGCTGAGCCAGCAAAACCTGCTCAGCAACGCCGAAACCCTTGTCGATGTCTGGCACTTCACCAAGGCTGATGTGCTGCTGCACGCGCTGCCGATTTTTCACACCCACGGGTTGTTTGTGGCGACCAACATCATGCTGCTGAGTGGCGGCGCGATGGTGTTCCTACCCAAACTCGATATCGACCAGTTGATCCGCTTTATGCCGCAGGCCACCGCGCTGATGGGCGTGCCGACCTTCTACACCCGCTTACTCTCCTCTGATGATTTCACCGCCGGATTGACCGCACATATGCGGCTGTTCATTTCGGGCTCTGCGCCGCTGCTGGCGGAAACTCACAAGCAGTTCGAAGAGCGCACAGGTCACCGTATTCTGGAACGTTACGGGATGACGGAGACCAATATGAACACGTCAAACCCCTATGACGGACCACGACGCGGGGGCACGGTGGGCACCCCGCTACCGGGTGTCGAGCTCAAGATTTGCGATCCCGAAACCGGAGAGACCCTGCCCCAAGGCGACATAGGCGTCGTCGAAGTGCGCGGGCCAAATGTGTTTCAGGGCTATTGGCAAATGCCAGAGAAAACCGCCGCAGAACTGCGCGAAGACGGCTTTTTCATCACCGGAGATTTGGGGCTGATCGACGATCACGGCTATGTGCAAATCGTCGGACGCGGCAAAGACCTGATCATCTCGGGCGGCTACAATATCTATCCCAAAGAAGTCGAACAGGTGCTTGACGATCAACCCGGCGTGCTGGAAAGCGCGGTGATTGGCGTGCCTCATGCCGATCTGGGCGAGGCCCCTGTCGGCGTGCTGGTGGCCGATGGTACCGCTGATCTGGACCTTGATGCACTGTCGCAAACCATCGGGCAAGCACTGGCACGGTTCAAGTGTCCGCGCCGCTTGGTGGTGGTCGACGCCCTGCCCCGCAACACGATGGGTAAGGTGCAAAAGAACCTGCTGCGCGAGATTTACGCGGACCTGTTTACAGCATAACCGCGCGTTTTACGGGTCGCCGACACAGGGTGTCCCGCCTGCTACCCAAATTGCCAGCGCTTCCTGCATCTCGGGGATTGATCCGGGGGCGGCCACGCGCCCTGCGCCGGGGTCGAACCCCCACGCGACAAAGGCCGAGGTGCCGACGTGATCGGACAGTTCTTCGGGCGTGAAAGCACCGTTGCGGTCGGGGTCACGCAGCTGCACGCAAATCTCGGCGCTGGTTTTGCCTTTCCACGTCATCTCAATCGGGGGAAGCCGCCACGCATCTGCAATCATCGGCGGTGCATGGGGCACGCTGTTGGCTGACGCGGCGCTGATGTGACAGGTCCGGCATGGCATTGTTTCCGCTCCGATGCGGCTGTCATCGGCACGCACGTTCATGCCGTGCACCAGCTCCTTCCCCAACGTTTCGCCGCGTTCCAGCCCGTCCCACAGGGGCAGACCAGAGGGGCCGACGTGGCAATTGGTGCAGCGCGGATGCGAGACGACGGCGTGAATATCATCCCACACGGCCAGCGCCGCGGCGCGATCGGACGCGTCTTGCGCCACCGCAGCACTTGCCATGGACAGCACAAACCCGATCACGCCAGCGGCCGCTAGGCGAAAAATATTCATACAAAATCGATCGACTTAGACAGCGGCAGTTCACGGATACGCTGCCCTGTGGCGGCAAAGATCGCATTGGCCAAGGCGGGCGCGGCAGGGGGCACGGCGGGTTCGCCGATACCCCTGATCTTGTCGCCATTCTCAAGCCCGCGCACCATAATCTGCGGGGTCTGATACAGCCGCATGCCCTCGTACATGTGGTAGTTATCCTGCTCTGCCACGCCGTCGCGATAGGTCAGCTCGCAGTTCATCGCGTGGCCCAAGCCAAAGATCACGCCGCCTTGCAGCTGCGCCTCAAAGTTCACAGGGTCCAGCACGCGGCCCACATCGGCGGCAACAAAGACTTTGTCGATGCGAATGCCGTCGGAGGTGTTGGTGACCTCGACCACCTCGGCCACGGGCACGCCAAAGGCCAGCGTAAAGGCCAGCCCCCGCCCGCGGTTCGGCCCCAGATCGCTGCCCCACTCCGACATCTCGCCCACGGCTTCCAAGACCTTGCGCGAGGCATCGTGCCAGCACAGGCGCAGTCTTTCTTGCAGCGGGTCGACGCCGGCGGCATGGCACATTTCATCCATGAAGCTTTCATGCATAAACCCGTTGCCAGACGCACCCACCGACCGCCACGAGCTGACGGGCACCATCGCGGGCGTCCGGTAGCCGGTGACGCGGTAGTTGGGGATCTGGAACGGCTGGTCCCATGCCCCTGCGACAATCGCCACGTCTGGGCCAAAGGCGGGTTGGTTCAACCGCGCGAGCGAGGATTCAGCGACCGAAGGGGCGGCAATGGATAAATCAAACGCTGCGATACCGGCATCCGCCACAGCTCCGCGTCCGCGCGCAATCGCCAGCGGGCGCGGGAAGTCATGGGTGAAGTCTTCTTCGCGCTGCCAGATCATCTTGATCGGCGTGTCGGGCAGCTGCATCGCGATCTCTACCGCTTGGGCGATATAGTCATCCTCAAGGCGTCGCCCAAAACTGCCGCCGGACATCAGCACATGCACATGGATGTCATCGCCATCTATCCCCGTCAGCCGCGCCATGTTGGCTTTGACAAAGCGGGGGATTTGCGTGCCGGTCCAGATATCAAGGCGTCCATCGGTCAGCTTGACCACGACGCTCATCGGTTCCATCGGGGCGTGGGCCAGATAGGGGATGCGGTATTCTGCCACGACAACTGAGGCGTCTTGCAGCGCTTCCTCTACGTCGCCTTCATCCTTGAAACGGCTGTCGCGGTGATCGTCGGTGAAGGAGGCCGCCACTGCCGCGAACTGGTCGGCGCTGTTGCCGATGTAAGGCGACGGCCCCCAGTCACAGTCAACCGCCTGCGCGGCCTGAAACGCGCGCCATGTGTTATCGGCAACCACAGCAATGCCACCTGTGATCGTCAAAACCGCATGAACACCGCGCATCTGTTGCGCCGCTTCGGCCTCAAAACTGTTCAACCCGCCGCCAATCGCCGGATTGGTGCGGGTCGTGGCGATCACCATACCGTCCATCTGCATATCGATGCCATAGATCTGCGTGCCCGTGGATTTGGCCACCACATCGGTGCGTTTTTGCGGCTTGGTCAGATAACGCCATTCCGACGGGTCGCGCAGGGTGACATCCTGCACAGGCTCGATCTCGGCGGCGATGCTGGCAAGGTCGATGTATTCAATCTTCAGCCCGTCCGGCAGCACGATACAACCATCTTCGGTGCCCAGTTGATCGCGCGGCAGGCCGGTCTGTTTCATCGCGGCCTTGATCAACGTCTCACGCGCGACGGCACCAGCCATACGTAGGCGGTCGTACATATCGGGCACAGTCGACGACCCGCCGGTGATATGCAGCCCCATCAGCTTGCCCACAACATCCACCGCGCCGCGCCCGCCGCGTGCCAGCAGCGTGTCAGAGGTCGCGGCAATCGGCAGCGCCTCTGCGCCGACAACGCCATTGTAATAGATCGCATCCGCCGGACCGGGCGACAGCTTGGCGTTGCGCGGATTAATATCAAGCTCTTCTGCGATCATATGCGCCTGCATCGACCACGCACCCTGCCCCACATCCGCACGCGGCGTGATCAGCGTGACCCCTTGGGCATCGATCTTGACGTAAGGCGTGATCGCGGTTTCACCGGGTTTCAGCCCGTCAAGCAGCGGGTTTTCGCCCTCGCGTTTGTAAAGATAAGTGCCAAAGACAACGCCCCCCGCAACAGCAACAGAGCCGACAAGGAAGCTCCGGCGGGCAATGGTTTTCACGCGCCCCATATCACACCGCCTTGAGCTTGAGCGCGGCGGTCTTTACCGCCTCGCGGATACGGGGATAGGTACCGCATCGACACAGGTTGCCGCTCATGGCGGCGTCGATCTGGTCGTCGGTGGGCGTCGGGTTCAGTTCAAGAAAAGAGGCCGCCTGCATGATCTGGCCCGATTGGCAGTAGCCGCATTGCGCGACCTGCAGGTCGATCCATGCCTCTTGGACGGCATGGCGCACGGCGGGGGTCCCCAACCCCTCGATCGTGGTAATCTCGCCCTCTACGTCACTGGCAGCCAGCTGGCAGGCGCGAACCGCGATCCCGTCCATATGCACGGTACAGGCCCCGCACTGTGCGATGCCACACCCATACTTTGGACCCGTGATGCCCAGAATATCGCGCAAGACCCACAGCATCGGCATGTCTTCCTCGACGTCCACATCATGGATCACGCCATTCACCGTAAGTTTCATGCCCTGTCTCCCAACGTTCACTCTATAAATACCAGCGGGAACGAAGTGGTAAACCCACCCTGTCCCGCAGCCCCCTCTCCCCTCACGTCAAAACATGATGGCCTAGGGGGCTGTAGAAAGCATAAAACGCCGCCCCACTGGGACGGCGTTTGCCATAGATTTTACAAATTTACGCTTAGAATTCAACGACCGCACGAATGGATTCACCTTTGTGCATCAGCTCGAACCCTTCGTTGATCTGGTCCAGCGTCAGTTTGTGGGTGATCATCGGGTCGATCTCGATCTTGCCGCTCATGTACCAGTCGACGATCTTGGGCACGTCGGTGCGGCCCTTGGCCCCGCCGAATGCAGTCCCTTTCCAGACGCGACCCGTCACCAGTTGGAACGGACGGGTCGAGATTTCGGCCCCTGCCGGTGCGACACCGATGATGATGCTTTCGCCCCAGCCCTTATGTGCGGCTTCAAGCGCCTGACGCATGACTTTGGTGTTGCCCGTCGCATCAAAAGTATAGTCCGCGCCGCCCTTGGTCAATTCAACCAGATGCGCCACCAGATCACCCTCGACTTTGCTGGGGTTCACAAAGTCTGTCATGCCGAAGTAGCGGCCCGTCTCTTCCTTGTCGTCGTTCAAATCGACGCCGACGATCTGGTCGGCTCCGGCCAGGCGCAGGCCTTGGATGACGTTCAAGCCGATGCCGCCCAAGCCAAAGACCACGCAGCGCGCGCCGATTTCGACCTTGGCGGTGTTGATCACCGCGCCGATGCCCGTGGTCACACCACAGCCGATATAGCAGATTTTATCGAACGGCGCGTCCTTGCGGACTTTGGCAAGCGCGATCTCGGGGATCACCGTGTGGTTGGCAAAGGTGGAACACCCCATATAGTGGTGGATCGGCGTGCCATCCATCATCGAAAAGCGCGTTGTGCCGTCGGGCAGCAGGCCCTGACCTTGGGTCACGCGGATCGCCTGACACAAGTTGGTTTTGCCCGACAAGCAGTATTCGCATTCGCGGCATTCGGGCGTGTAAAGCGGGATAACATGGTCGCCGACCTCGAGCGTGGTGACGCCTTCGCCGATTTCCAGCACAACACCCGCGCCCTCGTGGCCCAGAATGGCGGGAAAGATACCTTCGGGGTCGTCGCCCGAACGGGTGAATTCATCCGTGTGGCACAGGCCCGTGGCCTTGATTTCGATCAGGACTTCACCCCGCTTGGGGCCTTCCAGATTTACGTCCATCACTTCAAGCGGTTGACCTGCGGCAACGGCGACGGCGGCGCGTGTTTTCATCATAAGAAGCGTCCTTTTGCTGTTTGGGACAAAAGGGAGAAAACGAGCCGATTTGTCAAGGTCAAGGGGGCACGGCTACGCGGCAAGGTCTGCCACTCGGGGCGCTGCCCCCGGAGCCGCTTTGCGGCCCCTCCCCCGGGATTTTAGACCCTTTGGAAGCACGGATATGCGTTTGCGCGCCGCGTGTTTTTCCTGTCCAATCGGTTCTGCGACAATGATGACGTTCCGTGACCGAGGAGAAGACCATGGTAGACCGAAGCGAGATCGGAATGAAAACCCGCCGCGCCGTTTTGGGCGACGCCCATGTCGACCGCGCCGAGGCGGCAAAGACCGATCTGGATGCACCGTTTCAAAACCTGATCACCGAAGCAGCCTGGGGCACGGTCTGGGCGAGTGACAAGATCAGCCATCGCGAACGATCAATGCTGACGCTGGCGTTGCTGGCGGCGACCGGCAATTTTGACGAGATCCCGATGCACATCCGTGCCACCGCCAATACCGGTGCCAGCAAATCCGACGTGATAGAGGCGTTCCAGCATGTTGCCATCTATGCGGGGGTGCCAAAGGCGAACCATGCGCTTAAGCTCGCGAAACAAACCTATCAGGAAATGGAAGCCGGCGAATGACCGATCAGAACGGTGCGTTCTTTCACCGAGACCGCAACTGGCATCCGCCCGCGCTGGCACCGGCCTATAAGACGTCGGTTGTGCGGTCGCCACAAAAGGCGCTGATTTCCATGAACACAACGTTGAGCGAGCAGACCGGACCGGTCTTTGGCCACAACATGCTGGGCGCACTGGATAACGATCTGATCCTTAACTACGCCGCCGAAGGCGAGATGGCGATTGGTCAGCGGATCATCGTGCATGGTCGTGTGCTGGACCAGAACGGGCGCGGCGTGCCGGGTGCCTTGTTGGAGTTCTGGCAGGCCAATGCGGGCGGGCGCTATCGCCATAAGAAAGAGGGCTATCTGGCCCCGCTCGACCCCAATTTTGGCGGTTGCGGGCGCACGGTGACGGACGAGAACGGCGGCTATAGCCTGCGCACGGTCAAACCCGGTGCCTATCCTTGGCCAAATGGGGGGAACGACTGGCGCCCGGCGCATATCCATTTTTCCGTGTTTGGACAGGGGTTTGCGCAACGGCTGATCACCCAGATGTATTTTGAGGGCGACCCGCTGATCTGGAAATGCCCCATTGTCCAAAGCATCCCGTCACGCGCCGCCGTTGAACAGCTGATCGCACCGCTGGACATGGACAATACCGTGCCAATGGATGCCCGCGCCTATAAGTTCGATATTGTGCTACGGGGCCGCCGGTCGACCCTGTTTGAAAACCGGATGGAGGGGACCTGATGCAAGAGCTGACCCAGTTGAAAGAAAGCCCGTCCCAGACAGCAGGGCCCTATGTCCATATCGGCTGCGTGCCTAATTTTTGCGATATCACCGGTGTTTACCCTGAGGATCTGGGCGCGCAGATGGTCAATGCCGATACCAAGGGCGAACGGATCACCCTCAGGGGCACGGTCTTTGACGGCACCGGCACCGCGATCAAGGATGCCATGATCGAGATATGGCAGGCCGATGCCGCGGGACTTTACCCCGGCAACGATCCACGCGGCGCGGCGGACCCGAACTTCACCGGCTGGGGACGCAAGGCGGGGGATTATGACACCGGCGAGTGGGTGTTCCACACCATCCGACCCGGTGCCGTGCCCTTTCCTGACGGGCGGATGATGGCCCCGCATATCAGCTTGTGGATTGTCGCGCGGGGTATCAATATCGGCTTGAATACACGCATGTATTTCCCCGATACCGACAACAGCGCAGACCCGTTGCTGACCCGCATCGAACATCAAAACCGCGTACCGACCCTGATCGCGGAGAAAGAGGCCGATGGCGTCTATCGGTTTGATATTTATCTTCAGGGCGAGAAAGAGACAGTGTTCCTAGATGTCTGATCCATGCATTCTTTGCGTTGCCATCACCGGCAGCGTGCCCACCAAAGCCGCCAACCCCAATGTGCCTGTCACGATCAACGAACAGATCGAAAGCACCCATGCGGCATTCGAGGCCGGGGCGAGCATCTGCCACGCTCATGTGCGCAACGACGACGAGACCCCCTCGTCGGACCCTGAAAAATTCGCGCGGCTGAAAGAGGGCATCGAGAAACACTGCCCCGGCATGATCATCCAGTTCTCGACGGGCGGGCGGTCCGGTGCGGGCGAGGCGCGTGGCGGCATGCTGTCCTTGCGGCCCGACATGGCGTCTTTGTCGGTGGGGTCGAACAACTTCCCCACTCGCGTTTACGAGAACCCGCCGGATCTGGTGGAATGGCTGGCGTCGGAAATGCGCACCTACGAAGTCGTTCCCGAGATCGAGGCCTTTGACCTTAGCCATATCTTGCAAGCCATCCAGCACCACAAGAACGGCAAACTGTTCGGGCGGCTGTATGTGCAATTCGTCATGGGCGTCAAAAACGCCATGCCCGCCGACAAAGAAGTCTTTGATTTCTATGTGGCACAGATGAAGGCGCGGGCCCCCGAGGCCGCTTGGTGTGCCGCAGGAATCGGGCCTAACCAGATTGTCGTGAACGAATGGGCCATTGCCGCCGGCGGCCACACGCGTGCCGGCCTAGAAGACAACGTACGTCTGGACAAAGACACGCTGGCCCCGTCGAACGCGGCCTTGATCAAGCGTGCCGCAGATCTGTGCGAGAAATACGAACGACCCGTTGCGACATGGCAGCAAGCGCGCGACATTCTCGGGCTGCGCAGCGTCGCGGGCTAACCGCTTTTTACTGCCCCCGCTTGTGACACCATAAAGCGGGGGCGGCACCGGCCTTGGCGCAGATTGCATTTGGCCTGAACCGCATTAAACCCATATGGCAAACGCCCGCCCCTTAACCCAAGGACCCCACGTGACACGTATCCTTGCTGTAACCTGTATGCGCAACGAAGGGCCCTACTGCCTTGAATGGATCGCGCATCACCGCGCCGCGGGTGTGACCGGTTTTCTAATTTTCACGCATGATTGCACTGATGGCACGCCAGAACTGCTGGATCTGCTTGGCGACGTGACCCATGTACCTTTTCTGCCCGAGGGCGATAAATCGGTTCAGTGGCAAGCGATGCGGCTGGCGGATCAGCATGATCTGATGAAGCAGGCCGATTGGGCGCTGTTCTTTGATTGTGACGAATTCTTGTGCCTTCAGGCTCCGATGCGCAGCCTCACTGATCTGATTGCCGCGGTTCCCGCTGGCACCGATGCGATCGCCCTGCCGTGGCGATTTTTCGGTGCGGATGGCCAAGAGGCTCTGCAGGACGCGTTGACCCCGCTCCGGTTTAGCCGTGCCGCACCCGAGCCCTTTCACCTACCCGCTGGCAGCTTTTTCAAAACCCTGCACCGCCCCGCGGCCTTTCAGAAACTCGGTGTGCACCGACCCAAGAAAAAGGGCAGCACCAGCCCGCAGTGGAATCTTGGCGGTGTGCAGGCAGCCCCAGACGGGTTCGCCGAAAATGACAACCGGATCAATATATTCGGCGCCCTACAGACTCACGCGCGGGCGCGGTTGAACCACTATTCCTTGCGGTCAGCGGCAGAGTTCATGGTCAAACGCGGACGCGGCCTGCCCAACCGGACGACCAAGCCACTGGACCTGCATTACTGGGCGGAACGGAATTTCAACACGGTCAAAGACACGATGATCGACCCGATGATGGCCGCGACTACGGCAGAGATGACCCGCCTGCGGGCCCTGACGGGCGTCGCTGCCGCGCATGAGGCTGCGATCCAGTGGCACCAAGACGCCTTTGCTGCGCTGATGTCGGACCCCGCCGAGGTTCAGTTTTACTGGCATCTGCTGTTGCTGGGTAGCAGCACGCCCCCGACCGCCGAGCAAACACAGGCCCATTTGTTGCGCCACGTCGGCACCTGACGGGCCTCTACCCGCGCCCCGTCCCACAAAGGACACTGGCATAGAAAAAGGCGCGACCGGAGACCGGCCGCGCCTTGGAGTGTCGTTACGCGTGCTTACGCGAGGTCGAAACGATCAAGGTTCATCACCTTGGTCCATGCCGCCACAAAGTCAGTGACAAATTTCTCTTTCGCGACGTCGCCGGCATAGACTTCCCCGATGGCGCGCAGCTGCGAGTTCGACCCGAACAGCAGATCGACAGCGGTACCGGTGTGCTTGAGCTCACCCGTGGCGCGGTCGCGGCCCTCGTAGATGTCGTCGGTGGCAGTCTCTTCCGCCTTCGACCACACGGTGCCCATGTCCAGCAGCGTGGTGAAGAAATCGTTGTTCAACGTACCGGGCGCATCTGTGAACACGCCGTGTTTGGAGCGGCCTACGTTCACGTCCAGTGCACGCATACCACCGACCAACACAGTCATTTCCGGCGCGGTCAGCGTCAGAAGCTGGGCACGATCAACCAGCAGCTCTGCCGTGGTGACCGAATAGCGGGTCTTGGCAAAGTTGCGGAAGCCATCTGTCACAGGCTCGAGATAGGCAACGGAATCGACTTCGGTCTGCTCAAGCGAAGCATCGCCGCGGCCCGGTGCGAAGGGCACAGTCACGTCGTGGCCTGCGTCCTTTGCAGCTTTCTCGATCCCGGCCGCACCGGCCAACACGATCAGGTCAGCGACCGAGATTTCCTTGTCGCCTGACTGGTCGCCGTTGAACTCGGCACGGATGCCTTCCAGTACGTCCAGCACTTTGGCCAACTGATCCGGTTCGTTCACTGGCCAGTCTTTCTGCGGTGCCAGACGGATGCGCGCGCCATTGGCACCACCGCGTTTGTCCGACCCGCGGAAGGTCGCGGCAGAGCCCCAAGCGGTGGCTACCAGTTCCTGAACGCTTAGGCCCGATGCCAGCACTTTGGCTTTCAGCGATGCAACGTCCGCGTCATCCACCAACGCATGCGTCACGGCGGGGATCGGGTCTTGCCAGATCAGCTCCTCGCTTGGCACGTCGTTGCCCAAATAGCGGGCAATCGGCCCCATGTCGCGGTGGGTCAGTTTGAACCATGCGCGGGCAAAGGCATCGGCGAATTCCTCGGGGTTCTCGTGAAAACGCGTTGAGATTTTGAAATACTCGGGGTCTTCGCGCAGCGCGAGGTCAGAGGTGAACATGATAGGCGCGTGACGTTTAGACGGGTCATGCGCATCCGGCACGGTGCCTGCGGCGTCGCCATTCTTTGGTGTCCACTGCACGGCACCGGCAGGGCTTTTGGTCATTTCCCACTCGAGCCCCAGCAGGTTGTCGAAATAGGTCATGTCCCAGCTTGTCGGGGTCTGCGACCATGCGCCTTCAAGCCCGCTGGTCAAGGCGTGGATGCCGTGGCCGGTCTCGTGCTTGTTGGTCCAGCCAAAGCCCTGACTTTCCAGTGGCGACGCTTCGGGATCGGGGCCGGCATTCTCGCCGCCCACGGCACCGTGCGCCTTACCAAAGGTGTGACCACCCGCGATCAGCGCCACGGTTTCATAGTCGTTCATTGCCATCCGGCCAAAGGTGTCGCGGATGTCATTGGCCGACCCTTGCAGATCGGGTTTGCCGTCTGGCCCTTCGGGGTTCACATAGATCAGGCCCATTTGCACGGCGGCCAGCGGGTCTTCCAATGCGCGCTCTTCGCTATAACGCTTGCTGCCCAGCCATTCGTCTTCGGGGCCCCAATAAACGTCCTCTTCGGGTTCCCAACGGTCCACACGGCCACCGGCGAAGCCGAATGTTTTCAAGCCCATCGATTCAAGCGAGATGTTCCCGCACAGGATGATCAGATCGCCCCATGAAATCTGGTTGCCGTATTTCAGTTTGATCGGCCACAGCAGGCGGCGCGCTTTGTCGAGGTTGGCGTTATCCGGCCAGCTGTTGAGCGGCGCAAAACGCTGTGTGCCCGTGCTGGACCCGCCACGGCCATCCGCCGTACGGTAGGTGCCCGCTGCGTGCCACGCCATACGGATGAAGAAAGGGCCGTAGTGGCCGTAGTCTGCGGGCCACCAGTCCTGCGAATCTGTCATCAGCGCGTGCAGGTCTGCCTTGACCGCCTCGATGTCCAGTTTCTTGAACTCTTCAGCATAGTTGAAGTCCGGGCCAAGCGGGTTCGAATCGATGGTGTTTTGGTGCAGCAGCTTGAGGTTCAGCTGGTTCGGCCACCATTCGTTCAACGACCGCGCACCGCGCTTTGAGTTGCGGCCGTGGCTGCCGTGGCTGCCGACAACCGGGCATTTGCTGATGTTTTCGACGTCGTTTCCGTCCATGGTGGTCTCCGTTTTTATCTGTCTGGGTGCGCGACGTATGCGGCGCGGCACGGGGGATGGATGTCAGGGGTAAAGGTCCAATCGGCCCGCCCCCTTCTTTCTGGAACCGTTCTAACAGGAGTTATTGATTAGTTTAAGTTGGCATTTCCTATCAGTTTGATAACTATAAGCTATGACCAACATCACCCTAAAGCAGCTTCGCTATTTCGAGGCCGTCGCCCATCACCGTCATTTCGGCCACGCCGCTGAGTCTTGCGCGATTTCGCAGCCTGCCTTGTCGGTACAAATCAAGGAGCTAGAGCAGAACCTGCAGACGCCCCTGTTTGATCGCGGCGGACGCACTATCACGCTGACCAGCTTTGGCGTCGATTTCGCGCCGCGCGTACGGGCGATTTTACAAGGCGTGGACGAGCTGCAGGATATGGCACGGGCGTCCAAGGACGGGCTGATGGGCCGGCTGAGAATCGGGATCATCCCCACCATCGGCCCTTATCTGCTGCCCTCGATCATCACCAAGCTGACGCAGATGAACCCCGCGCTGGATATCCACGTCCGCGAAACAATGACGCCACGTCTGATCTCTGAATTGACAGAGGGGCGCATCGACACTGCCATTGTGGCCCTGCCCGTGTCAGAGTCGTCACTGACCGAAGTTGCCCTGTTCGACGAGAAATTCATGCTGGTCCGCCCCAAGGCAGACCGTGACAAGCCGATCCCCAGCAGTGCGCGCTTGAACGAGATGAAGCTGCTTTTGCTTGAGGAAGGGCACTGTTTCCGCGATCAGGCCCTGTCGTTTTGCGATATGCAGTCAGAAACCGCGCGCGAGGGGCTGGATGCGAGTTCACTGTCCACACTGGTGCAAATGGTCGGTGCGGGTATCGGCGTCACGCTGATCCCCGAAATGGCGGTCGCGGTTGAAACGCGGTCGGCGCAGGTGGCGGTCAACGCCTTTCCCGCGCCCGAACCGACGCGCCGTGTGGGGATGATCTGGCGCAAGACCAGCCCGCTGGCGAGCAAACTGTCCGAAATCGCCGATCTGATCCGCCCGACCTGACCGGACGGATCAATGTTTTATCGCGGTGTTAGCCCAACCGTGCCAGCAGCGCGCGAGAGGGGTCACCGCTTGCGGGCAAACCTTGGCTTTGCTGGTACGCGGTGATCGCCTTGCGGCTGTTCGGGCCAATCACGCCGTCGGTGCCGTCGGTATCAAACCCGCGTGCCGTCAGCCGTTCCTGCAACGCCTTGCGGTCTTCGATCGTCAGCCCGTATTTGTCCGGTCCAAAGCTTGCCTGAATTGGCCCGCCCCCCGCGATACGGTCCGACAGATGCCCGACGCCAATCGCGTAATTGTCCGAGTTGTTATAGCGCTTGATCGCTTTGAAGTTGTTAAAGATCGCAAAGCGTGGCCCGCCTGCATCCGGCTGCAAGATTTGTACCGGCGTGGCAGAGCTTGCCGCCGCTGTGCCCATCTCTGCGCCCCATTTCTGGCCGAATTTCCAGCCTGATTTCGCCAGATAGGCTGCGGTCGAGGCCAGCGAATCCGACGGGTCATCCGACCAGATGTCGCGCTTGCCATCACCGGTGAAATCTACAGCGAAGGACTGGTAGGAGGTGGGGATGAACTGCGTGTGCCCCATCGCGCCGGCCCAGCTTCCGGTCAGACCGGCTGCCGACACATCGCCGCGTTCAAGGATGCGCAGTGCCGCGATCAGCTGCTTTTCAAAGAACGCCCCGCGACGTCCGTCATAGGCCAGCGTCGATGTGGCCGACACGACGGGGACATTCCCGCGTCGCTCACCGTAAAAGCTTTCAAGCCCCCAAACGGCGGTGACCACTTCGGCGGGTACGCCATAGCGTGCTTCGATCTGGCGCAGCACGCCTTGGTGACGCGCAAACGCGGCGCGTCCCTTAGTGACCCGTTCATCCGATGCGGCAATGGCGAGGTAATCTTCAAGCGAGCGACTGAACTCGGTCTGGTTGCGGTCGCGCTTGACGACGCCCGGCAGATAGCCCGTACCGGCAAAGCCACGGCGCAGCGTGCGGTCGGAAATCCCTTGAGTGGCTGCACGCGATTTGAACCCCGACACCCACGCATCATAGGCCGCATTCGGCTGCGGCTGCAGGTCTGCTGCCAGCCCCGCATCACCACGCGGTGCAAAGCTGCCCGCCCTGTTCCCCGTGGTACATGCCGCAAGGCCCAACGCGGCCACTCCGACTGCAAAACTTCTTCTTGAAATACTCATACTGCCCGCGCCCTTATTCATTATGACTTCGGCATAGAATAGCCGAAGAGCGGGGGCGGGCAAAGCGGATGATACGCCTTGGCAAAGCTTTGCCTATTTGGTCGGCACGTAGAGCGGCACAGTCGACATCGACATTTTGGCGGACCCGTTCTGCACATCGCGCGCGTGGCTGATATAGACCAACGTGTTGTTCTCTTCGTCGAAAATCCGTTTGACCTTCAGCGTCTTGAAGATGACGGACCGGCGTTCGCTGAACACGGTCTCCCCTTCGTCATCGCGCGAGATATCGCCGATTTCGATCGGGCCTGTCTGACGGCAGGAAATGGAGGAGTTCGACGGGTCTTCGAACCAGTTACCTTTTTGCAAACGGTCGATCAGGCCACGTTCAAAATAGGCCAGATGGCAGGTAACGCCTTTGACATCCGGGTCGGCGACAGCCTCAACCACGATGTCATTGCCCAGCCAGTCCACGTCCACGTTGCCCACAACATCGGCAGTTGCGGTCATTGGAAGGACAAAGCCAAGGGCGGCGATGGGGACGAAGGCGGCGCGTTTGAATATGTTCATGCATCCATACGCGTCACAGCCGATATAGTTCCCACACGCGCCCAAGAACCCCCTACCCCCGCCGTTTAAGTGACGCGCGTCCAGAACGCGGCCTTGCCCGCATATCGCTTGCGCAACCGTTGGACAAAGGCGTCGTGGCTCTCAAAACGTCCATACTCTTCGATTTCGAGGTCCGCCGCCGCGCAATCCATCAGGTGATCAGCCGCCTGCGCATAGCGCGTCTTGGCAGCGTCCCGCAGGGTGGCTTCGATCATCGTTCGCCAGCACAGCGCCGCCGCCAAAGGATGGCGGGATCGCAGCGCATCGGCTGCCGTTGTGAGACGGGCGACTTGGGTACCGCTCAACCTGTCGGCACGCGTTTCGACCATGGTGGCCAACCCGCGCAAATCGGGCCACGCAAGGAAAAAGGCAATTGCGGCGTTCAGATCTTTGAACGCTGCGGCATGCGCCTTGGCGGCTTCTTCTACCTCCAGATCGTCGAAATCCGGCAGTTGCTTGAGGTGCGCGCGCAGCATGTCAGGGTCGAGCGTTTCGGCAAAGCAGTGCCAGCGGTGCGCTTGGGCATCGTCCTCCCGTCCCAATGCCATGAGCACGTTGACATAGGCCGCATCCCATTCGCCGCGCCCCGCGACCCTGCCCTTGGGCTGCGCCCCATCAAGGACGTCCAGCGCGGCCGTGTGGTCGCCCTGCGCGGCCCATAGCTCGGCCACCTCTACCGCAACGGTGGGCCGCGCCAGATCGGTGGGTGAAAACAGCGAGATATAGGTTTCCGTATCCCCCTGCGCCAAGGCGACCTCGCGCAGGTGCATCTGGATAAAGCGCCGTTTGCGCTGAGCGGCGTAATTCCCACTCCGCCCCCGCAGTTCACGCAAGAATTGCAGCGCAGGGTGATCGTCGGTGGCGTCCAGCGGTGCGGCTTCGAACTGGTGGATCAAGGATTTCAGATGCGCCATCCCCGTTTCGCCAAGCGACGGGGCCATCCGCGTGATGATCGCGTCGAACGCACCATCGCTGTTGGTTTGCACCGCCTCCCACGTGCGTTCGGCCAGCGGTATCGGGTCCAGCGGGGCACGGGCCGCAATCGGGCCGATCTCTTCACGGGCATCAAAGAAAACCGCCCCCACATCGCCTTTGCTATCGTCCACCCTGCTCATGACAAAGGGCGCAAGTTCAAGAAACTCCCACAGCAGATCAAAGGCGTCTGCGGGCGCGTCTGGGGCGATCTTGTCGATGATCATCGCGGACTGCGTGCGCAGGTCCTTGATCAGAGCGTTCCGCTTGCGCCACCCGACATAGCTTTTGGCCCGCCGGATCGTGACCAGCCGCTTGCGCACGTCACGCGCCAGCTCCGCGGGGCCAAGGTTATGGCTGAGCTCAAGCCGCAGGCGGCGCTTCATATCGGCGCTGCCGGTGCTGACCTCGATCAACAACTCGGCCAGACGGTCCGCCCCGAGGGCGGCAAGATTTGCGGTGTTCAGGGTCTTTTTCGACATGGGGCCTTGCTACATCGGATTTGCGGCCTGTCAAAGGGGCGCATGCCCCAAGCTTTAGCCGACAAGATAAACGGCGACGCCCCAGCCCGCCAGTTCGGCCAGCTTTTGCATCGCCCCGATCACATCGCCGGTCTGACCGCCGATCTGGCGCAGCGCCAGCGCCGAGATCAGCGCCGTCGACACCACGACACCCGCAAAGATCACAGCCCCTGCGCCGAACCCCAAGGGCAGCACCCCAAACAGACCAAGGGCGACCGCAACATAGACGCAGGTCGCAGGCACCTGCGCCGCCCCATGCCCCAGCCCGTCGGCCCGCGCGGCAGGCATCCGCGCCAGCCAGAACGGCAGCATCGCGCGGCTTGCCATCGACAGCCCGAGGGCGGCAGGTACGACGAGCGCCGGATTATCCAACCGTGCGATCAGCGCCACATGCAGCGCCACCGACAGGATCAACGCCATGACACCATAGCTGCCGATGCGGCTGTCGCGCATGATCTCTAGTTTGCGCGCGCGGGTCTGCCCGCCGCCGAAACCGTCGGCCATATCGGCCAGCCCGTCCTCATGCATCGCCCCCGTCAGCAGGGTCGCGGCAAAGATCAGACCAAGGGCCGCGACCGTCGGCCCAAAGCCCGCCGCATGCAGTCCCCAATACAGCAAGCTTGCGGGCAGCATCGCGATCAAGCCTGCCAAAGGCCACGCCCAGGCTGACGCCCCCGTCGCAGGGATCGGATCACGCAGATTTCCCACGGGGATACGGGTCAGCAGCAGAATCGCCAGCCGTGCCTCTGCCAGCCGTGCACGCAGCATCAGCCGCCCGCCACGCCTGCTTCGGCAAAGGTCGCCATGCCGCTGTGACACGCAAGAGCCGAGCGCAGGATACCAAGCGCCAGCGCGGCGCCCGATCCTTCGCCCAACCGCATATCGAAATCGAGCACCGCGGTTTTGCCGATCGCGTCCAGCAGACGTTTATGCCCGGGTTCGACGCTCAGGTGGCCAATCAGGCAGTGGTCCAGCGTCGCTGGAGACAGCGCGAACAGCGGCGCGACCGAGGCCGTGCAGATAAAGCCGTCAAGGATCACGGGAACACGCCGTTGCCGCGCCGCGAGAACAGCGCCACAAATCGCGGCCTGCTCGCGTCCGCCCAAGGCCGTCAGGATCGTGGCACCGTCCTGAGGTGTCGCGGTATGGCGGGCAAGGCCGCGCGTGATGGCGTCAACCTTGCGGCGCACGCCTTCGTCGTCAGAGCCAGTGCCGCGCCCGACCCAGTCCTGCACAGCCCCCCCAAAGACCGCAGCCGTTAACGCCGCCGCGACGGTGGAGTTGCCGATCCCCATTTCTCCCAGAATCAACACGCTTGCCGCCGGATGCAGCGCCGCGGCACCTGCGTTTAGCGCTGCCACACACTCGGCTTCGGTCATTGCTGGGCCTTCGGTGAAATCAGCCGTGGGCCGGTCAAGGTCCAGATCAATCACCGACAGGCGCGCGTCATTCACGTGGCACAGTTGGTTGATCGCCGCGCCGCCCGCCTTGAAGTTCTGTACCATCTGGGCCGTCACCTCTTGCGGAAAGGGATTCACCCCCTGCGCGCAGATCCCGTGGTTCCCAGCAAAGACAAGCGCCTGTGCAAAGTCGATCTGTGGCACAGCCTGTTGCTGCCAACCCGCCATGAACACCGCCAGTTCTTCCAGCCGGCCCAGCGATCCGGGTGGCTTGGTCAGCGCATTCTGACGGTCACGCGCGGCGTCTTGGGCGGCAGCGTCAGCCTGTGGCAGGTCGCGGGTCAGCGCACCGAGGTCGGAGAGGGAAGTCAGGGGGAAAGTCACATGCGCCATGCAAAGGGGTCTCTTTCGTTTTGAATAATATCGTATGTAGGGATCAGGGATCAGGCAAGCGACGCCGGAGCAGCAGCACTGCCCTTGAGCGCAAGTGGCAAGCCGCAAGTGACCATCACCACATGCCCCGCACTTGCCGCCAGACGCTGGTTCATCAGGCCCGAGGCATCGCGGTAGCGCCGTGCCAGCGCGGACATCGGAACAATGCCGCCGCCCACTTCATTCGTGACCAACATGACGGGGGAGGATTGTTCACGCAGGGTTTGTAGCGTTTTTTCAAGCTCCGCCTGCCAGTCCAGTTCTGCATGCATCACATTGGACAGCCAAAGCGTCATGCAATCCACCAAGCGCGCGCCCGCCCCGTCCGTACGTGCCAGCGCACCGCACAGATCAATCGGTTCCTCAACGGTGTCCCAACCAGCCCCGCGTTGGGTTTTATGAGCGGCGATACGGTCTTCCATCTCGGTGTCAAACGCCTGACTGGTGGCGATATAGACCAGTGGCAGCCCATAGGCGCGGACGTGGGTTTCGGCAAAAAGGCTCTTGCCCGATTTTGCACCGCCGGTGACCAGCGTGATCTTGTCCATATGTCCGCCCTTTGGCTGGCAGGGCAAGGCGCGATGCCCTGCCCCGGTGTCGATCAGAATTCCACACCAGCTTGTGCTGCGATACCCTGTTTGCGGAACGGATGTTTGATTTCTTTCATCTCGGTCACCAGATCCGCCATCTCGATCAACGCGTCGGGCGCGTTGCGGCCGGTGATCACCACATGGGTCATATGGGGTTTTTCGGCCTGCAAGAAATCGACCACGTCTTGCGCGTCGATATAGCCATAGCGCAGGGCAATGTTCAGTTCGTCCAGCAGCACCATGCGGTTGTTGGGATCGCGTATCAGCTCTTTGGCCTTGTCCCACGCGCGACCGGCGGCGGCGACGTCGCGTTCGCGGTCTTGCGTGTCCCAGGTAAAGCCTTCGCCCATCACGTAAACCTGACAGATATCGCTAAAGCGGTCTTCTAGCAGTTGACGGTCTGCTGACACCCGCGCACCTTTGATGAACTGCACAAGGGCGCAGGGGAAACCATGACCGATACAGCGCATGATCATCCCGAAGGCCGAGCTGCTTTTGCCCTTACCTGTGCCAGTGTGCACGATGATAAGCCCCTTGGTCACCGTCTTTTCTGCCATCATCTTGGCGCGGGCAGTCTGGACCTTTGCCATCTTCTCGGCGTGGCGCTTGTTCTCTTCTGGGGTGCTGTCGGTCATCTGTTATCTCTCCTCGTGGCGTATGTTATTGCGTGCCCTGCGCACGTCCTGCACCGCCCTTAGTGCCAGCGGCGTGCCGCAGACCCAATCGGCGGAGCTATACACCATCCTGTCGGTCTGGGCATATTGCGCGAGGGCAGGATGTAGCATGATCTCTTCGGATCGGGAACCACCGCGATAGGGGTGCGTGGTGACCAACAGATCAGGGGCGTTCATCACCAGCTCCTCAAGTGCCAGACGCCCGCTGTTTCGTCGGCCCAGCTTTTGCGACAGGTTGCGCAGGCCGCCCGTTGTCACGATGTCATGCCCCAAAGTATCCACCCCCAGCGAATAGCCGTTAGGGTAGTAAAACGCGGCCACGGGTGCATCTGTCGTCAAAGCGGGCTGCGCCGCCAATGTTTGCTCTACCTGACGTGCCATCGTGTCTGCCCGCGTGGACTGTCTCAATAGATCGCCCATCTGGCGGATTTGCGCAGGTATATCGTCAAGCTTTTTGGTAAGGGGCATTTGCGCCACCTGAAGGCCAAGATGGCGCAGCATCGCCAGCGTCGCCTTGTCAGAGTACCGCCCCGCCAGCACCAGATCAGGGTCCGACAGGTAAATCTCTTCGGCACCACCCGCGTTTTGAGGATAGGCCTCCGCCTCTTGTGCCAGCGAGGACGACCGCGGGTCACGCGCCAAGCGGCTGAGAGAGACGATTTGATCAGCGTCGGCCAGCAGCAACACCATCTGATCGGTGCACAGGTTCATCGACACCACGCGCGGCAGGTCTTGGGCGTAGACCTTGGCGGGAACGGCTAACATTGTGCCGCAAGCAATGGCAGCAGCCAACACGCGCGATGCCCGCTGCCGGATCACGCCCCGCCCTCCAGGGCAGCCTTCAACCGTGCCCAATCGGCGGGCGGGCCTGGCAGGCCGAGGCGTATCCAACTGTCGGAATACGGAAAAATCCGCGACCAGATGTGATGTGCGGCCAAAGCGTTCTGGGCCGCTGCGGCATCCGGCGTGGCATAGGTGCGAAACAGCGGCGTGCCGCCCTTCCGCGTCCACCCTGCCCGCAGCGCCATAGCATCCAACTGCGCCGCCTCGCCTTGTAAACGTCTTGTGGTCTGCGCCGCCCATTCCGTATCGTTCAGCGCGCGCAATGCGACCTCTATCGCCATGCCCGACACCGGCCATGGGCCTGTCATCGCGCGCAGTTTTGCGGCCAATGGCTCCGCCGCCAAGACAAACCCCAGACGCAGCCCCGCCAGCCCGTAGAACTTGCCAAAGGACCGCATGACAAGGATATTCTTCGGCAGATCGGCCCCACCGCGGACCAGCGACACCTCTGGATCAGGATCAGCAAAGCTCTCGTCCACGATCAGAAGCTCGACCGTTTCAGCGAGCGCACGTAGGGCGTCGGGGGCGTGACGCTGTCCGTCGGGATTGTTGGGATTCACCACCACGGCAAGGGCGTACCCCTCAAGCGCGTCAAGGTCAGAGACTTCGGTCACCTGCCAGCCTTCGGCCCGCAACGCGGCGGCATGTTCATTATAGGTGGGCGACAGGATCGCGGCCTGCGCGGGCTCGATCAGGCGCGGCACCAGCTGGATCGCCGCCTGCGCCCCCGACACTGGCACGACCGCGCAGCTTGCGCCATAGGCCCGCCGTGCCGCGTCTTCCACCGCATCAAGCGCGCTGCGCTCGGGCAGCCGCGTCCACGCTTCGGGCGTCAGCGACCCCACCGGATATGGCACCGTGTTGATCCCTGTCGAAAGGTCGATCCAGCTGGCGCGGTTCCCGCCGAACGTCCTGATCGCCCCATCCAGATTGCCGCCGTGGTCTCGCATCGCTTGCCCCTGTCAGATCAGCGCCACTAGCGCCAACACGACTGCTAATACGAACATGGCGCGAAGGTAAAGCGCCAGCCCCCGACGCAGCCCTGCCGCGTCCGCCTCTTGACCCTCCGCATTCAACCAAGGTTCATCCGCGATTTCTGCACCATAGACACGCGGGCCGGACAGGCGGACGTCAAGTGCGCCGGCCATCGCACCTTCGGGCCAACCGGCATTGGGGGACCGGTGGTGGCGCGCGTCGCGCAGCATCACGGCGGCGGCCCGCTGCGTGTGACCCGATACCAGCACAAAGAGCAGCCCCGTCAGGCGCGCCGGAATCAGATTGACCAGATCATCCAGCCGCGCAGCCACCATGCCATAGTGGCGATACCGCGCCGACCGGTGGCCGATCATCGAATCCATCGTGTTGATCGCTTTGTAGCCGACCAGCCCCGGCAACCCTAAAACAACGCCCCAGAACACAGGAGCCACCACCCCGTCCGAGGCATTTTCAGCCAGACTTTCAAGCGAGGCGCGCGCAATTGCGGCATCGTCCAGCTTGTCAGGATCGCGCCCGATGATCATGGAAACGGCATAGCGGGCTGCGGAAGTATCCCCTTTGGCCAAGGGCTTGGCCACCGCTGCTACGTGTTGAAACAGCGACCGTGGTGCCAGAAACGGCCAAGCCAGCACGCCGCCAATCGCGTAGCCGACCCACCCATCGGGCAGCACCGCAGCGACCGCAATCGCAGGCACGACAGCAAGCGTCAGCACCATGCAAACGCCGACGCCGCCCAACAGACGCAACCGCGCAGGCGTTTTTTCTGCGGTATTCAACCGCGTCTCGATCGCGCGGATGGCATGGCCAATCCATGACACAGGGTGCCCGATCTTGGCATAAAGCGGCGCGGGCCACGACAGCGCCGCCTCGACCAGAAATCCCAGCAAGATGCCTGCCGCACCGATCATGCCATACCTCCGGTCTTGAACCGCATTGCGCCCGTCAGGTCGTAGTCTGCCAGCACCTGCTCTGCATCATCCGGAGCGCTGCCGGGCGTAAATATAAAGGCGCGGGCAGATCCGGTGTGCGCGCGCGCATAGCCCAAAGCGCCAAGCCGCTGCGCCAATGCCGCGCTTGGGTCGTTTCGGGGGCCCCGCAATGCTGTTGTCCGGTCTGCACTGACGCTGGCCAATCGCGCGGCCTGTGGCAAATCCTGCTGTGCGGTCGCGTTTTCCCAAGCCGGCAGCAGGTCAGAGATGTCTGCGAAACCGTCATCCGCCGCATCGGTCCGGATCGGTGCCCCAAAGTATCCGCCGATGATATCGGCCCGTGGCGGTGCGGCAATCACACCCTTGCCTTGGGCCAGACGCGAGGCCCAGACGACCCTGTCGGGATGGGGGAGCATCAACGGATCAGTGGCCCCTTCGACCGCCAGACAAAGCGACGGCAACCGGTCTTCGGCCACGCCCGCCGCCCGCGCCACTGCGACCAAACCCGCCGTAGACGCTCCGGCCCCGACGGCAACGGGCAAATTACCAGACAAAGCAAAGCGACCCTTTTCCACCCCGGCGATATCTATCAGACGCTCAAGCTGTTCACGGTTGATCGCCGCTGGCCCGTCATGCACCAATGTCAACTTTCTCCCCCGCGTGAACCGTGCCTGCACCCCATGCGCAGGGCACACCATCGTCACCAGTACAACCGGCCCCGCCGGCCCCAAACGGCCCTGCAGCCATTCACCGAAATGACCGAAAACAGGCGCAGTTTCTGCAGACGCTCCTGAATTATCGAAAATTGTCTGCAAAATAATGGCTTTCGTCCGGAGGCAGGGAATTGGTGACGCCATATTCACGATCCTCAGGCAAACGGCAACAAGGCAAGCGACTATGGGGCAAAGGCTTTTCCGCCCCGCCCTGCCTACCGATTCTGCGCGCCGCGCTCTCGAAAGTATAGGGGCCTATTCTGGAAGGCAGTCAGATTGTACCTGAGCATTCTCGCTCGCGTTAACCTTGTGTGAGAACTTTGGACTTATCCCGGGGGGCAGGAAAGGCGGCGCGTTCGTCTTCGGCCAATGTAAAAGGTGTTTGGGACACCGCAACAAGAGGTCCGTATGATGTCGATCGCAGATTTAACCTATACCACGCTCCGCGGTGCCGCTTTGGCAGCTTTGGTTGTGGCAGGCACCGGCAAGGCCGATGCAGGTGAGTTCGTCCTTGATTGGAGTTTTTATGACTGGCCGGCAGGCAATCTTGGCCCGCTGACCGCGACGCTGCGCGACCAATACGGGTTCGAGGTTGATTTTAGAATAGCACACACCGGTATCTTCGCGGAGTTCGGCTCGAACCAGACGCCGGATGACGTGGCATTTCTTGGTGGCAATGTCGAAGCGCTTGTCGTCTTTTCCGACGCGCCCGAGAACAGCGGCGCATTCGGCGATGCCAGAACGACCACTTCGGTCTCTACCAGTTCGGGCGGCGTTGCCTTTCCGATCGACAATCTGGTGATCGATGTTCTTGATATCGACACAACTGATACAGATTCATTAGGCGATCGATGTGACTTTGTGACCGGTTTTGGTGACAACGGGAATCCGACCTTTGCAACCGTCAGTACGACCCCGGTTGTCCTTGTAGGTCCAGGTCCCGGTTCGGGCTTTACCGGACCGATCGGCGCGAACCAGGCTCAGTGTATCTACTTCGAAGGGGCCACCCCCTCTGCATCGTCGGGCAATGATGATCGGGGCACGGTGCGCGCGACATTCCCCGATGCCACGTCTGCCGTGACTTTCTGGTACGATGAATCGATTGCGGACGTGCGAAACTATAGCGCGTTGACGGAGTACGACCCAGGGGCACGGGCGATTGGTGTGTTGGGCAATGCATCGTTTAACGTCGATCAAAGCATTTCCCTGACCCGCAGTGCCAGCCCCAGCACGGGGACGCAGGGCGAAACGGTTACCTATAGCTATACCATCACGAACACCGGTGCCCTGCCCTTTAACACCGGACAGGATATCGTGATCGAGGATGATCTGCTTGGGCCCGTACTTTGCCCGGCCATCAGTATACCGGTCGCCCCCGGGGGCACAGTGGTCTGCCAAGCCGACTATACCATTCAGGCGTCAGATGTGCTGACCGGCACCATAGACAGCAGTGCTGTGGCCGGTATCGGGCGTATCGGTCAACCCTTCGTGTCCCGCCTACAATCGAACGCGCAATCGCTGTCCATTGTCAGCAGCGTTCTATCCGGCGAAACCGGCTCGCAAAGCTGCACGCCCCAATCCGTATTCAGCCAACCCTCTAGTCAGCTCGCGGGTTCGGGCAGCCAGTCGAATGTGACGCTGTCCGACATCTTTTTGTACGAAGACGTGACAACCGACATCAACGGCAATCCGATCGATGTCGTGATGCAGGTCACCAGCATCAACAACGCGAGTTCGCTCGAGCTGGGCACCTCGCTCGAGGCGCAGATGACGCCCGAAGATAATGCCTATATCACATATAGGCTCCGTTTGGTTCAGGATGGCAGCGCCACATCAGCAAATCCCCAAGGTCTGGCGATTGACCAAAGCCGCATCAACGGCATTATCGTCCAGCAAACCGACGTGGACAGCCGCGACGATGATGACGATTCCTCCGATGTGGTGGGCTCCCTGACCACGCCGACAGATACCTCTTTCTTCAACACCACGCCCTTGTCGTCGTTTCCGGCTGGCCCGAATGCAATCTCGATGGACCCTGCAAAGGTAGGCAATCCGTTAGACTGGGTGGACGAGCCCAACGAGACGAGCTTTGACAACTATGTAACCTATGAATTCAGCACCTTCGTCGAGGCTGAGTTCATCCACGGCTACACCGGGTCGTCCGACCGCAGTGCCACGCGCGGCTCCGGCATCCAGCTGTGCGCGATTTCAAACACCTCGCCCAATGTTGTGGCGCAGGACGATGATTACACCGCGTCGCCCGTAAATACACTGCTCGGGGGGACTGCTGGCGAGGTCATGGCGAATGACACCATCAATGGCTTGCCCGCAGCCTTTCCGACCGGCACGCTCGCCGTCTTGACCGAAGCCGTCCCGCAAAACACCGGCGACCCGGTTCCCGTCTTGGAGGTAAGTGGTGCCGAAGCGGGCCGCGTCGTCGTACCGGCCGGTGTACCAGCCGGCGTTTACACCATCGAATACCAACTTTGTGACGCGCTGGAACCCAGCGATTGCGACCGCGCCTTGGTGACGATTGCAGTCTTCGCTGGCTTGGGCGTAGACTTTGGCGATGCCCCTCTGAGCTATCTCACGGCGACCCACGGCGTGGATGCATCACCGAGTGTGTACCTTGGCCTGATCGAGCCTGATATCGAATTGGTTGCCCAGTCCGATGCGACTGCGACCGCAGATGACCTGATTGGCACCGATGATGAAGACGGGGTCGTTTTTCCCGTCCTCACCCAAGGGATGATTAGCACCCTTGATATTGCGGTCACTGGCAGCGGCAACCTGCAAGCCTGGATCGACTTTAATGGTGACGGCCTGTTCGAGGAAACGCTCGGCGAGCGCATCGCGCTGGATCTTAAGGACGACGGTACGCAGTTCGATAACGTCGCAGGCGACGGCGTCATCCAAATCGATGTGACTGTGCCGTCAGATGCGACGACATCGACCACCTTTGCGCGCTTTCGCTATGGTTCGGAGCCCGGTTTGTCCACCTCGAGCTTTGCCGTGGATGGTGAGGTCGAGGACTATTCACTGGTCATCGCGGCCGCTGATCTGTCCGACCGTGGCGATGCGCCCGCCTCCTATGGCGATCCGCGACATGTCGTTGTGCCGGACATCTATCTGGGTGCCGGCGAACCCGACACCGAACAAACGCCACAGCACAGCCCTGATTCCGACGCGGATGACCTGTCCGGCTTTGACGACGAAGATTCCATCGCCGTCTTTCCCATTCTCGAGGCGGGCACCACCGTGCCGCTGACGATCGTCACTCATGAAACCTTAAGCCTGCAACTTGCCTTGGGTATTCCAGTGGTATCGGGCGTCACGAACCTGCAACTTTGGGTGGATTTTGACCAAAGCGGCACGTTCGACACATCAGAGCATATCGCGATCGACTACCGCGATGGTGGCGCAGGGGACACGGACGGTTTGTTCAACAACCAGATCACGCTGAACATCCCGGTACCTGCAAATATCACCAGCGGCTTTACCCATGCACGCATCCGCTGGTCTACGTCCAGTGCGGTTGCGGCGGACCCTTTTGATGGGCTGAATTTTGACGGCGAAGTCGAAGATTACAAGGTCATCCTCTCGGCGGGGGCTGTGCCTTTTAGCTGCGACGGCTCGCTCTATCGCGTGACACAGGCGAATTCGCAACTGCAACGTCTCAGCTTTGCGGAATCGGGCGGCGTGTACAGCATTACGGCAACCGACATCGGCACACCTGCGGGGGCGCAATATGATGGGGGCTGGGGGTATAATGCGCTCGACGGGTTGTTCTATGGCGTGCGAACCGGAACCCGCGAACTGATCCGCCTGGACGCCACCGGTGCCTACGAAGTGGTCGCCACCCTGCCCGCCACCGCTGCTGTTGGGTCCTCGGCGGGCGATATCCTTCCAAATGGGGTCATGGTTTACCGTGTGGAGGGTGCCAATGCATTGCAACTGCTGAATCTGACCGACCCAGCAGCGCCGGTGGATCTGGGATTGATCATGCTGTCAGCTGCCGTTGAGCCCTCTGACATCGCTTATAACCCCAACGACGGTATGTTGTACGGCGTGAACGAAGCGTCTGACCGTCTATTCTATATCGACCCTGCCGACGGGACGCCGGGCACACGCGCGCCGGTGGAATTCGGCCCGACCGCCTGGGATCAGTCTTATGGTGCGGTATGGTTCGACCTTTATGGCAGAATGTACCTCAACCAGAACGTGACCAATGATATCTATGAAGCAGATGTCGGCGTTCAGGGGTCAGGCTCGGGCGGCGGTCAGTTGATCAATACGGTGCCCTCCGGTGATGGTGGCTTGAACGACGGGCTGAACTGCCCTTCTCGCTTGGGTCCCCTACCACCCGAAGGCACCTTGGCGGGCATTGTCTACCGCGACACCAATTACTCTGACACCTACCAGCCCGGCGAAACCGCGATCAGTGCCGTGACTGTCTCTTTGTATGACGACAATGGCACGGCCGACACGGCAGATGACACGTTCCTGAGCAGCGTGGAAACGGCCAGCGACGGTACCTATCAGTTCCTCAATCTGTCTGCCACGACCACCTACCGCATAGAGGTTGACGAAGCCGACCCCGACATCCCCGCCGGGCTTGTTGCAGGTTCGGTGACCCCGCAGACCGGCGTCACGATCACAGCCGGCAGTGTGCGCAATGTTGATTTTGGCTTTGTAAACGGCGGGGCGACCGCGGATTTGTCGCTGACCAAAACTGTGTTCGACACCGGCGGCCAGCCAATCACCCAAGCAGGGCCGGGTACCGCGCTCGACTTTGTCCTCACCGTCACAAACGACGGGCCTGATGGCACCACCGGGGTCCGGGTTCGCGACCTTATCCCCGACGGGTTCACCTTTGTCTCTGCCACTCCGGCAGATGGTACGGATACCTATGACACCGGCACCGGTATTTGGGAGACCGGAGATGTGGCCAGCGGCGCAAGCGAAACATTGACACTGCGGGTCACCATGAACGCCACGGGCGAGCACACGAACGCTGCCGAAATCATCGCCGCTGATCTGCCGGACCCCGACAGTGACCCCAGCGTGGGTGCGCTGACGGACGATTTTGGCGACGGGATCACCGATGATGACGAAGCGTCTGTCAGCGTCACCTTCGCAGGTTCAGGTCCGACATTGTCGGGGCGTGTCTTCATCGACAATGGCGCGGGGTCGGACACGGCTTATGATGCCCTCCAAGGGGCCACCGAAGCGGACACCAGTGCGGCCCAGATCCGGATCACCGACAGCAGCGGCACGCTTGTCGGATCACCTGAAATCGCCAGCGATGGAAGCTGGAGCCTGACCCTACCCGAAGGCTTTTCCGATGCCGTCACCATCACGGTCGTACCTGATAACGGGTATCTCGCTGTGTCGGAAAATCCGGGTGCCCCCCCGGGGCTGGACAACCCTAATACACGCGACGGCGCGTTCACCTTCACGCCAGCAGCGGGAACCTCTTACCCCGATCTAAATGTCGGCTTGGTCAAAGATGCCCGCCTGAGCGAAAGCCAGCAAAGCGCGATCAGGCCTGCACAGGTGGTGAGCCTGCGGCATGAATACCTTGCCGATGCAGAAGGATCCGTGGTGTTTGATACCGACATCCAGTCGATCACGGCGCCGGGTCTTTTCACTGTTGCGCTGTATGAGGACGCGGCCTGCGACGGGACGGCAACCAGTCCGATCACCGCGGCCCTGCCTGTCACCATCGGCACGCGCATCTGTCTTGTGGCACGGGTTACCGCCTCGGGTGCTGCGGCACCGGGGTCGACCATCGCTTTCGATGTCATCGCTGACACTACCTATGGCGCGTCGGGTGTGACCGAACAGGACCGCAACACCGATCTGGTGCGGGTGGAATCCTCCGAAGGGGTACTGAAGCTGCGCAAGACGGTACGCAACGTGACCCAAGGCACGCCCGAAGGGGTTAGCAACGGGGCAGCTGCAGGGGATGTGCTGGAATACCGCATCTTCCTCGACAACCCCGGACAGCTGCCGGCAACCAACATCGTCATCCACGACCGCACACCGCCCTATACCGAACTGGCCTCCGCCATCCCGAGCCCGGTTTCCATCAGCGGGGACGTGGTCTGCAACGTGACCACGCCGGGGACAAATGCGGCAGGTTACGCGGGGTCGCTGCAATGGAACTGCACCGGGTCGCATGACCCCGGCGCGACGGGGTCCGTCTCTTTCGAGGTGCGTATCGCGCCCTAAGGCAGGCCATCAATCGGTTAAAAGAAAGGACTGTCTCGCCGCTTGCAAAAAAGCCCCCTCGTCCCGCAGCAGCGGCACGAGGGGGGGGCACACGAAAGGGTTCAGCCGCAGATGACAGGGCCGCGCGACCGCGGATCAGCCCAACAACCGAACGAGCATCCAAAGCCCCATACCCAGCATCATTAGGTTCTCAGTCAAAGATACAAAACCAAGCGGCACGTTGCTGCTGCCACCGACACAGGCACATTTCAGTTCGCGCTTGTCGATATAAACAGCCTTGATCACCGACACTGCGCCAATGCCGCCGATCACGATCGCAACCGGTGCTGCCAGCCACAGTAAGGCCCCCGCGGTCATGGCGATGCCCGCAAAAGCCTCGCCGAAGGGATAGACCTTACCATAGGGCACCCAGCGTTTGGCGAGCAAATCATAGTTTAGGAACATCGTGGAGAAGCTCTCGATGTCCTGCAGCTTTTGCACCGCCAGAAAACACATGGAGATTGAGACGAACCACTGGAACGCCTGCACAGTCAGGATACTCTCAAAGGCGAACCATGACAGGCCAAGCGCCATCAGGAATGCAACCGCAAAAATGGCGATCACCGGCTGGTAGGACGTGTCCGATTGCGCGTCCTTGGGCTTGTCCAACCCAAAGTAGATGCGCAGATCATCATAGCCACCGATCCGCTCGCCTCCGATAAAGGTTTGCGGCGTCGTTTCGACATCATGCTTTGCTTTGAACGCGTCGGTTTCCTCGCGGGTTGTGAGGGGATGATCCTCGACCTCATATCCCTGACGCTCCAGCAGGTCCTTGGATTTCAGTCCGTAGGGACAGGTGTGGTCGGGCATCATCATCCGGTAAAGTTTGGCGGGTTGTGTGTGTTGATCAGCCACGGCTTACCTCACTTCCCGTCGATTTCAGGTGTGGCCGCCGGCCCACCTTCAAGGTCCGCAATCAGCGCTTTCATCTCGTCGATTTCCAGCCGCTGTGCTTTGATGATATCATCGGCCAGCTTGCGCACCCGCGGGTCCGATATATTGGCCCGCTCGCTGGTCAGAATGGCAATCGAATGGTGCGGGATCATGGCGCGCATCCACGAGGTATCATCCACTGTGGTCTGGCTGCGCACCAAAAATAGCGACACCGCAAAAACCAGCGCGCTGCCAACAAAGATAGCAATATTCGCGCCGCGGTTGCTGTACATGCCCAACATAAATGCGAGCATAATGATCGCCATCACCGCGCCCATATAAAGCGCCATATAGCTGCGGGTTTCACTAAAGAACACGTGATCGATGGCATAGGTGTTCAGATACATCAAACCGAACATCACCACGGTCGAGGTAATGATCATTGCAAAAAAGCGCCAATATGACATGAGAAGTCCTTTCGTGAGATTGCTATGCCAACAAAACGGCCTTCCCACGCAGGAGGGTTCCCGCCGATATCGATTTTTTTCTTAAATTGCGCCTTGCTCTATGCGGGCGGAAGGCCACCACCGCCCGCGAAAATCCGCTCGGTTAACGATAGGCACCGGCGGAATAAGTCAGCTCGTAGCTGTGGCTATACAGCTCGAATACAATGCCAAAGGGGTCTTCGACATAGACCATGCGGTAGGGTTTATCGTTAGGAAAATATTCCCGTACGGGCATCCGTTGTTTGCCCCCCGCCGCGACAATCTTGGCCAGTAGATCTTCGAGATTTGGGTCTTGGATGGCGAAGTGAAAGGTGCCGTGCTGGCGAAAGTTCAACGGGTCGGCGGGCGCGTGGTTGCCCTCAAATTCGAATAGTTCGATCCCGATGCGGTCCGCCGTCGCAAGGTGGGCGATACGCAACCGCCCCCATCCCGCGCCAAAGACATCGGTACACATCTGCCCGATATCGCTGCCGTCCTCGACGATCTCGGTCGGCTGCATAATGACGTAAAAGCCCAGAATATCGGCGTAAAACTGAACGGCCTGATCAAGGTCGGGTACAGAAAGCCCGATGTGAGAAAAGCTGCGTGGTGTCGGTGTCATGATCTATCCTTTGGTCACTGATACCCCTATGATTTAGGTGGACCGCCTGCAAACATAAAATTATCATATGGAATGGATTTAATAACATTTCGGAATATACCATGTTGAACGCTTCGTGGCTGGAGACGTTCACGACCCTTTGCGACATCGGTCATTTCACGCGCACTGCTGATCAGCTCGCCATGACGCAACCGGGGGTGTCGCAGCATCTGCGCAAACTTGAACAGCAGGTGGGTCAGCCCTTGATCTTGCGTGACGGCAAGTCTTTTACCCTGACCCCTGCAGGAGAGGAAATGCTGTCCATCGGTCGCGCTCGCCGGTCAGAGGAACGCGCGCTGCGCGACAGGATGCAGCGCGATGACCCCTTGATAGGCACCGTGAGGATCGGCTGTTCGGGGAGCTTTGCGCTTTGGCTTTATCCGCAACTGATTTCGCGGATGTTGCAGGCACCAAAGCTCGTGGTTGACCTGAACGCGGCACCGCAGTCGCAAATTGTGGCGGAGGTGGCGGCGGGCAGACTGGATCTGGGCGTGGTGACCCGTGCCCCTGATATGCCGCGTATCAAGGCGACCCCCCTATGCCGTGAAGAGCTGTGTCTGGTTCTGCCAGCCGCTTTCGATACCACTGACCTGACCCTACAGCGTCTTGATGCGTTGGGGTTCATCGCGCACCCCGACGGCAACGCCTATGCGGACGACCTTTTGGCGCGCAATTTTGATGATTACCGTGGGGCAGAACATCTGCGGGTCCGCAGCTCGATCAACCAGATCGGGCAAATCCCCCTGCCCGTCGCCCAAGGGCTGGGCTATACGATCTTGCCACGTTCCGGGGTGGAGGCGTTCCCCAGGCGCGATGCGCTATCGGTGCATGCGCTGCCCGACCGGCGGTTTCATGATCTGTGGCTGATCGCCCGTAAAGACCGAGCCGAGTTCGCCCGTGTCGCCGCCACTGCGGAAGGGATCACCGCGGCCGTCGAAACGCGTGGCTAAGGCCGGCTCTCGGGCGGGGCATCATCATCCAGCAAAACCCGCGCCGATGCGCCCTGCGGGTCGTCATACTGGCCGGACTTCAACGTCCAGAGAAACGCACAAAGCCCAAGACCGCCAAGGATCACGGACACGGGTATCAGGATGAAAAGCACGTTCATTGCAAATGCCTCATTTCACATATTTCACGCGCATGGCGTTGGCCAGAACGGTCAATGACGACGCCGACATCGCAATCGCGGCCAGCAGCGGGGTGGCATATCCCAGCAGCGCGACCGGAATGGCGATGGCATTATAACCCGCCGCGATGGCAAAGTTCTGACGTGACAAACGGGTCAGAGCGCGCGCGATTACGATCAGCAGCGGGAACTGGTCCAGCCCCTCGCGCAACATCACCACATCAGCCGCATTGCGCGACGCATCCAGCGCCGAGGACGGCGCGACAGAAGCATGCGCCAGCGCCAAGGCAGCCGTATCATTCAACCCGTCGCCGACCATCAACACGCGGTGCCCCTGCGCCTGAAGCTGCGCCAGCCGGTCATGTTTTTGCGGTGCGCTTATATCACCAAGGGCCGACTGCACGCCGAGCTTTGCGGCGAACGCCTGCACCGTAGCTTGACGATCGCCACTTAGTATCTGGGGCGTGATCCCTTGGGCGGATAACCATGCCAACGTATCTGCGGCCCCCTCTCGCGGGGTCTCTGTCACGGCCAGCGGGACGGCCGGTGCGCTCCCGATGCGCAGCCCGGTGCCGGAGAACGCAGCCCCCAGCCATTCGCCACGTCCCAGCCGCACAGTCACGCCGTCGATGTCCCCCTGCATACCTTGCCCGGCGACTTCGGTGACATCGGCCAGCACAGCGGGTGTATGAACGGGCAATGCTGCCAGAATAGCCTGCGCCACCGGATGCGCCGATGCTTGGGCCAAGGCCCCCGCGATGGCACTCTGTTGGACCGAAAGCTCTGCCAGTGGCGCGGGTTTCCCCTGCCGCGTCAGCGTGCCGGTTTTGTCGAACACGGCCATGTCCACCTCTGCCAGCCGTTCAAGGGCGGTGCCTGATTTGACCAGAAACCCCATATCGAACAGTCGTGCAATGGCCGTGGTTGCCACCGCAGGCACCGCCAACCCCAACGCGCAGGGACAGGTGATAATCAGCACCGCAACCGCCACGTTGAGCGCGTGGCGCAGGTCGCCGTCATAGGCCACCCACCCGACAAAGGCCGCCAGCGCCAGCAGATGCACCATCGGCGCATAAATGCGCGCGGCGCGGTCGGCCAGATTGGTATAGCTGTTGCGGCTGTTCTCGGCCATTTCAACCAGCGCGGCAACGCGGCGCAGGGTTGTATCTTCGCCCACGGCAGTCGCTGTCATCTCGAAGGGCGCGCCCAGATTGATCTCTCCGGCCTGAACCACATCGCCAAGGGTCAAGGCGACAGCCGCGCTTTCGCCGGTCAGAAACGACCGGTCGGCCTGCCCCGCGGCACTGTTCAGCACCCCGTCAACAGGCACGCGCATGCCCGTCGGCACCAGCACCGTGTCCCCGACGCGCAAAAGGCCGACCGCAACCCTTTCGACACCGGTTCCATGAACGCGCTGCGCGGTCTGCACCTCGAGCGCGGCCAGTTCCTTTGCGGCGGAATGGACAGAGCTACGGGTCCGGTGATCCAGATAGCGGCCAACCAGCAAGAAAAACGTCAACGACAATGCCGCGTCAAAATAGGCGTGATGCCCGCTGTTCAGAACCTCATACAATGACATCCCCGCAGCCAGCAGGATCGCAAGCGAGATCGGCACGTCCATGTTTAGCCCGCCCCTGCGCACCGCCCGCATCCCATTGGCAAAGAACGGCTGGCCGCAAAACAGCACCGCAGGCAGGGTGATCACGGCAGAGATCAGGTGGAACAATGCGCGGGTTGCATCTGACGCCCCTGACCAGATCGCAACGGAAAACAGCATGACGTTCATCATCGCGAAACCGGCGATGGCAAGCCGGATCAGCAGCCCACGCCCGATGTCGTCTTGCCGGCTTTCCAGCAGGCTTTGGTCCAGCGGATGCGCCTCTATTCCTGCGCGATCCAGCGCGGCGACCGCCTGTTCGGCGTCAAGATCGCTGGCGTGGATCGAGACACGCTTGAGCGACAGGTTGACCCGCGCCGACCGGACCTGCGGCAAGGCGCGCAGGCTGCGTTCGACCGTGTTGATGCAAGTGGCGCAGTGGATTGCGGGCAGTGACAGCACCAGATCCGGCGGGCCCGATTGCGGTGCCGTCTGCGCGATTGCCGGTGCTACAACGCAGCCGGGGCATGCGGCGATGGCGCTCATTCCTTTACCTTTACGATAACACGTTGCTGAAAGAGCGTGCCTTCGGCGTCGCGCAGTTTCAGACGCAAATTCCAGTTACCCGGTCCCGCGACAACAGGCGCGACCAACGCCTGACCGTCAAAGACGAAAGCCGGGGTCTGGTCATTCGCAACGCTGGTCGCCCGCCCGAATACGGCACTTGTGACCTGCGGTTCTTGTGGCTCTCCCTCGCGCAGCACCGCGACCCGCAACACGCCCTTCGTAACGGTCGCCGACACCTCCCAACCAAGCGCCTCTTGCGCCTTGCGGTCCACATCAAAGCTTTGCGATGCAACGTAGGAGTTCTTGACCTCCAGCCCCGGAAAACTGTGCACGGCATTATACGCCAGCGTCAGGTTCACCGCGATGATCACGCTAAACGCCGCGGCAAAGACGCCGAACACATGCCAGCCTTTGATTTCCTGTACCATTCTAGCGGTCCTTTCCATTGAAACTGGTGGCTTTCGACGCGCGATCGCCGGTGCCGGTATCCTCGACCCACAGCCGCAACTGCGTCATATCAGCGGTCGACGCTTCGGTTTGCGGCGCGGCGGTGACATAGACCCGTTGCAGGATCGTCTGGTTGGCAGGCAGCACGACGGTTGCGCCCGCGTTTCCCTGCCCTTCGAGCGTGACAGTCAGCGCGCTGTCGCTCGTGATCCCGATTTGAACGGTGGCATCACGCCCCTGCTTGTTGCGCAGGCGTACGTCATAGATGTTGCGCACTGCGCCGTCCGACAGGGTGACATAGGTCGGGTTGCGCACGGGGCTGACGGTCAGTTCAATCGCACTGCGGATGAACAGCGCATAGACCAGCGCGACCCCGATCAACGCCCACGCGGCGCTATAAAGCAGCGTGCGCGGTCGCAGAATATGACGCCACAGCGGTTTGGGCGGCTGGCCGGCCCGTTCGGCTGTCTCGTCCGACAGCGCCAGATAGTCGATCAATCCGCGCGGCTTGCCAATCTTGGCCATCACTTCGTCACAGGCGTCGATGCACAGGGCGCAGGTGATACACTCCATCTGCTGGCCGTTGCGAATGTCGATGCCCACGGGGCAGACGTTGACGCAGGCCATGCAGTCGATGCAATCCCCTTGGGTGTCTGCGGGCGGAACGTGGGGCAGAACGGGGGGCAATGCGGCGCGCGCCCGGTCGGGGTATGGGGTAGGCCCGTAGCGCGCGGCCCCCGGCCCTGCTGCGGCGATCTGGTCTTGGGCGCGCTGAGCGGCGGCACGTTCGCGTTTGCGCAGATTACCCTTTCCGCGCGGCTCGCCGCGCCAGTCGCGATAGGCGACCGTGATCGTGTCGGTGTCCATCATCGCGGCCTGGATACGCGGCCAGGGACACATATAGATACACACCTGTTCCCGCATGAAGCCCCCCAACAGAAATGTCGTGGCGGTCAGGATCGCGATGGTCATATACGCCACCGGAGCCGCGTCGAGCGTGACCAGATCCCGGGCCAGCTGCGGCGCATCGGTAAAGTAGAACACCCACGCCCCGCCTGTCGCCACCGCGATCCCCAGCCAAAGCACCCATTTGGTGACGCGCAGGCGCAGTTTGTGTACGCCCCAGCCCGCGTGATGCAGCCGGACGCGGGCATTGCGGTCGCCCTCGATCCAGCGTTCGACAAGGATGAACAGATCGGTCCAGACCGTTTGCGGGCAGGCATAGCCACACCACACACGCCCCAAAGCAGAGGTAAACAGAAACAACCCAAGCCCCGCCATGATCAGCAGACCGGCCACGAAATAGAATTCATGGGGCCATATCTCGATCCAGAAGAAATAGAACCGCCGATGCGCCAGATCGATCAGCACCGCCTGATCCGGCAAGTTGGGCCCGCGGTCCCACCGCAGCCACGGCGTGAGGTAATATATCCCCAGCGTGACGGCCATGATGCCCCACTTAAAGCGACGGAAGAACCCGTCGACGCGGCGCGGAAAAACCGGCTCTCGCGGGGCATAAAGAGATGGAGGTGACGTTTGTGTCATCAGATGTATCCTGTTCGCACCGCCACCTTATCGAAGGTCAAGACAGCTCACTTTGATCTGAGTCAAAAACACCCCCAAAGCGGTTCGTTTTGCGAACAGGACCGCCTTGGGGACGGACAGTGGCACTCGGGCAGAGCCGCCACCGTCAGCTTTCTGCGCTATTCCCCCCCTCCCAGAGAGTGGACATAGGCAGAAACCGCGCGGATATCGGCCTCTTCCAGCCGCCCGCCCCAAGGGGGCATGACGCCGAAACGCGCATTCGTCACGGTCTGGGTCAGCGCCTGCCGGTCGCTACCGTACAGCCAGATCGCATCGGCAATATTGGGGGCACCCTGCCTGCGATCACCCTGCCCCGCATCACCGTGGCAAGCGCTGCAGTTATCTGCAAACACCTCGGCACCCGTTTGGGCCAGCGCCGCGTCAAAATCGGACGATGAAAGCGAGATCACGTGTTCAACGACCGCCGCGATGTCATCCTTGCCCAATATCGCGCCAAAGGCAGGCATCTGGCTGTAGCGCGCATCGGCGTCCTGTTCGTTGCGGATGCCATGGCGCACGGTGTATTCTATGTCCGCCATCGCCCCGCCCCAAAGCCAGTCGTCGTCCAGCAGGTTGGGATAGCCCTTGGCCCCTGCCGCGCCCGACCCGTGACACTGCGAACAGTTCGCGCGAAACACCGCACCGCCACGCGCGATAGCATAGCGGTTGAGGTCGGCACCCTGTGGTAACGCTTCCATGTCGGTGCCCAGCAAATCCGCCACCAGCTGCGCGTTCTTTTGCGCGTGCGCGTCGATGTCCTGCGCCACATTGGCGCGGGTGGACCAGCCCAACAGACCGCTCGTCGCCCCTGAAATCATTGGCCACGCAGGATAGGCCACACTATAGCCGATGCCCCAGATGATCGTCAGATACAGCGTCCAAAGCCACCAGCGCGGCAGCGGGGTGTTCAGCTCTTCGATGCCGTCCCAGCTGTGGCCCGTCGTCTCGATGCCGGTCACATCGTCTTGCTTGTGATCAGTCATTTCGGGCTCCTTTGTTGGCGGCGCAGTCTGCGCCGTTGCAGCCCGCGCACCCCGCGGGCGCGTCTTCGCGCAATGGAATGCGCGCCACGGCGGCATAGGTGTCAGAGCTGCCGGGCCGGAAAGCCCACAGGATCACGCCCACGAAAAAGCTGAACATCGCCAGCAGAACCCAGCTGTCTGCCAGCTGACGCAGGAAAGAATAGGTATCCATTGCAAAACCTCCTTATCGGCTGGCGTCGGGGGTAAAGGTCGAGAAATCGACCATCGTCCCCAGCACTTGCAAATACGCGATGAGCGCGTCCATCTCGGTCAGATCGGGCGCACCGTCAAAGTTCGACACCGCAGCACCGGGATACCGCGCAAGCATCGCGTCATAGTCGGCATCCGGGTCGGCCTGCACCTTGAAATCCGACGCGGCCTGTTCGATCTGCTCGTCCGTATAGGGGACGCCCACAAAGCGGTGGGTTTTCAGCAGATCCTGCACGTGGTCTGCGTCAATCCGCGTGTCGGAAAGGAACGCATATTTCGGCATGATGGATTCCGGTACGACCGATTGCGGATCGGACAGATGGTCCACATGCCACGCATCGGAATACCGCCCGCCCACGCGTGCCACATCCGGTCCGGTGCGTTTCGACCCCCATTGGAACGGGTGGTCATACATGGATTCCGCCGCCAGCGAATAATGCCCATAGCGTTCGACTTCGTCGCGCATGGGGCGGATCATCTGGCTGTGGCATAGATAGCACCCTTCGCGCACATAGATGTCGCGCCCCGTCAGTTCGAGCGGGGAATAGGGGCGCACGCCCTCGACCTTTTCGATCGTGTTTTCAAGCCAGAACAGCGGTGCGATTTCGACGATGCCGCCGATCGACACCACCAGCAACGATGCGATCAACAACAGCGTCGGGCTTTTCTCGAGGATCGCGTGCCGGTTCACCAATGCGGTGTGATGCGGCAGCTCGTTCGGGATCTCTTGCGGAGCGTCCGACAGGGTTGAGACATTGGGATCCTGCGCGGGATCGGTGATTTTAGTGTTATGTGCCATTGCGATTGCCCTTATTCCGCCTGAACGCCAACGGGTGCGGACTGTTTTGCGCCCCCTTTGATCGTCATCCACATGTTCCAGACCATGATCAGCGCGCCGCTGAGATACAAAATACCGCCCATACCACGCACCACATACATCGGGAATTTCGCCGCCACGGTGTCCGCAAAGGAGTTGACCAAGAACCCCTGATCATCGACCTCGCGCCACATCAGGCCCTCCATGATGCCGGTGACCCACATGCTGGCCGCGTATAAAATGATGCCGATGGTCGCCAACCAGAAGTGCCAGTTGATCGCCGACATAGAATGCATCTTTGCCCGCCCCCAAAGCCGTGGCGTCAGGAAATAAAGTGCACCAAAGGTGATCATGCCATTCCAGCCAAGCGCACCGGAATGGACGTGTCCGATGGTCCAGTCGGTATAGTGGCTGAGCGAATTCACGGCGCGGATCGACATCATCGGCCCCTCGAACGTGGACATGCCGTAAAAGCCAAGCGACAGTACAAACATCCGCAAGATCGGATCGGTGCGCAGCTTGTCCCACGCCCCTTGCAGCGTCATCAGGCCGTTGATCATACCGCCCCAGCTGGGCATCCACAGGATGATCGAGAACACCATGCCAAGCGTCGACGCCCAGTCAGGCAGCGCGGTGTAATGCAGGTGGTGCGGCCCCGCCCAGATATAAAGCAAGATCAGGGACCAGAAGTGGACGATGCTCAGTTTGTAGGAATAGACAGGGCGGTTCGCCTGTTTGGGCACGAAGTAATACATCATCCCCAGAAAGCCCGCCGTCAGGAAAAAGCCGACCGCGTTATGCCCGTACCACCACTGGGTCATGGCATCTTGAACACCGGCAAAAACCTGCACCGATTTCGACCCCCAGAGGCTGACCGGCACCGATAGGTTGTTGACCACATGCAGCATCGCGACGGTCACGATAAAGGCAAGGTAGAACCAGTTGGCGACGTAGATATGCCGCTCGCGGCGGATGATCAGCGTGCCTAGAAACACCGCCAGATAGCATAGCCAGATGATCGTCAGCCAGATATCGACGTACCATTCGGGCTCTGCGTATTCTTTGGATTGCGTGGACCCCAGCAGATATCCGGTGGCGGCCAGCACGATGAAAAGCTGATAGCCCCAGAACACAAACCACGCGAGGTTGCCGCCAAACAACCGCACCGAACAGGTGCGCTGCACCACATAGAAAGAGGTCGCGATCAACGCATTGCCGCCAAAGGCAAAAATCACCGCCGACGTATGCAGAGGGCGCAGCCGGCCAAAGTTGGTAAAGGGTTGCCCCCAGTCAAAGTTCAACGCCGGAAAGGCCAGTTGGAACGCAATAAACGTCCCCACCAGCAGCCCCACAATTCCCCAGAACGCCGTGGCAATCACGCCTGCGCGGATCACCCCATCGGCATAGCCGGTGGACATGGGCCGCGGCCGTTCAGGCTCGTCCGTGTGGCGCAGGACCCATAAAAACATGCCCCCCGCGACGCCCATGATAATCAGCGCATGCACCTGATACGCGATATCACGTGCCCAACTGGCCCCCATCGCAGCGATCAACGCCACCAGCGCCAGAATGACGAGTTTCAAGTAATTCATATCGGACCTCTATGTATGCGCCCGCCCTGATCGGGGCGGCGCTTTCCTGTTCGCGCTTTGGGCGTAAAGGGGCCACGCGAACCGGTCTTTGATCTGGGTCAAGTTTGCCCGTGAGGGTGCCGATTATCTGACGACATGCACCGCGCATTTGGCGTGGCGCACCACATATTGCGCAACAGAGCCAAGCAGAATGTCCGAAAACGCAGGCTGGTGCGACGCGATGACGATGCAGTCCATCCCGTTTTCCTCGGCCCAGCGGGTCACCCGCGGTCCCGCCCGCCCGTCAGCAATGGCGGTGGTACATTCGGGCAGCTCTAGCGCCAACGCCTCCAGCCGCGCCTGCACCGTCTCGCGGGCGACGCTAAAAACGTCGGTGGGAATATAGTCCGCGACATAGATCGGCACTGTTTCAATCACGTGAAGCAACGTCAGCTTGGCATCCTTTGACGCCAGCGCCTGCGCCGCGTCAAAGGCGGTCTGGGTGATTTCGGGGGTCTCAAAAACAACGGGGATCAGGATATTCTTGTACATGCTGCACTCTCCTATGAAGGTGCAGGCATCAGACACTACTGTTTGGACACCCGCGTTGATGCAGATCAAATCAGTAGAAAAATATCTTTAGGGGCAGTCGTCACCCGACGCCACGTGCAGCGCCTTAAGGTCGGTCACGCGGAACCGGCGGCGGTCAACGAACTGCACGATACGCTCTTTCTTCATCGCGCCAAGCTGGCGGCTGACTGTCTCGAGCGTGAGACCCAGATAGTTGGAGATCTCGTGACGTGTCAGGGGCAGAACGAGCTCCTGATCCATTGCGTCGGCGATGGTAAGCTGTTGTCGGCGCACCAGCATTTCGATGAAGGTCGCGATCTTTTCGCGGGCGGTCTTGCGGCCCAGCAACAGCATCCAGTCGCGCGCGGCGTCCAGTTCATCCAGCGCCATTTCCATCAGCCGTTGGGCAATATGGGGCGTGGTTTCGATCAATGCCTCGAAGGGTTTGCGGTGAAAGCAGCACAGCGTCACATCGGTCACCGCCACCACATCGAAATCAATCGTCTCGCGCCCGGGACGGCCGATAAAATCCGACGGCAGCAGCAAGCCGACCATCTGGGTGCGCCCGTCTTCCATCGTTTTCCCAAGGCTGGCGACGCCTGCCACGACCGACGCGACATAAGTCAGCCCATCACCGCGCCACAGCACCTGATCCCCCGCCTTGAACGATTTATAGGTTTTGATCTGTTCAAGCATCAACAGCTCGTCTTCGTCGCAGCGCGCACAAACGGCACGGTGACGGATCGGGCATTCACTGCATTTCGGACGGGACTGTAGATCAAGCATGGCACAACCATAGCGCCCAACTGCGCGAATAACCATCGCCAAGACGCGCCCCGCCACAGCGCTGCGTCCCGATGTCGCTTGCTGTGGCAGAGCATGGTTTGTGCCGGTCAGGTCACATCGCGCTTTTGATGATACTCGGGTCGGTCCCAGCTGCGGGTGTTCAGGATATCGGCCAGAATATCCACCGCACCGCGCACGTCGGCCTCGTCGATATAAAGCGGCGTGAAACCAAAGCGCATGATGTCGGGCGCGCGGAAATCACCAATCACATCCCGCGAAATTAGGGCCTGCATCACCGCATAGCCATTCTTTGACACAAACGACACCTGACTGCCGCGGTGGCTTGCGTCGCGTGGGCTGGCCAGCGTCAGCTCGGGGCAGTGCTCTTCGACAAGCTGGATGAAAAGTTCGCTCAGCGCGACGGACTTGGCACGCAAGTCGGCCATATCCACGTCGTCCCAAACGCCCAGCGCGTGTTCCAGCGCGGCCAGTTGGATCACAGGGGGTGTCCCGACGCGCATGCGTTCGATGCCGGGTGCCGGACGATAGCCTGTTTCAAACGCGAAAGGCGCATCATGCCCCAGCCATCCGGCCAGCGCGGGTTGGATTTCGGCGACAATATCAGGCCGCGCATAGATAAACGCCGGGGCCCCCGGCCCACCGTTGAGGTATTTATAAGTGCAACCGACGGCGAATTCAGCATTGCAGACAGCCACATCGACGGGCACGGCCCCTGCGCTATGCGCCAGATCCCACAGCATCACCGCCCCAGCCCCATGGGCCGCCGCCGTAATGCCCGCCATGTCGTGCATCCGGCCCGTGCGATAATCGACCTGCGTGATCATCGCGACCGCGACATCGTCGGTCATGGCACCTGCCACCTCTTCGGGGGCGACGATACGCAGCTCGTAGTCCTGCCCCAGTTGGTTGATCAACCCTTCGGCCATATACAGATCCGACGGAAAGTTGCCGCTGTCCGACAGGATCACCCGCCGGTCAGGGCGCATCTTTAGCGCGGCAGACAGAGCCTGAAACACTTTGACCGATAGCGTGTCGCCCATGGTCACCGACCCCTTTGGCGCGCCGATCAAACGGGCGATGCGGTTACCCACACGGGCGGGCTGCGCCATCCATCCGTCAAGGTTCCAGCCCTTGATCAGATGCGCGCCCCATTGCGCCTGCACCACATCTTGAACCTTTTCGGCCGTGCCCACTGGCAGCGGCCCTAGCGAGTTTCCGTCAAGGTAGATCATGCCCTCGGGCAGGGAGAAGCGGTCTTTCATCGGCAGTTGGGTCACAGGACACCTCGTAAGTTCCAGAGTTCGGGAAAAAGTTCGACTTCGAGCATCCGGCGCAGGTATTTCACCCCCGACGTGCCGCCCGTGCCACGTTTGAATCCGATGATGCGTTCCACCGTGGTCACATGGTTGAACCGCCAGCGGCGAAAGTAATCTTCCAGATCGACCAGCTTTTCGGCCAGCTCGTACAGCTGCCAATGGGCGCGCGGGTCTTTGTACACGGTGACCCACGCCTGCATGACCGCATCATCCGCCGCATGGGGGGTGTCCATCGCATAGACATGCGCGTCAAAGCTTTGCCCCGTTGCCTCTGCCAGCAGGTCAAGCGCCACGTGATACAGCGATTTCGTGCCCAGTTCCTGCGTCAACATGTGGTGCAGTTCAGGGCGGTGTTCATGCACCTTCATCATCGCACGGTTGCGGTTCCCGAGGATGAATTCGATCAGCCGGTATTGATGCGACTGGAACCCCGACGACGCGCCAAGGTCATCGCGGAAATCAGTGTATTCGCTGGGGGTCATTGTGCGCAGCACGTCCCACGCGCTGTTAAGCTGTTCAAAAATACGCGCCACACGGGCCAGCATCTTCATCGCGGGGGCGAAATCGCCTTGCGCCAAATGCGTCCGGGCGGAAGAAAGCTCGTGCAGGCAAAGGCGCATCCACAGCTCGGACGTCTGGTGCTGGATGATGAACAACATCTCGTCGTGGGCGTCCGATTTGCAGTTCTGCGCCCCGAGGATCGGGTCAAGTGACAGGTAGTCGGTATAGGACATATCCTTGGCAAAGGACATTTGTGCGCCCTCGTCAGCGGGGTTGTAGCCGGTCATGCGGGAGTCTCCGATTGGGGGCCGAGGGTTTTAGCAAACGGCGAATGGGCAGGCATCAAGGTCGATAGCTCCTCGAAGGCGGCGATGCTGAGGCCGGTGTGATGGCGAAAGGCCGCAAGCGCCGCAGCCGGATCGTGATCAAGTGCTGCCTGATAAAGCGCACGGTGCGGTTCCAGCGCCATGCCAGCAGCAGAGACAGCGGCCGCTTTGGTCGCAAGCGATGGCGCGGTTTGGGTCAGATCGCGCAGGCCTGACTGAATAAAGCGGTGATAGCGGCCCAGCTGATCCTGCAACTGCCCTGCAAACCGCGCCATCCAAGGCGACCGCGCACCGGCGACCAACGCTTGGTGAAAGGCCAGATGCCGCCGTGTCCATTGGGCAAGCGCGTCATCTTCATGAATTACCGACGGCACGGTCGTTTGCGACAGGTGGTGATAGGCACCGATGACCCCTGCCTCCCATGCATCATCGGCCTGGCTGACGGAATGGGCCAGCATCGCCCCTTCGACAGCGTCGCGGCTGCGTTCTAGGTCCAGAAGGTCGGCGCGGGTCAGTGGGGTGACGCGAAAGCCCTTGTTATGCTCGGGCACGACCAGCTGTTCCACCGCAAGCCGGTTCAGACATTCGCGAAGGGGCGTCAGCCCGATGGCATAGCGTTCGGACAACGCAGGCAGGCGCAAGACCATGCCAGGCGGTAATTCTAGCGTCAGGATGTCGCGCCGGAGCCTGTCGAATAGGATGTCTGATTTCGATTGCCGAAGTGTCATAGGCGCGCCCCTCTCCCCGGACATTCTGACAAGTAAATACGATCATGTAAATCGTATATTATTATTTCCGCAGGTGATCTGGTCTTTGGCCGGCAACGCTCTACCTGTCCTGCCACAAACACACGGCGCAGCGCTTTTGACTGTGATGCCCGTGATCGCCCTTTGAAGAGATAGGAAACCTATGTGTCGCGTTCTCGCCTATATCGGGCCCGAAATTCCGCTTGAAAGCCTGCTAACCAAGCCGGAAAATAGTCTGATCAACCAGAGCCTTGATCCCGAACTGCACCCGAACCTGCAACTCGCGGGCTGGGGATTTGGGTTATGGAGCGCGCATCTGCTGAAACCCGAAGAGCCGCTGTTGTATCATCGCCCAATGGCGGCGTTTCATGATGACAACGCCCCCGGGATCATTCCCAGTCTTCAGGCCAGCACCATGCTCGCCCATGTCCGCGCCGCGGCCTATGATGCGCGCAACGTGTTGGCCGATGAAAACTGCCACCCGTTCTCGTTCAAGGGCACGCCGTGGATCATCGCACAGAACGGGGCCCTGCCCCATTGGCGGCTGCTGCAACGCGAATTGCTGACGCTGTGCAAGGACAACTATCTTCGCCAGATGAAGGGCACGACCGACACCGAATTCTTCTACGTGCTGCTGCTGTCCCTGATGGAGGGCGACAGCGATGACGATGTGCAAGCGGCGTTTGAAAAGCTGCTTGGCGCGGTGCTGGAGGCGATGCGCAAACTGGACTTGGTGGCCCTAACCAAGCTCAAGATCGCGCTGGTGTCCCCCGACCGGATCATCGGCGTGAACTATGGCGCAGGCCACAAGGGCGAAACGGCCCCCGAGGGCGACTGGAAAGAGCTGCGCAAGGCAGGCCCCGGCTCCGACGACTATTCTTTGTCGATGCTACTGGAACCGATGTACCTGCTGATGGGCCAGAATTATCAGGACTACGCCGACAGCTACAAGGTCGACAGCAGCGCCGAGGGGGAAGCGACCTCGGCCATTTTCGCGTCCGAACCACTGACTGAAGACGGCGATGACTGGTTGCGTATCCGTTTTGGAGAGATGGTCGCCCTGCGCCGTACAGATGGCAAAATCTCCAAGACCGTGACCAAACTGGACGTATAGCCCGCCCCCCTCTGCACGTTGGAAAGGACATACATGGCCGACCGTTATCCCGATTTCGCCACGCTTGCCGCCGCGCATGAGGCGGGGAAAGACTACCGTATCACAGTCAAGGATCGCGGCACGCCCGTTGTGATCCTTGCGCCGCATGGGGGCACGATCGAACCCGAGACGGCGCAGATCGCGCGGGCTGTGGCAGGGGATGATCTGTCGTTCTATCTGTTCGAGGCGCTGCACCTCGGTGCCCATGGCGATTTCCACATTACCTCGCACCGGTTTGATGAACCCGACGCACTGGCACTGGTGGCGCGGGCAGTCACGTCGGTCGCCGTGCACGGGCGCAAGAACGACGGCACCGACGCGGTCTGGCTCGGGGGCCGTGCCGAAGGCCTGCGCGATGCCATTGGCGAAGCCCTGCGCGCCGCGGGGTTTGCGGCTGAACTCAACACGGCGTTGCCCGGCGTGCATCCGACCAACATCTGCAATCGCACCCTCAGCGGCGCGGGCGTGCAGCTAGAACTGTCGCGATCCCTGCGCCACGCGTTGTCACAAGATACCGCGATGATGGACCGCTTTAGCGCCGCGCTTTGCAAAGCGATAACGAAGGCCGGTACCTCCGACAGAGCCTGACTGGCACCCTGTGCAGGTACTCTGATCGGGTCCGCCCGACGCATGGCAATCCAGCCCGCCTGATGCAGGCTTGACAGCAGCGGACGCATCTGGTCCGCCTGCGGCACTTTTAAGAGAGGCCTTTGCAGGGGCAATCAGCACAAAGGGTGCAGCATGGCGATATTATTGATCCATACCGGTGGCACAATTGGCATGGCCCAGACCCCCGACGGATTTGCACCGCGTGCGGGCGTGGTCGAAGACGCCGTGGAAGCCTTGGTTGCCAGTGGTCTCGTCGCAGACACGGTCGAGGTGCTGCGGCTTGATCCCTTGATCGATTCCGCCCAAGCCACGCCGCAGGACTGGCTGCGTATCGCCGAAACCATCCACCAGTACCGTGATCGCTTTGACGGGTTTGTTGTAACCCATGGCACGGATACGCTGGCCTATACCGCCGCTGCGCTGTGCCTAGCGCTGCCCGGACTGGCACGTCCCGTGATCGTGACCGGAGCTATGCGCCCGCTGACCGTCGCCGATACCGATGGCACCGCAAATCTGATCGATGCGCTGACCGCTGCCCTTACGGCTGCGGTTGGTGTCTGGGTCCAGTTCGGCGGCAAGCGATTGCATGGCGCACGCGTGCGCAAGGCCCATTCGCAAGCACTGGACGCCTTTACCGCCGCGTCCACAGACAGCGTGCCGCGCATTGCAGCCCCTGCCCCCGAACTTAGCCCGCTGCGCCCGCATGAGGTCGCAGTGCTGACTGTCACCCCCGGTTTCAGCGCCGCCTTGCTGGATCAGGCTGCGGGCATGTGCGACGGGATCGTCCTGCGTTGCTATGGTGCCGGCACGGTCCCCGACAGCCCTCCTTTGCGCGCTGCCCTGCGCAAGGCCCGAGACAGGGCCGTTCCGGTGGTCGCCGTCAGCCAATGTGCCGAAGGCGGCATGCAGATCGGCACCTATGCCGCGGGCAAGGCGCTGCGAGACAGCGGCGCGATCGACGGTGGCCAGATGACACCTGAAATGGCCTTTGTAAAAATCCAGTTCGCGCTGAGCCAGCACAGCGATTTCGACGCGCGACAACGCTATCTGGCGACAGATCAATGCGGAGAAATTGCGGATTAACCTCCGAAAAGCCGTCCCGTCTCGGCTTTGCCTAAAAATTAAGCTCATAAGTTTCAACGCACTAGACGCGGCATGACTGGCACATCCGTCCTGCTGCGTCATTCGGCTTTACGCTTTGGGCACGATCGCCTTAAAACGCGGCAAAACATAGGGACATAAATATGGAATTTCTTGAACTTCTCTTCGGCTGGATCGGAGACTTCACCTGGGGGTGGTCGCTGATCCCGATCCTCGTCATCTTCGGTATTTTCATCACCATCACGACCGGTTTCGTGCAGATCGAATACTTTGGCCGCATGTTCCGCGTCCTGTCGAACAAGAACAACGCGGACGATTCTAATCAGATTTCGGCACGCGAAGCGCTGCTGGTATCGGTCGGCGGACGTGTCGGCGGCGGGAACATCGCAGGGGTCGCGGTTGCGATCTCGCTTGGCGGTCCCGGTGCTGTCTTTTGGATGTGGGCCATCGCGCTGGTCGGCATGGCCACCAGCCTTGTCGAATGTTCGCTTGCCCAGCTGTTCAAACGCAAAGTCGGAGAGCACACCTACCGCGGCGGTCCGGCTGGCGCGATCATCCACGGGTTGGGCAAAGAATACCGCTGGCTGGCCGTGGTTTACGCGATCTGCCTGATTGCCGCCTTTGGCCTCGGCTTTAACGCGTTCCAGGGCAACACGGTCGCTGGGTCCATGCAAGACAGCTTTGGCATTGACCGCATCTGGACCGGCATCGCGCTGGCGATCGTCTCGGGCTTTATCATCTTTGGCGGCATCCACCGCATCGCCAAAGTGTCCGATGTTGTGGTGCCGATCATGGCCATCGGGTATCTGGGAATGGCGCTGATCGTGATCTTGCTGAACATCACCAGCCTGCCCGGCGTGATCTATGACATCGTCACCAACGCCTTCGGCCTGCAAGAAGCCGTCGGTGGTGGCATGGGGGCGGCCGTCGCCCAAGGTCTGCGTCGCGGTCTGTTCTCGAACGAGGCCGGCCTTGGTTCAGCGCCGAACGTGGCTGCCACAGCAGAGGTACGCCACCCGATCAGCCAAGGCATCACACAGTCGTTTTCGGTCTTTATCGACACAATCATCATCTGTTCGTGCACGGCCTTCGTGATCTTGCTGGGCGATGTCTATGTCCCCGGTGCCGAAGGCATCGACGGTGTGGCGCTGACACAGCAAAGCATGGTGTCGCATCTGGGCACATGGGTGCAGTACTTCCTGAGCGGCGCGATCTTGCTGTTCTCGTTCTCGTCGATCATCTACAACTACTATCTGGGTGAAAACGCGATGACTGTGCTGACCAAAAGCCCCTTGGGTATTCTGGGTCTGCGGATCGCGATCATCGCCATTGTCTTCCTTGGGGCGACAGCACCGGCGGCGACAGCGGTGTTCTTCTTCTCGGATCCGATGATGGGTATTCTGGCGCTGGTCAACTTGCTGGCGATCATGATGCTGTTTCCTGTGGCCATGCGCCTGCTGCGCGACTTCCGTCAGCAGCTTAAGGCCGGCATCGAACGTCCTGTGCTGAACCCCGATGACTATGCCGATCTGGACATCGACCGCGACGCGTGGAAGCTCCCCGCAGAGTGATCTGAACGCATCTTACCTGACTTCGAGACGGGCCGTAGCATCTGCTGCGGCCCGTTTCTTTTGCACCCCGACGCAGCGTTCCAGAACTCGGTGATGGTCAATACCGCCTGCCTCGCCCCATAGTTGCGCAAAGACATGCAACCAATCGGGGAGGAACGGCACATGGCTGAATTCGATATCATCATCTACGGCGCAACTGGATTTACGGGGCGGCTGGTCGCGGAATACATCAACGCGACCTATCCGGATCGTCCCTGGGCCATGGCCGGTCGCAGCGCATCCAAGCTTGCGTCGGTGCGCGACGAGATGGGCCTGCCTGCCGATACGCCCCTGATCGAGGCAGATGCCTCTGACCCGGCGTCGCTGGACGCGATGGTCGCACGGGCGCGGGTTATCATCACCACGGTCGGCCCCTATCTGCTGTATGGCGAACCGCTGGTCGCGGCCTGTGTCAAAGCTGGCACCGATTACGTCGACCTGTCGGGCGAGCCGCCGTTCATGTGGGACATGATCGAGAAATACAACGATGCTGCCAAAGCCAGCGGTGCGCGGATCGTGCATTCATGTGGCTTCGACAGCATTCCCTTCGACATGGGCGTCTATTTTCTGCAACAAGAAGCGCAGAAACGCTTTGGCGCGCCGCTTCGGGATGTCAAAGGTCGTGTGCGCGGCATGAAGGGGACCTTCTCTGGCGGGACAGCCGCGTCGGGCAAAGAAACCATGAAGCTCGCCATGGGCGACCCAGAGGTCATGAAACGTTTGGTATCGTCCTTTGCGCTGACACCGGGGTTCGAGGGGCCCAAGCAACCCTATGGCAACAAGCCCTACGAAGACCCCGATTTTGGCATCTGGGTCGCACCCTTTGTAATGGCGTCGATCAACACCAAGAATGTGCACCGATCAAACATGTTGATGGGCCACCCCTACGGCACGGATTTCACCTACGAAGAGATGATGTTCACCGGCAAGGGCGAGAAGGGCGAAGCGATCGCCAGCAGCATCGCCAAATCCAACCCTATGGGCGACGGTGATATCAAACCGGGCGAAGGCCCCTCGAAAGAGGAACGCGACAACGGCAGCTATGACCTGATGTTCACCGGCGTTTCCGACGCGGGCGAGCGGCTGACTGTCGGGGTCAAGGGCGACCGTGATCCGGGCTACGGGTCTACCTCCAAGATGTTGACCGAAGCAGCGATCTGCCTGATCGAACAGGCCGCAGCCGCCCCCGGTGGCGTTCTGACAGCGGCACCCGTTTTTGGCAGCGCGATCATCGACCGGCTGACCGCCAATGCAGGGCTCAGCTTTGACGTAGAAAGCTGACGAATGCCTCCCTCGCGGTGACCATCACTGCGGGGGCTCCGCGTGCTGCCTCTTGAACCGGCGCAGCGGATCGGCAACCGTACACTGTGCGCCACTACCTACGCGCGAATCCTGCGGAGGATCCCCAATGAAAAAACTATTCACTCTACTCGGCATCGGCCTACTGGCAGCGCTGGCATATCTGGCGTTCTGGCCCGTGTCTGTCGCCCCCGTCGCGTGGGAGGCACCGCAAGATCAGGGCTATACCGCAGACTACGCACCCAACGACCGGCTGACCGCGCTGGAGATCATTGACCTAGATGGGCGCAGCGGGCCGGAGGATGCGGATATCGGGCCGGACGGGCTGGTATATGTCGCCACCCACGATGGTGAAATCCTGCGGGTCGAAGCCGACGGGGCGATCAGCGTCTTTGCTCAAACCGACGGTCGCCCATTGGGGATAGAATTTGACGACAATGGCACGCTTTTTGTAGCCGACGCCTATCGCGGCCTGCTTGCGATTGACCGTAAGGGTGCTGTGACCCTGCTGGCCGAGACGACCAAAGACGGCAGCCCGATCCTTTACGCCGATGATGTAGATATCGCCGCTGATGGCAGCGTCTATTTCTCGGACGCCTCGACCCGCTTTGGGGCAGAGGGCAATGGCGGCACGCTGGCAGCATCCGTGCTGGATCTGGTGGAGCATTCTGCGAACGGGCGCATCCTGAAATACGACCCCGCAACGGGCGAAACCACAGTGTTCGCGGGTGGCCTGAACTTTGCCAACGGGGTCGCGGTGGATGATGCAGAGGGCGCGGTTTTCGTGATCGAAACAGGCAGCTACCGCGTCTGGCGCTTCCCGCTAGACGGCAGCGCGGGATCGGTTGTTCTAGAGAACCTGCCGGGGTTCCCCGACAACATCAACAATGCGCCGGATGGCACGTTTTGGATCGGTCTGGTCAGCCCGCGCAATCCCGCGATGGACACGCTGGCGGGCTACCCCGCCCTGCGCCGTGTGATTATGCGCCTGCCGGACAGTATGAAACCCGCACCGCTGCGCTATGGCTTTATCCTGCGTATGGATGCGTCGGGTAAGGTGCTGGAAACGCTTCAGAATCCGGCTGGCGACTATGCGTTGACGACTGGTGCCGTGACCCTGCCTGACGGGCGCATCGCGGTGACTTCCTTGACCGAACCGCGGCTGGGGATACTGGACGCCCTTGCACGCTGACACGCGCGGGCGCGGGTCCGACACTTGGGCGCGCGTCACGCATCGGTTTCCCGCTTGGGTCGGCTCGCCAGCATGACGCCTGCGCAGATGATGAGAACGGCCAGGATCGTGCCCATTGACAGCGCCTCGTGCAGCAGCGGCACGGCCAACACAGCAGCAATCGCGGGGGCGAGCGCACCAATGGCGGCACATTTCGCGACCCCCAGACGGGCGATGGCGATGGCGTAAGTCAGGCTCGAGATAAGGCCCACGCCGATGCCTTGGGCCAGAATATATGGCATCGCCTCAGCCAAACGCACCTGCGTCAGATTGCTTGGCAGCACCCCCGTTGCCAGCAACGGCAGCAGCACCAGTGTCGACGGCAGCGCCAGCACCAGCGCGCAACCGATCGGGTCCAGCCCGCTGCCGCGCAGCCCCAGCGTATAGCAGCCCCAAAGCAGGCTTGCCGACAGCAGCAATGCCACGCCCGACAGGCTGCCCGCCGCCAGATTGCCTGACGCCCCGATCAGCGCTGCCACCCCGACAAGCACAATCCCCAGCGGCAGCAGCGCGTCAGGGCGTTGGCGGTAGAACACCCACGTCAGCACCGCGACCGACACCGGCGTCGTCCCCGCAATCAACGCGCCGACATGCGTCGCCGAGGTTTGCGCACCGCCCATGGCCGCCAACCCAAAGAACGGCAGCCCCGCACCGGCTGCGATCATCAGCCAGCGGTGCGGCGGCAGCCGTTTCAGCATCGCCATCCGCTTGGGCAGGAAGGGCAAAAATACCAGTGCCGGAATTGCCGAGCGGATCAACGCCACGTCACCAAGGGTCAACTGCGCCCCGCTGGCCGCACGGGTCGACAGCGCGAACCCCGCCCAGACCAGCACGGTCACCGCAATCGCGAGGTAGCCGACCAGCGGTCGAAGGGGGATTTGCTGCGGGGAAAATCCGTTCGCGGCGGGTATCGAGGGGGAGCTGAGCATAACATTCCTGCGCATTGTATCTGCGCCGTTTTACGCTGTACCGCTCAGCAGATGGTTGCTAATGATTGCGCCAAAATACGAATTTAAGGCATATACTGCCCCTAAGAGGCCAAAATGGACAGCAAGGATCGCGAGATCATAAAAGCGCTTCAACGCAATGGACGGCTGACCAATCAGGATCTGGCCGCACAGGTGAACCTGTCACCCTCCCCCTGTTTGCGCCGCACCCGCACACTTGAGGAGAAGGGCGTCATCAAGGGCTATACCGCCATTGTCGACGAACGCGCCTATGGGCTGCCGGTGACCGCACTGGTACGCATAAGGCTGAGCAGCCACACGGGCGAGGTGGTGAAACTGTTCGAAAAGAAGGTGCATGAGACCGACCAGATACTGGACTGCTATGTCATCACCGGCAGCGAGGATTATTTGCTACGGGTGCTGGTCGAGGACCTAAAAAGCTACGAGGAATTCGTGCGCCACAAGCTGCATAATATCCCCGGCATCGCGTCGATTGATTCCAGCTTTGCCTACGGCGTGCTGAAACAGTCAAACGTATTTCCTGCCGTGACCTAAGCCGCGCTACGGGTCGTCGAACCGGTCGTGGACGCCTTCTAGCAGCGTATCCAGCGACGATAGAAAATGCGCGGCCGCCTGGCGGTCGAGCTTGCCCAGAAACCGTGCCTGATGCGCGTCGACCAGCACCCGCGCCCGCGCCAGCAGGTCTTGCCCCGCGTCGGTCAGCGTGATCGCACGGGCGCGCCCGTCCCCATCCGTCAAGTTCTGCAGCAGCCAGCCCTTGGCGCGCATCTGCTTAAACGTCCGTGACGCGGTGGGGCGAGTGATCCCGATATTCTCGGCGATTTCAGAGGGTGCGGTGATGCCTTCCAACGCGATGCTGGCCAACACGCACCATTCCAACCGTGTCAGCCCAAGTTGCGACAGCTCTTTGTCCAGACTAGCGCGCATAATTGCCGCCAGCCGCGACACGCGAAAGCCCAGCCTGTCGTGCAGGCTGTAGGAAGCGGCGGAATTTTCGGGTTCGCTCGTAAGGTCGGATTCGCTCATAACGCATGAATACTTCATTTTTGCCGCGCCGCTACTGTTTGCTTGCAAAATAGTTGATCTAAGGCAACTATAATGCCGAAATCAAAGGTAGTGACCATGACCACACGGCTGCGCTCGCGCAAAAACCGCCCCCCCCACATGGGCGCATATCAGACTGAAAAGCTGCAGCGCGCAGATGGTGCGGCAGGGCCTGTGCCAGCTTTCAAAGCTTTGGGGGTGATAGGGGACGACCGCCCTCTGGCGCAGGCCACGCGCGATCATCGCGCCATGCTGGATGCGATCCGCGAAGGTCTGGTGAACACCGCTTTGGCCGACATCCCCGCCGATCTGACAGAGCGCGCGCAGCACCTCAAGGCGTTTGCCTATTTCAACGACGCGACGATGGTGGGGATTTGCAAGCTCGCCCCCGATCACCATTTGGCACAGCCCCTCCGCAACGCGGATGTCGCGCGGTTGGCCCAGGATTTGCAGACGCGACAGGTCAAGACGCTGGCCTCGGGCGTGGATGCGATCATGGCGGACCTGCGCGATTCAGTCTCGGCACCAGAGACAGTCATCAACGCGCATACCCATGCGCTGGTGGTCCTGTTTGCGCACCCCCGCGCCGTTGAGCAGAATGAACCCGGTGCCGCGTGGATTGCGGGGATGGAGGATCACCGATCCTCTCTGCTGGCCGCTGAATCGGCGGCGGTGCTGTCAAATTACATCCGTTTGCTGGGGCGTCCGGCGCGCGGGCATACCATGACGGCAAGTGATGTGGACCTGAGCCAGCTGGCGGTGGCGGCGGGGCTCGCCCTGCCCCAAGACGGCCAGTTGACCGCCCCCTTTGTCGGCACGCGGTTTTCGCTGGCCGCGATCACCATGGCAATGGACGTGGCCTGCGACCGGCCCTTGGCCGCCACAGCCACCCTGCCCCGCACACCGCCCGCCTATGCGACGCGGCGCTTTGCCGATGGCGCGCAGCCGTTCGAAAAGCTTAAACGCGTGGACAGCCCCACGACCTATATGGATGAGCCCCGCATCCCGCGCCTGCCCAAACGTACCGATATGTTCAGCCGTGCGCTGTTCGGGGATATGGGCAAGAAACTGCAAGACGGGGCCACCGGCGGGCGGTACATTCGCAAAACGCCGACATCCATGGCGCAACGGCGTGCCTTGGGGGCTTTCTGCCTGCTGCAGGATGGCAAGGCGGCCGAGACACAAATAGCCCCAGCCCCTCAGCAAGCCGCAGAGATGGTCAAAGCCGTCGCCTATTTTCTGGGGGCCGATGCCGTGGGCGTCAGCCGTTGCCCCGACTGGGCGTGGTACAGCCATGACGCCACCGGCACCGCGATTGACCCGCCCCATGATCAGGCGATCAGCCTTGTCATCGATCAGGGATTTGACACGATGGAGGGGGCCTCGGGCGATGACTGGATCAGCGTGGCGCAATCCATGCGGGCCTATCTGCGATTCAGCCTTGTGGGCGGCGTGCTGGCGCGGTTGATCCGCGATCTGGGCTATCCGGCCAAGGCGCATACGGTGATGGACGGCGATGTGCTGCAACCGCCCTTGCTGTTGCTGTCGGGCCTGGGCGAGGTCAGCCGCATCGGCGAGGTGATCCTGAACCCCTACCTTGGCCCACGTCTGAAATCGGGAGCGGTGACGACCACCCTGCCGATGATCCACGACAAGCCGATCGATTTCGGCCTGCAGAAATTCTGCGAAAGCTGCCAGAAATGCGCCCGCGAATGCCCCTCGGGGGCGATCACGGCGGGGCCGAAGCTGATGTTCAACGGCTATGAGATTTGGAAGTCGGACAGCCAGAAATGCGCCACCTACCGGATCACGACCGAAGGCGGTGCCATGTGCGGGCGCTGCATGAAAACCTGCCCGTGGAACCTTGAAGGGATATTGGCCGACAGCGTATGGCGCTGGACCGCGATGAAGCTGCCTGCCACGGCCCCCGCCCTTGCCAAGCTGGACGATCTGCTTGGCCGCGGCGACATCAACCCCGTCAAGAAATGGTGGTGGGACCTGGAGGTGCAGGACGACGGCGGCTATCGACCCACCGACAAGCCGGTAAATACCCGTGGCCTGCAAAAAGACCTGAAGCTCAGCCCCAAGGACCAGACGCTTGCCGTCTACCCTGCACCCTTGGCCCCGCATCCTTATCCCTATCCCGACCCGATGGACCGCGAGGCCGGTATCCGAGCCTATGGCGAGATGATCCCCGCCGCAACGCACCGCGCGCGGGTCGCACGCGGCGAGACGAAAGGATTGGTGCCCGCGCTCAAACCGCTTGCCGACAGTCCGGTGCTGGCGCTGACCGTCACGCGCGCTGATGTGCTGAGCGACGGGATCACGCGGTACGAGCTGCGCGACCCAGACAGGGCGGATTTGCCCGCGTGGCAGGCAGGGGCGCATCTGGATGTGGTGATCGCGCCCGAGTACCTGCGCCAGTATTCCATGTGCGGCGATCCGTCAGACCGGTCGCGCTACGTCATTGCCGTTCAGCGCGAGGATCAGGGGCGCGGTGGTAGTGCGCTGATGCACCGTATCTTTAGCCAAGGCCGCAAGATTTTCGCGGCGCGTCCGATCAACCATTTCCCCCTGACCGAAGACGCAGCCTTCAGCGTGTTGATGGGGGGCGGCATCGGGATCACGCCGATGATCGCTATGGCACACCGTCTGCACCAGCTGGGCCGGCCCTTTGCGCTGCACTATTCGGCCCACACTGCCGCTGATCTGGCCTTTGCCGATGAAATCACCGCCGCCCCTTGGGCCACGCGCGCGGTGCTGCACATCAGCGATCAGGGCAGTCGGGCAGACTTTGATGCGATCCTGTCAGATCACCCCAAGGGCAGCCACGCCTACGCCTGCGGCACGCCAGCCTATATGGAGGCCGCGATGGCCGCCGCAACCTATGCGGGTTTTGCCGAGGATCATTGCCATATCGAATATTTCGCCGTCCCCGAGGCCCCGCCGCGCGAGAACCACAGTTTCACGGTCCATCTGGCTAAGACCGGCAAGGATATCCATGTTCCCGCAGATCGCAGTCTGTCGGATATGCTGACAGAGGCAGGCGTGCCCGTGGATGTGAAATGCGCCGACGGTATTTGCGGCGTCTGCGCCTGCGGGCTGTTACAGGGCGACGCCGACCACCGCGATTATGTGCTGTCGCAGGCCCAACGCGAAACGACGCTGATCACCTGCCAGTCGCGCGCAACACAGGCGGATGGCCATCTTGTTCTAGACCTATAAAAACCTACCCGCCAAAGCGCCAGTAAAGACAGGGCGGGTATGCGAAAACTGCGCTTGCAATACCCCCTGCCTTTCTGTCTACGGGCGCCACCGCAACCGACCGCAGGCTGGACCGATCATGACAGAACCCAACGGCGCTTCGATCACGTTTGAAGACGTGGGCAAAGCCTATTCCAAATCCGGCGGTGCGACTGTCACGGCACTTGAAGGCGTGTCTTTGGCGATGGCGCCAGGGTCGATCACCGGCATCATCGGACGGTCCGGCGCTGGCAAATCAACGTTGCTGCGCATGGTCAACGGGATCGAGCAGCCCACGACGGGTGCGGTGCTGGTGGGTGGACAGAATGTCGGGGCCGCCAAAGGGGCCAAGCTGCGCGCGATCCGTCGCGATGTGGGGATGATCTTTCAGCACTTTAACCTGCTGGCCTCGCGCACCGTGGCGGGCAACATCGCCCTGCCGCTGGAAATCGCCGGTGTGCCATCATCCCAGATCAAACAACGTGTCGCCGACCTGATCGAACGGGTCGGGCTGACCTCGCACGCCACACGCTATCCGGCAGAGCTGTCTGGCGGGCAAAAGCAACGGGTGGGGATCGCGCGCGCACTGGCCACAGGCCCCAAGGTGCTGCTGTCGGACGAGGCGACCTCGGCGCTGGACCCCGAAACGACACAAACCGTCCTGTCCTTGCTCAAAGACATCAACCGCGAACTGGGGCTGACCATCCTGCTGATCACCCATGAGATGGGTGTGGTCCGTGACATCGCCAGCCATGTCGCGGTGATCGACAGCGGGCGCATCGTCGAACATGGCGAGACCTATGATATTTTCACTGCGCCACAGCATGCGACCACACGGTCCTTCCTGTCGGGGGTGACCGGCGTCACCCTGCCCGCTTTCGTGAAGGACCGTCTGATGCCGAACCCACCCGCGCAGGGCGGCGAAGAGGTGATCCGCGTGACCTTTGCAGGCCAGCATGCCACCGACCCGATGCTGGCGCGGCTGACGCAGGACATGGGCATTCCGGTCAACATCCTGGCCGGTGCGGTCGAGGAAATCGGCACGCGCCCTTTCGGGAACCTGCTGGTGTCGCTGCCCGTGGCCAAGGCCGCAGAGGCGCGTTCATTTTTGGAAAGCCACGGGCTTATGACGGAGGTGCTTGGCTATGTCGGCTAACCTTATCAACCTACTGATCGAGGCCACGGGCCAGACCCTGTATATGGTGGCGGTTTCGGCGCTGCTGGGAACGCTGCTTGGCCTGCCCGTGGGGTTGTTTCTGGCGACCTCGCAACGCGGCGAGCTGCTGTCGGCACCGTGGGTCAACAAAATCCTCGGCCTCGTAGTCAATGCCACACGGTCGGTCCCGTTTATCATACTGGTGGTCGCGATCATCCCCTTCACGCGGATGGTCGCTGGCACGTCAATCGGCACGACAGCCGCTATCGTGCCGCTGACTATCGCCACCGTGCCCTTCATCGCGCGTCTGGTCGAAAACGCGATCCGCGAGATCGATTCCGGCCTCATCGAGGCGGCGCGGGCCATGGGGGCGACCCCGCTACAGATCATTATCAAGGTGCTGCTGCCAGAGGCGCTGCCCGGTATCACACTGGGCCTGACCCTCGCCATCGTCAGCCTGATCGGCTATTCCGCGATGGTCGGTGCCGTGGGCGGCGAAGGCCTTGGTGATCTGGGCATTCGCTATGGCTATCAACGGTTTATGCCGGATGTTATGGCGGTCGTTGTGATCATTCTCATCGTGCTGGTGCAGCTTGTGCAATCCATCGGTGAACGCATTGCCGTTGCCGTCGACAAGCGCGCCACCAAAAGCGGCGGGCAATAGCGCACCGTCGCCTCCTCCCCCTACTTCGTTTCCTAGTTAAAGGAGCATACACATGCTACGTCTTGTAACCCTGACATCCACAATTGCGCTGATGGCTACATCCTTGATGGCCGAGCAAATCAAAGTCGGCGTTTCCCCCGGCGAGCACGCCGAGATCATGGAAGAAGTCGCCCGCGTCGCAGAGCCGATGGGTCTTGAAATCGATGTCATCGAATTCTCTGACTACGTTGTGCCAAACCAAGCGCTGGCCGATGGCGACATCGAAGCGAACTCCTTTCAACACGTGCCCTACCTTGAGGCGCAGATGAAAGACCGCGGGTTTGCGCTGGCGGTTGTGGGCAACACGATCACCACGCCCATGGGCGTCTATTCGGACAAAATCACCGACATCGCCGACCTTGAAGAAGGCGCGACCTTTGGCATCCCGAACGATCCCACCAACGGGGGCCGTGCGCTGCTGGTCCTGCAACAGCTTGGCATGATCAAAATCGATCCCGCAGCTGGTCTGGTGCCGACGGTTCTGGACATCACCGAGAACCCCAAAGACCTGTCGTTCAAGGAACTCGACGCGGCACAACTGCCCCGTTCGCTGGCGGACTTGGACGCGGCGCTGATCAACACCAACTACGCGATTGCATCGGGCTTGAGCCCCAAGGAGGATTCCATCGCTATGGAAAGCGCCGACAACCCTTATGTGAACGTGATCGCTGTGCAGAAGGGCAAGGAAGACGCACCTTGGGTCAAGACCCTGCTAGAGGCATATCATTCGGACGAGATCAAAGCGTTCATCGACGAAAGCTACCACGGGACTGTGATTACATCCTGGTAAGGTAAATGCCGGATACCGCCTGTTGGACGGGCGGTATCCGGCGCATTTGTGCGTTGATAGCAGTGCCCACCGGTGACGCGCAAACGCAAGACATTGATATTGGCGACACTTGCGCCAGTTTGACATGCAGCGGCATGTCGTGTGACCGTCCCAGAAACCTATAGCAAGTTGAACCGATGGACGATCTTCGCAGCACGCTTAAATCTTTGTACGACGGGCGCAGCACCCGCGCGCGGCGGTTCCGCTATGGCCTGATCCTGTTTGATTCAATCTCGATCGTCTACTTTATCGCAACTGCAGCCCTCACTTCGACGCCCCTTTTCGTCACGCTAAACACGGTCTTTGGCGTGTTTATCGTGCTTGATCTTGCCGCGCGGCTGTGGATCTCTACGAACCTGCGCAAAGAACTGCTGCGCATCTATACGCTTGCCGATCTTGTGGTGGTGATATCGCTGGTGCTTGCGCCGCTGATGGCCGAAAGCTTTGCGTTCTTGCGGGTGCTGCGCGGACTTCGACTGATCCATGCGTACCATCTATTGTACGATCTCAGGCGTGAAAGCATGTTCTTTCGCAAACACGAGGATGCGATCCTTGCGGCGGTGAACCTGCTGGTCTTTATCTTTGTCATCACGTCGCTGGTTTTCGTCCTGACCTTTGATGGTGATGCAGGCATCGCGGGCTATGTGGACGCGCTCTATTTCACTGTGGCGACGCTTACAACAACAGGCTTTGGTGACATCACGTTGACCACGACGGGCGGCAAGCTGTTGTCGGTTTTCATTATGGTGGTCGGCGTCGCGCTTTTTGTGCAGCTGGCGCGTACGATCTTCCAGCCCGCCAAGGTGAAACACACCTGTCCGGAATGCGGGCTAAGCCGCCACGAGTCTGATGCCGTACACTGCAAACATTGCGGCACCACGCTCAAGATCGAGACCAAAGGTGACACCACCGGTTAGGCCGCGCAGATCGGGCGGGCAGCGCGTCCGACCCGAACATAGGGCGCTCCCCCCTATCGCCTTTAAGCTTTCATAAAGGCTGGGCGTTGGTCTTTTCTGATAAAGGACCACGCGATAAACCGGCTTGTTTTCTGCCCCTGCGCCATTTCGACAACGTCGCAGTTGGCCACTTTGGCCTTTTTCAGGATTTTATATAGCGTCTGCACATTGTCCTTTTTCGACACGAGCGACGTGAACCACAGACATTGATCGGCAAAGGCCCGGCTTTGGTCGACCATATTGGCGATGAACTTTATCTCGCCGCCCGGGCACCAAAGCTCGGCGTTTTGACCGCCGAAGTTGAGCTTGCCAGAACGCCCCTTGCCAAGATTGGCCCATTTTCGCTGGGTGCCTTTGGCGGCTTTTTCCATCGAGGCGTGAAAGGGCGGGTTGCACAGGCTGACGTGGAAACGGTCGTCGGGCTTTATCACACCGTTAAAGACATCTTCGCGGGCGGGCTGCAGCCTCAGGTCCACGTCCAGATTGTTATCACGGCAAATCTGTTGCGCAGACTCAAGCGCCACAGGGTCGATATCCACGCCGGTGAAATGCCAGCCGTAAACGCTCTGCCCGGTGAGGGGGTAAACCAAGCTGGCACCGGTCCCGATATCCAACGCCTTGATCTTCGGCCCGCGCGGAATTTCGTTCCCGTTACTGCGCGCCAGCAGGTCCGCCAGATGGTGGATATAATCGACACGCCCCGGAATCGGAGGACAAAGATAATTGGCGGGAAGATCCCAGACCTCGACATCGTAGTGCGACTTGAGCAGCGCCCGGTTCAGCATACGAACAGCTGCCACATCCCGAAAATCAATAGTGGTCTCACCCGCGGGGTTGCGGGTCGTAAAGGGCTCCAATTCAGGGAGGCAAGCGACCAAGCGCGCGAAATCATAGCCCTCTTTATGCGGGTTACGGGGGTGTAGATCGGTCTTGGTGGCCATCGAGAAGCCTTTTTTGAAGGGGTGGGAAAGAAGCAAAGCTCTGCGCCCGTCTTACGCCCATGCGCCCCCAGAGTAAAACCAAAGCGAAAGGCCCCTCCCCGTGGGCCATCCTAGCGGGTCAGTTATTTTTATCGCTCTCCCCAAAAAACCGTTGTTAGTTACAAATGCAACCTTTAGGCAATCAAAGAACCGGACCCATGGAGGCGACGATGACTGATAAAAAATATCCAACCCGCATGACCCAGGCCCCCTCCCTTGCAGGGCCAAACGCGGGATACATGCCCGGTTTCGGCAATGATTTTGAAACCGAAGCACTGCCTGATGCCCTGCCCCAAGGGATGAACAGCCCACAAAAATGTAATTATGGCCTCTACGGCGAACAGCTGAGCGGCACGGCTTTTACCGCGCCAAGCCATCAAAACGAACGTACGTGGTGCTACCGCATTCGCCCGTCGGTCAAACATTCGCACCGCTACGAAAAGATCGACCTGCCGCACTGGAAATCCGCGCCCAATATCGTGGACGAGGTGACCAGCCTTGGCCAATACCGCTGGGACCCGCTGCCGCATAGTGACACGCCGTTGACATGGTTGACGGGCATGCACACGATGACGACCGCAGGCGATGTCCACACACAGGTTGGCATGGCGACGCATGTGTATCTCGTGACTGAATCCATGATCGACGCGTATTTCTTTTCCGCCGACAGCGAGATGCTGGTCGTCCCGCAAGAAGGCCGTTTGCGCTTTTCAACCGAGCTGGGAATTATCGACGTCGCGCCGCAAGAGATCGCCATTATTCCGCGCGGGCTGGTCTACCGTGTCGAAGTCCTTGAGGGTCCGTGTCGCGGGTTCGTCTGTGAAAACTATGGCCAGAAATTCGAGCTGCCCGGGCGGGGGCCCATCGGGGCCAACTGCATGGCCAACCCGCGTGACTTCAAGGCCCCCGTGGCCGCGTTCGAAGACCGCGAAGTGCCGTCGACCGTAACCGTAAAATGGTGCGGCGCGTTTCATGAAACCAAGATCGGACAATCGCCGCTGGATGTGGTGGCCTGGCACGGAAACTACGCGCCGATGAAATACGATCTGCGCACCTACTGCCCCGTGGGCGCGGTGCTGTTCGATCATCCTGACCCGTCGATCTTTACCGTCCTGACCGCCCCGTCTGGGCAAGAAGGCACCGCGAACATCGATTTCGTCTTGTTCCGCGAACGCTGGATGGTCGCCGAAGATACCTTCCGGCCTCCTTGGTATCACAAGAACATCATGTCCGAATTGATGGGCAATATTTACGGGCAATACGATGCCAAGCCCAAAGGGTTCATCCCAGGCGGCATCAGCCTGCACAATATGATGTTGCCCCACGGGCCTGACCGCAACGCCTTTGAGGGGGCGTCCAACGCGGATCTCAAGGCCGAAAAGCTCGATAATACGATGTCGTTCATGTTCGAGACCCGTTTCCCGCAGCAACTAACAAAATTCGCCAGCCATGAGGCCCCCTTGCAGGATGATTATATCGATTGCTGGGCCGACATCGAAAAGAAGTTCGACGGGACGCCGGGTAAGAAATGAAACTCTATTCCTACTGGCGATCGACCACATCCTACCGCATTCGCGCTGCGCTGAACCTTAAGAGTGTGGCGTATGACACGGTGCCGGTTGACCTTGTTGCTGGCGATCAGCGCGCGCCCGATTACGCTGCGCTGAACGCTGGCAAGGGCGTGCCGACCTTGGTGCTAAAGGACGGCACGGCGCTGACCCAGTCGATGGCGATCCTCGAGTATATTGACGCGACGTGGCCCGAACCGCGCCTGATCCCCGCTGATGCTTTGCTGCGGGCGCGGGTGATGGCGGTGGCGCATACCGTCGCGCTTGATATTCATCCTGTGAACAATCTGCGTCTGATCAGGCAGCTCAGATCCCGTTTCGGTGCCACGCCCGATCAGGCAACCGATTGGATGTGCCACTGGATGAACGAAGGGTTCGCAGCGCTCGAGGCCATGCTGCCGGCCGGCGACAGCTTTGCCTTTGGTGACGCCCCCGACATCGCCGATATCTGCATTACGGCTCAGGTTTATAACGCCCATCGTTGGGGCGTTGACCTGACGCCATTCCCGAAAATCGCGCGCATTGAACGGCTTTGCCTGAATATCCCGGCCATTGCCGAAGCGCATCCTGACACTCAGCCCGACACTCAGACTGACGCGAAAGTAGCCACATGACATTGATGAAAAGCTGGGTAACCAGCGCCAACACGCCCGACACCCCCTTCCCTCTGAACAATCTGCCCTATGGCGTATTTTCCGTCGGCGACGAAGACGCCCGCTGCGGGGTCGCGATTGGCGACATGATCCTTGATATGGCGGCGCTTGAAACCGCAGGGCTGATCCGTCTGGACGACGACGCCGCCTTCGACCTGCCGTTCTGGAATGATGTGATGGAACTGGGCCCCGACGTCTGGGCCAAGCTGCGCGCAAGGCTGCATGAAATGTTGGCCGAAGAGTCGGCGGATCAGGCGGCGACTGAACCCTACCTCGTCCCGCGCGCGGATGCGCAATTGCATATGCCGCTGATGGTATCCGAATATACCGATTTCTATGCGGGCCGTCAGCACGCACAGAATATGGGCGCGATCCTGCGCGGGTCGCCAGATCTGCCGGCCAACTGGCTGCACATTCCGGTCGGCTACAACGGTCGCGCATCCTCTGTTGTTGTTTCCGGCACCGACATCCACCGCCCCAACGGCCAATCCAAGGCCCCTGACGCCGATGTGCCGTCTTTTGGCCCCTCCAAACGGTTGGATATCGAGCTTGAGATGGGCGCGATCGTCGGCACGTCTTGTGAATTTGGCACCCCGATCACGGTCGATCAGGCGGATGCGATGATCTTTGGCTATGTGCTGCTGAATGACTGGTCTGCCCGCGACATTCAGGGCTGGGAATATCAGCCGCTTGGCCCGTTTCAGGGCAAGGCTTTCGGCACGTCGATCTCTCCGTGGATCGTCACTGCGGCGGCACTTGATCCCTTCCGCACGGCGACACCAGCGCGTGAAAAGGAACTGCTGCCGTATCTCGACAGCACCATCGACGGCTTGTTCGACATCGAGCTCGAGGTTTTGATGCAGCCCGAAGGTGCCGCCACGGCCACGTCTCTGTCGAAAACCAACTATAGCCGGATGTATTATTCCGCCGCCGAACAGCTGTGCCACCATGCCAGCGGCGGCTGCGGCATGAACTCTGGTGATCTGCTGGGCTCCGGTACGATCTCGGGGCCAGATGAATCCGAATACGGGTCCCTGATGGAGCTGAGCTGGGCGGGGCGTGACCCCTTCACGCTCGATACCGGCGAGACCCGCACATTCATCGAAGACAACGACACGTTGATCCTGCGCGGTGCCGCAAAGGGCGACGGGTATCAGATCGGGTTCGGCACGTGCGAAGGCACGATCCGTCCCGCCGTTAAATTCCCCACATAAAGGACCAAGACAATGGCAAAAGCATTCGCATCCCAAGGGGATCTGTCCGAAAAGAAAATCACGTTCGACGAAGTCGGAGAGGGTCTGTGGGCGTTCACAGCCGAAGGCGACCCGAACTCGGGCGTCATCATCGGCGACGACAGCGTCATGATCGTCGAAGCGCAGGCAACGCCGCGCTTGGCCAATAAGGTCATCGAAAAGGTGCGCGAAGTCACCGACAAACCGATCAGCCATGTGGTACTGACCCACTATCACGCCGTGCGCGTGTTGGGCGCTTCGGCCTATGGGGCGGATCAGATCATCATGTCGGACGCCGCCCGCGCCATGGTCGAAGAGCGCGGTCAGGAAGATTGGGACAGTGAATTCCAGCGTTTCCCACGTCTGTTTGAAGGCCATGAATCAATCCCGGGCCTGACCTACCCGACGACCACCTTTAACGACAGTATGACGGTCTATCTGGGCAAACGTCGCGTTGATATCAAACACATCGGCCGTGCGCATACGGCAGGTGATGCGGTTATCCACGTGCCCGACCAGAATGTGATGTTCACCGGCGACATCGTCGAAGACCATTCTGCGTGCTATTGTGGTGACGGGTATTTTGGCGATTGGGGCCAGACGCTTGATAATATCAAAACATATGATGTCGACGCCATCGCACCGGGTCGCGGGGCGGCATTGATCGGCAAAGACGCTGTTGAACGGGCAATTGAAAGCACGCGCGACTTTGTCCAAAGCACGTACAAGCCCGCACAAAGGGTCGCCATGAAGGGCGGCACATTGAAAGACGCATGGGATGCCGTGCGCGCCGAATGTGATCCGAAATTCCACGACTACGCGATCTATGAACACTGCCTGCCGTTTAACGTCAGCCGCGCCTTCGACGAGGCCCGCGGTATCTGGCACCCCCGTATCTGGACCGACAAACGCGATTTGGAAATGTGGGCGCAGTTGCAGGGCTAAGGCCAAGTCTGGGAGCACAACTCATGGTCGACGTCCGTTACGACATCGCGTTCAAACTGTACCCATACGAAAAGGTCGCAGGTCAAGATCTGGCACCTCGACGACACCCTGTGGTGATCGTCGGGGGTGGGCCTGTTGGGATGGCAACGGCCCTTGATCTTGGGCGCAAGGGCACGCCTGTTCTGGTGCTCGATGACCACGAAGGCGTCGGACAAGGCAGTCGCGCCATCTGCTTTGCCAAACGCACGCTTGAAATCTGCGACCGTCTGGGGGCAGCCAAGGGAATGGTCGACAAGGGCGTCGTGTGGAACGTCGGCAAGGTGTTCCACGGCGACAAACGCGTGTTCGAATTCAACCTGTCGCCCGAAGACGGGCACAAGGCACCTGCGTTTATCAACCTGCAACAGCCGTATTTCGAGAAATACCTCGTAGAGGAAATTGGCGTGGCGCAGTCGCAAGGCGCGCCCATCGAAATTCGCGGGCGCAATGTGGTCACCGGTATGGCGCAGCAGGGCGACCATGTGCTGCTCGACGTCAATACGCCCGACGGCCCCTACCAGCTTGAGGCGGATTGGGTAATTGCCTGTGATGGGGCGCGTTCGCCCACACGCGACATGCTGGGGCTCGGCTTTGCGGGGCGCGTCTTTGAGGATAATTTTCTCATTGCCGATGTCAAAATGAAGGCCGACTTTCCGACCGAACGCTGGTTCTGGTTTGCCCCCCCTTTCAAAGACAGCGGTGCTTCTGCCCTGCTGCACAAACAGCCCGACGATATCTGGCGCATTGATTTCCAACTTGGGTGGGACATTGACCGCGCCAAAGAGCTTCTCGTTGAAAACATCCGTGCGCGCGTGGATGCGATGCTGGGCAAGGATGCCGAGTACGAGCTGGAATGGACCTCGATTTACACATTCCAATGTCGACGCATGGAAAAGTTTCGTCATGGGAACGTGCTGTTCGCGGGCGATAGCGCGCATCAAGTGTCGCCGTTTGGCGCACGCGGTGCGAATTCCGGCGTGCAAGATGCGGACAATTTGGCGTGGAAGCTTGATCTGGTGGTCAAAGGTCTTGCCCCCGATACGCTGCTGGACAGCTATTCAGAAGAACGGGTGCACGCTGCGGATGAAAACATTCTGAACTCCACCCGAGCGACCGATTTCCTGACCCCCAAGACCGAGATGAGCAAAATCTTCCGTGACGCTGTGCTCGAGCTTGCCCATGACCATTCTTTCGCGCGGGTTATGGTAAATTCCGGTCGGCTGTCGCTGCCTTGCAGCTATGACGGTCTGTCGTTGAATGGGCCCGATGCGCTGAACGGCCCGACGGTCAGCCGGGTCGGTGCAAATTGCAGCGACGCCCCCCTGAAAGACGGGTTCTTGCTGGATGTTCTGGGGGGGGATTTTACTGTTCTGGCGATCAACACAGAGGCGCCCCAGCTTGCGGACGTTGACGGGATCGCACTGAAGACCGTGACGTTGGATACCGGCCGTGACGACGCAAGCGGTGCTATCGCTGCGCGCTATTTGGGTGCCGCCCCCAGCGGCATTTATCTGATCCGCCCGGACCAACATGTCGCGGCCCGTTGGGCAGCAGCCAGCGCTGCCGACATCCAGTCCGGTGTGCGCATTGCGACAGGAAGAGGGCAGTGAACATGGAACTCAATCTGAACCCGAATATCAAAGATCCCGACGGATTTTATGATGAACTGCTTGGTGCGCATAGCGGGCTGAGCAAGGACGAAAGTGATGCGTTCAATGCGCGGCTGATCCTTATTCTGGCCAACCACCTGGGCGACAGGGCGATCCTGCGCGCCGCGTTGAACGCCGCAAAGTAACACCGTTCGAAACATCGGACACCGAAACATCGCGGCAGGGAGGCCGCGTTAAAACCACCCCAAGGGGGGGAATACTCATGACGAAATTCACATCCATCGCGCTGATCGGCGCATTGCTATCGGGCACAGCTGTTGTGCCGACCTTCGCGGATACCGAACTGGTGTTGTCCAGCTGGCCGCCACCGCGCCACCCGATCGTGGTCAACGCGATCAAACCTTGGGCCAAAGAGGTCGAAGAGGTCACGCAAGGCCGTGTCACCGTGCGGGTTCTGGGCCGTGCTTTGGGCAGCCCTCCGGCGCATTTTGACATGGCCAAAGACGGCATTGCCGACATTACCTACGGGCTGCACAGCTTTAGCCAGGACGATCGTTTCGACGCGTCGCAAGTTGGGGAGTTCTCCTTTATCGGTGACGACGCCGTGACCGCATCGTAAGCGTTCTGGACCGTCTACACCGAAGATCTGGGCGCGCGTGACGATCACGAAGGCACCCATTTGCTCAGCCTGTTCGTCCATGGCCCCGGATTACTGCACAACAATGTGCGCCGCATTGAAACGCCCGAAGATTTTAGCGGCCTAAAGATGCGCGTCCCCGGCGGCTATATTGCCGAATTCGTGGAAGACCTTGGTGCGACGCCGTTGTTCATGTCCTCTACCGAGGTCTACGAGAAACTGTCGCGCGGCGTGATCGACGGCGCGGCCTTTACCTACGAGGCCCTGACCGCGTTCAACCTGACGGACGACATCAAGTATTCGATGACCGTCCCGGGCGGGATCTATAACACCTCGTGGTTTCTGGTGATGAACGAAAAGAAATGGGACGGCATAAGCGCCGAAGACCAGGCCGCGATTGATGCCATCTCGGGTGTTGCTTTTGCAGAGCGGGTTGGCGCAGCATGGGACGCGGCGGACGCCGCAGCCGTGGTCGCGATCGAAGAGGCCGGCATCGAGGTCTATGCCGCGCCAGCTGCGGTTCTTGACGCCGCGCGCGCATCGGCAACAACACTAGAGACCACATGGGCCGAAAGCCTTGGCAGCGAATTTGACGGGCGCGCCGCGCTGGCACGTCTGCGCGAAATCTCTGGTGTTGCTCAATGATCATGCGTCTGTTGGGCCGGGGGCTTGAAGTGTGTTCAATCGCACTTCTGCTTGGCCTGATGACCGTCACGGGCCTTGATGTGATCGGCCGATACTTCTTGAACGCGCCCTTGAAGGGGGCGTTCGAACTGACCGAAATTCTCTTGGCTGCCCTCGTGTTCACCGCGCTGCCACTGGTAAACCGTGCGGGGGAACATGTGGATGTCGACATCGCCACGAGCTTCCTGCCCGGCCGCCTGCAACACGTGCTTTCGCTGGCCATCGCGATCCTGTGCGCGGGGACCTTACTGTTCTTTGCGTGGCGTTTGGGGCTGCTCAGCCAAGCGCAGGCAAATGATGGTGCACGGTCAGTGGCCTGGGGCGTCCCCTATGCGCCGCTTGCGCTGCTCGGTGCCGTCATGTGTCTGCTTGCGGCTGGCTATGGGATCATAAAAGGGACTGCCAAGAATGATTGAATCGACCGTCGGGATCCTGGTTCTTCTAGGTCTCATCTTTTTGCGGATGCCGATTGCCTTTGCGATGTCGCTGGTGGGCGGCATCGGTTTTGGCCTCATGCGTGACTGGAATGCCGCTGGCGCGATGGTGGGCAATGCGGTGTTCGAAACCGGGCTCAGCTATTCGTTATCCGTCGTGCCCCTGTTCATCTTTATGGGCAATATATTGGCGCAATCGGGCATCGCACACGGGTTGTTTGCCGGTGCTGACCGGTTGTTCGGACGTATGAAGGGCGGGCTTGCGCTAGCCACGATCCTAAGCTGCGGCGGATTTTCTGCTGTCTCTGGGTCATCGCTTGCGACCGCTGCCACAATGAGCCGTGTCGCCATGCCGCCGATGCGGAAATTCGGCTATTCCGATAGCCTCGCCTCCGGTGCAATCGCTGCGGGCGGGACGCTCGGGATCCTCATTCCACCCTCCGTGATCCTGATTATCTACGGCCTTTTGACCGAAAGTGACATCGGCAAGCTGTTTATTGCGGGGCTTCTGCCAGGGCTGCTTGGGATCATCCTGTACATGGTCGCCGTAGTGGTCGCCGTCAGGTTAAAGCCCGATCTTGCCCCGCCTGTGACGCAGTCGGAACCGATGGCGAAACATGATCGTATCGGCGTATTTGGCACATTGGGACTGTTTGTTTTCATCATGGGCGGCATCTATGGCGGGTTCTTTACCCCTATCGAAGCCGCGGGCATGGGGGCCATTTTCTCGCTCGTCCTTGCGTTGCTTATCCGGGGACTGAACCGGAGCGGTTTCGTCGATGCTTGCCGCCAGACCGTGTCGTCGTCGGGCATGATCTTCGCGATCATCATCGGTGCCGAAATTTTCTCGGCGTTTGTGAACTTTGCAGGGTTGCCCGATGGTTTGGTCGATCTCGTCTACACTTATGATCTGTCCGCATGGGGCGTGATCTTTATCATGGTTGCGATCTATCTGATCATGGGCTGCGTCTTTGAAAGCCTGTCGATGATCTTGCTGACTGTTCCTGTGTTCTATCCGGTCGTGAGCCAGCTGGATTTCGGCGGCAGCGTATTGGGCGACGCGGAACTTGTTCTGATCTGGTTTGCCGTGATTGTCGTCGTCGTGACCGAGATCAGCTTGATCACACCGCCTGTCGGTATGAATGTCTTTGTCCTGCGCTCTGTCCTCAAGGACGTTTCGCTGAGCACGATCTTTCGCGGCGTATTGCCGTTCTGGATCGCCGACATCGTACGTCTGGCGCTGCTACTGGCGATCCCGTCGATCTCGCTTGTTCTGCTGACCTAGCCCGCCTCAAGCGGCAAGGAACGGACCGCCAATTGCCCTAAAGCTGGGCGAACCGCGCTTTTAGCAGCGCTTCGTCATATTCGCTTTGGGCGGTACTATCGTACACGACCCCGCCGCCGACGTTCAGCTTTGCCTGACCGTCGGCGGTGCAGGCTAAGGTCCGGATGGCGACATTGAATTCCATCGTCCCATCGGGCGCAATCCATCCGACCGCGCCACAATAGGCGTCGCGGGCCGTCGTTTCGAGGTCCGAAAGGATCTCCATCGCGCGAATTTTTGGCGCACCTGTAATTGATCCGCAGGGAAAAACAGCCGTCAGGATATCAGTCAGTGTGCAGTCGGGACGGATCGTCGCCGTCACCTCCGAGATCATCTGATGCACCGTCGCATAGCTTTCGATTTCGAACAGGGCCGGCACCCGTACGCTGCCTATCTCTGAAATACGGGCGAAATCATTTCGCAGAAGGTCAGTGATCATCAGGTTTTCGGCCTGATTTTTCTCGGACGCACGCAGCCACGTTTTTAGCGCTTCATCCTCTGCGGCATCCGCGCCACGGTTGACCGTTCCCTTCATTGGACGGGTGCGCAGCTGTCCTTGGGCCGAAAGCGAGAAAAACAGTTCGGGCGAACGACACAACAGCTTTGCGCCGCCAAGATCAACAAAGGCACCGTAGGGCACGGGCTGTTTTTGTTTCAGCTGCTCATAAAGACGATCAAGACGGCCCTCGTAGGTCGCCGTCATAGGGAACGTCAGATTGGCCTGATAGATATCCCCGTCGCGCAAGTAGCTCTGAATGGCATCAAAAGCCGTCTTGTAGGTTGGAAAATCCCACTCAGGTTTGAAACGTCCAAGGCTGGCGTCGCCTGTCGAAACCGGCGCGGGCGGCGCATCAACCCGATCAAAGACGCCAAAGCGCAGCAACGGTTCGCTCCGATCTGCCGGCAATCTGCCGCGCAGTTTCGGAATGAGCGCGTAGCCCAGTTCGTAGGACGCGGTCCCTGCGAGCCATTTTCCGGATTTGTGTTCGGTTTCTATCGCGCGCAGGGTATCGGCCACCTCGTCGGGGTGCCAAGCCTCGATGAGGTGTGCCGGTCGATGAAACCAAGAGCCGGTTCCAAGCGGCCCCCGGTCAAACAGGATCGACGGACCTTGCGCGGTGTGTGCCATTTAGAAATCAGCTGCTATACGCATTTCACGCAGCGGGCGGACGATGTCGATACAGTCTTGATAAATCTGATGCGCCCGATACGCCGTCAACGCAGCCTCGTTTTCGAACTCGGCATAGACGATCACATCAACGTCATTGCCAAAGCGATCTTCATTCCTGTTTCGCGAGACCTCGAAATGCTTCACCGACGGGATGGTTCCGAGCATGGACAGACCTTCGACAATTTGGTCAATATCCTTGGCGTCTTTGCTGCTGAAAAACACGACGTGACGAATGATCTGGCCGTTAGATTTCTTGTCTGACATTTGACTGTTCCTATGCACGGTTAGCGGTGGGACTTCGGGTGTGGGACATGCTGTTCCCGCCGCTGCTGCTCATCTCACGAGACCATCTGCAACACAATACTGGCAGCGGCGGCGCGCGCATCCACCTTGCGCATCTCAGCAAACCGCCGGCCCGTGGCCTCGCGATGCAAGGCCACAGCGCACATATCAACCAAGTCACCCTCGTGGCTTGGCACGACCGGCTTCAGGCAGGGAAACGCCCCTATGTGGACCAGCACCCCTGCCCTTCAGTCAATGCCGGCTCAAAAGCCGCCCAACACCTGCTTGCCGATCACGCGGCCGCTTTCTTGCTTCAGATGGGCCGCGCGCAGGGCTTCGATGGTAAGGGCGTCTCCTCTTTCGGTGACGGTGGATTGCAGGGTGCCTGCATCGATCATCTCGGCGACACGGTTCAACAGGTCACGCTGGGCACAAATATCTTCAGTGCCAAACATCGAGCGGGTGAACATAAATTCCCAATGGATGCTCAAAGCCTTGGGCTTTGCCGCCTTGATGTCGAGAGCTTCGGGATCATCAATCAAGGCGATCTGACCGCGAGGTGCAATCAGATCGATGATCGCGGGCCAGTGCTGGTCCGTCGCGGTCAGCGCGGCGACATAGGTGGGGACAAGACCAAGGTCAGCCAGCTGCGCAGCCAGATCGCCACGGTGGTCCACCACGTGATCCGCCCCCATCTTGCGCACCCAGTCCTGCGTTTCGGGCCGCGAGGCAGTGGCAATAACCGTGAGCCCAGTCAACGCCTTGGCGAGTTGGATCAAAATCGACCCCACCCCTCCGGCACCGCCGATGACCAGTAGCGTCTGGCCACTGCCGCCCCCCTCGGTCAGGCGAAAGGCGTCAAACAGCATTTCCCAAGCGGTGATCGACGTAAGCGGCAGTCCGGCGGCATCGACAAAGTCGAGGCTGGCAGGCTTGCGTCCCACGATCCGTTCGTCCACCGCATGAAATTCAGCATTGGTACCGGCGCGGGTGACATCACCGGCGTAATATACCGCGTCGCCGACCTTGTAGCCTGTCACCTCATCGCCGGTTTCAGTGACGACGCCAGCCGCATCGAACCCAAGCACGCGCGCAGCGCCTTCAGGCTCTACGCCGGCGCGCAGTTTGACGTCCACCGGATTGACCGAGATCCCCTCGACCGCGACCAAAAGATCGCGTGGTCCGACCACTGGCTGGTCCATTTCAATAATTTCGAGCGTGTCTGCGTTGCCCGCTGTGCTGTAGCCGATGGCTTTCATGTGTTGGTCCTTTTTTCTGTTGAATGACAGATAGCCCTTGCGAAACCATAAAAATACGGCAGTTTTCGGATTTGATTATTCGGTTTTTGGAGATAATACCGTGGATACTGACAACCTGCGCCTTTTTGTCATGGCCGCCGACAGGTTGAATATCTCTGCCGCTGGACGGGACCTTGGTCTTGCGCCGGCTGTGGCCAGCGCAAGGCTCGCCAAGTTGGAGCAAGAGCTTGGTGTCGAGCTGCTGCACCGGACCACGCGCAAGGTGTCGCTGTCCCTCGAGGGGTCCGATTTCCTTCCCTATGCTCGCGAGATTCTGGCACAGGCAGAGGCAGCCAAAGCCGTCCTTGGCGGCAGTGAAACCAGCCCGAAGGGTACGTTGCGCTTTGCCGCGCCAAGCAGTTTTGCGCAGCGGCATATCATGCCTTTGTTGCCCAGGTTCCACGCATTGTATCCAGACCTGACGCTGGACCTCCGCCTATCCGACACCCGCTTCGATGCGATCGAGGGCAGTTTTGACCTTGCCCTACGCAGCGCGCCCCTGACAGACAGCAGCCTCAAGGGGCGCAAGCTGGCGGAAGATACCCGCGTGTTATGCGCCTCTCGCGATTATATCGAAGCGCATGGCGCACCGCAGACCCCGGCAGAGCTTGATGGGCATCGGTTCACTGCCTGGAAAGACCTAGAGCCACGCGAACTGATCGGACCCGAGGGGGCGACCGCGCTTCTTGATCCGGCATGTATGAACTGCCGTACCATCGTGGACGACGGCGACGCGCAGCGCGAAGCGACCCTTGCCGGTGCGGGCGTGTCGATCAACTCGCTCTGGAGCGTCACTGACGAGCTTGCCTCGGGCCGCCTGATACGGGTGTTGCCGAAATGGAAGCTGAACGACAATTCGGTTTTGTGGCTGGTCTATCCCCGCTCGAACGTGCTCACCCCGAAAACACGGATCTTGATCGACTTTTTAATCGATAATCTAGCCACCCGCGCCGAGTGGGGTGCCTGACCGCGGTGCGCCAAAATTGCTCGGAACGATCATGGGCACAAGCTCATGCGGCGTGTGCAGTTCCTGCCCCACCCATTCGACGCGGATCACGCGCGAATAGGCAGGGCAAGGCAGGGTCAGCATGACATGTCTATCGTGACCTAAGGTTCAGGCCCCCGGCGGGTCGTTGGTACCGCGTCCGATCGGCAGGGCGACCGGCGTTGCAGCACAGATCTCGCGTAGCGCCGATTTCAGCCCTTCTTCGAGGGTTGGATGGTAGAACGGCATCTTCAAAAGGTCGCTCGCCGTTTCGCCGCGCTGGATCGCGTGGATCAGCAGATGCGCCATGTGGTCCGCTCCGGGGCAAAACAATTCGGCACCCGTCAGACGCCCGTCAGGTGCCGCCGCATAAAGCCGGACAAGACCCTTCGCGCGCGCTTCGACTTTGGCGCGGCCCTGATCTGCATAGGAGGCGCAGCCGGTTAACGTGTTCTCATCGGGCCCCTCGCCGAGTATGGCGAGCGGCGGATCGCTAAAGGTTAGCGTGAAGGTTGGCATACGCGGGTGGGCATCCATCGACGGAAAAGCGGCGGCGTTGCTCCCTGCCACGCTTCCCTCGTCGCTTGCCTCGTGCAGCAAGGCCGCGTCAGCGTTCACGTCACCCGCGATAAAGACGGGCGTGTCGCCGCATTGCATCGTGGTGCGGTCAAAGACCGGCACACCATGTTCGTCAAGCTCAAGCCCTGCCGCGTCAAGCCCGAGACCGTCAAAGGCAGGCGGACGGCCGGTCGCGACGAGAACGCGGTCGAACGCGCGCATGCCGCTGGAAGCACCGGACCACGACAGTTGCACGCGACCATCGAGTTTTTCCACATTCACGTCGACGCCAAGATGGAGCGGAAGCTCCTCCCCGATGATGTCGACAAGTGCGGCCTGCACGTCTGAATCCTGCGCCCCGCCGAGTGTATCGCCATGATCAAAAAGAACCGTGTCGACGCCAAGCCGCGACATAGCCTGCGCCAGTTCCAGCCCGATCGCACCGCCCCCGATCACCGCGAGAGACGCGGGCAGATCTTGCATCTCGAACACGCTCTCGTTGGTGAGGGCAAGATCGCCGAGGCCCTCGAACGGCTCGGGAATACGCGCATAAGATCCGGTCGCGATCACAATTGCCTTGGCGCTTACCGTGTCGCCGTTGTCGAGGGTAAGCGCGTTCTGACCTGTGAAATGCGCGCGTGCCTGAATACAGGTCCCAGCCGGCAGAGTGTCGAACGATGCACGCGTTGCTTTCACAAATTTGTCACGCTCGCGGCGGACGCGTTCTAGCACCCCCTGTCCGTCGACTTCGACATGTCCCACATCAACACCGAATACGCCCGTGCCACGAGCATTATGCGCCGCGTTTGCGGCAGCGATAAGAAGCTTGGACGGCATGCAGCCGGTGTTTGCACACAGCGTGCCACGGAAGGCCTCGTCGATCAGGAGAGTGCGCGCGCCGTCGCGACGCGCGCTCCGCTCGGCAGCGAGGCCGGCAGTGCCGGCCCCGATGATAGCGACATCGATGTCATGATGCGCCATCACTTCGCCTCTTGATCCGTCATATAAATCGATTTGGCGTTGACGAACTCCTTCATGCCAAAGCCGCCATGCTCGCGCCCGTAGCCCGAGTTCTTCACACCGCCGAATGGCATGTTCGGAAGCGCAATATTGTACCCGTTGAGCGTGATCATACCGGTATCGAACTGCTCGCTCGCCAGCTTGCGTGCGCGCGCCTCGTCACGGCTGAAGATACCACCACCAAGGCCATAACGACTATCGTTGGCGATACGCATGGCGTCTTCGTCGTTCTCGGCACGGATCACGGAAGCGACGGGACCAAACAGCTCATCGTCATAGGCGGGCTGGCCAGGCTTCACGTCGACCAGCACGGTCGCGGGGTAATAGGCACCCTTGCGGTCCGGCGTCTCGCCTCCGACCACGGCGCGTGCGCCTTTTTTGATGCTTTCTGCCACCTGCTCCGCCAGTTTGTCGCGCAGATCGTTGCGCGCCATTGGCCCAAGGCCGGTGTTGGCGTCCGTCGGATCACCCAGCTTGATCGCTTTCATCTTCTGGGTGTAGCCCTCGACGAAAGCGTCGTAATTTTTCGCCGTAACGATAAAGCGCTTACCGTTCACGCAGGTCTGGCCGTTGTTGTAGATCCGCGCCGTGACACAAGTATCCACCGCGAGATCGATATCGGCATCGTCCAGAACGATGTAAGCGTCGTTCGATCCAAGTTCGAGCACGGACTTTTTCAGCTGCTCCGCCGCTTTCTGCGCCACGGTCCGGCCAGCGGTATCGCTACCCGTCAGGGTCACGCCGCGCACCAGATCGTTTTCAATAACCAGATCGGACTGGTCGTGGTCAATCAAGAGCACCGTAAAGAGGTTCTTTGGAAGGCCTGCTCGCTCCATCAGATCACGCAGGAAAAGCCCCGACCCGGTACAGTTTTCCGCGTGCTTGAGAAGAACCCCGTTGCCCGTCATCAAGTTGGAGATGGCATAGCGCACCACCTGATAGCAGGGGAAATTCCACGGCTGGATACCATAAATGACGCCCAGAGGGGCATAGTGGACGACACCCGTGCCACCGGGAATATCGCGTTCCTCGTCGACCAGCGCGTCAGGTCCGTGATCAGCAGTGAAGTTACAAATTTGGACGCACAGATCGATCTCGTCGCGGCTGTCGCCGATCAGCTTGCCGACCTCGCGGGTCATGAGCTGGGCAAAATCTTCTTTGCTATTGGAAAGCTCCTCGCCAATCGCCCGAATGATCTTGGCGCGGTCCGTGGTCGATTTCAGCCGCCAATCAAGGAAAGCGTCATGGCATCCGCGCACGGCGTCGCGCGCCTCGTCGTTGGTCATGAGGGTGTAGGTTTCCAGAGTTTCCTCTGTCGCTGGATTGATGGTGGTGATCTGGCCGGTCATGAATGCCTCCGCACTGATTACAAATGAATTCTAGGGAGACAACGTATCCTTTCTGCTTTCGTTCCTTGTGTGCGATTATGCTGCGCGCACATTATGGAGAGCAGATTGAAACCTCCAAGGGTTTCGGCCCTGTTTCGGTGAAGGCGATCCATGATGGAGCGCCCCCCCCCTTGAAAAACAAACAATCGAAAGTGAATAGAATATGTCGTCACATAGCTATGAAACGGGGCGGCTCGACCTGCCTTTTGTCGGGATCGCGACTTTTGGCAAAAGGCCCTACGTGCAGGATTGGGACAAGATCGACGCTGATGTTGCGGTTCTAGGGGCACCGTTTGATTTCGGGTGTCAGTTCCGGTCAGGGGCTCGATTTGGTCCGCGTTCTGTTCGTGAAGCGTCCACGCTTTTCAGCTTTGGTCATGCGGGTGCCTATGATCACGAAGACGATGCGACGTATCTGGATGCCTCTGTGCGGATCGTGGACATTGGGGACGCCGATATCATCCATACCAAAACCGACGAAAGCCACGCCAATATTGCCTATGGGGTTAAGAAAATTCTCGACGCTGGCGCCCTGCCCGTGACCATTGGTGGCGACCATTCGATCAACATTCCTTGCATCAAAGCCTTTGAAGATAATTGTGCCGAAAACGGCCCGATCCATGTGGTGCAGATCGACGCTCATCTTGATTTCGTCGATGAACGCAAGGGCGTCACCGACGGGCACGGCAACCCGATGCGCCGCGCCTTAGAAAGGGACTATGTATCCGGCATGACCCAATTGGGCATCCGCAACGTGTCCTCGACCGCAAGAGAAGGCTACATTGATGCGCGCGCACGGGGATCCGATATCTTGTCTGTGCGCCAAGTGCGCGCGCTTGGCACGCAGTCGGTTCTCGAGCGGATTCCGGAAGGTGCTCGCTATTACGTCACAATTGATATTGATGCGTTTTGCCCGTCTATCGCGCCGGGCACTGGCACGCCAAGTCATGGCGGGTTCCACTACTATGACGTATTGGAAATACTTCAAGGTCTCAGCAAGCGGGGCGATGTGGTCGGCATCGATCTGGTCGAAGTCGCCCCCGCCTATGATCCCTCTGAAAGCACGCAGATCTTGGCCGCACAGCTTTTGCTGAACTTCATCGGCTTTATTTTCCATAATAAAAAGCAGACATCAGCATGATGGACCGTCCCTGACATCTCTAGATTTCTACGGCTGCAAAAATACTGCAGTTTCAGGAGTGCTGAGTTAAGGCCCACAGCCGATCTTGGATACACCGATATAACGTCCCGCCAACGTTGGGTTGTTGATGTCAGCGGGCGTGGTGGATCAAAAGGTTCACCGATGCCCAGACTAAGCGCCTAATGGGCCTCAATTTCGCCTAATTCGCCCACTAAGAGAAAAGCTGGTTAAATTAAAAAGTAACGCAGAAGCGTAAAATTTTATGCTAAACGACAGGGCTTTGAGTTCCGCTCAAAAGCGGCGTTTGGACATTAGGAAAAGTGCATGAGCAAATTTAACAGCACTCCCCCCAGCGCAAACGGAATTACCGCCCCAACAGGAACTGTGCCCGCACGTATTGATCCAAAATTCATCATAGCCGTTACTTTCGGATTTTTTATCCTGTTGGCGTTTATGACCTATCAGATCGCGACCGTTATGGTTCACCATGGGGTGGAACGTGATGCGTCCCGGCGGTCGCTCGAGTGGGCGGAATTTGCGGTAAAACAGGTTCCTGAAATAGCTGCCTTGGCTGACGGGGCGCCGATTAAACCAGAAAATTGGGACGCGTTCCGAGATCTCGCCAGCTTTGGCGGCGTCTTCCGATTCAAGATTTTCAGCCCCGATGGGGTGCTCCGCTTTGAGTCGGATGATCCCACCGCCACAGGCGAAAGTCTGGGCAAGCACAATGCAATTGCCGCATCCGTTGTGAAAACCGGCGAGGCCTATACTACCGTAGAGAACGGGCGGTCGAAGCCCAATCGGCCTGATTTATATAGCGAAACCTATTTGCCGGTATATGACAGCGGGCGACTGGTCGCGATCGCTGAGACCTACATGGACCAAACGAGCAAGACGGCGGCCGTGCGCGTTGAATACGCTTTCGTCGGTGTGCTGATGGCCGGTATGATCCTGCTGGCACTCTCCATCCCATCGGCTGGCTTATGGCTTATGTTCCGGCGGCTCAAATACAACAATGAACAGTTAAAGTATGCCCAGATACGCGCAATGGCCTCTGACAAAAGCAAGAGCGAATTTATCTCGACGGTTAGCCATGAGTTACGGACGCCATTAACGTCGATAAAAGGCTCCCTCGAAATGTTAAAATCAGGAAAGATAATTGAATTGTCGGTCGCCGCAGAAAGATTGGTGGCGATGGCGGCAAAGAATTCGACTATTCTAAATTTGCTCGTAAACGATCTATTGGATTTCGAGAGAATTGATACAGGAAACCTTGAGGTGTCCAAGCGCCCTTCGGATATCGTCTCCATTGTAAGAGATGAAATCGAGACCATGATGTCCTATGATACGGAACAAGAGGTAGAATACTTCTATACAGGGGACGACGGGCCGCTCATCGGCAATGTTGATCCTGACAGAATAGCCCAGGTTGTTCGAAACTTGCTTTCAAACGCTGTCAAATTCTCACCGAAAAATGGAAAGATTTTCGTTTCTGTTAGAAAGGAAATCGGGGCAGTGCGGATTGACGTTGCGGACTCTGGGTGCGGTATCTCACCAGGCGATTGCACGAGAATTTTTGACAAATTTACCCAAGTCGATTCATCAGACACACGAAAGCACCGCGGCACAGGACTGGGTTTGGCTATTTCTAAAGGTATAGTCGAGGCCCATGGCGGTGATATCGGCGTGACCAGTGTCGAGGGTGTCGGGAGCGAATTCTATTTCGTCGTGCCAATTGGCATCGAAGATAAACGGGTGCCTTTGCAAGACGCCGCCTAAGCCTTCTTTTGCTGGCAGCGCAGGCATCCTAAGCGCGGTAAAGAAGACGGGGAGGAAACCGCCTGAATTCTACATCTGGCCCCCCTTGAAAATGGGGGATTACCCCCTCAACACAGGCCCGCGCATTTGCCCAGCGACGACACTGCTAGCCGCCCTCTTGCCCGGCACCCGCCCCGGCGCGGCTTTCTGCGGTGGCGGGGGCATAGGTGCGGTGCGCATAGCTTTCCAGCGTACGCATTGTCTCTCTTGTTACATCACGATCAGAACATAGCCGAACCGCCCCGTCTGCCTGTCCAATGGTCCGGGACAGGGTAACTATTCCCGTTTCCGCCACGAGCAGCACAGCCTCTTCCCCCTTCATCCGCGGCGTGCTGTCTCCGAGACTAAGAGTGACCCCGCCCCATTCCAAAGCCACGCTGACCCCGGCAGATCGGGCGGCCTCGCAGGCAAAGGGGGCCAGCAGAAGGGGCACCGCGACATCGCCCAGTTGTAGTTCCTTTCCGTCCTTCAGATCGTCTGCCTGATCGCAAATCAACGCGCCTGCAATAATCGGGCAGAGCAGACCGTTCCGCGCGCGCGAGATACCCTCCTTTTCTTGTTGCAGCGCGAGGTCGGAATAGGGCTTTCCATCGTTCTGGCGCAATAACTCGGATAGCAGCCAAGGCCCGGGGAACCCATTATCACTGAGCCAGCGCACCGCCTTGCCCGCCTCTTCGGCAAGCCCCCAGCTCATGCCACCGCCCCGCGCGGCTTTGCGTGCGAGGGCTTCGATTTCATTGAGCGAACAGATCACACCGGCACCTCTACCAATGCGGGATAGGTCCAGCCCGCGAACTCCATCTCGGCCAGTTCATGCGGGAATGGCGCGTTGCGGAACATGTTGATCCGCACCCAACGATCCGAGCGCGGGTCAAAATGGCAGGCCCCGAAAAACGACAGTTTGGCGCGCAACAGGTCAATGGGCAGGATATCGGCGCTGACGGTGTTGTCGCGGATTTCGGCATAGGGGTGGCGGGCGACAATCTGCACGCGGCGCAGGATGTGCCGGTGTTCGGGATGGCGCAGCAAAAAATCGGCCACGCGGATCTGGTCAGCCTCGCCACTGAGTTGGTTAAACAACATCGCCGCATCACGACCCGGTGCCAGCGGCTGTTCATAGGGCGCGACCGGTTCCAGATGCCGTTCGCCCAAGCGCGGCTCGAGTTTCTCGGCGGAGACATACCACGCCTTGGCCTGACTCTCGGGCCTGTCCCAGTCGATCTTGAGCGCCCAAGCATAGTCCTGCTCAAGGGTGTCGCGCAACTGGGCCGTGGTCATGCTCGCGTCGATGCGGAACCCCGCGCCCTCGTCCGCGCTCATCCGGTTGGGCAGGTCGTCGACCAGCGCGCCGTAAGGTTCCATCATCAGCGCCACGAGAAGCTCTTGCCCCTCAAAGCTCAGCGCACCTTCGGCCCAGCGATAGAGCGTATCCCATGGCATTGGCGCATCAAGCGCACCGCTTCCCAAATACGCATCGAGCCGGTCAAGGTCTGTCTTTAGCCCAGCAATCTTGTCGCATTGTAGCGGATGTTCTGAATGCCAGTCATCCACGTTGCGCCGTCCACGACGCAGCATGGTCAAAAAAGCCTCGGTCTCTTTCGATGAGACAATGGGGAGAGCGCGTACACGGGCCAGCGCAGTCTCGCGGGCTTTGATCCAGTTGTTGAGCAGAATGGGGTGGTTCAGCAGGAAGGGTGCCATGCCAAGCCCCGTTGAATTGCCGATGCCAAAGCGGCGGCGCAAGGCGCCATCAAGTTTGACGGCCCCCTCCCCGCCGCGACATGCAGCAAGGTGCTCGACAAGATCAAGCACGAAGCCACGGATCAAGAAAACCGTCAGCATCTCGGCTTGGAAGGGCGCGGCAAACTCGGGCCGGTCGGCAATGCTCTCGCGGTCTGCAGCACCAAGCTTGCCGGAGCCGTAGACCGCCGTGGTGCGCATCAGGTAGCCCACCGCATCGACGTCCGCCGCCTGCGGCTGTTCGCCCCGGCTCAGACAATCGACAACATGATCGAACAGGCGCACCGAACGGTTCGCGCGGGAAACCGTGATCTCGGATGTCGTGACCCGTCCGGCCTCTTGCAGCGGGATATTCTGCGACAGGCGGGTGATGTCGGCGTCAGTGGGCAGGCCATCGAAGAGGGTAAAGGTCGTGTCCCAAGCGGTGGCGATCACCCGGTCGGAACGTTGTTCGGGCGGCAGATCATGGGCAAAGGCGACAAGGCTGTAGCTGCGGGACGGGCCGTGCATGGTATATACCGCATGGCCCACGCCTTGTGCGTCGATCTCGAAGGCGCGACGTTCAAAGCGCCAGTTTTCGGCCTTGAGCCGCCGCAGCAGCACCCGCATGAAAGACAGCCGCGATTGGTGGAACGATCCCATCCGCGCCAGCCGCATTACGGTCTGTGCAGGGCGCAGGGCGACGCGGTCTGGGTTGAGCTGGTCATGTTTCATCACGCGCCTCCTCTTGCATGATATCATAGTCTCATGCCGGGCACCCCATTTCGGGCCGCCCGGCGACGTTCTCAAGCCGTGCCGCGACCCTTGGCCAAGGTGATGCGAAGTGCATCCCAGAGCGAGGGCAGAAGCACCAGCGACACCGGCACCGCGGTAACGACGATAAAGCTTTGTAGCTTGCCGACACCGCCAGCGCCGAGCGAGATGAGGATCACCGCCATCAGTCCCATGCCGACGCCCCAGAACACCCGGACCGGCATCGACGACATGTCCTCGTCCGACATGGCGACCGAAATCACATAGGTCATCGAGTCGCCCGTCGTGGCCACGAAGATCGTGGTCAGGATCAGGAACAGCAGCGACACGATGAAGCCCAAAGGCAGTTGTTGCGTGATCGCCAGAAGGGCTGCCGGCAGGTTGAACCCCTCAAAGGCGGTCGAGACCGAGCCGGTGTTGCCAAGTTCAAACGCGATCCCCGAGCCACCGACGATGGTGAACCAAAAGGTGGTAACGATCGGCGCGACCAGCGACAGCATCACGATGATCGACTGGATCGACCGCCCTCGCGAGACACGCGCGATGAACATCGCCATCAGCGGGCCGTAGCCCATGAACCAGCCCCAAGAGAACACCGTCCACCAGCCCAGCCAGCCCGGTTCTCCGAATAGCCCTGCCTCGCCGCGATAAAGCGCCATGCCAAAGAAGTTCCCAAAGTAGGAGCCAAGGCCCGCGAAGTAGCTTTTGAAGATAAAGACCGTCGGGCCGAAAACCAGCATGAAGAGCAGCAAGCCAGCGGCGAGGATCACGTTGATCTTGCTAAGCAGCTGAATGCCGCGAGTCAGTCCTGTCATGGCCGAAATCGTATAGAGCGCGACCAGCGCTGCGATCACCAAGGCCTGCGTGGCAAAGCTGTCGGGGATGCCAAAGAGCGTGTTTAACCCGTAGCTGACCTGTAGCCCCAGGAAACCAATCGGCCCCACAGTGCCCGCGACCACGGCAATGATGCAGGACGCATCTGCAGCCAAGCCAATCGGCCCCTTGATCGCACGCTCGCCAAACAGCGGATAAAGCAGCGTGCGCGGCGCGAGCGGTAGGCCCTTGTCATAGTGGTAATGCATCAGCATCACCGTGGTCAGCGCACCAAGGATCGCCCAAGCGAGGAACCCCCAATGCATAAAGCTTTGCGCCAGCGCGGGCGCGACAGCTTCGGGTGTGCCTGCGTCGGCCCCGAAAAGCGGCGGCGAAGACAGGAAATGCGCCATCGGCTCACCCGCAGCCCAAAAGACACCGCCCCCGGCAAGCAGGGTACACATGATCATCGACCCCCATTGGAAGATCGAGAATTCCGGTCGTGCCAGCCCGCCCATGATCGCGCGACTGCCCGGCAGGACGATCAGCACCAACCCGATCAGGAAAGTGGCCAGCAGAAGCACCTGCCAATAGAGACCGAAATACTTGGCCGAGAAGGCAAAGCTGCTATCGACAATGGCCGAGAGCATTTCGAGGTCAAGAAGCGCCAGAAGGCAGAAGACCGCGATGACCCCCCCGTGATTGCAAAAAGTGGTTTGTTGATATGTCCGGCACTTGGCGTTCGCGCCACCGGGCTTTGTGTTTGGTCCGTCATCCCATCCTCCCTGAAGGAAATTCGTCGTTATGCGTCGGGCTTGCGGATTATTCCGCGGCCCGCCGAGCCTGCGTCTTACGCGCAGTGCCAAAGCTCAGATCAAAGAAGCGCAGCCAGTTCTCTCCCATGATCCCGGCCACTTCCTGTGCGTCGAAACCCACGGTCCGCAGACCGGTTTCAACGTTTCCAAAATCGAGGTTGTCGCGGAACCAGTCGGGCATGTCCGGAAACCCCGGTGCCGCGGCCGATCCTTCGCCGTAGTCGATCCGTTTGGTCCAACGTCCCATACGCATCCAGTCAACCACGCTGTCAGGGTGATCTTGGCAAAGGTCCGATCCGATCCCGAGGCTGCCCACCCCGACCATCTCGGCTGTCCGCGCTACCATTTCGCAAAAGCTCTGCAAGGTGCAGGCGCTCTTGTCTTTCAAGTGATGCGGGTAAAGCGAAAACCCGATCATGCCGCCGCTTTCCGTCAGTGCACGAATGACCGCGTCGGACTTGTTGCGCCGTGCCGGTGCCCATTGCGCCGGGTTCGCATGTGTAATTGCGGTCGGGCGTGCGGAATGCTCAATCGCCTCTAAGGTGGAGCGGTCCGCCGAATGGCTCATATCGACCACGAGGCCCACGCGGTTCATCTCTTCGATCACTTCACGGCCCATGCGGGTCAGACCCGGGTCTTCGGCCTCGTAGCAGCCCGTCGCCAGCAGTGACTGGTTGTTGTAGCTCAACTGCATGAAGCGCGCGCCGAGGGTGTGGACGATCTCGACAAGGCCGATGTCATCCTCAATGGGGCTGGGGTTCTGGAAGCCAAAGAAGACCGCCGTGCGCCCCGTCTCCTTCGCGCGGCGCACATCATCGCCCGTTCGGGCCTGAAAGATGAGGTCCGGAAACTGCTCGAACCGGCGGTTCCAGGCTTCGATGTTCAGCACCGTTTCGCGGAAGTTCTCGTGGTAGGCGATGGTCACATGCACCGCATCCACGCCGCCTTCGCGCATCTGGCGGAAGACCTTCTCCGACCAATTCGCGTATTGCAGACAGTCGATGCGGTAGCTCACGCCAGTTCCTCCGGCGTGCCAGCGGCGATATAGGCGGTCTTGACCGTGGTGTAGAATTCGGCGGCATAGGAGCCTTGCTCGCGCGGGCCGTAAGACGAGTTACCCCGCCCGCCAAAGGGCACATGATAGTCAGTGCCAGCAGTGGGCAAATTGACCATCACGCAACCGGTACGGGCATTTCGGCGGAAATGCGTGGCCCGCGCGATGGAGCGGGTGACGATGCCCGAAGTCAGGCCAAATTCGGTATCATTCACCACGGCCAGCGCCTCGGCATAGCTACCGACCTTGATGACGCATGCAATGGGGGCGAACATTTCCTCGCGATTGATGCGCATGTCATTGGTCGTGCCTGTGAAGACCGCCGGGGACATGTAGTAGCCCTCAGTCTCCATGCTCAGCCGCGCGCCACCACATTCCAGCACCGCGCCTTCGGATTTGCCCAGTTCGATATAGCCGAGATTGGCTTGAAGCTGCTCTTCGCTGACCACCGGACCGATCTGCGTGCCTTCCGCCAGCGCGGGGCCGACCTTCATGGCCTTGGCCCCCGCCACCAGCTTTTCGACAAAGACGTCGTGCACCGCCGCGTGCACCACCAACCGCGAAGACGCCGTGCATTTCTGCCCCGACCCGCCAAAGGCACCGCCAAGCGCGAGACTGACGGCGAGGTCAAGGTCAGCGTCATCCATCACAGCAAGCGCGTTTTTCGAGCCCATCTCCATCTGGATCTTGGTAAAATTCTGCACGGCGGCAGCGGCGATCCCGCGCCCCACTGGCACCGAACCGGTAAAGGAAATCGCATCCAATGCAGGGCTTTCCACCAGCGTTTGACCAATCTCGTGGCCTGCGCCCATGACGAGGTTGAACAGGCCGTTGGGAATATCCTGACGGCTGATGATCTCGGTCAGCGCCACGGCTGAGGCGGGAGTGACATTGGCGGGCTTCCAGACCACCGCGTTGCCATAGGCCAAGGCCGGCGCGATTTTCCAGCTCGCGGTCGCCGTTGGGAAGTTCCAAGGGCTGATCACAGCCACCACCCCAACCGGCTCGCGCCGCACGTCGATCTCTACGCCTGCGCGGACGCTGTCGGCCGTGTCCCCAATCTGGCGCAGGCATTCGGCAGCGTAGTAGGTAAAGAACTGTCCGGCGCGGTAGACTTCGCCCTTGCCTTCGGCCAGTGGCTTGCCCTCTTCGCGCGACAAAAGTTCGCCCAGCTCGGGGGCGCGGCGCATCAGTTCGGTGCCAATAGCCATCAATACGTCATGCCGGCGCTCGGGGCCGTAACCTGCCCAAATCGCCTGCGCCCGTCGGGCCGCGCTCAATGCCTCGTCAAGCTGCGCAGCGCTGGCCTGTGCATAGCGGCCAACAATCTCGGTCAGGTCCGACGGGTTTCGTTTCTCGATCTCTGCGGTGCCCGCGACCCACGCGCCTGCGATGTAATTGCGATTGAGGTCCGTCATGACGTTCATTGGGCTGTCTCCTGTCTGGCCGGGGTGTCCCGGATGCTTGGCGACAGTAAGCCTGAATATGACGATTCAATCAAATTCGATTAAATTGAATTTACTACAGGAAAATTGAATTTACTGCCCCGCCTGTTCGGCTTCGAGCGCTGCCAAGAACGCCTGTGCTGCTGGCGGCAAGAGGCGGCGGGGTTGGGAAACGAGGTAAAGATGACGATGTGCATTGCTCTGCGCGAGCGGCAGAAATACCAATCTCGGATCGTCCTCTGGCACCGCACGGCGCGGCAGCAAGGTAAGCCCAACCCCACCGCGCACCAGCGCCAGCAATGACGCAGTATTGGGCACCGACATTGCCGCTGCGTCGAGAATGGGGGCAAACTCCGGGTCCTCGATGAGATGGCACAGCCTATGTGTAATGAAATCACGCGCTGCGAGGTCAGCCCAAATCACAGGCTTCCCACGCAGCGCCAGCGCATCTTCCGGCGCGCAGACCACGCCGAAGGGATCAGAGAAAAGCAGCTTGCGATCAAAATCTGGCCCACCCGCGATGCTGCCCAGCCCGATGTCGGCGCGTTCGGCCTCCATCTCGCGCTGCACGGCCGCGCTGTCCATGTCGCGCATGTCGATGCGTACTTTGGGGTGATCGCGGCGGAAACGCCGGATCACAGCGGGCAGCACCACAGTCGCCACCGAGGGCGTCACCGCCAGCCGCACCTGTCCTTCTTCGGCACGCGATAGCCCCTCAATGGCCGAAACAGTCCGCCCGAAGTGATCGATCTCGCGCCGAGCCTCGCTATAGATCATGTCACCCAAAGGTGTCAGCCGCGCTTTTCGCGCCGTCTCGAACAGGGCCGCGCCCACATGTTCCTCAAATTGCTTGAGCATCATCGACACCGCCGAAGGGGTGCGCGCCAACTGCAATGCGGCATCGTTCAGGTTGCCTTGCTCCACCACTGCGCAAAAGCAGCGCAGCATTTCGATCTTAATCGCCAATTTCAAATTCCCTGAAGTAGATTTCAGATAATGAACTTTGCCTGAACATACTCCTCCTGTCTACATGGCGTCAGATAGTTGCAAGGAACACTTCATGACAAACAGCCTCAGAAAAATCGGCGGCTCGGCTCGCTTTTCGGCAATTTCCATTCACAACGGCCAAGTGCATCTTGCCGGTCAGGTTTCACAGTTGAAAGAGGGCGATATCGCGGTTCAGTCGCGCGACGTTTTTGCCAAGATCGATGAGCTTCTTGGTCAGGCTGGCACCAGCCGCGAGAACCTCATTTCGGTGCAAATTTGGCTTGCTGATATGGCCGATTACGCCGGGATGAACGCGGTCTGGGACGATTGGGTCTCGTCCGTTGTGCCGCCAACCCGTGTCTGCGTCGAAGCACGCATGGCGCAGCCGCCTGTTTGAGGGTGCTGGCCATCGCCGCGGAGGAATAACGCTCGGTGCCCGCGCCATTCTGACCGCGCTATTCGACAACACCCTCAAACAGGCGGCGTATCACATCGCCTTTCGCAAGGCGGTCATGGCCGCTTGTGGATACTGTTGAGCGAGCTGGTGGGCGGCCCCTGAACTTCACTCAGGTTTCAGTCCGCCCACCCGATGGGGTTGGCGCTCGGCAGATATGTTCCTATAATGTTCTTGTGATTATAGAGTAGCATCAAATGACGTATCAGTTTCGAGGCCAAACCCACGCAGTGGAACGGCTATACCTTGATTTCGATAGCTTTTTTGCGACGGCAGAGCAGCATTTCAATCCCGACCTGCGCGGCAAGCCTGTGGGGGTGATCCCGCTCGATTCGCCTCATACGGGCTGCATTGCAATCAGCCGCGAGGCAAAGGCGCTCGGGCTAAAGTCTATGGCAAAAATGTCAGAGGCGCGGGCATTGATCCCTGACATGATTTTTGTCGTCGCGCGGCATGATGTCTATGTACGCCTGCACAATCGCATTTTGGAGGTCATAGAGACCTGCCTGCCCGTGGCCAAGGTCCGGTCGATTGACGAGGTGGTCTGCCATCTGCTGCCCAGTGAGGCACGCGAGGGCGAAGCTCTGGCGCGCCGCATCAAACGGGCCTTGGCGAAGAATTTCAGCGATTTGCTGACGTGCTCTATCGGGATGGCCCCCACTGAAACGCTGGCTAAGATCGGGGCCGAAATGAACAAGCCGGATGGTTTCGCCCTGATCGAAGCCACTGCGCTACCGGATCAGTTGGCGCATTTGGCACTGCGAAAGTTGCCAGGAATTTCACAGGGCATGGAGGCACGTCTGAACGCCGCCGGTATTTCGGATTTTGAGGGGCTTTGGCGTCTTGCCCCGAAACAGGCGCGTGCGATTTGGGGCAGCGTCGAGGGAGAGCGGTTCTGGTGCGAGCTTCATGGCACGCATGCGGAACGCCCAGCCACGGTTAAGCGCATGTTTGGGCACAGCCGGATGTTGCCGGCAGATTGGCGTAACCCCGATAAGCTGCGCGAATGTGCGCAGCAACTCACGATCAGCGCAGGCCGTCGGCTGCGGCGCGCTGATCTGCGAGCAACCAAGCTGTCGCTGGGTTTTCGCGGCGGTGAACGACCGATGTCACGCACAGGCAAAGCCGACCTTCGTTGGGGGTGGGAAGCGCAATTTCTCCCTGCGCGGGACGATCACCGTTTTCTCACTGCGCTTAACGAAGGGCTGACCGCTGCGCGTGCCGCCCTACCCTTCCGGCCAAGATCGGTCAGTGTGATGTTGCATGGGTTGGTAAGCGATGAGAACATGACCGAGGATCTTTTCAGCGACCACGACACCGGCAATGGCACAATGCGTGATGAACAAAACCGCTGGGAGGACGTGAGCGATGTCATGGACAGATTGCGTGCGACCCATGGGCCGGATGCGATTTCACTCGGCCCGCGCAGCACCGTGCCGGGCGGCTATCTGGGTGCCAAAATCGCCTTTGGTCGGATTCCGGATCAAGCTGATTTTGGCGATGCGCCCGTTTCGGACCACGACACACATTTTTGCAGTTTCTGATGGCCGGTAAAGCCTATCCCGTGACCCCGGACGGTCGTTATTTTCTGGTGAAGGACCGCTTGTGGCGCTGCACCGACCCCGCCCTTTCCGAGGCGGAACGCACTGCGCAGGTAAAGCGGCTTATGCAGGCGCGGTCTTTGGTAAAAACAGCAAAATCCGATGATGAATTGAGAGAGGCGCGCAAGCAGGTGCAGGCGGCAAAGGTTGCGCTCGGCGAACGGGGGCCGGTCTGGTGGGACGACGGCGCGCCGGACGTGAACCGTCACCACCCCAAAAATACGCCCTATGCTGATTGGTGGCGCAGCCTTCCGAGCGACTAACGCGTGTCCTTAACGATGGCGATGCGGTAGATTCCGCTAAGGTCCTTGGTGTCGACCGGCGTGCCACCTTGCTTGATCAATATTGCACCCTCGTCGGCCAGCTTGGTCGCCTGCTCGCGTATAGGATCCATCAAAGGCCGCCACGCCGCCTCGTCCTGCCCTCCAAGATGGCGGGCAACTTCGGAGGGGCAAATCGTCTTATCCGCGCCTCGCGCTGCGGCGAGGTCAACAATAGCGGCGGCAATACGCGCGGGGTCTGCAAAGGGCTTCATGCGGTCAACCTTCCGTAGCCTCGATGCACAGTCCATCGCGTAAAGCCCAATCCGACAGCCCTGTCTTCATACCACCCCATCTGCGGATCGCGCGTTCATTTGATGATCTTATTGCCCCAATATACACGTAAATTAATGTTCATATATCCTGCGTGCAACCACTGACGTTGCGCTCAGAAATTGAAAGTCATGCGTCTCAGAACCAAAAATGGCACGCTTTTCAGCGCGCCATTCAGAACGTCGTTTATCAGATTGAGAGCGTCTTCTTATTCGGTGCCCGAGACCTTTTTGACACCTTTGACGGCCAATCGGCCCGCGCCAACAGTGCCTTTAACCGCAGTTTTAGCGACGAAACCAGTTGCCCCCACGGTGTTGTCCACGACTTGTTCGGTGGAACAGGCCGAGAGGCTTGCCAGTGCGCCGATCATTGCGGCGATAAGTACTACTTTTGCATTCAACATACTCAGTTTCCTTTTGTGCATCAGGCCTTGGCCTATCCTTCAAAGCGACCCCCCGGAAAGGAAGCGGCAGCAGCAGCTACCCTTTGGGCTCGAATACCCGAATCTCCGTTCTTCGCCTTGCTGACATCTACATAAGGACTTTTATGCCATTCCAATAACGAATAAGAATGATGCTTGAGGCAAGTTTAGCTTATGGATTGACGATGGATATTACCCTGATCAAAACGTTCCTTGAGGTTGCCAACACAGGTTCGTTCGTTGCCGCGAGAGATCGGCTTTTTGTAACGCAATCGGCCATCAGCCTGCGCATTCAGCGTCTCGAGGATAGTTTGGGGCACCAGCTGTTCATCCGATCCAAGGCGGGTGCAGTCTTGACGGCCGAGGGTCAACAGTTCGAGCCCTACGCGCTGAGCCTTTTGAAAATCTGGGAGGAAGCGCGGCAGAAAATCTCCATCCCGCATGGGTATTCGCGCGCCCTCAGTATCGGCGCGCAATATTCGCTTTGGCCGGGCTTGGGCTTTCGCTGGCTCGATGCGCTACAAACGAGGATGCCCGAGCTTAGTGTGCATGGCGAGGTTGGCATGCCAGACCGCATCACACGATTTCTTGTTGAGGGCGTGGTTCAGGCAGCACTCTTATACACGCCCCAGCTTCGGCCCGGCCTGATCGTTGAACCGGCATTGCACGATGAGTTGATCCTTGTTGCCTCTTATCCCAACGCGACACTGGAAAACCTTGACGGGTATGTTGCCGTGGATTGGGGACCAGAGTTCACCCACGCGCTTGCGATTGCTCTTCCTCATCTTACGGATTCTGGCCAGTCACTGGCGTTGGGTGCCTTGGCGATGGAGTATATCGTCAACCGGCATGCGGCTGGTTTCTTGCCCGCCAGATCGGTCAGGCGCTATTTGAACGAAGAAAAGCTTTACATTGTGGCGGACGCGCCACGGTTTCATTACCCTTCTTGGATCGTTTGGCGCGAGGACATTGATGCTGATCTAGCCGAGTTGGCCCGCACGACATTGAAGGCCGTCGTGCATGCGGCTGAAAAAGATCAGGAATATCTCGTAGACGAATTATCCGCCATGGAGGATTATGAACCGGTGCTACCTCCCCAAATTACAAACGACTAATTATCGTTTTATGTATAACTAAATTGAATTATCCTCACCTTAACTGTGGCGTTAAACCCTGATCCAGCAGAGATGCTTTCGGACCATTCCCGGTTCGGATCACTTCTTTTGGGGAAGGATTGACCCATGAACACTCTCGCAAAATTTGCCACAGTTTCCACTCTGGCGCTGATCATTGCTGCACCTGTATCAGCCCAAAGCACATTGACCGGCGTAACCGGTTTGAATGACCAAATCGACGACATCACAACCGAAGTCGAGCGCGACCAGCGTCGCGGTCAAGACGCAGATCGCTTTGGCGCAAATGGCGTGGCCCAAGGCTGGCGCGGTTCGTTTGCGCTCTCTGCGTCCGGTACATCCGGCAACACCGACAACGGTGAATTGGCAGGCGCTGGCCGGCTGACCTACGGTATTGGCGACTGGAACCACCTTGTCGGGTTCGCCGTGGAATACGGCGAAGCCAATGGCATTAAGAACGAAGAAAAGTTCTTTGGCACATATGAAGCCAGCCGTTACTTCACACCGGAATTCTACATGTTCGGGATTGGCCGCTTCCAGTATGATGGCCTGCTCACAGACAACACCGGCGCGATTATCCCCGGCACAGAAACCGATGCCTTCCTTGGCTTTGGCCCCGGCTACCGGGTCTTGAACGAACCTGACCACACATGGCGAGTTCAAGCAGGCCCCGGTGCGCGTTACTACAAAGACGCAGCTGGCGTATCTGATACTGAATTCGGATTTATTGTGTCTTCGCGCTATTTCTACGCTTTGACAGATACGGTTTCTTTCACAAATGACACCGACATTCTTGGATCGGATGCAAACACGATCTTCTCGAACGATGCAGGCATCAACTACAAGATGTCGAACAATCTGTCGACACGCGTGAGCTATCGCACAGACTACAACACCGACCCGTCTGCCGGTCTGAAATCGACCGACAATACCTTGGGCGTTTCCTTGGTCCTGGGCTTCTAAGACCAGGCTAGACCTTCGGTAGGTTTTACCTCGTACTACCGAAGGGTGCTTTGAACAGAGAATGGGGGAACCCATTCTCTGTTTCTATTTTGGCCTGTTGCGAAATCACGTAGAACAGGCACGAGCACGCGCCTGTTCTACTTCTTTTCAGACGCCCTTCGCCCGCAGGCGCAGCGCGCGGATACCCGGCAACAGAACCAGCAAGACCGCAACGATCAAAAGCCCCAATGTCATCGGACGCTCCCAAATGAAAGATAGCCCGCCATAAAGCTGCATTGAACGGGCAAAATTATCTTCCATCATGCCGCCCAGGATAAAGCCGATGAGCAAGGGTGGCAGCGGAAAATTCGCGAATTTCAGCGCAATGCCGCAGACCCCAAAGGCGACCAGCAGCAGCAATTCGGTAGCGTTGTTTTGACCTATATACGCGCCCATCAAAGTGAAAAACAAAATGAACGGGATCAGATAATTGCGCGGGATTGCGAGGACCTTGGCGATATAGGGGATCAGCGGCAGGTTCAGGATCAACAAGACGAAATTACCGATGAACATGGACATGATGACAGCCCAGAAAATCTGCGGCTCGTCGATCATAAGGCGTGGCCCCGGTGTGACGTTCAGCGCGATCAACGCACCCAGTAGAATGGCCGTCGTGCCAGACCCCGGGATACCAAGCGTAAGCAATGGCACGAACGATCCGGTACACGCGGCGTTGTTGGCGGTTTCGGGTGCAGCAAGACCTTTGATGGACCCTTTGCCAAATTCGTCCTGCTCGTGTTTTGGCGCGATATTACGCTCGACGGCGTAGCCCAAGAACGAAGCGATCGTCGCCCCAGCCCCTGGCAGAACACCGATGAAAAACCCCTGAACGGATTGGCGACCGATGACAGGTGCTATGGCGCGAGCCTCTGCGCGGGTAATGCGCAAATCTTTGATTTCGCCACCGCTGTCGCCCATGTTCTTAGGCTTGAGTACAAGAAATATCGCTTCTGGCAGAGCAAACATCGCCATCGCCAACGTGACAAATCCGAACCCCGACTGTAGCTCCATCATGCCGCCGGTAAAGCGGGGCATGTTGAACAACGACCCAAGACCGACGGTTGCCATCATCAGACCCAGCACCGTCATCAGCAACGCTTTGGCGACCTGACCGTTTCCTGCAAAGGCCGCGATGGCCGACAGTCCGACGACCATCAGTCCGAAGTATTCGGCAGAGTGGAACAGCAGCGCGACAGAGCTTAGCATCGGGGCAAAAATCATCAGCAATATAGCACCGACCGTGCCGCCCGCGAAACTGGCGATGGCCGCGATCGTCAGCGCCTTGCCCGCTTTGCCCTGCATCGCCATCGGATAGCCGTCAAAGCTGGAGGCAACGGTCCCTGCGACACCGGGCGCATTAAGCAGGATTGACGATGTCGACCCGCCAAAGATCGCGCCGTAATACACCCCTGCGAGCAGGATCAGCGCAGCGGATGGATCACCCAGTGAAATGGCAATCGGGATCATGATCGCGATGATCGACATCGGCCCGAGACCCGGCAGCATCCCAATGAACGTGCCGATCAGACAGCCGCCAATGACCATCGCAAGGTTTTGGACAGACAGGGCCGTTTGCAGGCCAATCAGTATTCCTTCGAGCATGCGATCAGTTCCCCAAGAAGAATGGCAATGGGCGCAGAAAAATCCCGAGGATTTCCTGCACTAGATACCAGATGGTCCCCGCCGTCAGCAGCGACACAGGGATCATCACATGCCATCTGCGTTCACCCAAGATGAACGATCCGGCGACCAGAAAGACGGTGGTTGATCCAAGAAACCCCAACGGGCGCAGGCACAGCGCATAGGCCACCATCAACGCCAGCATCAAGACCGCCTGCCCGAGCTTGTAATCCGTCAGACGGCGGTGATCGATCTCGCCGATCACTTGCTCTCCCTTTTCAAGGCCAAGCAGAATGACGAGCGACAGCACAGTGCCGAGTATCGACAGGATTTTCGGGAACGAGCTGGGCCAAACTGGTTTGCGCTGCATAAAAGGCGCCAAATTGGCGTCCATCGTGAACCACGCGACGTAGCCATAAAGTAAACAAGTGCTCAACAGAACAAGAGCGATCCAACGATCCAAGGCCATGCGACCAATCCCCCCAAATTTAAAAGTTAAAGCGGGCGGCGCAGCCTATGCGCCGCCCGCTTTATTAGGCTTACAAGAAGCCCAGTTGGCGCATCAGATCACCGATAACCTGCTCTTGGTTATCAAGGAATGTCCGGAAATCGTCGCCGGGGTTGTGGATGTTGACCCAACCGTTGCGGGCGCGCACGGCCTCCCATTCTTCGGTGTCATACATCTTTTTGATCACATCCTGATAGGCCGCCAGATCTTCTGCTGGAAGACCCGGTGCTGCAAAGAAGCCGCGCCAATTGACGAACGTCGTGTCGATGCCTTGCTCCATCATCGTCATCGACTCTGGCGACGCCGGCACGCGTTCTGGGGATGTAACGCCGATGATCTTAATTTCGCCCGCTTCGGACAGATCAATCGCCTCGGAGAGACCCGTGGACAGCGCCTTGATCTCACCCGATAGCAACGCTGCCATCGCGGTGCCGCCTGCATCATAGGGGATGTAGTTCACATCGAGCGCATCGCGCCCGGCTGCTTGCATCACCATTGCCGCAACAACGTGATCAAGGCCGCCGGGAACAGACCCGCCACCGATGGGCGTGCCAGCAGCGTCCGCGTCATAGGCCGCGAGGAAGTCTTCCATCGAGTTGATCGGGCTGTCTTTGCCAACCACAAGGGCCGCATAATCACCGATCGTCCCCGACACCAACGTCAGATCGCGATAGGTCTGCGAAATCTCACCCGTCAGGCCACGGATGACTAGCGGGGTCGAATTGACCATCAGCGTGCCATAGTTACTCTCGGCGTTTTCGATCAGATACGCGATCGCTGTTCCGCCGCCCCCACCGGACATGTTCTCGTAGGACGCAGCACCAATAAGCCCGGATTCCGTCAGAGCTTCCCCCGTGCCGCGTGCTGTTCCATCCCAACCGCCGCCAGCACCGCCGGGAACCAGGAAATGGATGCTGTCGAGCATTTGGTGACTGTCCGCAAATGCAGACGTTCCAAAACCAAGCGTCGCGACAGCCGTCGCGATCAGGGCACGACGGCCCATCTTAAAAGTTGTCATTGTCTTCTCCCTTTTGATAGCCGTTCTCCCTACGGCTCTGTCGGACGAGACAATCACATCAACCTGACATAGACCTGTCATCAGCCTTCTAAAGGACAAAGAGCGCATGAAATTCCTCCTCGTCGAAGACAATCCGGAGCTGGCAAATGCGATCTGTTCCCGCATGGGACTGGATGGGCATCAGGTTGATCACGCTGCAAAAATCAGCGAGGCTGTGGCCTTCGCGCAGGTCGGTGAATACGATCTTATCTTGCTCGACATCATGTTGCCCGACGGGGATGGGCGCAACTTTCTCAAGCAGCACCGTGCTGCGAAAAATGACACGCCGGTGATCGTTTTGACAGCGCGCAGTCAGGTTTCAGATCGAATTAGCATGCTTGATCTTGGCGCAGATGATTACGTTACCAAGCCTTTTGATCACGCCGAATTGCAGGCCCGTTGTCGCGCGGTGTTGCGCCGCAAAAGCGGTACGGCGCAACCGACAACCCGTTTGGGAGACGTCGAATTTGACCCTGTCAGAGGGTACCTGAACGTCAAAGGCACGACGATCAATTTGCGCAACCGGGAACTGCGATTGCTTGAGCTTTTGACAAACGCCAAGGGGCGGGTCTTCTCAAAGCAAAAACTGGTAGATCGGCTGTTTTCGTATGAGGACGATGTGTCCGAAAACGCGGTCGAGGTATATATTGGACGGCTTCGCAAACATCTCGAAGGGTCCAGCGTCCAGATCACAACTCTGCGTGGTTTAGGCTACAGGCTCGATCATGACGAATAACGTCGTCGTCTTTGGATCACTGCGCAATCGGCTGGCGATGATACTGACCGGTGGGGCGGCCCTTCTTGCGATGCTGTTGTTCTTTGTTGTACGGGCTTATGCGACCCAAATAGCGCAAGAGGGTCAGGACAACATTCTCGGCGCGTCGGTCTCCTCCATTCTTGACGCCGCTGTTTTGCGCGACGGCGCTGTTGAATTGGACTTTCCCTATGCGTCCCTGTCCATGCTCAGCACATCGGCCGACGATCGCGTGTTCTATGCTATCTACGAGGATGGCGCGCTGCTGTCTGGCTACGATGGATTGGAGGCCGTCCTGCCCGTCCAATCCGGTGAAAGTATTTTCACATCGACGAACTACGACAACGCCATCATCCGTGTCGCCACTGCGAGCCGAACTTTGATCGGGATCGATACGCCGCGACAGGTCTCTGTCAGCGTGGCACAGACCCAAGATGCGCTGGCCGAAACGCTGAACAGGATTTCGCGCAACGTGGCCTTGTTCGGGGCGGGTTTCTTCGCCCTTGCGACGGCGTTGGCATTTTGGGCAGCGTCAACGACGATCGGCCAACTAAGCCGTCTGACCACATCCGTGACGCGGCGCGGCCCGCAGGACCTCAGCCCGTTCCTCAAACCGGTGCCCTCTGAAATGGTCCCACTGGTGGGGTCGCTGAATACGCTCATGTCACGCTTGAACCAATCCCTAAAGCAATCCGAAGACTTCATCGCCGAGGCGGCGCACCGTGTCCGCACGCCGCTGGCCACCGTGCGGTCTTACGCAGAGGCCACGTTTCAGCGGGTAGAGACACAGGAAAACCGCGACGCCTTGCGCTCCATGATGCGCGCAATTGACGAAAGCTCGCGCGCGGCGGGGCAGTTGCTTGATCATGCGATGGTCACCTTTAGAGCCGAGAACCTCGAACGCGAAGACGTAGAACTTGATGAGTTGTTGCGTGACCTCGTGCAACGGATGATGCCTGTGGCCGATATGCGCGATGTAACAATTGACCTTGAAAGCACCGAACCCGCGATCATACGGGGCGATCCGGTCTTGCTGCAAAACGCCTTTCGCAACCTCATCGACAATGCGCTTAAATACGCGCCGGCGGACACGTCGATTACGATCCACGTTCAAACAAAGCCGCGTATTTCGGTCGATGTCCTTGATCAGGGTCGCGGGTTCTTACCCACCGAGATGGACAAGCTCGCCGGACGGTTTGTCCGCGGCGGTGATACGCAGGGGCACATCGGGTCCGGGCTTGGGCTGACAATTGCGCAAGACGTGGCAACCGCGCACAACGGCACCATGGTATTGTCCAACAGAACGGAAGGCGGCGCATGCGTTACTTTGCAATTCTAATCCTTTCTGTCTGGCCAGTGTTTGCGGCCGCTCAAGAGTGGGAGGATCGGCGGATCTTCGGGGGCGAAAGCGCGCCGCAATCGCTGCGGATACTCTCCAGCACAGACACGTCGTTTTTCATTCCGATAATCGAGAGTTTTATTGCACAGCGGCCGGGCATTTCCGTTGAATATCTTGTCACAGGTACAGCCGATCTGGATGATCTATTCCGCCAGAACCCTGGCCAATTTGACGTCGTCATTTCAAGCGCGATGGATTTGCAACTCAAGCTCACCAATGACGGCTTTGCACAGCGGCTGGGAGAGTTGGAGCATCCCGACTGGGCGCAATGGCGCAGCAGTCTGTTTGCGTTCACCATCGAACCGGCGGCCATCGTCATCAACGCCGCCGCGTTTAAAGGACTGCCGTTACCCGCCACGCGCCAAGACTTGATCGAAGTCCTGCGTGCCAACGCAGAGCTGTTTGACGGAAAGGTCGGGACCTACGATGTGCGCCTTTCGGGATTGGGGTACCTGTTTGCAACGCAAGACGCCCGTGCCTCCGAAACATTTTGGCGGCTCATGGAAGTCATCGGCAGTCTTGACGCGCGACTCTATTGTTGTTCGGGTGAAATGATTGACGACCTCGCAGAAGGTCGCATTTTGGTCGCTTATAATGTGCTCGGCAGCTACGCACTGGCGCGTGCAGACACCCAAGACGCGTTGACCGTTATCCTGCCCTCCGACTTTCCGACGACCATGATGCGATCCGCATTCGTGTCCAAATCTGCATCGGACCTGATCTTGGCTGAATCTTTCGTGAGCCACCTGATCGGTCTGCAAGCTGAAGGCTCCTCTGAAAACTTCCCCTTGCCATCGCTTGATGCATTTCAAGCCACCAGTGGCCGTGCGTCCATCAGCCTCGAACCTGCGTTGATGACGTATCTTGATCGGCTCAAGCAGCAAATTTTCATTCGTGAATGGGAAAGTGCGATTATCCAAGAGCGGTAGAGGTTTCGACGTGATCGGGGAATGCCTAGGATTTCGCGCTCGCGAAACTTGCACCTATGTGTCTCGTGGCTTCGCAAATCGACATTGACTGCCATGCGTTGGGAAATTGAAGGCGTGTCTGCTGTAGATTAGTGGATGTCCAATGGTCTGGTTGGGCTCGCTCTTCGACGTGTCGAAGCGAAGAACGTTTAGCCCAAGGGTGCGATCTTCGTCGGTGGTCCCAAAGCCTGCAACCGACCATTCACATTGGAACCTTGGACCGGCAAATGAGGCGCAAGATGATTGAGCCGAACCTATCAGATCTGTCAGTCAGCAAGCAGTGTGCGTTGCTGCCGATCTCGCGGTCGTCGTTTGATTATGAGCCTAAGGGAGAGACGGAGATGCCCCTCGAACTGATGCGGCTGATCCATTGCCCGGCAGTCGAAACGCAGTTTCGATGAGAGGGGATAAGCAGTTCCTGGAGACCCCGTTTTACGGTGTGCGGCAGCCTCTCGGGACATTGCTTTCGGCATTACCCTGACGGCCAGCGGATGACATGGCATTTGCGCAATGAAGACCATCTGCTGAACGAGAAGCGGATCAGACGCCTGATGCGGATGATGGGCCTCATGCCGATCTATCAGAAACCTGACATCCCGCCGCCCCTCTCGGGATCATGCTGCGCATAACCCTGCCGGGCAACGGATCACCATCTTTGTCGAACGACTGTGGCGGTCTCTGAAGTACGAGTGCGTCTAGTTGCATGCTTGGAAGACCGGTTCAGAAGCTAAAGCGGGCGTCAGAAAGTGGATCGAGTTCTACAATCACAAGCGACCGCATTCTACCCTTGGCGGCAGGTCACCAGCCGTGGTCCATTGGCATAGAAACAAAACAACCAACCCCGATCAGCCGGTGCAAAAATTGGCTTAATTTATGCTAGATACTGTCCAACTAATGGGGAGTAGCTCATGCCCTATTCTTTTTATAAAACCTGTGTTACCTGATCGAGATTAGGAAGCCCTCTCGAACTGGATGACATGTCAAACCTGCGCAGCTATTTTCTGGTTTTCCTGCTGGCGCTTACGGTGACGTTACCGTCGTTGATGACGCATACTACCGCATCAGCGGGAGCGGCGTCCGATGAAATGGCCGGTGTCCACGCAAGTTCTATGTGCGGCCAGCCGAGCGGAATGAATGGTGCCGATGATGGCTGCGCTGCGATGGCAGGCCACTGCTTAATTGCGTCGTGCGCCACCTACAAGCTTTCACAGCCCCCAGCGATCCGGATTTCCATCAGCCACCTTTCGCTCCAGACCAAATCCTACAAAATTTTCGCCGCAATCGAGACGCCGCCACCGCGCGCGACAAGCTAAAGCCAACGCCTGTTTTTAACCAATCTTAAAGGTCGGTTATCTTTAGACGTGTAACCGCGATCTGAATGCATCCGCGGCTTTTGGCGAACTCACATATAGACAAAGAAACTCACGTCGCGTTCTCGCGCGCCGGTCTCATTTGTAAATCATTGAAAGGAATGGAAATGAATTCCATTGCCATGTTCCGCGCGGCCCTTTTGGGGTTGGCGGTAACCACTTTGGGCGGGCTAAGCGCCTCTGCTGAAACCTATGACATCAGCGTCGACAACATCCGTATCGACACCGGTGACTTCAAGAAAAAGGGCGTCGGCTATAACAACAGCCAAATCCCTACTGTTCTGCGCTTCACAGAGGGTGAAAACGTCATCCTCAATGTCAAAAACAACCTGCGCGAGTCGACGTCGATCCACTGGCACGGTCTGATCCTGCCGTTCCGCCAGGACGGCGTGCCCGGTATCAGCTTTAACGGCATCAAGCCTGGCACTACTTTCACCTATAACTTCCCGATCAAACAGGCGGGCACCTATTGGTTCCACAGCCACTCCGGCTTCCAAGAACCTGACGGAGCTTACGGCGCGATTGTGATCGAACCTAAGGGCCACGATCCCATCCATGCCGATCGCGATTATGTCGTGCAGTTGACCGATAAACACCCCCACAGTGGCAACAAGATTTTCCGCAATGTGAAACGCTCGGCGGATTACTATAACCGTTCGCAACGCACGCTTGATGACCTGTTGAACGACGCTCAGGCAGACGGGCTGAAAGCGACTCTTAAAGATCGCAAGATGTGGGGCAAGATGCGGATGACCCCGACCGACGTTGAGGACATCCAAGGCTTCACCGCCCTGATCAACGGGCAGAGCACCAAACAAAACTGGACCGGCCTGTTCAAAGCAGGTGAAAAAGTCCGCCTGCGGCTCATCAACTCGTCAGCAATGACCTATTTCGATGTGCGTGTCCCTGGCCTGAAGATGACGGTCGTCCAAGCGGACGGCAATAATGTCAAACCTGTTGTGGTCGACGAGTTGCGCATCGCGGTCGCCGAGACCTACGACGTGATCGTCGAGCCGCGCAAAAACATGCCCTACTCGGTGATTGCTGAATCGATGGGCCGCACGGGTCTGGTGCGCGGTACCCTGTCACCGCAGGCCGGACTTGTTGGTGGTGTTCCCCGTTTGCGCCCGCAACCGCTTCTTACTATGGCTGATATGTCCGGCATGATGGGCGGCATGGGCATGGATATGAACGGCATGAGCATGGGCGGCATGGACATGGGCGGTATGAAAATGAACCTTACCGATACCGGCATGAACGACATGGCCGGAATGGAGATGCCGAAAGCTGGCGCTGATCCACACGCAGGCCATGACATGGCAAACATGGACATGGGCGATATGAAGATGCCCAAGAAGAAGGCTGATGCTCACGCGGGGCACAACATGAAGAACATGGACATGGGCGGTAAGAAAATGTCCAAGAAATCCATGGCAGGCATGAACGACATGAACGGCAAAACTGAGTTCTATGCGCAGGGCAGCGGATTGACGCCTCATGCAGCGAACGGCGGCAAGTTTCTATCCTACGACGATCTCAAAGCCAGCAACCCGCTGTTCCGTGATCGCAAGCCGGCGCGCACGATCGAGCTGCGTCTGACCGGCAATATGGAGCGTTATATCTGGTCGATCAACGGCGTTAAGATGGAAGATGCCGACCCGATCGTGCTGAACTATGGCGAGCGTGTACGCTTTAAGTTCGTGAACGAGACGATGATGGCGCACCCGATGCACCTGCACGGCATGTGGTCCTTGCTTGATACCGGCAAGGGCAAGTGGAACCCCATCAAGCATACCGTCAACATCAATCCCGGCACCACGGTCTATACCGAAACCGAAGTTGATGCCTCGGGTCAGTGGGCCTTCCACTGCCACCTGTCCTACCACGCCGAAGCGGGCATGTTCCGCAAAGTGGTCGTTGTCGGTGGTCCGACATGAGCTCCCATACAAATCTAAAAGGTACTCAGATGAAAAACCTTATCACGTCCGGAGCAGTGGCTCTGGCAACCTTTACCGCAGGCGCTGCCTTAGCAGAGCCTGGTGTGCCACCGCTGATCTATGGCGTTCAAGTCGAACAGCTTGAATATCGTTTTGGCGAAAATGACGAAGAACTCCTCGTGTGGGATTTCGACGCCATGGTCGGCAATGACGAATTGAAGCTGGTATTCAGAAGCGAAGCAGAGATGGAAACATCGTCAAACGACTTCGAGACGCTGGAAAACCAGTTGCGTTTGCAAAAGCCGATCTCGGATTTCTTTGATGCCGCTGTCGGCGTGCATGCCAGCACCCCGACCGACGGGCCCGACCGGTATAATCTGGTGGTCGGCGTCAAAGGGCTCGCGCCGCAGTGGTTCGAGATCGACGCAGATCTTTACCTTTCCGAGCACCCGTTTGGCCGGTTTGAGGCTGAATACGAGGCTCTGCTGACCAACCGGTTGATCCTGACGCCAAGCATCGAAGTCAACATGCCGTTCAAGGATGACACCGAAGCGGGCCAAGCGGCTGGCGGTGCAACGATCGAGATCGGCGCACGGCTCAGCTACGATCTCGTGGATCGCGCCATTTCGCCCTACGTCGGAGTGAATTACGAGAAGTCCTTTGGCGGCACGGCCGACCTGACTGAGGCTGCGGGGGGCCAAAGCGACAATCTCTCCCTTGTGTTCGGGACACGTCTGTTTTTCTGATGCTTGATAAGTGAGTTATCGGCCCGCAGGCAGATTGTCTGCGGGCCGATGCGCGCCGTTGACCATTGTGGTTTTTCAACTTTAAGTTTTGGCTCCCGCGAACCAAATAGCCGAAACATTTATTTCCAGGATATCAGCAGCGGGTCCAGCCTCAAGGCAGCCAGCGACTTCTCTGCCATCTTCGTAAATGGCGACAGGTTGCGTCCAGTCGTGGTCCGTCAGCCTCACTATTGAGGTATCGCGGATTTCATCGACCGTTCGGTCACGGTAAGCTGCGGCGATGTCGGCAGCCCCAGCGCCGCCCGCAGATTCTTGTTAACAGTTGATCGCAGTTGCGCCCATCACATTTATAGGCTCGATTTTAACATCAGGGTCGATCTCGCACTGGTATGGCATTTTCAATGCGGCTGCCGTCAGCCGCGCGGTGATATCGGCGGCCGTCCAGCCAATGCACCCCAAGACCGCCATCGTCATTCGGAGCAAAAGCTACACTTGCCATGCTTGCGTTGCGAACTGCCAACATGCGGAATAACTGGGGTTGTCCAGTTTACCCCCTACCCTTCTGATAATGCGATATTGGCGTCATATTGATAGCTGCCCTGCCCGTTAAGTTCGCAACCGTTCCGTTGTGCCCGCCCGCAAGATTTCCCGATGATTATCTAAACGAGGTGCTAAATGACGTCGTTAACGACGTAATTTAGGTGGGGTTTAGCGATTTACGGTGAGATACTTGGGTTTGAACGTGGGCGGCGCTAAAGCGACAAAGAGAAGCCCAGGGCCCTCATATAGATGGGCACCGATGAGGCGAGGTTCACACAAGTGTCGCAGCGCCAAGAAGTCACGAGGCCGCAGGTTATGCTTGAAAGTCGGCGAAGGTCACAGACACTGTATCGGATTGGTAAATGGTTCAGGCCACCGACCATGTCGCAACCGCTAACACCGCCATTCTAACGGCGGTGTTAGCGCCGATCTTTTCTGTCCAGCTCATAGCGCTGCGACCATCCTTGAATGTCTCAAGGTGTGGTTTGCGGGTGTTTATGCCGGCTGGTGCATCAAGCGCATGCAGGTCGAAGCCAGGATATTCCACGGCATGTGCGGGGTAACCGCGATCTTAATTAGACCAAGCCACTCTGCAAGAAAGCGCGTCAGACTTAGCGACATCGGCCCATCGGCTCTTGCGCTTCGAATTCCTGCGCTCAAACGATGGCTGTTGTTTCCTCCGCACGGGTGGCTCAGTTGATACCGTTGGCGCGCTGCAATGCACGAACGTAGGCGACGATATTGAGAACATCGGCTTTCGTCACGCCCTCAACGGCGGGCATGTTCCCAAACCTCCAGTGATGCGCACGAACGCCGGTTTTCGCCGCAAGGACAAAAGCCATGTCACCATGGTGGCCGGGTTCGTAAATCTTATGCACCAGAGGCGGGGCAATGCCGTCCTGACCCTGCGCATTTGCGCCGTGGCACGCAGCGCAGGCTGCATCATAGGCGCGCGCGCCAATTTGCTCCTGCTCGGAAAAGCTGGCAGGCAGGGTAACGGAAACGATCGCACCTTCTGGCAAGGTTGGTTTTCGGTCCGTCGATGGCCTGGTATATTGATTACCGTTCGGAGTGATGTACCAAGCCCCGGCAATCATTACGATCAAGGCAAATGCAATCGCTATCCATTTCATTTAGCTAAATTCCTTCTTTAAAGTTGCGGCGAGGTCCAAGCGTACCCGCAGTATAATGCTGGCCACGGCGATTGACGAATTGCGACATGGTAGGCACTGGATCGACTGGTGGACTTCGTCGTTCTTCGGGTTGAGAAAACTGCTCCTTTTTCCTGAAAAAATTCGTAATCTCCTGATACCTTATCTTTGTGTCTTCGAGGGTCTGATAGTATCGGAAGAGTTCCTTCAGGGGTGCCGAAAAGTCCTTGTGAGCGGCTAGCACAGCGACCAGCGCTCCAAGCGTAATCCGGCCCTCGATTACAAAGTACCCGCCCAACGAGTAGAAGAGAAACGGAGTAAGAGAAGTCAGGAAATTGTTCAGTGCCTTGATAAAGAATTTCAATCGAAATATTCTGCGTCGCACCCGCTCAAGTTCTTGAAAACTCGCGCTTGCCGGGCCCAGGCCACCAGACTCGGCTTGCCTTGCGCGCAACTGGTCGCTGAGGTGCCTGCCGAGCTGTCGTACCTCCTTGATCCTTGTGCGCGACAGGACATTGACCCGACGCTGTAATCTAGGCAGCAGGACCAGCTGAATGGGCAAAACCGTAAGTGCGGCAGCGCCCAAAACCGGATCTTGAATAAACATGAACAGCAGGATGGTCGCGAGAGTACCGCCTTGCAGGATCGGCAAGGTGAGAACATCCGCCGCGAAGCCCCCGATCGGCTCAACCTCCTGAGCTAGGATCGGGACGATCTCGCTTTTGTCTGTGGAGTTAGGATCTCTGCGCCACTGCCGGTAAACCAGCAACCTGAAACGCCGCAAAAACCGTTCAGCGACATAGCCGTTAAATACGTTCAGGATGTATTTATTAAGCCCGTTCAGAATGATCGCCAGAAGGTAAAGACCGCAGAGCAGTAGGAGCAGGGAAAGCTGATCCATGTCCCAGCCATAGACGTTGATTGGAAAACGCGGCCCATCCAGCGCATTGTTCACGATCTGTTTTGGCAATTCCAAGGTCAAATAGAGTATCGGCATAGCAATCAAGCTGATCATGACCATGATGGCCTGTTGCCGTTTTGAGTACCTCAAGACGCTGGAGAAAAGACCCGCATCGAGTCCCCGGATAGGCTGGAACTGAATTGCGGGTGCGCTCTGTCTTCGCCAGAACCCCAAAAGCCCGCGAAGTACAAGATAGCCGCCGGCAGTGATCAGCAACGCCGGCGTCAAAATCAGGATGATGTGAATAAACGGATGTACCCAATCGGGCGTCGCGTCGTTGTAGTCGTATCCAAAGATGGCGGATACGTCGTGTACAAACACGTGATATCTATCCATGAACGTCATTAGAATAACCTCACCCGTTGGAGTTTGAGGCAAGGCGCTCATGTACCATGATGACTCCCCACATACCTGCTTCGCGATGAGCAGGCCGGAGGCAGGCAAATTCGAGGTTCGTCGCAGCTGAGAACTGCCATGCTAACTCGTCACTTTGCCCACTTGAGATGGAAACAGCATTGAGGCCGTCATGCTGCATGTCTGGGTGTTCACGCATCCATTGGTTGCGTTCAGCAATTTCATTGAACGAGCCAAGAAAAAAATCGTGATCCAGATCGCCCGGGTTATTGACTACAAACCTTACAACTGAACCCTTTTCGATATGGATCGCGTCTGGCTCAAACAGCAAATAGCCGTTCTCGGTTTCTTTGATCGAAATTTCGATTGTTCTTGTTATAGAAGCGTTATCACCGGGCTTTCCAATCGGATCGTGCCCCGGCAGGTTGTAGGCGGTGGAGCGAGGCTTTTGGCCTTTGCCCGAGCTTGCTTGCGTGAGTGTGCCGATCGAAATCAACGATAGACAGAGGGTAAAAATATTGAGGGCTGCATTCATGATCTGTTCCACAAGGCTGTGTTTATTGGTTCTTGATTGGGTCAAACTTCTCGAAGTGGTGGATGACCAGGGATTTCACCCAATGCCCTACGCTCTGAGCCATTTCACTTGAGTGACGGTCAGCTTCCACTTCGCACGCTCGGCAATAAGCTCAATGTCGTGATCTTCAGACATACTGGCAGTCATTGCCCGACCGGCGCTGAGAACCATGGACGTCGGGATCACGCATAGCGATGCGTAATGCGAAGACCCCGCATGGAGCCTTAGATTAGATCAGGAATGGGGAGGTCGGAGAAAACCGGAAGGCTCAATGGACTCGGCTTGTGCGTGGAGGGTCAGGTATTTGCCACTTGTTGCCTGTTCCACAAAATCACTAACTGTGTCGCCCAGAAAAACAGAAAAGCAGACTCCGCTACAACACTGCCCCGAAGATTCAGCATCAGCAGCCGTTTCCGCGACAGCACCGCAATCTCCATGCGGTGCTTTGGGCTGTGCGAATTTATGCATATGTTCGGCATCTTGATCGTCGGCTTGGGATATCATCGCATGATAATCGCCGTGCATTCCAGACGTAGCATGGCTCGCGGAAGGGGCTAGCAGAGCCAACGTCAATATCAGCACTAGACATAAAAATGTCTTTATCACTACCAAGATTGAGCCACTACAATACATAAATAGGTGGTAGCTGTGACCTCAGAGGTTTGTCAATCCTGGATTGAGCGAGCCCATTTTATTATATGACCCGCAGCATGGCAGGGTTGGAAGCCAGGTCCAAATTTGGACCTGGCGCGCATTCGTGCCGCCGCTTTGATAGCATTTACTGCAATAAAGAAGATCAACTTTGGGACTGAAGCGGACGGACGTATTCCGGCAGGACGCGGTGCGGATCGCACTGACAAGCGGGCTGACGCGGAAACAGGTGGCGGATGATCCATTGCCTGATAGGGTATTGCCCAGCAATGTCCCGAGAAGGTGGGCGTCGGGATGTCTACGCTGAACACATGGATCACAGCGCATCGAGGCACTGATGTGGTGTCGAAAGAAGATTTGAGCCTCGCCCAAGAGAATGATCGGCTTCGACGCGAGATCCAGTTCCTCAAGCAGGAGCGCGATATCTTAAAAAACTGTTCCGGGTTGGAGCCCGCCTGTGCGCGGTAGAAACAGCCTGTGCTATGTTGTGCTATGAAGGGCAGCGGCCGTTCGCTTATTGGTGGTCTCGATGTTGTCGAGAACCCCGTTAAAAAACGTGGTCCATGGGTTGATGCGAACTTGAGAGTGGTGACGCCGTTTTGCGGTGATCCCGGTTAGGAAGATGACGGATTTGCATAGCCCACGCCCTTCTGTTGCCGACAGGAGGATAGATGATGGCAAAGCAAAAGACCGGACGGCCCCCCGCAATTGAGACCGTGAACATCGGCGCTGCCGCTGTTGATATCGGCTCGCGCGAACATATGGCAGCGGTGAACCCCGACGTAACAGATTCACCGGTGCGTGCCTTTGGGACCTTCACTCATGATCTGCATGATCTCGCTGACTGGTTCAAATCGCACGGTGTGACCAGCGTCGCGATGGAATCCACGGGCGTGTATTGGATCCCAGCCTACGAGATACTCGAACAGCGCGGCTTCGAGGTTATTCTGGTCAACGCGCGCTACGCCAAGAACGTACCCGGCCGGAAAACCGACGTCAGTGACGCCAGTTGGCTGCGGCAGCTGCATTCATATGGGCTTCTGCGTGGCAGCTTTCGACCAACAGCTGAGATTGCAACGCTGCGGGCCTATTTGCGCCAACGGGAACGGCTGGTCGAGTATGCGGCGGCTCATATCCATTGACCGGCAGGGTATCGCATAGCGATGTCCCGAGAGGGGAGCACATGCAAAAGGCACTGATGGAGATGAACCTGCAGCTGCATCATGTTGTATCTGATATCACTGGCGTGACAGGGATGAAGATCATCCGTGCGATTGTTGCGGGCGAACGGGACTTGGATGTGTTGGCCTCCCATCGTGATGTGCGTTGCCGCGCCTCAACTGAGACGATCAAAGCCGCGCTCAATGGGAATGATCGGGCCGAGCACATCTTTGCGCTGATCCAATCGTTGGAGCTTTATGACTTCTATCAGGCCAAGATGCTGGAATGTGATCGCCACCTCGAGGCGACGCTGGCGGCATTGGGTGCCGTTACTGAACATGACCCAAGTGAGTTGCCGCGCCCGCGCACCAAAACCAAGCAGGTCAGCACCCCTTCGTTCGATGTCAGGGCAGCGTTGTTCGGCGTCCTCGGCGTTGATCTAACGCAAATCCATGGGATGGGACCGTCCTTGTCGCTCAAGCTAGTAGGCGAATGCGGCACTGACCTGCGCGCTTGGCCGAGTGCCAAGCACTTCACATCGTGGCTCTGTCTGGCACCCGGTAACAAGATCTCCGGCGGCAAAGTTCTATCATCCCGAACGCGGCGATCATCCAGCCGTGCGGCGGCCTTGCTACGCCTGGCTGCGGTCACCATTGGACGAAGCGACACGGCACTGGGCGCATTTTACCGGCGGCTGGCAGCAAGGGCAGGCAAAGCGAAGGCAGTCACGGCAACGGCGCGCAAGATCGCAGCTTTATTCTACAACACCCTGCGCCATAGCATGACTTATCAGGATCCCGGCGCGTCTCATTACGAGGAACGATACCGCAATCGCGTGCTCGGCAATCTCAAACGTCGGGCCAAGTCATTCGGGTATGATTTGCAAAAATTGCCAATGGAGGCTGACATGGCTGTTTCTTAGGAAGCAACGCAGTTCTTCGCGGGCCTAAAGCCGTGAGGTTTAGGTTTGTCGAGGAACACCGGGCGCACTTCCCAGTCAGTCGCCTGTGTCACGTTGTCGGTGTCAGCTCGAGCGGCTTGCGGGCTTTCCGCAGCCGCCCTGCCAGTCGCAGACAACGATCTGATCTGGCGACTTTGGCTCATATCAAGGAACAATCCCGCCTCAGCCTGGGTAGCTGTTCCAGCTTCGCACAAGAACTCCTCAATTCATAAGACAAGAGGGGGACAGCGATCATAAGTTCAACATTGCGCCGAACCTACTGGACCGAAACTTTACCGCAGACGAGACAAATCAGAAATGGGTGGGCGATGTTAGCTATGTCTGGACGCGCGAGGGCTGGTTGTATCTGGCCGTGATCATGGATCTACATTCTCGGCGCGTCATCGGCTGGCAAACGCCTGCAGAGGCACTCGACCGGCTGCTCAAACAGGATATAAACGAAGATGTTGCGACGACCGGTTGAATCCGCCCAATATTATTCTCACGACTATCAGAAGATTCTGCGCCAACACAGGTTCAAGGTATCGATGAGCGGAAAGGGTCACTGTTATGATAATGCTGTCGTCGAGACTTTCTTCAAAACCATCAAAGCAGAGCTGATCTGGCGAAATCCTTAGGAAACACGACGGAAGGCCGAGATGGCAATCTTCGAATACATCAACGGATTCTACAATCCGCGCCGCCGTCACTCAGCACTGGGATGGGAAAGCCCTGTCGCCTTCGACCGAAAGGTGGCTTAAGCGAGCCCTTGGGGCCGCACGAAAGCGCGACAGGTCTAATAGACTGATAGTGCTATTACGAGACCTTTGCCGCAGTGCCGATGACGGCAGGGCAGCAGCGGAAGCGGTCAGGGCCACGAAAGACGGTTATCTTACCGAGGGGACAAGATCCTCGAACTCTGCTACGCTTGTATATAGCGGAGGACGATAAAAATGAGTTTTGTTTCAATCACAACTTGGCGAATGGTAGGCGAGACTGAGACTTTGCAACATGTGACAGAGCTCATGATGCGAAAATACTTTCCGGGGCTTCTGGCTTTGGGCGCAAAACATTCAATGCTCGTGGATGTTGAATTAGACCGTTTTGCCATCGTTACGGTTTACCCAAGCCGCGAGGTGCGCAATGCCGCCGTCGCTCATATCTCAGCCCTACGTATCGAAGGTGCCGAGGAATTTGGGGCGGAGCTGATGGATGCTTACGGCGGCGAGATGTTGGCCGCCTCCGAAGCCTAGAAAGCTATGCTAATCTTATTTAGCGATGCTGACCCTTGGACAACGCTAAAGGAACGGCCACTCGGAACCAAAAATTGACGAGCAATTTTCATCCTCGAGCGACCACTTCGGTTTAATCAGCGCTTGCGGTTTCGTCTCGCAGCATAGCGGCGGTCCCGTTCTGCCTTGCGCTCCGCTTCACGGGTTTCTGGTTGAGCTAGCGCTTGCTCGACAGTCTCAGAAAGTTCCGTTTTAAGGGCTGCCTCGTGCACTTCGGCCTGCTCTTCCTCGCGCTTGGCAATCTCAGCCTGCTGCCGCTCGCGGGCTTCTTTTTCCTGTAGCAACTTTGTCGCCTTGGCCTGTCGCGCAGACTTGCGGGCAGCAGCGGCTTCGTCTCTTTGAGCATTCTTCGCCAGTCGCTCCGGATCATTGGCTGCAGCTTTGAAACGTTCAAGTTTATTTTGTTTGGCTTCGGAAGCGTTCTTGAGACGTCCGTCAAAGCGATCTAGATCGGTCTTCTTCATATATTTTTTTGGCTCGTGTTTGTGTGGTTCAGTAATAAAATAGGATTGTAGGCTTCATCAATACAATGGCCATCTGAGGTGTTATCGGACGAGCCTAGCTGGATTTTCTCCAAAGCACACGTTGAGATCATGCATTGCATTGATAGGGCGCACTTTGTGATCGCCTGACGTCATACTGAATACAGTTGAAAGGTCATGCAGAATAAACGGCTTGCGAATAGATCGGGCCACCGCATGGAAATCCGAAAGCGGGCGCGTCGTCTCCGACCCGCCCGCCATTATCTGTCAGAATTACCCCTAAGGGGAAAGCCTTAAGCCAAGGCTAGATTGGCTGCGCTTTCACGACCATCGCGGCCGGACTCAATATCGAATGTAACTTTCTGGTCATCACTCAACGAAGTGAGCCCTGCGCGCTCGACCGCTGAGATGTGCACAAACACATCATTGCTACCACCCTCAGGGGCGATAAAGCCAAAACCTTTAGTAGAGTTGAACCATTTTACGGTGCCATTAGCCATCGTAATTCTCCTTAAAAAACACTGCCCGCGAAATGCGGCAGTTCGGCTAGTCAGTGCAGGATCGTATCACTGAGCCGTAAGGAGCAGAAAAATCGATAGAGATAACGTAACAGTATTAAGTATACCCCTCTTTATCCAAGCATACAAGTTCTATTCGCAGGTCTCGAACAAGGAAACGATGCTGCCCCAGTTTGCTGCTCCGGTGTCGCGGCCAGCGAACAGCCCGTTTTTTTTCGCGGTTCACAGCTATGGGACGAATCGCGCGTTCGACGGCATTGCTGTCCATCTTGATGCGGCCGTCAGTCAGCAACAGGCGCAGACCACCCCAGTATTTTATGATGTACTTGAGCGCCTCGACCAGACCTCCATGCAGAGCGTGACCAAAAGCCGTATTCCGCCGATTGTGTCGACCGATACGTACGGCGCATAGCTGGCCTTGGGCCAGTCTACTCAGGCTGTAGCACGGCCTCCCCGTAAGCAGACGATGGTCAATCCCGCAGCATTTCAAGAGCCCAAATGGCAGCCAAGCTAACTTTGCTGCCGCTCACCACAAAGTTGTGTGATAGCGATGCAAAAAACCAGATGATCCAAACTCTCTCGTAGTTCAAGCCGCCTTTGGACCCTAGTTTCCTGACGACGGACGCCGCTAAAAGACAGTGCAAACAGTTTTTATATACCCCAGGGGCAGAGCACTTCGATCTGGCGGCGACCCAGTTTATTCAATGTGTTAATGTTATCTAAATAAATTTTCTCGGGCTCCAAAACGTGAGCCAGGGCTTTAGTCATCTGATCTTGACGCAGAAGATGTATGGTTGGATAGGGTGAGCGATTAGTAAAGTTGCTAAGATCGTCTACAGCCACACCCTCAAATTGATATTGAGGGTGAAATGATGCCAATTGCACATGCTCTGTCAGGTCTGCTTGCTCCAATAGGCTCTGAAACCAGTCGAGCAAATCGAGGTAATCACCGAACTCTTCTAGGCCTTGGGTAAACATGAGCAAGCTCGTGGAAATGTCATTTTCGCTGGCCCCAAGCAGGCGCTGTAATTCAGTCAGATAGAACTGCTGCAGTTGTGCATCGGTGGTCGCATCACATACGGCATAATACACTTGGTCTCGGGCGATGACGCTAGAGGAAAAGGGGCATAAATTTAATCCTACGACCATTTGGTCAAGCCATCGACGGGTGTTTTTAACCACGTCTTGATGAGCTATTGATAGCGTCTTTAGGTCAAACTTAGTGATACGACAGGTCCTCTCTTGTTTGACAAACAGAATGCATATTCTGCCCCAATTTCCAATGTGCTTGCAAAAGCCAAAAAAATCGACGCGGTGCAGTCACAACCATCAATTGTGTCATTTTGCCCTTCGCCACTGGCAGTCGGCCTATAGCCGGCCTTGAAACCGATCTCCGAATGCTACGCCGGCAGCCCGCATTACTAACATTCGTGCAAGACGCTGCATTCACCCACCCAACTGAGTGCGCATCGCTTGATAAACGACCGCTGTAGCTACGTTTGCCAAGTTGAGCGACCGTACACGTGTATCAAGCATCGGTAAATTGAATACGCGGTCATTCATGCCATCCAAGATGGCAGGCGGCAGGCCCGCAGATTCACACCCGAAAACCAAATAAGAATTCGGTTGATAGTCCGGAGTATAAAAAGTCTGAGCGCCGTGTTCTTCGAAAAAGTAGAGATCATCGCGCGATGGTTTTCGGTCCCCTAAAAAGCTTTGCCAACTGTCATATTCAGTAAGATTAACATGCTTCCAGTAATCCGTTCCGGCCCGCCGCACTGACTTTTCGTCAAGAGAAAACCCATAGGGCTTGATCAGGATAAGCTCCAGATCTAACGCGACGCAGGTCCGCCCGATAGCACCGGTATTGTACGGAATTTCAGGCGTCACCAACACCATCTTCATGCGCAGCTCAGACATAGGGTGTGCGTGCTTTCTAAATCACGGGCGCAGGATCGGGCCATCGTTAGCGTCCTCTTAGCCTGATCACCGAACCTTCCACAACGCCAACTTTGCCGCCCAAAAGCGGCATTCTGGGCTCTCAACTGATGTTGAATGCAGGGCAACATCCGACAAGAGGCTCCGCCGGACCAGATCAGGAACGGCCCTGTGACGTGGTCCTGCAAAACTGGACAGCGTGCTAAGATTTATCCCGTCTGACGTCAGCGCCTATGGGTCCAAATCGGGTCATTTGCTAAGAGAGGGTTTGTTGCTCATCGTAGCCACCGGGAGGCGGACGATGAGAAAGACAACGAAAAAGCCCCAGCGAGAAGATTGTCATGGATATCAAGCGCGCGCGCCGCTGCCCGGCAGTCGATACGCAGTACCGATGAGAGGGGCGCAAGCATTATTCATCAGAAGAGAAGATCCGGATCGTGCTGGATGGCCTGCGTGGCCGACCGAGTGCGTCAGGGTGACCGAGACGGGCGGGGAAACCTATCGCTTACTACGCTCATGCGGTTCACCGGCTGGTTTCTCGAGGTGTGTCTCGACCAAGTAAAAAAGTTATGGACGAACTTCTGGATATCGGAGTTATGGCCGACCGGCTCACGCGATATGCCGCTGAGCAGAACTTCCGCGCGGTAGTCGCTGAGCTCTTGCGTGCAGTTCTGACCTGCGGCCATGTTGGGCCAAGGAGATATTGCCGTCATCCTCGGGGTCGCGCCCAACACAGCCAGAGCTGTGATCAAAGCGCTGACGGAGAATGGCATTTTGGGGTCCGAGACAGCCCAGTCAGACTTAGAGTTACGTTTTCCGAGCCATACCCATGTGGTGCTTTTTCCGGACCTTATCGAAAGCTCACAGAGTGACTAGAACGGCCCAACGCCGACCTTCAGCATAGGATTGCGATGCCGCAGTGCGGCCCATTCGTCGCAACCCCAAAATTGGGAGACGGATGAAATCACGCACCGCGGAGGACGCTGCCCTTCAGGTTTGTATCGCCAAACTGGCATTTGCGGATCACCCTCGCCCACTGTTGTCGTTTCGTACGAAACGGCACATGCTGGGTCCAAAGAACTATGGAGAGTAGAATGGCAGCACTTGCAGAGAGAACAGCCTATTCGTATCGAGAGGATCCAGCCGTTCCTGCCTTCGACGACAGTGGCCAAATAGCGGTCATGGACGGCGACTGCGCACTTTGCTCCTGGGGTGCGCGCACAATCGCGAAACTGGATAAAGCTGGGACGTTCCGCCTCTGCCCCGCCCAGTCGAAAACGGGAGATGCTCTCGTGCGTCATTACGGACTGGATCCGGTGGACCCTGAGACCTGGCTCTTTATTGAAGACGGGCAAGCATGGTCCGGAATGGAAGCGATCATCCGGATTGGCGAGCGCTTGGGCGGTGGAGCAAGGCTCGCCAGCCTGTTACGCGTTCTCCCGCGAGGGCTCCGCGAATGGATATATCGCCGGATAGCGCACAATCGGTATCGCTTCGGCAAGTCTGACATGTGCGCTACGCCCGACGATAAGCTGCGCCGAAGACTGATGACCTGAGCATTCCGAGCGATCTACGCCATGCGTTCAAAGGACAAATCTCGGCCCAAAGCCGCCTCTGGTCGGTCTTTTCAGCGCTGCGCTACAGCCTTCGATTGCAGTCATTCGTGCATCGCGTAGTACTATCCGTGGGCGATCGCGCGTCGTGCGCCAGATGTCTAACGCTATCGCCGAGCTCACAAACGGCCCGCTTGTGGCAAGCGACGAGTCATAAGCTGACTTTGCGGGGCAAACGGTGGGCTAATCCCGTGATCTTCTGACACAGCCGCCGATGCGTTTCGGTGCGGCAGGCTGACGCAATTGTGTACAAGGCGTGATCACGAGATGTTCTATGCTGGCGGTACTTTCTTATCCGGAGCTTCTGCTATGACCCGAAATCTCTTCCCGCCCAAGCGCTCCTTCGGACCGTGGCGCTCCTTCTTGCAGGTGCTTGCCGCGCTGCCCCTGCTGGCCGCCGCACCAGCCACGGCGCAGGTGAACCCATTTGACGCCGCGTGGCCCAACACGGATTTCTCGCGCCTTGCCATTGACCTCGGCGAGGTCGCCTCTGGCGGGCCGCCGCGCGATGGTATCCCGGCGATCCTCGACCCCAGCTTCATCCGAGCTTCCGAGGAGACGCGGCTCAATGACCGCGAACCTGTGATGACCTACCTGTCCGACGACGGCGCGGCCCGTGCCTATCCAATCCGCTACTTGATGTGGCACGAGATCGTGAACGACGTGGTGGATGGTCAACCGATCACCGTCACCTTCTGCCCGCTCTGTAACACTGGAATGGTTTTCGACGGGCGGGTTAGCGGACGCACGCTGACCTTCGGCGTCTCCGGGCTGCTACGCCATTCGGACATGATCATGTACGACCAACAGACAGAAAGCTGGTGGCAGCAGGCACTGGGAGAAGGTATCGCAGGTGAGATGACAGGACGCACTTTGATTCAGCTTCCAGCCTGGATGGAAAGCTGGGCGGCGTTCCGCGACGCGCATCCAAACGGGCTTGTGCTCGACGAGCCGGACTGGCGAAGGGCCTATGGCACGAACCCTTATCGCAACTACGATACATCCCGGCCTTTCCTCTATTCGGGCGAGGACCCGCCGCACGGCATTCCACCTCTGGAACGTGTGGTCCGGGTCGGTAACCAGGCATGGCCGCTAACGCGCCTGTCCCGTGAACGCATAATCAAAGAGGGGGGGCTGACATTGAGTTGGGCCGAGGGGCAGGCCTCCGCGCTCGATACCGGAAACATTGGTCAGGGGCGCGAGGTGGGTAGTGTCCGTGTCCGCGATGCCCAGGGCCGGGATGTGGCGCATGACATCCCCTTCGCTTTCGCGTTTCACGCCTTCCACCCCGAGGGTCGTTGGATGCTCAGGGACTAAACGGGCCTTTGCTGCCGTTCGCGAGGGTACTCGGATGCCGCGCCAGCAGCCCGAATTGCGGACATTCGTGCAGAGCGCAGCATTTCTACCGACTTCAACTCACACTGTGCGGACAAAGCTGCCGTTAGCACGGCTCCTTGAATGACCGCTTTGAAATAAAAGATGCACGAGACCTGTTTGGAACCAGAAGCGACTTGATGGAGATGTCAAATCTTCGGAGTAAGTCGGCAGGCAGATGAAAATTAGTTTCGGAGCGATTGGCTCAAAATTAAGCTACATATGGTCAACAGACCGTTCTAAGCGCCAATCATCATGTCAGCCACGTTTTCTGCAATCATCATCGTTGGCGCGTTTGTGTTTCCTGCAATGATCGATGGCATGACGGACGCATCGACAGCCCGCAGGCCATGGACGCCTCGAACACGGCCCTCAGGGTCAACAACCGAAGCGGTGTCCATCCCCATACGGCAGGTGCCAACAGGATGGTAAATGGTTTCGGCGCGCGCCCGAATATCGGCTATGAGGTCCGCGTCTGACTGCACACTTTTCCCTGGAAATACCTCTGATTTTAGATGGCCAGCGATTGCGGGTGCCGCCATCACGCGGCGCGCGATCTTCAACCCGGCCAGCAAAACTTCTATGTCGTCGGGGTGGCTGAGGTAATTGGGCTCGATACGGGCGGGGGTCAACGCGCCGGGGCCCGATAATGTCACCTGACCACGGCTTTTGGGCAAAAGATCGCAGACATGCAGTGTGACACCGTAGCCCCAAGATGTGTTGCGCCCATGATCGCGCAGGTAGGCCGGAATGAAACGGAATTGCAGGTTTGGCCTGTCGAGTGACGGTGACCTGCCCCCCGAGGCTCCCTCATTCATAGTGAGAGTTTGCAGGTTTGGATTTCATATTCTTCATCGTCATTTTGGGCAAGCGCGTCGTGTGCGGTGCCCTCAAATTGCTCAAGCGCACGGCGCGCTTCAGCAGGTGCTTGGTTTCCGA